>Ga0256405_10000030_pt1 | contig 398990 bp, 301 predicted proteins | sample RumenRJG_02DNA_FD_189096 | JGI IMG/M metagenome (GOLD analysis project Ga0256405, IMG submission 189096) | Bovine rumen microbial communities from Lethbridge, Alberta, Canada - RJG_02 | ecosystem: Host-associated > Mammals > Digestive system > Stomach > Rumen | place: Canada: Alberta... | reverse complement strand
TCCGAGATTTTTAATCTCCCCCGAAACGTCTGCCTTCCACCGGCTCTCCAGATCCGTCAATCTAGAGTACTACGCTTTTCTCGTTTTTGCTAATTATCTAATCGTAACAACTCCTTTGCGCCATTTTTTAAATAAAATCGATTGTAATGCGTTTGCCCTGCAAAAAGCCCGAAAAGTGCAACATCCCTACGCCAGGCAAGCACATGAGATTATCGAAAAGAAATCCAGTGCAGTCACAAAAAGCCCGAAAAGACAAAAAAAGACGGTCGGAGTCGGCGTTCTGACACAAACTCGCCTGAGCTTTGCTCACTGCGATGTTTGGGGCAGGTTGCCGACGGGAGACCGTCTTTTTTTTGTTTTATCCGCTTATTTTTTACGACTGCATTGAAGTGTTTTTAACGATAACATCATGTGCGCCGCCCTCTGTGATAGACACAGAAGAAACCAGCGTGAGCTTAGCCTTTTCCTGCAGCTCAGGAATCGAAAGCGCACCGCAGTTACACATAGTATGAGTTACCTTGCGCAATGTCATTCCAACGCCGTCATGCAAGTGGCCTGCATAAGGAACGTAAGAGTCAACGCCCTCTTCAAAAGCCATTGATTTTTTGCCGCCCAAGTCGTATCGCTGCCAGTTGCGTGCGCGGTTACTTCCCTCGCCCCAGTACTCTTTGACATAACTTCCGTTCATGACGAGCTTGTTTGAAGGAGACTCATCGAAGCGTGCGAAGTAACGGCCGAGCATTACGAAATCTGAGCCCATAGCCAGAGCCAGAGTGATGTGATAATCCTGAACGATACCACCGTCAGAACAGATTGGAATATAAATGCCAGTCTTTTTGTAGTATTCATCGCGGGCCTTTGCGACTTCGATTGTAGCTGTAGCCTGACCACGACCAATACCCTTCTGCTCACGAGTGATACAGATTGAACCGCCGCCGATACCAATCTTGATGAAGTCTGCGCCTGCTTCTGCGAGGAAGTTGAATCCGTCAGCGTCAACAACGTTACCAGCTCCTACGCGAACATCCTTTCCGAATTTTTCGTGAATGTCTTTGAGAGCCTTTTCCTGCCAGTAAGAATAACCTTCGCTGGAATCCAAAACGAAAACGTCGGCCCCTGCCTCAAGCAAAGCCGGAACTCGCTCCATATAATCGCGTGTGTTGATACCAGCACCAACAATGTATCGGTGCTGAGCGTCAAGCAATTCTAGCGGGTGAGTTTCGTGAGTAGCATAGTCTTTTCGGAAAATCAAAGAAACGAGGTTGCCGTTCTTGTCAACAACTGGAAGCTGGTTAACTTTTTTGTCCCAGATAATCTCGTTTGCTTCGCTCAAAGTGATTCCTTCCTGACCTGTAACCATGTCAGCGAGTGGAGTCATGTATTCAGAAACCTTTGAGCCAGGTTTGCAGTGAGAGATTCGGAAATCTTTTGAAGTGATGATACCAACGAGCTTTCCGTGTGCGCTTCCGTCCTCTGTTACGGCACAAGTTGAGTGACCGGTCTTTTCGCTCAAAGCGATGACTTCTTCCAGAGTTTGATCCGGGCGAACGTTTGAGTCAGAAGTAACGAAACCAGCTTTGTAAGCCTTGACTCGGGCAATCATTGCGGCCTGATCTTCGATAGACTGACTTCCATAAATAAAGCTGATTCCACCCTCTTTTGCAAGCGCGATAGCCATTTTGTCATCCGAAACAGCCTGCATAACGGCAGAAACCATAGGGATATTCATTGAAAGCGGAGATTCCTCGCCGGCCTTTTTATTGTACTTAACGAGCGGCGTGCGCAAGCTAACGTTGTCAGGAATACATTCCGCACTAGAATAGCCCGGAACCAAAAGGTACTCACCGAATGTGTGAGACGGCTCAGAAAAATAAAATGCCATGATTTTCTCCTAAATAAATTGGAATAGTATAGCAAAAATTCTTCAAAAAATTCAATAAATTTTCGATTTACATTGCCGAAAACGCAAAAATTTTGGAAGTAATATATGTATGGAGAAATAGAAATGAAAAATGAAATTACAACAAAAACAATTGAATCAAAAATCCGTACCATTAGAAATCAGCAAGTAATGCTCGATCGGGATTTGGCGGAACTTTATGGGGTTGAAACCAAAAGGATTAATGAACAAGTAAAAAGAAACATTGAACGATTTCCCGATGATTTTATGTTCCAGCTTACAAAAAAAGAATATGAAAACTTGTTTGCCGATGAAAGTAATAACTTGAAGTCGCAAATTGCGACTTCAAGTTTAGACGAATTTCAAAATAATAACTTGAAGTCACAAATTGTGACTTCAAGTTGGGGCGGAACGAGAAAACTTCCCTACGCGTTTACAGAGCAAGGAGTGGCGATGCTATCTTCGGTTTTGAAAAGTCAAATAGCAGTAGAAGTAAATATTCAGATTATGAGAACTTTTGTCGCAATGCGTCATTTTATGCAAACTAACTCCGAAGTTTTCGTAGAAATCAACACGATAAAAAATCAACTTCTAGATACAAATGTTCATCAAAAAGAAACAGATAAAAAAGTTGAAGAGTTATTTTCGCTTATCGATAAATATAATGTAAAAGATACGCAAGGAATTTTCTTTCAAGGTCAGATTTTTGATGCTTACGCTAAATTTGAAAGTTTTATCGCAAATGCAAAACAAGATATTATTCTGATTGATAACTATGTGGACATAAGTATTTTGGATAGACTTTCAAAAAAAGATAAAAACGTATCTGTTGTTATTTATACTGATCCAAAAACCAAACTTTCCAATCAGGATGTTCAAAAATTCAATATGCAATATCCGAGCCTCATATTGAATTACACAACAAAAATGCACGATCGGTTTTTGATAATTGATCACAAAGTATTGTATCACATTGGAGCTTCGCTGAAAGATTTGGGGAAAAAGTGTTTTGCGTTTGAAATTTTAGATTCAGATCTTATTAGTCATCTTTTGCAGAATCTATAATGCTTTAAATCAATTTTCACCTAAAACGTTTTCTTTGATTTCTATTCCTCGCATAAACAATTCTTGTCAGTGTAGGTTACAAACTGAACGGTAAAGTCCAAAAATCAACGTTGACCGCACAATAAAGTAGTGTTAATCTTTCACGGAAAGGAAAAGAAACCGTCGGTTTAAATTTCCTTATACCCTAAGGAGGATAATATTATGAAAAAAATCGTAAGTGCAGCTTTGGTTGCATCTATGGTCGCTGGCGCGACTTTCGCAGATGTTTCTATCGGAATTAATTTCCGTCGAGGAACAAATGTTTTCAATAACCCAAACACAAGCTCTAACAAAGTTACATATGCTGATTTGGGAGATATCACAGGTACTGATGCTTTCACATTCAAAGCAAATAACGAATATGCAGGTATCACATTGAACTATAACCCAATATCTGCACGTGCAGATGAGAAAAGTGGCGAGGCTCAGGATGATGTTACAGCAAAAACTTTCTGGTCTTTGGGTAATGGTGTCGAATACAGTGCCTATATGAATCCTGCAGATTGGCTTCAACTCAAAGCAGGTCTTTCAAAAGATGGTATCTTCTATGCTGAGCAATGCAAAAAAGATACAGATGATACAAACTGGTCTGCAGCAGGTAAATACGCATTTCTTTACAAATTGGGACCAACAACAAAAAATTCAACAGCTTATTTTATCGATGATTTAACAAGCTATCAGAATGGTGGAACACCATATTTCTTTGCCGATTTCAAACTTGATGATGTTGCAGGTGGAAATATGCTTATCCGTGCTTCTGTTGCAGACACAGGTAAAAATTGGCTTTTGACAGGTAACTACAACAATAAATCAGCTCCAACACCAGGTTTGATGTTAGCATGGAAAGGAGAACCAGTTAATGTCAACTTGGATATCCAGTCAATTTCTAACAATGATGTTGCAGCAGGTCTTTTTGTAAGTCCGCTTGGACTTGCCGATGGTGCATTACAGCTCACAGCAGGTTTCTCAATGTCAACAGTTCTTGATGGAGAGAAAAACGCTGTTGGTAAAAAAGTTGGTACAGATGGAGTTACATTCTATGCAGCAGATCTCCGTATTCGTTATGTTGCAGATGCTCTTCATATCAGTAACTGCTTGAACTTTACAGGTGCTACGGAAGACCAGATGGTAAAACAGGCAGCTTCAGCAACAACTGCTCGAACAGGTAATAGTAATATTTGGGATTCATTGTTTGTAACATACAAAGTTAATGATAGAATCACATTGACTGGCAATGTTCAACCACAGATTGCTATGGGTGTAAAAGTTGGTGAAGAAGAAGAAACAATCATCGACCTCGCTGTTACTCCAGGTATTATGTATACAGTAGGCAAAGGAGCTGCCATCACAGCAGGGCTTCATACAACATTCGCTGATTTGACAGGAAAAGCTGCAAAAGACGCAGATACAACAATCGGTGTTGCTCTTCCAGTTATCTTCCGCGTAAAACTGTAATCCTAGCCTAAGCTAGATAACAAAAATCCCGCTTCATTCACATGGAGCGGGATTTTTTTGTTATACTCTCTTCAGTAACAATTGCGAGGAGGAAATTATGGTCTACGGTTACATTCGGGTTTCTACAGCCCATCAGAATTTGGAAAATCAGCAGCTTGAAATTGAACGATTTGCAGCTCAGAACGGAATTCATATCGATAAATGGATTGAAGAAAAAATCAGCGGAACGAAAAAACCTGAGCTTCGTAAGCTTGGAAAGATTTTAATGAATCAATGTAAGGAAGGTGACTTGGTAGTATCAACGGAAATTTCACGATTCGGGCGGTCACTTATTATGATTATGAATATTCTGCAGTACTTTTTAGAACGAAATATTAAAGTTTGGACTATAAAGGACAATTACAGGCTCGGAAATGATATTCAGTCAAAAGTTCTGGCATTTGCTTTTGGTCTTTCAGCAGAAATTGAACGCCAACTTATTTCAGAGCGAACAAAACAGGGACTCGTTCGGGCAAAAGCAGAAGGAAAGAAAGTTGGTCGCAGGCCTGGCCAAAAATCAACTTACTACAAATTAAGTCGCTTCGATGATTATATCAAGGAAGAATTCTTAAAAGGTCGCAGCAAATCTTCTCTTGCGGCAGAACTTGGGGTCGCACCGGCAACGTTAAGACGTCATATAAAAAGAATTTGCTGCGAGTTGTGAAATTATTCGGCAGTGCGCAATTTTATTGGTGTTGCCTGAATCTCAGTGGTTTCAGATTCCTGCAAAACAGGTTCGTCCGAGGACATTTTTGAAAGTTCCATACAGAACTGGCGCATTACATCATCAATCGCATTTTCAAGCTGCTCAACCAGAGAATCTTTGTTGTACTGGCCTCGCATGATTTTAATCGGCTCGGATGTTTTTGCAACGAAAATCTTGTTTAGAACTTCCCGTCCCCGGTTATTGAGCAATTTTGCCTTCATTGTTACAACACCACCAATTGCGCCGCTTGTTTTTGTGCCTTTAACGACATCTTTCTGGAATGTAAATGACAGAATTAGCAGTGATTTTGCTCCGATTGAGTCCATGAGGTAGCGAGAATTTTTCGCTCCAATTGTAGTCAAATCTTTGAAACCTGTCGCAGTTTTAGTAGGAGTAAGTGAATTGAAATAACTTGGCGCCATGTAACTGTAGGCTTCAGAAGAAAGGACTTCTTCCTTAGGAAGAACCGCACAACCTGTCATTTCAAGAATATTCATGCTAGCACTGTCAAAAGCGTAATCAAGGCGGTCAACAGCTGTAAGAATTTCGGGATTGTTTGAGTCAATGATTCGACTTGCCATGCTGGTAAGAAGGCTTTCGGCCTCAGGTTCATCAGTTGCAAGTACTGTCTCATCGTCTTCGTCAATCCATGGAACCTGCGTATTTCCGATGATAGAAATTACAGCAACAGGAGAAGATTCCTGCAAAGAAATTTTTGTTGAAGCGCAGCTTGCAAAAATAAAAGATGCAAAAAGAGCAATCAGAACACGTCCAAGATATTTTGTCATAAAATCCTCACGCAAAAATAGAATAATTATATAGAAAAATATTTTACTATAAAAAACGAAAATTTAATAGTAAGGTTACAGGAGCAGAAGGATAGCCGAAATCTTGCCTTATTAGCAATAAAATTCTCCAAAATCTCCACTTTCTAATTATCTCATAAAAAATTTCCTGCTTTTTTAAGGAATTTTTACTCGCGCTTTGCCGAAAATCAACTTTTTTTGACAATAAATTTGCAAATGAAAAAAAAGGAAGGCTTTATGGAAAACACAAAAAAGACAAAAAGCTGGGATGAACTTACCTTTGCTGATAATTTCATGTTTTGTAAGATTCTTGAAAGTGAACCGGAAATTTGCAAACGCTTACTGGAACTTTTGCTTCATATCGAAATCGATCATCTGGAAGCCCCTTCGGCCGAACACACAATGCAGGAATCTCCGGATTCAAAAAGCGTGCGTTTTGATGTCTACACCAAAGATAAAAATAGAATTTTTGATCTGGAAATGCAGACCACTGATACGAAGAATCTTCCAAAGAGGGCAAGGTATTATCAGAACATAATCGACATGTCCAGTCTGAATAAAGGAATGAATTATTCCAAATTGAAAGATACCTACATCATTTTTCTGTGTCTTGATGATATCTTCCATGAGGAGCTTCCTGTTTATTTCTTCGAGAATGTCTGTCGGGAAAATCATAGAATAAAACTCAGAGACGGAACTTACAAACTCTTTTTTAATGCGAAAAACTGTGATAAACTTAAAACGGCAGAAGAAAGAGATTTTTTCCGATTTCTCAGGGGACAGAGTGCTGAATCAGAGCTTTCACGAAGAATTGAGGAAAGAATCAAAATTGCAAAGAAAAACCTGGCATGGAGGAATCAGTATATGACTTGGCAGCAGACTATTGATGAAGAAAAAGAAATCGCTTACGAAGAAGGTGAACGTGCAAACAAAATCGCCAATGCAAAAAATCTGCTTTCCATGAATATTATTACTCCAGAACAAATTTCAATGGCAATAGAGCTTCCGTTGGAAGAAGTTCTTGCGCTCAAAGATGAAATGTCAAAAGAAGCAGCTGCCCTTGTGAAATAGCGGTTGGCGGATGGTCAGATTGTTATAAATAAATTCTCATAAAAAAAGGTCGCCCGAATGAGCGACCTTTTGCTTTACATAATCAAGTTAGATTACAGTTTTACACGAAGAATTGCAGGGATAGAGATTGAAGATACTGTAACGTCTTTTGCACCCTTTGCACCTGAATTGTATGAAGCTCCGCTGTATGTGAAACCAACCCACAATGTTGCTGGTTTTGAGAGGTACAACTGAGCACCTGGTGTAACACGGTAGTTGATTCCGTAGTCAGCATCGCTCTTTCCAGCTGTTCCGAGAACGTTCATCAAACCAATGTTTACAGTAGCTGTTACCAAGTCATTAACCTTGTAGCGGGCAGAAATGTTGTTCCACATAACCATTGTGATGTCAGTTCCGCTGAGCAAGTTACCAAGTTTTCCGTCAAGACCTACGATACCACTGGCAACTTTGGCTTTAGCTTTGTTTGTTTTTTCATCATCAGACTCTTTGAGACCAGCAATCTTGTTGAATGTTGTGATTGAGAACTCAGGAGTAACCTGATAGCGTGCGCGCAAGTCGAAGTCCCATGCACCGTTCCATGTCTCAGCTGCTGTAGAATCCATTGTATAAGAACCACCGATTGTAGCTGTGAGCTGTGGAAGCAATGTTGGCATTGCATAGAAAGCGAATGTTGTAATTCCAGAAGCTGGCTTTTTGAGAATCAACTCAGAGTTGAACAATTCTGCAACGTTGAACTGAACGCGACCAACTGCACCAGAAGCGTGAGTTGTGTTTGTTGTATCTGTTCCGTCAACTTCTTTACCTGACCAGTAACCAGTTTTTACAGCAACTGCTGTGAGTTTGAGAGTCATATCATCGTTAAGAGCGATTGGGTACTCTGCATAAGCTGAGAGAGCGTTTGAACCACCAGCGAAGTTACAGATATCATCCATAAATACTGATGGAGCTTTGCTGAAAGCAGAACCAAGCTTGTATCGCTCGAAATCAACGCCTTCCGCATTGCCTGCGTCAACGTCTTTCTTTACGCGGTAAGCACCGTCTGCGTTACCATCTTTCCAGCTACCAGCACCGAGTTTGAGGTCTGTTCCGAATACAGTAGACCAGATGTCGAACTGGTTGAGAGTGAGGAAGTTACCGAACTTGTTGTTTGATTCTTTAAGTTCGATTTTTGTTCCTTTGTTTCCATCAGCATCTTTCTCTGAGGTTCCAATAGTGTAGTCTCCATATTGATAATAAGTTCCAACAGTTGAAGAATCGTTTCCGTTCTTAACGTTTACAGAGAATGTGAGACCTGCTGTTTTATCCTCGTTGTTGAAAGCAAATTTGAGAGTATCCTCAAATGCTGCGTATCCGTCGAGGCTCATCCATGTCTTATTTGTTGTTGTTGTGCTACCGTTGTCTGTTTTTGACTGTCCATAAACGGTTGGGCGCAAACGTCCGTTCATTGTAATCTTAACTTCTGCAGTTGCCAATGAAGCGGCTACAGCTGCCAATGCTACTGCACTTACGATTTTTTTCATAATATTATCCTCCTTAGGGTATAAGGAAATTTAAACCGACGGTTTCTTTTACATTCATTTTCTGGTGGGTGATTTGGACATTTCCGTTTTTTTGGGTTTTTGTATTGATAAAAGGTCGAATTATGCTTAAAATAGGGGATAAGTTTATGCGTATTCGCGCTGCTTTTAAAGGAGCAATGATATGGAAGAAAAATTCGATTTTACTGTTGAACAGCTTGGCGAATGCAAAGTTCCTTCGCCAATCGAACTTTCAAAGGAACATGGTGATTTCCGTGCAAATTATGTAAAGGACACTTCTTTTGTCCGCTACAAGGTAAATGTTTTTGATGCAGACTCTACAGAAAATGAAAGAACTAAAGGCAATCTCATGCAGAAGGCCGGTCCTCGAGAATTTATTTATTTCAATCCGGCTCATGTAAACGCAGGTATTTGTACTTGTGGCGGTCTTTGTCCAGGTCTTAACGATGTTATCCGTGCTGTAGTTCGCTGTTTGTGGTACCGCTACGGTGTAAAACGAATCCGTGGTTTCAGATATGGCTTCAAAGGGTTCTTCCCGGAGTCTAATTATGACACAATCGAACTCACTCCAAAGGTAGTTGACGACATCCACAAAAACGGCGGTACTTTCCTTGGTACAAGCCGTGGCGGCGGCAATCGTGTCGCAGACATTGTAGACGCAGTTGAATCATTAAGCATTAACATGCTTTTCATCGTTGGTGGTGACGGCACTCAGCGTGGTGCTCTTGACATCGCTCGCGAGGTAGAACGCCGTGGCCTTAAAGTTGCTGTTGTTGGTATTCCAAAAACAGTTGATAACGACTTGCTCTTCATTGACCGTTCATTTGGTTTTGAGACAGCCGTAGAAAAGGCTCGCGAGGCAGTAAACGCAATTCATATGGAAGCTGAGTCTCAGATTAACGGTATCGGTGTTGTTAAACTCATGGGGCGTGAGTCTGGCTTCATCGCAACATCTACAGCACTTGCAAGTCACGAGACAAACTTCTGTCTTATCCCTGAAGTTCCATTCGACTTGGACGGTCCTAACGGCTTCCTTTCACACCTCGAAAAACGTCTTGAAAAGCGTGGTCATGCTGTAATCATCGTTGCAGAGGGTGCTGGTCAGGAGCTCATGCAGTCTACGAACGAAACAGACGCTTCTGGTAACAAAAAACTTTCTGACATCGGTGTATTCCTCTGCCAGAAAATCAATGAATATTTCGCAAACAAACATATTCACGTCAATCTCAAATACGTTGACCCAAGCTACCAGGTACGTTCTGCTGTTACAACTGCTAATGATTCAGTTTACTGTGAGCGATTGGGTAACAACGCTGTTCATGCTGCAATGGCTGGAAAAACAAAGTGTGTAGTTGGCCTTGTTCACGACAAATACGTTATCATCCCAACAGAGATGGTAACACGCAAACGAAACACTGTAGACCCAGAAGGTGCTTTGTGGCGAGATGCTCTCGATGCTACAGGTCAGCCAATCCTTATGGTTAACAACATTCAGTCTGTTATCGAGCACATGCGCAAAACTGCCGAAGAAGAAGAGAAAAAGGCTCAGGCAAAGAGCAAATAATCTTTGAACATAAAAAAAGCTGTCCGAAAGGGCAGCTTTTTTTATGCCCTTGTGGTGTGAACAGGGCAGGAAAATTGTATTTTTTACAGCTTGTCGATAAGCATTGAACACTTGCCGGAAGGAATTGGTAACGTCTTCTTTTTTTGGTCAAGAATGTTGATTGTAAAGTAGTAAAGCTTTTCGCTTTCCATTTGGATTTCCCAGCCGCGTGTACTTTTATGACTCAAAATTGTGATTAAGTTGCGTTTGAGAGAGAGTTTTTCGATACCCATAATCTCAAGGTTCGGTATAATCCAGTCAACAGTTTTGCGTGGAAGAGAAATTGAAAGGCCGATTACGTTTTCAATCATGAGCGCAACAGTTGAAAGACCGACAGATATCATGCAGCGTTTGTAAGGGAAATTCTCATCACCGGTTTTGATTGCAGGACCTTCTTTGTTTGGAAGATACGCTTCGTACAAATCGCCTTTGCTTCCATCAGCAGGTTGCAGGGCTTCGAGGATGAAATACAAGTGACGTATTGCACATTCGCGTGCAAGATCAAAACGCTGGTATTTTTCGAGACCTTTGATAATTACAAAGTTCATTGCCGGATAGACTGAACCGTGATAACCTTCACCATTTTCGCTGTATTCCGGATGGTCAACGCTCAAAGACGGGAACGGATGTTCTGTGCCGAACGTTGCTGGGTTTGAAAGATGAGCTACGAGAGCGTCGGCTTTGTCTGCATTTGGGATTTCAGCGAGCAGTGGCCAGAATCCTGCGATAGTTTTGTGAGGAAGCTGCTGCTCGTCTTTGTCCAGATCATGGTAGAAACCAGTCTCGGCGTTCCACATATATGAATTGATACGTGTTTTGAGACTGAAATACATGCGTTTGTACTGGAAACTGAGATCCTTATCGTTGAGGATGTCTCCCAAAGAACTCATGTTGAGCGCATTGATTGCCATGCACGCGTTGAAATCGATTGGGTAATATGTGCCACCACGAGGAGAATCTTCCATGCCACAGGCTTTTGCCGGAACTGCATACAAGCCGTTTTCTTTTTTGAAACTTGCGTCAATCCAATCCATGTATTTCTGAAGAACAGGCATGATTTCCTTGACGCGGCGTTTGTTTGCGAGTTTGTGATAAAGGTTGAATTCGGCCCATGCGAAAAGAGGAAGACCGATTCCTTCTGGATTTTCACCGTCTACAACTGGCGCTCCGGTTTTGAGATCGTACTTCCAGCGAATTGCGCCAGTTGATTCTTGTTTTCCGTAGATATAATCAAGACTTTTTTCGGCGGCATAATTCTTGTTTGAATAAACCAAAAAGAAGGTTGAGAAAATTGATTCTGCTTGACCAATAACTGGCTGAGTTTTGTTGGGGTAGATAAAATAACCGTCAGGCGAAACTTCACCTGTTTTGGGGTCTACCCATGAGTCAGCTAGACAGTTCCATGTTTTGTCATAAATATCGACAAAATCCTGGTCGTAAAAGTGAATCTTAGGAAAATCTTTTTTGCTCACAAAAACTCCACGGCTCTTTTTAAAAGAGCGATTAATTATATTATAGCATATATTTTTTAAAATTGTGCATAAATTTGGAAAAATTTGAGATTTTTATTACAAACTTGCACTATTGTCCGTATGACAGACGAACAATTTCTGTTTCTGATTTATGCCGCGATTTGAGGAAAAGCGCATTCTTTGTCTCATCATAGATGAATCCGGAAGAATTGTATGATTCAAACCGTGGGTCAGAATGGAATGAAAGCCCGTAAATTTCAATTTCATTGAATGAAATAATTCCGTTGACGATTACATAGTTTATTTCGTTCTTCGGGAAAGTCATTGAAATTGTCGCACTGTTAGTCTGTGCTGAATATGAAATCGAAGGTACGCAAGTCCATGCCCAGATAACGCCGCCCGGAGTTCGTGAAAGAACTTTGTTGTGCGGATAGTACGGATTGTCTACCAAAATCGGATAAACATCAGCCATTGTAATTGAATCGAGCGAACTCAAAGAAAGGATGGAATTGATGATTGCATATCCGGCCTGTGAATATTCATTGGCGTTGTTGAAATCTCCCCAGCGGATAAGTGAATTGCCGGTTAGGATTGCAAGATAATTTGAGATAGGTACGTCTTTTTGGGTGAGAATTAGCAGAGAGTCGTTAAGAACACAAGCTGATTCGATAATTTTAAGGCATTTATCGATGACCGGCAAAAGAATGTCCGCATAGCTGGAGTGAAGCGAAGAAAGTTTGAGATAAGTATTTAAAATTCCGCTTGCCTGAGACAATTTTATCTGTGATGCAGTTGATTCATCCTCAAAAACGTGTGCTGGAAGCATAAGGAGGGTTCGGAGAGTCGGACTGTCTGGAAGAGTGTTGAGATAATCGGCAAGCTCGTTCACGCTGAAAATTGAAAGTGATGAAGATTCGATTGCGTTTGAGACCATTTCTGCCATATTGTTTGTGTACATTTCAAGCGTTGGGTACATTGCGGTGAGTGTGTTGAAATATGGTGCAGAAAGATATGTGCGTTTGTTGCCTTTTTTGAATGAATCGGGTACATTTTCCACAGCTTCGGTGTAACGCCCCTGGGAAGCCAGTTCTGCGACGTAGGCAATGACGCTTTTTTCTGATAAAGTTTGATTGTTTTTGATTGAATCGTTTACAGAATTGACAAGATTGTTGCGCAAATCCCTGATGTTTGTATCATAAGTTGATTTTTGTGCTATAATCAGGTCCGAATCCATGCTTTCAAAGCTAAATTCTACAGAAGGATTGTAAGCCACGTAGTTTGCGACAAAATTCTTTGATGACAAGAAAATCATGCGTTCGTCAATTGATGATGCCGTGAACGCGTAAGTGAGATTTTTTGAGTTTAGAATGAGTTTCGTGCGTGTTTTTTCGGTAACTGAGAAGCCAGAGGATGGTTTGTAATTTAAATACAAACCCGAACTTTCTGGCGGGAGACTTGCGGTGATTGAGAAAGCTGCCGAAGAATCCGTTCCTGTGACTGAAAATGTGAGTGAAACGCCTTCCGTAAAATTGAATGTGTACGAAAGCGGAGTTTTCTGCTCATAAGAAACAAGAGTGAGATTCTTTTTGATTTGCGAGCCTTCTTCTCTGGATATACAAAGCTGGGCAGGGTTTACTTCATCGGCAATGAACGAAATGCCTTTAAAAGCAACCTGGAGAGAATTTTTGAGGGAAACTTCACCGGCTTCATTTTGTGACTGTGCGAATGAAATTGAAAGCAAACCGAGATTTTTGGAAACAACAGATTCATTTCTAAATTGGAGTACGAAAATTCCGATAATTATAATACTATAAAGAACGATAAGCCCGAACGATTTTCTAAATGGATGTCTATACATTTTATTTATTTTATCAAATTGGGCACTGAATGTCGAGTTTAAGGAAGAAAAATGAAATTCACAAAAAAAACAGCTCTTTTTATTCTGATGGCTTTTTTTGCTTTTTCTGGCAGTCACGCTGCCCTTGCGGCCTCAAATGCTGAGGTTCAGTTTGTACAGAAACTGGAATCAGTCCTTTCAAGCGGGAGTCTTGCAGACGCTCTTGCACTTTTTGATACCATGCCGGCAAATCTTCAGGAAGACGTTGATTTGAACAGTCTTCATGCGTCACTTCTTCTTTCTGCCGGAAAAACTGGCGATGCCGAAAAAATTGCGGTAAATCTTCTTTCAAAAGAGCCAAAAAATATCGATGTTCTTCTGCTTAATGCAATGATTGCCAAACAAAAAAAGAACAATGTAAAAAAACAGCAGTACCTCAAGCAGATTCTTGCGATTCAACCGAACAATCCGGACGCTAACATTGAGCTTGGAAACGAGCAGGCGGTCAAACGAAATTACAGGAATGCGCGCGATTATTATGTAAAGGCAATTAAGGGCGATCCTAACAATATCGAGGCACTTTTTGGCCACGGAAAAATGTCATATTATCTTCAGCGGGATGATGATTCAAAAAGGAGCTTCAATAAAATCCTTGCGCTTGACCCGAATAATGCACCTGCATGGTCATATCTTGCAAAATTTGAGTCTGAGTCCCGTCATTTCAAAAAAGCTGTGGAATATGTTTCAAAGGCAATTGAAATCGATCCGACAAACAGCGATTATTATTTTGATTTAGGAAATTTCAACCGTGAGGCCGGAAAGTATGCGGAGGCAGAAAAGGCCTGGGCAAAAGCAACCCAGCTTGATCCGGACTATTTTTTGGGTTACGCATATCTTGCCGGCGTTTATGACGAGCAGAACAAATTTGATCTTGCATTGGAGAATTATAAAAAAGTCGTCCAGAAAAACCCAAACTATTACTATGCTTATGAATCAATCGGAATGCTTGAATGGCATTCAGAAAATTATGCGGCAGCCCGTCAGGCTTTTGAGGCTGCTTACAATGCCAATCCGAACAACACTTCTTACGCGCTCATGATTGCGGCTTGTCTTCAAAAGGAAAAGAAACCTCAGGAATGCAAGAAATTTACAGAAAAGGCGATGAAGCCTCTGGAAAGAACTTCTTATGAATATCTCTCGTTGCGTTTGATTCACGATATGAATGGCGAGTCAACTTTAACCTTGAAGATTCAAAACGAAGAAAGCAAAAAAAAGAAGGGAAAATACCTTTATTATCTGGCTCTTTACTGGGCACTCCGGGGAAATGACAGTCTGGCTCACAAATATTACGCCGAAGTGACCGAAATTCAGGGCGCAGATTTCTTTGAATTCAGGCTCGCAGAATGGGAACAGATGGGAAGGAGCTAGCAATTAGAAGTTGGGCGTTACCGTGCTTCGCACTTCGCTAACGCTCATTACCGCAAGCGGTAACTAAAGGTGCTACACCCCCTAACGCTTTTATGGAGAAATTAATGTCACAGATAAATTTGAATCTTGGTGGAAAAGAAATTATTTTGCTGGGAACGGCTCATGTTTCACAGCAGAGTTGTGATGAAGTAAAGGCCGCTATTGCCGCTAAAAAGCCTGATTGCGTGGCCATTGAGCTTGATGAGCAGCGATTTGCCTCTCTCAATGACAGCGAGGCCTGGAAAAATCTTGATATAATCAAAGTTTTACGCGAAAAAAAAGGCTTTTTGCTCCTTGCAAACCTTGTTCTTTCCAGCTTTCAAAAGCGAATGGGCGCGAATGTGGGCGTAAAGCCGGGCGATGAAATGCGTGCCGGAATCGATGCCGCAAAAGAACTCAACATTCCATGCGAGATGGTTGACCGCCCGATTCAGACGACATTGCGCCGGGCATGGGCAAAAAACGGCGGTTACGGAAGAATAAAATTGCTCTCCGCTTTGTTTGCGAGTGCGGCTTCAAAAGAGGAAGTCAGCGGCGAGGAAATTGAAAACCTCAAGAACAAAAGCGAAATGGACGGAATGATGGCAGAGCTTGCGGAATTCATGCCGGGCGTCAAAGAAGTTCTGATTGACGAGCGTGATTTTTATCTTGCGGCTCACATCTGGAAAGCCGTTCAAAAAGCCGGGCGCAAAAGCGTAATAGCCGTGCTTGGAGCCGGTCATTTGCCGGGCGTTCAGGCTCATCTTGAAAAAATCGCTGCCAGCGAGGAAGGCACAGATACCGAAGCAATTTCTTCACTTCCTGCAAAAAAAATCGGGGCAAAGGTTATCGGCTGGGCAATTCCCGTGATTATCGTGGGCCTGATTGTCGCCGGCTTTGTTTTTGGCGGCATGAAAAAGGGCGCGGATTTGCTCGGCGCGTGGGTAATCTGGAACGCAACTCTTGCAGGAATCGGAGCTTTGATTGCAGGCGGCCACCCACTTACGATTTTGATGGCAGCCGTGGGCGCTCCGTTCACGTCTCTTTGCCCGCTCGTGGGTGTGGGAATGTTTGCCGGAATCGTCCAGGCCTTTGTGTGCAAGCCAAAAGTAGCCGACATGGAAAGCATGATGGACGACGTTTCAAGCGTAAAAGGATTCTACAAAAACCGCTTCCTCCGCGTGCTGCTCGTGTTCTTCCTTTCGAGCATTGGAAGCTCGGTTGGAACGTTCGTGGGCGGCTCTTCGATTGTGGTGAGCGTTGTGGAGTTCTTTAAGGGATTGTTTCAATAATTCAATAACATAAAATCTACTCAGTACATTTCTTGATTTTTATGGTTTTCCGTAAATGTACTGAGTGCCCTCTCCTTTGCGATAAAATCTTTATCGTTTTTCGGTAACTTTTCTCACCTTTTAGAGTTCTCTTTATATCAAAACATTATGTTTCTATTGATGAAAACTTATTCGCTTTTCGGTAAAATTGTGGACATGAAAAAAGTCCGTCGGAGGGTTGTTTTCGGTTTTTTGTTTCTTTCAGGCTTTGCTTTTTCGGAATCAAATCTTCATACATTGCTTTTCGGCTATCTCAAAAATGACCTTTCGCTTCAAAAATGCATGCTCACGGCTCAGAGCAAGGCTCTTTCTTACGATGCCACAAAAATTTCAAACGGAATCGAACTGACTCTTTCAACCGGCACTGTCAAAATCCAGTCTTCTTCGGACGGCTCAAAATACACTTTCACGCCGCAGGCTTCCCTGGCCCTTCCCAAGCTTAACGACACCAAGCTCACGGCTTCCCTTCCAATGACAAAAAAATCCGGCTACGAACTTGAAGGCGAGAACGGCACATTTTTGGACAACGGAAATGTCAAGCTGAGCACGGGAATTGTGACTTTGGCTCCTTTAAAAAGAAAGATTACTCTTCTGGAAGCTGAGCGCGCATATATCGAGGCGGAGCGGGCAGCACAGAATCAGGCTCTTTCAGTCGAAAATGAATTTTACACGAATCTCAAAACGCTTTACGGCTATGTCCAGCAAGTTCTTACGGCAAAAAATGATTTGTATGACGATGAATTGAATCTTCGCGTGCTTGAGGCCCAGGGGTACAGCAAAACGAGTGCTTCATATCGACGGAAATATCTTGAAGTTCAGAGCGACAGGCGGAATGTGGCGGAAAATCTTCGGAAACTGGAGCGCGAGACGGCCGTTTTTGCGATAAAATGCGGTGTGGAATACGAGCGGGTCTTTACACCAGAAAAGTTTGACAAGAACAAGATTCAGGAGCTTGAGAATCAGGCTTTTGACAGCGTTATGGATTTCCTTCCGATGGAAATTCCTGGCGTTGAGATGGAAAATGTTTTGAATTACAAGGCCGAAGATTATTCAAAGAGCGAAAGTGCGGTTTGGTCAAAGTATATCAGCGATTTAAGGCGCAAATCTGACTACAATCTGGAGCTCGGGGCCTATGCGGGCTACACTTTCAACGAATCTTCTTCAAAATACGACACGGCGGACGGCGGAATTACATTTGACTGGAAGGGAATTACGGCGAGCGCGGGAGTTTCGCTTCCCACCGGGCAGAATCTTTTTCCTTTGAACGGCACGAGTGCAGGTCAGACTTCAAAATCCCCGGTCTACACTTTTGCCATTACCTTAAAGCCCAACACCTGGCGGCTCTCAAAAATTGACAGACAGCAGGACGAGCTGAATTCAAAAATCGACGAAATCACGGTAAAAAGTGCGGCTGACGATTATGACACGGCGATTCTGGACAAGCTCACCCAGCGCGGCGACCTCCGCTGGAGCGAAAAATCTTACGCCGAGGAATACGACATGTATTCCCAGCTTGAATATGACATGGACAACTGGCTCAAGCAGGGCAGCGTGACCAAAAGCGACTACCTTGATGCCGAGAACAACCGGAACCGCGCGCAGATGAACATTTTGATTAACGCGGTTGAAAAGATTATTTATAATAATAATGTGAAGATGATGTTCGTAAGAACGGAAAATGGGAAATTGAAAACGGAAAGATGAGAGTGGAAAATGAAAAACGGAAAGTTGAAGATAAAATTTACTAAAAAGCAGAAAATAATTCTTGGCGTGGTTCTGGGGCTTGTGTTGCTTGTCGTGATTCTTAAAGTTTCACGGCGGGCTGTTGAAAAGTCGGCGGCTAAGGGGCAGGAAACTTATCGGGTCCGCACCGAAACTTATGAAAACGCGATTCAGATTGCGGGAACTGTGGCGGCGGCCAAGTCACAGAATTTGCAGGCTTTGAACGACGGCGATGTTGTCGGCGTTTACAAAAAAGAAGGCGACCACGTAAAGGAAGGCGATTTGATTGTCCAGCTTGACGACAGCGAGCAGCAGTACAATCTTGCGAACCTTGATTATGAAATTTCAGTTGCCCGACAGAATCAGACGGCCGGAAAGCTCAAACTCATGGAGACTCAGAGGTTTTCCCTGCTCCGAAAAATCGAAAACCGCAAGATTGTGGCCACTTTTGACGGCGTGATTGCGGCCCTTGATGTTAATCAGGGCGATTATCTTGAAGCGAAGGACAAAATCGGTACCCTCGTAAATACAGATTATCTCACCGCCGATGTAGAGATTGCCGAGACCGACGTGCAGAAGCTCAAAGTGGGGCAAAAAGTTGACTTCACTTTCCCGGCCTATAATGGCAAGGTCGAGGGATATTTGTATTCTTACCCTGCGATTGGTGAAGTGACCAGCCGGGGAGCCACAATCGTAAAGGCAAAGGTGCGGATAGACAATGTTCCGGCGGAAGTTTTGCCGAATTTCAGCTTTACCGGCAAAATCCAGATTACCGAGCCTGAGCAAAAACTTGTGGTAGAGCGTTACGCAATCGGCCGTGACAAAGGGGAAGCCTTTGCAGAAATTCTTGAAAAAGACGGAAAGACAAGGCGGGTTGAAGTCACCGTGGAGCCGTACGGGTTGGAATATGTGAACGTGCTTTCGGGGCTTAAGGGCGGTGAAGTGCTCAAAGCCCAGAGCAGCGCGGGTGACAGTGGCAGAATGCGGGTGAGCAAAAAAGGTCAGAAAGCCCAGCCAAAGAACAACTCCAGACCACAGGGCGGCTCACCGCCATTTTAGGGAAATTTTGAAGGCCAGCTGAATTATAGAGGACTTTATATTGAAAATGGCGCGAAGAAGAGAAACGGCTTTCGAAAACACTCGTTTTGTGCTGCCGCGTGAGCGGCAAATGTATATAGTTACAAGCACAAAACGCGTGTAGCATGCTAGCATGCGCTTTCGAAAAGCCGTTTTCACGACTGGGAGCCATTTTAGGATACGAAAATACCTCATTGTATTTTCGTATCCAACGAGAAAATTCTGTTCACCTAAAGGCAAACAGAATTTTCTCTCTTTGCTAAAACCCCGCTTCCATGCGGGGCATTTGGGGGGAATAGCGATGCAACCGGTCATTTACATGGAAGATGTACGCAAGATTTACTCTATGGGCGAGCAGGAAGTCCATGCTTTGCGGGGAATTTCGTTCTCGGTGGAGCAGGGAGAATTTTTGTCCATAATGGGACCTTCCGGCTCCGGCAAGTCCACCTGCATGAACATGATTGGCTGCCTTGACAGGCCAACCAGCGGAATTGTAAAAATCGGCGGGCGCGAGACGGCAAAAATGAGCGAAAAAGAGCTTGCCGAGCTTCGCAATAAAACCGTGGGCTTTGTCTTCCAGCAGTATCATCTTTTGCCCACGATGACTGTTCTTGAAAATGTGATGGTTCCGCTCCGTTATCAGGGAATTGAGCGCGCGCTCCGCCGTGACATGGCACTGGCAGCCCTAGAAAAAGTGGGGCTGAGCGAGCGAATCAACCATCTTCCCAACGAACTTTCCGGCGGACAAAAGCAGCGTGTAGCAATCGCGCGGGCAACAGTCACAAAGCCTGCGATAATCTTAGCCGACGAGCCGACAGGTGCGCTTGACAGCTCGACAGGCCGAGCGGTTCTTGAGCTTTTCGGCGAAATAAACAGCACAGGCACGACAATCGTAATCGTCACCCACGATCCGGGAATCGGAGCAAGCACAAAACGCTGCATTCGCATTCTGGACGGACAGATACAGGGAGATGAAGTTAGGAATTAGAAGCTTGTTGATTGCATGCTTCGCCAGTAATTCGGGGCGTTGCGGGTACTCCCGCAGAGGGGGTAGCGGAAATACCCGAACGGAGAAGAAGTGACCGGGCTTGTCCGGGCATTTCTGCGTAGTGAAAGGTATTGTAGCGAGGGGGAGACTTCCCCCTTTGGAGTATATGTGTTAGAGGACTTTTGCGACATCCATGTCGTGACAAGAATTTTACTTCGCAAAATTCTTTCGGATTAACTTGCTTTATGCCGCCTCCATGCGGCAAACGGGGTTTTATGTTAGAGGATTTTATTGACTCTCTTAGGAATTTTTCTCGGTCTAAGACTCGCACTGTGCTTTCTTTGCTGGGCGTGATTATTGGTGTTGCCAGCGTTATTATCATTACAAGTCTTGGAGCCAGTTCTACTAAAAATATTCAGGCGCAGTTCGGTTCTTCCGGGCTGGATTTGGTGAGCGTTAGCGGGGGCGGATGGATGCGGCGTAACCGTGATGCCGTGACAATCAGGTTTGACGAGTCTCTTCGCTCGGATTTGTTCGGGCGAGTTCCTAATATCAAGAAAATTTGGTACAAAAATTCCACGAGTTTCGCAATTTCTTACGGAGACACGACTGTGACTTCAAATGCCACGGCAATTGAGCCGGGCTATCTTGAAATGTACAAGCTGGAGCTTGATACCGGCGAATATTTTTCGGTGACGGATGAATTTGCGGGCAACCAAAAAATGATTATCGGAAGTGAGGTGGCTTCTTCGCTTTTCCCGGACGGCGATGCAGTTGGGAAGGGCGTTGTAGTGGTTGCTTCAAAAGTGCCTTTTGCCTTTACGGTTGCGGGCGTTCTCAAAAAACAGTCGGCGGGCATGGAAGACACTGCGACAGGAATTTACATTCCGCGCGGATTTTATGCAAAAAAAATCAAACCGAATCCCACGGCGGACACGATTATGGTTCAGGCGACTGACACAAGCCATTGCGCGCAGCTCGTCACGGATTTGACATCGTACATGACCGAAAAATCCGGCACGGAAGGAAGCGTGAACATCATGTCGATGCAGACAATGATTGACGAAGTGAACAAAGTGATGGGAACTTTGAGCCTTATGCTCTCAGGAATCGCCGCAATCTCGCTGCTGGTCGGCGGAATCGGAATCATGAACATCATGATTGTTACGGTAACTGAGCGCAGGCAGGAAATCGGCATCAGAAAGGCTTTGGGAGCAAGCCCCTTCGCAATTTGCCGTCAGTTTCTGGTGGAGAGCGCAAGCATCACGCTTTTTGGCGGCATCCTCGGAATCGTGCTTGGAATTGCCCTGAGCCTTGCAATTGAATACGTGGCAAAAGATTTGCCTTACGCGATAAAATTTTCGTCATGCGTGACGGCCTTCGTGTTCAGCGTGTTCGTAGGCATTTTCTTTGGTCTCAGCCCCGCGGTTAAGGCCAGCAAACTTGACCCGGTTGAGGCACTGCAATAGAATTGGCGTATGGAACAAATCACATACCAGACAACCGGCACTTGCGCCAGAGTCATTCACTTTGAGCGGGACGATGAAAACAGAATCCACAATATTTCGTTTGAAGGAGGCTGCAACGGCAACCTCAAGGCAATCTCGAAACTCTGCGAAGGTATGAAAGCAGAAGAAATTTCCGCAAAACTTCTCGGAAATTTGTGCGGAAACAAAAAAACTTCCTGTGCCGACCAGCTGGCGAAGGCTGTGATGGGGTAAAAAGGGGGAAGTCTCCCCCTCGCTTCAAAGCAGAGCTTTTCCGCTACCTCCTCTGCGGGCTCAAACGCCGCCCGCAACGCCTGCTTTCATCATTTCAACTTCCTTCGCATACATTTCAATTCCGTGTTTCCAGAAATCTTTTTGCGTGATGTCAAAGCCTGCTTTTTTGCACAAATCTTCGCAGCTCATGTTGCCCGTGTTTGAAAGAAGTTCTGCGTAGGTTTTGGCGAAATCTTTTCCTTCTTTCTGGTAGCGGGCGTAAAGACCGGCTGCGAAAAGCTGTCCGAAAGCGTAGGGGAAGTTGTAAAAGTCCAGTCCTGTTGAATAATAATGTGATTTTACTGCCCACATATATTCGTGCCGCTCGCTGTTAAGTCCGTTTCCGTATGATTTTTCCTGGGCTTCTTTCATCAAGCGGCAAAAGTCGTCTGCATTCAGCTCGCCGCTCTTTCTTTCTTCAAAAACACTCTTTTCAAAGTAGAATCGGCAGAGAATATCGACCAGAACCTGGCTCACGTCCTGCAAGTCCAAATCAAGAATCTGGATTTTTTCGGCATCGCTGCATTTTGAAATCATGTCCTGCTTTACGATTGTCTCGGCAAAAGTTGAGGCAGTTTCGGCCAGTGTCATCGGATAGCTGAAAAATGCCGACGGTTTTCCTTTCATGCAAGAAAAATGATATGCGTGGCCAAGCTCGTGTGCCAGCGTGATAATGTCGCTGAATGCGCCCGTGAAGTTTGTCATGATTCGGCTCTGGTGTCCGAGCGCAAAATCCTCATCGTAAGCTCCGCCCACTTTCCCGGCACGGACTTCGGCATCAATCCAGTTTTCGGCAAAGGCTTTTTTGGCAAACTCGCCCATTTCCGCACTGAAAGAAGAATATCGTTCGATGATGTAATCGCGGGCCTCGTCGAAAGTCCATTCTTTTGAAAGAAGACCTTTTTCGGAATTATCCCGTTTGTTGAGCGGAGTCGAAACAAGCGGGGCAAACAAATCGTAAAAAGCAAGACCTTTTTTGTCCTGAGAGACTGTGAGATTGTTTTTGTGAAGAAAATCTGCCTTTAAATTGAAATATTCCCGCCAGAGAGGAAGGCTTTCTTCGATTGAACTAATCAGCGCGTCGAGTGTTTTTTGTGAAAGTCGGGCAGAGGAAAGGGAGCGGTCGAGCGGCTTCTGCCATTTTCGGTGGCGGTTTAGCGTGAGGGTTTCGCCTTTGAGATTGTTGAGGCAGGCTGCAAACGCGATTTCATTCTGCTTCAAAAGTGAAATTTCTTTTTCGTAGGAAGATTTTCGCACTTTTGGGTCAGCTGAGTATGCGTCATTTCGTAATTCGTTGAAAGTTTTGCCACTTTCGGCATCTTTGAGATTTGAAATCAGCTGCTCGTGAAGACGGTCCCATGCGTCTCCGCCAGTCTGCTGCAATTCGCCTGCAAGTTTTTCTTCGGCGGCTGACATCTGATGTCTTGTTTCTTCCAGTGTCTCATTCAGAAGATAGCGGTAGCCTTCATATTCCGGGAATCGCTTGTAAAAATCTTCGAGACTGCCGGAATTCGCAAGCAGAACTGACTTGAAAGACAAATCAAGCTGCCTGTAACGGAGCGTGAGATTGTCAATTCTTGTGATATTGTTGAGATAGTCCGTGTTCGTGGTGTCAACGGAATAAATTATGTAGGCGTAGGCATTGAGCGAGCCGCAAAGAGCCGAAACTTTTTCGTCCGCCTCAAGAAAGCCTTTGAGCCATGTGGGAAAATCGAAATTCTCGCTGGCATTTTTGATGAAATTGCTTGCTGACTCCAAAAGAGAGCCCAGATTTTCCATGCCGCTTTCAAAGTCAGAAAGGACAGCTTTATATTCAGCACTATTTATAGAAGGAAAAATGGAATCCAGGTTCCATCGCGGGATTTTGTTTGTCATAAAACGCTCCTAAGTTCCGAAATCTTTTCGCTTGTTGTTGCCCAGCTTGTCGCAAAGCGCACGACCGTGTGATTCTCGTCGTATTTTTCCCAGAAAGAGAATTTTACGCTTTTCTGCAGCTCCTGCATTTTTGAGTTCTCAAGAATCACGAACTGCTGGTTTGTCGGCGAGTCGATGAAGAATTTGTAGCCTTTTTCGCTGAAGGCTGATTTGAGCTCTTCGGCACGGTCTATTGCGTTTCTGCTGATTTTGAAATAAAGGTCATCGGTGAAGAGCGTGTCGAACTGAACTCCGAGAAGCCGCCCCTTTGCAAGAAGTGCGCCGTGTTTTTTAACAAGATGGTCGAAGTGGGCCGGCATATTTTTCTTTGTAAAAACAACGGCCTCCCCGCAAAGCGCGCCGACCTTTGTTCCGCCGATATAAAAAACATCGCACAGGCGGGCGACATCCTGCAAAGCTACATCTGTATGCCTGCTTGCCAGTCCGTAGCCGAGCCTTGCTCCGTCCATAAAAAGCGGAATTTTGTGCTTATGGCAGACTTCGCTGATTTGAGCAAGCTCTTCCTTTGAATAAAGCGTGCCGTATTCCGTCGGATGGGAAATGTAGCAAAGTCCCGGAAAAACCATGTGCTCATGATTTCCGTCTGCATAAAAATCTTTGATAAAAGAATCAAGCTCGTTTGCATCCATTTTGCCGTTATGGGCGGGGATTGTAAGGACTTTCCGCCCCGTATATTCGATTGCGCCGGCTTCGTGAACGCTCACGTGCCCGGTTTGAGCCGAAAGAACGCCCTCATATTGGGCAAGCATTGTGTCGATTACAATCTGATTTGTCTGAGTGCCGCCTGTGAGAAAGAATACCTGGGCTTGTGGCAAACCGCAGGCTGCGGCGATTTTTTCTTTTGCGCGTTCTGTGTATTTATCGCTTCCGTAGCCGGAAAGACTTTCCATATTTGTTTTTGCCAGTGCTTCCAGAATAAGCGGGTGAGCACCTTCAATATAATCACTTTCAAAAGAAATCATAAAAAACTCCGAAGATTAGAAGAAAATAAGTCCTAAGATTCCGAGCGGAATCAGATAGCAGGCGAACCATTCCAATTTGCCTTTGCGAATCAATTTCATCAAAAGTGAAAGCGAGAGGTAGCCCCATGCGAATGCCGCAAGACAGCCGCAGAATACTGGAAGAACACCAATCTGAGAGCCGACTTCACCCAAATCTTTTGCTTCAAGCACAAATGCGCCCAGAATCGCCGGAATCGAGACGATGAACGAAAATTCGCCTGCCGCTGCCCGGTTTACGCCCGCAAGCTGTGCGCCCGCAATAGTTGAACCAGATCGGCTTATACCTGGCAAAGTTCCGACTCCCTGCATGAAGCCGATAAAAAGTGCCTGAAGAATGGAAATGCCCTTTGGTTTGACTTCGCCAGACTGGCTGAGTGTTCCCTGAGCGGAGTCGAAGGGGACGTCACTTTTGCGGGCGGACTTTCGTTTTTCAAATTTTGCACTGAAAATCAAAAGACATGCTGTGAACAAAAATCCTGCGCAAGTGACTTTAATCGGAAGTTCTGGAATAAGCTTGCTCGTAACAACGCCAATCGCACCTGTTACGATAGTTGCGACAATCACAGCCAGAATTGTCTTTCGCCCGAGTTCGTCAGTGCCAGTGAGAAGGTCGGCTTCTGGGGTCTTAGGGGCTATGCCCCTAGGAGAAGGGGTAGGCGAAAATGGCGAAGCCATTGTAGCCGAGGGGAAGGCTTTCCCCTCCTTATTTGGAATCAACCACCTGAACAAAATGGCAAAAAGCCGTGCGATTTTCTTCCTGAAATACAAAATAACCGCCGCGAGCGTGGCCAAATGCAGCATGACATCGAACAAAAGTGGAACTTCGCTCAGGCCGAAAAGCTCCTGAGCCACTTTAAGATGACCGCTTGATGAAATCGGCAAAAATTCCGCGATTCCCTGCAAAACACCCAAAATGATAGACTGAAAAATTGACATAAAAATCTCCCATGATAATTAATAATTAACAATTGATAATTCACTAACCCAGTTTTTGAAAAGTTCCGGCCACACGGCACATTCTTTTTCGATATTCGAACCGTCTGCTGCCGAAGATTCTTCTGTGGCGAGAGAAAGAGCGTGTTTTCCACGATTGAACAAGTGATATTCGCAATCAATTTTGGCTTCGTAGAGCGCATCTGCAAGCAAAATCGTGTTTTTGGCAGGAACGGCTTCATCCTGAACTGTATGCCAGATGAATGTGGGCGGAAAATCTGCGGTGATATTCTTTTCGATTGAGACGACTTCGCACATGTTGGATTTTTTAAGCGACTTGCAGATTTTTTGAGCATTTTCACTTGAGATTGAGCCGATTACGTTCATGATTGACTCTTCGTGCCAATATTTTTCGTTCGAAGTGATTACGGGATAGCACAAACAAAGTGCGTTCGGTCGAATCTGTTCGGCTGGGTGCGAAACATAATCTTTTAAGAACTCCGAATTCCAGAATGCGCCAAGACTTGCCGCCAGGTGTCCGCCAGCCGAAAATCCGCAGAGAATGATTTTGTCGGAATCGATATGCCATTCTTCTGCATGATCCCGAATCAATGCGACGGCATTTGCCAGATCAATGAGTGCGTCAGGAAATTTCATGGGCGCAATGGAATAATGAAGAGTTGCCGCATGGAATCCCAGTGAATTCATTTTGAGCGCGACTGGTTCACGCTCACGAAGACCGACATGATTGTAAGCCCCGCCTGGAATAACGAGCACGAACGGGCGTTTTCTATCCGGGTTGTATTCAAAATTTTCGTGAAGGTAGGTTTTCAGGAAAACATCTTTTTTGCCAAGCGAAAATGTTTCGTAAATCATGGATTTATTATAAAATATTGAGGCGTTGAAAATCAACTTAGGTTTATGTGAGTCTTGATTAAGACTTTCTCTGATTCTTTAAAAAAGAAAAACCCCCGCTTAAAGGAGGAGAAAAGGCGGGGGTTTTGGTGACATCTTCCAACGGAAGTGTCTGTTTCTTGCTGCTGATAGTATAATAGACTTTTTAGAGATTTTAATCAATACTTTTTGATTGAAAATCGTTGAAAAATTTGCATTTTTTTGCGAAAATCTTTGAAAATCTCGCAAAATGTGACATAAAGGAGCGTAAAATGAAGAAAATTGGAATTATTGGAGCGATGGAAGTAGAGATTGACTTCCTCCGCAAGCTCATGGGAAGCGATTTTAAGAAGACAGAAAGCGGCTCTCTCGTATTCAATGAAGGAAAAATCCACGGGGTTGATGTCGTTCTTGTTCGTTCGGGCGTGGGAAAGGTTAATGCGGCCTTGTGTGCGCAGAGGCTTGCCCTTCAGTTTGGATGCACGAATATTATCAATACAGGCATTGCAGGCGCGATGGCTCATGGTTTGGGCGTCATGGATTTTGTTGTTTCAACTGACGCAGTTTATCATGACATGGATGCGACAGGTTTTGGTTACAAAAAAGGTCAGATTCCGCAGATGGATGTGTTTTCATTTGAGGCTGACAAGGGCATGATTGAGGCCGCAAAAAAAGCTTTCGCTGAGTCAGAGCTTTCTAAAGGGCATAAAATGATTGAGGGGCGGATTGCAACTGGTGATCAGTTCATCAGCGAAAAAAATGTAAAATCTCAGATCGCGGCAGAGTTTGCGCCTGCTTGTGTTGAGATGGAAGGAGCTGCGATTGCACATGCCTGTTACCTCAACAAAGTTCCGTTCGTGATTTTACGCTGTATGAGCGATATGGCGGATGATTTGAGTAGTAACGGCTACGATTTTAACGAGCCTGTAGCTGCAGAATTGAGCGCGCGTGTTGTAGAAAAGATGATTTCGACATCCATGTCGTGACGACTCGCTTCGCGATTCGCGGTCAGCTTGCTTTTGGGGATGTCTAATAAGTATATGTCATTGCCGTGCTCAAGGGCATTGCTTGTCGCCCTTGCTTAGACACGGCAATCTATTGCATTATAAGCAAATAGATTTTCGGGTCAAGCCCGAAAATGACAGTTTTTGAACTTTTTGGACACCCCCATATTGTCGGATATTTTTTTAATGTATATACTTTCTAAAGAGGAATTTTTTAATGGAAGTTATTCAGAGTTTTACAATTGACCATACACATTTGAAGCCGGGAATTTACATTTCCCGCGAAGACAAAGGATTTACTACTTACGATTTGAGAATCACTGAGCCAAACAAGGAGCCTGCTGTTGCACCTTCGGCAATTCACAGCCTTGAACATCTTATGGCAACCTGGTTCCGCAATTCAGAAGTAAAGGATGATGTTGTTTATGTTGGACCGATGGGCTGTCTCACAGGAATGTACATCATTATGACTGGCAAATATTCTGTTGAGGACATGCGACAGCTCACAATCCGCTGCCTTGAATGGATTATTACTCAAAAAGAAGTGCCTGCGACTCGCCCGGAAGCTTGCGGAAACTATCTTCTCCACGATCTTCCGATGTGTATCTGGGAAAGCAAAAGATATCTTGACCGTCTTAAAAATGATTTCCATTGCGAGTACACCAAGCTTAAAGTTACACTTGATGACGGAAAAGTTTTTGCTGACGCATAATTTTTCTGCGATTATTTAGCGGAACGGAGCTTCTCAATAAATGAACATCTTTGCGAAATTTAAGGAAACTGCTTTTTCCGTCCTTCCTGTAATGGTTGTCGTGCTTCTTCTGGGGCTTACAATTGCCCCGCTTCATTTTGGCACGATGACGCGTTTCGTGCTGGGCGGAATCCTTGTTATTTTTGGACTCACTCTCTTTTTGCTCGGCGTTGACATTGGAATCCTGCCGATTGGTGAGCGTAGCGGTGCTGCTCTCACTGCCAGACGAAGTCTCAAACTTTTGCTCGCGTCGGCTTTTCTGATTGGCTTTATCGTCACAGTTGCGGAGCCAGACGTTCAAGTGCTTGCCGACCAGGTGCGCGGAATTGCTCCAAGCGTGAGCAAGTGGGGACTGATTCTGATGATTGCCGTGGGCGTGGGGCTTTTCGTCGCTCTCGGCATTTTGCGCACTGTGCTTTCGATCCCGCTCAATATTTTGCTTACTGTCTCATACATCGGTGTCTTTGCGCTTGCCTTTTGTGCGCCAGCGACTTTTCAGGGCGTTGCTTTTGATTCGGGCGGAGCGACAACAGGGCCAATGACAGTGCCTTTTATCATGGCTTTGGGCGTTGGCGTGGCGGCGGTTCGTTCAAAAACTGGCAAAAATGGCAAAATCGCTTCTTCGGCCGAGGATTCTTTTGGCCTTACGGGAATTGCTTCAATCGGGCCGGTGCTTGCGGTCATTGTTTATGGAATTATTTTGCATAATGCAGGCTCTTCTGGAGCTGATTCGGCATCTTCGGCAAGTCACGGCTTAACCGGGCATGGAATTTTCGTCTTTCTTAATCTTCTTCCGTCGATTTTCAAGGAAGTTTTGGCAGCGCTTGCACCTTTGGCGGCGATGGCTGTGATTTTTCAGATTTTCCTGCTCAAAATGCCGCCGATGCAGGTCGTGCGAATGGTTCGCGGCTTTGTTCTGAGCTTTGTGGGGCTTGTTTTGTTCCTTTGCGGTGCGCACGGCGGTTTTATGCCAGCAGGCGAGGCTCTGGGCAAGGTGCTTGGGGCAGCGAGTTTGCAAGGCACTTTCTGGACGGCACTTTTGGTTGCTGTGGGAGTGATTTTCGGGGCGATTGTTGTTTGTGCGGAACCAGCCGTCTGGGTTCTTACAGATCAGGTTGAATCGATTTCGGGCGGCACAATCAAGCGTCGTGTGATGCTCGGTGCTTTGAGCATGGGAGTTGCCCTTTCAATCGGAATTTCAATGCTTCGCGTTCTTTTCGGCTTTTCTCTCTGGTATATCCTGATTCCGGGTTATGCTCTGGCACTTGTCTTGTCTTTTATTGCACCGAAATTGTTCACGGCGATTGCTTTTGACTCAGGTGGAGTTGCGAGCGGGCCAATGACAAGCACGTTTATTCTTTCGTTCACGCTTGGCTCTTCACAGGCGAGCGGCGGAAATCCCAGCGTTGATGCGTTCGGTGTGATTGCGCTTGTTGCCATGACTCCGCTGATTGCGATTCAAGTTTTGGGAATTCTTTTCAAAATCAAGTCAAATCGTGCAGAAAAATCAAAAATCGAATCTAATCTGCGTGATGCGGCTTCAAAATACGACCCGGAGGCCAAAGAATGAGCAAATTTTCATTGATAATCAGCATAGTTCCACACGATAAGGGCGAAAAACTCACAAAAGCGGCCGTCAATGCAGGTTGTGGCGGCGGTTCCGTAATGATGGGGCGTGCTCTGGCAAAGTCAAATTTCGGCGCGATTCTTGGAACCGGCGAAACCACAAAAGATTTGATTTTCATGGTCGTTGAGGGCCAAAAAAAATCTTCAATCATGAATGCGATTTACGAGTCCACACAAAATGAAAAAACAAATTTCGGCGAGATTTTTACTCTGGATGTCGATTCACTTTTAAAAGCCGGGGCAAATTCCGAAGGAGAAGAAAAAATGTGCGAAAACGAAAACAAAGAAACATCCCGCGACATGATTACCGTAATCGTGAACAAAGGTTACGCTGATGACGTGATGTTCGCAGCCCGGAAAGCAGGCGCGACTGGCGGTACTGTCATCAATGCACGGGGAACAGCCCGCGAGGACGACGAAAAATTCTTCGGCGTTCACATCGTCCCGGAAAAGGATATGCTCGTGATTGTAGTCGAGCACGACAAAAAAGAAGCCGTTCTGAGTGCAATCAAGGAAGTAAAATGCCTCAAAGAACCTGGCATGGGAATTGCGTTCAGCTCCCCGGTCACGGATTTCGAACTATTAGGAAAAAGAAAGTAATTTAAGTCTAATAATTTAAAATCAGTTCAGAAAAATATCTTGCTCCAGTCCCAATCGCCTGAGGATTTGCGGTAAATTCGGGATTATGCAGCGGTTTTGTTTTTCCAACTCCCAGCCAGACCATGATTCCGCGGAATTTTTCTTGATAATATGCAAAATCTTCGCCGACCATTGTGATTTCGGGGCGGACTGACTCAAGACCACATTTTTGGGCAACTTCCCATGCATATTGTGCGAGCTCTTTGTCGTTGTTGGTGCAGGGCGGGGCATTTTCGATTTCAACCGTGGCTTCTTCTTCGTAGGCAAGGGCTGTGTTTTGGACGATTTCTGTGAGACGTTTGCTTACGAACGAGCGGGTGGCGGGATTTGTGGTGCGGATTGTTCCTTCTAAAAGCACCTCTTCGGGGATAATATTCCAGTTTGATCCGCCCTCGATATGGGTGACGCTTACTAATGCCTGGTCTGTCGGGCTTATGTTGCGTGAAACGATTGTTTGCAGTGAGCTGATGACCGCCGCACTTGCTGCAATCGGGTCACGACCTGTGTGCGGTTCTGCGCCATGCGAACCTCTTCCGTGAATTTTGATTTTGAAGAGATCAACGGCCGCCGTAATCGCACCTTCCTTGATTCCCACCTGGCCGACATCCAAAAGCGGGCTTGAATGAAGCGAGAAAATTGCATCGATTCCATCGAGGACATGAGTTTTTAAGACTTCAAGTGCGCCCTTTCCATTTTCTTCGGATGGCTGAAAGACGAAAAGCACTTCTCCACAAAGCTCGGATTTTTTCTGATTTAAAAGGCGGGCTGTTTCAAGGCCGACCGAGATGTGAATGTCGTGGCCGCAGGCATGCATTTTCCCCGGATTTTTTGATTTGTACGGAAGATTTGTCTTTTCTTCAAGCGGAAGTGCATCGATGTCTGCCCGGAAAGCAATTTTTTTGCCGGGCTTTGAACCTTTTATGTGCGCAACAAGGCCTGTTTTAAGCGGAATGTCGAGAATTTCAATTCCTTCCTCGGCGAGAATCTTTTTGATGAAGGCAGTTGTTTCAAATTCTTCAAGAGATAGCTCTGGATTCTGATGAAGATGTTCGAAAATCTCTGTGCAGGTCATAAAAACTCCGTGGATAGGGAGACGGTCGCTCTGACGCTCCTTTATGGATTTTATTTTATGAATTTCCACATATCTTCAACTAAGAAATTATCAAATGTTTTTATGCGGGCATTTAAGAATGTGTCTTTTGCAATTGAAGGGCGTAAATCTAAATAATAAACACCATCCAATGGATTTAGTGCGATTGTGTATGCTTTAAAGTGCCCTGGTAAAAATGTAGAATTTATTCCATAAATTGCCTTGTTTTTGTTTTCTTTTCTTTGAACATCATTTAGAAAAATAGCAAAATGAGGAATATCAATTTTTTTTAGTTTATTATACATATGTTTGTCTAAGAATATTTTATCAATTCTATCTTTTGAAGATGTCTTCAATTGACCGATGGCCTTTTCTTCATTTTTTGAGTTTAATAAAATAATATCATGCTCAAATTTCATTGTTTCATCTGTATCAGCTAGATTTACAATCTCATCTTTATCATCAATATTGATTCCACAAGTCTTTACAGTATCTCTAATTAAAATTTCAAAATAATTTCCATTTTTCTTCTTTGCCTTGTTTGAATTATTTAAGGCATCTAATGTACAGCCAATACTTTGCTGGCAAGTATAAATTACAGAGTTAATTATTTTCCTAGTTTCTAAATCACTTTTTATATCTTTAATATATGGGAGAGAATCTTCAAATATTTTTCGTGCCTTTGAAAAATTACTTGCCTTAATAAACAAATCAGAATTAATTGGACGCGTTACACAATGCTTTCCATCATCTTTATATTGAATAAAATGATAATTGCTTTCATTTTGCGAAACGATATCAGCTTGAATGTTTGGAGTTACAGGCTCTCCAAATTTTGTAAAATCTAAATACTCTTCTGCAAAATCTAAAAACCAAGAAAGTTCTTTAACTGAATCATCTTCAACTTTTCCAAGCAGAGTATACAATGTCATTTAAGGCTTCTTCTCCTTTCTTCACTTTCTTTGTCAAATGCAATCCATTCTTCTATAGATTTATGTTTAATATTTTGTAAGCGAGAATCAGCTATTATGTTATACTCGCTGCAATTATCGTTTACAAGAAACTTGCGGTTTAACTCTGTGGCAACAACGGCCGTCGTTCCTGAACCAGAAAATGGATCTACGACAATATCATTTTCATTTGTTGATGCAAGAATCAATTTTCTTAATAAGGCTTCTGGCTTTTGTGTTGGATGTTTAGTTTTTTCTTCCATTCCGTTACAAGTCGTAGGCAAATTTATAACATCTTTTGGTTTCGCTCCATTAGGATTCGGCTGCCATATTTTATTAGCACCAGTTCCGCTTCCGTACTGACTGTTTTTGCCATTCTGCTTTCGGTCAGGATATTTTATAGTATGTTTGTTGTAAGGAATTCTTATTTGGTCAATATTAAAAGTAAAATCCTTTGATTTTCTCAAGCATAGTATGCTTTCGTGACTTCTTCCCCAATCATTGCTCAAATTTGCTTTATTATCGTAATACCAGATAAGCCATTTACACTTGTAAAAATGCTCCATGGCAGGTCTTTTTAAGTCCGCTAAAATTTCTGTAAAGCCACAGATATATAATGTTCCGGTATCTTTGAGAATCCTTGAGGCTTCTTTTATCCAATTTATAGACCAATCAACATATTCATCAATGTTGCCAATATTATCCCAAGATGCCTTTTTGATATTGTATGGGGGATCTGCAAAAATTGTATCAATGGAATTATCTTTTATGGATTTTAAAAAATAAACGCAATCTGAATTATATATTGCTCCATTTTCATATATGAATTGAAAATCGCTATCTAGAGAATAATCATTTATGTTGAAAAAAAATGAATTAAATTCATCTTCTTTTAATGCTGGTAATCCACCCATAATTAATAATAATATTACATTTTATAAAAAGAAACTAGCTTCCAAAAGCAAAGACTCTAGACATGTATTTTTATCCATTTGCAATCTAACATGGATTACATTTTTATATGGGAGTATTCTCAATCTTGTACCAATCAATAAAAGTAGACAGTTTTTGCTGTATTATTTTTCGTTTTTTGAAGATGAAGTTAGGATTTTCGGGGCTGAGGGGTACTCATCATCAGGCATTGAAGCCAATACTCGATTGATTTCCTCATGTGATAACGCAATGACTTTGTTTTGTTTTTCGGTCATTAACAACGGATAGCCTGTCATCCTCATTTTGTTATCAGAACGAGTGCCAATATAAACAACGGCTCCGTTGAATGTAGTCAAGAACTTTGCAGACTCGCGACCGTGAGTTTTTGCGTAATCAATATAATCATTCAAACTAATCATTTTCAGGTCTCCTTTGTTTCGGAGAGTTGCTTAATCTGTTCTTCCGTTCCGTGATGCAGAATATCAAGACGATGGCGTTGTTCTGGAGTGATATTTTCAGTTATGAGAAGATCTATAAACTCAGCGCGCAACCCATATTTGATTTGCCATTCTTGGTTTTCAAGAGAAGTTTCATCATACCAACCGGGAAAAAAATGAGCCATAATTACACCTTCCTACTGCCAGTATATTTCCACTTGTAGTTTTTTACAAGTTTTCCCAAAACATCGGATTCTGTAATTCCTTTTAGCTGTATCATCTTCCGTTTTCAGAAGGTGAATTTAGTGCATCGGCAGCATTCATAATTTTTAGTTTTTCCTTTACATCAGTAACTTCTTCAAATTTGTCTTTTACTTCACGAATTATAGTTGGCCAACCAAGGCATAACCCTTTAGTTTCTTCAGAAGTTACAAGATAAACCTTTGCTCCCTTCCAATCTGACAGAAGCAGTTTATATGAATCAAACTGATAGGAATGTCCAAGAGAATTTGCAAATTCCAGAATCTTATTCATTGCTTGCCTCCAATACAGATTGTATTATATTTTCAGCAACTTGCAAGTTATCAATATTCAACATCAGTCCTGTAAATTATTTTTCTGTCTTTAACCAAATCAAAAAGATAATCCTTGTTTTCCTTAACGCTTTTCTTCATAGCTTCATAATACTTTTCGTAGACAGACTTATCATCAGAATCAAGGTCATAGTTTATATCAGTTTTCTTTTGCATATATACAGTGCCACCTGGAATAGACTGGGCAATCATTCCGAAATTTTTATTGTTAAAAAATGCGTCGAGCAAATATTGGCCGTCTTCTTTTTTTCTCAGAAAATATAAAAAACTCATTTCCAGCTCTTCCAGCTCATCGTACATTTATATTACTCCTTGGGTTTATTTTCGGAAAAATTCAGACAAAGAAAAAGCTCCGGATTTTCGGGGCTTTAGGTTATGCAACGATTATCTTAAATTCTTCAACCTTGCGAGTGACTTTATCAATTCTATAGTTTTTTCGGCCGATTCCAAGCCCTATAACAAAACTATCACCGTTATCATACATATCAATTTGTTCGTCATTGTATGTGCCGAATACAACACAATCATCGTACTCTTCTTTTTCATCATGGATGATTTTTGAGGCATCTATTTTTGCAAGCCTGAGAGCTTCTTCTTTTGTCATTTTCTAGCTTCCTTTCGGCTGTATCACCTTCCGTTTTCGGAAGGTGAATTTAGAACACTTGCATTTTTGGGGGCTTATGGTATATTTATTGCATAGGCTAATCGGTGTGGACTATCAACCATGTTGCATGGGCGACCATACTCTTTAGCTTTATTTTTTTAAGTTATGCAATCTTTTTTGCAATATCTGAAACATTTCCAAAAAATGTTTCTTGGTTATCATCTTCAAAGATACATTCATCACCATCGCCCAAAAAATCAAGGATAGTTACTTCTCTACCGTCTTTTAATAAAACTACATCAAGCTCTTTATAAGTTGTCATAGTACACCTCGTTTTGAACAATTGCTGGCTGTATCACCTTCCGAAAACGGAAGGAGAATTTAGAAAGCACCCCGAATTTATGGGGCTGCATTCCTAAGCTTCATCGGCAGCATCCATGGTTTTTAGCATTTCTTTATGATTCGTCATTTGTTCTAATTTTCCATTTGTTTCACGAATCATAGTAGGTCAACCAAGACATAACCCTTTCTCAGCTTTTGAAGAAACGATATAAATAGCAGAACCTTTCCAGTTATCTAACAATTTCTTGCACGAGTCATATTTAAATGGGTGATGTAATGAATTTGCAAAATCTAAGATTTTATTCATCGCAAGCCTCCACTACATATTTTAGCACATTTCCATCTAATGCTGTATCACATTCCGATTTCGGAAGATGGATTTAGGATAAAGCCCCGCGATTTTTGGGGCTGTGGATTGTTATTTTGTTTTTCTTTTACGGTGAATCCGCATTATGTTCAGCATATCAGCTGTTGATATAACCCTTGCTAAGATTCCGTCTTTTTCTTTGATAAAAAATGGCCAACCGAGACAAAGATTCTTGGTTTTATCAGATGTAACTAAATGAACTTTGTAGCCATTCCAGTTTTCGAGGAACAATTCATCGTGAGTATATTTAAAATTTTTGCTTTGTGCGTTCGCATATTTCAATACCTCACTCATTTGCAACCTCCAATATTGATTTTACTATATTTTCATCATATTGCAAGTTATCACTGTATCACCTTCCATTTTAGGAAGGTAAATTTAAGCTAAAACCGTTTAAAATGCCAGCGAAAATCGCATTACCCCAGCTTCTTCCGAATATCCTCCAGTCTGTTGAGCGCTTCGTTCAGCGTGTCATCCTTTTTAGCGAAATGCAGGCGGACATAGCGGTTTTCTGGCTCTTTGAAGAAACTCGAACCCGGAACCGAGCCGACTCCAACTTTTTGCGCCAGAACTTCGGCAAATTCCAAATCGGACTCATATCCAAACTCAGAAATATCAATCAGAATGTAATATGCGCCCTCCGGAACTGTGTGCGAAAGACCTATTGTGTCCAAGCCACGCAAGAAAAGATCCCGCTTGTGGGTGTATTTTTCCTGCAAGTCTTTGTAATATTCGTCGCCGAATTTTAAGCCTGTGACTGCCGCTTCCTGCAAGGGGGCCGCCGCTCCAACGGTGAGAAAATCGTGTACCTTTTTGATTCGCTCGGTGATTTCGGGATTTGCCTGAGTGTAGCCGAGTCGCCAGCCTGTGATTGAGTAGGTTTTTGAAAGCGAATTGCAGGTAATTGTGCGTTCCTTCATGCCCGGAAGACTTGCCATGTAGGTATGCTCGTGCGGTTTGTAAAGAATGTGCTCGTAAACTTCATCGGTGATGACAAATGTGTCGTATTTTTTTGCAAGGTCTGCGATTATCGTAAGTTCTTCGCGGGTAAAGACTTTTCCGCATGGGTTCGACGGATTACAGACAATGATTGCCTTGGGCTTCTGCCTGAAAGCATCTTCGAGAACTTCTGCATCAAAACGGAATGTGGGCGGAATCAATGGAACATAAATCGGCTCTGCCCCAGAAAGGATTGTGTCCGCGCCGTAGTTTTCGTAAAAGGGCGAGAAGACAATCACTTTGTCGCCGGGATTCGTCACGCTCATCATGGCTGCCATCATCGCCTCGGTCGAGCCACAAGTGACGACAAGCTCCTCGTTGGGATTTACGTTCACGCCCGAAAAATGCTCGATTTTGGCGGCAAGTGCCTCCCGGAAATTCTGCGCTCCCCAAGTGATTGCGTACTGATGAAAGTCCTCTTTTGTGACCTGGGCCAGCCGTTCAAGAATCTCGCGCGGTGGCTCAAAGTCCGGGAAGCCTTGCGAGAGATTTACAGCCCCGTACTGATTTGAGATTCGGGTCATGCGGCGGATTACGCTGTCGGTGAATGTGTTTGTTCTGTTTGATAATGCTGGCATAAAATCTCCCATAAAAATTCCTCACAGAGTGCACAGAGTTTAAGAGTTATAATTTTCTCACACGAAAAACTCTCTGTGGACTCTTAAGCCTACGCAACGCAGTTGCTTCGGAGAATCGCTAAAATTGCTATGCAATTTTTTAACGCTCCCTATCTGTGAGAATTTCATTTTACATAGCTGATGTTTGAATTCAAAATCCTTTTCGGGTCAAAGGCGGATTTTACGGCGTTCATAAGCTCCACGTTCGCCACAGGCGTCTCCGCAAAGAAGAAAGACCGCTTGCTCACTCCAAGACCATGCTCGCCGGAAATCAGGCCGCCCAGCTTCCTTGCATAAGAATAGAGTTTTTCAAGATTTTCGTGAAGTTCTTTTTGCCAAGTTTCTTCGCTGCGGTCGCCACGGACAACGCAAAGGTGAACGTTTCCGTCGCCTGCGTGACCGAAGCTAATCATCTGCATTCCGCTCTCACCTTCGAGCTTGTTCACAAAATTGACGAAATCAGCAACCTTTGCAATCGGAACGACAATATCAAGCGGTTCCTGCTCACTCACGGCTTCAACTGCCTTTACAAGACAGCCCCGGATGCGCCATACATTCTGAGAAAGTACGGAGCCATCAAGGGAAATGATTTTCTCTGCAGAATCTTTGAGGACAGTTTGCAGGTTTTTGAAAGCAGAGTCGATTTCTTCTGCCTTACCGTCAAAGGTGAGAAGGAGATAAGCCTCGCTTTCGAGCGGAAATTTGAGATTGAGAAACTTTTCGCCCAGAGCAACGACTTTTTTTTCGATGAACTCAACTGCCGTTGGATTGAGGTTTGCCTGTAAGATTTTTGGAACAGCCTCAATTCCAGATTTGAGCGAGTTGAAGCCCGCAAGAACGCTCAGAGATTTTTCTGGTTTTCCCACAAGGCGCAAAAGACATTTCGTGATGACGGCAAGCGTTCCTTCCGAGCCGATTACGATGTCTTTGAGGTCAAGACCTGTGGTGTCCTTGCGGTTTTTGCTTCCAACTGTGGCTACAGTGCCGTCGGCTTTTACGATTTCAAGCCCCATCACATAGTCTCGTGTGACTCCGTATTTTACAGCACGCATTCCGCCAGCATTGGTAGAAATGTTTCCGCCGATTGAAGCCCGCTTTTCTCCCGGATCAGGCGGATAAAAAAGCCCCAGGCTCTCGACATATTTCTGAAAGTCCTCAAGAATCACGCCAGGCTCAACAGTTGCCGTAAAGTTTTCCTTGTCGATTTCAAGAATTTTGTTCATCAAAGAAAAATCAAGGATGATTGAACCGTCATGGGGAACCGTAGACCCCACAAGATTAGTTCCCGCTCCGCGAGGAGTCACCGGAATTTCATTTTCGTAAGCAAATCGCAAGATTGCACTTACTTCCTCAGTAGAGACTGGAAAGACCAAAGCCGAAGCCACGCCCTTTTTGCGGCCAAGCGTGTCCGAAAGATATTTTTCTTCGATTGAAGGAGCGAAAACAATACGATTTGTGTCTTTTATTATAGAAGAAAGTTGCTCAATTTTTGACATTTCATGTTCCTAAAGATTGCCACACGGATTCGGAAAATCTAACGATTTTCCATAAAATACAAACCGTAAAGCGGGCGTTGCGGGTAGGGAGCCGGTCGCCGTAGGCGAAAAAACTCGTGAGACGAGTTTTTAGGCGAGTCTCGTTCGAAGCTGTGCTTCGAGCGCGGAAGGGAGCCGCTCCTTTCTTTGCGGAGGCTGTGCCTGAACCGCAAGCAACTACCGGGGCGTTGCGGGGTGTCCCCGCAGAGAGGGGTGTGACGCAACGAAGTGCGGCACAGGGGGGAGACTTTCCCCCTGCCCCTTCCTAATTTCTAATTGACTAGAACTCGTCAATGTCCCAGCCTTCTTTGATGAAGTAGCCGCCGAAGTCCTTGTTGAAGACCTTTTCTGTGTCGGCTGTCTGGAAGGCCTTTACGACTTTTTTGAAGATTTCGACTTTTGCCGGGTCGCTCAGGTCTTTGCCGCGGGCTGCGATGAGGTTCCAATACTGTTTTTCATCGACTGAAGTGTCCTTGAAAATTGCTGACTCTGTTTTGATTCCGAAGTCGAGGGCGTAGTTTCCGTTTACGATTGCCGCGTCCACGTCTTTAAGGGCAGACGGGATTGTGTTTGCTGCCAGTTCCTTGATTACGATTCCGCTTTTATTCTCGGCAATGTCTGCGACTGTCGGGTTAAAGCCTGCTTCGGCTTTGAGGGTGATAAGACCTGCCGCCGCCAGAACTTTGATTGCCCGACCGCCATTTGTGACATCGTTGGGGATTGCAACGACTGAGCCATTTTTAAGCTCTGAGACTGACTTTACTTTGACCGAGTACAAGTTGAGCGGGATGATGAAAGTGTTTCCGATGAGTTTTACATCGTAGCCGTGATTTGCGATTTCGTTCTGAAGGAAAATGCGGTGCTGGAAGGCGTTCAGGTCGATTTCGCCGTTTGCAAGGGCATTGTTCGGCGTGACATAATCCGAGAACTGCACGAATTTGAGGTCAATTCCCTGCTTTTTGAGGGCTTTCTGAGCCGGTGCCCACAAGTCCTCATAGATAGAGCCGACAACTCCCAGTTTGACGACCGTGTTCTTCTTTTTTGCCGCGAAGACTGATGTGAGAGCGACTGCTCCGATTAAAAGTGCTGCGATAATTTTTTTCATAGTTGACTCCTTTGGAATAAAATGTGTTGATTCCGTTGTTTGTTATTCCCTAGTAAGTTACTAGGTTTATTCAATGCAATTGTTATACTTGTTTTTACCTACTGTGTCAATGGGTAAAATATGAAAATTTACATCCCCAAAGCTCTCTTGTAGTTTTCCGACATGCTCTTAACGCTTGCGTCGAATTTTGCCTTTTCCTCCGCGGTAAGCTTCAGCTCAATCACTTCGGCCACACCATCGTTGTTGAGCCGGCAGGGAACGCTTGCAAAAACATCTTTGTAGCCGTACTGCCCCTGTAAAAGAGTCGAAACCGGCAGAATCCTGTTTTCATCTCCAAAAATCGCCTTTACTACATTCGCGATGCTGGCTCCGATTCCGAATTCCGTGCTTCCTTTTCCGCCAAGAATAATCCAGCCCGCTTTTTTTGCCCGCAAGGCAATTTCTTCAAGGTCGAGCTTTCCGAATCGCTCCGGCTGCTCTTTTATCAGCTCCAGAAGGGGCTTTCCCGCCACCGTCACAAGGCTCCATGGCACAAACTGAGTCTCTCCGTGCTCACTCAAAGCATAAGCCTGGATTGACTTCTGATCGTAGCCTGTCGCTTCGCTGATTGCACGTCGAACCCGGGCAGAATCAAGCGTGGTGCTTGTAGAAAGAATACGTTTCGGGTTCCATCCAAGTTTTTCCTGTAGATAATGAGCCACTACATCAGCCGGATTTGAAATATTGATGATGATTCCGTCGAATCCGCTTGCCTTGATTTTAGGCACAATGTCCTTCAAAATCTCAACCGTCGCCCCCAAAGTCTGCTGGCGGTCGTTCTGACCAGCCTTCATGTCAGGTAAAGGACCTGCCGCCACAATCAAAATGTCCGCGTCAGCAATGTCAGGATAATCGCCCGCGTAGACCTTCACATGACGGTCAAGATATGTGGAAGAATCAAACAGATCCAGAGCCTGTGCCTCGGCCTTTTCCCTGTCCACATCGATATAAACGATTTCCTCTGCCAGGCCTTGCGAAATCAAAGCATAGCCGCCATGACTTCCCACATGTCCAGCACCAATAATTGCGATTTTCCGTCGGTTAATTTTCATAAGTCCCCCTTAATTCCTGATTTCTAATGCCTATTCCTCTTAATAATTCTGTTTCCCCCCAGCTGAATCAAATTGACCACAATCACAAGCACGACAATCGTAAGCCATGTGACATCAAGCTGATTCCTGTCGTGGCCGTACATAATGGCGTAATTTCCAAGTCCCCCAGCCCCAACGGCACCAGCCATGGCAGTCAGGCCAATCAAGCTCACCGTTGTAATCGTCGTTCCCCGCACAATTGGTCCCACACTTTCCTTGAGATACACTCGGAAAATGATGTCAAAAGGTGAAAGTCCCATGCTCTCAGCGGCTTCAATCAGTCCGTCATCGACTTCGGCAAGTGCGGTCTCAATCTGCCGGCTGAAAAAGGGCACGGTTCCGAAAATCAGAGGCACAATCGCACCCCGCACGCCAATCGCCGTTCCCATAATCAAGCGGCTCAGAGGCATAACGCCGGTCAGCAAAATAATGAATGGAATCGAGCGGAACAGGTTAATCAGCTTGTCAAAAATCTGATAAACCGGCCTGTTCTCCAAAATCGCGCCCTTCTTGGTCACGGTAATCGTAATTCCAATCAAGAGGCCGAGCACAAAACTAATCGCCCCAGACCAAATCGTCATTATAAAAGTCTCCAGAAGCCCGTTAAAAAATCGCTCCGGATGTTTCGCCACGTTCGGCAGAATCGTCTCAATAAAATCAGTCATAAAATCCTCCATATTTAAAAAGGGGATAGGGAGCCGTTCGCGGAAGCGAAAAAACTCGTGAGACGAGTTTTTAGGCGAGTCTCGGTGAAGGCTATGCCTGAACCGCTTCCCCCTGGGTTCAGCCCGTAAACGGTCTTCACCACACCCCCATCTACAGGGGCTACGCCCCCGTACCCCCATTTGTTGCCACACCAGCCGCTTTCGTTATTGCGACTGTTTGGATTTGAGATTCCTACGGAATCTCTTTAACATAGAATTTTTTTAATTCTTTTATCCTGATTTTGCGTAGCAAAATCGAATCTGTGTGGCATTAATTCTCTTTCAGCACCTCGACCCCGACATCCATAGCCGCGATGTGCTTTAACGCCCTGTCTATCGTTGCCGCTTCTCCGCTGATGATTGCGACTGTTCCGCCAATAGGGGAGCCCTGCACGATTTCAATCTCCGCGAATATTATGTTAATCGTCACTTCGTACAGTCTAGAAATCGCTGAAATCAGCGGCTCGGAAACATTCTTCTTTATATAGGTGAAGCGCACGAGTTTTTCGTCCTTTTCCAGATGCACCACGGGCGAATCCTGGGCTATCAGCTCTTCCACCTTCGACAAATTTGACGTTGAGCGGATAAAGCGTTTTGTCACTTCGTCCTGTGGGTTTGCAAAGATTGAGAAAACATCTCCCTGCTCGACAATCCGGCCTTTTTCCATGACCGCAACTTTGTCACAGATTTCCTTGATTACTTCCATCTGGTGCGTGATTATTACGATTGTAAGCCCCAGCTGATCTTTGAGTTTTTTCAGCAGCTTAAGGATTGATTTCGTGGTCGTGGGATCAAGTGCGCTCGTCGCCTCATCGCACAAAAGGATGTCAGGCTCGTTAGCAAGAGCTCGAGCAATCGCAACACGCTGCTTCTGTCCGCCGCTTAGCTGGCTTGGAAAATTCTCTGACTTATCATTGATTTCGACCAGTTCCAGAAGCGAGTGAACTTTCTCGGCAATCTGCTTTTTTGTAAGCCCGCTCCGCTTCAATGGAAAAGCTACATTGTCAAAGACGTTGCGGCTTTTCATCAGGTTGAAGTGCTGGAAAATCATTCCGATTTTCTTTCGTTCTTCCCTAAGCTCTTTCTGGCTCAAAGTAAGAAAATCTTTTCCTTTTACGGTGACAGTTCCCGAAGTGGGGCGGCCAAGAAGGTTTATTGCCCGCACAAGAGTGGATTTTCCTGCTCCCGAAAAGCCGATGATCCCAAAAATGTCGCCTTTTTCAATCGAGACAGAGGCATTTTCAACGGCGTTGAAAGTTTTTCCGTCCTGAACAAAGGTTTTGGTTATGTTTTTTAGTTCAATTATTGCTGCCATATTATTTCCTAGTAAATTACTAGGTTATTGTAATTCGAATAGCCTGCTTGGTCAATAGGTAAAAAATAAAGGACACGGCTTGAATTTTTTGGTATAATTTTAATGTGTCAACAAAAAATAACGTTCTTCAGGCTCTAAATTCTCTCAAAGATGGTGAATTCCTTTCCGGCGAGGAACTGGCTTCTTCATGCTCGGTTTCACGCACGGCTATCTGGAAGGCGATAAAGTCTCTCCAAGATGACGGTTATAAAATCGAGGCGGTCACAAACCGTGGCTACAGGATTTTATCTGTGCCCGATAAACTTGATTCCAAAATTATTTCTTCAAAACTGACGGATAATGGAAATTTTGGGCTGCAAGTTTTTACTTTTGATTCAATAGATTCAACAAACTCCGAGGCAAAACGCCGTGCTGTGGAAGTCGGTGCTTTCCGTGATGCGGCAGGAAATCTAACAGAAAAAGGAAAAGCTGCCCATCTTTCAGTTTTTGCGGCAGAATCTCAGACAGGCGGGAAGGGGCGGCTCGGTCGTACTTTTGTCTCTACAAAAGACTGTGGCGTATATTTTTCTCTTTTGTATTCTCCGCGTGGTGGTGTAAAAAATCCTGCGCTTTATACGGCTGCGGCTGCTGTCGCTGTGGTTCGCGCGGTTTCAAAACTTTACGGTGAAGATTCTTCTATTAAGTGGGTGAATGATGTCTTCTTGGGTGGCAAAAAAATCTGTGGAATCTTAGTCGAAGGTATTGCCAATTTTGAGACAGGATGCATTGATGCGGCCGTTGTCGGAATAGGAATCAATATCCTCAAAAATCCTGTCCTTGAAGGTGAAATCACAAAAATCGCCGGCAGCATTGAGGAAGCAAAATCTTTGAATGGCGAAAAAATGCCAAATATCTCAAAAAATGGCCTTATTGCCGAAGTTGTACAGAATCTGATTGAATTTTACGGGGCATTTGAAAATTCCGATGAAAAAATAAAATCCGAGATGATTCAGGAATACCGTGCTCGTTCAATGCTCACCGGAAAGAGCGTTAGTGTGAATCCGGTTGCAGGGACAAACGGCGAAAGTTACAAGGCTGTTGTAAAAGATATTGATGAAGAAATGCGGCTCGTCGTTCAGACAGAATCTGGCGAAATCAGAAAATTGAGTTCCGGTGAAGTGAGCTTGCATAGTTACGATTTTGTATAAAAAAAGATGAAAAATTTTTCTCCCTGTGTTATAATTTAAATGAATTTTTATTAATTATTTTCGAGGATCGATAGATGACAGATCAAGATTTGGACCCAACGATTGCGGCTTTGCTTGCAGAAACTCAGGCCGATGTCGGCCCTAGCGACGACTTGCCTTCTTTTAAGGACATTTCTGATTCACCTGCAGAAAAAAAGGCGAATGAACCTGCTGATTCTGCTCATAAAGTCGATTTGTCTCAAACCGGCTTTAAGGAAATCACAAAATTTTACGAAGAAGAGTCGAATCACATTTTTGATGACAAGGCTTACTACAAAACAGCCCTTGGTGGTGAAGGCGATCAGGCTCAGAGAGTCCACAAAATTCTTTCAAAATATCTCACTTGTCAGGATCCAAAAGACCGCACTGTTTATCGACAGCAGATTGTCACTTCCTGGTGGGAACTTATCCGCGTAATGTGCCCAAAGGCCGCAGACCGCAACCTTGAAAAGCCAAAGCAGATGCTCATGCGTTTCGGTGTCGTTTTGCCGTCTCTTTTTACACCGGAGCAAAAGCAGCTTTTTTCAACAGTAATCTTGAACAACAATACTGGCGAGCCTGTTTATTACATGGACGAATGGTTCAAAGAAATCGCAACCGGCCGCCTAAGCCTTTCAGCAACAGATGAAGCACGCACTCCGCGCAAGAATGATCCTGGTGCCGAGGCTCAGCGAATTCAGCAGCTCAAAAACAAAAATGACGGCAAATTGCAGAATGCCGAGAGTTTGCTCAATTCCAAAGAAACAGAGCGTCAAATGCTTGAGAATGAGCTTCGCAACCGAATAGATTCTTTGTGTGAGCATAGCCCGGTTCTTGGTCTGGAGCCGCACAAGCAGCCTTACACCGATGGTCAAAAGCGTTTGTTTGGAGAAATTCAGGAAAAGCTTCGTGCATTACAGAAGGTTGATAAAGAACTCAGCGGTTACATGAAAGATTTCGAAGAAGCAAAAGCAATCGGCTCTTCTCTTGAGAACAAAATGTCTGAGCAGCCGGAGGCGGTTGAAGTCAGTACCGGCGATTTGATGATTGAATATCAGACCGTGCGACAGATGGCAAAAATGACTTGTGGCCGTCAGGGTAATCAGTTCCCGATTTTTACACGGGAATTCTACCATTGTGTGCCTCGTCTCACAGGTTTCCGCGAAAATGTCCTGAGCATCCTCAAATGGGTCGAAGACAATGACCCTGAATGTTTCGTCCGAGTCCACAAGAACATGAAGAACCGCATTGTTCCGTACGTTCTTTGTTTGCCAACTTATGGTGATTTTGGTTTCTGTTGGGAGCCTTTCGACCGCTACAACCGCGTTACAAGCCGTGGACGAATCGTCATTCCAATGTATCCGCGTGATCTAAAAATTGCCATTCTCATGGCTGTCGCTGACTTACGCTGGCAGGTTGCAAAAGAAAAGGCAAGCTATTACTGGATGGAAGAAGGCTTGACCGGTCAGTATTACCAGTGGATTGAACGCCAGAAACTCAAGGGTGATCTTAAATCATACTTCATCGCTGATTATGTTCTCTGGATGACAAAAGAAGTTGATGGTATCCAGCGCATGGACAAAGAATTGCGTGCCGTATTCTGGCGTTTCGTCCCGTTCAATCAAGAAAAGAAGGACGACCTCAAGATGCGAAGCCCGGTCTACGCAGAGCTTTATCAGCGTGATCTTAACCGTGCTATGAGCGACGGATACTAATTTTTGTTCCGCTGAAAATGCAAAAAAATGTAGGAATTTTTTATTGATTCTCTTTGCAAAAAGACTAAAATAAAAATGTCAATAAATTTTTATATATATCGAGGCAAAAAATGGATTTTGTAAAAGATCTCCGTGCCAAAGCTAAGGCTGCTGGCAAAACAATCGTTCTTTGTGAAGGTGAAGACAAGCGCGTTGTAGAGGCTGCTTCACGCATCGTTAAAGAGGGAATTGCAAAAATCACTCTTCTTGGAAACAAAGCAGAAATCGAAAAATTCGGTTTTGATATGAGCGGCGTAAATATCGTTGACCCACAGACTGACTCAAACGCTGACAAATATGCAGAAATCTTGTACAAAGCTCGCGAAGGCAAACTCAACAAAAAAACTGGCTTGCCAGAATACGCTGATGTTGCCGCTGCAAAAGCTTCTGCTCTCAAAGATTACACAATGTATGGTGCGCTCATTTTGAAGGCTGGAGACGCTGACGGTTTCGTTTCTGGTGCTTGCCACTCAACAGCAAACACTCTCCGCCCAGGATTGCAGGTTATCAAAACAGCTCCTGGCTGCAGCACAGTTTCTTCATGCTTCATCATGGTTGCCCCGGAGAACTCAAACAAATATCTTCCAAACGGAATCGCAGTTTTCGGTGACTGTGCAATCAACATCAACCCAACAGAAGAGCAACTTGCAGACATTGCAATCGCTTCTGCAAATACTGCAAAAGTTATCGCAGGAATCGAGCCAAAAGTTGCAATGCTCTCATTCTCAACAAAGGGGTCTGGTGCAGATCCAAAAGATGGTGACACAGTTGGCAAAGTTTCCCGCGCAACAATCATTGCACACGAAAAGGCTCCAGAGCTTGCTCTCGACGGTGAATTCCAGTTCGATGCAGCAATCGCTCCAGAAGTCGGTGAGCTCAAAGCTCCAGGAAGCACAGTTGCAGGTCATGCAAACACATTCATCTTCCCTAACATCAACGCCGGAAACATCGGTTACAAAATCGCAGCCCGCATGGGTGGCTGGAAGGCAATCGGTCCTGTTTGCCAGGGCTTCGCAAAACCTCTCAACGACCTTTCTCGCGGATGCAATGTAGACGAAATCGTTGATACTGTTGCGGTAACTGCACTTCAGGCACAATAAACCAATAGCCGATAAATGCAAAAAAAGACGGCGGAATCGGGGTTGCGACACAAACTCGCCTGAGCTTTGCTTACTGCGATGTTTGATGGCGCGTTCCCGATGGGAGCCGTCTTTTTTTTGTTTCAGCAGATTTATTGTTTATTGTGCCTGATCGTCTTTTTTATAATGCTCGATTACTTTTTTATCCAGCTTGTTTTCGAGGTGGAACTTTCTGATGAACCATCCGACTGTCTTTGTGGAAATTACGATTGCTATGATTAATCCGACAAGCATCATTACGGGGAGCGCAATCTGAATGTAGATGCTTTCGCCCATGTTCTGATTGTTTGTTTTGGCGATAAACAGAAGGAACAAAAAGAAAAATACACCTTCTACAATCAAACCAAGCAAAATATTGTATAAAATTACGCAAATATTGAACAAAAATGTTCGTTCTTTAGTTGTCATTATTCATCACCCTCGCTGTTTTTAGCTTTTTTCATTGCAATCAGGAAAGAAACCACAAGCAGAATTCCGCAAACTACGACTGCCGCATCTGCAACGTTGAATGTGGGCCATCTTTCCCATCTTAGGAATTTGAAAGGAGATTTTTCGATGCCGAACCATTTTACGTCGATAAAATCAACTACGCCCTCTGAGCGGAAAAATCTGTCGATAAGGTTCCCGAAGCCACCGCCTGCAATTCCTGCGATTGCCCATCGCTGGAGCTTTGAAAAATCATCGTTCCGCATGTAAACACCAAGCACAACGATGATGACAATGAGAGGGATTATTCTGAAAAGAATGCTTCGTACTGCGACGGACCATCCCTGCCCGATGCTAAAAGCGATTCCCGGGTTGTTGATATGCACAATTCGCAAAAATTCGCCGAAAAAAGATGCGCCCATTCCATAAAGAGGAATTGTATCTGTGACAATAAGTTTTGTGAGCTGATCAAGAATAACAACGACAAGCACAAGAATCAGCGGAACAAGTTTTTTAGATGTAAAATATTTTGGTTTAAATGAAACTTCGATTGTAGCGTCTGACATAGATTCACCATTATACTACAAACCTGTTGGAATGTCGATAAAAACAGTCTGTAAGCCCTTGTCCTCTTCGAGCCGCCTCTGAACCAGCTGAACGCCCACCGTCTCGGTGTTGTAGTGCCCGCCTGCAATCACATTGATTCCAGATTCTTCAATTCCGTGATAGTCTTCGTGACTGACTTCACCGGTGATGTAAGCGTCCGCACCGATTTTTACGGCCTGAGTGAAATCTTCGCCTGCACCGCCAGAAATTACCGCCACCTTTTTTATCATTTCTTTGCCGAACGGAAGAATTTTTGAAGGTTTTTCGCCGTTTGGAAAGAGTTTTTGAGCCAGCTCGTCAATTTTGACTTCTTGCGAAAGCTCACCGATTGCGCCCAGAGTCATTCCCCGCCATTTCCCGAACGGGCGCACCTTTTCCAGACCGATTCTTTTTGCGATTCCAAAGTTGTTCCCGACGAATTCATTTGCATCGAGCGGAATATGGTATGCAATCAGAGCCAAATCGTTTTTGATAAAGGCTGCCACACGTTTGTAATGAGTGCCTGTGATTGTTTCGCAATGCCCCCAAAAGAGCCCGTGGTGTACGAAAAGCACCTGTGCACCGGCTTCGGCAGCTTTCAACGCTGTGGCTTCACATGCATCCACCGCAAATGCAACTTTTGTAATCGGCTTTTCATTGGGAGCAGAGTTTGAAATCTGAATCCCGTTGAGCGAAACATCAGAGTCGTAGTCCTCTTTGTGGAGAAATGAATTGAAATATCGGTTGAGTTCATTAAGAGTCATAATTGCCCCCTTTATCTGCTTTCTGTTATTGTTTTTATCGTTTTGTTGGCAACATATCTTGGAATGAAGAATTTATTTTCTCTTTCGATTCCCATGTTGTGGGCAAGGAGCACGTCTGTCTGCTCAATGAAGCCGTAACCGCTGGTCGTGTATTCATCAACGCGGTTCATAGAGAAGAAGCCTTTTGCATTTGAAAACGGCTCGGTGTTGAATTCATCGATGACCGCATAAATCGAATCAAAATCAACTCCGTCTACAATATAGAAGACTTTTGCCTCATCGCCAAAAATTTCAAGAGCAAGGTGGGTGAGGGCTGAATATTTTTTTGTGGCAGACTTCTGCTCTTCGGCAAGAATTTGTTTGAATCGTTCAGGATTGCTTCGTTCTTCTTTTAGTGCCATGAATCTTCGTAGGAATTGCGATTCAACAAGACTTTTACTGATGAAACCGTCTGAATATTTTGAAAGGAATTTTAATTCCGGGACATATAAATCTGCTGCCATGACGGTGTAGCCTTTTTGGGCGAGGAGCATGAAATACGGCTCGTAATTCTGGACACTTCCGCGAAGCCCTGATGCGAAAAGCAAAATCGGATTCTCAGAATAAAGTGACTGGGTGATTTCATCTTTTATTACAGGCTCGTAAATAAAAAGTGTGCCGGAAAATCGCTCGCCAGAGAAAAAACTGTCCCGAACCTGAAGTGTCGAAAGGTTTCCGGTGAGCGTGTGCTGCTCTTTTGTTATGTTGAAATCTTTTTCGGAATATTTGACTGGGCGTACAAGTATGATTATGGCCGCAAGCCCCAGAACGAGAATCAAATTTAAAATCGAGAAAATAACGAAAACGACGTTGTATGTATCAATGATGAGTTTGGCCGAAAGCCTGAGAATGGCACGAAAATTTGTGGAAAATACAAGAAAAGAAAGTACGAAAAGTGCCAGATTCAACAGAGAAAATCCAAAACAGAAAAAAATACAGGCAGAAACAAGCAGTGAAAGAGGGGCAAACGCCGCGAATGAATCAACCCGGGAATTTTTAATGAATAAAACGCGCACGCTGCATAAAAACATCATGATTAATACAAGAATTTGCGCAAGAAAGCAATCGAACATATCTATATTCTGATGAATTACAAGGATTTTCTCAATAGTATTTAATTGTGTTTCCCAAAAATAGAAAAGTATGATATAATCTTAAAATATGCAGCATGAGCAAAAAAGTCAAAAGGTTAGTCTTGATAACTCAAAAATAAAGATGGCGATTCGTGCCGGAATTCCGCTGTCTATTACTACATATACCTTGCCGCGTGAAATGTCAGAGTATATGGAGCAGGTCCTTGCTGCATTTTTAAACGAGCTCGGTCAGGAGCACATGGGCACTTATCTCAAATATTGCCTTAACGAGCTTGTCACCAATGCCAAAAAAGCCAATACCAAGCGAATTTATTTCAAAGAAAAGAATCTTGATTTGTTTGACGATTCCGACTACGAAACGGGCATGAAGACATTCAAGGATGAAACCCTTGCTAACATCCGTCATTATCTTGCAATGCAAAAACTTACAGGGCTTTATGTTAAGCTCATTTTGCAAACCCGCAACAATCGTATCAAAATCGAAGTCCGCAACAATTCTGTCCTCACTTTCCGTGAATACAAACGAATGCATGACAAGCTCAGCCGTGCACAGCAATACACTTCCGTAGACCAGGCAATGACACAGGTCGTTGATTTGTCAGAAGGTGCGGGCTTAGGCATTATCATCATGATTCTCATGCTCGAAAAAATTGGTCTTACCGAAGAAAATTTCCAGATTCTTTGCGAAAACGGCGAGACAATCACGCGAATCATTCTTCCAATCAACGAAAAAACTCAGCGCAAGCTCAATTCTGCATCACACGAGTTCATTAAAATTATCGACGAAATTCCTCAGTTCCCGGAAAGCATCATGAGAGTCACAAGGCTCATCAACGATTCAAACACCAAGATGAGCGAAATTGCAATGGCTATATCAAGCGATGTCTCGCTCACAACGGATTTGCTTCGTCTGGTCAATTCTGTCACTTTTGCCCTTGCCTCTCCGTGCCGCAGCATTGCTGATGCCGTAAAACTTGTCGGAATCCGCGGAATCAAAAACATGGTTCTTTCGGTCAGTTCAGTCAATCATCTTCAGGGGCTTGGCGGTGATTCTCAAAAAGCCCTTTTCATGCATGCTTATCGGGTTGCATTCTATTCTTACAATCTTGCGCGCAATTTTTGTGCTTCTGAGCGTGATATTATTGATGATTCTTACATTTGCGGTCTTTTGCATGACATGGGCAAGCTTGTTTTTGCCACTGCACACCCTGGTTTTATTGACAATATTCGCGACATTTGCCGCCAGCGAAATATTTCTCAGGATATTTTTGAAAAGTTGCTCGCAGGCGTAAACCACAGCGAAATCGGTGCGCTGATTGCAGAAAAGTGGAATTTCCCGGATATCATCATTTCTGTAATTCGTCATCATCACGAGCCGGATATGGCTCCACCGTCAAGCAAAAAACTTTCTTCACTGGTTTATCTCGCGGATATGCTTGCTCATTATCAGACCAACGAAGTCGATTATTATCAGTTTGATTTGGATGTATTAAAGCTTTTTGAAATCGGCAGTGAAAATCAGTTGCGAAAAATTTCAGACAAGCTTGCCGCAGCTTTTAAAGAAGATTAGAGGGAAGAAGCCTCTTCCCTGCGTCGCATTTCATTGCGCCGCACCCATCTCTGCGGACTCAAACGCCGTCCGCAACGCCTGCTTCAATGCTTTCTACCCATTTTTGCATCAAAATCCCATAAGCAACGCCCACGTTCAGCGATGCTTTGAGTCCTTTCATCGGGATCGTCACACGGCCATAAGTCGCCTTGCTTAATGCCTGCGGACTGACGCCAAGCTCTTCGGAACCGATGATGCAGATTCCTTTTTGAGGAAATTTAAATTCTTCGATTGAAGTTCCGCCCGTTTCAAGCACGAAAATCGGTAAATCACGTTCGTGTGCAAATTCTTCGAGTTCTTCTACGCTTTTTCGTTCAAAACCGATTGTCTCGATGCAGCCCATACCGCTTCGTAATGCTTTTGGGTGGTTGGGATCAATGCACATCGGCGAAATCAGCACCTTTTCGGCACCCATCGCTTCGGCCGTTCGGAAAATTGAGCCACAGTTAAAAGGCGAACGGATATCCTCTGCGTAAACATAAACATCCGGGTAAAAATCACGCTGCTTTACGATGCCGTTTTCGTCAAGCGGGGAAGCATGCGGTGCGATAATCAGATCCCACTCTGCAGGAAAAGTTCCGATTATTGCAAGAAAATTGTTGCGAGCAAGATTGCAGGCACGTTTTTCATCGAAAGGCTCAGTTTTCAGAACTTCTTCGAGCTGAATTCTGCTCTCGCTTGGAAGTTCCTCGTCCTGAATCACGATTGAAATGAGTTTTTTGATGTATTCAGCGCGCGGAATGCTCTTAAAATTGTACTCGTTGCCTTTTTCGGGAATACCGTCAACATCCCGCTCCAAAGCACCAAAAGTAAGCGCCAATTTCCGCCGTTTTTGCCCCGGCTGCAGCTGATTAAGTTTGTGTGGTTCAATCATAGTGTCTGCTTAGAACGCCGTTTTAATCAGCCCGAAGAGGTCATCGCTGTTCATGCTTCGTGGAAGATTGTTTACGATGTCGAGCTGGCCTGCGTCTTCTGCGGCGAGGGCTAGCTGTTCAAGCGAAATTGACAAATCCTTGAGTCGTGCAGGAAGGTTTGCCTTGGCGATTCTCTGGCGGATATTCTCTGCAAATGCGCGGGCTGCTTCCTCATCGCTTTGTTCTGGCTGGGCGATGTTCATCTTTTTTGCAAGGTAGGCGATTCTGTCTGCCTTGAATTTTGCACATTCTTCGACCATGTACGGGAACAAAATTGTTGCGACGAGCGAGCGTGAGATTTTGTAGCGGGCGTTGATACACATTGCCAGGAGAGAAGCGATTCCGATTGAAGATGTTGCTGCAGAAAGACTTGCCATGCATCCTGCCTGAGAAAGAAGTTCTTCCTTTGGTGTGGTGACTGTAAGCGTTTGTGAGCCGTCAAGTGCAAACGAGAAAAGCTCGATTGATTTTTCTGCAATCATGTCGCTGAAGAAATTTTCGCGCTGTGAAAGATAGCTTTCGGTTGCGATACAGAGTGTTTCGAGCGACATAGAATCAAGCTGATTTTCTGTGAGCGTTGCTGTTAATGTCGGGTCAAAAAGCACGAGTTTTGCGATTCCAGCCTGTGCTTTCAGCAGTTTGAGTGTGGAACTTCGCGCGTCTACGAGCGGAATTGAATCTGTAAAGACAAATGCATCGCGGATTGTAGTTGGGATACAAATCAATGGAAGCGGGGATGTTTTGGGTGTTGCGCCGTCCAAAAAGTCGTACAAATCATGAATTTCGTTGTACAGCGCGCATACGCCTCTTGCGACGCTGATTGGTTTGCCCCCTCCCATCGCTATGATGCCGTGGACGTGTGCTTCGCGGGCAAGTTTGAGACAGCGGCCTAAAGTTTCTGAATCGCCGCCTTTTGAAAATTCGTCAAAGATGAAATAGTCGATTTTTTTGTCATCGAGAGCTTTTGTGATTTTTTCGGCAGTTCCGTTTTCGCGGAGAATCGGGTCAACGATAACCATGAATTTTGTGCCATAAGAAAGAACCGACGAGCCGATACGACTTGCCGCATACGAGCCTAAAAGAATATTTGGTGAAACTTTGAATGAAAAATCTGCCATTTTTTAATCCTTATTATAAAAAAAAAGACGGAAAAAAATCCGTCTTTCTGTAAGCGACACCGTTGCCGGCGATTAAAGTCCATAGCTTGCAAGAATTCTGTCAGCTGTTGATGCAACGACAGCCTGATTCAAGTAGTTTGGATCCTTAATCTTTTCTTTGATGGCGGCAACGAGATCCTGACGAATGTCCGGTGTATCGGCCGCAACCTGATTGAGGTAGTAAGCTTCTGCTGCTGCCTTTGCCTCATCAGATACGCTTACTGAATCTGCTGTAGAATATGTATTATCTTTAGCCTGTGTGCGACGAACATTCTGAACATTGTTAAGAGGATTTACATTGTCAATTCTTCCAATCATCATAGCTAACCTGCCTTTTACTCTTTAAATATCGGCATCCTCATCAAATTCTTTAGAATTTTTTGAAGATTTTGAGATAAATACTGCAAATTCACCCTGAATTTTGCTCCTTGACGCAAAATTCTCGAGCATTTCATGAGCAGTCCCCTCTACTATCTCTTCGTGCAGCTTTGTAAGCTCTCGACCTACAACCACACGCCGTTCACTATCAATATCGGCAATATCTGCCAGAAGTTTAGTGATTCTGAACGGAGATTCGTACAAAACTATCGCAGCTTCCATTTCCATGAGCTCGCGAAGCCTTGAACGCCGCCGACCTGGTTTGGGCGAAAGAAAGCCTTCAAAAACCAGTGTTTTGCCGCCAGCACCCGCAACGCTTACCAAAGAAGCAAATGCACTTGCTCCCGGAATTGGAACAACTGTGTGCCCTGCCTTGCGTGCCAGCCCCGCCAGAATTGCGCCCGGATCACTGATGCCCGGAGTGCCCGCATCGCTTGCATAGGCAACTGTCTGTCCTTCATCGAGCATTTTGATAATCTTCTGGCTCGCGACTTCTTCGTTCTGGGAACGGCAGGAAACGAGCGGCTTTTTGATTTCGAGATGGTTCAAAAGCTGGAGCGTGTGCCGAGTGTCCTCAGCTGCAACGACATCAACAGATTTGAAAGTTTCGACAGCCCGAAATGTAATGTCACCGAGATTACCAATCGGTGTTCCAACGATGTATAAGGTAGACATCTTCTTATATTATACCAAGTTCAATAAAAAAGTCAAAAAAATTATCGCAGGGATGCGATATAAAAACAAAGAGAGAAAATTCTGTTTGCCTTTAGGTGAACAGAATTTTCTCGTTCGACAATAAATTACAGGGATGTAATTTATTGTCGAAGCATTGAGCAGAATGTTGTGACCAGACTGTCGATTTCGCTGTAGTCTGATTCGGTGTTGTTTTCAAACAATGAGCCTTCGCCACTTTCTGGATTGGAACGGATTTCAATCTTCTTTTTGGTGATATAGTCATCGAGATTTGAAATTGTGAGGGCTGCGAACATTTTTGAGAGAGTTTCGAGGTCATTTTCTTCCAGATCGATGATTTTCCCGGCTTTTGCAAGGCAGCGGAGTGCTGTTTTTGACTGGGCGACAAGCTTTTCACGTGTTTCCTGAGCTATTTTTGCAGCTGGAGTTGAAATGTATTTTTCGCTTTCGATGAAGGAATAAATTTGCACCAGTGGTTCTTTTTCATTCATTTTGAACCAGCGGTTTACGATTGCCTTCATTACGTTTTCGGCAGGGTAACGTTGTGAGATTGATTCAATGTCTGTTGGAATGAAGTAAGTTTTTCGATAATAGTCACCGCACCATCGGATGCAGTCTTCGACCATTGCATCGCGGCTTTCGTAGTGATTGTAAAGAGATGCTTTTTTGATGCCGAGACGCTCCGAAACGTCTGAAAGTGAAGTTCCGCCCGCGTTTTTCGCAAAGCAAGAATCCAGAAATGCGAGAATAATCTTCTCGCGAGTAACTTTTTCTGATTTAGCCATTTTCCCACCCATTTGTGAACCGAAGGTTCAACCCATAACTAACAAACATTAGTTTATTATTGATATAAAAAATTGTCAACTTGAAAAAATTATTTTTAAAAACTACCCGTTTGGGGAGTAGTTTTTTGAGTTTTTCCTATGGTAGTATCTTTGCAGAGAGTTTATGAATCGGAGAGAATATCGGAGAGGGTTTATGTTTTTGTTTGCTGATTATTGAGCGGCATCGGAGTTTATTGTTTATCAAAGAGGGATTCGTCCCTCTTTTTTTGTTTAAAAGCACGTTTTGCCTGATTTTGGACGTAAATTGCGCGCCCGCTATGGAGTGGTGGCGGCTTTTTGCCGCCAGTGCCGGTTGCGAAGCATAAGGCACCGAGGGTTACTGAGCCACGGAACAGCGTAGCCGGTTGATTGCGCCCATATTTTCAATATTTCTGGATTTTGATATAATGTCAGACTATGGATTTATTGAAGAAACTCAAAGAATTAGACGCTCGTTTTGTTGAAGTTAACGAGTTGGTGCAAGACCCAAATTTGGTCAAAGATCAAAAGAAATACAAAGACGTGATGCGTGAACATGGTCATTTGACAGCAGTTCTTGAAGTTGGTAACGAATACCGAAAGTGCTTGCAGGGCATTGAAGATGCCAAAATGATGATTACGGCCGAAGATGATGCCGAAATGAAGGAAATGGCCCGCGAGGAGCTTAAAGAACTCGAAGAAAAGGTTCCTCAGCTTGAAGAGCAAATTAAGCTCAAGCTCATTCCGCCTGATCCTCTCGATGAAAAGAACATTATTCTTGAAATCCGTTCGGCTGCGGGCGGTGACGAGGCTAGTTTGTTCGTGCGCGACATGTGGGAAATGTACATTCACTTGTGCGAGCGCAAAGGCTGGAAGTACGAGAATGTCGAGGCTCAGGAAACTGAAGTCGGCGGATTCAACAAAATCGTCACTCAGATTACAGGAAAATTCGTTTACGGAACCCTTCGCTGGGAATCCGGCGTTCACCGTGTTCAGCGAGTTCCGGCTACAGAAAGCCAGGGACGCTTGCAGACTTCAACTGTCACGGTCGCAGTTTTGCCGGAAGCCGAAGAAGCTGACATTAAAATCAATCCGGGCGACGTCCGCGTAGATGTAATGCGTGCGGGTGGACCAGGCGGCCAGTGTGTCAACACGACTGACTCTGCTGTCCGACTCACACATATTCCAACGGGAATCGTCGTTATCCAGCAGGACCAGAAATCTCAGATTAAGAATAAAGAAAAGGCATGGGAAGTTTTGCGTGCGCGATTGTTTGATTTTGAGCAGAGCAAGCTTGATGCCGAACGTTCTTCTGCACGCCGAAGCATGGTTGGAAACGGCGACCGCTCAGAAAAAATCCGCACTTACAACTATCCGCAGGACCGCGTAACAGACCATCGAATCAACCTTTCGCTCCACAATCTGCCGGGCTTTATGATGGGCAACATGGACGAAATGCTTGATGCTCTCAACGTCTACGCTAAGGAAGAAGAGTTTAAGGCACTTGATGCGTAGGTTCCTTCATTTTCTTGCAGTTGTCTCGCTTTTTGCCTTCGTGTTTTTAAAGACATGGAAGCCGTTTGGCGGAAAGGCGAGCAAAACTGACCGCAAGAATTATGCAGAGCGGGCGGAGAATTTTGACGGAAAGAAGTTCCATAATATTGAGGAATTTCCAACTCTGTCGATGCAGAAAAATCCTGCTCCGGACCCGCTCACTTTTTCAAAGAAAAATCCACGGCCTGATTTTGACTTTCCTGCAAAAATACCCGATTTTATGAGTCAGGAAGATAAAAATAACCGTCTTCCGCCAGAAAAATTCCGAGTCACATGGTTCGGGCATTCCAGCCTTCTTTTGCAGATGCACGACCTGAATATTCTGATTGATCCAGTTTTTTCAGAAATGATTTCGCCGGTTTCGTTCGTGGGGAGCAAAAGGTTTTCAAAGCCGCCTGTTTCTGTCGCTGACTTGCCAGAAATCGATATTCTTCTTCAGTCTCACGACCATTATGACCATTTGGATTACGATGTTATCCGCGAAATCGACAAAAAGGTAAAAAAATATATCGTTCCGCTTGGTGTGGAAAATCATTTGGAGCGGTGGGGCGTAAAATCTTCGAAAATCACGAATATGGCCTGGTGGGAAGAAATCGATGTTGACGGTTTGATGATTGCCTGCACTCCGGCCCAGCATTTTTCTGGCAGGCATTTGACAGACAACATGGCGACTCTTTGGTGCAGCTGGGTTTTAAAAGATGAATTTTATCAGATTTTTGAAAGCGGTGACTCTGGCTTTGGCTCTCACTGGCAGAAAATCCACGATAAGTACGGAGATTTTGACTTTGCGATGATGGAATGTGGCCAGTACGATGTTCAGTGGCCGCGGGTTCATTCGTTCCCGGAGCAGTCTGTTGAAGCCGCAAGAATTCTTGGAGCAAAAATTGCGATGCCGATTCATTGGGGTGCGATTATTCTTTCACGGCACGGCTGGGACGACCCGGTGGAGCGTTTTTTGCTCGCTGCAGAAAAAGAAGAAATCACCGTGATGACGCCATACATCGGCCAGACGGCAAATATCGAAACGCCCATGCTTTTTACGGAGCGATGGTGGCGTAGGAATTCATTGACTTTGATGCGGTAGGGAGCCGGTGAAGTCTGTTTTTATTTAATTCCTTTGATAATGGAACTTTCATTGCTAAGAATGTAGCTTATATCGCTTAAGTAAATCTTTGCATGACCGTCATTGCAGTTTTTTGCGAAATCTTCGTTGCCACTGTCTGCCTGACTTGTCATAAAATCTACCAGAGCTGTCAGCCTTTTTGCCATCATTTTTGGAAGCTCTTTCCGCTGCTCCTGGCTTGCTCCGTATGCATCCAAAAATATTTTTGCTTTTCTTATCTGCTCGTTGAGGCTGTCATAGTGGTCTGGATTTTCCGGGCTTGTAAAAGGCACCCAGCGGTATACTGCATATACAATATCCCACAATGCAGGTCCCGGATGAAGGGTGTCAAAATCGATGATACCCGCTGGCTTTCCGTCAATCAGCGTTACGTTGTATGGTGCGTAATCTCCGTGACACATCACTTCAACAGGCTCAATCTTTGGGAGCATCCATTTTTCATTTCCGCTGAGTTTTCCGACATATTTGGTTCCTGCCTCATGGTATTTTTTCAAAAGCTTTGCCGAAAGAATTAGCATCTGATCCCTGAGGAATTCTTTCGGAAGTGGATAGTTGTAAGCTGTTCCGAGAACAAATGATAAAATTTCTTCGTTTTGTTCCGTAAATCCGTATGGAACAGGAACTGAAGAAAATCCTTCATCTATAAGAAATGAAAGAAATTTATGAATGTCGGAAGACCATTCGTTTGCAGGTCGGATGACTCTGTCGCCGCTTTTTTTGATTTTTCCATCGCGTCCGCCGTCTAATGTTTCAAGAATATCCATTGAATTATTTTATATCACTGATGGCAGGGATTCAACAGAATGCCACAGAAGCAAACCTTGATTTTTTGAAAATACTTGTGCAAAATAAGCAAGCTATGACCATTCAGCAGGCAAAAATCTACGGAAAATCAGAATTAACTTCTTCTCCAACTCCTGAGCTCGATACGGCGGTGCTCTTGCAGCATATCACAGATTTTGACAAGACGCATCTTCTTTTGAACCGTGACTATGAATTGACTCAGAAGCAGGAAGCGGATTTTTTGACTGCGATTGAAAAGCGAAAGACAGGCTTACCTGTTGCATACATCACAGGTCACAAGGAATTTTTCGGACTGGATTTTTATGTCACGCCGGATGTTTTAATTCCCAAGCCAGACACGGAACTTCTTGTAGAGCTTGCGCTTGATGCGCTTGAAGATAAATTCCGTGCAAAGCCTGACGCAATTCCTACTGTTTGTGATATGTGCACGGGAAGCGGCTGTGTGGGAATTTCAGTTGCGAAGGCTTTTTCTGATAAAAATCCGGAAAATCTTCCAAAATTTACGCTGGTTGATATTAGCGAAAAAGCCCTGGCTGTTGCACGAAAGAACGCCGGACGTTTGATTTCGCAGAAAGAAATGCCTCATTTTATTCAGTCAAATCTCTTTGAAAATGTGCTGCCGACATTCGACCTGATTGTTACTAATCCGCCTTATGTGCCTCATTCAGAGTCGGTGGAGCTTTTGAAGGACGGACGGAGCGAGCCTCTTCTGGCCCTTGACGGTGACGTGGATGAAGTGGGGGAGTCGAGCGGAACGAATGACGGACTTGCCTTGATTCGTCGTCTTGTGCCACAGTGCTACGAGCATTTGAACCGAAACGGCGGATTGATTATGGAGACAGGCGAATACAATGCTGAGGCTACGGCCGAACTTTTTAAGCAGGCGGGCTTTCGCAATGTTAAAATTGAGTACGACATGAACGAAATGATGCGCGATGTCGTGGGAGTGAAATAAATGACGCCGCTGGAAAAATATTACAATAAATTCAAGGAAGATCACAGGCTCACAACCCGGCACGGAATCGTGGAATTTACGGTTTCGATGAAGCATATTCACGACTGCGTTGAACTTGTGCGCGCCGGCATTTCGACTTCGCTCAATGAACGGCGGCAAAATCAGGAAATCAAACTGCTCGATGTTGGTGCTGGAACAGGCCGATATTCCGTGGCTTTAAGCCGAGAAGGTTTTGATGTGACGGCGGTGGAACTGGTTGCTCACAATCTGGAGATTTTACGGGGCAAGCACGAAAACGTCAAAAGCTGGCAGGGGGATGCCCGGAATTTGCATTTTTTGCCTGACGAAACATTTGATGTGACGCTTCTTTTTGGCCCCATGTACCATTTGCACTCAGACGAAGACAGGCTTTCGGCATTGAACGAAGCAAAACGGGTCACAAAAAAAGGCGGATTTATCCTCGTGGCTTATCTGATGAACGAATATGCGGTTTTAAGCTATTGTTTCCGCGAAGGAAAAATCAAAGAGGTGCTTGAAAAAGGCACTTTGACGGCAGATTTTCACACGATTACCAACATCAACGATGACTTGTACAGCTACACCCGCCTTGAAGACATGAGCAGGCTCAACGAAAAGGCAGGATTAGAGCGGGTAAAAGTCTTTGCACCAGATGGAGCGGCCGATTACATGAGGCGTGAACTGAACGCGCTTGACGAAGAAAGTTTTGCGCATTTTATCGAATATCAGATGGCAGTGTGCGAGCGGCCGGATTTACTCGGAGCAAGCTCCCACACAGTGGATGTCCTGAGGAAATAAATTAAGTGTTCCAGATAATACAGAAGTTGCCCGCACGAACGCGGTCAGAATACAGAGTGACAAAGCCAGCAATGCAACAATTAATCAAGGAAACGCCCACACGGATGTGGGCAAAAGCAAGTTGACCCGCAAGAATTTTAGACCGTAGAGCGGTCTAAAATTCTTGTCACGACAGGATGTCGATCATCTCCCGGAAATAGTGATTTTCAATCCGTGCCTCGTTCATGAATTCCCCGAATGAGGCATATTTTTTGCCCATAAAACGTTCGCCGAAGACAATCAAATCGTTGCCCTTGTCATCGCGATCGTAGGTGAGGTTGTAATTTTTGCCATTGTAAGTGAATTCAAATTCCTTCTTTGTGTTTATCAGAAAAATCAAATCATCTTTGGTCATAAAATCTCCTGTGAGCCGATGCGGTAAGGATTGGAGTGGCGCGAAGCGTTGCCGAAGGCAATGAAGCGGCAGCGGAACCACGCAAAGCCTGACCTGCCGCAAGGCAGGGACCGCCCGCCTTTCAGCTTTCAGTTTTCCACTTTCAACTTTCCACTTATCTGCGCTGCGACTTTTTCTCCGTCCATCGCAGAGCTGCCGATTCCCCCGGAGTAGCCTGAACCTTCGCCTGCTGGATAGAGATTTTTTATTCCGAGGCATTCAAGGCTTTCTTTGTCGCGCGTGATTCTCACTGGGGTGCTGGTTCGGGTTTCGCTTGCGATTAAAAGTGCGTCTTCGCTGATGAATCCGTGCATGTTTTTGTCGAAGTCTCGGAATCCCTGTTCAAGCCGCCTGCTGATTTCGGATGGAAGCCATTTGTCCAGCCTGCTTGGGACGACTCCCGGTTTGTAGCTTGTTTCGGGGAGTGTCGTTGAGTCTTTGTGACTTAAAAAGTCCGTGAGTTTTTGTGCCGGTGCGAACTGACCTTTTCCCTGGCGGAAAGTTTCTTCTTCGAGAGCTGTTCGCCAGTAAAGTCCTGCGAGGGCCGGGCAGCCTGCTTTTTGGGCTTGTTCCTGATATTCGGCTGGAATATCTTCCGGGCGGCGTTCAACTACAATTGCTGCGTCGCTCCACTGGCTGTTTCGGCCTGAGCTTGACATTCCGTTGATTACGATTTGATTTTCTGCTGTGGCGCATGGAACTACATATCCTCCCGGACACATGCAGAAACTGTAAACACCGCGTTCTTCGACCTGTGTTGTGAGCCTGTATTCTGCTGCCTGTGGCATTGGCTTTCCGTGGAACTGGATTGAGTCGATGAGAGCCCTCGGATGCTCAACGCGCACGCCAACTGCAAAAGTTTTTGCTTCAAGTGAAGATGGCGAGATTTTTGCAATCATTTTGTAAATATCGACTGCTGAATGACCTGTCGCAAGAATGACTGCATCGCCTGTGAGTGAAAATTCTTCGTTTGTGCGGAGATTTTTGAGATTCACGCCTTTTGCCGTCATTTCGACTCCGCTCAATGACCGTTCGACAATCAGATTGGTGCAGAGAGTGTCGAAATAGAATTCGCCGCCAAGTTCGATGATTTTTTTGCGCATCCCGCTGATGATTCCCGGGAGTTTGTCGGTGCCGATGTGAGGGTGTGCGTCGGTGAGGATTTTTTCGCTTGCCCCGAATTCTACGAAAATGCGGTAGATTTTGCCGATGTCCCCGCGTTTGTTGCTTCTGGTGTAGAGTTTTCCGTCTGAGAAAGTGCCTGCTCCGCCTTCACCGAAGCAGAAATTTGACTGGGCGTTGAGTTTTCCTTCGCTTTCGAGAACTGTGATGTCACCTTTGCGTTCGTCCGTGCAGCTTCCGCGTTCGATTATGACTGGCTTGATTCCGTCTTCGAGCAATCTGAATGCCGCGTAAAGACCTGCGGGACCGGATCCGACTATGATTACAGTGTGCTTCCCGCCAGCCTTTTTCCAGACAGGAAGAGTTTCGCCGTCTCCGTTCGGCTCTTCACCGATGTAAATTTTGTATCGCAAGAGGATTTTGATTTGTCCGTGGCGTGCGTCGATTGATTTCTTTACGAAAACGCTCGTGACTTCTTCCTTTTTAAAAGAAATTCCTTTTTTGTCGAGAGCCTTGAAGATTTCTGTATTTATGAGAGCCTGATTCTTTTCGTCCTGTGGCTTAATTGTAATCGAAATGTCTGTCGTCATGATTTGATTATAGTAGCCTGAATGTTGAGTTTCAATATTTAGCTAGAGAAGTTCAAAAATTTGTAATTTAGTATGCTTTAAATTGTAATAAAAATCGTATAAACACCGAAAAAGAAACAAAATTCCAAAAAAAATTTGACAAAGAAAAAAAACTGAAACATAATGAGAAAAAGAGTATGGAAACGTTTCCATAATATCAATGACTGGAACCTTTCCCACCCATCGCTAACAATTTTAGTTTAAAGGAGGCATGATAAAAATTACATCCGTGTAATTTTTATCACGGCCAAGTTTTCACCGTTGGTGAAAACTTGCATTTCCGTTGCCTCCATGCAACGCCGCTAACGCGGAGTTTTTAAAGGAGTTCATCATGAAAAAGTTGAACAAAATCGCATCTGTCCTTGCTTGTGGCATGATGTTGGCTGGAACTGCAGGATTATTCACATCTTGTGGTGCAAAAAAGGCTGCTACAGTACGCTTCCTTAACTTCAAACCTGAGGTAACTGAGCAGTATAAAACACTTGCCGCTGAATATGAAAAGGCTACAGGCGTTAAAGTCATCGTTGAGACTGCCGCAAACAATTCTTACGAACAGACTCTCATGTCAAAAATGGCGACAAAAGAGGCTCCGACACTTTTCCAGATTAATGGTCCAAAAGGCTATGCCCGCTGGAAGGATTACTGTGCTGATCTCAAAAATACTGAGCTTTACAAGCACTTGAGCGACAAGTCAATCGCTGTTTCTGTCGGTGATGGCGTTTACGGAATTCCTTATGCAATCGAAGGCTACGGAATCATCTATAATAAAGCTCTCACAGACAAATATTTTGCACTTGCAGAAAAAGCTACAAGCTATACAAGCATGGATGAAATCAACAATTTTGCAAAACTCAAGGAAATTGTTGCTGACATGCAGAAAAATGCTGAAAAGCTCGGAATCAAAGGTGTTTTCGCTTCAACATCTCTTAAAGCTGGTGAGGACTGGCGATGGCAGACACACCTCGCAAATCTTCCGGTTTACTATGAATTCAAAACAAACAACACAGACTTGGCTTCTGATGCAACAAATAAAATTGACTTCTCATTTGGTGATCAGTTCCGCAACATCCTCGACTTGTATCTTGACTATTCTGTAGTCGATCGCAAAACTGTAGGTACAAAAACTGTCGTTGATTCAATGTCTGAGTTCGCTCTTGAAAACTGTGTTATGGTTCAGAACGGAAACTGGGCTTGGGGGCAGATTGCTGGTGTTCAGGGAAACAAAGTTCTTCCAGAGAACGTAAAATATCTTCCTATTTATACAGGTGCTGCTGGTGAAGAATCACAGGGCTTGTGCGTTGGTACAGAAAACTTCTTCTCTATCAACTCAACTGCTTCTGAGGCTGACCAGAAAGCTGCTGCTGATTTCGTTTACTGGATGTTCTCTAGCGATATTGGTAAAAATTATGTTACAAACGAATTCCACTTTATCGCGCCGTTCGACACATTCTCTGAAACAGAGCGTCCAACTGACCCATTGGCAAAAGAAGTTATCGCATGGACTTCAAAACCTGGAATCAATTCTGTACCTTGGAACTTCACATTGTTCCCATCACAGAAATTCAAGGATGACTTTGGCGCATCTTTGCTCCGCTATGCTCAGGGGTCAAAAGAATGGAGCGCAGTTGCCAGCGAAGTTGCTTCAAGCTGGGCAAAAGAAAGCGCAGCAGCTCAGTAATATAGTAAAATAAATAAAAAGGAGTCGGTTGTATGAGAAAATCTGCTAAATACTTTCCAATTTTCGTACTTCCGACCTTGCTTGCGTTCACATTGTTTTTTGTCGTTCCGTTTTTGATGGGCATTGGTTTGTCATTCACGAAATTCACTACGGTCACGAATGCAAAATGGGTCGGTTTTGAAAACTACATCAAGGCGTTTACCTTTGACAAGGAATTCCTTCATGCTCTGGTTTTCACTTCGATGTTTACCCTTGTTTCGATGATTACGGTAAATGTGTTTTCTTTTGCCCTTGCCCTCATGCTTGTCCGCAAGCTGCGCGGAACGACTTTCTTCCGCTCGGTGTTCTTCCTTCCGAACCTCATCGGCGGAATCGTACTGGGATATATATGGAATTTGATGATTAACGGCGTTCTTTCAAAGTTCGGCGTTGACATCACTTTTAAGACTGAATACGGCTTCTGGGGTCTGGTTATTCTTACAAACTGGCAGCTTATCGGCTATATGATGGTAATTTACATTGCTGGTTTGCAGAACGTCCCGGATGAACTTTTGGAAGCGGCACAAATTGACGGAGCTTCACCGATTACGACTTTGTTCAAAATCAAACTCCCGATTGTAATGCCTTCCGTAACGATTTGTATGTTCCTTACTCTGGCAAATACATTCAAAATGTTTGACCAGAACCTTGCTCTTACGGCGGGTGCACCAGAGAACTCAACGGAAATGCTGGCTCTCAACATTTACAACACGTTCTATGGTCGTGTTGGCTGGCAGGGCGTCGGTCAGGCGAAGGCGGTAGTTTTCTTCCTTATTGTTGCTTTGATTGCGTTCCTTCAGCTAAAACTGACTTCAAGAAAGGAGATTGAGCAATGAAAAAGAATAAGCTTCCTCTGATGAATACATTTCTTTTCGATTTCCTTGTTTTTCTGGCAGTTTTGTTCTTCGTGCCGATTGGGCTTGTTTTCATCAATTCGTTTAAGTCTCGACTTTATATTTCCAGCAATCCATTCGCTCTTCCAAAAGGAGAGATGTTCGTCGGATTGTCGAATTATATCGCGGGGCTCTCAACAGCGGGGTTCTTCCAGGCATTTTTGCGCTCGGCTTTCATTACTCTGGTGTCAGTGGGCTTGATTTTGGTCTGCACATCGATGACATCATGGTTCATTGCACGTGTTCGGAACAAATTTACAAAAGGTTTGTACTACCTGTTTGCTTTTAGTATGATCGTTCCTTTCCAAATGGTAATGTATACGATGACTTATGTTGTGAACATGCTGAATTTCGACAATATTCTGGGTATCAATTTTGTATATCTGGGATTTGGCGCAGGACTTTCAGTTTTTATGTTCACAGGATTCGTAAAATCTATTCCCATGGATTTGGAAGAAGCTGCTGAAATTGACGGATGCAATCCTTTGTACACATTCTTCTTTGTTATATTCCCGGTTTTAAAACCGACTACGATTACTGTGGCTATCCTAAATGCAATGTGGATTTGGAACGATTATCTTCTTCCTTACCTTGTGCTTGGAACAGATGACAAAACCGTTCCTGTTGCGATTCAGATTGCGATGCAGGGAGCCTATGGTGCAACAGATTATGGCGGATTTATGGCCATGCTTGTTCTGGCAATAATTCCGATTATCACCTTTTATCTTTTTGCTCAGAAGTATATTATTAGTGGCGTTATTTCTGGTGCCGTAAAGGGTTGATATGACTATAAAAGATATTGCGAAAGAAAGTGGAGTAGGGCTTGGAACAGTTTCCCGGGTGCTTAACGAACAGAATGGTGTAAGTGAGGCTACTCGTGAAAAGGTTCAGGCCGTAATCGATAAATATGGCTTTGTACTCAATCAGAATGCAAAGCTTTTGAAAACGCAGGAGCGAAGAACTATTGTCATTCTGATAAAGGGTTCTTCAAGCATTTTCCTTAATTCTCTTTTGGAAGGAATTCAGAAACGACTTGAGCCACTGCCATATACGACCGATGTTGTTGTAATTGATGAATATGACAACGAGGCTCAGCGTGCTTGCAGATGCTTTTACGAGCGCAAGCCGGCAGGAATGATTTTCTTGGGCGGAAATCCTGATGTCCATAAAGATGATTTTGCAAAAGTTCAGATTCCCTGCGTGATTATTTCCAACTTCGCATATTCTGTTGATAATCCAAATCTTTCCAGTGTGAGCATTGATGACCGGGAGGCTTCTGCCTGTATGGCGGAATATTTGCTCAAAAAAGGGCACTCAAAAATCGGTATCATCGGTGGAAACATGGATTCTCCGGAGCCTGCTCGTCGCCGTTTCGAGCATTTTACAAAGACTCTTGCTAAACACGGTGTTGATTTTGACGGCAAAAGAAATTTTGTTGCCGCAAAGTATTCGTTTGAAGACAGCGCACAGGCTGCCAGAACTTTACTCAAACAGACACCCGATATAACGGCAATTTTTACGATGGCTGATGTTATGGCCATTGGTGCAATACGAGCTTTAAAAGACATGGGATATTCTGTTCCCGAAGATATTTCTGTGACTGGTTTCGACGGCCTGGACTTGGCAAAATTTTATTGTCCGAGTCTGACGACGATACAGCAAAAAAACGAACTTCTTGTGGAGCAGGGGCTGTCCCTTCTTCTGGATCGTATTGAGCATCACAAGCCTTGCAAGCATATTTTGGTTCCTTTTGAATTTATTGAAGGAGAAAGTGTGCGAAGCATAGGCGACTAACTCAAATAAAAGGTCTTTTTATGTCAGAACTAAAAAATCGTGCTTCTGGTGTACTCATGCACATTTCTTCCTTACCAGGAACTTGTGGAATCGGCACACTCGGAAAATACGCATATTCTTTTATAGATAAACTTTGTATCGCAGGGCAGTCTTATTGGCAGCTGCTTCCGATTTGTCCTACAGGATACGGTGATTCGCCATATCAGAGTTTTTCGACTTCGGCTGGTAATCCATACTTCATTGATTTTGAGGAATTGGTAAAAGCCGGTTTCCTGGATTATTCTGATTACGAGCTTGTAAACTGGGGCAATGATGAGCAGAAGGTTGATTACGGTATTCTTTATATCAATCGAAAAATCGTTTTTGAAAAGGTTTATAAGAAATTCTTTGCGCACAAACCTGCTGATTACGATTCCTTCTGCATTGAAAACGAAGCCTGGCTCGATGACTACGCGCTTTTTATGGCTATTAAAGACGCGCACGGCGGTGTTGCTATGTCAGGGTGGGAAGATGAAATTCGTTTCCGAAAAGAAGGGGCACTTGCGGCTTTTTCTTCGGCACATGAAAAAGAAATTTCCTACTATAAAATGCTTCAATATTTGTTCTTCACTCAGTGGAATCGCGTAAAAAGTTATGCCAATGATCACGGAATAAAAATCATTGGTGACTTGCCGATTTATGTTTCAAGTGACAGTGTTGACGTTTGGGCCGCTCCAAAAAACTTCATGCTTGATGACAATCTCAATCCTGTTGAAGTTGCCGGCTGTCCTCCAGATTGCTTTGCCGCAACAGGCCAGCTTTGGGGAAATCCTGTTTACAACTGGAACTATCTCAAAGAAACTGGTTATGAGTGGTGGAAAAACCGACTCGATCGAAGTTTCAAAATGTATGATATTATTCGAATCGATCACTTCCGCGGATTTGAATCGTTCTATTGCATTCCGGCTCAGGATAAAACTGCTGAGCATGGTGTATGGCGCGAAGGTCCGGGAATGGATTTTTTTGAGAAAACTGGAATCGTTTCCAAGCCTGTCATTGCCGAAGATTTGGGCTTCTTGACAGATGGCGTCAGAAATCTTTTAAAAGCAACAGGCTTCCCAGGAATGAATGTCCTTCAGTTTGCTTTTGATACACGCGATGAAAATGATTACCTTCCAGAGCATTACATCGAAAATTCTGTTGTTTACACGGGAACACATGATAATGACACTATTCTTGGCTGGACAAAATCGGCTCCGCAAAATGATGTCGGAAATGCACTCGCTTATTTCTCAATTGAGGCTCCAGAAAAATTACCCGTTTCAATGATGGAAGCTGGTTTGCGAAGTAAATCGAACACGTGTATTCTGACTATGCAGGACTTAATCGGAAAAGATGGTTCGGGCAGGATGAATACACCTTCAACACAAAGCGGGAACTGGCAGTGGCGTGCTACGGAACGAGAAATTGACAGCGTTAATTGGAAATGGCTTCGAACCGTTACAGAAAGTGCAAAGCGTTTGTCATAAAAATCAGGTGCGGATTAGTCAGAGTTTCTTTTGATTAATCCGCATTTCCTTTTTACGAATTTTGCTTAAAATTTCTTTTAATCTAAGGAAACCTGATGTATAATATCTTATTATGGATAGCTTCTTTATTGAAAATGAAGTTAAAATAGACTTGCTCACAAAGGCTTACACAAAGGAATCAATTTTGGCGTATGCCTCGTTTTTAATTGAAAAAGAGCAGCCTTTCACCTTTGTAATGCTCAATCTCGACAATTTTACATATATCAAAGACACTTTTGGTTCAGAAATCGCACACAAAGTGCTGAACGACGTCTCTGGTGAAATCCGGGATATAATTGAAGAGCAGGGCGTTTTTGGCAGAGGCGGCGAAGATGAATTTTATATCATTTTTAAGGGGCTCACCGAATACGATTCGCTTTGGAGTGTCTGCCACACGATTCTTGTAAAAATAAATGAACTTCAACTTCCAGAAATTGCAGAGCAAACGCTGACTCTTACAATCGGGCTTTCCCGCTACCCGGACAATGCCGAAACAACCGAAGATTTGCAGACTTGTGCCGAAAAGGCCCTTTATCGTGGCAAAACAAAAGGCCGTAACTGCTTCGTAATTTATATTCCCGAAAAGCACGCAAATATCATGCCCAAGGACGAAAAACAACGCGCTTTGGGGGCTATGAGTCTTCATTCAAATGTGTTCAGATTTCTCACGGCAAATGATGATTTGAGAATGGGCATTATCACGCTTTTCAATTTTATCAGTTCATATTTTGAAGTTGATCATCTTTGCATTCAAACTGAGAAAAAAATTTGTATGCAAAAAATACATCCGCGTTCAAAGACCAAGGATTTCAGATATATCCGTCATGATTTGATTCGTTCAAATATGAATAAGCTTACTGAGGTTTTGTACATAAGCGACATCAAAAATCTTATTCGTGCCCATCATGATGAACTTTACAGAGTTCTTGCGGAGCAGGGAATTTCTTCCACCTGTTTCTGTGAAATTTCCTATCGCAATGAAGTATATGGAATGCTTCGTGCTGATATGACATGTTCTGAAAACGAAACTCGCATGTGGCGATATTCAGAGATGGACTTGCTGCTTACCGCGGCAAAAACGATAGCACTTATTTTGCACTACACTGGCAAAAAAATAGACAATTTATAAATCGGAGCGTTTTTTATGAATGAAGAGCAAAAAGAACATATCATTGAAGGTCGCAAAACGTTTTTTGTTGTTCCGGACGCGACTCTTTTGCCAGAGACATTCCTTGAAGATTTTATGGCGCGAGGATATGAAACTTATATCATCGGTGATGACCGCTATTGCCCGTTAAAAGCAAAGGTTGAGGTTATAATCGAGACTTTTACCGATTCGATTCTTTTCTTCTATATAGATATGCAGATTAAGGGCGTCAAATGGGAAAAATACATCAAAGAGCTGCAAGAAAAGTACATGGGGCGAATTTTGATAGGTGTGCTTTATGCAAAACGCCAGTCCGAAGAAGAAAAAAATCGCCTTGAAAAATATTATCTTTTTGATGTTGGAATTCAGTGCGGTTGTATAGGCCTCGAATACCAAAAAATGAAGAATTTTGCCCTGATTGACAAGGTTATGTATGCGAATCAGGCTTGTGGCCGCCGCAAAAATATTCGAGCGATTTGTGACACACGCAGCAAAGTCAGCTTTGTTTCAAAGCATGGTCAGGTAAAAGGTAGCATTCTTGATGTCAGCCTGAGCCATTTTTCGTGCATTTTCGAAAAAACTCTGGATATTCAGATGTACGAGAAAGTTCCAAAAATGCTTATAAGTATCAATGGGCTTCATTTCGTTTCGGATGCAATTTTAGTCATGCAACGTAAAAAAAATGGTGTTCTGCTCAATGTGTTTGTTTTCTCAAATTCAATGGGGCAGCAGGGCGTGGAAAGCGATTTGGAGCCGCGTCTTATCGAGCGAATTTATCAGATGACAAGTGACAAGGCCAAGTCCCTCATGCGGTACAAGTTTGAGGAAGCCCGCAAAGACTTAAAAAGATATATGTCAGATGATGACTTGTGGGAAGCGGGATTCAGGGACTTTGAACTTTAGCAGATTTTGTTTGAACAGAGCGTTGATTTTTAGTAAAATAGTTCTACTATGGAATTTACACAGGAATCAATCGACGCTCTCGTAGTTAACGAAGTCGAAATCATGAAAAAAATCGCTGCCGAGCTTAATATCCGTGTTCAGCAGGTCAGCGCAGTTATCAGTCTGGTAAATGAAGGATGTACAATCCCTTTCATTTCTCGTTACCGCAAAGAAAAGCATGACAACTTGAACGAAGTCCAGGTTACTGATTGCGACCACTTGTTCAAATCATATAAAAATCTTGAAGAACGCCGCCTCGAAATCGTAAGGGGCATTTTTGGTCAGGGAAAACTCACAGAAAGCCTTTACAATGCCGCAATGAACGCAAAAACACTCACAGAGCTTGAAGATTTGTGGGCACCATTCAAGAAGAAGAAGAAGACCCGTGGTATGGTCGCAGCCGAAAAGGGCCTGGAGTCATTGGCAGATTTCATCATCGCAGAGAACGACGACGCAGCAGTTGAAGCTGAGGCAGAAAAATACATCAAAACAGACAACGAAGACTCAGCCCTCAATGTTGAGAGCGCAAAAGACGCAATTCAGGGAGCCGAGGACATTATCGCAGAGCGCACTTCACAGGACACAGAAAACCGCTCGGATGTTCACGACCTTTATATGTCTTCTGGCTCAATCCAGACAAAAGGTATCGTTCCGGAAGGACAGGACGCAACTGTCGCTGAGAACACATCAACTTACAAAATGTACTGGGATTACACAGAGCCTCTCAATCAGGTTAAGCCGCACCGAATTCTTGCAATCAACCGTGCTGAGCGCGAGGGTGCTTTGAGCGTTACAATCGATGTTCCAGTTGATGATGCAGTAGCATTGCTCCAGAAAAAGGTAAAAATCTCAAACAAATATCATAAAGATGCTATCGAGGACGGCCTTGTTCGCCTTCTTTCACCGGCAGTTGTCCGCGAAATCCGAAGTGACGAAACTGACGAAGCGGACGACCACGGAATCGAGCTTTTCTCAGAGAACCTCAAGAACCTTTTGATGACCCAGCCAATCAAGGGAAGCCGTGTTCTCGGAATCGACCCTGGTATCCGAACAGGTACAAAATGTGCCGCTTTGGACGAAACCGGCAAATACTTGGGCTACTTCAAAATCTATCAGGTTCAGCAGGCAGACGAGGCTTACAATCTCCTCAATGAAGCAATCGACAAATACGACATTCAGGTTGTTGCAGTCGGAAACGGAACAGGAAGCCCGGAAGTTCAGGCTTTGGTTTCAAAAGTTATCAGCGAAAACTATGCTGACAGCGATGTAAAATACACAGTCGTTGATGAGTCTGGTGCTTCAGTTTATTCTGCAAGCCCTGTCGCAACCGAAGAATTCCCTGAGCTTGACCTTACAATCCGTGGTGCAATCTCAATGGGCCGCCGTTTGCAGGACCCTCTCGCTGAGCTTGTAAAAATCGATCCAAAGGCAATCGGCGTTGGCCTTTACCAGCACGACGTAAACCAGAAAAAGCTTGCCGAGCAGCTTGATGAGGTCGTTGGCTCTGTCGTTAACCAGGTCGGCGTAAACCTTAACACAGCAAGCTACATGCTTTTGAAATATGTTTCTGGCATCAACATGAGCACGGCAAAGAAAATTGTCGCATACCGTGACCAGAACGGCAAAATCACAAGCCGCGAAGAACTCAAAAAAGTACCGGGCTTAGGCCCTAAGGCATTCGAGCAGTGCGCAGGCTTCCTTAAGATTGCAGAAAGTTCTGACCCGCTCGACAACACCTGGGTTCACCCGGAGAACTATGACGTTGCCCGTGAAGTCCTGGATTTCGTAAAAAGCGGAAAGCAGGTTCCGGCTGAGACAAAAAAAGCCCTCATCGAAAAATACAATATCGGTGAGACAACTTTGAATGACATCATCGAAGAACTTGGAAAACCGAACCGTGACCCACGCGACGGATACCCTGCTCCAATCATGCAGAAAGGCGTCGTTAAGTTTGAAGATTTGACTGTCGGAATGAAGGTAACAGGCAAAATCAAGAACGTAGTTGACTTCGGAGCTTTCGTTGACATCGGCCTGCATGAGACAGCTTTGATTCATGTTTCTGAGCTCAGCGATTCATTCGTCTCAGATCCGATGGACGTTATCAAAGTCGGCGATGTAAAAGAATTCACAATCATCGCGCTCGACAAAGACCGAATGCGAATCAGCCTTTCATTAAAGAGCGACGCGCACACCCGTCTCGGCCAGACCAACGAGGGCAAACGCTTCGACTCCGCTCAGCGTACAGCTGACGGCACTGGCAAAAAACGAGTCGTAGTCGTAAAGAAGGGAAGCGGCGACAAAAAGCCCGACTTCGCCCGAAACAACGACCGCCCCCGCAACGGCGGAAACCGTAATTTTGGCAGCGACGACGGAATGTCTTACAATCCTTTCGCCGCAGCTTTCGCTAAAATGAAAAAATAAAATTAGACGCAGATAAACGCAGATTCACAGAGATGGAAAACTAATATCCGCGTTTATCTGCGTAAATCTGCGTCGAAAAATGGCACCTCGTTCGGCGCCGCATTTTGTCACAGCCGCCTTTGCCAAAATGAAAAAATAAAAATTAGACGCAGATAAACGCAGATTCACACAGATGGAAAACTTGTATCCGCGTTTATCTGCGTAAATCTGCGTCAAAAAATGGCACCCCGTTCGCAGTCGCATTTTGCCGAAGATTGTATTCTTCAAAAAAATCCAAAATCTCTATTTTTTTCCTTTTTTTGCTAGAAATTTGCTGATAAACTGTTATAATTTAAGTATCAGAATAAGTCTCTAAGTTGGATTCTATTTTTTGGAGGCATGATAAAAATTTCTTTCGTGCAATTTTTATCACGGCCAAGTTTTCACCGTTGGCGAAAGCTTGTATTTTCGTTGCCTCCTTGCAACGCCGTTAACGCGGAGTTTTTATAGGAGACGCATTATGAAGAAGATTTTTAGATTCCTTCCCCTAATTCCTCTTTTTTCGTTTTTCAGTTGTTATGATTTTACTAACATTGAAACTCCCGAAACCGTATCAGTTTCGTCTGACGCAAAATATCAGCTTCCTGCGGGTAATCTTTCATTTACATTAAAAGACAAAATTGACGTCAAAAAACTTCGTGAGATTATCGAAAAAAATACCGGTGAACTCGATTCCGATGGAAATCCTACAAAAGCTTCTGAGGCGGCAAAGGCAATTGAAATTTACGATTACAATCCTACTCAAAAAGAAGAAGCTGTAATTCAGTATATCATCAATTATCCAATTAAAGAACTTTCTCCTTTTAATTCATTTGATTCGGATTTGGGCGATTTTTCTTTTGAGAAGGAGTTTTCGATTCCTGATTTCAATCAAAGTATAAATGATAAGCTTGCAATTGATGCTACGAAAGCAATTTTCCCGGAAGGAATTCCTGGCACAATTTCTGAAATAAACGGCGGAGAACCTCTTACAGCCTGGTTCAAGATTACGGCACCTGATTTTAAGACAATGAAATTAAAAACCGGTGCATTGAACGTTTTGGTCAAAAAAGCTAAGGATACCAATCCAAGCGAAGATTTTTCTCTGCTGATTCAGTTTTCTCTGGTGGATAAAACAAACCGAAGCCATGTTATTGCAAAATCACCGTTTGTTGACTGTGCAAAAGGCGGCACAATCAGGCTGAATCTTGCTAATGCGGATTTAGTGCCAGAAATGGAAATCCTCATTGACGGTACTGCTTCCGGGGGAACTTTTGGAGTATTTAACACATACGATCTTTCTTTCAGCTTTGAGACATTGAATTTGGCAGAAATTACGGGCCTCAATATGGACTTGGGTGAAGCTTCTCATATCGATATTACAGAAACAATTCCTTTTTCAGGCATGAATGAGACTTTCAAGAGTGCAAAAATCGCAAAGGGCAGCATGTATTTTGCCTGTGTTCTGCCTGAGGGTTGGAGTGGAATTTCCTGCAAAAACTCCCAATTTGTAATGAACGGCGGAATAAAGATTCCAAAAGAAAATTTCAAAAATACAACTTCCGGCTCGGACTTTTTGCGACAGGAAGCTGTTCTTGACGGACTTGAAGTTACCCCAAATGATATTTCTCCTGCTGGAAGTTTCATTGAATTTGAAATAAAAGACGCGCACATTATATTCCATGATGGAGAAGATGCCCTTAAATTGAGCGGTGGCTGCCGAATTGATGAAGTAGAAGAAGTCATTCTTGATTTGGGCGCTGCGGGCCTTGATTTTAACCATTCTGATACAATTGACACAGGATTGAATATTTCTACGCTTTTAGGTGATGTCCTGGACGGCAATGATTCATCAAATCTTATCAATAATATCAAATTCCCGGATATTCCGGCTTATCTTTATATTACCCAGCCGACAGAAAATGAGGCTTTGAAGGCATTGAGCCTGGAGGGCCAGGTTTACGCCGTGTATACTGCTAATGGAGAAGAAAAGCCAGAAATCCGATTGGCCTATGTTGAAGGTCTTCCAGTCAAAAACACGCAGGTTACTTTCGCAAATATAGCTGATGAAAACTTTATGATAACGTCAGATGAGCTTTTTAAGTCTGAAAATTATTCCTGCAAGATTGAAAAAATGGCGGATGTCTTCAACGCTCACCCAGACAGCTTGAAATTGCGTTATTCAGTTGGAATTTTGGGTGATGACAAGATAATCAAACTCACAAACGATGATTTCCAGATTTTTAAGAATTTCGGCTTCAAAATTTCTCTCGCCCTCGTCCTTCCTCTTGAGGTTATTTTTGATGATGTCACGGATTCAAAGTCTGGTGACAATCGCGATAATATAATTACAATTGACAATGTTCTTGAGCTCACGGGAAATACTTTTGAGGATGACATGCTGAAACGCGAAAAATCTTCTGAAGGTGAGGACTGGCTTGATTACACGCCGATTATTGAGTACATTGCGCTTAATTATGAGCTTGATAATGAGACGCCTCTTGAAAATTTAAAAGTCACTTTTGATTTACAGACCAGCCAGCCTGCGGAGGCAGAGACGGAACCAGAAAAGATAATCGAACCCAAAGTTCTGGACACAAGTGATGGAAAGCATGAGCTTAAATTCACCAATGAAGAAGTTGAAAAGATATGCAAAACTTATCCGGTTATGCCACTTGTAAAGGTTGAAATTTGCGATGCAGACGGCGAAACTCCAAAGAGTTTTACCAGAAATGCTCACCTTGATTTTAAGGCTGCCCTTGAAATTCAGACCAGCGGACAGATGGTTAAAATCTGGGACAAAAACAAATAAAGTGGAGGCAGAATTATGAAAAAGACTTTATCAACTTCACTTTTTTCTTTTATCTTCTCAATTATTGCAATTTCAGCCGGATATTCCGTAGAATTTTCCGGTGATTTGTTGTCAAAGCCTCATCGAATCTTTGAGATTGGTTTTGATTCCAGCGCAAATTTTGCTAACAATACGCTGGGCTTAAATGACATCCTCACAAAAAATATCGAGATTGACTTGCAGAAAATGGCGAGTGACATGCCAAAATCAGGATTTGACATCGGTCTTAATGATTATGAAAAAGCTTTCGTGAATTTAAATATCAGCAGCCGTTTCCGATTCTCCTTTTTTACTGAACTTGAATCTTCGGTGAATCTAAACGTGTCAAAAGATTTATTCGATATTCTTGGTTCTGGGATTGAGCTTGACGAAACAAAAAGCGTCGACGTTACGGCTTGTGCGGATCTTTTCTATACAATGGGCGCTTCGTTCCAGACAATTATTAAGGGCTACGGAATCAGATTCACACCAACTTATTTCGTTCCTCTTATGTATGTGCCAAAAACTTCTGCGAATACCAGTCTGACCATGACTTCAGAGGGTAAAATTGAGGCCAAAGCGTCTGCAAATGTCGATGTTTACACAGCCGTAAATATGAAAGACTACAAGGAAAATGATAAGTCCGTCAGCGATGAAGATATTGGAGCAATTCTTTCAAACGGAGGATTTGATTTTTCTTTTGAAATTGAACGAAACTGGCTGCATGGCTTGAACGCAGGTTTGTATACACGAATTCCTTTGGTGGCCGGAACGCTCAACTATAAAATGAGCACAATCGCCTATGCAAGCTTCTACGAAGACAATCTTTTGGAGTATGTTACTGACAAAGAAAAGGAAAAGCCCAAACCAAATCATGGGCACGTAAAGCCAAGCACTTACGGAACAGAAAACGAAGAAGAAGGTTTTGAATATTCAGAAGACTCATACAAGGCTTATCGTCCGCTAAAATTCGGTTTGAATGCAACTTATATGCCATGGGGAAGATGGTTCAAAATTCAGCCGTCTCTTGGCTTTGCGGTAAGAAATCCTTACACAAGCGATGCAATTTTCTACATGGAATATGCGCTTGATTGCAGGCTTTCTGCCGTAAAAGAAATTTTTAACGTTAATTTTGGCACGGCATATCAGAATCAGATTTTCCAGCATCGTTTTGGAGTGGGCTTGAATTTCCGTGCAATTGAAATACTGGCACAGGTGAGCATGTGTGGAACGAGTTTCTTGTCCACATTCCACACAAGAGGTTATGGCGTATTCGCCGGTGCAAGAATTGGCTTATAACGTTCTGCCTTAAAATACCTGCTTTCCGCCAAAGAATGTCGCATGAACTTTACCGCAGAGTTTTTTGCCTTCGAGCGGGGTTGATTTGCCCTTGCTCGCAAAATTCTCGCTGTTTACAATCCATTCTTCATCCGGATTTACAAGAACTAAGTCCGCGTTGTAATCAATAGCGAGCCGCCCTGCTTTGACTCTAAGCATTTTTGCTGCATTTTCACTCATGAGATGAGAGAGCTGCCTGAGGCTGAATCCTTCCTTTTTGACCAGAACAGTATTGCATACTGCAAAAGCCGTTTCGATTCCGCTGAATCCCGGAGAACCAGCCGCTTTGTCGTCCTGCGTGTGCGGGGCGTGATCTGTGGCGATTGTGTCAACGGTTCCGTCACGCAAAGCTTCGATAATGGCCCTGCGGTCGTCTTCGCTTCGGAGCGGAGGATTTACGAGAGCACGGATATTCGGCGCGTCTGTTCCGACCAGACCAAGATGATGCGGTGTGACTTCAACCGTGCAATCAAAGCCTTCGCTTGTGTTTCCGAGAGCTATTTCGTTTTTGGCACGACGAACGGCGTCCATGCTTGCCTTTGTTGAACAATGGCAGATATGCACATGGCATCCAGCTGTCTTCGCAATCTCAATGTTTCGGATTGTGGCAGTGTCTTCGGCAAGGGCGAGGAGTGAATTTGCGCGGGTGAGGTTTCCGTCAATTTCAAAATTTACGGCTGCTGGAACATCTGGTGTTTTGATATGGATTTTGCCGGCTGGGATTCCATATTGTTTCATAAAGCTGAGGGCACGCTGGCGGTAGGGGCGGGCTGCCTGTGCCAATGCCGGATCCTCACAGTGGCAGCTGACGATAATGCCCTTTTCGCCAGCTTTTTTCATTGCTTCGAGCATAACGGCAGCAGAAAGCACGTCATGGCCATCCTCTGTGATTACTGGAATTTCTTTAGCCTGAATAGAATCGAGTTCGCTTGTGTCAGAACCTTCAAAATTCTTGGTGATGCTCACTGTCTGGAAAACTCGGGCCAGGTTTTTGCTATTTGCCTCGTCCATCACTTTTTGGGCAGCATTAGAATCTGAAATTACAGGAGTTGTGTTTGGCATGAGGACAACAGTTGTGTAACCGCCAGCAACAGCCGCGTGCAATCCTGAATCAAGGTCTTCTTTTTGAGTTTGGCCTGGATAGCGGAAATGAACGTGCATGTCGATGAAACCTGGCATGAGCGTGAGGCCTTTCGCATCGTAAAAATCAGGATTAGTGTCTTCCGGGCACTCTGCAAGAAAAGCTGATGAATAGAGAAGGGCTTTCTTGGTGCTTTTGCACTCACCAAGATAGATTCCGCAGATTTTACCATCCTTTATGATGAGAATTCCGGGACTGTCAATGCAGGAATCAACGAGCCGTGCATTATAAATAATCAAAATTGAAGAATCGGCCATAATTGCCTCCTGTCAAATGCTAATCAATTGAGCCTGCGCTGTAAAGTGCATCGCAATATTCACATGCGTACTGTGCCTTTTCGCGGTTAACGAGCCTGAATGACGGTGTGACATAATGCTCTGTGACTGTGATGCAGCGTGGGTTTTTGCAGCGAATTACGTTTTCTACCTTTTCGGGAAGCTCCATCTTGATTTTGCGTACGATTTTTTCATCTTTGATGACGTTGATTGAAATGTTCGGGTCGATGAAGCCCAAAACTGAATAATCAATGTTGATGATATTATCGATTTTGATGATGTCTTTTTTGCCGGTCTTTTTTGAAGCTACGTTCATAATCAGTGCGCATGAAAAATCCGCCTTGTCCAGACCCAAAAAATGGAAAATCTGTGGCCCGAAGCCTGCCTTGATGTGGTCAATGACCAGGCCGTTTTTGATTGTATCTACGTTAAGCATTTTTTTCTCCTTAAACCTACAGCGCGCCCACAAGTTTTGCAATCAGAGCCATGCGCACGTACATTCCGTATTTGACCTGCTTGAAATAGGCTGCGCGCGGGTCCGAATCAACTTCCGGGGCAATTTCGTTTACGCGCGGGAGCGGATGAAGCACAATCATGTTTTTGCGGGCTAGTGACATTTTCTGATTGTCGAGAATGTAGCTGTCCTTTAAGCGGATGTAGTCCTGCTCGTTGAAGAATCGCTCTTTTTGAACACGGGTCATGTAAAGAATGTCCAGGTCTCCGATTACATTTTCGAGACGCTCTGCCGTGGTGTACTGAATCCCCGCTTCGTCAAGCTCTTGTGTGACATATTCCGGGACTTGAAGCTCGTTCGGGCTGATGAAAATATATTTGTTGTTCTTGTATCTTGACATTGCCTCTGCCAGTGAGTGAACCGTGCGGCCGAATTTGAGGTCGCCGCAGAAGCCGATTGTGTGTCCTTCAAAGCCGCCCTGAAGTGCCCGGATTGTGAGCATGTCGGTGAGAGTTTGAGTTGGGTGATAGTGGCCGCCGTCGCCAGCGTTGATAATCGGGCAGTTTGAATACTGACTTGCCACCAGAGCCGCGCCTTCCTTGGGATTTCGCATTGCGATTACATCTACATAAGATGAGACCGTGCGGATTGTGTCCGAAAGCGACTCGCCTTTTGCCGTGGAAGAATTTGCCGCGTCAGAAAAGCCTTCGACAGCACCGCCCAAATGGAGCATTGCGGCCTCAAAAGAAAGCCTCGTGCGTGTGCTTGGCTCAAAAAAAAGTGTCGCAAGAATTTTCCCGCGACACACATCTGAAAATGAATTTGGATCAACAATAATTTGCTCTGCAAGACCGCAGATTTCGTCAATTTCTGAAACGGTAAGATCGTTTGGTTTGATTAAATTTCTTCCCTTTAACATGATTTGATTTTAGCATATAATTTAATTTATGAAAATGGAAAATAAGAGTTATTACGAAGATAAAATTCGGGCGATTGACGCTAAGGTTGAGGCAATTAAAATCGCTTTTTCCCCCATGACTTTTCAGGCGATTCGTGCGCTGATTGAGCTTGGACTTTTGCAGAAGATTTCTGATGCGGGAGATAACGGAATCACGATTAAAGAACTTGCCGCTTCTTCGGGTATTTCTGAGTATGGAGTCGGAGTTCTTTGCGAAATGGCTCTTGGAATGGGTGTTGTAAAGATAGTGGATGGCGACGACACTTCTTCTTTAGGCCGTCTGGTTTTGGGCAAAATCGGCTGGTTTTTGCTTGAAGACGACTGCACACGCGTTAATTTTAATTTTACGAACGACATCTGCTACAAAGGTGCCTTCAATCTGATTGATTCCGTCAAGAACGGCAAGCCAGAAGGTCTCAAAAATTTCGGTGAAAACTGGACTACAGTTTACGAGGCACTTTCAACTTTGCCGGAGCGGGAGAAAAAGTCCTGGTTTGAGTTTGATCATTTTTATTCTGATGTGGCTTTCCCGGAGGCTTTGCCAATCGTTTACGCCAAAAAACCAAAGAATCTTTTTGACATCGGCGGAAACACTGCCAAATGGGCAATCGCCAGCTGCAAATATGATCCTGACGTTCACGTTACAATCGTAGATTTGCCCGGACAGACTGCAGTTGCCCAAAAGAATGCGAAGGATGCGGGCTTTGCCGATCGAATCAGTTTTGTCAGCGGCAATGTTCTTGACAGCGAAACAAAATTACCGGCCGGAGCAAATGCCGTTTGGATGAGTCAGTTTTTGGACTGTTTTAGCCTGCATCAGATAACAAAAATTCTCACCAAAATTTACAACTCTGTTGATGAAAACTGCGATGTATTCGTAATGGAACCGCTCTGGGATATGCAAAAATACGAAGGTGAAAGCTATGCCTTGCAGGCCACAAGCCTTTACTTTACCTGCATTGCCAACGGAAACAGCAAAATGTACCGTTACGGAGAACTGGTAGAGGCAATAGAAAAAGCAGGTTTCCATCTCGTAACAGCTCACCACAATCTCGGAAGCAATTTCTACTCAATTTTAAATTTTAGGAAAAAGTAATCCACAGATTTACACAGATGAACACAGATTTTGTATTGAAAAAACTATAAATCTGTGAAAATCTGTGCTAATCAGTGGATAAAAATTACTGTCTAAACTAACCATGAAGATATATATAACAAAATTTGCCAGTTTCCAGCCTTCTCCTGAAAATCCGGCGGAGCAGCCGAAGCTTGAATATGTTGACGCTCTTTTCCGGCGTCGGCTCAGTCAGATTACACGCATGACCATTGAGTGCGTGCACAATCTTGGCGATGATATTACGGGCTTAAAACTTGGTTTTGCTTCGTTTCGGGGCGAAATTGCCCGCCAGCTCAAAATAAACAAAGGACTGGTCGAGGATGCTGACGTTATGCCTGCTCAGTTTTCGCTTTCGGTGTTTAACACGCCGCCTGCTGCCACAACGATTGCGCTCGGAATGAAGGCCGGCTACACGGCAATTTATCCGAGTGAGGATAATTTTTTATCCGCATTGATTGCTTGTGCGAGCACTATTTTGTCCGGCTCAGAAAAAAGCGTAGTATTCGCCTATGCCGATGAAAAAATCCCCGAAGAATACGCAAACTGTGCGGGCTTTTCAAAAGATTTACCTCTGGCTTTTGCGTGCGTGCTTTCGAGCGAAAAATTTCCGAGTGCGGTCGAAATTGATTTTGAGGACGAAAACTTTTTGGAAAATACCAGAACGCCGAAGCATTTCCTGGAATATCTGGAAAATTTCGCGCCGGGTATGGAGTAGTGGCGGAGCCAGTCGTTGTTTCCTGAGCGGAGTCGAAGGAGATAGCGACCGAGCGTTAGTGAGCTGCGGAACACCCGTAGCCGGTTGATTGCGCCCTTTAAAAAATAAAAATTTTAAACTAGAATCGCATTATGGACGAAATAAAAGAGCTTCTTTTCCCCGAAAAAAAAATTACCAACTATCCTCTGTATTTTTACCGCGTTTTTGGCAAGATTTTTGCTCTAACGATTTTTGGCGTAGGGACGGTTTTGCTTGCCGCGCTTTGTTTTCCGATTTGCAAGCTGATTTTTCGGCCGAAGCCCAGGTTCCGCTATCATACACGCTATTTGATTTACATTCTTTTCAACATTTTTATTAAATTTCTGTGGCTTCTGGGGCTTGTCAGAATTAAAGTTGATAAAAAAAATTATCTGAACAAACTGGAATCTGCGATTGTCGTGGCGAATCATTCGGCTTATCTGGATTCTTTTGTAATGCTCGCTCAGCTCAAACATGCGACAATAATCCCAAAAGCTTCTCTTTCAGAAAAAAATGTAATGAAACTTGTAATCAACGAGCTTTATACGCCAAATTCCGTGCCTTTTGACGAGATTGTTGAGCGCGTAAAAGAAGATTTTGCCAACAAAAACACGCTGATTATGTTCCCGGAAGGCACTCGGAGCACGCCTTATGGTCAGAATTACTACAAAAAGGGTGCTGCTAGGATTTCGCTTGCAACTGGAGTTCCGATAATTCCTGTTTACATCGGCGGAAACAGCAAAAAAGGTTTAGGTAAAGGCGATAAAATTTTAGAATATAATCATTCCGACATTTATTCATTTGATTTGCACATTAAAGAACCGGTCTATCCTGATGAATTCAAAGATTTGCCCGAACCGATAGCGGCCAAGCGTCTTACTCACAAAATCCGCGATATTCTTTCGGACGAGGCAAACGCACAGTACCGATATTGACAGGGTAAACGCATTATAAAATATTCTCTGCCAAAAATGGCTTTCAGTCGTGAAAACGGCTTATCGGAATCGCATGCTAGCATGCTACACGCGTTTTGTGCTTGTAACTATATACGTTTGCCGCTTTCGCGGCAGCACAAAACGAGTGTCTTCGTAAGCCGTTTCGCTCCCTTGCGCCATTTTCAATATAAAACTGGTTATAATGCGTTTGCCCTACCGATATTGATAGTTGTAATTGTTTTCTATATAATAGTAATGTTATGGACGAACTTAAACAGCAGATTAAAGAATGCATTATTTCTTCACTTGAACTCGAAGACATTAAACCTGAGAACATCGTTGATTCTGAGCCGCTTTTTGGAACAGGGCTTGGGCTTGATTCAATCGATGCTTTGGAGCTTGGTGTGGCTCTCAAAAAGAAATTTGGCGTAAAATTCAACGCAGAGAATGCTGACACTCGCGAGCATTTTGCTTCTGTAGATGCTCTCGCCGCTTATATTTCTTCTGAGAGAGCAAAAGCCAACTAATTTACGGAAACAACTATGACAAAAGACGAACTCTATTCAAAACTCAAAGAAATTCTCATCAACGATTTTGACATCGATGAAGATTTGATTAAGCCCGAAGCTTTGATACAGGATGATCTGGAGCTTGATTCTATTGATTCTGTGGACATGATTGTAAAAGTCAAACCGCTTTTGAACGGTAAAATCGAGCCGGATGCATTCAAATCTGTAAAAACCGTTCAGGATGTCGTAGATATTCTTGAGCCTCTAACAAAGTAAAGCTTGCCACACGGAATCTTCGTTTCATGGAATTGCGTAGCAATTCTGAATCTGTGTGGCAATCTTAAAAATCTTCCCCGATGAAAATCTTCCCTAAAATATTATTTATCACACTTTCAATACTTTATCCGGTCGTGGTTTTCTCCTGTCTGGTGATTTTTCACGTGCCGGTTAAAGTTTTTTCGCTTTTCATTGTTTTTATCGGTCTTTTGTACCTGCTTTTGGCGACTGGCGGGGCTGGGGAGTCGCTTCCTGCGCGGCTCAAAAAAAATCTCCGGCTTTTGACGAGCGCATCTCTCATGCTTTTTGCCGGGATTTTTTGCATTGCGACTGGAAGGACGCTTTTCATCAAACTTTATCCCGTTCTGATGAACCTGATTTTCTTGTTCACTTTTGGCTCGACTTTGTTTTTGCCGCCGAATATCTGCTTCCGTTTTGCCTGTCTTGCCCAAAAAAATCTTTCCAGGTCACATATTGCCCGCCGGGTCGAAAAATATTGCTTTAAGGTCACTTTGATTTGGTGCGTGTTTTTTGTGCTGAATGGAGCCGTGGCTTTCTACACAGTTTTTTCAAAAAGTGATAAAATATGGTCGATTTACAACGGCGGAATTTCCTATGCTCTCATGGGCGTGCTTTTTTCCGTTGAATTTTTGGTCCGAATGGTGGTTAATTCAAAAATGCCAAAACTTTCTTACATCACGAAATTTAATGCAAAGTCATGGCCGCTCTCAAAAATTATGTGCTATGAGCGCAAATGGAGCGATAAAAAATATTTCACATGGGGCGATTTCCTTGCTACCAGCGCAAAAATGCGTGCTTTTATCGCCGAACATGATTCGGAATTCGGTGTGTGCGAAAAATGGATTCTTCATTGTGAGGATTATTGGTATTTTTTGTGCACGTTCATTGCGTTGCTTCAGTGTAAAAAAGAAGTCCTGATTACGGCGAATATCAGTCCTAAATTCATCACAGAATTAAAACTTTGCGGTGCCACTTCCACTGGCGGTTCAAAAATTAACTTCCTTACTGACCAGACCGAAGTTGAGGGCAAAAAGATTGAAGATTCACTTTTTATCCCGAAGATTTTTGAGGAAGCCGCAGAGCCAACCGAAGCCGAAAAACTGACCACACCGGAAATTATTTCTGATGAAACAAAGGTTGTTCTGTATACTTCTGGCTCAACCGGTCATCCGAAGGCTGTTTTGCAGCGAATGACTGAGTTTGAGGCGGACAATGCTTTCATTCTTTCAAAATGGTACGATGAATTTGCCAGCCGAAAGCTCTGTGCTGTCAATTCACAGCATCATATTTACGGTTTTTTGTTTACTATTTCCCTTCCTTTTGCAGCAGGAGTTCCTTTCCGACGAAAGCGTATTGAATTTCCGGAAGAATTTGAACTTATGGACGATGAATCTTACATGATTATTGCCGTTCCTGCCTTCCTCAAGCGTACTTGTGCCGAACTTGGCGAGAAAAAGCTGTCTCTCAAAAATCCGTGGATTTTCACTTCGGGCGGAGCTGTCTCTCCGGAGCTTGCAGTTGAGACGGAGCATGTTTTTGGCTTCTGTCCGCTTGAAGTTTACGGCTCAACCGAGACTTCTGGAATCGCTTACCGTCAGCAGAAAAAGAACGGTCTTGTCTGGACTCCTTTCGACAATGCAAAAATCTGGCTCGACAAAGACGATGGCTGCCTTACAATCATTTCGCCTTACATCAAAGATCCGGCTGGCTTTAAAACCGGCGACCTTGCCGAAATGCACGAAGACGGCACTTTTTTGCTCAAAGGTCGTGCAGATTCAATCGTCAAAATTGAAGAAAAACGCATTTCTGTGACCGAAGTTGAGAACCGCCTGCTTCAAAGCGGCCTTGTCCTTGACTGCTCGGTTGTTCCAATGGCTGACAGACGGCAGTATCTTGCGGCGGCGATTGTTCTGAACGGTGAAGGAAAGGCAAAGTTTGCTGGCACAGAAAAATATTTGATTAACCGCTATTTCCATGATTATCTTTTGCAGTTTTTTGAGAACGTTGTTCTGCCTAAAAAATGGCGTTATCTTGAAAAATTGCCCACAGACGTTCAGGGCAAAAAGCACAAACCTGAAATTCAGGCATTGTTCGCGGTTCCGGAAGATTCAGTCGAAAAGGGAGACTCAAATTGATACACGGAATCCCATCAGAAGAGATTCTTGAAAAATCAGAAAACAAAGTCATTCTCAAAGTAAAAATCTGCGCAGAGAGCGACTATTTTGACGGTCACTTCCCGCAGTTTAAGCTTTTGCCTGCTGTGGCTCAGATTGATTTGCTTGTTCATTATGCGCAAAAATATTTCGGGCTGCCACTTTCCACGCCGAGCATTAAAAGATTCAAATTCTCTGGTAAAATTTTACCGGATACAACCGTGCTTTTTAACATCAGTTTTGATTCAGAAAAAAGGCGGGTTAGTTTTGAAGTGACTGACGCTGCAGACGGAAAATCCTATTCAAGCGGGGGTTATGGAGTATAAGATTATCGGGTCAAGCCCGATAATGACTGCATCTGTCAGCTCGTGACAAACTTTGTCATTGTCTGGCTTGACCAGACAATCTATTATGGAGATTTATGTCAAATTTTAATCCGGTGATTTTAATCCCAGTTTACAGGCACGGAAAGGCTTGTGCCGAGGTCGTGGATTCAATCATTCAGTACAATATCCCGATTATTCTCGTTGATGACGGAAATGAAGAAGAAACAAAGTCATATCTTGCTCAGATTAAAGAAAAGCATGGCGAGGTCGAGCTTGTCACTCTTCCAAAAAATCAGGGAAAAGGCGGGGCTTTTAAGGCTGGTGTGATTCGTGCGAAAGAGCTTGGATATTCACACGTCCTGCAGCTTGATGCCGACGGCCAGCACGACAGTACAAAAATTCCGTTTTTTATCGAAAAAGCAAAGTCTTCTCCTTTCAAAATGATTTGCGGTTATCCTGAATACGACGAGACGGTTCCGGGCCACAGAAAGGGCGGTCACAAATTTGCAAATACCTGGTGTGCTATTGTCACCTGGAGCGGCAAAATCGTGGATGCTTTGTGCGGATTCCGCGTTTACTCGATTGAGCCGGCTTATCGCTTTGTGACAAAAAAGTTCTTCGACAAGCGCATGGGCTTCGATACCGAAATTCTTGTTCAGCTGATGCAGTCCGGCGTTGACGTTGAATTTTACCCGGTCAAAGTCACTTATCCGAGCGATGGAATTTCAAATTTCCACGCTTTCCGGGATAATGTGCGCATTTCATGGGTTTTCACGAAACTCTGCATAAAAATGATGCTGATGTCGCCAGTCCTGCTTTGGAGAAAATTTTTTAAATGAGCGAAAATACTCAGTGGTATCAGGTCAAGCAGAATCACAATCTCGGCTATAAAATGATGTTTTTCGTTTTAAAGGCCTTTCCCGCTGTTTTCATGCGATTCCTGGCTTTTCCGATTGGATTTTTTTACTGGGCTTTTGGTAGGAGTGCCAGGCGGATTTCAAAGGATTATCTTCTTAAAGTCGGCATGACACTCCTCGATGATGCCGAAAATCCTTCGGCGGTCAAGCTGCCACATTCCACGTTCAAGCATATTTCTTCCTTTGCCCTCAATCTTGTTGAAAACGTTCAAAGCTGGGCCGGAAAATTTTCTTTTGAGGATGTGAATTGGCAGAACGACGATGTGCATGATCTGGTGGCTAACATCAACGCCGGAAAAGGAACTGTAATCGTAATCTCTCATCTTGGAAACGCACAGATGATGAAAGGGCTTGCCAGCATGGGCGAGAGCGGCACGGAACGAAAAATGAACATCACCACGATTTCCGATGCAAAAATTTCGAGCGGATTCAATGCTCTTTTGAATGAAATTAATCCCGATTCTTCATTCAATCTGGTGAATTCCAACGATATTGGTCCGGAAACAATTCTTCTGTTGCAGGAACGTCTGGAGCAGGGCGGAGTTGTCGTGATTGCAGGCGACCGGGTGAGCGCGCACACAGACCGCAACATTGAAATTGATTTCCTGGGCGAAAAAGCACGCTTTCCGTACGGTGTTTTCCTTTTGATTGCGCTTTTGAATGCCCCTACTTATTTTGTGAATGGCCTTCGGCAGAAAGATTTTTCCCTTCATCCTAAATATGACATGTTCGTAAAGAAAAATCCGCTTGATTTTGACTGCCCCCGAAAGGAGCGTGAGGCGAGAATCGTGCAGACAGCTGAAAATTATGTTGATAACCTTGAGATTTTGACCAAAATTCATCCCTACCAGTGGTACAATTTCTTTGATTTTTGGGCAATTATTGAATAAAACGACAAAATCCTCTAGAATACAGACAGTATGAACGATTTAATAAGAGATTTCATTGAAAAAAACGTAATAGATTCACTGAATAATTTGATTGAAACTTCTGATTTCGGGGAGATTTCAAAATCTGCGACTGTGGTTGCAGGGCAATTTGGCAGCGGTTTCGATATTTCCACCGAAGAAAGCGTTAAAAAGCTGATTAATTCTTTCAAAAAGAATCTCACTTTGCTGATTCAAAAAACATGGGTTGACCATTCCGACATTTCCTTAAAGGAAGAAATTCTGGTCAAACTCGAAAAATACTGTGCATCCATCGAAGACGACAAGTGGGCAGAGGTTTTTTCTTCGTTTATCAAGATTTTGGACGATGTGATTTACCTCATGTTCGGTGCCAACGCCAAAAATTCTGATTTTGCTGAGTACGCGCTTCGAATCGACCCCGAATTTGGTATTTTCTGGTGGTACGTAAAGAGTTTGCCTGCCAAAAACGATTGGTCAAACGAAAAGAACAAGGCAGTAATGTTAATCGCGATGTTCTTCTTAGCAAATTATTAAAGGAGAAGTCTCTCCTTTCGCGCCCACTTCGTTGGTCGCTATCCTCTCGCCTAAGGGGCTTCGCCCCTTAAAATCCCCGGATAGGGGCTCGCGGTTCAGGCTTAGCCTTCACCGAGACTCGCCTAGAAACTTGCCTCGCAAGTTTCTTCGCCTGCGGCGACCGGCTCCCTACCCGCAACGCCCCATTGGAGGCTCATATGAATCTTTCTGAAATCTGTGACAAACTTCGTGCTGGGAGCAATGTGCTTGCTCTTCAGACTGCGGCACAGAAAAATATCGCTCTTTCTGCTGTAATTTCTTCTATTAATAAAAACCGTGCGGCAATTCTTGCTGCCAATGCTGAGGATGTTGCTCTTGCCCGCTCAAAGGGCACCTCAGAAGCTCTCGTTGACCGCCTTTCTCTCAACGACAAACGAATCGACGGCCTTATCGAGTCAATTAAAATAATCATTTCACAGACTGATCCTATCGGTGAGGAAGTTGCCGGCTGGAAGACACCGCTCGGCATGACAATCCGGCAGGTTCGTGTTCCGCTCGGAGTTGTTGCGATTATCTACGAAAGCCGCCCCAACGTCACAGTTGATGCTTTCGCGCTCGCATACAAAAGCGGCAATGCAATTTTGCTCCGAGGCTCTTCTTCTGCCCTCAAATCAAACAAAGCAATTGTCGCGGCGATTAAAGAAGGCTTGGCTTCGGGCGAGGCTCAGGGCTTCGGTGTAGTCGATTCAATCGAGCTTGCTCCGTGCGAAAGCCATGAGGAAGTCGAAGAAATCCTTACCGCTGTAGGCAAAATCGATGTGGCTCTTCCGCGAGGCAGCGCAAAACTGATTAACATGGTCGTTCAGACGGCAAAAGTTCCTGTAATCGAGACTGGTGCCGGAATCTGCCACATTTATGTAGACGAAACAGGCGACCTTGAAATGGCAGAAAACATCGCATGGAACGCAAAAACTCAGCGACCAGGCGTTTGCAATGCAATCGAGTGCATTCTTGTTCACGAAAAAGTAGCTCAGGAATTCCTTCCGCGACTGGCAAAACGCTTTGCCGGCAAAGTTGAACTTCGCTGTGACCAAAAATCTTATGAAATCTGTGCAAATCTGTGCAAATCTGTGGATTGTAAAATTGTTCCGGCAGAAGAAGCCGATTTTGATACAGAATTCCTTGATTTAATCTGCGCAGTCAAAGTCGTGAGCGACGTAAACGAAGCAATTACATTCATCAACAATCACAACACCAAACATTCAGAGAGCATCATCACGGAAAGCCGGGCAAACGCAAGGCTTTTCCAGGCCAAAGTGGACGCGGCATGTGTTTACGTAAACTGCTCAACCCGCTTCACAGACGGCGGCGAATTCGGCTTCGGTGCGGAGCTTGGAATCTCAACGCAAAAGCTTCACGCCCGCGGACCTATGGGAATAAAAGCCCTCACAACCACAAAATATTTGATTGACGGCGACGGCCAGGTTCGCTAGCCGTGGTTGCCATGTGGCAGGACATCAAAAAATATTTTCCTCTTCTCGCATCCGATGGCATTTACTATCTTTTCACAGGTCTTTCGGCTTCCGTCATCAATAAGGAAATCTACGCCGTTCTTTCTCCACGTCTCATTTCGCTGCAAAACATTATCGGCTGGGGCGGTGGCATTTTGCTCGGCTTTATGTGGTCAAAGTGGAACAAAAGGCTTTTGCCGCTTATGCTTCCGTTTTTTATGATGCAGGCTGTGGCAAGCGTGCTCTATTTTGTCTATTCCGAAGCCACGCTCAACATGTTTATCTTCTGGATACTCAGCATGGGAATGTACATCTTCTTCGGCGGAATCAGCGACAAGATTTTTGAAGGCGCAAAGGCATGGTTCTTCAAAAAAAGCGAGGAACGTGCATCCTATGACAATTTAATCGACATGACAGGCTCCGTTTCAGGCTGTGCAGGCTATGTGCTTTCAGTGATTTACGTTCCATCTCTCCGCATGGCAATTTTCTTCAGCTTTCTGGCGACATTCTTCTGGTGTTTGGGAATTATCAGCTACACGATTATGCACAAAGGCGAATTGAAAACGGAAAACTGAAAAAATTTACAAAATTCTATCACGGCCAGGGGCTTTTCCTTGCCGCCATTTCTATGCTTCTTCTATCTTGCAGGAATGTTTTTTTTCTTTTTTATCATAGCTTATACCGACAAGCAAAATGCGTCCTGTGTAATAAGGTGACTCTCCAAGTTTTGCTTTGAAATGCTGGATATAATTTTTTCGTTTTATTTGTTCTATGGCCTTTTTGGGAGTAGAATCAACCTTAAGTTCAAGAATTATGCAATCATCGGCTGGATTTTTGGGAGTGAAAATAAAATCTGTGAAGCCTTTTCCGGCTTTATCTTCCCTGGTTACGAAATAAGAGTCTCTTGCTGCAAGAAAGGCCAGGTTCACTACAGCGGTAAGTTCATTTTCACGGTTGTATTCAAAAAGAGGCGTTTCCGTGTCATGCACAAATTCCAGCAATTCTGCGGCTTTTTCTTCCTCGTTATTCAATATGGCATCGAGCATTTCTGAAGATTTCATAGCCAGCTGGTTTATATAGCCCAATCCGTTGTTTTCTTGCAAAGCTTCGTCAAATTTTTGCATTATCTCATAATTTGGAATCTTTACTTTTGTTTTTCCATCCATAGACAACAATCCATACACGACCATTGCTGAGAAAATGTATAATTTTGAGCCTGTGTTTTTTGAATTGATTGCATTTTCGTTTATTATACAGTTCACGGATTCTCCAGCGAGCAGCTGTGCAACAGGCTTTTGAATTTCTTCAACATTCAGTTTTAATATATTGAAAACTTCATCAGAAGGTCCGCTGCTTGTCCAATAATTTCCTAGCTGATTGTTGCTGAAAGCGGCAATAATTGAGCGTGGGTTATAGAGGTGCATTCCGTTTTCAGTAATGTAACCGTCATACCACTTCTGTAAATCTGCACGCGTAAAATTGAGTTTTCTGCCTTGTGAATTCTTTTGATAAAGCGAATCAACTTCATTTTCCGTAAAACCAAAATACAGGGAATATTTTTCCTGAGTTGCAAGCGAATAATCGAGGAACATATTTAAGTCAGAGGTGCTGGAATATTTTTTGATAGGCAGGATTCCAGTCATATATGCGAATTCAACATAAGCCTGACCCTTTAAAAGAACATGAAGAAAATCCACAAAATGCTTTTTATCTGTTTCGGAGGCAAAATCAAAACGAAAAGGGGCATCCCATTCGTCAAAAATGAAGAAAAATCCCTCGCCGGTTTTAAGCCAACATTCTTTGAGCAAATCAGACAGTGTGAGTTTTTCAGAGAGGTTTAGATTTTGGTATGATGATAGAATATCCTGTTTTAACTTGGAAATAATTCTTGCAAGATAAGAATCGAAAGTGTCATCAGATTCAACATTCTGGCTGAAATCGATGAAAATGACATTGTGCTTTTGCTGATGTTTTTTGACGATTTCTGTTTCTTTACTGATTGCTAAGCCTTCAAAAATCGTGGCGGAATCAACTTTTCCAAAAAATGAGGCAATCATGTTGGCGGCAATGCTCTTTCCGAAACGGCGGGGGCGGGTAATACAGACAAATCGATTTTCATCATTTATGCTGGGAACCAAATCCCTGATTAAAGGAGATTTGTCTACATAATTTGAAGCATTGCGCGCCTTACGAAAATTTTCGAGAAAAAGACTGCTGTTCAGATAATTGCTCATAGACAGAAGTATATCACAGATTTGAGATTTTTTCACTTGACTGGATGTTTGCGGGGAAAAAATCAAAAATCCTGCAAAATTCTTCTTGCTTGGTCATTAGATGACTACCCCCCCCGTTATACTAGTCTTAAATTTTATGAAAAAAGGGGGCTTTCAATGAAAGCAATTAAGAAAATTTTGGCAGTTTTGCTCGCAGGAGCAATGGTTTTTGGCTTCGCAGCCTGTTCAAGTGATGATGATGACGGAAGCAGTGGCGGAAGTCAAAGCACCGACAATTCCAAAGATCCTTTCTTCGGAACTTCATGGTATCAAGATGGTAAAAAAGTTTTGGAATTCAAGATTAATGAAGAGTATGGTGTAAAACAATGTTATTGCTATCAAAAAATAACGACTGATAAAAATAGATGGATAAATCCTTTCATATCTTCTGCATACACCGTAACTTCAGATGGTGCGACATATACAGTTGCTTTTATTACTCCATTCGAGTTTAAAATTTCCAGCAAAGATGCGTCTACAGGTTCATTTACTTATAAAAATGAAGATTGGGGAACTGGAATTCTGACAAAACAATAAAAGTCTTAGTAATTTACATCCGGCGGGTCTAGCCCGCCGTTTTGAAATTCCTGCAATTCCGTGATATATTGCACACATGTCCGGTCACAAAACATCGCACACACAGCTTGAACGGTTCCGCCTGATTGATTCCCTTCTTTCTTCGGGTGAAACCATTTCCTTTGATGACATTCTTGAAAAACTCCGTTCTATTCTTCGCGACCCGGCCCTTTCTGAAAGCACTCTCCGGCGAGATTTCCGCTACATGAAGAATGAGCTTGCCGCTCCCCTCGAATACGATGCAAAAAAGTATGGCTGGCATTACACAAAGACCTACAAACTTCCTTCATCCGGTTTTACTGATGATGAAATTCTTGCCCCGCATCTGGTTCAAAAATTGATTGGGCAACATTCTTCGGGGGATTTTATTTTCAAGTCCATTCAGACTCTTCTTGAAAAAATCAGTCCTGCCGTCAATCCCGATGAAGAAAAGAAAGCCGAGCCTGTGAGAGAAGGTGAACTGGATTTTGGGGAAGCGGTCTCAAAAGCTCTTACAATTTATGACCGGATTTTTGTTCCTGCCCGTCCAAAGCCTGTGCTTGAAAAAGAGGCTTGCGAAAAAGTCCTTCTTGCCCTCAAAAACAATTTCACGCTGGATTTTCATTACAACAGCAAGTGGGAACCTGATGAGCGTCATCGTCAGATTCTGCCTTATCAGCTTGTCCTTGATGATGGTTCTCTTTATTTGTACGGAGCCAGGCGCACAGAGCCGGACAATCCTCGCCTGTTCAATCTCACAAAAATGCGCAATGTCGAAGTGATTCGCGGAAAGCCTTTTGATTTGCCTGCAAATTTTCGTTTTCATGAAGAGGCTGAGCAGGGAAGGTTCGGGGCCTTTCAGTACGACGACTATTTTGACTTCAAGATTGAATTCTACGGTGAAGCACGAAAGCTTGTTCATGAATTTGTGTGGTCGGACAATCAGCAGCTCGAAGAAAATAACGAGAAGAATATGACCACGCTCACTTTCACAAGCTCTCAGTGGCTCCCGGTTCAACGGTGGCTTCTTTCCTTTGGTGCAGATGCAAAGCCGATTGAGCCGGACTGGTTCGTTGCCGAATGGAAGGAAACGATTCGCAAAATGGCGGAAAATGTGTAGAAAGTCAAGCGCTCAAGGAACTTAGATTATATTTTTACAAAATCTTTTCACAATGTTTAATCCCCAGCCTTTATCTGTATAAAAAGTCATAATCTGTGCTATAATATCCATATGGAAAAACTACAGCTTTTACCGCTTGGCGTGCAGGATTTTAGTATTCTTCGCGATGGGGATTATCTTTATGTCGATAAGACTTCTCTGGTTTATGAGCTGACTCATACGCAAAGGGCTGTCTTTTTGAGCCGTCCCCGTCGTTTTGGAAAAAGCCTTTTACTTTCTACAATCAAGTATTATTTTCTTGGTCGAAAAGATTTGTTCACCGGGCTTGCAATCGAGAAGCTGGAAGAGCAGAGTAAGGAGCCTTGGGCCGAATATCCTGTAATGTATTTTTCGCTTGCAAGCGGGGAGTTTACAGAGAAAGAAGGTCTTGCAGAAAAGCTCAGGGCTTCATTGAATGATTTTGAAGAAAAGTATGAGCTTCCTCACGATGAGACTAGTCTTGTTATCCGTTTTGCAAAGGCTCTGGAAAATGCAAATAAAAAAACAGGCCGAAAAGTTGTTGTCCTCGTAGACGAATATGACAATCCGCTTTTAAAAAACATGACTGTAAATCCACAGCAGGAAGAAGCCAACCGCAATTTGTACAAGGCCTTTTTTGCTACTCTTAAAGATTGCGATGAGTACCTGCGTTTTTACATGTTCACCGGCGTTACAAAATTCAGCAAGGTAAGTATTTTCAGCGATTTGAATCAGCTTAATGATATATCTTTTATTTCGGAATACAATAATATTTGTGGAATTTCTCAGTCCGAATTGGAAGGTACTTTTGCACCGTATGTAAAGAAGCTTGCAGAATCTTGCGGCTTTTCTGAATCAGAAACTCTTGCTGAATTAAAACGGATGTATGATGGTTACCATTTTAGCGGTGATGGTGAAGGAATGTATAATCCTTTTAGTCTGCTGCATTGTTTTAATGAAAATGGTTTTGGCAGCTACTGGTTTGAAAGCGGAACGCCTACATTCCTTATAAATAAACTTAATTCTGCAAATTACGATATTCGTCAGTTTATGTGTGAAGTTAAGGCAAATGAGAGTGAGTTAAAAGATTACCGCCCTGAAGCTGCTGATCCAACGCCACTTTTTTATCAATCCGGTTATCTTACTATTAAAAGCTGGAACAGGAAGCAGAATTCTTACAAACTGACATTTCCAAATGCTGAGGTAAAATACGGATTCTTAAATTCCCTGGCTCCAAGCTATCTTCATGTGGAAGACAAGCCCGCTCCCGTTAATATTGATCTTTTAGACGATGCCGTAGAAGAAGGCGACACCGAGGGAATGCGAAAATGGTTCACGGCACTTTTTGCCCTTTTGCCTTATCCGGCTGGTGCAGACACAGAGACCATTACAGAACAGAATTTCCAGAACGTGATTTTTATGGCTCTGACTATGATGGGAAAATACGCCAGAACCGAAGTTCATTCGGCAAAGGGCAGGGCAGACTGCATCCTGGAAACAGACGATTACGTTTATGTCTTTGAGTTCAAGCGCGATGTCAGTGCCGCCGAAGCCCTAAAGCAGATTGAAGAGCAGGGCTATGCTGCCCCATATTCTGCCGACAAGCGCAAACTCTTCAAAATCGGTGTGAATTTCAGCACTTCTGAGCGGAATATCACTGAATGGGAAGTGCGCTAGCAAATCCTACTGAACTCTTGCAAAAAAGGCTGCCCGCTTTGAAGTGGACAGCCTTGATTCTTTAGTGGTTACTTACCTCGACCTATTGTGTACGGTATGTTTGTTTTGATGTATGTTACGGTTTCTGGCAATTTTGTGAATGTGAAGGTGATTTCCCAAGAGCCGCCCATCATGTCAGTCCGATAGTCTCCGTCGGAAGCTTTTTTTGCGACCGTATAGGTGCCCTCAATAGTTCCGACTTTTGTTATTATCTCTTTGTCATCTGCTGTATAACTTCGACTGTATAAGTTTCCGCTGAATTTTCCGTCTTTGAATGTTGGAATACTTTCGTATTCTGTACTTAGACTTGATTTGTCAGAAGAGCGTATTTCAAGTACACCAGCTTCATATAGGACAGGACTAATGCCGTCATACTCATGGAACTCTTCTAGTGTCGGGAGATTTCCGTCAAAATAGCGATATGTCTCGATGAAGTTTCCATGATGCCAAACATAATCGGAATCTTCTGGGCCTTTAGTTCCATAGGATTCGTAAGTACGATACCTTAAAACAAGTGGGGTGTTAAATTCTGCGGTAAGATATTCTTCTTCTAAAGCAAGTTTGTCGCCTGTGTACGTCTTTTTGAGCAAGTCTTTTGCTTCTTCAAGGCTTGCATACGAAATATCTTGCGAAGAATCCTTGAAAGAGCGCCCCTTGAGTTTGAGCGTGAGCAAAGAATTTTCTTCATCTGGAACGTAATTATAAGTTTCGACGACAGTCTGTACATTAGACGAATCGATTGACCTCTCTGTTGTGATACTGACAGTATCTTTGTCAAACTTCCAGGTTTTTGAATATTCATCAGAATTGTCATAGCTTGGTTCTGTGAAAGTCTGGCCTAGGAAGGAATTTTCTGGGACTTCGAAGATAGCAGAATCGACGACAGGAGTGCTGTAGCCAAGTACATCACCTTCAATCGTATATTCGTATTTGAACTGATAGAAGTAATACTTGTAGCCTTTTGCATCTTTTTTGTTTGGTTTAGGGAATGAATAAAAGGTATAGGTATCGGCAGAAGTTTTTTCAGATGTCTGATTGGCTCTGAACCAGAATGCATCATCCCAGCTTTTTTGCGGGTCGTTGCTGTTTGTGTAGATGATTGCGATTGAAGCATTAAGGCTTGAGAAAGTCAGGTTCTGTGGGATTATCTTTGTTCCCATTATGTCTTTGACAGTGAGTTTTCCGTCACTGATTGTGATCCTTGAATCTGAACGCGGGTACCAGTTGCCGTAATTTTCTGGTAAATCTGCAATTGCCCCTGAACCGCTTTTTGTGTTCAGAATGTAGAAGGCGCTGAATTTGTCTGGAACAGATTCTTTGCCTGCTCCTTCGATGTAAAGAACAAGTGTAAGATAGGAATCTTCGTTAACGTAAGGGAAAACAAGTTCCATGTCTTTTAGTTCTGGATTGTAATAGCTTCCGCGAGTAGAGCGTGAACCTTTGTTGTCTACGTATGTTACCGATATGAGATAAGGTTTTCTTTCAGTTCGTGAAGAAGGTGCCTTGTATGTAATCTTAACACCTTTTTTTGCTTCGCCTTTTTCGATGGCTTCAAGCGTAAAGACGTTTTTGATTTCTTCGGCGGTAAGATTGAGGGTATTGTTTTCAACTGTAACTGGCTGTTCTGTTTTATAAATCTTTTCGGCAGGGTCAAGTCCAGCTCCTGAAACTTCAATCTTTGTGGTGGCATCTGTATCTTCTGAAATTGCTGCACCAGCAGGGCTTGTTTCTACCAGAATGGTTCCGCTTTTTCCGTCACTGGTTTTGTGAGCTTTGCTTGTGAATTTGTACTTTTTGTTTGTTTTTGCGAGTGCACTTGCACGTGAGTAGATTTGAGCAGGAGGAATTTCATCCAAAAGTTCCCAAGTGCCCCAGTCGTTTTTTGTTCCTTCAACGAGTGAATCAGTCATCTCGTAGGTCTTGTCGCTCATGATGTTAAGCGTTGTGTAAGAGTCTTTGCCGACTACGAAAGCACCTTTATAGGTCTCCGTTGTGGCCTCAGGATTTTTGGCAGGCTGTGTCTCTGTAGTTTTGTCCGAATCCTGTGTGACATCTGTTTTGTCATTCCCATCTTCATTGTTGTCACTGCATGCAACAAAAGAAAATGATGTGAATCCGACTGCAAGGCTTGCGAGCAAAGCCAGTACATTTCTGTTCAGTTTTTTCATAAATCCTCCTTTAAAAACTCCGCGTTAGCGGCGTTGCATGGAAGCAACGAATCAGCAAGTTTTCGCCAACGGTGAAAACTTGGCCGTGATAAAAATTACATGGATGTAATTTTTATCATGCTTCCTTTTTTGAATTAAACTGAAAGTTTAAAATTACTATACAAAAAAAAAGCATTTTGCCAACTCTTTCGTAGGGCAGCCTTCAATTATAATTCCCTTCTTTCCAAATCTTCTGCAATTTGTTACTATGTCTAGAAAGTCTACAAAAAGGAAAGGCTATGACAATCGCAGAAACACTTGCTCAATCACGCAAAATCGTTATTAAAATCGGTTCAAACACACTTGCAAAGGCAGACGGCACCCAGAACACCGAATTCATGCAGTCTTTTGCCCGCCAGTGCAAAAATCTTATCGATAAGGGCAAGCAGATTGTCGTTGTTTCTTCCGGGGCGCAGGTTTCCGGCGTTTCAACACTCAAGGAATGGGCACGCAAAAAAGACGTTCACTTCCGCCAGGCTTTGTGCGCAATCGGTCAGGTGGAGCTTATGGCTCAGTGGCGAAAGGCCTTTGCCGAGCAGGAGCTTCACATCGGTCAGCTTTTGTTCACTAAAGAAGATTTTGAAGACAATCACCGCTCGCTCAATATCCGAAACACGCTTTTTACGCTCGTTGACGAGGGCGTTGTTCCAATCATCAACGAAAACGACTCGGTTTCCACTGACGAATTTGCCATCGGTGACAACGACAACCTGAGCGCAATCACGGCAATTTTGTGGAGTGCGGACGCACTTATTCTTTTCAGCGATATCGACGGAATCTACACTGACAATCCCAAAACGAATTCAAAAGCCGAGCTGATTGAAGAAGTCACATCAATCGAAGACCTGCGCAAAAAAATCACAATCGGTGAGACAAATGCATTTGGCACCGGCGGAATCGAAACCAAAATCCAGGCCGCAACAAAATCCACAAAATACGGAATCCCGATGATTCTTGCCAATGGCGGCAAGGCGGAGATTTTGGACAAGCTGGCCGACGGTTCCGCTAAGGGAACTTTATTTTTGGCAGAATAAGATTTCCTGTGTTAAGCAATTGCGACGACAATTGCCCTTTTTGACTAGCAATGACAGTAACCTTATATTATCCAGCAGATGCCGATTGTTGGCGTAATGTTTACCCTGCCTGAAATATCGAAAGAAAAACTTTCGTTGTCAACAAGCTGACTGTTGTTGCTTTCTATGAAAATTTCTGAAATGCCCAGCACTGTTGTAGAAACATCAATTCCAGCGAACAAACCGAAATGCTCTGAAAAATTATGAACGAAGATGGCGTCGATTCCGATTGCCGAAGAAAAATATTCAATGGTTGATTCTATGTCAACGGAAGATTCACCTATGTTTTTGCTTTCCGAGCTTGTGATATATTTTAAATTGAAGCTGAAAAAGGCATGAAGTGCAAGAATATTGTTTTCTGAGCGGACCGGTGCAAATCCCCAGCCGAATTTCAGGCCAGTGTCAAAGCCTGAATGGCCGTCAACGAAGCTCAAATCATCAGAATTCAAGAATGTTGCTCCTAGGCCTGCACCGATTAAAAAAGAAAATCCGCCGTCATTTACAGTCATTCTGTTCCAGTTAAAATTTACGTCAGTTAACGTGACGTCGTTGTTTTCATTTTTTGTCGTGTCTGTAGAAAATAAAGATGTATCGTTTTTCCAATTTTCCATCTGAACAGGCACGGAAATGTTGATCGAGTGAACGACCTTCTTGTCACTGTCAGCAAAAGCCGAAGCCAGCAAGAAAATTGCCGCAAAGGTAGATAAAGTTACTTTTTTCATTGTGATTCTCCTATATTTTAATTAATTTTTTTAATTGTTATGTATATATTACACAAATGGGAAACTTTTTTTTCAAATATTAGTTTTTGTAATAAGAGATTTGTTTTCTGGCACAGTTTTGAGCATTTTATTCAGTTCGCCACCAGAAAGTTTTGTGCCGTCCAAAAGTTTGAATGAATACACGTCAAAAAATCCCCCGCGATGAAGAATAAGCTGTGGGGCGGAAGATGCAGAAACTGCGTTCGCAGAAAACATAACTTCTGTATTTTCAGGGGCTTCTTGTGCATAAAGATTGAAAGACAAAACTGTAAAAAGAATAAATATAAGTTTTTTCATTTTGTGTTACTCCTTTTTTTTGGCGGAATAAGCGGGTTTATATAATCCAACAAATGCCGATTCTAGGAATTATGTTTATTTTGCCTGAAATATCGAAGGAATAGCTTTCGTTGTCGATGATGGATTTGTTGTCGCTTGAAACAAAAACTGCTGAATAACCTAGCACTGTTGTCGAAACGTCAAGACCTGTGAACAAACCAAAATGCTCTGAAAAATGATGGACAAAAACCGCATCAATACCGAGTTTGAATTCAAAACATTCTGTTATGTAGTTCAGTTCTATTGATTGCTCTTTCATGGTCTTTGTTTTGTCGTTATCAAGATACTTAAAATCTAAATTGATGAACCCATGAAAGGCAAGAATGTTGTTTTCGGAGCGAATCGGGGCAAATCCCCAGCCCAGTTTTAAGTCTGATTCAAAACCTTTTTGTCCGTCCAAAGATTTCAAGTCTCCAGAGCTTGCGACTGTAGCCCCAAGCCCCATTCCAATCAGAAATGAGAACCCACTTTCATTAGCGGTCATCTTGTTCCATGCAAAATTCGCTCCACAGAAAGTTATGTCGTTGTTCGTTTTTTCTGATACATGTGAAGCAATAATAGATTTTGTGCTTTCCCATGTTTCAAATTGAATAGGCACAGCTAAATGAATTGCATGAACGACTTTCTTTTCTGATTCTGCAAAAGTTGCCGTCAATGCGAAAATTGCTGCAAGGGTGAATAATGTTAGTTTTTTCATGATATTAACCCCTATTCCCTTGTTATTGTCGCACTTCCTTCAAGTTTGTTGCTTGTATAGGAAGGTTTTATGATAACTGTTGCTCCGACAGGAATATCTTTGTTGATTGTGATGTCCGCATAAAAATCCCAGCTCGCAAAAGAAGTGTTCTTGACATAATAATCGTTGTCCAGCTTTTCGTTGACGTAAACTTCAATTCGAAAACTTATTTCAGTGTCGGAATCGGGCAGATTTGATACATACACACGAATCTTATCCGCACTTTTGAATTCCGCCTTGTCAATAAAGCAGCTGCCTTCGTCCGTGCAAGCTGTTGCTACAAACGAGCAAAGCACAAAAAAACTCAAAATCAGCACTTGAATCATATTTTTCTTCATTTTCTTTTTTTTACCTCGATTGCCTCTTAATTTTCCCGGTCACTTGCCTGTTGGATTATAGAAAAGACTGCGATTGCGTAACATAATTTTTCTGCCGAAGTTTCAGACGGAACTTTTTGAATCGTGTAAGAATCACCCGTAAATTGTGCACAAAGTTTACCATTATTTTTATCAATTATGGAGAAAATTTGATTCTTGCAACGCCAAAGCCCGAACAATGTTGTGGGAGCATAGTCAGTTTTTATAAGAGGTTCGTCCATTTTTGTGAGCAAAAGCGAAAAATCATGACCGTCAAGACTGAAATCCGTGAAAGCGTATGGCAAATCCTTTTTTATAATTGTTGAGAACTGTGGTTCACGGATTTTCATTTCTGGGAACGAATAGAAATCATCAAGACCTTTGACTTTAATCATGTTCATTTCGGCAGGCTTGCAGGTCTCGTCGTCCCGCGTGACAAGATATGAGATTTCTACCTCCCCATTCTCTGAATTGTTGACGCTTATTTTTCCCTTCCACCAGGAAGGAACGAGGTTCGTGAGCGGAATTTCAGTAAGACGCAAAAAGCCGGGATGAAATTTCCCTTCGCAAACAATGTCATCGGCAACGGCATTGTTCCTTGAAGAAAGAATGTGTCCTGACTGAAGTGCTTTGCTGGAGTCCAAAAGCGGTGACGTGGATGCACAGGAAAATAACGTGAGGGTCAGAATGATTGATGAAATGGTGAAGAATTGTTTCATTGTGTGTTACTCCTTGAATTTGCATCGGCAATAATTTTTAATCGTTTGCAAACTTATAGGCAATTTTAATGTTGGAAATTTCAAAAGACCATAGCATTATAGGCAAATTTTGAGAAAATATTTGGATATTTCAGATTGAAATTTGGATAAAAACGGTATTGCCGAATCTTCGCCAAGTTGTTCTATTAGCCAAATTTTTCCATCATTTGTCGAAGAGTTACCACAAAAGTTTTTTCAGGAAAATGTTTTGTATTCCCTGTAACAAGATATGCCTCGTTTTGTTCTGTACCAAAGTATTTGCCATACAAGGCCGCTTTGCAGTCGTTTGTAATTACATTGCACGGCAAATATAGTCATTTCCCAAGTATCATATAAAGGAAAATTTATTTTATCTGAATCCCCATGACCGAAAGATTATAGTTGTCGACTGCGGCCGATCTGTAAGAGTGAGCGGACATTCCTGTCAGCACGGCGTAAGCGAAACATCCTGTGCCTGCCACTGCACTGTAATACGTCATGTTAGCCCAGCCTTTGTTTGCCGCGTATATATTCACGGTGACAGATGCTAAAAATCCAGCGATGAAGGCATAGCCAAATCCCATACAGACGGCCTTCTTTTTAAGGAGCGACTTGTTTTCTGGAACTGTGCGCAGGATCTCGTTAAGATTTTTATCGGAAAGCTTTGTGCCATCGAGGAGCTTGAACGAATATACATCGAAAAATCCCCCATTATGAATGATTAGCTGAGGCAATGAAGAGCTGTCCGATGACTCTGTTGAAAAGGCACTGGATATATTCTCATCGGTTTTCTGGGCATACAAGCTAAAAGAAAGAATCGAAAAAAGAATAAGAAAAATTTTTTTCATAGCAGTATTCTCAGTGTTTTTATTATAGTGTAGTTAAAAAAATTCTCCAAAATATACTCTTGGAGAATTTTTATTTTTATGCGTTACAGATAGAGCTGATTTTTTCTTTATTTATTTTTTTATATGCCCCACAAATGCATATTTCTCCTGTTTCATTTGATTTTACCCCTGCGTAAAAACCACTTGTTAATGCAGACGCACCAGACAACGCAAACCCCAATGCTCCACCAATTGTAGAACTTACAGCAACTGAAACAACTATGTTTCTAATGAGAAATCCATTTTTAATTAGTTTTCCTCAAAATTCGTGATTTCAATCCGCAAACCACCGGCATCTATGCCATTAAGGGCCGTAGTGGATTTTGCCCACTTTATATCTTCATTAAGTATCTTTGGATAAGCCGAATTTGAATTTGATTTGCCATAAGTTGCGGAAAAAGATATTCCAAAACTGTTGTTCTGTTCTGCTTTTACTTTCTGCCAGTGCTTTTCAAAGTATTCGTAAACTTCGGAAATAGAGGCAAGCTTTTTATAATAGTCTTCGGGGTAATCTGCTTGGAAAATAAAAGTTGAAATTCCATTTTTTATATTTACCGTTACAGGTGGTTGTAAATGCAAATTCTGGCGTTCGTATTTATATGTGAAAGTGTAATTATCTGGTTCTTTCCATGCGGATTTGTTTGCTGAAAAAATCTCGTAATCTTTGAACTCTGTGTATGGAGATGTAAAAACTTGTTCTTCTTCTGTATTACATGAAACAAAAGCGATGCCAAAAAGAACAAGTGGTATAAGAAATATATTTTTCATAATATCTCTCCTATTTTTTGTATGATTTAATTGTAATGCCAGTCTAAAAGATTTTATTAGACGGGCATTGCCATATTAGTGATGCAGTTTGGTTAACATCTTAAGATTATATTGATAAAAGTATGACTCCCCTGACGTTGAAGCACGCCCGTTAATAGTTGAAGTCGGCAAATGATTCGTATCAAACACACCATTTAAATAGTATCCATTACAACTTCCAGACCATCCTAAGTTGCAATGAACAAAGTCAGCCTTTAATGTTGTTTCTGCGGATGTATTTTTGTTTACTGCGGAACAGGTTAAATTTGCATATCCATCTACAATCCAATAGTGTCCACTGCTATAATTATGATTTATTTTTGTGGTTGTTTTATATGTAATACCAAAAATTTTCTTTCGTATTTTTGTTTTAGTTACAGTATCGAAAGCATATCCCTGGCACAACACTGGATATCCTGCATCTATGGAATTTTTTACGCCAGATAGATTGTAATCATCAAAACCCGAATAATAATAATTATTTTTTGAAAGGTAAGATGTTATATCAGAATTATAACAGCCAGTTCCATCTACAGAATAAGAGGCATTTAGTCCCAATCCCAATTCATACATTAAGGTTGCAATCATTTTTCTTGTATTTGCGTCTAATGAATAAATATGAGAGTTTTTTTTCATTGCAGGCCAATCATATCTTATATTTTTATAACCTTCTACCGAACAAGTTTTAGGAAACTCAATATTTGATAATAACTGAGCAAGTGCTGTAGGACCGCATCCTGTATAATAATATTTGCCTTTTTCCGTGCAAATAACATCATTATAAGGACTATCTTGCCCCCAATTAACTTTAATAAAATTATTAATATTTCCAGAATTAAATTTCCAGTTTTTATAGCTAAAATTTCCAGATGTAACTATATTTGATTCTGTGGATCGACCAATGTCATGTGTACCACTAAAGTCGTTTAGATAATCATCATCTAGTTCATTCCAAATATCGACAGTTTCATCAACATAATCCTGCAAATTATCTAGAAACATCTCAATAAATGGTGAATTGTTATCCTCTAAGGTTCCTTCTGGAATAACAGCGATGATATTCCCAATACGTCGATCGGTTGATGTTATTGCAAAACCTTCTTTGCCGGTTTTCTTATTATTTAATTTATACATATATAAATTAACATCATCATATGAAGAAATAGATGCACTTCTGCTAATGTTGTAATTATCCTCAATTTTAATGACATCTTTTGCACTCTGAATTAATTCAAAATCGGATTTCTCTTGTGCAGAACGGGATTTGACTGTATCAATAGTAAGAAAATCACGTAAATTAGATTCCATTTCTGACTCCGTCAAAATATAATTATTTGACAAAGCATAAAAAGCAAGTTCTTCTTTCCGCGTTAAATTTTCAGAATTATTTCTTTTTGAATTTTCACTGTCAATATCTGCACAGCCCGCAAATAATCCAAACGTCAACGATAAACTGCAAAATGTTTTTAAAATTTTTTTCATAATAAAATCTCCTGTAATTTATTTGTTTTTGTGATTACCTGCGTCCTCTGCCAGAACGTCCGCCACGATTGCTGCAATGTCCGTCTGAAATACTGTTGCCACCTGTATGGCCTCGATGTCCACCATAACAGCATCTTGAAGAATCTGAATCATCGATTTTTCCAATTTCTTCGGTTTGTTCGCTTATTTGCTGTTGTTCTTCATAAGAAATTGCACTAGAACAACTCATAAAGAAAGTCGTTGTCATAAATGCAATTCCAACAATGAGTGCTCTCAAACTTTTTTTCATACGTCTAACTCCTTTTTTGTATGTTTTACTACAATTCTAAGAGCATAAACGAATGGAACACCATAGCATTATAGGCAAATTTTGAGAAATATTTGGATAATAACGATTAAAAATTGAATAAAAACGATGTTCTATATATCAAGGTTTAGTTGTTCTTTTAACCACTTTTTCCCATATATTACATCATCATTTTTATCCATTCTTTTCATGATGCAAAAGGAATCGTTTAGATATTCTTTACCTTCTGTATATTTACCAGTTTTTACTAATAAATATCCTTTATTGAATAGATGATATGGGAATAAAGAAAGTTTTCCATATTGAATGCACGTATCAATGGCAATGTTGCATAAGTTGATGGCTTTTTCAATGTCATTATCTTTTCCACGTAAGCCATACCAATTCTCAAGATTGAACAGTATGACTGGATAATTCTTGGCTTTTTCTTCTTCACTCATTATTCCTTTCTCAAAGTATGAGCGGAGGAATTCCATAAGTTCGATGGCCTCGTCCTTTTTGCCAAGGAAATATTGTGTGCGCGAAATATTATTCAGAATTAAGAGTTCTGTTTTTGTCAGGAGCCTTGCATTTGGAATTTTGCCAAGTGCATAATCTTTTACACTGATTTTCAAGGCTTCTTCATAATTTTTAAGTGCCTTTTCGCAGTTGTGGTTAAAATAATCTTCGGCCATAGTTTTAAAAAACAGGTAAAATTGGCGTTCCAGCTCTGCCATATTTTCGCTGCAGTTTTTATATTCTTCCAGCAAATCAAATATTTCAAAATCATCATGAGCGACCATATCATTGATTTTGAATTCGAGATTTTCCCTTTGAAATTCTGTCTTAGTGATTGAAACGCTTCTGCTGACGCCCATTCTGCTGAAAAGTGCTTCCAAAAGTTTTCGCCCCGGTACCCGTTCACCGCATTCAATTCGGGATAATGTTGAAACGGCACACAGGTCAAAACACAAATCTTCTTGCGAGATGTTAAGGCGGGTTCGGTATTCTTTCAAGATGCTTCCAATGATGTAATTTTCCATACCTGAGATTATTATATCCTGAAATTCCCTGTCTTGCCATAAAATTTGCCTAAAACGCTATGGTGCTTTGGATGTGATTGGATTTAAACTGATTCTCGTTTTCAATTCGTTGAAATAAATCAGGAAAAGGAGTGTTATGATGAAAAAAGTGTTGAAAATTCTACTTGCATTAAGCATGGTGACATGCTTAAATTGTCTTTTGGGCTGTTCAGATATAGAAACGAGCAGTGCGAATGTTACGGATATCAGTAAAAATGTAACATTTCGCTCATTGTTTCAGCAGGGATATATGGGAGGCAGTATTCTTTACAATCCTTGTGATGAATCTTCTGGGCAGTTGGCGCCAAATGTTACTGTTGCGATTCGTCTTGGACATGTTTCTAAGAAGTTAGTCGAGGATGATGAATATACATATTCTGATTTGCCAGAACAAGCACAATACGGAACAATTTATATCAAAAATATAGATGAAAAATCCATATCATTTGATGTCTCGCTATTTGATTCTAAGGGAATATATCTTGGTGAGAGATTTTATTTTCTCGGTCTGGGCGACAGCGTGGATATAAACTTTGATGGAATCGCAGATGTGGAGTACAATTTACCATGCCGAAAGCGACAGGGGTTTGAAAAAGCAATTTATCTGAGTTTTTTGAGTTCTCAAGAATCGCAGACAACCTCAATGTTTGCTTTACTTCCAGAACAATATAATCGAAGTGTCTATCCTTCTGGAATTCTCGGAATAAATCCTAATGGACGTTTTATCGTTAACATGTATGAAGCCGGTTCTGCAAGCAGAGCTGCAATTAGGGGAATTTGTTCTGGTGACTATGTTCTTGATTCAATCACAGGTGAATATAAGAAATTTATTGGTTCTGAAAATTATCGGGCTGCTCGAACATTAGCAGATTCTGATTTGGAGACGACAAATGAAGTTTCTATACAGGATTTCTATTTCAAGAATTCTGAGTTTGAAAACGGATATTCAGCAAAAGAATTGCTTTCGGAAATCCCTGCTGAAATTTCTTCGGAATATGGCATTGCAGATTCGGAAGAAAAAAACGTTGAAATTTTAAATTTGATTCTTGTGGATAGAAATCTTTCGAGAAAGATTTCTCAATTTGGAAATATCGAGAGTGATAACACAGAATTGCAAGCCGCGATGGAAAAAATTGCGGAATTGAATGATGAAGAACTCCTGCAATACAACAGACTCTTACTTGAATCTTTATATACTGAATATTGTCCGCAAGTAAATTGCAACGGAACGGATATAACAGAGGTTTTGCCCCTGCTGTCTGTAAATATATGTGAGGAAACGTCTGATGAAGAATTTGAAGATGATGTTGCTAATTCCAGAGCGGCTATTGGAACCGCGAAAGATTATTCAGAATATCTACGGCAAAAGAAAGAAATTGAAAGGATAAAATCAGGCTATAAAGAAATTCATACATTCCGATATAACTTGCCGGATTTAGGAAAAGATTTGAAAGGAAAATCTGTTTCAACATTGAAAACAAAAATGCTTTCTGCTATCGACAATACAATAAAATTTTTTAAATCTTGTGATGAAAGTAGTGGAAAAAATGGAGCTTCTAGTAAAACCGGATTTCAAAAATTTTGTGATAATTTTTTTTACGATGTGTTGGAAAAAGATAAATCTAGTAACGATGCTGAAAAGCAGAAAAAACTTCGAGAAAAAATAAATGATGCTTTTAAAAGTAAAGAAAAGCCTGAATTTAATAACCATTCAATAACGAATGAAATATCTGTTACTCCATGTGTAAGAGGAAGTTTTAATATATCATGGGGAAATGTTGGCGGAATTCTTGTCGGAGGAATATACGTAAATGCTGACTCTGGATTTGATGTTGCGGAAAAATTCATATCTTATGGAGCTGATTCAATTCCAAAAATAAATCTTTTTAGAGAAGACTTTAAGATTCTTGATAAGAAAATTGATTGTTTTGAATCCCCAACCGTAGCAATAGGGCCAGTTACGCTAAATTTCCTATTGAATGGAGGTGTAAAAATTCCTGCAAGTATAAGTTTGAGTGGAAATATTTCCACGGCTATTTTTATAGGGTATACGGGATTTTATGCGGTTGGCTTTGAAGCCGATGCTGATGCAAGTGTTAAATACAAAAAAATACGTATTTTCAGAAAAAAAATAAAGATTCCGTATGGGTTTAGCATAGATTTTGATGCTTCACCAATAAGTGTAAATAAAACTGCATTTTATGCGGGACCGATCAGGGAAGTGAAGCCATATTCTTTCTTCAAAATTGAAAAGGCTAATTTTAATTGTGAAGTTTCTCCATATATTTATGCAGAGCCAAGAATTGTTATCTGTAAAAGTTTTTTTGGGGGATTGGAAATTGGACCTGAAATAAATCTTGGTGTAGGAGCTGATTTATATGCAGAAAATAAAAACTCAGTAAAACCGACAAAAATGGATGTTTATTATACCTATGGTGCAGGATTGAAGTCAAATGCAACATGTGGAATTGGAATAAAAATACCTGTAATCAATAAAAAAACGGAGATTAAAAAAGAAATAAAAATCCCATTTGCACCTAAAATAAATAAACAGAAGCATGTATTAAAAACAGTTAATATGAATTAACTTTTTACAAGGAGGAAATTTTTATGTTTAAGAATTGTTGTTTTTTTGCTGGAGTTTTTATTTGCCTGTTTTTTTCGTCGTGTGCTACAGCTTTCGATGTCGCTTATATCGAAAATGAGGATGAATTTGAGAATTCTGATTTTAAGCTGACTGTCATCGATACTTGGACTAATTACGAACGGAACTGTAAGATTGGTGATTATTTCATTGATTTCACGACAGACATAAAATATGATAAAAAAGATGAACATTCCGGATTTTCTGAAAATTTACATACGGATTATTCATGGCATGAAGAAAAAAAGCATGGTGGGATTCTTTTGAAGAATAATGAGCCGGTCTATGAAATTTATATGTATATTGTAGAAAACGGAGTACAAAAGCGTGCTAATTATACAACTTTTGGTTACACAAATGATATAGTAAAGGGCTCGCGTAATCTTTATTTTTTAATTGGTGAAAATCTTGCAAAAATTCAAGTAAATACTGCTGAAAATATCGTTCTGGAGGATAATTCTGTAATTCCGATAGTTGTAGAAAAGGTGGATGAAATGAGGCGGCATCATTTTTATCGGGGAGAATTTACAGGGTCGGAAATAATAAAATCCGACAGAGACAATGGAAGCGGTGAAATTGTAAAAATTAATGGAGAAGAATATGTTTTTCTTGATTTAAAAGCCAATAGCAGAACAGTTCTTTTTAAGAAAGATTTTTCTCAGAATTTGTCTGATGATGAGAAGAACTATGTAATATCTATCATAATTCTTCTGTGTGAACTTCGTGATAAATACGAGGTGTCACACTCAACTGAAAGAAACTTTGATTACGTAATAATGGAGAAAAAGACAAGTTTATGAGACCTTATATGAAAAAGATTTATTTATCGCTAATTGCAGTTTTGTCGCTGGTGTCATGTGCTTCGTTAGATTCTTATTCAACATCCGCTTATATCGAAAATGAAAGTGATTTTGCACAAAAGGCATTCAGTGCTGAGTATATTGACACTTGGACTGGCTATAAAAAAAGAACTTATGGGCTGGATGAATATTTCGTGGATTTTGACAAGACTTACTTCGTATCAAACAAAGAATATGATGCAGGAAGTGATACTGATTATTCTTTTTCATCAATAAAAAAGCACGGCGGAACGTTGCTGAAAAATGGGAAACCTCTTTTTGATATTTTTATCAGTCTTGAGACAAAGAAAACTGTAAGCCGGTCAATATTGACTTTAATCGGCGACTGTAAATATAAGCATCGTGGCAAACGAAAATGTGTTTTTCTTACAGGTATTGATGGAAACGAAATTCCTTTTAATACAAAAGCAAATTTGATTTTAAAAGATAATTCTATTATTCCTATTGAAGTAATAAAAGTCTCGACGTTAAAGGCGGAAAATAACGATGGTGAGTCTTACGTGTTGCAGACTCTTTTTGACCAACTGTGTGGTGCGATAATTAAAATCAGAGGTGAAGAATACGCTTTTCTTGATTTTGAATCCAAAGATAGAACAATAATGCTAAAGAATGATTTTTCGCAAACTTTGTCAGAGGCAGAAAAAGATTATGTAACCTCAATTATATTTTTGATGTGTCTTTTTGATGACAGATTCCCTAATGAAAATACCGAACCTGTGATAAATCTTGATGTCCATGAATAAATTGCCAATGACTGCTTATAATTTTTTTACAAGGAGAAAATTTTTATGTCTAATAATCATTTTCTTTTTATAGGCTTCCTTGCCTTTTCCGTGTTTTCGTGTACTACTTCCAGTTACATGGCATATATCGAAAATGAGGATGAATTTGAGAAATCCGATTTCAAATTTACGGTTATAGATACATGGACAACTTATAATCGAAACTGCAAGATTGGCGATTATTTTATAGATTTTACGACAGATAGAAATTATGAGAAAAAATGGCTTAATTGCGACAATACCTGGGACAAACTGTTTAAAAAGCAGCACGTTGATTTTTCATGGCATGAAAACAAGAAACACGGTGGGATTCTTTTGAAGAATAATGAGCTTGTCTATGAAATTTATATGGTTTTTGATGAAAGTGGAGTTTCTAGGCGAGCAAATTACACGACTTTTGGCAATACTGTTGATAAAGTAAAAGGAACTAGAAAACTTTATTTTTTGATTGGAAAAGAACCTTGTGAAATTGCCGTTGATACAAGAAAACAAATTGTCCTTGAAGATAATTCTGTCATTCCTATCAGTGTTGAAAAAGTGGATGCTGTCAGGAGAGACATTTATGATGGTGAAAGAATTATTGAATCAAGTCTTTTTGATTCATACTGGGAGCATGGAAGCGGCGAGATTGTGAAAATAAATGGTGAAGAATACGCTTTGCTTGATTTGGCGATGAGCGGAAGAAATGTGCTTTTTAAGAAGAATTTTTCACAGGAACTTTCGGAATCAGAAAAAAATTATGTAGTTTCTATCATAATTCTCCTGTGCGAGCTTCGTGACTATTATGAGGAGTATCATGCCACAGAAACGGTCATTGATTATGAAGTGCTTACGAGCGAAAAATAATCTTAACTAAAAGAATAAAGCCTTTCTTGCAACACATCTATGTTTTTTGTCATAATATACACCAAAAACACATATCCGACTGATGCAAAAACAGGCGTAGGTGAGGTTGCGACAAAAACTCGCTTGAGCTTGCTCACCGCGAGTTTTGTGGCGCGTTCTCACCGAGAGCCTGTTTTTGAATAAGCCAATAAATTCTTTTTGGAGTGAATTATGACAATTTCCTGTATTGGAACTGGTGCAATGGGCGGTGCTATCATGCGTGCCGTTTGCAAAAAGTTTGACGTCAAGCAAATCAAAGTGACTGACAAAAATGCCGAAATGGGTAAAAAATTTGCCAAAGAAAACGGCTGCACTTTCGTTGCCACGAACAAGGAAGCCCTTGCCGCAAAATACATTTTCCTTGCGGTAAAGCCTCAGTTTTTGAGCGATGTCTTTGATGAAATAAAGGACGACATCGGAGCCGAGTCAGTTGTGATTTCAATGGCGGCCGGTGTGAAAATTGAAAAATTGCAGTCTTTCGCTCCCCATGCCCGCTTTGTACGCATGATGCCAAACGTCTGCGCCCAGATTGGCGAGGCTATGACGGCCATAACCTGCAAAGAAGATATCACCGAGCAGGAACTTTCCCACGTAAAAGAAATTCTGGAATCAGCCGGCAAAGTAGAAGAAGTGCCTGAAAAGCTCATGGATTGTGTCACAGCCGTAAGCGGTTCAGGCCCGGCATTTGTATTCATGTTTATTGAGGCTCTGGCCGATGCCGCAGTCCGCTGTGGAATGCCACGCGTCCAGGCTTACACTTACGCAGCCCAGACAGTCTACGGCTCAGCCGGAATGGTCTTGCAAAGTGGCACTCACCCTGCCGTGCTCAAAGATATGGTTTGCTCTCCAGCAGGAACTACAATCGAAGGTGTTGCCGCGTTAGAAAAAAATAATTTCCGTAACGCAGTAATCGAAGCCGTAAGTGCCGCAAACAGCCGTTCAATTGAACTTGGTAAATAAAATGCCGCTCCGCTATGGAGTGGTGGCGAAGCCAGTGCGCAAGCACCGAGCGTGAGTGAGCCACGGAACAGCGGCAGCAAGTTGGTTTGCGCCTTTTATGCAAAAGAAAAAAACAGAAAATCTTAACTAAGCCCGGAAAATACAAAAAAAAGCGTCCGTAGGTGAGGTTGCGACAAAAACTCGCTTGGAACTTGTTCACCGCGAGTTTTATGGCGCGTTCTCACCGAGAGGACGCTTTTTTTGTTTTTATCCCGTAATTTTTTAAGATTTTCTAGTTCTTTGCCTTAATCGTTACGATTCTTGAGCCCTGTACGAGAATGCGGTAAGTTCCAGCTGGAGCGTTCTGCAATGTGATTGTCTTGATCGGATCGTCCTGGTCAAGATTATCGATTGCGAGGAGCTGTGTGTCGCCCTGTTTTACGACTACGCATCGGCTTGGCTCTCGGCTTCCGTTTCCTGTAACGCCGAACTCAATTGTTGCTGCGTCATCGATTGTGATTGCATACTCAGCCTTGCGTTTTTTCTCGATGTTTTCGATTCGTGCAGATGACCCGTTGTTGTGATAGATTGCAGTGATTCCGTCTTCTGTCTTGAATTTTGCCTCATCTTTAATCATTTCGAATTTTGCGCCTTTTACAGAACCTGTACCGCTTGGGATTTCAAATGCCTTTGAGAATACGTTCATATCCTCGCCGATTTTGCATCCTTTTGGACGACCGTTCCATGCCCATGTTGCGTCAACGCTGCCTGCAGAAGCTGCACTTGCCTTCAAATCTGCTGATTCCTGAGCGAAAACCATGCCGCCAATCAACAAAGCAGCGAGTGCGATACCAAATTTTTTTAACATTTTTTTCCTCCATATTTATTCAAATGTTCTTCCTCAGTATAAGCAAACTTTTGGTAAGAAAAATGCTGATTTTTTTGACAATTCTGATATAATAAGCAAAATCAGAACATGGACTTCTTCGAATTAAACGCATTTTTAAATCTTTCTCAAACTTTGCACTTCGCCCACACAGCCGAAAAGGTGAACCTCAGTCCGTCTGCTTTGAGCCGCCTTATTTCACGACTGGAGGACGAGACCGGCACGACTTTGCTTGAACGCAACAACCGGGAAGTCAAACTCACGCCTCAGGGAGCGGATTTTGCACATTTTGCCAAAAAATGCCTCGATGAACAGGAAGATGTCCTCAATTCATTCAAATCTCAGGGCAACGAGGTCGCAGGTTCGCTCCATGTTTATGCTTCGGTTACGGCCTGTTACTCAATCATGCCGCCTTTTTTAAAAGAACTTTCCGAAAAATATCCGCAGATTCATCTCGAAATCGAGACTGGCGACCCGGCTGGTGCAATCAATGCCGTAAAGGAAGGCCGTGCAGAGCTTGCTGTTGCCGCAATCCCAGAAAGCGGGCTGAGCGGATTTGACACACTTCCTGTCCGTCACACGCCCCTTGTTTTTGCAGCCAGTGTTGGAGGCAAATACGAAAATGTTTCGGGCAGCCCGCAGGATATTGTTTCCTCTGTGCCGCTTATTTTGCCAAAAACAGGCCTTGCCCGCGAACGTTTTGACACCTGGGTTTCAAGCCGCAATGTAAAGCCTGTGATTGCCGCCGAAACCGAAGGAAACGAGGCGATTATGGCTCTTGTCCAGCTTGGAATCGGAATCGGCCTTATCCCGCACATTGTTTTGACCAACGGCCCTTACAACAAAGGCTTCACCTGCCTTTCTGCCGGCAACGCGCTCGGTTACTACGAAGTCGGCTTTATCCAAAAAAAAGAAATCACGGGCAGCGAGTCTCTCAAACGAATCCGCCATGCCGTGAACGAAATTCTTGATAAAATGAGATAAAATTCCATTCTGTTTTTTCCGAAAATGAAAGAGAGAAAATTTATTTTTGGAGATCTTGCATGAAACGCTTTCGTCTTTTTTTGATTTCATTTCTTGCTTTTGCCATTTTGCCGCTTCCGGCTCAGAACAATAAACTTCGCATTCCAGATTCTTCTGTTATCCGAAAGGCTGTCGCCGAAAACTGGTTTGAGCAGCCGCTTGAAACCGTCCGCCAGAATCACACGGAGCTTCGTTCAAACTCAATCGGGCAGGTTTTTCAGATTCGGCTCGAAGAAACTCCTGAAATCTTTTCTATAATAGTATCTCCAGAGACAGAAATTTCCGTGGATTTGTACACTCAGGACGGAATCCAGAAAAAGACCGTGAATGAATATCCGCCTGATGCACCTGGAAGCTGGATTTTGATGAAAGACTCAATCACTGGAAAGCCAATCCGAATCCGCTATTATTTTGCCGCTGACAGCGATGTTTATGTTCAGTTTTATCCGGGCGGAAACAAAACTCTTGCCGACTATGTGATTCAGGGATGTTTTGCAGCCCGCGGAGTTCCGGTCGGAGTTTCATTCGATTATTTTTACACAGCTTCGTTCGCTTCAGTTCTTTCTTTGACAGAAAAATCTCTTCCGTGGCAGTATGCTGACATTCATCCTGATCAGTATCATGGAAATCTCGTGATGGTCAATGGAATCAAGAAAAATCTTGAAAGAATTAAGCCTGTCAAAGACGGATGCTATGATGAGAACGGAAAGCCTGTTTATATTGGCGGAAAACTTTCTGGAAAGCCGCGTGACGTTGATTCAGAAGATGTAAAAAATGATGTACTCACGATGAATCATTCCGGCTTTGTAAAATGGGTTGTTGACGGAACAATCGTGCCGGTCTCAGGAACTTACACTTATGTGGCTCCTCTTTTGCGCCCGACAACTTCGGTAAGTCCGCTTGGAGTTGCAGGTATCAAAAGTCAGACCGAAAGCCTTTCCCATTCACTTGACTGGACCCGAAATCTGGCTGCCGCAAGTGTTTCAATCAAAAGCCGTCGTAATTATCTTTATGAGCAGACTGGCGTTGACGTGAATATCGAACCTTTCAGCGCGGAAGTTTCTGCAAAAGGAATCACGTCCGTTGCGGGCTACATTAAAAACTCTGGCTATGAAATCAAATATCTCAAGCCGATTCTGTACGTTCTTGGTGCGACAGAGCCGACTTATTTCTATCTTGCGGCTGTCCGAAGGTCTGTAAAACCAGGCGACGGAAGCCCTGAATTCAAGGTTTTTGACTCGTCTGCGGTGATTTTCCCATATTTTGACAAGAACGGTCAGTTCGGATGTACTGTCTTTGAGAATGGGAAGGAAATGACAATTGCACAGTTCACAAAAAAATATCCTGACAGCTTTATTCATTTGACAAGGGTGCTTTCTTCTGACCGCTTTTCTCCGCTATAATATTGCCCGTTTATGAATATGAATAGAAGATTTAAATTTTCAGCAGTTTTACTGATTCTTATCTTTGCTTCTGGAATTGCCTTTTCTGAGAACAAAAATCTTTCTGCTCTCATGAAAGACAGTTATAAAGCAGGATTTTATCCGGGCGTTGTCCGTTATGCCGAAGAAATTCTTCGTCACGAAAAAGATTCTCTGTCTGCTTTCCGTGCTGCAGTCTACGAGGGTGAGAGTCTTTTCAAAATGGGGCGCACCGAAGATTCAATTTCGATTCTTCAAAAATACCAACTGAACGGCGAGTCCATAAATCCAGAGACAATTCAGCTTAATTCAGCAAAATTTTACTGGCTGGGCCGCGGATATTTCGTTCAGCGGCAATTTACAAATGCCCAGAAATGTTTTTTTTCATCTGCTTCGATTTTCAGGGAGCTGGAAAAAGCAAGTTCAAGAACCGCCGAAACTTCGCTTGATTATTTTGCGCTTTCCATGCTTCACGGCGGAAAATCCTACATTGAATCAAAAGACTACAAAAATGCAATTCCTCTTTACGAATATGTGATTTCAAACGGCGGGAAGTATAATATAGAAGATTACAAAGATTCTGCGATTGCGCTGGCTCAAAGCTACAATTATGCGGGTGACGCCAAAAACGCCCAGAAATGCGTAAAACTTGTTTCCTCACTCGAAAATGCAAAATTTGATGACGAGACAAAATTCTCCCTGCTGATTCTAAAAGGTGAATCCCACGAAACTCTCGGAGCATACAAAGCCGCTTATGACGAATATTGCCGCGTGATTAAAAATGCGCCTGCTGCCCTTGCCGCAAGTGCCATGCAAAAAGCCTACGCTGTATCCACGGCTCACCGGGCGGAAGTCGGTTCTGAGGCGGGTGAAGTTCTTTCCCGTGCTGAATACAGGCTTGCGGAATTCCCGGATTTGCTTTCTGAATTCTGGACAAGGCTTGCGGTGGATGCCTTTAACGCCAAAGATTACAAAAAGTCGCTTGAATATTTCAAGGACGCACAAAAAAATGCATCTTCTTCTCAAAAAGAAATTGCCGCCGTTTACCGTGCCGAAATCGCTTACATCACGAATGCAGACAAAGATGCCGGAGCAAAACAGGCTGTTGCGATTCTTGCAGAAGCTGCTCTCACAAAATCAGGTTCAAAAAACGAGACGATTCTTCTTTCAATTGCCCGCTTCAACGGTTACGTCAAAAACTGGAAGGATTGCGAAACTTACGCTTCAAAATGCTTAAAGTCAGAAAATCCTGAAATCGAAAAAAATGCCGTTTATTGGGTTGCGCTTTCAAAATACGAGACTGGCGAAGTCGTAAAGGCATCTGCAACAATCGAAAATTACAAAAAAGACAATAAAATAGAAGACAAATCACTTCTCAACCTTTACGCAAAATCCCTCGCCAAACAGGGAAAGTATCACGACGCGGACTTGATTTTCTATTCTTTGGGGCAGAAAAATCAGCTTGATAATGACGGCCGGCTTGACTATTCACGCACGCTTCTGATTGCGGGGCACTACGTTTCGACCAAGCAGCAGGCCTCAAAAGCAAAGGGCGACGAGGCAGTTTATCTGAGCGCGCTTGCTTCATTCAATCAGCATAACTGGCACGAAGCAGAATCTTCTTTTGCAAAAGTGCTTTCATCAAAATCGCTGGACAAAGATTATGTCGCCTACGCACAGTTTTATCACGGTTATGCTTTGTATCAGCTCAGTGAGTACGCAAAGGCAGTCTCAAGCCTTAACCATTTTATAGAAGAAAATCCAACCCACGCGTTTGTCTGGTCGGCTTATATGACTGTGGCTCGTGCCGCCGCTTTCTCAAAAAATGAATCCGAAGCAATTTCGGCCTCACAAAAAGCAATCAGAACGGCAGCAAACGAAAAGGACAAGCAGGAATCAATTATTCTGGCAGCCGGAATCCTTTCAGACAGCAAAAAATTTGATGATGCGCTCGCTCTTCTTTCACCACACATTGCCAAAAAATCAGAATTCGGCTGGGAATGTAAATATCGAAGTGCGGAAATTCTTGTTCAAAAAGGCAATTCATCACAGGCGGACAAATATTTTGCAGAACTTTCTGACCTCAAAGAAAAGGAAGCCAGTCTGATTGCCGAGGAATCTGCTTATCGTCGTGCGGAAATCGCTTATTCTGCCGAAGATTATTCAAATTCTGCCCGGCTTTTCGAGTTCTACAGCAAAAACTGGCCGAGCGGGCGCTTTTCTTACGCGGCAATTTATTTTTCTGCAGATTCGCTTGCAAAATCCGGCAATGATATCCGGGCAATTCTCCGCTATCAGCAAATCACGGATTCAAAAGCCGAAACTTCATACCGGTATGGTTCAGAAAAAAATCTCATAGAATTGTACCAGAAGACCGGGGATTATGTTTCAGCCCTGGACATGGCGAACAAAATGATTGACGAATACGGTGCACAGGCTTTGAACGACGGAATCGGCAAAAAAGTCAGTGAATTAAAAAAACTCGGAGCGGGTAGTGCCCTTACTATAGAAGATAAAGTTAAAATTGCCGAAAAATCGCTTGCAAAAACAAAGAACGACCCTTCACAAAGCGAGGACAGTATGAAGAATGCGATTTTCCTTGCCGGTGCTTACAGGCTCAAAGGCGAGAACAAAAAATCCGCCGAAATGTACCTTGAAGCGGCAAAATATTCCCGCCAGGCCGGGAACGATGAGAGTGCGGCGAGAAGTTTTTACGGTGCGGTCGAATCTTTTGACGCGGCTGCCCTTTATGCGGACGAAAAGGCAACTTTCAAAGAAATGAAAAAACTTTACCCACAAAACAAATACACGCTTGATGCTGAAAAAATTGCGGGAGGACTTTAACAATGAAAAAACTTTTACTGAATACAATTTTGCTTGCAACGGCCTTCACTGTTTTGGCACAGTCAAAAAACACGGCTTCAAATGAAATCATCGAGGAAGAAATCGAACTTCCAGATGTAACAACTGTCGTAAACGGCAAAACTTTCACGGCTGGCAAAGATTCTGTTCCAGATTACACAAAAATTCTGCCAGAAAATTCTGCGCCGGAAGTTCAGCTGCCTGAGATGGAAGGAGTTAAGACTCCAAAAAATTTGCCGGAAAATCACAACAGACAGGAAGTTCAATCAAAAGACATTTACGCGCAGGGCGAACTTGGCGCGGGCTATCCTTTCTATTTCAAGGGCGACTTTTCAATTTACCGTGCTTCGGGCAATTCTCCGTTTGAAATTGATTTTAATCACGAAGGAAGCGAAGGTTTTGCCCGAAAAAAGGCCGATGAAGGCTATTTTGCACGAGAAACTTCCGTAAAAGGCAAAAAATCGCTTTTCGGTGAGCACGGAACCCATCACGCTGAAGGCGAGTACAAAATGAGCGACGACGGGCTTCAGCTCAAATCAGATTCATTCTCAGACATGGTTAAGCACACGATTTTTGCTGATGCGGGTTCTGACTGGGAAACTTCAAACGGTTTCCTCATTTCTTACGGGGCAAACGGAGCCTGGTTCAACCGTTACGGCGAAGTCATGCAGGACAGCCCGACGTACAAAAATTTTCTGGACAGCACAAAAATCGTTGATTTGAATCCATATCTCGGCTTCGGCTGGACGGACGGCGACGGATTCAAAGCTATGCTCACAGGCTTTTACGGCTTCCAGGGAAATCTTGCCCGCAAAGGAAATCTAGTCAAAATCGAGGATTCTTCCAGCGCAGAAAGAAGCCACCGCGGTCAGTTCAAGCTCGACCTTTCCTGGGAAAACGACTTTATCTCGCTTGGTGCGGACGGTTCTGTGATTTTCGGAACAGCTATCGGCTCAAAGTCAGTTCTTCCGGCCTGTACAGCCAGAGTTGACTTCAAAACAGAGTCTTTCACAGACGACAGATTTATCACAATTTCAGCGCGTGGTGGAATCGATTCATATCAGGAAAAAATCCGCGACCTCGAAAACAAATTCAAATTCGCAGCCGCTCCGGCTATTCCTGTCGAAACAACTGATTTTTTCACAAAAATCGACCTGAGCGTGCCGATTCTCACAGCATTTGAAGCAAAAACTGGTTTTGAATTCAAAAAAACAGCTTTCAAAAACGGATTCTGGCAGGTCAAATACAAGGAACCGCTTCTTTCAATCGCAAACGAAGACGGAACTTCCTCACAAATCGGGCTTTATGAAATCGCCCCGGAGGAACGCACCGAAATCAATACAAATCTTGGTTTCTTTGCAGATATTTCATCTTTCAAACTCGGCGTCCAGTGGAAATCATTCTGGAAAGATCTTCCGAGCCTTGAAGACAAGCAGAATCTCACTTTCTCAGCAGAATATCAGAGCCTGAACGCAAAATGGAACGCGGGTGCTTCAATGGCTGTCGCTTTCGGCGAAGATGCTGACTCTTGCCCTGACCTTTCAGCATGGACTGGAGTTCGTCTTGCTCCGGCTTTGAGTCTTGCCTTTGAAGTCAATGATGTAATAAAATTAGCCAGTGGAAAAAGCCGCGACTGGGCACATTCTCAGTTCATAACAACGTCCGGGAACGCAGTCCTGCTGGTAAAATTCCAATTCTAAAGAGGGGAAATATGTTCAATTTGTTGAAATCCGGCGGAATTCTCATGATTCCGATTCTTATCTGTGGTCTTTTGGCCACTTACATTATTATCGAGCGACTTGTTTATTTTGCTTCTATTAAAAAGCGTGATCGGGAACTTCGAAAAAATCTTGAGGAAGTTCTTGAAAGCAATGATTTTTCTTCTGCCGAAGCATTTTGCACTCAGGCGGGCACACCTCTTTCACAGGTAGTCCGCAAGGCTCTGGGCTGCCGAAAGCTCACCGAAGACGACATGCGCGAAATCGTTCAGTGTGAAATCGACGCAGTTGCTCCTCAGTTCGACCACTGGCTCACACTTCTCAGCACAATCGCAAATATCTCAACGCTTCTTGGTCTTTTCGGCACCGTAACAGGCAATATCAAGGCATTCGGCGTCCTTGGTTCAGGCGGCACAATGGGGAATCCGGCCGTTCTCGCAAGTTCAATTTCCGAAGCATTGATGACAACAGCGGCAGGTCTTTTTGTGGCAATTCCGTCACTCATTTTCAGCAACGCACTTTCCCGCAAAGCCGACAAATGTGTTTCCGAAATGGAAGGAACTGTAACAAAATTGATTTTGAGACTCACTGGCAGGGTGATGTAAAAAAGGGGCGGCCATGAAAGTTTCAAACCGTAAAAGGCGTGGTACGGCCGTTGACCTCACGCCGATGATTGATGTCGTATTTCAGCTGATTCTCTTCTTCCTGGTTTCGACCACATTCGCGATTCTTCCTGCAATCAACGTGAACTTGCCCGAAAGCGAAACGGCGCAGGGAGCGGACATAGCCGGAATCACAATTACAATGCAGTCGAACGGCAAAATGTGGTTCAATGACGAGCAGGTTTCTGTCAGCACACTTGGCAAACGCCTGGCTTCATTCGACACAGAAGGACGCAAAAAAGAAGAATATCCCGTCACCCTTGAAGCCGATGAAAACGTAACCAACGGCTCAATTGTCAAAGTCTTTGATGTGCTGCGCACCGAAGGCTTTGTAAGCGTAAATCTCAGGACAACAGATAAATGAGGCCGGTCGAGCAAAAGCCGGCAGTAGCGGGTGCTGTCGGAACGATTCTTGTATGGATTTTAATTTTTCTCTTTTTTTATCTTGGGGCAGTTCTTTTTGCGCCAAAACCCTTCAAAACGATTAAAATCCGCCTGGACGCTCCCACAAAATCCGAAAAACAAGTTAAAAAGGTTGAGCAGAATTCAGCTAAAACCCAAAAATCAGAAGCTAAGGAAACGCCAAAGGGAGAAGACTCTCCCCACGCCTCATCTAAAGAATCGGCTCCCCTCTCTCCTAAGGAGCAGAGCTCCTTAAAATCCTCAGAAACACCTGCTCAGGCTAAACAGGATGTAAAAAAGACCGAATCAAAACCGGCTTCTAAAAAACAAGCGGAAAGTGGAAAACGGAAAACGGAAAATTCAAAGCCTGACGCTACCAAAACAGCTAAATCACAATCAAAAAAGACAGAACCTAAAAAATCAGAGCCTGCAAAAAGTGCTCCAAAACAAACAAAGCAGGCTCCATCAAAAACTATCGAAAAGCCAAAAATGGCGGAGCAAACTCTTGCACCAGACTTAACTAATGGCGGAAGTTTTACTTCGAAGAAAGAGCCTGCCAAAGAAAAATTTGACTGGTCACAATTTGATGATATGGAAGGAAATTCTTCTTCTTCAAATTCTACAGGGATTGAAAAAAACACAACTCATGCTACTGAACGAAGTGCCTTTTCTGGAAGTGCTGCATTGTCTTCTTCTCAAAATCCTACGCCGGTAAGTTCGGCTTCAAAATCAAAATCTGCTTCAGGAGAAAAACCAAGTTCTTTAACGACAAAAGCGCTGGCAGGTGTTGTTTCCGCGCACAAATATTCTTCAACATCGGGCGGAGTCTCATCTTCTGTCACGGCAAATACAGGCTCTTCTTCCGACGGCAAAGTTTCTATCGCAATGTCAGACGGTACGCCGCGAATCCTTCTTGAGCCGGCGGAGCCAAAAATTATTCTTTCAAAAGAAGCGGCTGCCATGATTGACAGCACGAAGCGTCTTACAGTCTCATTCACTGTCTCTGCAAGCGGCAATGTTCCTGTCACAAGCGTAAAAATTTCCCCGGATATTCTTCCTTCGCTAGTCTCAATGGAAATCCGCGAGCAAATCTCAAAATGGCGTTTCGCATCCGCTCCAAATGACGGACTCGCACGATTCGACTATACAATCCAGAAAAATTAGCCGCATGGAGGCGGCGCAAAGCCGGATAACAGCAAGTTTTTGCTTGTCAAAAACTTGTCACGACATGGATGTCGCTGATTACACAATCCAAAATGAACTAAAAACCCAATTAAGCTCTTGGCAATTTTCTGAAGGAAAGACAGACGGAATTGCACAGTTCCCTTATAAAATTGAAAGAAAATAAATCCCAGCCCATAAGTGCCAAAACAAGCGTAGGCGAGATTGTGGCATGAATCCACTTTGCGCGTGCGAGCGAAGCGAGTCAGATACCTTGTACGCGCAACCGTGGAGTCTAATGCCACGTTCTCGCCGAGAGCTTGTTTTTGTGATTATCCGATAATTTCTCTGCTGAAAAATTTAGAAAAAAAAAACTTGACAAAGCAAAAACATGAGATATACTTGAATTACAGTCTACAACGTTGTAGATTGTGTTGTTCAAAAAAAGGAGGAACAAAACATGAAAAAATTGTTGGCAGCCGCTTTGGCTATCACATGTGCAGCTTCATTGTTCGCTGCAAAAAAACAGGGAAAAGTTCTTAACATTTACTGTTGGAACGAAGAATTCCAGAGCCGATTCAACACCTACTATGCATCAAAACTTCCAGCTGATGTAAAAGTAAACTGGGTTATGACACCAAACCAGGGTGGCGCTTATCAGCAGAAACTCGACGAAGCTCTCTTGGCTCAGAAAAAGGCAAAAGCTGATGACAAAATCGACCTTTTCCTTGTAGAGGCTGACTACGCTCTCAAATATGTTGACACACCATACACATTGGATGTTAAGAAAGACATCGGTCTCAAAGATGCAGACCTCGCTAAACAGTACAAATACACTCAGGATGTTATGACTGACTCAAAAGGCAAACTCAAGGGTGTTTCTTGGCAGGCTTGTCCGGGCGGATTCATCTATCGCCGCTCAATCGCTAAAGACGTTATCGGTACAGATGATCCAGATGAAGTAGGAAAAGCTCTTTCTGACTGGGACAAATTCGACAAAGTTGCAGCAGATGCAAAAGCAAAAGGATACTTCATGCTTTCTGGTTATGATGACGCATTCCGCGTATTCTCTGACAACATGAAATCAGCATGGGTAGACAAAAAAGGCAAGATCGTTATTGACCCACAGATCAAACGCTGGGTAGCAATGACAAAAAAATACACAGACAACGGCTACAACAACAAAGCTAACCTCTGGTCAGCAGAAAGCTTCGCTGGTGCTACAAAAACAGGTAAAGTATTCGGATACTTCGGACCAGCTTGGTTCATCGACTTCTGTCTCGCTCCAGCAACTCTCGACAATCCAAACGGCGAGAAAGCTCTCGGAAACGGCTCATATGGTGACTGGGCATTCTGCAAAGGCCCACAGGGCTTCTCTTGGGGTGGCACTTGGATTTGTGGTGCAGCAGGTTCAGACAACATCGACTTGATCCGTGACATCATGAAAACATTGACTTGTGACGGTGCAGTTGCAGAGAAAATCGCTAAAGAGGCTGGTGACTTCACAAACAACGAAGATGCAATGGCAAAAGTTGCTAACAGCTCTTACCAGAACCCATTCTTGGGCGGACAGAACCACATGAAGTTCTTCTTGGCTTCTGCTAAATCAATCAACAAGAACAACATGTCTATGTACGATCAGGGTATGGCTGAGACATTGCAGGCTGCTATGGCTGACTACTTCAACGGTAAAGTTGACGAGCAGAAAGCTTGGGACAACTTCTACATGTCAGTTATAGAGCGCTATCCAAACTTGAAAAAATAAGGATAGTTAACGTTCATTCAAATTAATGAACGCTTTTCTAAAAAAGCTGCCTTTAGGGGCAGCTTTTTTTTGATTAATTCAGAAAAATCTTGTATAATATTTGTATTATGCTCGGAAACATAAAAGCCGTAGCTTTCGATATTGACGGCACACTTTATCCTTCAGTTTCTCTTTATATCCGGCTTCTTCCATATATTATCCGGCATTTTAAATTTTATATTCATTATAATCGTGTACGCCGTATCATGCACAAAACAGCGCCGCTTCCGGATTTTTATGAGTATCAGGGGCGGCTCATGGCCGAAGAGCTTGGATGTTCTTCTTTGCGGGCACGGGCAATGATCAAGCTCATCGCATACGACGGTCTCATACCTTATTTTGAAAAAATCAAGCCTTTTAAGCATGTTCACGAAACTTTCAAAGCCCTGCATGAAAAGGGCTATAAAATTGCTCTTCTTTCGGATTTTCCTCCAAGTCAAAAAGGTGATATCTGGGGGCTTATTCCTTATTGTGACTTAATTCTTGGTTCTGAGGCAATCGGTGCCCTCAAACCGTCAAAATATCCTTTCGGAATTATGGCTATGGCAATGGAATTGGAGCCAAGTCAGATTCTTTATGTAGGCAACAGCATTCATTTTGATGTACGGGGCGCAAATAATGCCGGCATGAAAAGCGCGATAATTGCCTCTCCGTTAAAAAGAATTTTCAGCAAAAAAATCAAAGAAGCTGATATTTCATTCTCGAACTATCGTCAATTTTTAAATAGTGTGTTATAATACACTTGACTAACTTTAAAAAAGTTTGGGTGGGGAAATAAAGTGTTAGCTCTTGCAGTATTATTGTCTATTGTAGCATCTGCGTCCGTTTCATTTGTGATGCGAAAATTGGGCGGCGGAAATCCAACAAATGATAACATCCGTGTATTCGTCGAAAACAAAAAAAAGGAAATCGAGAGAATGTTCGAGGAGCGCGGGCAGCGACTGAATTCTCTTTCTGCGAATCTCGAAACTCAGCAGGCTCAGGCTGTAGCGGCAATTAAACGCCTTGACGGTCAAATCGAAGAATTTGATAAATCAAGTTCAGAATTTGACAAACAGTTTGAGGCGGTTGATACAATCAGTCAAAGAATAGACGCTTACGGCAAGGTTCTTTCAGAGCTCATGGAAATGACAGAGAATGTCGAAGAAAATCTCATGAGGCTCAAAAAAGAGTCTTCTGTTATCGAAAAACTCAATTCAAAACTCAACGCTCAGGAAAAGGCAGTCGATAGAATCGAAAATAAAATCCCCGAAATTAACTCAGCCTTTGAAAAGCGAAACAACGAAAGTCTCAAACTTATCGGCACGGAGCTTCTTAATCAGTACAAAGAGCAGGCGAAATCCCTTGAAGAAGCGGCAAATGCTGCCGAATCAAAAAGCCACGAGCTCTTGCAGAACCTTGAAAATTCAATCCGTGAAGCATATCAGCAGGCTGCAAACCGGGCACAAACTCTGGAAGAAGCTGCATTTAATCAGCTTGCACAGGCGGCTGAAGCTCGCAAAAATTCAGTGCTCAAAACACTTGGTGAGCAAACACAGAATCTTGCGGGTCAAATTGATTCTCAAATCCTTGCTTCTCAGAAAACAAACGATGCCAAAATCACAGAGTTCGAGCAGGGAATCAATCAGAAAATATCTACAATCTCTTCAAATCTTGAAGACGAAGTTAACAAACTTGCACAGGATTCACAGCAGAAGATTTCTGCACTCACAGAAAATGTCAACGGCGAAATCAGTAATTTCGAGCAGGACACGAATCAAAAAGTTTCTGCAATTACGGCAAACGTCGAGAACGCCATTTCCGAAATCGATGCGGGGGTCAAAGAGCGGGCAAAGGCTCTCAACCAGCAGTTTACTCAGGGCAATGCAGAAATTCGTCAAATGCTTGGAGATGCGCTTTCTGCGGCAAAGGCTACGGCAAAGGAACTTGCGGCCGAAACGAGCGGAAACGGCAAAACACTGGAATCTTTGCGGGCAAATCTTGGCAAGCAGATTCAGACTCTTCAGGAACGATACGCCAAACTTTATCAAAAGGCGATTGCAAATGCCGACGAAAAGGAATCTGCTGCGTACGAAAAATACCAGCAGATTTCAGACGAGCATCTTAATCTGTTCAAGTCTCGTGTTGAAGAAAAAATCAACGGAATGCAGGGTGAAATCAACGAGCGCGTAACGAATTTCACCAGCGGAATTTCTGAAAAGCAGACGGAAGTTGAATCAAAAGTTTCTGGTCTGGTCGAAAATGTCGAAAATCGTTTTTCAACTTTTTCAACGGGAATCGAAAGCAAATTCAACGAGCTCGAGACAGGCGTTATTTCAAAATTCGATGGTCTTACACAAGGAGTCGAAGAGCGAGTCACAGATTTGCAACGCGATATGCTTACAAAAATCACAAACTTGCAGAACGAAGTCGATACAAAAGTCACGGATTTGCATGATTCGGTTGATAACAGCGTCAATGAAATTCAGCGGGCAGTTAATGGAAGAGTATCCAGCTTGCAGGGCGATGTCGATGTACGCGTAACCAATTTTACGAACGATATTTTTGCACGTCAGCAGGTTGTTGAAGATAAAGTTTCGGGCATGGCAGAAAGTGTTGAAAGTCGTCTCGCAAATCTTTCTGGCGGTATCGAAGGTAAATTCGAAGAATTGCAGTCTGGAGTCGTTTCAAAATTTGAAGGGCTTGCACAAGGCGTTGAGACAAAGGTCAACGATTTGCAGCAGGAAGTCGTTTCAAAAATCACCGGCTTGCAGAGCGATGTTGATCAGAAGATTGAGTCTATCGAAAATTCGGTTCATGGCAAAATCGAAGAGCTTAATGGCACTGTAGACGGCAAGGTAAATTCCCTTGTTCAGACTGTCGAAGAGCGAGTTAACGGCCTTGATTATGACGTAGACGGCAAGGTTAACGAAATTGTCAGCGGAATTAACGAAAAAGTTGATTCGCTGCAAGGTCTTGTTGATTCTAAAGTTGATGGAATGGAAAGCCGCGTAAACGAAAAGGTCTTTTCTCTTGAAAGTGCGGTCGATACAAAAATCAACGAATTGGAGCAGAAGGTCTCAGATAAGGTTGCGGATTTGGATGATGTCGTTGAGTACAAAGTCAGCGGCATCGAAGAAAGTGTTACACAAAAAGTTTTCGGCCTTGAAGGTGGCGTCGCACAAAAGGTCAATGACTTGCAGACTGTTGTTGATTCAAAAATCGGCGGAATGGAAACTGACGTCACACAACGCGTAAATGATTTGCAGTCTATGGTAGACTCTGCCGTTTCTGGCCTTGAAAGTGGCGTCACTCAGAAAGTTAATGATTTGCAGTCAATGGTCGATTCAAAGGTTTCTGGCCTTGAAGGCGGTGTCGCTGAAAAAGTCAATGATTTGCAGTCTATGGTCGATTCAAAAGTCTTCGGTCTTGAAGACGGTGTTACACAGAAAGTCGATAAATTGAAGGAAATCGTTGATTCAAAAGTTTCCGGCCTTGAAGATGGTGTTTCTCAGAAAGTCGGTGATTTGCAGAATATGGTCGATTCAAAGGTTTCTGGCCTTGAAGACGGTGTTACTCAAAAAGTCAATGATTTGCAGACAATGGTAAATTCTACGGTTTCAGAGCTTGAAGACGGCGTTACTCAGAAGGTAAATGGCTTGCAGTCGATGGTCGATTCAAAAGTCTCTGGCCTTGAAGATGGCGTTACTCAGAAAGTAAGCGGTTTGCAGTCGATGGTTGATTCAAAAGTTTCCGGCCTTGAAGATGGCGTTACTCAGAAAGTAAGCGGTTTGCAGTCGATGGTTGATTCAAAAGTTTCCGGCCTTGAAGACGGCGTTACCCAGAAAGTCAATGATTTGCAGTCAATGGTAAATTCTACAGTCTCTGGTCTTGAAGAAGGCGTTACGCAAAAAGTCAGCGATTTGCAGTCAATGGTTGATTCAAAAGTTTCCGGTCTTGAAGGCGGTGTTACTCAAAAAGTCAACGATTTGCAGAATATGGTTGATTCAAAAGTCTCAGGTCTTGAAGAGGGCGTTACTGAAAAGGTCGGAAGCTTGCAGACAATGGTAAACTCTACAGTTTCAGATCTTGAAAACGGAGTTACTCAGAAAGTCAATGATTTGCAGACGATGGTCAATTCTACGGTTTCTGGCCTTGAGCAGGGTGTTACTCAGAAAGTCAGTGATTTGCAGACAATGGTTGACTCTACGGTTTCTGGACTTGAAAATGGCGTTACTCAGAAAGTCGAAGATTTACAGAATGTCGTTGATTCGAAAGTTACAGGACTTGAATCTGGCGTTAACCAGCAGGTTACAGATTTACAGTCAATGGTTGAGTCAAAAGTTGCAGGCCTTGACAGTTCGGTTGCAGAAAAACTTGAGATTTTGCAGAACCTTGTCAACGGCAAGTCAACTAATCTTGAAGATGGCGTAATTGAAAAAATCACTGATTTGCAGCAGCGTGTTGAAAATTCAGTTTCAAGCCTCGAAGGTCAGGTCAACAACCGAGTCGTTACTTTGCAGGATTTTGTTGAAGGTCGTGTTGGCGGGCTTGAAGGTGACGTAAAGGCAAAGGTCGATGAACTTCAGGGCATTGTCCAGCAGAAAGTCGGCGGCTTGCAGAATATAGTTGAATCAAAAGTAACTGTAATTGTTGATGGTGTTGCGAGAAAAGTCGCGGCTTTGGACGAAGAAGTCAATTCAAACGTTTCACGCCTTGATCAGGGCGTAAATGATAAGATGCAGCAGCTCCTTGATGCCGTGAATGCAAAGGTCTCTGAGATTCAGCAGAATGTCGTTGGTCAGGTAACTGATTTGCAGAACACTGTTGATTCAAAAGTTACTACTATGCAGGAAGGTGTTCAGCAGATTGTCTCTGATTTGGAAGAGCAGGTTGATACGAAAGTCAACGCATTGCAGGAAAATGTCTCAGAGAAAGTTTCGTCTTTGCAGGAAAATGTGGTCGAAAAGGTTTCCAGCTTCCAGGAAAATGTCGTTGATAAGGTCTCAAACTTGCAGAGTGAGGTTATCGGAAAGGTCGAAAATCTCGAAAACGAAGTTGAAACTCGAATTTCTGCTCTTGAAAACAGCGTTGATACCCGCGTAACTGGTGCAAATGAAAAGGTTGAGACAACTTTGAGCGAAGTTAAGCGAAATCTTGAAGACTCAACCGAAGGTGCGAGCGAGGCTGCCGCTACAATCACAAGAACTGTCGCTGCGGCAACAGAACAGCTTAATAATTTCAAATTGCAGTCTGACCAGCAGATTAAGTCAATCAACGAAATGCTCAAGGACATGCTCGAAAACATTGCGGCTTCTTACGATACCAAAAAATCCGAACTTTTCACGGCCGTTGACCGCCAGCTTGATGCTTATCAGAAGGAAATGCAGTATCGGTTTGACAAATTGGCACAGACCGGGGCTGATTTTGATGCTTTGGAGCAGGAACTCAAGCAGGAGCTTGCGAATACACAAAAACGAGTCCTCGATGAATTCAACAAATTCACCGAAGAGCAGGCTGTTCGTCATGGTCAGTTCCAGGATGCAATTCAAAAAGACTCAGAGATTGCCGAAGGCCGCTTGAATGAGCTTGAAAGTTCTCTCAAAGTTCTCGAAGAATCAGCAAGTACAAACGTAAGTCAGGCACTCAATGCCTTTGAAAAGAAATACGGTGAAGATTTGCGCCGTCGAAGCGAAGAAATTGATGCGAATATCGATTCTTGGCGAGAAAATTTCGATTCAAAAATGTCGATTTTGCAGTCTGACGAAGAGGAAAAACGCCGTCAACTCGAAGTTAAATATGCCGAGGACTTGCGTGCTCATACTACGGGTCTGAGCGAAAAGACTCGTGAAACTCTCGAACGCTATGAATCAATGATTAAAAAGACGAACGATGATTTGCAGGCTCAGATTATCGAAGTCGAGCAGAAGATGCACGATTTCCGCGAAAAGAACCGCTCTGATTTGGACGCAGCAACAACAAATTCTGATTCGTATATCAAAGGAACGCTCAAAACTTACGGGGAACGCCTCAACGAGCTTCTTACCAAATTTATGGATTCAAATGAATCAAAAATCAAAGATTTGGAATTGGATTTGCTTACCCGTAGCGAGGCGAACAAGGCTAATATCGATGCAATGGTCGGAGATTTCCGGGCATGGAGCACACAGCTTAACAATCAGTTTGAGCAGTCAAAGGCTCTTTACGGTTCAAAATTCGAGAATATCAGTAAATCGGCTGAGCAGGCACTTACCGAGCTTAAATCGAAATTCAATACTGATTTTGAGGAATTCAAACGTTCGGCAAATTCTGATCAGGAAGAAATTTCTGGAAATATTTCACAGTTAAAGGATATGATTCAGAATTCAGTGGCCGGCTTCAAAGATGAATCCGAAAAATTGATTTCCGAGCAGCAAAAAGCTTATCAAAAGATTCTTGCTGAGACACAGGAACGAATCAACTCACAGAATGCTGATTCAGCAAATGCAATCCGTGAAATTCAAAATCAGATTTCTCAAATGAAGGATAAACTTGCCGAAAAGCAGGGTGAGACAATCATGCAGATGAACAATGCCGCCGATGCTTTGCAAAGCAGGTTCAGCGAGATTGACAGTCAGGTTAAGACTTTTGAGGCTCGTATGCAGATTTATCAGAAAGCAGATGAATTGCAGGCAAGTCTCGAAAAACAAATCGAAGGAATCAAGAGCGAGCTTGGCCGAATTGAAACTTATCGTTCTGTTGTCAACGATCTCGAAAATCAGTTCACGAATATTCAGAAAATTAACGGAGATATTGATCAAAAATTGGCTCGGTTCACAGCTGAGAAGGGCCAGATTGATTCAATTGAACGTGATTTCAACCGACTGGTTTCGCTTAGTGATAACATGGATCAGAAAATCAGCGAATTGCAGACAACAAATTCTGATTTGCAGTCTTTGCAGCTCACTGTCCGTAGTTTCCATGAGTCGCTTGATAAAATTTCTGGTCGTTGTGACAACCTTGATAAAAAACAGGCAATTCTGGAGCAGATTTCTGGTGAAGTTGATAAAACTTTTGACAATCTCAAAGATGTTGAAAGCAGACTCGATAAAATCCAGAATCAGGCTGACAATCTTCCTTCAACAATCACAAGTATTCAGGCCCGAATCGATGAAATTACCGAAAATTCAGGCAAAATCAACGATGCGGTTGAGAGAATTACCTCTTTGCAGAAGTTGCTTGAAGAGACAGAAAAACGTACGGAGCAGGTTCAGAAGGCAAAAGAAGGAATTGTTAACACTGAAATCCGCCTGAACAATCTTACTCAGGAAATCAACGAAAAGTTTGATATGCTTGAAAAAATTACAAAAACTGAAGTTGATGCTTCGCTTGCTGCTGGCGGTACAACTGAGGTTGGAAATACACGCCTTTCTCCAAAAGACAAGGAAACAATCATTCAGCTTAAACGAATGGGCTGGAATGTTGACGAAATTGCCAAACGTCTCAAACGCAGCGTAGGTGAAGTTGAGATGGTAATCGAGATGGGGTTGTAACCAAAATTACCTCCATGTAATTTTGGTTACATACGAGAAACTTCTGTTCACCTAAAGGCAAACAGAAGTTTCTCTGGCTTTGTTGCCGCATCCGTGCGGCAGGCATTTTACTTTCCGTTTTTAGCTTCCCCTTAAAAAGGGAGATTCCCCAAATAAATTATTTAACTTTCAAATTTCCGTTTTCAGTTTTCCGCTTCCAAAAGGCAGACTGACCAGACTTCTACAGCACGGCCCTGGCCTATGTCGCCAAGCTTTTCGCCTGTTTTGGCTTTTACGAAAATCTGATCTTTTGAAACTTCAAGAATATTTGCAATTGATTCTCGTACCTGGTCACGGAATGGCAGAAATTTTGGCTTTTCGAGCGCGATAACACAATCCAAATTTCCGAGGTCCCACCCTGCATTTTTTACATCCTGCCAGCATTTTTTGAGGAGCAAGGCCGAGTCTGCATCTTTCCATTGGGGATCGCTAGGAGGAAAATAAGAGCCGATGTCGCCCAATCCTGCAGCTCCCAAAAGAGCGTCTGTGATAGCGTGCAACAGAACGTCACCATCGGAGTGGCCGGCTTCTCCCTTTTCAAACGGAATAATAACTCCGCCCAAAATCAGTTTGCGGCCTTCGGCGAGAACGTGCTTATCGTAACCTAATCCTACTCGAATCATGTTAGTTTGTGAGTGATTTTAAATCTTCTGGATAAGTGATTTTTTTGTTTTCTGGATCACCGAGAACAACTTTTACGCGGGAAAGAGATTCTCCGTTTTCATTTTTGCGTTTTGCGGCAAATTCATCCCAGATTTCGGTATCGTCCGTGAAGACTTTTGTGGTTTGTGCAGCCTTGCGGTGAGCTTCAAGAATGGGTGTGAACTGGAATACCTGAGGCGTTTGTACGGCAGTGAGACTTGAACGAACGAGATGTTTTGTGATAAAACCGTTTTCGTCAATCTTTTTTTGTGTTTCGGTGGGTTGAAGACCAGGAACAGAAGCACCGAATTCGAGAGCCGCGCGATATGTAAGCTCAACTGTCTCTGATTTGAGGAACGGGCGTGCTCCATCATGGATGAATACGAGCGAACAATCAGGGTGCTTTTCTTCGATGGCTTCCAGTGCGTCGTGGACTGACTCCTGACGTGTTTTGCCACCTGGAACGAAAATGAAATCTGCTTTGTAATTTTTGATAAAATCGTCAGCGAACAAAGCCTCTCTGGACTTTTGCTCGCTTGCTTTTAAATCTGCGTCATTTGAAGCGATTGGATAAGTAACAACTACTGTACTGAATTTGAGCGTGGACAGAAAAGCTTTTGCCGCACAAGAAAGCACCGTGCCGCCGTTCATGGCGAGGTATTCCTTTTTGATTTTTGAGCCAGTTTTGTCAAAACCGATTCGGGCAGAGCTTCCTGCCGCAACAAGAATCAGCGCAAGTTCGTCGTTATTCGTCATCGTCACCATCATCTTCCATGTCGTCGCCAGAATCAGACTCGTCTGAATCGTCATCATCATCAGAATCTTCGTTATCTGAATCTTCTGAGTCGTTTATTTCGTCGCCAAATTCATCATCATCATCTTCGTCATCATCGATAATAGGTGATTTTTTTGCAACTAATGCGCCCAGCGGTTCCAGTTTTGCATGAAGCATTGCTTCGATTTCTTTGGAAGGCTTGCCGAGTGCGAATGCGATTTCGTCTTCAAGAAGTTTTTTGGCATTGTCGTAAAGTTTGCGCTCCAAAATAGGCAATTCCTTGACCTTTGAGCGATGATAAAGGCATCGAACAATGCTAACAATATCGAAAATGCTGCCCTTTTTGAGCAAGTCCAAGTTCATCTGATAGCGGAGCTTCCAGTCTGAGGTGACAGGCTCAATTGCCTCGCCGAGAATTTCGAGGGCTTTTTCTGCATCAGCCGCACAAACAATCGGGCGGATTCCAATCATTGCTGCATTTGCAACTGGAATCATGACAACCATGTCGGAAACTTCGAGATAAATTTTGTAATATTTTACGGTTTTATCACCGACTTTCTTTTCGAAAATATCTTTGATTTGTCCGACACCCTGACTTGGGTAAACAACGCGCTGGTCTACAGCGAATTCTACGATTTCTTCACTCATATTTTTATATTATACCACCAATTCTCTTAAAATTCAATCAAACAATCAGGAACTTCATTGGCCATGAGCTCACATGCTTTATCACTCGGATGAAGATGATCACCGGAATCACATCCTTTTGCAAATGATTCAGGATTTTTTGAATCACGGACCGCCTTGTCAAAATCGATGCAGCCGTCAAAATCTTTTGAGGTCCGAAGCCATTCATTGAATTCTTTGCGGATAGATTCGCGGTTTTCGTTGTAGGTCCGCCAACCATATATAGGAAGCAATGTTGCACTCCACACTTTGAGGCCTATTTTTCTTGCGGGTTCGATATAGATCTTTTTTACGCCGTCGATTAAATCCTGCACGCTCGGCATATCGCTCCATGGCCGGAATTTGTTTACTTCAATACCGACCGGGTGAATGATGTCGTTGATTCCGTGGTGGATGATGATTGCGCTTGCTCCGGCGACATTTGTTTCGATTGGAAAGCGAGTTGCACCTTTTAATCCATAAGCCTGATAAGTGATGCAGTCGTACTGACGGAGAATTCTCGTTCCGCAGACAGCACGGCGTATTATTGAGACATTGCCGCTTCCGTTTTTGAAAGCTCGTTCAGCCAGAAAATTTGGCCAGCTCAGGCAGGAAATTGAATCACCGTAACAGATGAGCGCGTGATTTTTTTCTTCGGTAAAGATGTCGATTGTGTTCAAAAAGTAAAAAATATTTGTTGCCATTGAAAGGTCGTCCGGTAAATCCCTGGACTCGGCATAATCTCCATAAGCAAAATATCCTTGTTCGAGGTTGGTAAGAAGGGCTGTTCCTGCGTTCATTTGTGTAAAATCTGCAAAATACATGCTGACTTCAATTGTATCACCGGCATTCACATCAAACGGAATCTCATCGCTTTCAATTTCTTTTCCGGCGGGAATAATGAAATTTTTTGAAGAGCCTTTAGTGATGGGAATCGGTTTGTATTCAGCTCCGACGTTTTTTGCGCAAAATGCTTTTGAGACTTTGACATCTTCGGTGCCCGTGATATTTGAAAATCGAAAACGAAGTTTTGATCCGCTAAAGCACATTTTAACCGGGTAGCGTAAAGTGAGGTCTTTGGAATATGTGATTTCTGTACGTTTTGTGATTGAAGTCGCGGTGCCCCAGCAGGAAACCCATTTTGAAAATTCAGAATTCTTTGCGTTCATAATTCGTCCCTTTCCCAAGATTTAGTCGTATTCAGTCATTATACAGATTTCCACCTTCTATGCCCATAGAAGTGTTTAAGAACGACAGGGGCTCCGCATTATAAGCGATTTTATATTGAAAATGGCGCAAAGGAGCGAAACGGCTTACGGAAACACTCGTTTTGTGCTACCGCGAGAGCGGCAAACGTATACAGATTTCCACCTTCTATGCCCATAGAAGTGTTTAAGAGCGAGTTGTGAACTTGCCGGATATTGCAAAAAAACGGTCGGAATCGGGGTTCCAAAACAAACTCGCCTGAGCTTTGCTCACTGCGATGTTTGATTTTGGGTTCCCGATGGGAGATCGTTTTTTTGATACAGCTAGAAAATTTCAAAACTTGCTCTTAAATCTGATAATATTTGCGAAATATTCAAAAATTTGCTTGCATTTTCAAAATAATTCCGATATAGTAGAAACCATTCTTAGGGAAGCAGAGGGCTTCCAATTTCTATGCGTGCTCACGCTTTTGTTTTCGCACAATAAAAATCCACTTACAGTACAGATTTTGCGATTCCCAAAGGCAAAGAACACGCCACAGGGGAACACAAATGGAAAATGAAGAACTTGACGGCACAGCTGTCATCAATGGGGAAACTGTCTCTAATGCAGTTTCAGGGGAAAATGTCGTTTCTAAAGAATCAGCTGACATTTCAAACGAAGAGTCAAAATCACAACTCGAAAATTATATCGATAATTTAGACCGCGATTTTACGGACGACACTTCGGCTTCGCTCAGTGAGCAGGAAGAAGATTTTGATGATGAAGCAGACGATTCGGAAGATTCAGAGGAAGAAGACGACGGTGAGATTTCTTTCGCAGACCTGGGTCTTGACGAAACTGTTCTTGCCGCAATCGAAAAGAAAGGATTTAAACATCCGTCACCAATTCAGGTGCTTGCAATTCCACGCCTTTTGAACGGAGACGCAAACATCATCGCAAAAGCTCGAACAGGTACAGGTAAAACAGCCGCATTCGGTTTGCCAATCGTTCAGCGGGTTCACGAAGAAAGCGATCATGTTCGCGCAGTAATTTTGGAACCAACCCGCGAGCTTGCAATTCAGACCTGCAATGAGCTTCAGACTTTCACGAGCGGAAAATATCCACGAACAACAGTTTTGTACGGTGGAGCAAGTTACCGTGACCAGATTCGCGACCTCAAACGCGGTTGTGAAATCGTAGTCGGAACACCAGGCCGAATCCAGGATCACCTGGAGCGCGGAACTCTCAAACTTGATCAGATTGATTACTTTATTCTCGACGAAGGCGATGAAATGCTCGACATGGGCTTTATCGACGACATCGAGCACATTTTTGAGCAGGCAAAACCAGACGCACGAATCTTGCTTTTCAGTGCGACAATGCCAAAACCAATTCTTCGCATCGCAGAGCAGTTCATGGGCGACTATGAAATCTGTGAGGAAGAGGGATTTGTTGAAGAACCGCTTTTGATCGATCAGAAGTACTGGTTTATCCGGGAGAGCGACAAAATTGAGGCACTTGTACGAATCATCGACATGAGCCCGAATTTCTACGGTCTTGTTTTCACTCAGACAAAGAACGATGCCGACAACGTAACAAAAATGCTCGACGAAAAGGGCTACGATGTTGCGGCTTTGCACGGCGACATTCCTCAGGGGCAGCGAGAGAAGATTCTTGCCCGCTTCCGAAGCCGAAAGACCCGCGTTCTCGTGGCTACAGACGTTGCTGCCCGCGGTATCGACATCAACGGCCTTTCACATGTTGTAAACTATTCCCTCCCGTATGACGGAGCAACTTATATTCACCGAATTGGTCGTACAGGACGAGCTGGAACAAGCGGAACTGCAATCACTTTTGTCCGACCGGAAGAGCGACGAAAGCTTGAATTCCTCAAGAACACAGTTCGAAAGGCAGCAAAGGGTGAGCTCAACGAAGAAGAAGTTCCATCAGTAAAGAAAGTTCTCGAAGTAAAGCGCGAGCGCATGCTGGATACTCTCAAAGTTCAGCTCGGACTTATGCGTGACCCTGCCGATGTGAAAGACGGAGTTGTCTACATCGGTGGCGGAAAGGCACAGGTTGAAGGCGAAGATCTTTCAAAGCAGGATGATTTTGTTCCAGAACTTAAAGAAGTCGATGCAATTTACACAAAGATGGCCGGAGAACTTTGCGAAGGTCAGGATGCAGAAAAAGTTCTTGCAGGCATTTTGAGCGTAACTTACGGAAAGTCACTCGATGAATCTCACTACGGCGACATCACACCAATCAGACCGCGTGGGGAGCGATTTGGCGATCGTGACCGTGGCGGAAGAAGAGGCGAGCGCGGAATGGGCGGACGTCGTGACCGATTTGAAGGCGAAGACCGAAGCGACCAGAAACGACTTTTCATTCAGCTTGGCCGACGCGACGGTTACAATGCACGCGGAATCGCAGACTATTTCAGCGATTTGCTCCATATTCCTGGAAAAATGGTTGACCGAATCGACGTTTCAACAAACTTCTCGCTGGTCAGCCTCCCAATCGAAAGCGCGGACAAAGTTCTTGAGCTTTCAAAAATCGGCCAGATTCCACATGTTCATGTTGACTCAAAGAGCGGCAGCGGACGTGGCGGACGCGACCGTGATTTTGACGACTTTGGTGGCCGTGACCGTGGATTTGGCGGAAGACGAGACCGGGGCGGAAGAGGCTTTGGCGGATTCGGCCGTGATCGTGACCGCGACCGCGGATTTGGCGGAAGAGACCGTGACCGCGGTTTTGGAAGAAAGACCCATGCTCAGACAGAGCGAAACGGAGCTTCTTCTTACAAAAAGAGCTTTAAAGACGAATTCTAATTAAAAGTACGAATGTAAGTTTTTGAAAATTGACGGTGTTTCAAAAAAACGGCGCGAGGAGCGAAACAGCTTACGAAAACACTCGTTTTGTGCTGCCGCGTAAGCGGCAAACGTATATAGTTACAAGCACAAAACGCGTGTAGCAGGCTAGCCTGCGGTTTCGATAAGCTGTTTTCACGACTGGGAGCCGTTTTTTTTTAAGACATTAATTGCTTTTTATTTTATAATATCGCTGAGGCAATATTTTGGCACAGAAACTTTTGCGAATGGGAATCGATGTTGGTTCCACGACTGTTAAAATCTTAATTCTTGATACTGAAAAAAACGAAATCGTTTACAATCATTACGAGCGGCACCATGCTGAGCAATGGAACACTTGCCAGCGTCTTTTGTGCGATGTTGCGGACAAATTTCCTGGTCAGCGTTTCAGAATTGCGATTTGCGGTTCGGGTGGAAAACCAATTTCAGATAAAATCGGCGCGCATTTCGTTCAGGAAGTTGTTGCCAATTCTTCGGCTGTCCGTGCCTTGTATCCTCAGACCAGAACTGCGATTGAGCTTGGCGGTCAGGATGCCAAAATTATTTTCTTTTATGATGATGACGGGCGGCTTGTAACTTCTGACATGCGAATGAACGGAAGCTGTGCGGGCGGAACAGGAGCTTTTATCGATGAAATTGCCTCGCTTTTAAAAGTTCCGACTGAGCAGTTTGAAGGTCTTGCGGCCGCAGGAATGGAAGTTCATTCGATTTCCGGGCGATGTGGTGTTTTTGCAAAGACAGATATTCAGTCCATGCTCAATCAGGGCGTTAAGCGTGAAGATATTGCCCTTTCTGCTTTTCATGCGATTGTAAAACAGACTGTTGGCGGTCTGGCTCAGGGACTGGAGTTAAAGCCTCCGATTATTTTTGAGGGCGGCCCGCTCACTTATGACCACACTCTTGTAAAAGCCTTTGCCGAAAAATTAAATCTTAAACCAGAAGAAATTATCCGCCCGGAGCACCCGGAGACAATCGTTGCGCGGGGTGCTGCAATTGCGCTGGACGAGCTTTTCCCATGCGAAGAAGGCTCCGACGGAATTTTAATTGATGACGCGATTCATGCTCTTGATGGCGGAGTTGTGCGCGTGGAGCATGTCGGATCAAAAATCAAAAAGCCATATTTTGAAAACGAAGAAGAATGCAGGGTCTGGAGACTGGCTCATAAATCCCCGGAACTTGCAAAAATAGATTTAAAATCGGGTGATACGCTCAACGTTTACATTGGAATTGACGCGGGAAGTACCACGAGCAAAATGGTCTTGATGACCGAGGACGAAAAAGTCTTTGACCGTTACTATGCGAATAACCGGGGCGACCCGATCAATGTCGTGCGCCGCGGACTCATGGAACTTCATGCAAAATACGAGGCAATGGGCGTAAAACTCAACGTGCTTGGACTTGGCACAACAGGTTACGGAGAGCTTTTGATTGCAAAGGCTTACGGAGCTGATTATCACACTGTTGAAACCGTGGCCCATGCAACCGCTGCCCGAAGATTTGTTCCCGACGTGAGCTTTATCCTGGACATTGGCGGTCAGGACATGAAGGGAATCTGGGTTTCTGATGGAATCATCACGAATATTACGCTCAACGAGGCCTGTTCCAGCGGATGCGGTTCCTTCCTTGAAAATTTTGCTTCTTCACTCAAAATCCCGACTGACAAAATTGCGGATGCGGCTTTTCGCTCAAAAAAGCCTGCTGACCTCGGAAGCCGATGTACGGTCTTCATGAACTCAACGATTATCACAGAGCAGAAAAACGGCTGTGGACCGGATGACATCATGGCTGGTCTTTGCCGTTCGATTATCGAAAACGTGTTTACAAAAGTCGTCCGAATTTCAAACACAAGCATTCTCGGAAACAAAATCGTAGTTCAGGGCGGAACTTTCAAAAACGATGCTGTTTTGCGCTCTCTGGAACAATATCTTGGCGTGGACGTTCAGCGCGCTCCATACCCGGGCGAAATGGGCTGTATCGGTGCGGCATTGCTCACAAAAGAAAAACACCTTTCTGGCGAAAAATCGCTGTTCATCGGTTTTGATGCACTGGGATCGCTTTCTTACACACAGCGCGAAAATGTAATCTGCTCAAAATGTGCGAATCATTGTTCACGCAGCCTGATTCAGTTCTCGAACGGCACGACTTACATCACAGGGAACCGTTGTGCGCGCGGTGAAGTTGTTCTGCCGGAAGAATTGAGCGACGAGGACAACCCTTCGGCTACGCTTAGGGCACTTAAAAATGAGGACGAAGAAGCCGTTTCTGGACTTGGCGAGCCTGAGAAAACAAAGCCGGGCGTGATTCCTGAGTCAAAGACACGCTATACTCCAGACCTTTTCCTTATCCGCGAGCAGCTTCTTTTCAAAAAATGGGATTACAAAGAAGTCGGTCCAAAGAAAAATATCACAATCGGTTTGCCGCGAACTCTAGAATTCTGGGATTCAATGCCTTTCTGGTCAACTTTCTTCCGTTCGCTGGGCTACGACGTAATTCTCTCGCACAAAAGCAGCCGGGAAATGTTTGAAAACGGCATACCTTTCGTTCCAAGCGACACAGTATGCTTCCCGGCCAAACTGGCTCACGGCCACATTCAGGATTTGGTTAAACAGTTCGAAAAAATCGGGGCGTTGCGGGTAGGGAGCGACGGTGAAGCCGGCAAAACTCTCGATGAGAGTTTTGAGCGAGTCTCGGTGAAGGCTATGCCTGAACCGTCTCCCGCAGAAGGGGCAGGCGGAAATGGCAAAGCCATTGGAGCCGAGGGGGAGACTTCCCCCGACAAAACTGCTAACTGCCGAATTTTTATGCCAATGGTCATGGAAATGCCTGCGACCGACAAGGCTCGTGCTTCAAATTACGTTTGTGCAGTCGTAAAAGGCTATCCTCTGATTATTTCGCATTCCGAAAATCCTGCGCGAAGATGGAAGGTGCCTTTTGACAATCCAATGTTCCACTGGTACTCGGAAAATGACCGCAAAAATCAGATTCTCAATTATTTTAACTCGGCTTACGGTCTTCCAAAAAATGAAATTGAGGCCGCTTTTGAGCAGGGAGAGAAGGCGATTCAGGCTTTTCGCACAAAAATGCGCGAAGAAGGTCAGAAAATCATCGACAAAGTGACCCGGGAAGGAAGTTTTGCCGTGGTTCTGGCCGGTCGTCCTTATCACACGGATGCGCTTGTAAGCCACGACCTTTCGCGAGTCTTTACAAAGCAATATATTCCTGTTCTTACGGTTGATTCGCTTCCTGAGCTGAATGACGTGAACCTGCGTTACACACGTGCCGAAGTCACAAACAATTTCCACACACGAATGCTTTCAGGCGCGCTTCTGGCGGCAAAATCCCCGGTTCTTGAATATGTTCAGATTGTAAGTTTTGGATGCGGACATGACGCGATTCTTTCTGATGAAATTACCCGAATCATGACCGAAACTTCCGGCAAATCTCCGCTGATTCTCAAACTTGACGAGGGCGGGGCGGCAAATTCCCTGAATATCCGCGTAAAGTCTTTCATCGAGACGATTACTGAGCGAAGGGCCAAAAAAGGCAATCTCCCGTTCAAAGATTTGGGCGATGCTTATTCTTCAAAATTCAGCAAAGAAGACCTTGAGATGCGCACGGTTTTGATTCCGAATGTTTCCGTGGCTTTCTGTAAGCTTCTCAGCGGTGTTTTGCGAAAACAGGGGCTCAGGGCACTTCCGCTTTCACTGGGCGAAAACAGTCAGATTCAGGTGGGCAAAAAATATGTTCACAACGATACTTGCTTCCCGGCCCAGATGGTAATCGGCGAGGCAATTTCTGCCCTTCAAAGCGGCAAGTATCCGCTCGACCGTGTTGCAATCGGCATGGCAAAATATCAGGGCGACTGCCGCCTTTCGCATTATTCGGCTCTGCTCCGTCGTGCGCTTGATGCGGCAGGCTTTAATCAGGTTCCAATCGTTTCGACCGACCCAGTTGATTCAAAAAACATGCACCCTGGATTCAGACTTGGCGCGCTTTTTAACATCCGCTCGCTTTATGTCGTTACGATGATGGACATGCTCGAAGAATTGCGCCGTCAGATCAGGCCGTATGAGCTTAACAAGGGCGAGACAAACCGAGTTTTTGACGAAGTGATTGACGAAATTTCTGCTGGAATTGACAAAGGAATTCATGCGGCTCTCAGAGCATACAAGCGCGGAATCAAAAAATTCTGTCAGATTAAATACGACCGCTCAAATCCACGGCCGCGGGTTTTCGTGACAGGCGAATATCTTGTTACATTCCACCCCGGCTCAAATTTCCATGTCGAGCGTTACCTTGAACAGAACGGAATGGAAGTGATTTTGCCTCGAATGGCCAACGTTTTCCGCAAGGATTTTTATGCCCGCGTGGTTGAGGCAAAGGATTTGAACGTAAAATTCAAGCCGGTGAACGCGATTTTTGACCGTGTTGCAGAAAAACTCTTTGCCCATGCAAATGCTGTGTGCGAAAAGGAAGCTTCAAAACATCCGCTTTTTGTGAAGGCAACTCCGCTTCCACTTCTTGCCGCCGAAACCGACGAGATTATGAACCGCACCTTCCTTTCTGGCGAAGGCTGGTTAATTCCTGGTGAGATAAAGGAATATGCGCTTCGTGGCGTTCAGTCTTTCGTGATTTTGCAGCCTTTTGGATGCCTTCCGAACCACATTTGCGGACGAGGAATCATGAAAAAGGTTAAGGAAGAATTCCCGGCTGTGCAGATTCTACCGCTCGACCTTGACCCGGACACGAGTTTTGCGAACGTAGAAAACCGCTTGCAAATGCTGATTATGAACGAAAAATCGAGAAATTTATAAAAAGGAAATTTTATGATAAAAAAAGTTTTGAAATGGCTCCCGGCTCTTTTTGTCGCCTGTTGTAATATTTACCTTTCGAGCCAAGAGCACATCAAGCAGATGCCGACTTTCTGGAATGCGGACAAAGTCGTCCATTTCTTTTGCTTTGCGGGCTTTTCTTTTTGGGTTGCCTTTGCCTGTAACATCAAATCGTACAAAAAAGTCTGGCTTCCAACACTGATTATCAGTTTGTGGGCTGTGACCGACGAAATCCACCAGAGTTTTACGCCTGGGCGAGAGTCTTCTGCGCTGGACTGGTTTGCCGACACAGCCGGAGCCTTTTTGGGGGCAGTGGTCTTTGTTTTTGTTGTGACAAAAATTAAAGCCTTACTGGAACGCCGAGCTTGTCCAAATCGCGTTTGATTCCGTCGACTGTGTAGCCCATTGAGTGGACCATGCTTGCTATGAGAGCTGCATCGGCTTTGCCCTGAGTGAGAACGTCTGCAAGGTGCTGAGGAGTGCCGCCGCCACCAGAAGCAATTACCGGAACGCTTACATTTTCTGCAATCATTTTTGTGACAGTAAGTTCGTAGCCGTTACGAACGCCGTCAGCATCAATTGAGTTGAGGACGATTTCGCCTGCTCCAAGTGAAACTGCTTTTTTTGCCCATTCAAGAGCGTCGAGATCTGTTTTGACTCGGCCTCCGTTGATGTAAACGCGGTAGCCGCTTGGCATTTCGGCGTCTTTTGCGGCATCCATTCCAAGAACGATGCACTGGTTTCCGAAAACCCTGGCTCCTTCACGAATCAAATCAGGATTTTTGACAGCCTGTGAGTTGAGGGAGACCTTTTCGGCACCCGCAAGAATTGTGGAGCGGATGTCTTCGATTGTGCCGATTCCGCCGCCAACGCAGAAAGGAATGAAAACCTGCTCCGCAACGCGTGAAATCAAGTCGAGGATTGGGCCGCGACCACGGGCACTGGCCATGATGTCATAAAAAACAAGCTCATCAACGCCCTGCTCATAATATTTTTTTGCCATCTCAACCGGATCACCGATATCGATATTATTCTGAAATTTAACGCCCTTAGTAGTCCGTCCGTCCTTAACGTCCAGACAGACAATTATTCTCTTCTTTAACATAGTATTCCTCGCAGAATTTAACCACAGATTACACAGATTAAACGGATTAACAGTTTTGTCATACGAAAATCCTTTGTGTTATTACGAAAAACTTTCATTTAAGAAATATATAATCTGTGACATCTGTGTAATCTGTGGTTTATTTTATATAGTTTTCCAGAATTTTCAGTCCAGCTCGGCCGCTCTTTTCCGGGTGGAACTGGAACGCCGTGATGCTTCCCTGGCTTACGCAGGCTGGGACTTTACAGCCGTAGTTGGCCCATGCTTTTACGATTGACTGGTTGCTCGGTTGAATCAAGTATGAATGGACGAAGTAGAAGTCGGATTTTGGATCAACGCCATCAAAAAGCGGAGTAGAGCCGTTGGTGTATTCCAGGTTGTTCCAGCCCATGTGAGGAACTTTAAGCGCATGGTCACTGAGCGGAGCCGAAGTGCGGTCACTGAGCGGAGCCGAAGTGTCTTTCCATACGCTTTCAAAATGGCGGATTGTGCCTTTGAGCAAGCCCAGACATTCAACATCACCTTCTTCGGAATGTTCAAAAATAATCTGTGAGCCGAGGCAGATCCCTACCAGTGGCTTTTGAGCTTGTGCCCAGTCTTTTAAGAATGTGTCGAAGCCTGTGAGCTTAAGCTGCTCCATCGCATATTTTGCTTCGCCCACGCCCGGAAAAATCAGACGGTCACACTTTTCTAAATCAGCCGGATTTTTTGAAAGCACATAATCAGCCTTCAAAAAGCCCAGCGCCCGCTCAACGCTCTTGATATTACCAGCGTTGTAATCAACGATTCCTACCATGCGAGAAAATGTAACATAAAGACGATAAATTCTCAATCGTAAAAAACATGCCGCGCCCACCGTGGAAGCCCGAAGTTGCTGCGTTGGTTGAGCGGAGTCGAAACCAATGCAGTAATGAGCGTTAGCGAAGGCTGGAAGGGTGGTAGACCGTTGATTCGCGCCCTTATTAACTTTCCTCTTAACTTGCCGATAATCTTTTTATATGATGAATACACATGATTTTCTTCCTGTGATTAAGGCGGTTCTCTCAGACAAGCGCGTGATTATTACGGCTGTGATTGTGTTTGTCTTTATGGATTTGTGCGCATACATCGTGCGTTACCGAAAAAAGCCAAAAGTCACTAAAGCTAAGAAAACAATTGCCGCACCCGCTCCTGCTCCTGCCGAAAAGACCGGCGAAGAAGGTGGAGAAGATGCAGGTGGCGACGAGGAATAAGGGCGAGCAAGTTTTTGCCTTTTTTCTTCTTTATAATGTCCAGTCTGTCTTTCCAGAATGTGCCGCAGATTCTAAGCCTCTTTTCTGAAAAAAGTTGCGAGAGAATTTCTGCGGTGTCCTTTGCATCCCATACATTGATTCCAAAAATTTTAAGTTTTTTTCTATTATAAAGCTCCGTAAGTTCGTGAGTGGCTTCCTGTCGTGTGTAGAGACGGCGGTTTTTGCGGATAAAACTGAATGCAAGTTCCGCGTCCGGGGCGGTATAGCTGATTTTTTGATTTTTTGCCCTTGCGTCGCAGATGTCACATCCTGAGCAGGCAGTTTCTTCGCCTCCAAGATAATCCAGAATCATCTGACGGCGACAAGTTTTGCTCAGCGCAAAGTCGCCCAAAGCACGTTCACGGCTGCCTGGCCTTGCCTGCCGCCAGCGCACAAAATCCGCATGATTCCAAATCAGCACGGAATTTACGTTCGCACCGTTACGACCAGCACGGCCAGCTTCCTGCACGAAATTTTCAAGATGCTCGGGCGCGTCCAGGTGGATTACGCTTGCAATGTCGGACTTGTCCACGCCCATTCCGTAAGCACAAGTTGCTGTCAAAATCCCTTCGGTTGAATTGAAAAACCATTCTTCCACGGCTGTCTTTTCTTCGCGGGTAAGTCCGGCATGATAGAACCGCGTTTTTTCCCTTCCAAAATATGATGCACAAACATGGGCCATTTCTTCGGTTCTGCGGCGGCTTCCGCAAAAAATAATCAGCGGTTTTTTCATTGTCAGTGCCAGTTCCAGCGCGGCCTTTTTCTTGGCGTAGGCGTATCGCACGGCGTAATGAATGTTTGCGCGGTCACTAGCTCCCCGCACAAGATGATAATTCCCGTCAAAAAGAATTTCACCGATACGATCGAGGACAGGCTTGCTTGCAGTGGCGGTGAATGCCGTAACGAGTTTTACGCCCAAAGTTTTGATGACGCGCCCAAGTTCAAGATAAGAAGGACGGAAAGAGTCGCCCCATTCCGAAACACAGTGAGCCTCATCAATTGAAATGTGGCTGATTTTGACTTGTGAGAGCCTTTCAAGAAGATTTTCTGAGCACAGAACTTCGGGATTTGCGATAATCACCCGTGCAGGATTTTCTTTGTCGGTGAGGGCATTGAAATTTTCTTCGCGTTCTTCTGGTGTTTGTCCGCCTTTAAAGACCACCGAGCGGATTCCTGCCTGTTCCATGCGGCGTTTCTGGTCGCTCATCAAAGCCAAAAGCGGATAAATTACGAGCGTCGCGCCTTCGAGAAGCAGGGCAGGCACAAGAAAGCACATTGACTTTCCAGCCCCGGTTGGAAGAAGCACAATCTGACGGCCGCGGTAAATGTCGTCATCGTCTGTGTGGCCGGAAAAAGCTGCGTCTTCGTGCAATGCTGCCTCGCCGTCCAGAATATTTGCGATTACAATGCGCTGCCACGGAAAAAGATAGCTGACATGAAAGCCTTCGCGTGCAGCCCGCACAGCTCCGTCCGCATCAAAAAGCTCGTCCGCGCCCCCCTCAGCCACGCCAATCCCGTCAAAAGAAACTTTTTCAACATCTGCCATAATTTATGCCTCCCGTTCAGAAGGGTTATCCGTGAAACCGATTTGTCGTGATTCTTTAGCCTTATCGGTATTCAGAACACTTGCCAGCATTGCTACTCCATGTTCTGTAAAAGCAAAGGGGTATGACGAGGAATGTTTCAATGATGCGAACTCATCGCAATTTGCGATGAGTTCATCAAGCTCTTGTTTTGTGATTCGGAACATGAAGTCCAATGGAAAACGATTGATATGCCGCTTTACGGCCTCGTTTAATCTGTATGTAGGAACTCCATACAACTTAGCCAAATCACGATCAATCATAACGCGCTGATCACGGATGATAAAAATCATGTCGTCTAAGTTTCGTTTTGTTTCCGTCTCAATTTCTGCCATAAAAATCTCCTATAAAACTTCTGTATATATATAGGAAATTTTTTCGCATTTTCGGCAATGCAAGTGCAAAATTTTTGAAAAAAAATTGCCACATGGATGTGGCGACACAGGAAAGCGAGAATTTTACCTGTAAAATTCTCGTCAGGAATCCAGAAATCCAGGAAGGATTTCTGGTTCCCTATTTTCGGCAATGTAAAATGAAAAAAAAGTAAAAAAATTGAAAATTTTATGCTGTGAGCCGAGTGGAAAAGCAAAGCAAGAAAAAGCCAAAAAAACGGTTGGAGTCGGGGTTGCGACACAAACTCGCCTGAGCTTTGCTCACTGCGATGTTTGATGGCGCGTTCCCGACGGGAAACCGTTTTTTTATTTATCCAGAATCGTGATTTCCACCCGGCGGTTCTTTGCTTTGCCGGCTTCGGTGTCGTTTGACGCAATCGGCATTCTTGCACCGAACCCTTGCGTGAAGATGTGGTATTTGTCGCGCAAGCCGATTTTAATCATGTACTGTGCAACTGAATCCGCGCGCTCCTCACTCAAAATCTGGCAGCCTTCTGGAGTGCCGGAAAGGGCGGTGTGACCGGTAATAAGCAAATCATTCGGGTAATTTTCGATGATTTTTGCGATTTTGTTGATTTTTGCTTTTTCGGAATCGAGCAGAACGGCTGAGTTAGGCTTGAACTGGATATTTTCAAGCGCAATCGTAAGACCTTTTTCGCTCTTTGTAACGCTTACGTCTTCCAAATCCAGGTCTTTTACCTTTTCCAACACCTGTGCAAGATTTTCGTCGGTGGCTGTCCTTTCAAAATCAGTAACTTCGGCGTGGGCTTTGCCAGTGAAGTCAAACTGATTGCCAAGATATGTTTCCATTACAATACGGAAATCTTCTGTATAATGATCAATCTGGCCTTTATCGTTGTCCCACCAGATTGTCTGATTTGAAAAGCCCATTGTCGTAACCGGGAAATCGTCGATGAGGTTTTCGGCATTTTCCGGGAGCGGACTTTCAAAAAACAGCGAATATTTTACGCCAAGAACTTGAAACGTCTTTTTTTCATGCTTTGAATCGGAAGAAATTCCTTCCTCGTCGCGCAGATATGTGTAAGTGGCCGTAAACGGAACCTTGAACGGCTCGTTGTTTGCAAAACTTCGGCGCAAATCATGTGCCTCATGTCCGTTTGCAGTCCAGGTGTCGCCAGGTTTTATCGCTTTTTCGGGCAGAATCGGAACATCGCGCACGACAGGCATGAAATATTCCTTGCCGATTTCATAAATTCCGCGTTCATCGCGCCAGTATTTGCTTTCGTATTCTTCTCCGTAAGTGAGCGCACCGTTTGTGTCAGCTGATTTTGAATTTTCGAGCGTTACGAAAGTGGCTTCGTTCAAGCCCCGCCCGTTTTTGTCGATTGAAGTGATTCGAGCCGAAACGCGGTTTACGATTTCGGCAGTGTGATTGAGCCGCCCGTTAACTTTGACAGATTCGTTGACGGTGGAAAGCACGCGGTAATTATCACCTTCCTTAAACTTGAACCGAAGAAACTTTTCCCCAGACTGAGCAGAAAGCGAAACAGAAGAAAAAAGAACTAGAAGAAAAATAAAAAAACAGCCAGTGCGATTTTTGATTTTCATAAAATTGTCTCCTTTTTCCGTTCTCCGTTTTCCACTTTCAACTTACAAATGGTCTGCCAAATCGTAATCCCCGCCCAATATTTGTTCACAGCGTTCTTTTGGCATCGGTTTGCCTTTCAAGAAGCCCTGAATGTTCTTACAGTTGATTTTTTTGAGAATATCGAGCTGTTCGCGCCTTTCGACACCTTCTGCGATTGTGTCCAAGCCCATTTTTGTGACCATCGAAATGATTGAGTCAGTGATGTTTGCTTCGACTCCGCCTTTGTCCGTGATGTTCGCGATGAAAGATTTGTCGATTTTGAGCGTGGTGATTGGGAGCAACTGCAAATAACTCAGACTTGAATAGCCCGTGCCAAAATCATCGAGCGAAAGACCGATTCCCAGTTCACGGATTTGTTTGAGCAGGTCGATTACTTCATTTTTATTGTCGATGAAAACACCTTCTGTGATTTCGATTTCGAGATTTTTGGTCGGAATCTTGTATTTTTTTACCAGCGAAATCAAATCGTAGAGGAAAGTCTGTTTTTTGAGCTGAACAGGGCTCACGTTGACGCTCATGATTCCGTCAAAGCCAAAGTCTTCAATCCATTCTTTGAGAGTTTTGATTGCTCTTTCTAAAATCCAGTCGCCAAGAGGAATGACAAGCCGTGTTTCTTCGGCAATCGGAATGAACTGTTCTGGGCTGATCCAGCCTGTGTCCTCGTCGTACCAGCGGAGCAATGCCTCGAATCCGCGCAATTTGTTTGTGGCCACGTCAAACTGTGGCTGATAATAAAGCTGGAAAAGTTCTTCGCTCACAGCCGTGCTCAATTTTGACTGAATCGCAATTTTTTCCATGAAACGCTCGCGCATTATTGTCTGGAAGAAGCAGATGTCGTTCTTGCCCTTGCGTTTTGCCTCGAACATAGCCATATCCGCATATTTGAGCAGGTCGCTGTAATTGTCACCATCGTCCGGGCAGATTGCGATTCCGCCCGAAAAGTCAATTCCTTCTTCGTTCATGACTTCGAGAAGCAGGTCGCCGGCGTTCAGAATCGTGTCCTGAGAGTTGATGTTACGCATCATCACGATAAATTCATCGCCACCGTATCTGTATACCCGTAAATCATCTTTTTTGAAGCGTTTGAGAATTTCCGCCGCGTGACAAATTATTTCGTCGCCTTCGCCGTGCCCCTGAGCGTCGTTTATCAGCTTCATGTTGTCCAGGTCCAGCAGAATGATGCCGAATTTTTCTTGATTTGACTTGGAGTGTTCGATCCAGTGTTCAAAATCCATTTTGAATTTCTGACGGTTGCACAAATTTGTCATTCCGTCGTGATAAGCCATGTGTTCAAGCTGTTCGTTCAGGAAGGTGATATTCTCAAGCTTGTTTTTTAATTCTTCGCGGGAGTTGGAAAGTTCGTCTGTGAGGGCTGCGAGCCGGAGATTTTGCCGCAAAAGCTGCTGTTCCCTTTCTTTGTCTTTGTTGACGTTTACGATTGCAATGATGATGAATCCGCTTTTTGTTGCGTTCATCTTTACACGGAGCCAGGCAGAACAGATTGTTGAATAGAAAGTTGTTTCCTGAGGTTCGCCAGTTTCGGTGCAGACACATGCCATTTTGTACCAGTCAACTTCTTTGGAGAGCCGTTCGACGCATTGCTCCGTAGTGAAGCCAACTTTTATTAAATCGCCATAAATTTTTACAAAAGTTTCGTTTACGAAGTGGATAGAAAATGAAGTCTTGAAGTCAGATTCTGTCGGATGTTTTTTTGACGAACTCTCTTCGTTTGATACTATCACCACTATTGGAGTGGAAGTGTTTTCAAGAACTTCTTTGTAGTCCCTATCCTTCATAAATCGACCTCTTTTTTAACTGGGGAATTTTTAGATGATATTCCAAATATAATTATCGGCAGAATTCCTCTAAAAAAAGAAAATTATCTCCTAAAATATTTGAAATAATCCTAAATTAAGTTATAATTAAACCGAATGCTTTGTATGCAAATGGAGGCAATATGAAAAATTGTAATTCTAAAATCCAGAAAATACTTGCTCTTTTGCTGAGCGTAATGTTTATTTTTGTTTCTTGTTCGGATATATTTTCAGGTCGCGAAGAAACAGGTTCTGTAACATTCAGCCTTAGCCCGGAACTTATCCAAGCCGTGTCGAATGCCTGCCGCGCGGCTGATGACGACATTGCCCCTAGCGATGAACCCACTGTCACAGAGCAAGAAGGTGAAAAGAAAGACGGCAAATACAAATTTGAGATTGAGATTGGTGGAAAAGGCTATAACAAGTCTGATTTCAGAAGTGCTGACGACTTGGAAAAGCTGGAAGGCGAAGTTTTCCATTTTGATAATATTCCTGTCGGGGCAAAAATTTATGCAGAAGCAAAGATTAGTGCTGTTGAAGAAAACTTGTACTGGAGAGGCAAATCAGAAGAAAAAATAATTGAAGCCGGCGAAAACACACTTTCATTCAATTTGCGTCAGATTGCCAAGTGTGAGGTTTACAATAATACAGAATCTGCTGAAACGGATGTTTCGGATATTGAAAGCATCGAAATCTATGCGCTGAAAAAGGACTCTGAAATAGCAGATAAAATTCTTAAGCTTGTTGCTCAAGACGATGATGATAATGATTATGAAATATTTAGCACTTTAAAAGACTCTAAAGCCCTTGTTTATAAATATGAAAATCCTGATAGTCTATCTCTTTCAGGTGAATTTGAACTTATAACTGGTTTTGAAGGGTATTTCATTTCTCTTGTTACTACAAAAGATGGTGTTGTTTATTTAGGACATCCAGAAGTAGATGACACAGATGCAGATCTTAAGGAAAAGGCTCTCACAAAGGTTGCTTTCAATGAAGTTAATCGCATCTATCTTTCTCTTATGGAAATGAAACTGTTCAAAAAAGTTGTAGTTCGTTTCCGTTTCGAAAATGATGATGGCAAATATGAAGAACTGAAAGACTTGTTCTCGGATAAAACATTTGATAATAATAAAGACTTTAATAACGAGTTTGATAAGTATGCATATTCAGCTGAAGAGCTTGGATATGAAATCGATATGGAAAAATCAGATTCATATCCAAAGAAAGAGGAAGGTCTTGCTGATGATACAGGTGTCATCTATGTTTATTTTAATAAGATAAAATTAATTGACATACGCTTGGAATTCTATTTCCAGAATGAAGAAGGCAAATATGTAGAAAATAATGAATTCCCGCCACTCAAATTGAATGAAACATATTTGGAAAGTAAGGAGTACAACCAGGCTGTAACTCAATATACATTGGCAATTGTAGGACGCGGCTACGATATTAATGATGAAAAAACAGATGCTGACGAGCCAGAGTTGGTAGATGGTGTTTATGTCGTTAAATTCTACTTTGATAAAGCTAGCCACGGCCCGCTTCCATTCTCTATCTCGTTGAAACCAACAAGTGGTGCAAAAGTTCCAGAGATTTCAAAAGTTCATTCTGTAACTCTTTATGCTGTTGATGCCACAAATGCTAAAAAGTTGCAGACAGCTCTTGCTAGTTCAGAGCCTTCAAAAGCTGCCACCGACATCATCAATATACTTGAAAAGCAAAATGAGGATATGCCAGAAGAGGTTACATATCTCCAGTCTTATTCTTCCGAAGTTCTTAAAGCAAAAACTTCTCCTATCGTTATAGAAGGCAGTTTCACCACTTGGGGTGCAATGGGAAAAGGCAAGTCGCTTGCTATCGTAGCCGTTGTAAATTATGGTGATGGAAAAGATATTGATGCATTCTGTATTGGCTGTTCATCTGTTATAGAAGCTTCTGCAGAAAGTAATGTTGTTGCATTTGATTATAACCCGATAAGTGTACCTTGCACTATTTCATTCTGCTTAGGCGATGACTTTGCTGAGGAATACACAATTTCTACAGCTTTGAGCAGTTTTACACCTACTAAAGACGAAACATTCTTAGAAACGGTTATGGCTGTGGCTGCTGATACTGTCGAAGCACTAAAAGAGAAGGAATATATTTATAACAGATACGTTTCAGGATTGAGTTCAGGTATTCCTTATGTAACACTGTATTTTGTAAAAGATGAGTCTAAACCAACAGTTAAAGAAATGGTACTTTCAGGTGCTCCTGAGAAAATCTATGTTGGTGAATCTAAATCATTTGGAGCCAAGTATGTATATTCTGACGGTTCAGAGAAAGCCGCAGAATCATTCCGTCTTGAGACAGCTACCGGAAAAACTTCTGACCTTGTAGAAGTCTCTGATGTAAAAGATGGAAAAATTACAATAACCGGTAAAACACCAGGAAAGGTAACATTTACAGTCTTGAGTGATGAATATGAAGAAATCGCTGCAACTTTCACCGTAACCGTTGAGGCGACAAGCACTTCAAGCGGAATTAAAGTAACACTTGCGAAGACTTCTACTACTGACGAAGGCGAGAATGTAACGCTTGAATTTGAGGAAACAAGTGACGGACTTGATTTTACCGCAACACCAAAAACTGGCACAACGGTCACAAATTACATGTGGATTGTTGAGGGACTTACACCTGAGTCTGGAAATGAAGGCGGGGCTAATTATCATATCCCAGCTTCAAAATACGAAGAACTAGGATTCGGTGTTTACCATGTCACTTGTATTGTAACAATAGATGGTGAAGAGTATTCCGTTCAAACAATATTTACACTTACATCGGAGTAAACAGAACCTCTCCTGCTTCTCTGGGGCATCCGCCTCTTTTAGAAATTTACACCATTTAACCGCACTTGGCAAGGTTGTCAATGCCAGCAAAAAAAGTGAAAATTTTTGAAAAAAAAATGCTCCGCATGAATGCGGAGACAAATCTGTACGAGAATTTTTGATACAAAACTTCTCGTACGAATCACAAAATTTGCGCAAGGGTATGTAGCCCCGAAGTTGCCGCTTGCGGCAATGAGCGTAGCGAAGGGCGGAACACCCGACCTGCCGAAGGCGGGATGCGCCCATAAATTTTAGAATCACTTCCAGTTCAAAAGATGTGGTAATTAATATTTGCTTAAAAAAAATTCTTCTCTTATAATGAAAGAAGCAGGAGAAATTATGCTTACAAATATCAAATCACTCAAAGATTACCTCGAAGAAGTTTTAAAACTTCCCGAAAAATGCATTAAGATACAAAACAAAGACGGTAGTGTTCCGGGGCCTAACAAAAGTATTCCGGCTTTTCTCAAAGAAGAATATGGAATTGAAAACGCTGACATCAAAGAGGGGCTTAAAAAGACGGCATCATTTAATGACAGCGTAACTGACATCATCGAGCGAATTGAAAAACTTTGCGGAGTTCCGGCTGCATGTATAAAATTCCTTGATGCAGATGGCAATGTCCTAAACGGAAACACTCACATCGATACTGTTCGAAAAAGTTTCGAAAAATAAAATTATAGCCGACTTTTAGAAAGGCTTTCTAAAACCTTATCTAAAGGTGCATTCATATCTTTTGCAGCTGATTCCGGCGAGACATTGTATTTTTGACAAGGGTAATCGCATTCTCAACGGCCTTTTCATTTGCTCCTTCCTGCTTAGCGGCCCTGGTTATATCTCTGTCGTGTAAATTCATGGCGGCGTAGTCCCTCCTGAACTTTTCGTTGTCTTTAATCTGCTCAACCTGTGCGGAAAGACGGTTTGTAAAATCGTCCTTGCCTGGTTCGTTCGTGTGTATGAAGTGAAGGAAGGCTTTAACTTTTTCGTCCTTCTCTTCATTGTACGCACTTGCATTATAAATTACCTTCAACGATTTGTCATTCAAATTTACGGCCGGATTTTCTGAACATGTGTTTTTGAACGTGTAACAGGGGAGACCGTAGTGTTTCTCGCGCTCGTCCTTGAATGGGTCACGTTTGCAGATAAACAAGATGTAACTGTCCTTCAGTTCGGAATAGTCTTGCCCTTTCATGAGACTGTCCATGTCTATCATGCTCTGGTAATATCGCGTGCGTTTTCGGCAATGCAAATGTGAATTTGTCAGAAAAATCCAAAAAAAAATTGCCCATTTCTGATGTTCTGTTATCAAAAATGGGCAATCTAGTAAAATATGGAAAATTGGAATTTAGACCGTTACTTTTTGCTGCTCCAATTCTTCTTTAAGAGCAATAACTTGTTCCACTGGAAGAGAAACTGCTTGAGAAATTTGTTCCACGGAACCAAGATTCATAAGGAGTAAATTCTTCGCATTTGCGATGGCGTTTTCTCGTGCACCGATTTGAATTCCTTCTATGCGGCCATCATTTCGGAGTGTCTCGTCATAAGATTCCTGATCGAACTCTGTGTAAATGTCATCCAAAATCTTCATGCGATTCTCCCGGAAAAATCCTTCCAGGAAGTCACCTTTGATTGCAAAGTCAACGGCCTCGTTAACCGCGTTGTCAAAAGTCATCCCTTGTGAAAGGTTTTCCTTCACTTGATTTACAAACTCACAATAATAATACAACGGCTCACAGTTTTTTGAAAGACTTTCATTGTGATTTTTGTTTATATTTATCACGGTCGCCGTCCATTCAAAATCTGTAGCAAATGTTTTACCATCATTTTGAACCTGTTCATCCTTAATGAAAGCATCTGAGAGCCTGTATTTGATGATATCTTCCAGCTTCGTATCACCGTTGTAGAATACGATAAACTGGGGAGCAGGAATCTTAACAAGCACGCTGCCGTAGAGGTTCTTCTTGTGTTTGTCGATGTATTGCTGATACAGTTGTGAGAAATACAGTAACCCTCGGAGCGGCATGTTTGGATTCACCGTGCTCTGGTGCTCGTACAAGCACATCTGCGAATGAATCAGGAACGACAAATCATTTTTCATCGAGACGTAAATCACATCCTCAAGCGTGGTGATTTCCAAGTCTTCAATGTTAGTGTGATTCTTCCCGCTCAGCGCATTGTACAAGGACAAAAGCCATCTTTTACTTCGGTCATCTTTGCCACCGAAAATAGTTCTGAAAAGAGTGTCCCGGTAAGTACGCTTTGGTTCCCGTTTGCGCATTTTTCTGAACTGATTTTTCTTTTTGTTTCGAATTCGCTTTTTCATGAATTCCTCCAGATAAATAGGATTTGAGAATCTGAAGAAGGCACAGTGTGGCCGGTCACAAAGTCTTCTTCAAGTTCCCATACCTATTTATTTCCAAAAAAATTCGATTTTCGGCAATGTAAAACAGAAAAAGTCAGAATTTTACAAAAAAAATCGGTGCAAGGATGTGGCAGCACAGCAAGGCGAGAATTATGCATCGCAAAATTCTCGTCAGGAATCCAAAAATCCATGGCTGGATTTTTGGTTCCATATTTTCTCATACCTTATTACTTCCATTTTTTTTGCATTTTCGGCAATGCAAATTGAAAGAAGTCAGAAAAATCCAAAAAAAAAATTCTCTGCATTGAGCTGTTTCGTTGTCCTGGCGATTTTTGCTGTGTTAAGCTGAAGTTTTTGTAAATTTAATAGAAAAAAGGTTGAATTCATCGAAAAAAATGTCATAATAATATACTAAGGATATTTTCAGTTTCCATTTAAAAAGGGGGAATTGTATGAAAAAGTTTTTTTGTGTTTCGCTGGTTGCGGCTCTGTCTTTGTTGTTTTTTTCTTGCAGCAATTTCTTTAGTTCTTCAAGTTCTGATAACGAGAGTGCACCAAATGGCAAGGCTCGTGTTCACTTCTCCGTTGGCAAGACTGATGCACGCACGATAATGCCTGAGATTTATACCGAAGAGAATATTAGCTTGGTCGAGCTCACGGCGCAGAAGATTTCTGAAGGTGAGGCGACTGTCTACAAATTGGATGGCGAAAACGAAAAGCTTTCCTGGACTAGTCTTGCTGATTTAGAAAATGATTCTATTGATATTGATTACGGCACATATACTTTTGTCCTCAATCTTAGCATTGAAGATGAAGAAGAAAATAAAACAGTCTTGGTTCAGACCTGCACTCTTGAAAATCAAGAGATTAATGCTGACACAAAAGAACTTGTCTTCAATATGAAAGAAGATTCTGGTGATGTTTCAATTGCAGTTTCTTGGGAGCTTAGGGACGAAACGAACCGAATCGGCAAGATTAGAGCTGGTCTTTATACAATTGCAAGCAATGGCGAAACCACAATTGGTATTTCTGATGCTGAAAAAACACTTACGATAAAAGGTGCGGACACTTCGGTAACGGCGACAGGCTCGTATGCATCTGTTCCAAGCGGAAGTTATCTGATAAAGCTTTCCTTGTATGACAGTGAAAGCTCAACAAGTCCTTTCAATACAATCACGGACATCATCAAAGTTAACGGCTACAAAACAAATTACGTCCTTCCTCTTGAATTTGCTAATTTGAATCTTCAATATAACGTTACTTTCAACCCGAACGGCGGCAGTTGGGAAGGTGGCCCTAACGAACCTATAACAACGACCCGCAACATGTATTCCGGCTTCATTCCTCCAAAAGAAGTTTCAAAAGATGGTTTTGTTTTGGTAGGCTGGTACGCTTTTGAAGACGGTGAACTTTCCGCTGACCTTTCTCAAGGAATATCTTCTGATGCAATCATGATTGGCCCTGAAATGGGTGCAAGAGACTACACTTTTTACGCAATCTGGGGCAAACAAGCGGGCGGAAATCTCAGCACTGACAACCGCGCTCTCATAATCAAAACCGACGCAGGGGATACGATTTATCAGAACAGCAAAATCAATCTCAGCGTAACTGATTCAAATGGTATTGATGTTGACGAAGAAATAAATTATACAGCCAAGATTTTGTACAAAGGACAGGATATAAACGAACTTGGTGGAAAGACGTATTATTCTGTAGACGAAACACAGGGCGTTATCACATTGAACGGCGAGACAACCCCGCTCCCAGAGGCCAACTATCAGCTTTATGTAACGGCATCGCGAGAACTATCCTCTGGTGCCTCCCCAGTTACAAGCAGCCAGACGTTTAATGTGAAATTGCTGGATGGAATTGAGACACAGGTGGCGTTGTATAACTATGATTCTTCTACCTACCCATATACTCATTCTTACTATTTAACAGATCCTGTAGGAACTGCAAATCTTGGAACTGCTGATTACACTGCTTCGGTTTATTTTAAAACAGCGAACATTGCATTTGATGTTGCTGGAAACTTCTACAGTATTGGCGATAAAAAAGTTGTTTCAACCAATTCTAATGCAAATGATGTAGACCTTAGTAGCCAGCTAGTAGATGATTATAAATATAACTATGGCATTCTTATCGACCTTGCTACCAACATCGCTTATAGCTATGGAATCAACAATAAAATACTGGCTCTCTTCAAATATCCAAGCCTTATTTCAAACGGAAGCATTGACGGTGCCGTTTCTTACACGACTATAAACGAAACTGCAAGTAATTATCCTTCTAAAGTCGCTGTATACGATAACAAATTGTATGTGTGCTTTCTTCAAAGTAATGATTCTGATAAACCGCTTCTGAAGGTATATGACATTTCTTCTGAAACATCGCCTGTTGAATACGCTACTTTTGATGTCAAAGAATACGCTACAAGTTCTGAAATGGGACTTTTGACTGTCAATGTCAATGACATTTTTGCAATGGAAGGGGCTGCTTATTTACTCGTTAAAGAGAACTTTAATGGCAATTCAACAAATCCGAATATTTACAGACGTGGTTCTATCATAAAGTATATTCCCCCTGAAACTCCTGGAGGAACTGGAGCTACAAAGTTCTTGCCTCTTTCTACGACACAAACGATTGCAAATACTGCTATTTCAAATATGGCTTTGTATCATGACAACGGAAATTATGATGGAGCAAGTCCTTTATATGCTGAGGAAGGTTCCGGAACCCCTGCCAGTGATGCAGCAGTTGTTACCGTCGCGAATCCGGGGGCTGGCTTCCCGAATATATACGCAGTTGCTGAAGATGATAAATATCTTTCTTCTCCTGCAAAGGTTATCGGTCTCAAACCTAAAAAACTTGTTATCGCCGATGATGGCTGTGCATTCTATTCAGATACTGAGTGCTTGAAATATAAAAATATGAATCGTGTCGCTACGATTGATTTGGAGAAGTTCTTTGTTGAAAGCGTTAAGACGACAAAGGCAGAATTCGCATCATCTGTTTCTGATTATCTGCGCTCTGATATTAAGCTAACGACATTGGAAACTCCTACAACCTCGCAACCTACTGGCTATCGTTTTGCGTCATCTGGTTCAGTTTGGACTTCGGTAACTGTAAACGATAGTTCTGATTCTCTTTACTTGTCTGTAAAATCTGGAGATAACCAGTAGCCAATCATGCAGAACACCCCGCTAATCACCGTCTGCATTCCAGTTTTTCAGACCGAGCCTTATCTTGCGGCTTGCTTGCGCTCGGTCTATACGCAGGACTTTGACAGCTTTGAGGTGGTGGTGCTGAGTGACAGAAGCCCCGGCAAGGACGAAAAAGGGCGGAGTGCCAAAAAAATCGTCAGGCTGGTGCAAAAAGAATGTGACGGATGGCGAAAGAGCCACAATCTTCCGCCTGTGAAAATCCGCTTTTGTGAGCACCGCGAAAACCGTGGTTGCGTGGAAGTGAGGCGGACGCTTGTGTATGAGTCGAAAGGCAAATACCTTGCGATGATAGACAGCGATGACGAGTATATGGAAGGTGCGCTCTCGTGTCTGTACGAGGCGGCAATTTCCAAAAACGCGGACATCGTGCACGGAACTTTTGTTTCGGGCGAATATGACAGCGAAGGAATCTTTCATGCTACGGCAGAAACCAAGTGCGGAAGGATTTTTTACGGCACAAAGGAAGGACTGGACATTGCCCGTTCGTGGTTCGCAGGGCTTTTCAATGGAAATGTCTGCGGCAAGCTGATTGAAAAGAGCGTGTACGAAAAGGCTTTCGAGCAGATTCCGTATACCGAGTGCAACATGGCGGACGACCTTCTGATTTTCTTCTTTGTGGGCATGAACGCGCGCCGATATGTGGGCATCGAGAACAAAATCTACCGCTACCGAATCAACAGCGGCATGAGTTCGCACCGCAAAATCGACACGCTCAAAAAATGGAAGATGATTTGCACGTCATCAAGCGTGTTCAGCATCATCTCACAGTGGCTAAAGGAGTACAACGACGGTCTTCTTTCGCCGAGTGACATTGAGCATCTTGGGAAGGTCACGCTTTCATATCTGGCAAACAACATCCGCCAGCTGAGAGCATCCGTAATCCCGGAGCTGCAGGAAGAAGCAAAACTTATGCTCTACGACTTCTGGGGCGAAAGCTTCGTGAAAAAGGTAGAGAAGGCAATAGAAAACGATATACGGACATAAAAAAGGGGGAACCTATGAAAAATGTGATGAAAAAGCTTACAGGACTTTTGATTGTTCTCGTGCTAGCTTTGTTTGCCGGCTGTTCCGATGTGGACGACGGAGCAAAAAAAGACTCTTCTGAAACAAAATACACCGTAAGCGGAAGAGTCCTTGTAGGCGGTACAAACGGTGCGACTGCCTCAAAGCTCTTCAGTTCTGCCAGTGCCACAAGAAGTGCGACAAGTAGCTTTGAGACGGAATATGGAACAGTAAGCCAGCCGTTGCAGGTTAAAGCCACAAAAGGGGACTCCAGTTTTATCGCTGATGTAGACTCTGACGGAGTATATTCTTTAGTATTGCCTGAAGCCGGCGCATGGGACCTAGAGATTTCAAAATATATGTATGAAGATGAAGCTTTGGGGCAGACTGCATACTCTTTGTATGGAACTGCAGAAGTAACAGTATCTACAGAAAATGCTGAAATTTCAAACAACGATATTGTTGTTTATCCGAAGTTTTACAGTGGCATAAAAGGTGCGCTCAATCTCACAATCTCAGATGGAACGAAAGATTCAAAAATCAGCAAAGTCTCTTGCACTGCAGTTTATAAAACAGACGAGGTTCTTCCCGACGAAAGTGCTGAAAAAATTAATGGCTCATTAGACTTCACTTCCGGTAGCGTGACAATCTCTCAAAACAATGTCCCAGCCGGCACCTACGAACTTACCTTCTCATTTGAAGACGCAAGTGGCAATGTCCTCTACTCATGCAAGGAAACAGTCACAGTGTTCTCAGGCTGGACGACCGACACATGGTTCGGTGAAAGCCCATATATGCAGAAAGACGATGACGGAAACTACAGCTTTGTGATTACAGACGCACTGATTGCTGGCTATGGCACGGAGACGGTACCGAGTACGGACACGGTATTGTATAGTTATGCTTCGGGTGCATACAACTACTATATTGCAAACAGTGCAGATGTTAAGACTAGCGATAGTACGGCTAACTTTACGAGTGAAACAAACAGCTTCTGTTTTGATGCAGACGGAAATGTATATGTACTTGTAGAAAATGATGATAATGGAACTACTTCTTATTCAATAAAATCAAATAAAACAGGATTTACAGAAACTACTCTTACAGAATCAAGTTTTTCTAACTACTCACCATCTCTAGCGATAGATTTAGCAAAAAATGTCTTGTATGTATGGTATTGCCATGAAAGTGAGCTTGTTATTTACAAATATCCATCACTAATTTCAACTGGAAATGGCACAGAGTCTTCAAGCTTCACTTTCTACGGTCCTTCACTAACAATCGATGGCGAGACAGTTTCTGTATGGCCAGACACTTGTATGATTAATAATGAAATAGCGTATATCATTGAGCGCGATACAAGTTATAACGATTATGGCTCATTCTTGTTCAAAGCAGCTCTTACAGGTACCGGCTCATTAGATGAAAACAATTATGTAAGTCTTGGTTTGAATGGCACTTCTTCAGCCAGCGTAACAGACATGCTTTATCAGGACGGTGCGGTGTATATCTTGGCTCGAAATGTTTCTTCTTCTTCTGGCATTTACAGCACTGGTGCTCTCCTGCGTTATGATGTAAAATTTGGTACGGTAAAAACACTTATAGGGCTTTCAGAACCTGTTGATTTATCTGGTGTTAAGTTATACTCGAGTGTTTATATTCCTGATGATGATACTAGTTATCAATGCTATACAGACAGCTCCCTTAAAACACCATTCTATGCTCCTGCAGATTTTACTTGGACAGCCAATGAGGAAAAGCACACCATATTCTCATCGTTATACACACCTTCTCTGCTTGATAAAAGTAATGCTACCTTATCAAAAACTGGATTTTATGGTCCAGTCAAGTTTGTTGCCGTGAAGCCTCGAAAACTAGTTATTGCTGATGACGGCCTTGCTTTCTATACAGATAACGATGGGGCCCTTAAATACAAAAATGTAAGTCGTGTTGTTACCGTTGATTTGGAAAGTTTTGCTATTACCGATTCAACAGAAACAGATGCAATTTTTGGAGAAAACAATTCTGCCAGGTTACATATCTCGTTTGAAAATGATTCCGATTTCCAATATGAGTTTAATTCTTCTTCTGATGTATTCCCTAACTTGGAAGCTAAAGTATATTACTCGGGCAATACTCAAGGTGTAGCACCTGGTAATTCTTTTGAAGTCGGTATCCCGTGTGCTGACTAAGATATGTTAATCTATCCCCTGCGTGCTTCTGAAGTGCGTGCAGGGGCTTTTTTATTGTTAAAATAGCTTTGTCATGCTACAATAAATTTGTTAGTAGATTTGTAGGATGTGCGTTATGCCAGCATTAATTAATGCAAAGACAGTTTTGAATTCTTTTGTTCCAATCACTCGCTTTAATAAAGGTGAGGCAAGTAAAATTGTCAGCGAAGTAAAAAATGATGGAATTAAGTTTCTCGTCAGGAATAATGCACCTGAATGTGTAATGCTCAGCCTTGAAATCTATAAAAATCTTCTCGAACAGCTTGAAAATTATGAACTTGCTGCAAAAAGAATCTCTTAGAAATGAAATCATCCCCTCCCTTTATTTCCGTTTGCCTTCCTCTGTATGACACCGAGCCTCTTTTGGCCCAGTGTTTGCGTTCCGTCTTCCTGCAAGCTTTCGATTCTTTTGAAGTCATCGTTCTCTCCGATGCAAGCCGTGGAAAAGACGAGAAGGGGCGCAACGGCAAAAAAATCACAAAATCGGTTTATAAAGAGTGCCGTAAAATTCGCAAAAAACAGAATCTTCCTGACGTAAAATTTCGCTTTATTGAGCATCGTGAGAACATGGGACTTGTTGAAGTCCGCCGTTCGCTTATGTATTACGCACAGGGGCAGTATATCGCCTATGTTGACAGCGATGATGTTCTGGAAGAAGGTGCCTTAAAATCCTTGTTTGATGTTGTTCAAAATCAGGATGCGGATATCGTGCAGGGGCGTTCAACGACAGGTGTGTTTCTTCCTGACGGTAAGTTTGTTCCAGCTCAAAAAAATCTTTATGCCAAAATTACCATCGGCACCGTTTCTGGTTATGACATTCTAAAAACTTGGATTCATGACGGAGATTTGTCAGGTGTTCTTTGGGCAAAATTGATAAAAAAGAGCCTGCTTGAAAAAGTCTTTGATAGCATTCCTCATATTGAATGTAACATGGCAGAGGATTTTCTGATTTTCTTTTTTACAGCCTTTTATGCAAAAACATATGTGGGTGTAGATTGCCCCGTCTATCGTTATCGTGCAGCAAGTGGTATGAGTAGTGCCCGAAAAATCGATTCGATAAAAAAATTGCGGATGGTTTGTTCGACTGCCAGTGTTTTTACGGTTATTTCAGAGTCAAAAGAATTGCAGAAGCTGGAAGAAGCAGAGGTATTGTGTGTGCGCCGGCTTGCTTCCCATTATCTGTTGAACAATTTAAAACAACTTCGCGAAGCTGTCATCCCAGATTTGCAAGAAAAAGCCCACGCCATGCTGTGCGAATACTGGGGCGCGGGCTTCGTCGAAAAAGTTGAAAAAATTATGGATTCAGCAGAGAACTAGTTCATAGGAGCTGTTACTGTAACGTATCCGTCAGTTCTAACCTCGTAAACAAAATCGTCATGCAGCATTTCACTTCCTCAGATTGTACGGTGGAGTTCCGCCCTTTCAGTCTTTTTTTTGTCTGCCATTTTCATCATCCTGCAAAAGAATAAATATAGCATATCCTCTCACACGATATGACAGTACCAAAGACCCCGTTTGGCAGTACCATATCGCCGTTTGGTACTGTCATATCACCCTTTTGGTACTGTCAAATTCCAGCAGCGACAAAAAACAGCCCGGGGAGCAGGGAGGCTTTCTGCTTTCCGGGCTTCGGAGTATCTCTAAGAGGCATTTTTGATTTTTAGAGATTCCGGTTAATTTACTCTCAGCCAATGTCGCTTGGCGTTGCCAGGATTCCGCGTGGTGCGGAATCCTTTTTTTGTGCCGCATCCGTGCGGCAATTTTACTGACTAGTCTTCGCCTCGGAGGAAGTCTACGGGAAGCATATTGGAGTTAATACCAACTGCAAGTCTATTTGTATGAGCTGTAGATCCAGTAACCTTAACACCATTTTTATATGTTCCGTTATCCAGAGCAGTTGTTACAATACTGAGTTTTTCGTCACTTGCTTCGTATTCTGCAGGATCAGTCAAAGACTCAAACCTACCAACAGTGGCTTTTGTGGCAGAATCTACATAAGCGACTTTTACAGCATCTACAGTATCAAGTTTTGCAGCATCCATGTATGTAATTATTGGTTTTGCAAGCAAACCAGACGCAGTTGGTGCTTCAAGTTTTATATCCGTCCAGCGACCAACAGAAGAAGTTTCGTCAACTTTTGTCCACGCTACAACTTCAGTTCCATCAGATTTGAAGCAACCATAATATAATGTACCGTTTGAAACGCCGGTTGTGTCAGAAGCAGAACTAGAGAAAACTTCGGCAATACTTACACGTAAGCATTGCTATACTTACACACAAGCATTGCTATGCTTACGCACAAGCATGGCAATACTTACATGCAAGCATTGCTATACTTTTACACAAGCATTGCAATACTCACGCACCCGCACGGCAATACTTATGTAAAAGTATTGCCGTAATTTTTTTTGTTAGCATGATAAAACAATCACTTATGGCAAGTATTCTTGACACAATCGATCCCGCAATGCTCGCCCGAATCCAGGCAATGCGGCTCATGGACGACGACTTCATGACCGTGGTGTTTGATGGCGACAACGAAGCGACGGAATTTCTCTTGCGGATACTGTTGAACCGAGATGACCTTCACGTTAAGAAAGTCACGACTCAGAAAGAAAAACGAAATCTCTTCGGCCGTTCTGTTCGGCTGGACATTCTCGCAGAGGATGACAAGGGCAAGCTCTACAACGTAGAGGTGCAGCGGGCAAATGAGGGAGCCTCGCCCAAGCGAGTTAGGTATAACCAAGCTATGCTCGACAGTCATTGTCTCAAAAAGAAGGCTGACTTCACGCAACTTCCAGAGACATACATAATCTTCATCACAGAAAATGATTATTATGGCTTGGGACAGCCGTTCTATTTGGTAGAAGTGCGTCGCTCACTTTTGTTTTATGCAAGCGGAAGACCTTCCCGTTTTGCGGCACGTGTTATATCCCTGTCGTGTAAATTCATAGCGGCGTAGTCCCTCCTGAATTTTTCGTTGTCTTTACTGTATGCACTTGCATTATAGATGAGTATTAGCAAGACCTTCTAATACTTTATCTAACGGTGCATTCATTTTTTCAGCAGCAATCTGGGGAGTAATATTGAAATCTTTAACAGCTATTACAGCTGCTTCAATTTTTGCTTTGCTCGCACCTTGTGCAAGTCCCTGTCGAAGACCTTCCCGTTTTGCGGCACGTGTTATATCCCTGTCATGTAAATTCATAGCGGCGTAGTCCCTCCTGAATTTTTCGTTGTCTTTTATCTGCTCAACCAGCGAGGACAGTTGGTTTGTAAAGTCGTCTTCTCCTGGTTCGTTCGTGTGGATGAAGTGAAGGAATGCTCTCACTTTATCGTCCTTTTCTTCATTGTATGCACTTGCATTATAAATTACCTTCAACGATTTGTCATTCAAATTTACGGCTGGATTTTCCGAGCAAGTGTTTTTGAACGTGTAACAGGGGAGACCGTAATGGTTTTTCTGCTCGTCCTTGAACGGGTCGCGTTTGCAGATGAAGAGGATGTAACTGTCTTTCAGTTCGGAATAGTCCTGGCCCTTCATGAGGCTGTCCATGTCGATCATGCTCTGATAATATCTTGTGCGCTTGCCAAGAGCGTCCTGCGGGTAGGATTGCATCTCTACATCTATGATTTTGTCCGTGTCCTTTAGATACACATCGAGCCGTACGCCCTTCGTCGTGTAATACGGTGCGATTGTCTTTTCCAGCTCAGGATATTCGATGTGGTTCACGCGGACGTGCAGAAGCCGCTCCACGAGTTCCGCGCAAATCTCCGGGTTCCTCAAGACTTCCTGGAACATGCCATCGTCCATAAAAGTCAATTCGTCAACAGGTTTTGGTTTGAAAATGCTTTCTGTCATAGAAACTCCCATAAAAGTGTATTTGAGAAAAAAAGAATCCGTGTGCGGCCGATCACAAATGTTCTTCTAAGTCTCATACATATTTATTTCCAAAAAAATTCGATTTTCGGCAATGCAAATGGAAATTTGTCAGAAAAATCCAAAAAAAAATGCTCCGCGGCACGCGGAGCAAAATAAATTTGCAGGAAATTAGTTCACTTGCAATCTCAGAGCTTCCCATTTGCGGTAGTACATATCGAGATTTTCGCCGAGGTCGTCTTTGAGTTCACATTTGTCCATTGCACTTGCCGGATAGAGCGGCTTTGTTTTCATGAACTTTTCGGCTTCGAGGTTTACGAAACATGGGAAGCAGAAGAAGTCGAGGAACTGAGCGTAATTTTCTGGTCGATGGATGAAATTGATGAATTCTGTGGCAAGCTCGGCTTCTTTTGAGTCTTTGAGGATACACATGCTGTCAAGGTAAGATGCACCGCCCTGTTCAGGAATAAAGAAGTCAATTGTGCTTTCCCATTCTTCCTCTGGAACTTCACCGTACATTACTTCTGCATAACCGTGGCAGAGCCACAAATTGCCGGCTGCAAAATCTTTTCCGAATCCTTCTGCGTCGAATTTTACGATGTTCGGGAGCCACTTGTTTTTTATCAAATCAACAGCTTCTGTAACTTCCTGCTCATTTTTTGAGCTTACGGCATATCCTTTGTATTTGAGGGCGTCGCCGATTACTTCACGGTAATCGTCCATCATTGATGCGTGACCCTTGAATCGCTCGTCTGCAAAAATGTTCCAGTTGCGTTCATAATCACCAGCAGGCATCTTCTTTTTGTTTACACCGATGCCAGCTGCACCGAAATAATATGGAACTGCGTAAACCATTTCCGGGTCATAAGTGACTTTTTCAAGAACTTTTGGATTGATTTTGTCGCGGTTTGTGAATTTTGTTTGTACGATTGGCTGGAACATTCCGCGCTTCATCATTATTGAAACATAGTCCTGTGAAGGAACAACGATGTCAAAACTTTTTGCGCCGCCGTTAACCAGCTTGTTGAACATTGTTTCGTTTGAATCGTATTCTGTGATAACAACTTTGCAGTCGAACTCTTTTTCAAATGCCTCAACAACACTTGTTGGGGTGTAGTAAGTCCATGTGAAGAGCTTTAATGTCTTTTTCTGATTGCAAGAAGAAAGACCCAAAACAGCGGTAAATCCAAGTGCCGCCAAAGCGATTTTAGAAGAAAGTTTCATTTTTTTCTCCGAAATATTTTAATGTGCGGCTGCGAAACCTTTGAGACTTTTTCTCAAAAGAACTGCAAGACCGCCGATTAGCAAAATAAGAACGAATGAAAGCGCGTTGATAACCGGGCTAACTCCGTGTCTGATCATATTATAAACATAAATTGGCAAAGTCTCAACATTACCATTTACCAAAGAAGTGATTACAAAGTCTTCGATGGACATTGTAACGCTCATCATAAATCCGCTCATGATTCCAGGCATGATTGCAGGAATAATGACTTTGAAAAGCGTCTGAGTTTCGTTTGCTCCCAGGTCGTGGCTGGCTTCGATGATTGAATAATCAAATTCGTCCACGCGGGCTGAGACCATGAGATAAACGAACGGAAGACAGAAAGTTGTGTGCGCGATTATGATTGTGCCAAGCCCCAAATCCATGTGGATTCCGCTGAGGAAGATGAGAAGGGAAACACCCATGATTACTTCCGGCAAGACCATCGGCAAAAAACTGACCGACTGAATATAAGAGCGGCCGAAGAATTTGTACCAGCTGTTTCCGATTGCTGCAAGACTTCCCAAAACTGTTGAAAGAATTGCTGAAACGAGCGCGACTACGGCACTGTAAAAAAGAGACATCCACAATCTGCCCGATTTCAAGAAAAGTTCTTCGTACCATACAAGCGAAACACCCGTAAAATGCGAACCTTTTGATGCATTAAAAGAATAGAAGATAATCACAAAAAGCGGAACGAAAAGGAAAAGCAATGCAATCAGAAGAACTGTATTCGAAAATGAGAATGCACGGCCACGCTTTTTCCAGCCGCGCTTTGCATGTTTGTTTCCTTCGGCCTTTGCGACAGGATTTCGTTTTAAAAGTGAAAGAATTACGGTAATTAAAAAATCCATTCTGTAAACTCCTATTGTACTGCCACAAGGATGTGGCAGCCGGGCGAGTTTTTGCGTGTAAAAACTCGTCAGAAAGAAAAATTGCACGGATGCAATTTTTCTTTCAACTATTCTTTTTTCATTTTTTTGAGACTGGCTTCTTTTTTGTCAGAAGAAATCATGAACAAAATCGCAGCCATTGATACAACCGTAAGAACTACGCTGAATGCGCTGGCAAGCGGCAAGTTTCGCGCTTTCTGAATCTGATCCATGATGATGTTTCCGAGCATGTAGCTTTCTGTTGAGCCGATAATCTGCGGAACAGTGTAGTTTCCAAAAATCGGAATGAAAGTGAAAATGAGCGCGCTGATTATGCCCGATTTGATGCCTGGAATCATTACGCGGAAAATAGAGCCTGCCTTTGTTGCTCCCAAATCGCGTGCTGCTTCGAGCAGTGTGAAGTCAAAGCGGTCAACCGAAGTGAAAATCGGCAGAATCGCATAAGGAAGATACATGTAAATGCTGACGAGGACAACCGCAAATTTGGTGAACATGAACTTGTGAGGAACAAAAACACCGTCGCTGTTCCGACTAACGAAAAAGCAGAATTTTGCGAAAATCTCACAGATTCCGTTGAGCGCGCCGTTTTCGCCAAGAATCGTCATCCATGCGAAGATTCGGATCAATGAGTTTGTGAGGAACGGAACAATTACAAGAATGAGCAGCGTTGTCTGATGCCGGCTGCGAGCAATCGCATATCCGCATGGAAGGGCAATCAGAATTGAAATAAATGTTGCCACGACAGTCATCCAGAGCGTACGGAAGAAAATCTTGGCATAAGCGGCAGAAAACATCTGCTTGTAAGCGTCAAGCGTGAATTCGTGGATAACGCCGCCGAACATATCGCGCTTCATAAAAGAATAAGCCACGATAATAGCCAGCGGAACGACAAAAAAGAGCGAGAACCAAATTCCCATCGGGTAAGAATAAAACGGACCAGGATTTTTCTTTTTCACGGCAATCTCCTAAAAACTCAAAAATTAAAAATGGGGGCGTTGCGGGTAGGGAGCGACGGTGAAGCCGGCAAAACTCTCATCGAGAGTTTTGAGCGAGTCTCGGTGAAGGCTATGCCTGAACCGTCTCCCGCAGAGGGGGTAGGCGGAAATGGCGCAGCCATTGTAGCCGAGGGGGAGACTTCCCCCAATTCAACTCCTAACTCCTCATTACACACTCATTATTTCTCAATATCTTCAACGATATATCCGTCTTCGGCTGACCATGAGATGTAAACTGTGTCCTTCCACTGAATCTCCGGGCCTTCATCGAGATAATTCTGGTGCTGCTTAAAGACTTTTACGATTGTGCCTGTCTTTTCGAGTTTGACGTAGAATTTTGACTGGAAACCTGTGTAAACCGGCTCTTCGACGATACCTTTGAAAACGTTGATGTCCTTGCGGCCGTTTACATTTGGCTCTTCGAGAGTGATTCGAATCTTCTCTGGGCGTACTGTGAATGCGACCTGCTGGCCCTCATCGGTGTGCTCGTAATCGGTGACAAGAATGTTTTTGTCCTCTTCTTTGGTGGCCTGAGTGTCGCCTGTGAGCTGAGCCTGAAGACCGAGGGAAGGAACGTTGAGAGTGACCATGTGCTCGATGTCGGCTTTGCCGGGAACTTTGTAGCTTTCGCATTTAACGACTTTTGCTTCAAAAAGATTTGTCTCACCGATGAACTGAGCGACGAACTGAGTTGCCGGGCTTTCATAAATCTCGAACGGGGTACCGACCTGCAGAACGTGACCGTGATTCATTACTGCGATTCGGTCTGAGACTGCAAGTGCTTCGCTCTGGTCGTGAGTGACAAAAATGAACGTGATACCGATTTTGTCGTGGAGATGATCAAGCTCGACCAGCAGGTTTGAGCGCAGTTTTGCGTCAAGGGCCGAAAGAGGCTCGTCAAGCAAAAGAACTTTTGGCTCGTTAATCAAAGCTCGTGCGATTGCGACACGCTGCCTCTGACCGCCGGAAAGCTGGTTGGGCTTTTTATAGATATGCTCGTCAAGCTCAACAAGGTGAACGTACTGGCGGACTTTTCCATCAATTTCGTTTTTGGGGAGTTTTTTGAGACGCAATGGGAACGCAACGTTTTCATAAACGCTCAGATGCGGAAATAGCGCGTAATTCTGGAAAACTGTGTTTGACTGACGTTTGTTCGGCGGAAGCTCGGTAACATCAATGTCATCAAAAAGAACAGCTCCATCATCCGGAAATTCAAATCCTGCGAGAATACGCAAAAGAGTTGTTTTGCCGCAGCCACTTGGTCCCAAAAGAGTGAAGAATTCGCCCTGTTTAATAGTAAAATCTATGTTGTCTAAAGCGACAAAATCACCGAACTGTTTGTGTACATTTTGAATAGAAACCTGACTTCCTTTCAATCTTCTCGTGCCTCACGCCCAAAATTCCTGAGAATTTTGGTAAAATATAATTTTCTTCTATATAAAATAGTTTTTATCTACAAAGATTGCAATAAGAATTTTGTTATTTTGATTAAATATATAGAAAATAATTGCCAGTTTTGCTTTCAGAATTTGCGGTTTTTGGTGTTAATCAGGACGAAAATTCATCTTTTGATTTTCTTAAAGCAGACTGCTCTCAATCTTAAAAAATTTGACAGATTGCAAAATATTGCCGATAATATTTAGGGTAAATTTAAAAATTTATCCTGGTGGGGGAAGGAGAATAAATGATCAATTTAAAGTTATCAACAAAAATAAGTATTCTTGCCGCGGCTTCGATTATTATTTCATCTGCAGCGGTTGGCATAATTTCTACCAGTGTATCAAGTTCTGAAATTACGGAGCTTACACTTGAAAACCTCGAAACTACAGAACTAGGCGTTATGGACACCCTTGATCAATGGCGTGAGCAACTTCAGCTGGACACACTTGTTCTTGCCGACAAAACCCGTCTTGCTGCGGCTTTGGATTCTGGTGATTACGAAACAGCCGATACGCTCACTGTTGAGCAAAAAAAACTTCTTGACATCGACTACCTCATCGTAACTGACGACAGTGGTATCATTGTTGGCGGCAATGCTCCAAAAGGCACAAATCTCAGCAGTTCCCATGCCGTAAACCATGCTTTGAAGGGCTTTGTTGAATACGCCTATGAATCAAATTCAATCTATAATTACAGCCTTGTCGTTGCTTATCCGGTCAAACGGAACGATCGTGTTGTTGGTACTGTCGTAGGCACTTTCAGCATGACTGATTCAGAATTCGTTGAGTCAATCAAAACTAATTACAAGGTTGAATGTACGATGTTCGAAGGCAAGGTTCGTGCTGCTACCACTCTTGGCGCAAATTTTGTCGGAACAACTCTTGATAATCAAAATATCATCGATATGGTTCTTTCAAGAGGGGAGCGCTATAACGGATTCAACTCAATTGGCGGCAAAAAATTTATGTCGGTTTATGCTCCAATCCGTGATTCAAGCGGCTCAATTTCTGGAATGCTTTTCGTTGCAAAATCAATGCAAATCGTCGATCATGCCGTAAATACAGTTATTAAAATTGTAGTGCCGATTCTTATTGGTCTTGCGCTTTTGCTTGTTATCGTTGCTACAATTTTTGTACGAAGAATGCTCAAGCCTCTCAACGGCGTAAAAGACACATTGAATGACATTTCTTCTGGCGATGCCGATCTCACCAAACGAATTGATCTCAAATCAAAGGACGAAATTGGTGCTGTTGTCAGTGGTTTCAACACGTTCGCCGGCAAATTGCAGACAATCATCGGCGATGTCAAAACTTCTAAAGACGAGCTTATGGTTGCCGGAGAAAATCTTTCTGGTGCCACTCAGGATACAGCAAGCTCAATCACGGAGATTATTGCAAATATCGAGAGCATGAAGCATCAGATTGACGCTCAGAACCAGTCCGTATCTCAGACTGCGGGGGCTGTAAATGAGATTGCTTCAAACATTGAGTCTCTGGAACGCATGATTGAAAGTCAGTCCAGCGGTGTTACTCAGGCGAGTGCGGCTGTAGAGCAGATGATTGGCAATATTTCTTCTGTAAATGCATCTATGGAAAAGATGGCTGGTTCATTCAATGAACTCCGCACAAATTCTCAGGCTGGTATTTCAAAACAGAAGGCCGTTAATGACCGAATCGATGAGATTGAATCTCAGTCAGAAATGCTTCAGGAAGCAAACGTTGCAATCGCATCAATCGCTTCTCAGACAAACCTTCTTGCTATGAATGCGGCGATTGAGGCAGCCCACGCGGGTGAGGCAGGCAAGGGTTTTGCTGTCGTTGCAGATGAAATCCGTAAACTTTCTGAGACGTCTACGGCTCAGTCAAAGACAATCGGCGATCAGCTCAACAATATCAAGGATTCAATCAGTCAGGTTGTTACCGCTTCCAGCGAATCAAGCCTTGCTTTCGAGACTGTATCGCGCAAACTCGAAGAAACTGATGCGCTCGTCATGCAGATTCGTGCGGCAATGGAAGAGCAGAACGAAGGTTCTCAGCAGATTACCGAAGCTTTGCACAATATGAACGACAGCACTGTTGAGGTTCGAAATGCTTCCAACGAAATGTCCGAAGGAAACAAGATGATTCTCAAGGAAGTTCAGCAGCTTCAGAATGCCGCAATGACCATGACTCAGAGCATGGAAGAAATGGCCGTTGGTGCACGCAAAATCAACGAGACAGGTGCTGCCCTCACGGACGTTTCTTCTCAAATCAACACATCAATCAACAAAATTGGTGAGCAGGTCGATCAGTTCAAGGTTTGAAAATTACACATGACCAATCAGGTCAAATAACGACTTTTGAACTTGTCGGATAGAACAAAAAAACGGCGTAAAGAAGTGAAACGGCTTACGAAAACACTCGTTTTGTGCTGCCGCGAGAGCGGCAAACGTATATAATTACAAGCACAAAACGCGTGTAGCATGCTAGCATGCGCTTTCGATAAGCCGTTTTCACGACTGGCAGCCGTTTTTTTATACATCCAGTTAATCTCAAAACTCGTTATTTGTTTATTTAGACTTCATTGTGTAAACGCCGTCCCAGACTTTGGGTACACCGTTCTGAATAAAATCAACACAGCGTTCCATGAAGACTTTTGAACTTTCATCCTGCGGATACATTTCATCAGCCTGCTTGTAAAGCGTGTATGCCTGTTTTAAGTCTTCTGGAGCTTTGGGCTCGTTCGGTGTATCTATTCCTTTGAGATACCATTTCATGCCCTCATTGAACAACTCTGTCGCTTTGATTCGCTTTTCGCTTAGCTCGTTACGCAATCCGATGATTGAATAGATTCCGACCGGCTTTTTGACGTTGATAACCCGAACACAGTCCAGCTTGCGGGCAACGATTTTACCGGCATTTTCGCCGCGATTTGCCGCTTCCCAGGTGCTTTCCGAGCACATAATCCATGAACCGTAAACTTTGTTTGTTCCTTCAAGACGGCTTGCAAGGTTTACGTTGTTGCCCATGATTGTGTAGTTAAGCTTTTTCTCCGTACCCATGTTGCCGACGACCATGTTTCCGGTGTTCAGACCGACTCGCGAGTGCAGATAGAAAGGCTCGCCCGTTGCCGGATTGATTGGAAGCTTCTTTTTGTTTTCTTCGTTGAAGCGGTGCTCAGCCTGCAACATTCGGATTGCGGCTACACATGCATCGAAAGCGTTGTTGTCATCATGGACTGGTGCTCCAAAGAATGAAACGATTTCGTCACCGACATATTTATCGATTGTGCCGTTATTATCCATGATTGCATCGCTCAGAACACCAAGATAGTCGTTCAGAATGGCTACGAGTCGTTCAGCTCCCTTGTCCTCGCCTTCCTCGTTGTTGATAACTTCAGTAAATCCAGAGAATGTCTTTACATCGGAGAAAAGTGCCGTAAGATAGTCACTTTTGCCACCCAAACTTGCAAGAGCCGGATTTTTAACGATTTGATCAACGACAGCAGGTGCGACATAAGCACCGAACGTGGTCTGAAGAAATTTTTTGTCTTTTTCACTGGTTGCGAATCTGTAAATAGTCATCGCAAGGTAAGAAGTGAATGCAATTAAAATCGCAGCAAGAGCCGGAATGTAAAGACTGAAAAGTACCATCAAAATCACCGGAACTATGAGACTCAGAACGACAAGAATAACACCTGTTATGTTCTGTACCAAAGCCCTTTTCTCTGCCGGAAGGACAATAAGCATGACTGCAAAAACTGTTGCAATAATGGCACCCCAAATCCAGCTGACCGGATATATGAAATCCTGATTCATGATTGTATTGTAGACATTTGCGTGCGTGCCGACGTTCATGTAAGCCCGTTCAAATGGCGTTGTACCCATATCAGTTGTTGAACTTCCCGTGTGACCAAGAATACAGAATGAATTTGCATAAATTGCTTTTTTCTCGGCGAAAATTGAATTGTAAAGATTTGTTTCGTTTGAGATTGTGTCGAACTTCTGGGAAACCTCTGCTACAATAGACGGATATTCTTGTGGAGCAATGTATTCGCTCAGAGCAAGAAGCCGCTCAGAAATTTCTTCCTGTGCTTCACCGTTGCAGAATTTCGTGACGTTTTCAAAAAAGTCTTTGCGGGCCTGGAAATACTGAACGTAATCAGAATATTCGACTCCACCGCCAATCGCATTTCCTTCTATATTATAGCCTTCGCACTTGTTGAGCAAAAATTCTTTAAAATCCGCGATGTCGTTGTAATCTGAAACAAGTTGTCTGACAGTTGCGGCGGCTGCAAGAGGTTCAAAATTGACAGAGTTAACGCGAGCCTGGTCTACTGAATCGAGAAATCCTTGAAGAGATTTCAGCTCAATCACAATATTTTTTTCGAGGGAATCGAGCTGAGCCAGGAAATACATGCTTTCATGCCTGAAAGAATCAATGAAAAGCGTGTGCAGCCAGTTAATGATGATTTTTCCTTTTGAGTCCAAAGGAATCCGGATATTTTTGCCACCGGCACCCTTACAATTGTTAAGTTTGAGACTTGCTTTTTCACGAATGATTTGTTCTGGCTTTAAGATTTTTAGGATCGGTGCAAAAGCAAGCTGAGCGGAATAAACATCGTCTTTTTTGTTAAGGAGTTCGATTCGCCGGCGGGTTCCGTCCATGTCGATAATGACGTTTGTAAATCCAGCACCTGCGGCGTGGTTCAGAAATTTGTGCATAGCCGGTGAAAAGCCAATCATATATTTTTTTTGAAAATCGGGGTTGTCCCAGTCCGGCTTGTCTTCTGTGAAATTGTCGATGAAAGAAGTTTTGATACTGTCCAGCCGACTCTGTCTGAAATCTTTTAGAATCAGGTCGTTTTTATCTTCGACATTGTAAAGGAATCTGTTTTTGACGTAATCGATTTCTTCATCAGTGTATTTCATGTTGATGTCGAGCGTATTGATTGTGAGCCATGTGTTGCCGAAAAACTGAATTGCCCGAGAAAGGTAATCGTCGTTGTCTTTTATGAAATTTTCGAAATTTGGGCGTGTACCGTCGAAATTGGAAGCGGCCTCGATAATTGCGTCTTCATTGACGGCGAGGCTTGATGGTGCAAGGTACTCAATATCGAATACAGCCGTTGCTGCACCGAATTCCTTCATGCGCATGAGGGCGTTTGCAAAAACATTTCGTGGCCATGGCCATGTTTTCATTTCTTCAAAAGAATCGTTGCTCATTGATGCATTGTCGGCTTCGACCAGAAGAATTTCCTTGCGAACGTCAGGGCTTTTTTTGAATCCTAAAAGAAGGTCGTAGATTCGGTAGTCGAATTTTTGCAATGCTCCGACCGCACAGCACAATGACCAGAATAAAACTGCACTAGCAACGATTATAGTTGCTACCAATTTACGTGGAAGACTTTTTTTAGCTTCTTTTGATTTTTTTCGTCGTTTTTCCATGACAAATAGTATAACACAAGTTATAATATAACTGTAAATTTTCTTAATAAATTTTCCAGGAAATTTAATATTTCTTAAAGGGGAGCCTACAGAAATGAAAAAGTTAATTTCTCTTTTTGCAATTGCTCTGTTTGCGTCTTTGTCAGTCTTTGCGCAAAGTTCAGAACAATTGTCTAAAATTCTAAAATCAGAAAAAGTCACTTTTGCAGAAGCTTCATATTTGCCTGCTGTTTACGCAAATCTTGTTTCGGAAGAATCTACAGAAGAAGAGGCTTTCAAAGCATTGCAGGACAACGGCTATTTTGATGCGGAAATCACGCCTGATTCGCAGGTAAATTTGTCTCAGCTTTGTAATATGTATATGAAGGTTTTTGACATCAAAGGCGGCCTGCTCTATTCAATCTTCAAATCACCAAGATACGCATTCAAGGAGTTTAAGGCAATTTCCGTGCTTCCGAGCGAAGCGGATCCTTCAATGGCAGTTTCTGGAAGAGATTCCATTGATATTTTTAACTGCTGCCTCGAAATCTCAGGAGGGAACGAATAATGAAAGTTACGTTAAAAAGTGTTTTTGCCGTTATTTCCGCTCTTGCAATCGCACAGTCAGTTTTCGCTTTAGAAACAGGCGGCTTGCTCACAAACGATTCAAAATTCCTCAACGCCGAAAAGGACGGCTCTCTCAAACTCGATCAAAAGAATGGCATCAATCTCTGGTTCCGAAATCCAGTTTCCCAGGACGGTTCAAGCTATATCGCTGGTGAAGGTTCGTTCTTGTTTGAAAAGGATATGCGAATCGAAGACAGTGAAAAGCAACTCAAACTTTACGCCGATTTAAACCTGCTCAAGCTTGTCGCCAAAAAGGAGCTTGAATCAGGCAACCTTGTTTTCTCAGCAGGTCGTTTCTACAATTCTGATTTGAGCGGTTTGGTCTACACCCAGAATGGCGATGGTGTTAAACTTGAGGCTTCTCTGTCGGGCGTAGAATTTTCTGTTTTTGGGGCTTACACTGGTCTTCTTAATGCCAAAAATATCACTATTTTGGGCAATGATACTGACCTCACCGACAAAGAAAAGACCGTCTATGTAATGGCAAATAAATTCGCTGTTGGTGCATTAACGCTTTCCCTTCCGTATTTTGCCGCAAATCAAACGCTTTCTATTGAGGGGTTTGGCGCACTTTCACTTGAATCAACAAAATTCAACCGCTTTTATGGTACTGTAGCTCTCAACGGCCCTCTTTTTACGCCAGTTTTCTACAATATTTCTTCTACTATGGGATTCGCAAAATATGACGAAGAAGACATGGTAAAAGGCAATCTTACAAAAGGTGCAATTTCTGTTTATCCTGATTTCAAATCAATGTCTTTTTCTCTTAACGGTCTTTATGCTTCGGGCAAACAGGGGAGCTTTGAGGCTTTCCAGGGCTTTACGAGCAACACGGCTGTCAATTCTTTGAAGGAAGATGAATATTCGGGCATCGCTCTTGCCGGTATTTCTGCTTCTATCAAGCCTGTTGAAAATTTCCTTTTCTTTGTCGGTGCGGATATTGTTTTTGATACACTTGCAGGCGAAGAACAAAAAAGCATTGAGCGTTCAGGTTTACAGTATTCGGCAGGCTTCAACTGGCAGGTTGTCAGTGATGTTTCTTTGGGAGCAAATCTCAGCCAGTTCATTGGCAAAGATGATTATGCCGATTACAACAGAACTCAGTTCAGAATTACTGCAGCAATTGCATTCTAAATGTTAACACAAGGAGGTTCCTTAATGAAAAAACTTATTCTTTCAGTGATTTTATCAGCACTTGCATTCAGTTCGTTTGCCATGCAGGCAACGGTTGTTTCAACAAAAGGCAAGGCTGAAGTTCAGACTGGCGGCTCGTGGATTGCGCTCAAAGCCGGAGATACTCTTGATCAGGGCTCGGTCATTCAAACAGGCTTTAAATCAGAAATCATTCTCAAGATCAAAGAATCTACTGTTACTGTTGCCCCTCTTTCCCGAATCACTTTGCAGACTCTGGCAGAGCGGGAAGGCTTGAATGGTGCTCAGGGCAAGGATGAAACATCAATCTTCCTCGATACAGGCTCTCTTCGCTCGAACGTCCAGAAATCTGCTGACCGTCGAGTGGGATTTACAGTCCGTTCTCCTGTAGCAACGGCTTCTGTTCGTGGTACAGTTTTTGACATGAAGGCACGCTACCGCTCAGTCAATCTTTCTACAATTCAGGGAAGGGTTGCTTTCTGGAAGAATACTGCCAGAAGCGAGGCTTCTCTTGACAAAGCTGATTTAGGTCCTGTGGGCGAGGCTCCTGTTGGCAATGAACCAGAAGATATTTCTGAAAAGGCTCCTGCCCAGGCTGTTGTTGTTAGTAAAGATCAAAATGCAGTTGTTGTTGAGAAAGGCGGCATGTCTGCTCCTGGAGTAATGGCACAAAACAGAGCTGTTTCACTTGGCAAGGGCACTCAGTCTGCAGCTGCAGCAGAACGTATGGCTCCTGTTGGCCGTGGTATGCCTGGTCCTGGCGGCATGGAAGGTCCTGGACCAAACGGTGGCGCACCAAAAGGTTTTGGTTCACTTACTGTAAATGTTGGCTTTGAACAATAATATTTTTTGATTTATAAACGGTCGCACAGAATTTTTCTTTGCGGCCGCTTTTTTTTGTTTTTTTGCTTTTGCAAAATCTTTATATTTGATAAACTATAAACATGCTTAAAAAAACTTTTTTAATTTTTCTTGCAGTTTCTACAATTTTTATTTCTTCTTGTAAAAAAGAAAAATCTCTCAAGGCTTCTGAGGCCCTTGCGTCGGCTGGCACTGAGTCAACCGAGAACGTTCCTGAAAAGCTCAAAAAGATTTCTGCAGATACAAAGGCTTACATCGAAGGCAAAAATGTCGTTGTGGTTTTGGGATACGGCTACAATGATGAGGCAAATATTACAAAAATCACACAGTCTCTCAACAATAACTTTGGCGTTGAGACAAGTGAAAAGCAAGGCTTGATTTCGGTTTTTGTTTATCCAGCTGATTTTATGGTTGCCGGCAAGGAGCGAATCAGTTCTCTTGCAGACCGAATCGAAGACAAAAATCTTGCGGGCATGGTAATTCTTGGTGCCCCAGAAGGCCTTCATATTGCTTTGTCAAAAATTCAGGATAAATTCGAGGACGGTAAAATTCCATATCCTGTGTTCACGTTCTTTTCTCAGGACGATGTGCTTGGCACTGAATCCACATCTGATTTTGTCCTAGATTATGCCCATAAAGCGGGTGCTCTCGAAGATGAAGTTACGGACTATATTCCGGATTTTGATGCCGCTCAAATCCTTACAAATGCAGTTTCGTCAATGATAGAACTCCGTGAGCCTTTAAAAGCCGATGCATCTCTCATGCCATTTGTTCAGAAATTATTAGAGAAAAATCGCACGGTTATTCACTATGTTGACGGCGAAACTGGATTGCAGTCAATCAATCATTTTATTTTCGAGTAAACATTGATAGAACTTACACAACAACCGGATTTAGCAATCGGTTCTAAAACAGCAATAGAAGAATTCTCAAAAAAGGAATGTGCAAAGTTGCTTGTGCTTTCTGATTCGCACGGAAATCCGCAGATTTTGCAGTCAATTATTACATCTTTTGGCCCCATGTGCGATGCAATGTGTTTTTGTGGCGATGGAATTTTTGATTTGGTTTATGCCCTTGAATTAGCTTTTAACGACAACGATTTCGGAAAAAAGATTCCTCCGGTTCTGTATTTTGTACGCGGAAATGGGGACAATTCGACTTCGACAATTTTTACAGACCAGAGAATTTCGATTACGGTGCCAGATTTTCAGGAATTTTCTGTCGCAGGACGGAAGATATTTCTTACGCATGGACATCGTTATGGCGTGTATTACGGCCTGTCCGAATTGCGTACGGAGGCAGTTGAGCGCGGTTGTGATATTGTTCTTTATGGTCACACTCACGTCCCAAATTCACTCAAAACCCATGCTGTAAGGAATGGCAAAAAAGAATTGCTTGCCATTTTGAATCCAGGCAGCTGTTCTCAAGCTAGAGGCGGAATGCCGAACACTTTTGCGACCGTCACTGTTGCTTACGATGAAGAAAAGATAAGCTGTCAGTATTATAAAATCCTTTGGGACAGGTACGGCGATACAGTTTTTTCAAAAATACCGACTCCACGTGGAGAAATAAGGCTGTTTTAGATTATTAAAAATTCTCTGCGATTGTGAAGGCTGTGTTGTCGTGGCCCGGATAAACTTTCGTTTCTTCTTCACATTTTTCCATGATTTTTGCGAGACTCTGATGGATTTTGCGTTCGTTGCCACCGATTAAATCTGTGCGCCCCCATGAACGGAAAAAGAGCGTATCTCCGGAGACTAATGTTTGTTCGACTTCGTTGTAAAAGCAGCACGAGCCTTCGGTGTGGCCCGGAGTGTGAAGAACCTGCCAGTTTGAAAGGGCTTGTTTTATATTTTGTGGAAAATTACAACCTTCAAAAACTTGTGCAAGAGATTTTCCTTCTTCTAAATAAGCGGTTGCCTGGGGGAGATTTGAGACGAACGGAAGAAATTCTTCGAAGCCCATCTGTGCTAAAGCCTGGCCCTGCGCGATTTGGGAAGAGGGACCAATCATTTCAGCATCATTTTTGTGGATTGCAATCGGAATATCTGGAAAAGCTTTTTTGATTGCCGGAAGACCAGAAACGTGGTCAAAATGGCCGTGCGTAAGGACAATTGCCACTGGTTTAAGATTTTGTGACTCTAGATAGGAAACAATTGAACCTTCATCCCGAGAGAATGCGCATCCGGCCGGGTCAACGATAAAAACATAGTTCTCACAAAGAGGAACAAGAAATGTGTTGACCCGAAGCGGGCCTGTCTGCAAAAGATGAAGGTTCATAAGCAATTACAAATCTGCTGATGAAGAAGAGCGTGGTGCACGTGCTGCAAGAATCTCTTCGTCTGTCATCTGAGCCTGAGCTGCTGCGAATGCTGCCTGCTGTGCCACAGTATCGTTGTTGCTAGATGTGAAGCTGTCAACGATTGGAGCTGATTCATTTGAAACGTTTGGAACTGGTTCGTTGTTCTCGTAGTTTTCTGCAGTCTCTTCTTCAGCTTCCTCACCTTCTGGGCGCTGTTTTGAATAGCTAACGCTCAATGGTCGGCCACGGTAAACATGTCCGTTCAGTGCGGCGATAGCTTTTTCTGCATCTTCTTTGAAAAGCTGAACGAAAGAGTAGTTTGCGAGAACACGGATGTCACCGATTCGTTCTTTTTCAACTCCTGCAACGCTGATGAAAAGACCAACAAGGTCGCGTGGATAAACACGTCGGTTGCGGCCGATGCTTACGAATACAACTTCTGAATTTTCTGCTGGAATCTGAACTCGAGTGAATCGCTCGCGTGGAGCAGCCTCTGTTTCGCCAGCTTCTTCTGTTTGAGCTTCGTTTCGCTCGTAGCGGTTGAAGCGTTCTTCTCGGTTTGCATGGAAATCTTCACGCTCGTTAAATTTGTTGAAACGGAAGATGGCACCGCCTGCATTTCGCAAAAGATAAGCGGCTACATAAGAACGCATTGTAAAAGGTACGTTCTTTTTGAAGACTTTTTTGAGTGCTTCAAGCTCATCAGGATTTGCCTTAACTTTTGAAACAACATCTTTAAGATAGTTTGCTGCCTGATCGAGATCAATTTCTCTGTTCTGTCTGAAATTTCTTCTGAAATTGCGTCTGAATGCCATAATAAAATCTCCTTTTTAAAATTGGCTATTACTTGTCTGTCAATTCTAGAATGTATGCGGAACCTTTTTTTTCAAATCCACAACGGGCTAATAATGGCTCCAAATAGTCTGGTAATACAGAATCAACAATAATAAAACTCTGAATTCCCTGCTCTTTTAAATAGGAAATGCCGCGTGAAAAAAGCTCTCTGGTAATTCCTAAGCCTCGGTAATTCTGATTTACAAAAACTGCGGTGAGAGCCACCACTTTTTCTGCAAAGGACTCGCATTTTGAAAATAAAATACAGCCGGCGAATTCTTCTGACAGTGTGCGGCAAATAATTCCGTCGATGTCAGAATGGGGTTCATAATTAAACTTGCGAAGCCAAAAATGAGCAATCGCTTTTGCCGTGTTGCCACCAAACTCTGATTTAATTTCTTCTGCGATAATCTTCGCCTCATTTACGATACAATCATTGTCCTTCTGATGATTGTAGGGGTGGAATTCAAAATCTTCCTGAGTCAGTTCGTTATATTCTTCAAAATCCTGATTCAGTTTTTCCAAGCCCCAAGATTCACGGAGCGAATTGTACCATTCCACAACAATCGCACGCATTTCTGATTCTTTGAAAGCATGAAAGCGTTTTTCGATGTGCGGGTACTGCTTTAGCACATTTTTAAAATTCCTGAATACCCCCCTTCCATTTGCGAGAACCTGCTGCAATTCATTTCGAACCTTTGGAACGCGCACAGTTTCTGCAAACTTTTCCATAATTTCAAATCCATCGTCTGAACTCCAGGCAGGCAACGGATAAAGGTTTTCGTTTTCTTCTGCATCGCCGTTTTCAAATTCTTCAAGAGAATCTAATGGCACGGCACAAAGATTTTTGGCATCGAATACGAAATCTGCATTTTGGTCTTCCATCGAGAAAATAATATCGTCAATGATAGATTTCGTAAGTTCAAATGCCATAATTTTTATTGTCACACGGATTCGATTTTAATTCAGCTTACAAATGTAAAATTGTGCAGCGATTCGAATCTGTGCGGCTTCGTTTATTTCAGTTCTTCTCGTTTAGAAATTACTTTGCTTACCAAACCGTATTCCAAAGCCTCTTCTGCTGTGAGCCAATGGTCGCGGTCGCAGTCTTTTTCGACCTGTTCTTCGCTTTTGCCTGTCTCGGCGGCAATAAGTTTAATCAGCTTCTTTTTTGACTTTGCGATTTCTTCGGCCTGAATTTCCAAATCAGTTGCAACTCCACGCGCAACACCGCCGATCAATGGCTGATGGATAAGGTAGTGGCTGTTTGGAAGCGCAAAACGACGTTCTTTTGGAACTGAAAGCAAAATAATTGAACCCATGCTGGCAATGAGGCCTGTGCCGATTGTGTAAACCGGGGCATTGATAAAACGAATCATGTCATAAATGCCGAAACCAGAATCGATTGAGCCTCCAGGTGAATCGATGTAAATGTAAATTGGTTTGTCGCTGTCGGCTTCGAGCAAAAGAAGCTGTTTGATGACTTTGGCAGTGTTTTCTTCGTTAATCTCGCCGCTCAAAATAATCTGGCGGGTTTTTAAAAACTTCTCGGAAAGTGAATCATCCTTCTGTTCAGATTTTTTTTCTTCGTTTTCGTTAAAAATTTTCATATTATAAATATACCTAAAAATAGCTAAAAAGTAAATCTGAATTTTTCTTGGAACAAAACTCAGTCATCTGCCCGGCGAGAATATTCTTCTTCGGTTTCATGAGTGATGAATTCTGATTCCTGACTGATTTCGACATCTTTTGACTCTTTTAACTTATTCCAGCTTGATAACATTCGCTCGACCAGGCCCGGAAAAGTTTCTGGAGAAACGTGAGGAAGCAGGAAAAGGTACTGATTTTGCCTGATTCTTACCATAATATCGCTTTTTCGGAGTGCCTGTGAAAGCGTATCTCCGAAAAGATCGGCCGCCATCGGAAAAAAACTCAAATTATTTGTGGGCGAAAGCGTAAGAAGAAGCATATAGGCGGTTTCTTTGTAAGTCTTGATGTAGCGGAGTAAAAATCTGTAAACCTGTGTGAAAGCTTCCTGACCGATGAAATACGCGCCCGAACCTAAATTTCGTTCTTCAAAAATCATGTTGAGGGCGTGCAAATCTGCCAGCGAGACTTCGGAACGTACGTAACTGTCCCGCTTTTCATGGATTGCGAAACCATGCTTGCCATTTTGCTTGACTGTGTACAAGGCGTGGTCAGCATCGTTGAACAAATCCTGAAAATCAGTGCCGGAATTTGGAACTATAACGGCACCAATTGAAGCTCCAAGCGGAATATTCATGTCATCACCGAGGATTTCTTTGGCTCGTTTGGAAATTTGTGTATTGAGCCGCTTGGAAATTGATGAAATGATTGAGATTTCCGTGGTGGAAACGCAGAACAAAACGAATTCGTCACCACCAATTCGCCCGAGAACATCTGAACTTCGGGTTGTGGAGCGCAGAATGTCCGCGAACGCTTTTAAGATTGAATCTCCTGCTTCATGACCGTACAAATCGTTGACGAGCTTAAAGCTGTCCAAGTCAATCACCATCAGGATTCCGTCGTTCATTTTGCAGAGATCGGTCAGTTTATCCGTGACTGCGCCTTTGTTCAGGAAGCCTGTGAGACGGTCTGTGCAGGCTTCTTCCATTAAATCTTTGATTTTGTCTACGGTGTTAATGATATTTTCGATTCGCTGCAGAAGAACTTCGGGACGGAACGGCTTTCTGATAAAATCTGCTGCTCCAGATGCGAAACCTTCTGCTTCGACTTCACTTCCGTCCTTGCCGGTCATAAAAACAACAGGGATTGAAATGGAATAATTTTGTTTTAGTATCTCGTAAAGCTCGAATCCTGACATTTCGGGCATGAGCAAGTCTGCGAGAATCAAATCAGGTTTTTCGCGCCAATAAAGTTTGAGCGCATCTGTGCCGGAAGTCGCTGTTACAATATCATACTTCTGCGACAAAATTTGGGCTGTGAGAGATAAAATTACAGGTTCATCGTCAACAATAAGAATTTTCGCCATAGCTCTCTCCTGTGGTTTTATAGTTATTGCATTTGTTTTGCTTTGTTCCAGAATTCCATCATATCCATGTGATTTTTGTGGTCCATATCGATGCTGCTGTTCTTCATGTTTTCTTCGACGTATCTGAAACGCGATTCGAATTTTTTCATTCCCTTTTGAAGCGCGATGTTCGGGTCAATTCCAAGCCATCTTGCGTAATTTATAAAACACATGAGCGCGTCACCGAATTCTTCTTCGAGATGCCCCATGGCTTTTTTTTGTTCTTCGGTTTTGGGAATCACTGAAAGCGGATGCGAGCCGTCATAATCGTACATCTGCTCGACATCAATAAAAGCATCGTGCATTTCGGCCAGCTCTTCGCAGAATTTTAGTTTGACTTCGGATAATGAATTCCAGTCGAAGCCTGATTTTGCCGCCTTTTTGGCCATTTTGAAAGCTCTGAGAATTGGCGGAAATGCTTCTGGAATTGAATCAAGGACTGATTCAGACTTGCGCCCCTCGACATTTTCTTTGATGCGTTCCCATTGATTTTTTACTTTTTCCGGGTTGTCTACTATATTATCTGTGACCTGGGATTTTCCTTCGCTTTGTGCAAAAACGTGCGGATGGCGGCGGATAAGTTTTTCGGTGATTGCGTTGATTGTCTCGTCAACTGTGAACAAGCCCTTTTCTTCAAAAAGATAGGCGATGAGGACTACATTGAGCAGCACGTCACCCAGCTCTTCTTTGACATGCGCAGGATCTTCCTGGCTTATTGCGTCGATTGCTTCACACGTTTCTTCGAAAAAAGTGGTGCGGAGTGAAAGTGGTGTCTGTTCTTTGTCCCACGGACAACCTTTGCGAACAGCTTTGACAATTTCAAAAAAGTGTGCGAATGAGCTTTCTCTCATATTTACTTCTCCACGATTTTCTTTTTGCTCCAGCCCTGCAAGATTCGGTTGGGATCGGTTGAAAGCAGAAGTTTGCAGAACATTTCATTTGTGGGAGCGAATTCCTGTGCAAGAATTATCCGTTCGTCCGCGGTAAAATTTGAAAGCACGTAGTCGGCGATGTTTGTATTTGCGGGCTTTGAAATGCCGAACCGGAGCCGCCAGAAATCTGCTGTACCGAGAACGGCTTTTGCAGAGCGAAGACCGTTGTGGCCGCCAAGACCGCCACTCCATTTGAGGCTGACTGTGCCGATTGGAAGCTCCAGCTCGTCATGCACGACAAGAATTTCGTCGTTGTTGATTTTGAAAAACCGTGCAAGCTCGCCGATTGATTCTCCGCTGAGGTTCATGTAAGTGAGCGGCTTGAGGAAGTAAATTTTTTCTGGAGCTTCTTCGGGGACTCGCGGTGTGCCACCGTCTTTGGTGGTATAGACGCCTGTTTCGCCCATCCATTCGGCCAGAACTCGGGTTTCAACAACGGCATAATCGCCTTTGAATTTGTTTTGGAAATAGAATTTATTATAAAAAGGAAGCTGACTTGCAAATTGCCATGCAACATTGTGCCGAGAGTTTTTGTATTCTTCGCCGTAGTTCCCTAAAAATGCAACAAGTTTTATCATATCCTTATAATATAAGCCTAAATTCAGAAATTTACAATTAGTAGGATAAAATAAAACTTGTTAAAAATAAAAAAACGGCTTCCAGTCGTGAAAACGGCTTATCGAAACCGCAGGCTAGCCTGCTACACGCGTTTTGTGCTTGTAACTATATACGTTTGCCGCTTGCGCGGCAGCACAAAACGAGTGTTTTCGTAAGCCGTTTCACTCCTTAGCGCCGTTTTTTTTGTGTTTACTGGCAATTTTCCTTTTACTTTCTACCGATTACAATTGCCTTTTGTCGCTCCAGACTTGCGGCTGGATTGCGGTAAGTTGTGAACAGGAAGATTGCTAGGAATACTACTGCTGCAATTACACCTACTGTGTATGAGATTGTGAGGCCTGTTGCGCCTTTGGCTCCGAGGTTGATACATTCTGGGGCATACATCAAATAGGTGATTGATACTGCTGACATGAATGTTGCCGGAATTGCGGCGATCCAGCAGCGGTTTTTGTTCTCGTAGTTGGTTGCGAGATAAACAGCCCCTGTCCAAAGAACAATCATTGCCAATGTCTGGTTAGACCATGAGAAGTATCGCCATACGACATTGTAGTTGATGAAAGAAATTGCGTAGCCGATAAGAAGCAACGGAATTGCCGTGCTGAGCCGAACTTTGATTTTCTTTTCATCGAGCTTGAACCAGTCGAAAATTGTCATTCGCGCGCTTCGGAAAGCAGTGTCGCCAGATGTGATAGGACAGACGATTACGCCGAGCAATGCGATCGGGCCGCCGACTTTACCGAGCAATGCAACACACATTTCGTAGACTGAGCTTGAGTTTCCGCCGCCGATTGCTTTGAGGGCAGAAAGACCAGAGCCGCTTCCGTCTTTGTTCCAGAAGAATGCTACTGCTGCACTAGCCCAGATGAGCGCGATAATGCCTTCCGCAACCATTGCGCCATAAAAGATTTTTCGTCCTTCTTTTTCGCTTTTAATACAGCGAGAGACGATTGGTGACTGAGTTGCATGGAAGCCGGAGATTGCACCACAAGCTACGGTGATAAACATGAGCGGCCAGATTGGTTTAACGCCTGTTCCGTCAACATTTCCTGGGTAAAGGTTTTTGAGAGTAAGCTCCATCATTGGACGCTCGCCAGAATGAATCATTGTTCCGATGATGATGCCGACTGCCATGAGAATCAAAAGAATACCGAAGAATGGATAGATTTTACCGATGATTTTATCGATTGGAAGAAGGGTGGCAAGGAAGTAATAACAGAGGATGATGATTGTCCAAAGTTTTACACTCATGCCTGGGGTAAGTTTTGCAAGAAGACCTGCAGGGCCGACCATGAATACAACGCCGACCAGAACAAGAAGAACAACCGAGAACACACGCATTACATTGTGCATTACAGGACCAAGATATTTTCCAGTGACTTCGGAGATTGAAGCACCATCGTTTCGCTCGGAAAGCATACCCGCTGTAAAATCGTGGACTGCACCGGCAAGCAGCGTACCCGCTACAATCCAGATATAAACGCTAGGGCCCCACATTGCACCGGAAATAGCACCGAAAATCGGGCCAAGACCTGCGATATTCAACAGCTGAATTAAAAAAGCCTTTGCTGCTGGAATCGGAACATAGTCTACGCCGTCTGGATTGGCAACGGCCGGCGTGGGATTGTCCGTGGGCTTGAAAATTCTCTCAACGAGAGAACCATAAACGAAGTAGCCACCAATAAGGATGGCCAGTGCAACAAAAAATGTTACCATAAAACCTCCTAAGCTGGATGGGGAGCTTTTTTTTACTTCTCAAGCGGCTTTTTTTTGTTTAAATTGTAAATCTAGTTTTTTGTATTGTCAAATTTTTTAAAAAAGGGGAGAAGTCTCTCCCCTGCGTCGCACTCAGGAAGCTTTGCTTCCAACGTTGCGCCGCACCCCACTCTCCTAAGGGCTCGGTTCAGGCATAGCCTTCACCGAGACTCGCATAGAAACTTGCCTCGCAAGTTTCTTCGCCTAAGGCGACCGGCTCCCTACCTTAAAACCCAAATTGTGTCAAAATGATACAGAAAAGTCTCTGAATCGAGACAGTGAGTTATTTTGACTCAAAGATTCCGAAACAAGTTCGGAAAGACAATAATCAGCCGACGCGTTAGGGGGTTGCGACATCGTGTCGCGACAAGAATTTTGTAAAACAAAATTCTTGCGGGTTTAACTTGCTTTTACCCGCCTCCATGCGGGGCAAAATTTAAGAAAAAAAAAGCGGAACCCCGAAACACCCGACCGCCAAAGGCGGGAACGCCCAAAAAACTTTCAATTTTCCACTTTCCACTTTCCGTTTTTAAATTCTTGGCACGAAACTTGCTAAATTCAATGTGTATAAATCACAAGTTTTCAGGAGATTTGCTATGAAATTTGACGACGAAATGATGGACCTTTACCTCAAAGATATTAACCGAATCCCGCTTTTGACTGCGGAAGAAGAGAAAAAACTGGCTGTTGAGGCTCGAAATGGCTCAAAATCTGCAAAAAATAAGCTTGTGAACGCAAACCTCCGCTTCGTTGTGGCTATCGCAAAGACCTATCAGGGCCGTGGTTTTGAACTGATGGACTTGATTAGTGAAGGAAACTTGGGATTGATGACTGCCGTAGATCACTTTGATGTGTCAAAAGGATACAAATTTATTTCTTATGCTGTCTGGTGGATTCGTCAGAGCATCCAGAAAGCAATTTACGACCGAAGCCGTGCAATCCGCCTGCCGATGAACAAAGTCAACGAGCTTTACCAGATTGAGAAAGCCCGAACAATGGTTGAGACTGACATGGCAGAGGACGAGCAGATTAAAGAAATCGCAAAAATCCTCGGTATGGAAGCAGGCTATGTCCGAAATCTTCTTAACTTTAACCGGGATATGCTCAGTCTTGACGCTCCGATTGACGCAACAAAAAGCGATGCAGTTATGGGCGACATTTACAAAGACGAAATCAATCCGACTCCAGAGCAGGCCGCAATGGAATCTGCACTCAAAAACGATGTCGATGGTGCGCTCAAAACTCTCAAACCAAAGGCAGAGCGTGTTCTTCGTATGCGATACGGCCTGGGCGGTTACAAAGCAATGTCTCTCAAAGAGATTGGCGATGCATGTGGTCTTACAAAAGAGCGAATCCGCCAGATTGAAAAGGGCGCGGTTCAGATGTTGCAGTCACCGTCGAGAAGAAGACGATTGGAAGCTTATGTAGCTTAAAATAATGCCACACAGATTGGGGATTCCTACGGAATCCCTTTTGTGTTTATGGGGCTTAAAAGTTGCCACACAGATTGGGGATTCCTACGGAATCCCTTTTGTGTTTATGGGGCTTAAAAGTTGCCACACAGATTGGGGATTCCTACGGAATCCCTTTAAATTTTTGGGGAGTTTGCGTAGCAAACTCGAATCTGTGTGGCGTTTTAAATAGTTCTCACACAGGAAAACGCCTCAATTCTTGCTTCTTTCATAATTTTTTCATCCCTTGCCAGGTTGGCGATTTTGAATTCTAGGTCGCCGCTTTGGGCTGTTCCGGTGATTTCGCCTGGGCCCCGCAGTCTCAGGTCTTCTTCGGCGATTTTAAAGCCGTCGGTGGTCTCGTGAAGGGCTTTCATCCGGGCGATTCCGTTTTCTGTGATGTTTGAGCGGTAAATAAGGAAGCAATATGATTGCGAGCTTCCCCGACCGACTCTTCCCCGCAGCTGATGTAGGGCTGCCAGACCGAATCTGTCTGCCTGTTCGATTACCATGCAGGTGGCGTTTGGAACATCAACTCCAACTTCTACGACCGTTGTTGCCACGAGCACCTGAATTTTGTTTTCGCGGAAATCCTGTAAAATCTGATTTTGAGCTTCTTCGTCGATTTTTGAATGAATCAGCGCGCATTTGTAGTTCGGATAAACCTGCGTCTGCAAAAAAGTGAACATTTCTTCCGCAGATTTTAGGGAACGGGCACTGAGCGGAGTCGAAGTGCCTTCATCAAGAGTGCTGAGCGATGTGGAAGCGTCGATTGCAGGATAGACAAAATATGCCTGATGCCCGGCCGCAAGTTCTTTTCGCACGGCTTCGTATGCGTTGCGTTCGTTGCCGGCTTTTGAAAGATATGTAACCACTGGTTTTCGGCCCTGCGGCATTGTGTGGATTGTGCGCACGTCGAGGTCGCCAAAAACGGTGAGGGCAAGTGTCTGCGGAATCGGGGTCGCGCTCATCATGAGAAGGTTCGGCTCGCGGAAAGGCGGCTGGGCGTATTTGTCTGTTGCGACAACGGAAGTGCGGCCTTTGTCCAGGATTGCCGAACGCTGCATTACGCCAAAACGGTGCTGCTCGTCGATGATTGCGAGAGCCAGGTCGTGATACTGCACGTTTTTCGAAAAAAGCGCGTGAGTTCCGATTACGAGATTGATGTCGCCTTTTTTGAGCGCAGAAAGAAGGTTGTCGCGGCCTTTTGTTTTGATGTTTCCTGTAAGATATGCCACGCTCACGCTCACCGCTTCAAGCTGTTTGGCGGCATTTTCGGCGTGCTGTCGGGCAAGGAGTTCCGTGGGAGCCATGAGAGCGACCTGTCCGCCGTAGTCAATCACGCGCAGGGCCGCAAAAAAGCTGACGAGAGTTTTTCCAGAGCCGACGTCGCCCTGAAGGAGCGTGCGCATGGAGAAGTGTGGAAGAGAATTGTGAGAGGGGGAAGTCGGTTCAGGCATAGCCTTCACCGAGACTCGCTCAAAACCTGTCTCACAGGTTTTGTCGGCTTCGCCGTCGCTCCCTACCCCCGCAACGCCCCCATAAAAACCATAATTCCGGTCAATGTCCTCGTTCATGAGGGCTATTACGCTCATCTGATCGGGCGTGAGCTTGTAGGGCAGGCGGTCAAGAAGATTTTTTTGCCTCGTGGAAAGATTTTTTGCAAATTCTTCTTCGGAAACTTGCTTTTGCGTGTCTTCGGTTGTGTCAACTTCGATTCTCGGCAATTTCCCGCGGTGTGCGATTGCCCGTTCTGCCAGAGTTTTCTGGAACAAGAAAAGTTCCTCAAAAACGAGAGTGTTTCTTGCACCGATTGCCTCTGAAAGCGTTTTTGGAAAGTGAATCTGCCTGATTGCGTCTTTTTTGGAAAGCAGATGGCGTTTTTCGATGATTTGTGGCGGGAGGTCGTTTTCAAGGCCCAGGGAAAACTGTTTGAAAGCCGCTTGAATTGTTTTGCTCAGGATTTTGTTCGTGAGTCCTTCTGTGAGCGGATAGATGGGAAATACCTTGCTGTTGGGCACTTCAATCCCGGTGAATGCCGAAAGTTCCCCGCCGTCAGCGATTTTTTCAAGTTCAAAGGAAGTTGACTGATATTTTCCGTATTTGATTTCACATTTTGCGGTGAGGGCTGCGATTTGTCCGACCGGGTGAGTTTTTTCCATGAAGGGGCGGTTGAATGCCACAAGCTCCACCATACCACTTCCGTCGCTTGCAATCATTTTCAAAGTCTTCATTTTGCCGTAGCCGAACCATTCGTGGCCGACAATCTGAACAATCGTGTGGACTTTGCCGGTCTGATTCTGCATGGATTGTGCGACCGTGGATTTTTGCGTGCGGTCCTCGTAATCGCGCGGGTAAAACTGAAGCAAATCCGAAATCGTAAAGATATTGAGACGGGCAAAAAGTGCCTGTTTAGCCGAACCAATACCAGGGAGAGTCGAGATTGAATTGTTTAATTCTGATAAATGCATGTAACTCTCCTTTTTTATCCACAGATTTTACACAGATTATAAGGATTAAAAATTTTGTGCTACGAAAATCGTTTTATAATCTGTGACATCTATGTAATCTGTGGTTTTAAAACGGAATCATACTTATCAAGGTTCCCAGAACTCGGATTGCGTAGGAAATTACGGCTGAGAACACTACCAGAGTGATGAATGAGACTACCATTGCTTTAACGAACGAAATTGACTGATTTTTGAAGAACAGACCTGCGATTCGGAAAATTATTGGCGAAATTGCCCTGTCCATTGCTGTCCAGATTGAATAGCTTCCCTGACCGTCGCCGATAAAAAGATAAACAATGAGCCTGACAAGCACAATCACTGCAAGAAAGCCCAAAACTGATGTGAAAATGTTCCCCACAAGCATCACGAGCATCGCAAGAATCGTTGAGAGCCGGAATCCAGCCCCTGTTGAAAGGCTTGTGAAAAATGCCTGAGCTGCCATGAGAATACAAAGCGCAATTGCAGGAGTGAAATCAAAGGAAGAAAAACGAAGGAATCTGAATCGTCGGAAAATATCAAGATACGGGTCGCACATCTGGCACAAAATTCGCCCGAACTTAGAATATTCCGCGCCCGGAAACCATGAGAGCATTACACGCACAAAGCAGAGAAGTGTATAAATTGAAACGACCGAAGCCAAAACAGAAAAAATATACATATAAGAAATATAATGCTTTCTTTGTAAAAAGACAAATTCTTACTGCATTATAAAATGTTTGCTGCTAAAAATGGCTTACAGTCGTGAAAACGGCTTATCGAAAGCGCATGCTAGCATGCTACACGCGTTTTGTGCTTGTAACTCTATACGTTTGCCGCTAACGCGGCAGCACAAAACGAGTGTTTTCGTAAGCCGTTCCGCTCCTTTGCGCCATTTTTCTTATACCGTCCACACATCTTTGACTAAAGGAAGTCCCTTCAAGTCGTCCAGAAATTCCTTTGTGGCAGGGGCTTGCAGCTGGTTCGATGCCTTGACGATGTAGTTATCGGTTGGCGTGTCGATGTGGAAGTAGACTGCGCAGGTTCCGTTCACACCGAAAAGATATTCTTTGAGCGAGAAAATCTGCCGTTCATCGCTGAAATTGCCGTCAAGCTGGATATGGACTTCTTCGATTGCCTTTTCCTGCAAAACATTCGGGTCTTCGATTGAATCAACGAGCATACTCGGAGTTTCACGGCTGGAATCAATTTTGCCTTTGAAAGCGTAGATTTTGTCGTTTTCGATTTTATCTTTTAACTGTTCCCATGTTTTTGGGAAGAAAGTGAGGTCGAATGAGCCATTATAATCCTGCAATTTAGCGAATGCCATTGGCACGCCCTTTTTGGTCACGATTGTGCGGAGTTCCATGAGCATTCCCACCGCTGACTGAACACGACCGGCATTTTTCATCTGCCACGGATTTCGACCGCTTGCCGCCATCGCATCTTTTTCGGCTTTGTCGTCCTTTGCAACGCGGTTTATTGTGAGAGAATTGACTGTTGCCTTTTCGTATGCTTTTTTGTAGTCATCAAGCGGATGACCCGAAACATAGCATCCAATCAGTTCTTTTTCCATGTTAAGCTTTTCGAGCCGAGAGCAATCCTCGATCTTTTCAAACACGAAGTCTGCGTATTCTTTTTCGTCAGTGTCGCCAAAGAGAGAAAGCTGTCCGTCATCAGCACCGAAGGCAATTTTTTCGGCATAAGCGTAGGCACGGTCAAGATTTGCAATCAATGTCGGGCGGTTCTGGTCAAGATTATCAAATCCGCCGCATTTTATGAGAACTTCAACCGCTTTTTTGTTGATTGCGGTCTGGCGCATTGATTTTCCCTCTTCTTCGCCATGCTCTTCGCCTGGAATTTCCTTTACTTTGATGACACGAATCAAAAAGTCCATGAAATCTTTGTAAAGGCCGTTTTGCTCACGTTCATAAACGATAGCACGGGCAGCCCTGTCGCCCATTCCCTTGATTCCCTTGAAACCAAATACAATGTGACCGTCAACAACGTCGAAAATTGCGTCCGAGCGGTTTACGTCAGGCGGATCTACTGGAACTCCGATACGGCGAGCCTCGGCAATATAAGCCGGAAGACCGTCAGTTGAGGTGATTTCGTTGGTAAGGTTTGCCGCCATGAACTCTGCCGGTTTGTTTGCTTTAAGCCAGCCAGTGCGATAAGCGAGAACAGAATATGCCGCCGCGTGAGACTTATTGAAACCGTAGCCCGCGAATGGAATCATGATTTCAAAGATGTCCTCAGCGTGTTTTGCCTCAAATCCCTGGGCCACAGCACCTTCAACGAATTCCTTTTTTTTGCCCATCATGACTTCAGGCTTCTTTTTACCCATAGCACGACGGAGCATGTCAGCTCCACCAAGAGAGAATCCCGCAATTTTCTGCGAAACCTGCATAATCTGTTCCTGATAGACCATAACGCCGTAAGTTTCCTTCAAGATAGGCTCCAAACAAGGGTCAGGATAGTGAATAGTCTCAGGCTTCCATTTGCCGTCGATGTAGTCAGGAATACAATCCATTGGACCTGGGCGATAAAGAGCGTTCAACGCAACCAGATCTTCAAGTTTTTCCGGCTGGAACTGGCGCAAAATCTTCTGCATACCAGGAGATTCAAACTGGAATACAGCTGCAGAGTCACCGCGCTTAAAGAGCTCGAAGGTCTTTGGGTCAGTTTCGCTCACCTTTGCACAGACAAAATCCGGCTCTCCGGGCTTTTTGTGCTTGTTGATGATATTTTCGGCATATCGAATCAGAGAAAGTGTTTTGAGTCCGAGGTAGTCGAATTTTACAAGACCGCACGGCTCGATGATGTCCATCGTGTACTGAACGCCGACTTTTCCTGTTTTAGAATCCATGAAAACCGGAGCCCAGTTCGGAAGTTCCGTGAGACCGATAACCATTCCCGAAGCGTGGAGACCTGTGTTTCGCTTGCAGCCTTCCAGTTTGATTGCAAGGTCAAATAGTTTTTCGTATCGCGGATCGTGCCTGAATTCCGCAAGCTGACCGCCGTCTGGAAATTTTTCGCTTGGCGGCTCAAAGCAGTTCTTGAGCTTGGCTTTTAGGTTTTCTGAGACCTTTGACTTGAGCATGTTGACTTCGGAAAGCGGAATGCCCAGAGTGCGGCCTACGTCGGCAATTACGTTCTTTGGCTTTAAAGTACCGAACGTTACGATGTGGCCGACTTTTTTGTCGCCGTACAAGTCGCGTGTGTGCTGGATGATGTCCTGGCGATAGTCGAAGTCCATATCAACGTCGAAGTCCGGCATGGAAACTCGCTCAGGATTCAAAAATCGTTCGAAAATCAGTTTGTAGCGGAACGGATCGATGTCCGTAATCGTAAGACAGTAGGCTACGAGAGAACCCGCACCAGAACCTCGGCCAGGGCCAATTGGCATATAAGGCTTGGGGCGGTTGTTTACGTTGTCATAAGTGGATTTTGACCAGTTGATGAATTCCCATACGATGAGGAAGTAGCCCGAAAAGCCCATCTTCAGGATGATGCCCATTTCATATTCACATCGCTGGCGGATTTGCGGCGTGATTTCCTTGTAACGTTTGCGTAATCCTTCTTCAACAAGGTGACGCATGTAGTCGTCCTGATTTTTCGCGTAATCTTCGCCGTGAGTCTGGAATTCTTCTGGCAAAGCAAATCGCGGAAGCGTGCCTTTGAGCTCCATCGTTTTGTACTGATGAATAGTAAGGTTGCACATATTGGCAATCTTGATTGTGTTGTCGTAAGCTTCGGGACAGTCCGGGAACAAAAGCCGCATTTCTTCTTCAGTTTTGAAATACCACTCGTGTTTGTCACCGCCCATTGTCTGATGCGGCTCGTTCATGTTCTTTTTGAAGCCGATGCATCGCAAGCAGTCCTGGGCTTCCCAGTCTTCTTTTTCGATGTAGTGAATATCATTCGTGACGACAAGCGGAATATCAAGCTCGTGGGCCAGCGCAATCAGTTTTTTGTTGACGATTTTCTGGTCTTCAAGGCCGTGATCCTGCAATTCGATGTAGTAGTGGTCTGGGCCAAAAAGATTTTTATACTTTAAGGCAAGCTCTTTTGCTTCTTCGTCCTTGCCCGCAAGCAAAAGCTGTGGAAGTTCGCCAGCGATACAGGCAGAGCAGCAAATGAGGCCTTCATGATATTTTTCGAGAAGCTCAAAATCGATTCGCGGTTTATACCATGTTCCTTCGGTGTAGGCGATTGAGGAAAGCCAGCTCATGTTTTTATAGCCGGTTTCGTTTTCGCAGAGCAAAATCAAGTGAAAGTAGCGGGCTTGGCGGTCTCCGTCTTCGCCCTTGTGTGAATATGGGACGGAATTTTTCTCCAAATGTGAGCCGTAAGCAACATAAAATTCTTCGCCGACAATCGGGTTGATTCCGTTTACATGGCAGAGATGCTCAAAGTTGAGCGCACCGAACATGTTTCCGTGGTCAGTGAGCGCAAGAGCAGGCATGTTGAGCCGCTTGGCCTTGGCGACCAAATCATCAAGCTTGGCGCAGGAATCAAGCAAAGAATAATCAGAATGAACATGAAGATGAACAAAATTAGCAACCGGCGTGCCTTCCGGAGCCGGGTCAAAAACGTGGTAGTCTGCCATCGAAAATTAGCGGCATGGATGCCGCTGCCTCCTAAGCAAATGAAATCCGCAAGTTTTTGAAAAAAACTTGTAAGTTCGCGTAGCCATGGATGGCGGAGCGAACGACATAATCTGCCATAATAAAAATAGCGCCACGGATGGCGCGTCCTCCAAAGCAAGTTAATCCCGCAAGTTTTTGAAAAAAAACTTGTTAGTTCGCGACGCCATGGATGGCTGCGCGAACGACATAGTCTGCCATAGGTGGTATTTTAGCATGAAAAAGATAAAAAAAGCCACACAGATTCGAGATTCCTACGGAATCTCAGTCAAAAATTTCTGGTGATTTTGCGTAGCAAAATCGAATCCGCGTGACAGTTCTTTATATTCCCACGATTTTAAGAATTTTGTCTCTGTCTACTTCGGAAATTGCCTCTGTGAGCTCTGCGAAATGGTCTTTCTTTTCGGCTGGGATTTTGTAATCCTTCATCATCGCGATAATCTGATCGGCTGTGTCAAAATCGAACGCTTCGATACATTCTTTGATATTTTTGACTGCCTCTGCATATTGCTCCAAAGGCATTTCTTCTTTGCCGGAATCGTCTTCATCTTGGGCGCAGAGCGGGGCGAGATTTTCTTTGTAAGAGCGGTAAAGTTCCAGAAGCTGCGGAGTTTTTTGGATAATTTCTGAAGTATTTTCTTCGTCTCCGCATTTTTCGAGATATTTTGCATCGTCAGAAAGTTGTGACGCACCAATCAGGCGGGCAGACGATTTGAGCGCGTGAACCAGAATCGTGTAGTTGCGCCAGTCTTCTTCAACGACAAATTCCTGAATCCGGTCGGAGTTTTTATCGATATTTTTGTAGAATTCTTTGAGCGTTGTTTCGAGAATGTCCGCGCCACCAGTGTATTTGAGCGCATCATCAACATTGATACCTGACAAAACCGAGAATTTTTCTTTTTCGGCTCTTGCCTTGTTTGCCTCGATTTCGCCGTTTTCGTCTAGCGTCATGATTCCATCTTCTACCGCGATTTCAACGTCCTCAACCATTTCTTCCGGCAGATATTTTAAAATCATTTCTTCAAGATTTTTGCCTTCGATCGGCTTGGTCATGTAATCTGCGAAACCTTTGGAAAGATACATTTCCTTTGCGCCAGAAATTGCGTTTGCAGTGAGGGCGATTACGGGCACGCCCCTGCTTTTGTTGCCTTCGAGACGGAGCATATTTTCAAACGTCTGAATACCGTCCATTCCGGGCATTCGATGGTCAAGGAAAACAATATCGTAATGTTCTTTTTTGAGTGCTTCAAGTGCATCGTAGCCGCTGATAACTGTATCGACCTGAATTTTCGTCTGCTTGAGAAGGCCCTTTACGACCGTAAGATTGAGTTCCGTGTCATCAACGACGAGAATCCTTGCTTTTGGTGCCGTGAAAAGCTCGTGGTAGCCGGTTTTGCTTTCCACAGCTTTTTTGTAAGTCTCTTTGAAGTCACCGATTGGTTCCCAATCAATAACTCCCTGTAATACAGAGAAATAAAAGTCAGAGCCTTCGCCGTACATGCTTACGACCTCAAGCCGTGAGTCCATGAGAGCCAGAAGACTTTGCACGATGTTCAAGCCAAGGCCTGTTCCTTCAATGGTGCGGTTCTTTTCTTCTTCGATTCGCTGGAACGCCGTGAACAGTTTGGGAATATCCTTGTCCTTGATGCCGATTCCTGTGTCAACTACGTGAACTGTTATCATTGTGTGGGAGTAATCGACTTTGCTTCCTGAAATTGAAAGAGTGACCGAGCCTTCGTTTGTGTATTTGATTGCGTTTGTGAGAAGATTGAGACAGCATTGCTTGATTCGCACGTCGTCGCCGTAAAGAAGATGCGGAATAGAGTGGTCGATATTGACGTTGAGCGTAAGATTTTTGTCTTTTGCACGTTTTGAGACCATATTGACCAAATCATTGATTGCCGTGCTCAAATCGTAGTTTGTCGGGATGATTTCAAGCTTGCCGGCCTCGATTTTTGAAAAGTCGAGGATATCGTTTACGATGCTGAGAAGGCTTTTGCCTGCATTTTCAATGTCACGGGAGTATTGCGTGATTTCAGGAACTTTGCTTTCACGCAGGATCATTTCATTCAAACCGAGAACCGCGTTGATTGGCGTGCGGATTTCATGCGACATGTTTGATACGAATTCTGACTTTGCCTTGCTTGCCGCCTTTGCCGTTGCCAGCTGTGTTTCGAGAAGCTGCGAGCGTTCGAGATTTTTGATGTAACTTTCGGTGGTTGAAAGCATATCTACGAGAGTTTCATAAAGAATGCCGATTTCGTCTTTTGATTTGATATTGAGTGTTTTTATATCAAGGCGTGGAACGTTCCGCGTGTGCTCTGTGATATTGCAGAGATTTGAATCTTCGACCGCCTTTGCCATGAGCTGCAGCGGGTGACTGATTGAAATGTTCGTGTAAGAAAATGCAAAAAGAATCAGCGGGGTGGCAACAATCATCATGAGAACGATAAGCCGGGTTGCAAAAACAACCTGCTGCCAGCTTGTGACATTTCTGAACTGCTCAAGAAGTGTATTGGCGAATGCAAAACCTGCCACAAGGAGGACAAGTGCTTCAAGTATGATGAGATTAGAAAGTTTTTGACGAATTTGCCGCCCCTTTTTTCGCGCAAGGACTGATTTTAACAGCCTGAGTTCTTCGGATTCATAAATGCTCGCAAAAAAAAGATTTTTAATCTTCTCAGGAAAACAGTTATAATATAGAAAACAAAATGCACAGACGACGAATGAAGGAACAGCCGCCAGCGTAAAATGGAAGAGTTCTGCCTGGAGCAGAATATCCCTGTCTTCGAGAATGGCAAAGAGAATGTGCCAGACGTTGCCAAGAAAAATTGAAAAAATGAAATGCGCGAGAACCGTAGTCCAGATTTTTTTGTACCAGTTATGAAAAATTGGAATGTTAGCAATCAGGGAAGAGAGCAGAAGAATGAACGTGTGGTACGGAAACATGTGCGCCGTTATCGTTTCAATGATGAAGAATAATAGCACCACAAGCGAACCGACAGCATAGCCGGAGAGAGATGTGAGGAGCATTACAGGAATAATTTGCAGGTAAACGCGGATATTGTGGACAATCCAGCCATGAAAAGAAAAATCCGGCTGGCCGCCAAGATGCTCAATCATAACCAGGAGAATAAGACAAATGGATGTTGTGAGAGGAATCGTAATCTGATAATGCTTATTACTCAGAAAAAAGTAAGAAGTATAGTCGTTTTTTGGCATGAATCCCCCATCGATGAAAAATGAGAAGCGTTATTTGCCTTTAAAGAAATCGTCTACAGTTTTAAGGAGCATGTCCGGCTCGGAAGATTTGAGAAGATATTTCTCAGGCCCTGCCGCAAGCACCTTCATGACGGTTTCTTTGTCATCCTTGGAAGTGAGGAATATAACCGGAATATTTGAGAGGTTTACGTCGTGTTTGAGCATTTCAAAAATCTGAAGCCCGGAAGCGACAGGCATTTCGTAATCAAGAAGAATCAAGTCAACGTGGTTTGATGAAAGGAACTGAAGCGCATTGAGACCTGAATTTGCCATGTAGACTTCGTATTTTTTGGAAAGCCAGATTTTCATGGTGCGGAGCATTACGCCGTCATCATCTACGACGAGAATTTTTTTGCGCCCTGGAGTGCCACCTTCTTCGCTTGTGATGAGCATGTTGAGCTTTTTAATGACGTCCTGAATGTTTACGGGGCGACTGAATGATGAAGATACAAGCGATTTTGGATAGACTTCGTATGCTGCTTCGATTTCCATGGGGTTGCCAATAAGATACAGCACGCGGTCATGGCCTTCTTCAGTGACTAATTTTTTGAGGTATTTGAGCGTTCCGTTGAATTTGTTTAAATCGCCTTCGAGATAAACGATGTAAATATCCGGAATATTTTGAATTAGCGAAATTTCTACCATGTCCGGTTCTGCTGTTGATACGTCAAAGCGGGCTTCTTTGAGGGATTTTATCATTGCTGTGACTAAAAAGTTCTGAGCTTCACTGACAAAAAGAATGCTTCGTTCCATAAAACCTCTTTAAAATCTTATTAAATTATAATACATATTATGTTTTTTTCATAGGAAAAAATTTAGATTTTAGATTTTTTAAAATTAACTTTATCAACTTTTTTTTCTATTAAAATCTATTAAAATAATAATTCCTCAGGGCCTCCGCATTATAATTGATTTTATATTAAAAATGGCGCAAAGGAGCGAAACGGCTTACGGAAACACTCGTTTTGTGCTGCCGCGTGAGCGGCAAACGCATATAGTTTCAAGCACAAAACGCGTGTAGCATGCTAGCATGCGCTTCCGATAAGCCGTTTTCACGACTGGAAGCCATTTTTAGCAGCAAACATTTTCTAATGCGGAAGCCCTGAATAATTCCTTAACATTTGTTGACATTTTTTAGCATTTTCTGCTAAATTTCCACTATGTTAAAGAATATCGATGTTTTTGAAAAAGACCCGATTCCAAAGGCGGTCTTCAAACTGGCTCTTCCTACCGTTTTGAGCATGATTGTTGCTGTTTTTTACAATATGGTAGACACATTTTTCGTAGGAAGAACGGGTGATCCAAATCAGGTTGCGGCGGTGAGTGTGGCGACTCCTGTGTTTTTGTTCTTTATGGCTGCCGGCAATATTTTTGGTATGGGCGGTTCCTCGTTCCTTAGCCGTGCTCTTGGTGAAAAGCAATATGACAAGGCAAAGAAAATAAGCTCCTTCTGTTTGTACGCGGGTTTTGCCACGGGTGTAATCGGCGCGATTCTGATGCTTACTTTTATGGCACAGATTCTCAATGCTGTCGGCACAAGTGAAAACACTTTCGGCTTTGCAAAGTCATACCTCTCATGGATTGCTTATGGCGGTCCTGCAATCGTAATTTCCACGGCTTTCACAAACTTGATTCGTGGAGAAGGTGCGGCTCAAAGCTCAATGAAAGGAATGATGGCCGGAACGGTGGCAAACATCATCCTCGATCCTATTTTCATCCTTGATTCTTTCCTCGGAATCCCATGTCTCGGCCTTGGTGTTGCCGGTGCTGCAATCGCAACTGTAATCGGCAATCTTGTTTCAATTCTTTTCTATTTTATTCATGTCTGCAAGCCTGGTTCAGTCCTCACATTAAGCCCAAAATATTTCGCAATTCGTAACGGAATTTTAAAAGGCGTTCTTTTAATCGGTTTACCGGCTTCAATCACAAACATTCTCATGAGTTTGAGCAATATCCTCATGAACACATTCCTCGTAACTTACGGTGATGTTGCCGTCGCAGGCATGGGAATCGCGATGAAGGCAAATATGCTCGTAGTTTTCGTGCAGATGGGGCTTGGAGCGGGAATCCAGCCTTTGGTCGGATACAACTTCGGAGCAAGAAATTTCCGCCGCATGAAGGACACAATAAAATTCGCGGTTTTATGCAATACGATTGCCGGCCTTATTTTGACGGCGGTATATTTTGTCTTCACACGTCAGATTGTAAGCGTATTTATCGGAGACGAAGCAGTAATTGAAATGGGTATGAAAATGCTCCGCGCCCTCATGTATTCAAGCTCATTCCTGGGAATCCTCTTTGTCCTTAACTTTTCATTTCAGGCCATGGGCAAAGCAAAAGAGTCATTGGCTTTGGCAATCAGCCGGCAGGGGTTCGTATTTGTTCCATGTACAATCATAATGAACAAACTGATTGGTCTTGAAGGCTTAATCCTTTCCCAGCCAATCGCCGATATAGTCTCAATCTTCATCGCTCTCACAATGTTCATGTTCATGAACCGCGAGTTTAAGGAAATGAAAAACTGAAAATGAAAAGCGGGAAGCTGGAAAAACCCTTCTAGTTTTCCGTTTCCAACTTTCATCTTTCAATTTTCCAACTTTTTTGTTAGAATAATTTCCCATGAAACGATTAATTCCCGTCATCTTCGTGCTGGCGGGTGCGGCTCTTGCCCTTTTGTTTTTCAGCCGTAACCTTTTCGTAGTCGATAAATCAATTTCTCGCGCAAAAGTCGTTGTGCCAATCGTCGGCAATCCCGAATCCGAGCAAAAATCCAGCGATTATTCAGATGGATTGGAGCACACTTCATTCATTCAGCTTTCAAACGGCGAAACCTTAGTTGGCACTTTGGAAATGGATATTGACGGTGACGGAGCGGACGATCAAATCAACATGGTAAAAACCACTTCAAGTCCGTACATCGTTCTTATCGTTGGCCTTTATGACTCAAAAACAGGCACTTATACACGCTCAAATTATCTTGCCACTCAAATCACGCAGATGAAAACCTTCGCCTGCACCAGCATGGACGTAATCGGAAATCACAAAAATTCTCTTGTTTATCAAGGCGTAACCGATTCCGGAAATGTCGTTCTCAAAATTTTCGAGGGAACACGGAACAAAAACGGCGAATTCGTTCTCAAACCAATCGGCGATTTTGAGGCTGACGGCACGATTTTCATTCAGCAGACTCCGCGCCCGGAAAGTTACGAGCTTTCACAGTCAAGGGGCGCAAGTTTTCCCGTTTGGGTTTACACTTCCGACACTAAAAATCTTGGTTCTGATTCTACACAGCTTGACCAAATCCAGACAATGTACGAGTGGAGCGAAGATACTCATTCTTATGTCGCCACCCGCACCCTCCGTGTATCCGGCAATCGAGTCGCTGCAAAGGAACTTGCCCGAATTCAGGACGGAACGGTTGCCACTTTCGGCAAATTCCTGGAAGGTCTCTGGTACAAAACTGAAAATACAGGCTCGAACATCCGCTATATTTCTTTCGATTATGCGAATTCCGAAATTATTTTCGAATATGAGGACAGCGAGGAAGTTTATTCCTGGCTCAAAAGCACTCTTCGCCGCAACGGAATCTATTTTTCTGCTGTAAACAAGTCAATCGAAAATCTTCAGCGTCGTTTTGATATTTCTCTGGTCAGCACGGATGAAATCAAAATCAAATTGCAGGACGACGTGCGCATGTTAATCAACGAAAGCACACAGTGGGACGGAAATTACAAAAAATTCACCGCAAGGGAGCCTGAGCGGGCTGTCGCAACTCCGCAGGCAGAATGTATTGCCCGCCTTATCGAGCAGGAAAACTGGGAAGCAAATGACCACACGATTCTAAAATTCTCCGAATCCAATTACGTTGCTACTGGTAAAACTTCCTATGATTCAGGCCGGTTTACCACAAATGAAATTACTGGAAGCACGTTGATTCAGTTCCGCTCAGCTCATGAGCTTCCTTTCTTCAAAGAAAATTATCTTCCTTCGTTCCAGTCAGAAAAAGACAGGAACACGATTCTCCTCAATCCGGTTGTAATAAGCCCGGAAGGCTTTTATAAAGAACAGAATGCACCTGTCGTGCTCAAAAAATATACGCCGCCCAAAGAAGATGAAGCCGCTAAGGTCGAAGAAATTCAGTCATTCGTTCAGACCGAAGCTCCTCAGAATTCAAAAGAACCAAAACTTTCTGTTGGAATTTCTCCGCAATATTTCTCACCGGATGGCGATGGCGAATATGATGATCTCACGATTATGGTAAAAGCTGAGTGTGATTCTCCGATGTCATCATGGTCTTTTACTGTGGAAGATCCTGCAACGCTCAAACCTTTCTGGATAGCAAAAGGCACTGACAAACTTCAGGAAAAAATCATCTGGAACGGAAAAAGTGCGCGCGGCGAGGTCGTTCAGTCGGCTACGGATTATCCGTACGAATTTACGGTTACTGACTCAAATAATCTTTCAAGTACGGTCAAAGGCTTTGTAAAGGTCGATGTCCTTGTAGTGCGTGATGGTGAGCGAGTCAAAATTCAGGTTCCTTCTATTACATTCCGAAGTGATGCGGCCGATTTTAAGACAACCGAAGAACTCCGGCAGAATCCCGATTACGATGGAAAGACAAGAGGCCTTAACCAGAAGACTCTTGAAAATAACGTCAAAGTTTTGGGGCGAATTTCAGAAATTCTCAAAAAATTCCGTGATTACAATGTCCAGATTGAAGGAAATGCGAACAACCTTTCTGGAACACAGGCCGAAGAGGATGAAGTCAAACTCCTTTCTGAGCAGCGTGCGCAATATGTCCGTGATTGGCTCATAAAAGACGGTGTATCTGCTGCAAATTTAAAGGCGGTTGGCAACGGAAGCAAAAATCCTGCAACGAATTCAACGGCTCTCGAAGACCGCTGGAAGAACAGACGTGTAGAATTTATTTTGAAAAAGTAGTAAACTCTTTAGATTATGACAGCTAACGAGTTACGCTCAAAATATATTGAGTTTTTTAAATCTAAGAATCACGTTGAGATTTCTGGACAGAGCTTGATTCCAGAAAATGACCCTTCAGTTTTGTTTACGATGGCTGGTATGCACCCGCTCGTTCCGTATTTGCTTGGCGAAAAGCACCCGGCGGGAACACGATTGACCGACTACCAGAAGTGTATCCGTACAGGCGACATTGAAGAAGTTGGCGATCCAAGCCACCTCACTTGTTTTGAAATGCTCGGAAACTGGTCTTTGGGCGACTATTTCAAAAAAGAGTCAATTGCTTTTTCTTACGAATTCCTTACAAGCAAAGATTGGCTTGCTCTTGATCCAAAAAAGATTTCAGTAACTGTTTTTGCTGGCGATGAGAATGCTCCTCGCGACGAAGAAGCTGCCGGCTACTGGAAAGAGAACGGTATGCCAGAAGACAAAATCGCATATCTTCCGGCAAGCGACAACTGGTGGGCAGCAGGTCCAACAGGTCCATGCGGCCCAGACACCGAAATTTTCTATTGGGTTGGCGAGGGCTTGCCTCCTAAAGGTTCAAACAAGGGCACAGATTCTGCAAACTGGATGGAAATCTGGAACAACGTCTTCATGCAGTACAACCGCATCGACGAAAAGACTCTCGTTCCGCTCGAAAAAAAGAACGTTGACACTGGCATGGGCCTGGAACGCACAAACTGTATTCTCCAGGGCAAAAAGTCTGTTTACCTTACCGAGGTTTTCCAGCCAATTATCGCAAAAATCGAAGAACTTTCTTCATATAAATACGGAAGTGACGAAGAAAAGGACAAGTCAGTGCGAATCATCGCTGACCATGCCCGTGCTTCTGTCTTCATCATTGGTGACGTTCGCGGCGTAAGCCCGGATCGAGTTGGTGCTGGCTATGTTCTCCGCCGATTGATTCGTCGTGCTGTCCGACACGGAATGAAACTCGGTATCGAGAAGGCATTCCTTGCAGAAGTAGCAAATGTTGTAATCGAAAACTTCAAGTGCGCGTATCCGGAGCTTGAGACAAACGCTGACAAAGTTCGCAAAGAACTTACTGCCGAAGAAGAAAAATTCCGTGTCACACTTTCAAAAGGCGAGGCTGAGTTCCAGAAGCTTCTTCCAAATCTCATGAAGAATCCAAAGAAGGAGATTTCCGGCAAAGTTGCATTCCGCCTGTACGATACATTCGGATTCCCGCTTGAGCTTACTCAGGAATTGGGTGCAGAAAACGGCTTCACAGTTGATGTTGAAGGCTTCAAAGAGGCTGAGCGCAAGCATCAGGAAGCTTCAAAATCACTCGATGCAGGAAAGGCTAAGGGCGGTCTTGCAGAGCAGAGCGACACAACAACAAAATATCATACTGCAACACACCTTTTGCAGCAGGCTTTGGTCAATGTTCTCGGCGATCAGGTTGCTCAGAAGGGCTCAAATATCAACAACGAGCGTATGCGTTTCGACTTCACTTTCGAGCGTCCAATGACAAAAGAAGAAATCCAGCAGGTCGAGGACATCGTAAACGCCAAGATTAAAGAAGATTTGCCTGTAACAATGGAAATCATGTCTCTTGAAGCCGCAAAAGCTGCCGGAGCACGAGCATTGTTCACAAACAAATATGGTGAGGACGTAAAAGTCTACACAATCGGTAAAGATCCGAAGTCAGACTGGTTCTCAAAAGAAGTTTGTGGCGGCCCGCACGTTCAGCACACAGCCCAGATTGGTGATTTCAAAATCCAGAAAGAGCAGTCAAGCTCAGCTGGTGTTCGCCGAATCCGTGCGGTGATTTCTGGTGGTCTTCCACTCGACCCTCAGTAAAGATAGCCACACAGATTCGATTTTGCTACGCAAAATCAGTCTTATTTATTTAAAGAGATTCCGTAGGAATCTCGAATCTGTGTGGCAATAATTTATGTAACTAATTGGAAATAAATTGTTTTTATTTCTAGAGGAAATTTTAAAATGAAAAAACTTGTACTTGCTGCAACACTTGCTATTTCGATGGCGTTCGGAGCGTTCGCTCAGTCGGATTTACAGCCGTTGGCTGTCGTAAAACTCAATAAATCTGAGACAATCACGCTTAAGCAGCTTAAAAACCGTGTTGAAATTTATCAGAAGCAGAATAACACTTCAAATTTCACAGTAGAGCAAAAAAAAGAAATTTTGGACGCGATGATTGACGAAAAACTGGTCGTTCAGGCAGCTCAAAAGGCTGGAATGAGCATCACAGATACACAGGTCAATCAGTATTTCTTGCAGAATGTCAGCCAGCAGGTTGGCCGCCCGGTAACTGAGTCAGAATTTTCAGAAATTGTCAAAAAGCAGACAGGCCAGTCGCTTGATGACTTCATGAAAGTTCAGGTTGGAATGAATGTCGCTGACTACAAAGCTTATCTCAAAAATCAGCTTATTGCACAGCAGTATGTTCTTCAGAACAAAAAAGACGAAATCAGCAAACTTGCACCAAAAGACGAAGATATCCGTAAATTCTACGATTTGAACAAAGCTTCTTTCGTTCAGAATGATATGGTCAAGCTCTTCCTGGTAGTTGTTCCAAAGGGTGACAATCCTGCAGGTGCAAAAATCAAGGCTGAGGCTCTTCTTAAAGGTGCAAAAGATAAATCTCTTTCTTACGATAAAATCAAAGCTGACAGCGGCAAAGATTATCAGGGCGGAGATTTGTTGATTGGTAAAACAGCTCAGCATGCACAGCAGCTTGGTATTTCTTACAATGATTTGCTCGAACTTTTCACACGCGATATTGGCTACATGTCAAAACTCAACGAAACAGAAACTGATTTCCAGTTCTACGTTGTTCGCCAGAAGTACACTGCAAAAATGCTTTCAATTTCTGATTTGGTTCAGCCGGAAACAACAATCACTGTTTACGACTATATCAAACAGAATCTTACAAATCAGATGCAGAGTCAGGCACTTATCGCAGCTGTTCAGGACATCACAAAAACTTTGCGTACACCGAGCAACTTTGAATACAAGCAAAAAGAAGAAAAACTTAAAAAATTGCTTAATTGGGATAAATAATGTCACGAAGAAAATCTAGAATTACCGCATTCCAGGGGCTTTACTCTTGGGATGTCGGTGGAATGACTGAAAAGGACGTTCTCGAATTGAACTGGGTTGAATCAAATTCGGTTGAGGCTCGCGAAGGCGAAGATTCCGAATCCGAAGAACCAGTTTCAAAGGCTAAGCTTGATGATGAAAGTGCTGCTTTCACTCGTATGCTGATTGCCGGAACTATCGAGAATATCGAAAAAATTGACGAAACAATTAAAGCCCATCTCACAAACTGGGATTTTAACCGCGTCAATAAAGTTACAATCGCTATTTTGCGAATGAGCGTCTATTCTCTTATGTTCACAAAAGATGTTGAGCCTTCTATCGTAATCTATGAGGCCGTTGACATCGCAAAGAACTATGGACCAGACGATTCATACAAGTTTGTGAATGCCATTCTCGACAATATAAAAAAAACGCTATAAAATGGAATGAAGATTAAAAATTGGAGTTCCAGATGAAAAAAAGTCCTGCTGTAAGAAAAATATTTGTGTTTTGTTCAATTCTTTTTCTGGCAGGAATTTTTTTTGCTTCCTGTTCAAAAACCGAAGATTCTTCTTTTATGAGCGGCATGGAAAGCATCGATATTTTTATTAAAAACGGTGATTCTTCCGAAGCAATGCGTCTTCTCAAAAAATACGAAAAAAAAGCATACAGTTCTTTTGCACGGCTTGGAATTTACCGCCGCTACATGACTCTTGGCGAAGAAAAACGGGCAGAAAAGGTCTTGGTTAAAGGTCTCAAAAAACTGCCTGACAATCTTGAACTTACGGCTGTTTACGGTCATTTTTTACTCAGGCACGGGCAGCTTTTAAAAGCAATTGATATTACAAAAATTCTTGAAGGTACAAAATACGGCTCTATCCGTTCCGAAGCCCTCATGAAAAAGCTTTTGCAGAATGAAAATCTCCAGGAACTTTCAAAACAGCTTCTTTCGCGCGAAATATCTTCGGCTTATTATGACACTTACGTTGGCACTAATGACAGCCGATGGCTCCGAAACTGCGCGTTGATTTATCTTCTTCGGGGCGATTACGGTTTGGTTTCTTCTTTGCAGCGCGAGCTTGAAGATTCACAGGATGCGCTTTTCTGGGCTTATGTTCAGTATGATTCTGGCAATTATGACATTGCGGTTCGCAATCTGGAGAAGGTGCGCTCGCCAATGCTCAGGGGAAGTGCGGCTCTTCTTGCTTCTGATGCTTACATGATGCTTGATGACGAGGAAAGTGCCGAAGCCAATCGTGAGGCATACATTGCTGATGCTCAAAAGACAGGTGCAAAGATTCAGCCGTCAATTTATGTCAACTCTTCACTTTATGCTTTCCGTCACGAGCAGTACCGAAAATCGTATGAATATTTGATTGATGCACTCATTGCAGAACCAGATTATATTCCTGCGTTGATTACTTACGGCAAACTTTCCTGGAAGGATTCTCAGCCGCTTCAAATGTCGGAGCTTGAAAAGGCTTTGCGAAAAACTTCCCTGCGCACGAACAAAATGCGTGAATATGATGAGCGTCCAAAGTTCACGATTGCGGATGCTCTTTACCGAATGCAGGACACTCTTGAGCGTGAAAGCAAGGCTGGAATAAAGCACAATGATGATTTGATTGTCGAGCGGCTTTCTCTTTATCTCAAAGATAATCCGGAACTTAACCTTACACAAAAAACTGCGGCAATTTGGGAAGAACTTGAACAGAATGAGCTGGGCACAAATCTTTATCCGGCACATCTCGTTCAGTTTGCAGTTCAAAAATTCCTTTCCTGGGGCTTGATTGACGAAGGCCGCAGTCTTTTCATGAACTACATTGATGCCAAATTCGATTTGAATTATCGTAAAAAGGCTTCCGAAGCGGGTACAACCGAAAATGTTAAGACAGACATTTTTGGCGGCGAAAAGATTGAAACTGTTCCTGTGATTCCAGAAAGTGTTGCGCGGCTTGCATTTGGTGACCGCGCGGCAGACAAATCAGACAGAATGGAAATCTGGGAAATCGAATTTGCGGCCTATTTCTCTTTGCTTGAAAAAAATATTTCTGCAGCAAAACGATTGTATGAATATGTACTTTTTGAAACCGGTGGTGTAAAGAACTCAAATGCGAAAGGAAATATAAATTCCATTTCTCCTTTAGCAGCGTCTTCAAGTGCGGCAAACCTTGCGATGATTTATTCAAGCTCTGGTGATCGAAAAAGGGCTCTTTCACTTTATACTTTGGCAGCCGGAAAATCAAAACTTCCTGAAGTCAAATCAAAATTGCTGTACAGAAATGCAAAAATTCAGGTAGATATGGGCGATTTGAATGCGGCAAAAACGTCTTTGCGGTACAGTCTTAGCCTGGATATGAGCAACGCGGACGCACGATTGCTGAAACGGCAGATAGAAAAGAAATAGTTTTTTACAATTTTTGTGATAAAACAAAAAAAAAGGCTTCCAGTCGTGACAACGGCTTATCGAAACCGCAGGCTAGCCTGCTACACGCGTTTTGTGCTTGTAACTATATACGTTTGCCGCTTACGCGGCAGCACAAAACGAATGTTTTCGTAAGCCGTTTCACTCCTTCACGCCTTTTTTTGCATTTGTCTGCAAGTGAAAAATATTTTATTTTCTTCTTTTACTCAACAACGGCGATGATGTCACTGTTTTTTACGATCAAGTACTCTTCGCCGTCCATTTTTACCTGAACTCCGGCGTATTTGTCGTACATTACACGGTCGCCAACTTTAACTGTGATTGGGTCTTTCTCTGTTCCTGGGCCTACGGCTTCTACAGTGGCAGTCTGAGTTTTTTCCTGTGCTGTCTCTGGAATGATGATTCCTGATGCTGTTTTTGTCTCAGCTTTTTCCTGTTTGAGAAGTACACGGTCAGCTAATGGTTTGAGTTTCATATATTTCCTCCAAATATTAAATCATTTTGATACTTTTAAAATATAGAATTTTTAGAGAATCGGCAAGAAAAATTTTTTATAAGAGTTTTATTAATCAATTTTGCTGAAACCAAGATTTTTTGCCGATGTTATAATGGTATGAAAAGTAAAATTTTGGTGTCGTTGATGCTGATTCTGGCTTCAGCGATGAGTTTTGGACAATCTGAAAATGAGACTGTCCGTTCACTGACTGTTGACGAGGCTGTGGAGCTTGCCAAAAAGAACAATGTTTCGGTTGCACGTTCTCAGATTACTCTTGATGCGGTGGCGCGGGCAAAAGCTCATTCCTGGAACAGCATGAGTCCTTCTGCCAGTGTTTCTGCTTCTTCTACGGTTCCGATTGATGCTTTGAGTGATTCGGATTCAAACTATACGGCCAGTTTTGGTGTTTCGGCGACTGTTTCTGTTTCTTTGAGCGCAAATCTTTTTACTTCTATGAACGCTGCGAAAATTGCTTATGAATCTGGAAAACTCACTTTTGACGATGCTGTGAAATCTGTTGAACTTGGCGTGCGTGAGGCTTTTTATGGCCTTTTGTACGAGCGCGAGAACATTATTTTGCAGGAACGAAATCTTGAGATTGCGAAAACCCAGTACAACAATAACCTTGCCAAGTACAATCAGGGCCGGCTCAGCGAAATTGACGTTCTTTCGGCAGAAGTAAATTATAAGAGTAAAATTCCGACCGTTGAGAGTGCCCGGACGACTTTTCTGAATGATTTGGCGAGCTTCAAGCAGACTCTGGGGCTTCATCTTGCTGAGAATATCGAGCTTGAGGGAACACTTGATGATTTAATAAACCTGAACGAAATATCAGTTGATGTAAAAACTGTGCAATCTTCTTCTATTAAATTGCTTGAATATGAACTTGAAAATGCGAAGAATTCCGTGCTTAAAACGAGATTTGCGGCTTTTGCTCCGATTTTGAACGCTTCTTTTAACTGGAGCGATGAAAAATGGTATGTCGGTTATGACGGAACACTTCCAGAGGACAAAAAAGCCAAAAAATCGGCTTCAATATCACTTTCTGCTACGATTCCGCTTGACGGCGTTCTTCCATGGTCGGCTCGCAACGATGCGATAGATTCGGCTCAGGATAAGGTCAAAGAGCTGGAACTTCAGCTTGATAATGAAAAGAAAAATCTTGCGCGAACGGTGATGTCGAGCTTGCGTTCGATAAAGCAAAGTCAGGAGTCAATCAAATACAAGCAGGCGAATGTCACGCTGGCACAAAAAACTTATGACATGACGGCAGAGGCTTACAATCGCGGTACAAAAGATTTGCTTACTTTGCAGAACGCGAACACTTCTTTGCTGAACGCGCAGGTTTCGTTGAAGAGCGAGACCTTAACGCTGATTAAAACGATTTTGAATCTTGAAAACACGATTGGCGTGGATTTCGGTACTTTGGGAAAATAAAAGAATGCCACACTGATTCGATTTTGCTACGCAAAATCATTGAAAATATATTGTGAGATTCCGTAGGAATCTCGAATCTGTGTGGCAATTATTAGGAGTTAACTATGAAATTGAAATTGACTAAACCGCAGATTGTTGTTGTGGCGGTTCTTGCTTTGCTGGGAGTTTGTGTCGTTGTTGCAAGAAAACAGGCTGGTGCAAATCAGAATGCAGGCGGAATGAGGCGAGGACGAGGCGGAAATTCTGTCGTTTCTGTCAAAACTCAGATTCTTGAAGAAACTGTTCTGCACGGATATATTTCAACTAACGGCGAGATTGAAAGTCAGAACTCGGTAAATGTTTTCCCGGATGTTTCGGGCAAAGTTATGGAAACGAATGTAATGCTTGGTTCTCCAGTGAAGCGCGGGGATATTATTGCTTACATTGATCCGAGCGCGCCTGGTCAGTATTACAAAAAAAGTCCGGTTTATGCTCCGATTTCTGGAAGCATCATTTCAACGCCTCTCAAAAACGGTACTACAGTCTCTACAAATACGACGATTGCGATTATCGGAGACATTACGAATTTGCAGGTAAGTGCGAATATTCCTGAGCGGTTCGTTGCGGTTTTAAAACCTGGTCTCAAGGCAGATATTTCGGTTGAGGCTTATCCTGACGTTATTTTTAAGGCGACTGTCACGAGAGTTAGCCCGGTCGTTGACACTGTAAGCCGCACAAAGGAAGTTCTCCTTCATTTTGATACGAAAGATGAGCGCGTTAATGACGGAATGTTCGGAAAAGTCAAACTTTTTACGGAAGATTACACCGGAGCAGTAGTTATGCCAAAAGACTCGCTTGTTCAGAATGGAGACAGCTATTTTGCTTACGTTGTGAACGAGGATTCAACTGTTTCAAAACGTGAAGTTACGCTCGGAAATACAGTTGATGGAATCGTTCAGGTTTTGACTGGCGTAAAAGCGGGTGAAAAAGTTGTCGTGCAGGGACAGACTTCTCTCGGCGACGGTTCAAAAATTCAGGACATTACGAATGGTGTAAGTAGGTAACAATGAGCAATTAAAGGGGGAAGTCTCCCCCTCGCTCCAAAGCGTTGCTTTTCCGCTACCCCCTCTGCGGGGACACCCCGCAACGCCCCATTTTTATTATTGAGGATTTTTTATGAGTATATCTAAAAAAACGCTTGATCATCCTGTGCTTACGCTGATTGTCTTTGTGCTTCTTTTGATTATGGGATTGTTCACGCTCAAAAATGTAGCAATCAGTTTGATGCCGGATGTTGAGAATCCTTACATCACGGTGCGAACTTCATACACGAACGCAGGACCGGAATCTGTTGAAAAAGCCGTAACTAAGGTGCTTGAAGGACAGCTTGTTTCAGTGAGCGGACTCAAAAATCTTACTTCGACTTCTTCAGCAGGCTCTTCTTCAATTTCTCTTGAATTCAATTACGGCACTGATTTGGACTCTGCGACCAACGACGTGCGCGACAAAATCAGCCGCGTAACAAGGAATTTGCCGGATGAGGCTGGCTCTCCGACGATTTTTAAAATGGATAGTGACTCCATGCCGATTATGCGAATTGCAGTGCGCGGAAACCGTTCCAATGATGATTTGAAACAGATTGCCGAAGATCAGATTGTCGATTTGTTTGAGCAGGTAGACGGCATTGCGGAAGCCAGCGTTTCAGGCGGACGGCAGAAAATCGTTCGGGTGGACATTTCCCAGAACAGGCTTGCGGCTTACGGGCTTACGATGGCAAGTGTTTATTCGGCTCTCGGGAAGCAGAACCTTGAGCTTGGCGGCGGTAAAATCACCGAGGGCACTCACGATTACACAATCCGAACGACCGGTGAATTTGCCAGCATCGATGAAGTAAACAATACGATTATCACGACTTTGAACGGCTATGGAGTCAAGCTGAGCGACATCGGTACGGCTTACATGGGCTACAAAGACAAGTCAAGCGAAGTTTACATCAACGGGCAGCAGGGCGTTTATGTGAGCATCACCAAGCAGTCAGGCAAAAACACCGTGACCGTTGCAAAAGCGGCTCGCGAAAAACTTGCCGAAATCCAGGAAATATTGCCGAGCGACATCCGGCTTGAAATAATCCGCGATTCTTCCACTTCAATCAACGATACGATTAACACATTGATTGAATCGGCTTACACAGGTCTCATTCTTGCAGTCATCATTTTGTTCCTGTTCTTGAAATCGGGCAAGTCAACGATGATTATCGCAATTTCAATTCCACTTTCGATTGTAATTACACTTTTGTGCATGAATTTTGCGGGAATCACGCTCAATATGATGACTTTGACAGGTCTCATTCTGGGGGTCGGTATGATTGTCGATGCCTCAATCGTTATGATTGAGAATATCTACGTTTACAGGACTCGCGGCGCACAACCAAAGGTCGCGGCGGTTCTTGGCTCTCAGGAAATGGTCATGTCGGTTGTTTCGGGCAACCTCACGACAATCTGCGTATTCATTCCGTTCCTTTTCTTTATGAAAAATCTGGGAATGATGGGGCAAATGTTCAAGGGAATCATTTTTACGGTCGTAATTGCGCTGGTTTCTTCGCTTTTCGTAGCGATTTTCCTTGTTCCTGTTCTTGCGGGCAAATTCTTTCCGCTCACAAACCGTAAGGAAAAACCGGTGACTTTCAAGCTGCTCAAAAAATTCTATGAATTGCTCGAAATCCCGCTCGTGAAGCTGACTGGACTTTACAGAAAAGCACTTAATTCTGCACTTTCACACAGGCTTGTTACTTGTATTGTCTGCGTGAGCGTTCTTTTGATGGCCATTGTCTTTATTCCGACCTTGCGAATTCAGATGATGACCGGCGGCAGCGACGACAGCGTTACATTGAACCTTACGATGCCGATTGGAACGACTTTGAGCGAAACTACGGTTGTAATCAAGTCATTTGAAAAAATCTGTGAGGAAGAAATCAAGGGTTACACAACTCTGATTACTTCTATTGGAACCGGCTGGGGCTCAAGTTCATCGTACAAGGCTTCGATTCAGATTAACTTGCCGAGCACAGAGGAGCAGATTGATACGAGCGAGACGATTCAGCAGAAACTCCGCGCACATTTCGGTGATTTCACTGATGCCCGATTCTCATTCTCGCAGGGATTTATGCGGCAGATGACAGGTGCTTCCTTCAAACTTAAAATCCGCTCGGATGACTTGGAGGCGGCTCTCAAAGTTGCTTCGCAGGTTCGTGACGTAATGGATTCAATTCCTGATGTCGGAGAAGTGTCGATAGATACTGAGGAAGGTTTGCCTGAAGTTGAGATTGAAATTGACCGTCAGCGAGCATATTCGTTCGGCGTTGACGTTACAACCGTCGCAAAGGAAATCAATTATGCAATTAACGGTGTTACGGCAACGACTTACCGCCAGGACGGAAAGGAATACAGCATGGTTCTTCTTTATCAGAAGGGCGACAGACAAAGCGTTTCTGATTTGGAGCAGATTTATGTGAATGGAAGCAAGGGCAAGGTCAGCGTGGCCAATTTTGCGAAAGTCGTCAAAGGTTTGGGACCAGTTTCGATCCGCCGTGCAAATCAAACCCGAGTTGTCACAGTCAGCGCGGACAACAACGGCAAGCGAAATGACTACGAGGTTGAAGATGACATCAAAGCCGGTATCGCAAGCACATTCATCGTCCCGGACGGCGTAACAATTTCTTATGAAGGCAACTGGAAGGACACACAGGAGCAGGGCCAGGTTTACGGACTTATCATTTTGATGGCAATCCTGCTCGTATTCGGCGTAATGGCCGGAACTTACGAAAGCTTTAAGGCTCCGTTCATCAACCTGATGACAATCCCATTCCTGATTATCGGCGTTGTGTTCGTTTATAAAATCACAGGTCAGGCATTCAGCATGATGAGTGCAGTCGGTCTGATTATGCTCGTCGGAATCGTCGTAAACAACGGAATTATTCTCGTTGACTACACGAATCTTTTGATTGACCGCGGCTACAAAATGAAAGAAGCCTGTCTCGAAGCCGGTGCAAGCCGTTTACGCCCGGTTTTGATGACAACGCTCACCACGATTTTGGGCATGGTTCCGATGTGTTTTGCCACGACAGGCAGCGCAGGCATGGTTCAGCCAATCGGCGTCGCAGTTGTAGGCGGCCTCACAAGCTCCACATTCATCACGCTCTTCTTCATCCCGGTTTTGTACTCGCTCGTGATGAAAGAAAAGAACATACACAAGAGCAGAATCAAGGTGCTTCTGTCGGAGGATAAAAATGACTAGATGTGAAATAATTGCCAACCAATCCGTACAGGACGAAATTGTCTCTCTCATGGAAGAACATATTCCCGGCGTGCTTTACACGATTATTCCGACAGTCGTGGGGCGGGGCAAAAATTCCTACAAAATGGGAAACGGCACCTGGCCCGAAACAAATTTTATTCTCGTGAGCTATATCGAGGATGAGCATGTCGCCATGATGAAAGCAATAATCAAAGCCGTAAAAGAACGGTTCACCGGCGAGGGGATAAAGTTGTTCTTTGTGAAAGCTGAGGAAAATTAACAGTTAACTTTTAGCAAAGGGAAAAATTGAGTTCTGAATAATGTCACAATAAGGACGTTCCCAGTCCGCGAAAGCGGACTGGTCAGGCTTTTCGGGGTTCCGTGCTTACGTACTTCATTCTTTCGTTCGCTACGTTCACTACAGAATAGCTTCGCTACCCCTACAATCCTTAACGCAATTTTATGGGTTACACTCAGGTGTCCTTGAATAAGCCTCGTAATCTGCACCTTTCAATACATTACAGACATTTTCTCTTTGCCTTTTTTCTTCTTCAGCTTTTTTTTGGGCTTCACATGTAGGACATTTTGTGCTTGATCTCTTAGTCTCTGTTTTCCCATCTTCATTATAATAATCTGTTGCTAACGATTGAGAGGATTTTATGTGCTCTCCGCAGTTATAATAAGTTATAACTGTTTTAGAATAACTAAATGCTAATCCAACCAATGTTGCTAACATAGCCAGCATCAAAACCATTTTTTTCATAAAAACTCCTTGCAATTTTAGTTCTTGCCAGAACATTGTTTTATATAAAATGATAGTTGTATTTTCAAATATCATTTTTTACAAATTAATAATCAAATTTTACGCTTAGATTTGTGTCTTTGCCATTTGTATCAAATCTTACATAATGCAATGGTGAATCGGTGTCTTCCTGAGCTTTTGCAAAAAGTGACTCTCCGTTTGCTACCGCATACCATATACCTCCAATACACAGAAGAACACCAGCAGATATACATCCAATGCCTATTGGTTTATCATCGGGTAACATTACTAAGCTTCCTATTCCTAGTCCTATTAGACATCCTCCACCATAGGTAAGTGTTGAAGATACTCCATCTGCATGAGCTTTTGGTGCTGCAATTCCAAAAGTGATGGCAACTGTCAATAAAAAAGCAATTATTCTTTTTTTCATTCTAAAAAACTCCTTGCCAGTTTTAGTTCTTAGCAGAACATTTATCTTTCTTCAAAATATCCCACGCCGTTGCAGGATTGGCAGTCCATGCGGGCTGTTCCGTTGCATTTTGAGCATGGCCTTGCTCCTGTGCCATTGCATGCTGTGCAAGTTTCCTTTTCAGCTGTGAGTATATTTAAAAGACGATAACCTAATCCAAGACAAGAATTACACATTTGTTTGCCTGCTCCGTAGCCACTGTTTCGGCATGAAGGGCATTGCACTGTTCCGCGACCATTGCATGTCGCACAGTTATATCTATGTGGTTCTCTTGAAGGTGGTGGTGGTAATGGCTCATAAGTTTTTGGGGCGTTGACGAATTCCCAGCCTTGTCCGCCGCAGGCTGTACAAGTTCTTCGTCCTGTGCCAGTACATGTTTCACATCTGATGCTTTGTCTTTTTCCGTCTCTGGTAGTTCTGTAAGTTGTTCCTCTGCCGCCACAAGTCATACAGGCGACAGTTCCAGAACCTGAGCAGATTTCGCATCGCTTCTTTTCAACATGGGCGATAACAATTGAAGTGCAGAGGATAAAAACTAAACTAAGTGGTAGGAACTTTTTCATATATGATTTCTCTTTAAATTATCATAATATAGTAATAATTTTACACACTAGATTTATTTAAAGTCAACACAATATTTAGTTTTTATCATACAAAATGCTATAGAATAAGCAAAATATTGCTTAAAATCTCTACTCTATTTAGTTGTTATTCACACTGAATTGCTTAAGAATTTACTTATGACGATTGAAGAGCAAGAGAAACATATTTATGAGAGATTGCGACAAGAACGTGAAAAATTACACTTGTCCCAGTTGGATTTATCATACGAATCCGGTGTTTCACAAAATATGATTACCTACATTGAGACCGGTAAACGCACTCCAACGCTCTCCACTATCCTAAAGCTCTGCAACGCCATGAAAATTGACCCGTCTGTCCTCTTCCTCAAACACGATTCCGAAAAAGAACAAGCAAAACAAACTGTGCTGGAAATAATTCAAAAGTATATGTAGATAAAATGTTTTTGCGTAATTTTCCATAAGTCATTTTTCCGTTATAGTTAAAATAATGAATCTTATTGATATTTCAAGAGAAGTTGCCCAAAATTTATTTCCAGAAGAAAAATGGACGGAATCGCAACGGAATTCAAAGTTGTAACAGGCGGAGAAAATGCAGTTTCACATCGTTTTAGAGATGGACTTCATCAAGGGCGTAATGTTTACATAAAAATTGATTCACATATTGCTGTTCGCCGAATAAGACAGATATTGCATGGTGTCTTGAAAGGAAAAGAAAACGATGGGCTTATTTATTGTTATGTCACAAATGAAAAAACGATGTATTATTGGAAAATGGATGATTTAAAATAAATCAAGGCACCGAATATCAGTGCCTTTTTAGTTGCCCCAGGCTAGCTACCGCTAGAACTCAGACATTTAAACTATATGCTAACAGGATTGATTTGTCAATGCGCCACAAAAAAGTTCCTTCGCAATACTATTACTTTCTCATGAACAAGGCTGCGGGCGAGGTGTGTTCCACTGTGAGCGACAGTCACCGCACTGTCTACGAGCATTTTTCGCCTGAGCAGCTTATCTCAAACGGTGCGAAGCTCCACAGCGTGGGGCGGCTTGATTGTGACACGGAAGGCATCTTGCTTTTTACCAACGACGGTAAACTTTCGGACTTTTTGACCCGCCCGGAAAATAAAATCGAAAAAACATATTTCGTGCGGTTAAAAAATCTGGTCACAGAGCATCAACAAAAAGAATATTCCGAGCAGTCCGAGCTTGGACTTACGCTTCCGCCAGAGAAAAAATCTCCCGAACAAAAATCCAGCGGAGCAAAAATCACCTGGCTCACACAAAACGAATGCGAAATCACCCTCACAGAAGGCAAATTCCACGAAGTAAAAAGAATCTTCCGTGCACTAGGCAACGAAGTGATTTACTTAAAGCGAATAAAATTCGCAGCCCTAGAACTGGACGAAAATCTCGAAACCGGGAAGTGGCGGGAATTGTCTGAGAGCGAAATCATTGTTTTGAAGAGTAAATCCGCGCAGGGATTGTAGCGGCGGCAAAGCCGTTCACCGACATCCATGTCGTAAAAATACTGTCTTTTTAAGCCCGCGACTTCCTTGTCGCGACTGGATAAAGTAGACATGGTTTGCGGGGAATGGAGCGAAAGCGGAACCGCGAAAAGCCCATCCGCCCGCAAATTTGCGCCCCTTTATGAAAGTGAAATCTATAAACTGAAAAAAAAAGACGGAAATTGATTAAAAAGCCGGACATATCTAAAAAAATGTATACGGAAGAAAAGCAAGCCAAAATTGATTAAAAGCTCAAGTGTTGAGAAATGTACGGATATTGCAAAAAAAGGCGTGAAGGAATGAAACGGCTTACGAAAACCTTGCAGCCGGTACTTTCCGCGCCCTTTTATGAAAGTGAAGTTAGAACTTTGAAAAACAAAGCGATAATTTTATAAAAAGCCGAAAAAATCAAAAACAAGCGTAGGTGGGGTTGTGGCATGAATCCACTTTGCGCGTGCGAGCGAAGCGAGTCAGATACCTTGTACGCGCAACCTAGTGAGCGTCAAGAAAACTTGCGAGGCAAGTTTTTAGCGAATCTCCGTAGCAGCTGTGCTGCGAAGGTGGATTCTAATGCCACGTTCCCACCGGGAGCTTGTTTTTATATTATCCAGTAATTCTTAAAAAATCACTCTTCGTCTTTTTTTTCAAGCTCAGCTTCACGATGCGCTATTTCCTTCATCTCGTACATGAGTTTGTCCGCGTGTGTGAGGAATGTGCGGAAATCTTTGAATTCTTTTTTGTAGTATGTGTAACCGATGCTGATTGAGATTTTGTACGGTGCTTTAAGCTCTTCGTTCTTTTTTTGGATGAGGTCGTGGATTTTTTCGTTGAGAAGATTTGCTTCTTCGGGCGTGAACACAACTCCGATTACGAACTCGTCGCCACCAAGTCGGCTCATGATGCACTTGCGGTAAATGTGCGAGCAGGCCTGTTTGAGCACGTCAGCGGTTGCAATCAAAGCTTTATCGCCCTCGTTGTGGCCGTAAGTATCGTTGATTGACTTTAACTTGTTGAGATCCATCATAAAAAGATAGAGGCACTCGATTGTGGAATGTGGTTCTTCGTTTATGCGGCGAATCTGCTCCTGGAAAAACCGCTCGCCCTGCCTGCGGTTGTTGATTCCTGTGAGTGAGTCGATTGTCACAAGGTCGCGCATCTGGAAAATGTAGATTATGAGCGTGGCAAAAGTGAAGCCCATGGCAAACGATGGCAAAGTCCAGTATTTGGTGTGCAAATAAGCTCCGATTAAAACTGGAACTGCGTAAATTGTCGCAAAACTGTATTGTTCCTTTGCGAAATCATTCTGGGTTTTAAAATAGAAAACAAGTGAAATTATCGCAAAGATAATTATGCAGCCGAACATGAAGGCCATGTAGAGGCTGTACAGAGGCCCTTTGAGCAGCATGCCGATTGAATTGATGCTGAAAAAAAGGCCTGTTAAAGGGGTTGTGAATGTGAGAATGATGAAAAATACAAAAGGAATGAAAAACAGCCGGAGCTTTTTGGGCAAAACTCCGCTTGTGACCGACTCCCAGATTGAAAGAAAAAAACGACAGATTGTGTAGGAGCAAAATGTCATGACTGTGTAAGTGAAAATGTTGGTGAGGTAGCGCGAAAGTTGAGTGCATGGGATGACCACATTGCTGAATGCCAGCATCCAGATTACGTCTGCGAAGCAATAAATGATTACCGTGACCAGTACAGCGAGAAGATGAAGCCTTTTGTTATTGCGCTCAACATCTGACAGTGTTGTATAAAGCAAGATTCCCATTATGCTGGCACAAAATAAATCGACCAGTACATAAAAGAAAGCAATTGCCTCACGAGGACTTGAAAAAAACATAGCTAACCTAATTAGATTTCAGTATAACACGCTTTTGAACAAAACAACAAGGATTTTTTCATATTCCGTGATAATTTTGGGCGCAAATTTGCCTGCTGATGGGCTTTTCGCCCTTCGCTAACGCTCATTACCGCGCAGCTTCCGACTTCGCGTAAGCAGCACGGCAACTTCGGGGCTACAATCCCTGCGCGGTCTTTTTTTATTCCAGGGCCGCATCCGCCAGAGTTGAGGCATAAGATTCATCTTTTTGCTCTGACTCACTTGAGAGGCTGCCAAGCTGAGCCTGAAACATCGTTTTTTTGGCATTCTTTGTTTCGTTTCGTTTTTCAAGCTCGGCTCGTGCCGCAAGCAGGATTTCGCTTGCTTCGGGGGCACGCACGTGCAAAGCCTGTGCGATCTGAGCTTCCTGGGATGCCGCCAGATTTTCGAGCGTGGTGAATGTTTTGATAAGAATCTTCTCGCGCTTTTCGCCGACATGAGGCAGACTTGCGAAAACCGAGACCGTGTTTTCTTTTGTGCGGAGATTCTGGTTACGGCTTGTGGCGAATCGGTGGGTTTCGTCTCGCACGCGCTGTAAAAGTCTGAGTGCATCGCTTCGGCGGGGCAGGCAAATCGGATGGCTTGCATGTGGCCGCCAGATTTCTTCGTCTCGCTTGGCAAGGCCCGCAATCGGAATGTCTAAGCCCAGCATATTAAGTATTCCGTCAACAGCATTGACCTGACCGATACCACCATCGATGAGGATGAGGTCGGGCAGCTCGGCATTTTCATTTGAGAGCCGGGAATATCTTCGGGTTGCGGCCTCGCGCATTGAGGCAAAGTCATCGATTACGCCGTTAGTGGTTTTGAGCCGGAAATAACGGTAATTCTTTTTGTCAGGATTTCCCTTCCAGAATGAAATAAGCGAAGCCACCGGAAATTTTCCGCCGATATGAGCAATATCAAAGCCTTCGATTCGCTCTGGGAGCCGTGGCAAATGAAGCAAATCCTTAAGCTCGTTTAAAGCCGGCATGTCGCCCCGCTCACGTACCCGCCGGATAATGTCTTCCTTTGCGTTCTCACGTGCCATATTGAGGGCAGCAATGTCACGGCGGCTGGAAGAAGAGGGGCTGACTTTCTCTAAAAGAGAGGTAGTGGAAAGTGGAAAGTGGAAAGTGGAAAGCTTGGAATTTTCGTCGCTTTCAGGTTTACTTGCATTTTGCGGTAGATAGGGAGCGACCCCGTCTTGCGGGGGCAAAACCTGTGAGACAGGTTTTGAGCGAGTCTCGGCGGAATCTGTGATTCCGGCGCGGTACCCACTTCCTGCTTCGCTTTCATGTGGTAGGGTATGTAGCCCCGGAGTAGCCGCTAGGCTATGAGCGTTAGCGAAGGGCGGAACACCCGACGGCGAAGCCGGACCGCCCTCTAAACTTTCCGTTTTCCGTTTTCCGTTTTCAACTTGCTTCAGCCACTGTTCCAGAAACTCCGCCTTGTCCTTTTCATCGATAAAAATCTTTGGAGGCAGGTTTGTCGCATCGCTGTAGTAGGCTCTTGCGAACTCTTCCAGAAGCTCGTCGTCTTCGTTGAGGCTTTCGACCCTGTAATTGTCACGGCCCAAAAGTTTTCCGTCGCGGATTTTGAGAACTGTAAAGCTTACAAGTTCACCTTCCCGCCAGTGTGCAATGTAGTCCCGGTCTTCGGCAGCAAAATCTTCGACAATGTTCTGGTTCTGCATGATTGTTAGCGCACGAAGACCGTCACGCAGGCGGGCCGCTTTTTCAAAATTGAGTGCGGCGGCGGCTTCTTTCATCTGCGCGGTGATTTTTTCCTGTGTTTCTGTTCCTTTTCCTTCAAGTAGGGAGCGAATTTCATCGATATATAGATTATAGGTCTCTTTATCGATTTTATTGCAGCACGGAGCTTTACAACGCCCGATGTGATAATACATGCAAGGGGCTTCACGCTTTTTGAAAGTTCGGCAATGTCTTACCGGGTAAACCTTGTAGAGACTGTCGATGAAAGTGTCGAGTGCGCCTGAGTCCGGGTAGGGACCGAAATATGAGGCACCGTCAGTACGATGAACCTGGCGTGTTTTATAAAAGCGCGGAAATTCCTCGTTCGTGATTTTGAGAACGGGGTAGGATTTTCCGTCTTTGAGCTGAATGTTGTAGCGTGGCGAATATTTCTTGATTAAGTTGTTTTCAAGAAGAAACGCCTCGTACTCATTTGCTGTCGTGATGTACTCGATTGATGCCGCATTAGAAACGAGCAGCTCGGTTTTGATTGCCCGATTGCCCGAAAAATAAGAGGAGAGCCTGTTTTTGAGGTTCTTTGCTTTGCCAACATAAATGACGGTTTCCTCGTGATTCCGCCAAAGATATACACCGCTTGAGGAGGGCGCTTTTAACGCAGTTTCGTGAAGTTTCTCGTATTCTGGGTTATTAGTCGTAAGCATAATGAAAGTTGTATCTAGTTTAATGAATTTTTCAAAAAGTGTCAGTGAAAGGCTGAACGGCCACACTGGGGTGAGAAAATTACTGCTCACTGCTCACTGCTCACTGCTCACCGCTTTGGCACTTTTTGCCACACCAAAAACTCTCGTGCTTGGCGGAGACAACGGCTGGAACGAGATAGCTTCGATGAACGGCGTAATTGTCGGCAATCAGAACGGACAGTTCGGATACGATGCGGTTGAGCTTTCCACAATGACCACGACGGCCGATTATACTACGGACTTGCTTCTTACTTTTGATGACGACAAATTTTGCGATGTAATGGGAAATTACACTGTGATGTCGAACAATCTTATTCCGACTCACGATTCTGTCAAAGGAACTGGTGCCGGTCTCAGCCGCGGAAGCAAAAAAGGACTGATTCTCAGCGGAAACAAAAACGCTCTCTTCGGACATGACGGCCTTGCAGGTTCATTCACAATTGAATTCTGGCTTTGTCCTTCACTTGCAGAAAATGGCGAGATGGTCTTTTCATGGCGTTCTTCTCTGAGCGACGACATTCATTCAGAATATCAGATGATTTCAGCGGCTTTCTTTAACAATCACCTTGAATGGGGATTCAGCAATATTTTCGTTCCATATCCGAGCCACGAATTCCATCTTTCTGGAGTAAGCACAGTCGTTCCGAATAAATGGACCCGCCATACGCTTTCTTTTGATCAGGAAACTGGACTTTTGGAATATCTTGTTGACGGCCGAACGGAAGCAATCAAATACATCACCGAAAACGGTCACGAATACGGAACGGTCTGCTATCCTATTTTGGGCGTAAAGGCAGGTATTGAGCTTTGCACTGATTATGTCGGCAAAATCGATAATTTCCGAATTTCACGTTCCAGCACAAGTCATGAAAGAAGCGATATTTTTGCGAGCGGAAACGAAAAATACAGAATCAACGGCGGAAAATTTATTACAAAGCCGCTTTTGGTTTCTCAGGCCGCAGTTCTCAACGAAATTGAAACATTGATGAGTGTGCCTTCTCAGACCGACATCAGGTTTTACGTCCGTTCGGGAGATAATTGCTACGGCTGGACAGATACTTACCCGGTTTGGAGAGAAGTTGTTCCTGGTGAAAGAATCAGAGGAGTCAAAGGCTTGTACTTCCAGCTTTCTGCCGAACTTTTGCCGGATGGTGCCGGAAGTCGAAGTCCGCGTCTTTCTGAAATTGTTGTTAAATATGATGAGCAGAACGACCCGCTTCCACCATTCTCAGTTGCGGCGATTCCAGGAGACGGTTCTGTTACGCTCAGCTGGAGCCATTCTGTAGATGATAATGCCGGCGGATATTATGTTTATTATGGAAACAGGCCAGGTGAATATTTAGGACGGATGGCCGTTCAGGGAAGTTCACCTGTAAATGTCGGAAACGTGACAAACGTAACGCTTACGGGGCTTGATAATGGAAGAATTTATTATTTTGCAGTAAGTGCATATTCTAAAGTGGACGGAAGAATTAACGGAATGCTTTCAAAAGAAGTTTTCGCTCGTCCAAGCTCACGACTTTCACAGGGATTGTCCAAAAAATAAAGGAACGGAGATAAAATTATGTCAGATTCAAACACAATGTTGGAACGCGCAAAATCAGCGTTGCTTGCCCATGACTACAATCTTGCGGCAAAAATCTACAAGAACTTGATTCTTGAAGAACCTGAAAATATTGATTATAAAATGCAGCTTGGTAATCTTTACGTTAAGGCTGGTAAAGACGACCAGGCTTTGACCCTTTTTAAACAGGTCGAAAAAGCTGATGATGAGAATCTTGATGTTTTGGTAGCAATCTCCGGAGTTTATCGTCGCCAGAAAAAATATGAAGAATCTGTCGCCTTCCTTGAACAGGCACTTGTAATGTGCGAATCTAATCCCAAGTCGCGGGCAAAAATTTCTTACAACCTCGGTTTTACTTACCGTCAGATGGGAAATTATAGTGAGGCAATAAAATGCTTTGAGGAAGTCGTTGATGAAAATCCGTCCGACGTACTTGCAAACAATCACCTGGGGGCAATTTATGCCTTGCAGGGAAATCACACTAAGGCAATCGAGGCTTACAACCGCGGGCTCAAATATGACCCGAACCATCCGATTCTTCAGTTCAATATTGCAAAAAGTTATGCTGAAATCGGTGAGACTTCAAAAGCTCAGACTTGCTTTGAGGGTGCCCTTCGCGCAAAACCGGGCTGGACAGAGGCAATTGAAGCCTATGCAGACTTGCTTTTGGGCGAAAATAAAGTTTCTGAGGCGGACACAGTTGTAAGTCAGGCTCTTGAACTTTATCCAGATGATGTAAAAATGCACACGGCGAAGGGAAATGTTTACAACCGCCAGAGCATTTTTGAAAATGCAGAAAGTGAATTCAAAAAAGCCCTTGATGTTGATGAAAACTACAAAAATGCACTCACAGGTCTCGCAACTTCTCTTGAAAAACAGAAAAAATACGATGAAGCTGTAGAAACGATTTCAAAAGCCGAAAAACTCAATCCTGCTGACACCCGAATCATGAAGCAGGCTGCACACATTAATATTTCCGCGGACAAACTCGAAGTGGCTTATGAAAAAATCGTCAAATTGCAGCGGCTCATCAAAAATGATGTTCAGACAATCAACCTTCTCGGCCAGTACTATATTTGCAAGGATGATCCTAAAAAGGCAGAAGAATGTTTTGCAAATATCAAAAAGATAAATCCTGATTATAACGAGGTTTACCGCGACTGGGCCGAAAGATTTATCCAGAAGGGTGATGACAAAAAGGCCGAGCCGTATCTTCATGCCGCAATTCAGAAGAATCCGGGCGATTCTACGGCAATGGTTCATCTTGGAAATCTTTATGAAAGACAGAACCAGCTTGGAAAAGCCCTGCAGTTTTACAAAAAGGCAAGTTCTGCTGATGAATTCAACAATCTGTCAAAAATTTCTTCTGAGCGTATTCTTGGAAGCGACGAAAAACTGTCTAATCTTGATGCCGACGGATTCTATTCGACTACAGTTGATTATGATTCAATTTTCTCTGGTGGAAAAACTGAGTCTGAAGCCGAAAAAGCGCCTGTTTCTGATGCTGTTGCGGCAGACAAAAAAGAATTGAATTCAGTTGTTCCAGAAGATTTGATTTCGGATGCAGGTGAAATTTCTCTTGCAGAAAATGATGCTCAGTTTGGCGATGATATTCTTGAAGTTCCAGATGGCTATGAAAATTCTGTTTCAGATGATGATGAGCCATTTAATTTCGGTCAGTTCGGGATGGAAAAACTTGCTGATAAAAACTCTGACTCAGAAGATGTTGGTTCTGTCGCTACTTTTATAGAAAGTAATGAAGACGCTTTTGACTCCGGGGATTCTTCGGATTTCGACGAGCTTATTGATGATGGCGCGCCGATTGATGAGGAAGATGCCGTTGAGCCAGCATTTGCACCGCTCCCAGACGGAACGGAATATATCGAAGACTCAAATCCAGACTATGTTTCAAATTCAAATGCATACGGGGATTCAAATTCTTATGGAGATTCAAGCACAAGCGTTGAAGTTGAGACACCGAGTGCCCAAAAACATGAAATTTCTGATGAATCGCTCGACCAGCTTGAAGCACAGATAAAAAGAGCCTCGGAACTTGCAGAAAAAGCTAATTATGCCGCAGAAAGTGCATGGCAGGCTGCAACTCAGGCAGCGGATGCGGCACAGGCTGCCGAAGAAGCAAAAAAATATGCTCCTGATCCATTGGATGGAACGGAACCGGCAACTACTGCAGATCCGCTGATTGGTCTTTCGGTTGAAGAACGACCTGAAGAAGAAATGCCGGAAATGGAAGATGAATCTCTCGCAGATTCTGACCTGCTTGCGGCAGATGAATTCATGAATGAGGATGATATTCAAGATGTAGAAATTGGCGATGATGACTTTTTGGACGATATTCCAGATTATTTGCAGGAAGATGAGCAAGAAAAACTTGCAGAATCTGAAGAAACAGAGGAAAATGGAAGTATAACCAAAGAGGAAAAGCCGGAGGAAAATATGGAAGAAATTGCCACAGAAAAACAGGCTCCAAAAGTTGATGATCTCGCTTTGCGTCGTGCAATTGATATGCTTCCTTCAATCATTGCCGCAATCGAAGACCGAAGCGTAATTTACAGGTTCCGTGCATTCCTCTCAATGTTCAAAACTTTGCGTGAAATGCTTGAATATCTGCCACCGGAGCAGCGACACGAGTTCATGACGAGCCGCAACCGCCTTCTTTTGGATTACGTTATTTCCAAGCTTTCGGGCAAACCAGGCTTGTTCGCCACCACAAAAGCACTTCTTCGCTCAGGATTGATTCACGAGAATCCGAACAACAAACCAAGCGAAAAGGAAGGCATTGAGCTGGTTAAGGAAGTTTTGGGCAATCTGCGTGAGCTGAGCAACAACCTTGAAGACGACACTCTTAAGGAAGTGCTCAACGCAGAGGCCGATACACTCGAAAAAGCAATTTAAAAAGAAGCCACACAGATTGGGGATTCCTACGGAATCCCTTTTTTAGAGGTCGAATGCCGGGGTTCGAACTTGGCGGATATTGCAAAAAACGGCTCCCAGTCGTGAAAACGGCTTATCGGAAACGCATGCTAGCATGCTACACGCGTTTTGTGCTTGTAACTATATACGTTTGCCGCTCACGCGGCAGCACAAAACGAGTGTTTCCGTAAGCCGTTTCACTTCTTCGCGCCGTTTTTTAACACAACCAGTAAATTTCGAAACCCGACATTTACCTTTATATCCTTATAATCTTGGAATGTGTTAAGACCTCATTTCCTGTTTCTGTAATCAGCACGTCGTTTTCTAGTCGCACGCCGCCTAGTTCCGGATCGTAGAGACCTGGTTCCAGCGTTACAATCATTCCGCTTTTAAAGAGAAGGTCATCCGGGTGTTTTGGCGTAACACGTGGGAATTCGTGGATTTCGAGGCCGATTCCGTGACCGAGAGTGTGCGGCATCACTCTTTTTGCATTTGCGAAAACCAAATCCGCAGCTTCGGCTGCTTTTTTAATCGGGCTTCCTGCTTTGTAGAGAGGAAGAGCCTGTTCTGCAGCTTTTTCTACCAGCGCGAGAAGTTCTTCCTGCTTTGCGTTGAGCGGGCCTTTTGCGACAGTCAAAGTGGTATCGCTTGTGTAGCCTTCGTAAACAACGCCAAAGTCGAGTATTGAAAGACCTTGTGCCGGCCACGGAGCGTTCGTGTAGCCCGGGAAAGCATGAATCGCATAACTTCGGCCAGGACCTGCTGCCAGAGTGTCAAATCCTGTTCTCTCACAACCACATTTACGCAATTCAGATTCAATCAAAAGCGCGACATCGCTTTCTTTTTGGAGCCAGTTTTCACGGATTCCGCGTTCAATCTCGGAAATAATCCAGTCGCCAACACGGCAAGCCTCGCGGGTACATTCAATTTCGTATTCATCTTTTGTTGAGCGCATTTCTACAACAAAGTCGTGGCTGGAGTGCTCACGGCAAAGAACGTCCCATCCGTCAAGAGCGTCAACGTACTGCAAAAAAAGCGGGTAAGGAGTTGTCGGCGGAATCTCAACTTTGAGCCGCTTGGACTTGAGCCTGAATGATTTGAGCACTTCTTTTACAGCACGAGTGTTTCGCCTTTCATATTTATTATATGGAAGAATTTGAACATCCACCGAACGTTCCTGTGCAAGATTTTCATCCCAGGGAATGAGGGCGCATTTTCCGTTCTGAGCGATTATAAAAAGTGCGTCGGTCGGATGGCCGGTAAAATATCGGACGGCCGGGTTGCGCCGCTCTTCGCAGTCTTCAAAAACAGCCGCCGTAATATCATGCTCAGTCATGTAAGCAAGTAATTTCTCTTTTCGAGCTGTATAGATTTTTTTAAGTTCTTCTTTTGTGTAAGTTTTCATAGATAAGATGTTAGCACATAGTTAAAAAAACACAAAGAGGGGGGGGGGAGAAGTCTCTCCCTACGCGTCCACTTCGTTGGTCGCTACCCTCTCTCCTAAGGGGCAAGCCCCTTAAAATCCCCGCCGCTCTGTCCTACTAAATCAGATACTGAAACCTTCAAAACATCAGCAATTGCGACCAATTCAATATCTGTGACAAATCTTTTCCCACATTCAATCCTTTGAATCGCATTTTTATCGACATCAATTCCACACAATTGCAATTTGTCAGCAAGTGCCCTTTGAGAAAGCTTGGGAACTAAAGATTTTCGTATTCTGGCAATATTTTGACCAGAAATATTATTGGATTCTCCATTCTTATTTTTGAACATAATGCAAGTTTGACATTCACTACTTGTCAACTCGCTAAGACTAAGTTATACTTAAAATATAATTGACATCTAGTGAATGTCAAAACTAATATCTAAAGGGGATTTTTATGAAGATGTTAAAATCAATCGGAACATTGTTATTTGCAGCAACATTTTTGTTTGGCTTTGCGGCCTGTAGTGACAGTGACAGCAGTGACTCAAATCAAAACAATGTTGTAGCAACAGTTTCAACAAAAGGAACGGTTTCTGCGGATGCCGTAACAACGACTGGCGGAGTAACAAAAGCTATTCTTTCTGCTTCAAATGGCACCTATGAATTCACAGAAACTAATTCAGGCTCTACCGAAAATATCGCTTCTCGTGTTGTTGTTGATACAGGCAAAAGCGGAACATGGACTTTCACAGAAAACGGAGCTTCAACTGCAAAATTATCTGGAACCTACAAAGGTGATATTTCACGATTCGGAAAAGCCGAGGTCAAATTGAACCTTACAATCACAAAAGTTCTGAGTAATGGAGAACTAAAAGATGTCGCAACACAACAAGCTTTCGATTTTGAAGCAACAACAACAGAATTCAAAGCAGCTGTTCCAATGGTGTCACCAAAGTCAGAGAGCGTACCCCCATCTGGAGGTGATACAACCCCAACTGAAGATGAAACTACAAAAACTGTAGAATTGCCAGAATCAGTTGGCGAAAATCCGTTCAGTGGTAAGACTTATGCAAAAGATGAAAAACACACATGGCAGTTTACGGATTCTCTTGCAAGCTATACGAATACAAAAGATAGCTCAACAGAGACTTATCGATACAGCTGGGATGCAAATGAAAAACTCCTTTACCTTGCTTACAATTCATACAGTAAAGGTGGAATTACTTATTCAAGCATAAGTGAAGCCGAAGAACTTCTTAACCAACTTGACATGTCGGAAGAACAGAAGAATCAAATACTTGATGGAATCCGAGAGGACTTTAATACAATTCGAATTTACGACTACACAATTGATGAGAGCGGTACAATTACTTCATTAAACAAAACTAAATATTTTGACGGTAAACTTCCAACAACGGTTCACTTTTCAACGGAAACGCCATTTGTAATCGACTACAATGATGCTTTAGGCGTGATATACATTAGACTTGAAGATAATACTCTTTATGAATTTAATCCGAAATTCGACAACAATTCATTCTCAGGCACAATGTATGAAGGAACATGGGGTGATAAAGATAACGAAAACTCTATTGGAATTGTTTCAGGCACATACACCACAAGTGGTACTGGCAGAAGCGGTTGCTCAATTGAGCTGGTATTTACACAATTGCCATCCAGTGTCAAAGGAATTTCTATAGGAACGAAGTACACTTTGACAAACTGATTTTGACCTTTATAAAGTTTTAAGCTCAAAACTCTAGGCCGTGCATTTTTTTCTATTGCACGGCTTTTTCTATCTTCTTCTAACTTTCCGTACAATCACTTTTACAATTTCGTCCTTTGTAATCACAAGAAGTGCGATTCCCACGGTTCCGTAACAAATTGCCGTGATTGCAAATGGTACGCCGAATCCAATCAGGCGGCCGTGACCTTCAAAAACAGGAAGAACAGCCTTTCGCACGAAAAATGCAGGAACACATGCGGTAATAGAAAGGAGAACCAGCTTTGCTGCGTAGAAAATTGTTCCGAGTGTGACTGATTTAACATCAAGATTTTGATTTTTCTTCAAGAAGATGAAAAGCGCGACCGTGTTTGCAAAGCTTGCCACAGAAAGAGCCAGGGCGATTCCGGCTCCCGTTCCGTCGTTGTGAATGATTATCACGGTAAAAGCAAGCGCGATGTTTACCGCAAAGCCGATGATTCCGGCTACTGTCGGGGATTTTGTGTTTCCCTGCGCATAAAAAGCCGGGGAAATGATTCGGTTGAGGGCGATGAAGAAAAGACCCGCGATGTGCATTCTGAACGCAACGAGCGTGAGGCGGACTGATTCATCGCTGAATTTTTTTGACTTGTAGACAAGTGAAATTATTTCCTCGCCGCACAAAAGACTTAAAAATGTGATTGGAATCGAAATCAAAGCCATGATTTTTGCCGCCTGAACGAGCATCTTGTTGAAGTCGGCCCACATTTCCTTTTTTGCAAGTCCGCTTAAATCTGGCAGGATGACCGTGCCGATTGAAACCGCGAAAATTCCCAGGATAAGCTCCTGCAACCTGAGTGAATACTGGAGCGATGAGACGATACCTGTTCCTGCCTTGCCTGCCAGAGCCGTTGAAACCACGTCGTTGAGCTGGTAGGCTGCCATTCCGATAATCGTGGGCACAATCAGCTTCATTACCCGCCTTGTGCCCGGATTCGTGAAAGCCTTTTTGAGCGTGGTGAAGTGAAAAGTCCAGCCTGTTTTGAGAACGAATGGAAGCTGAAAGAGGGCCTGAACGACACCGCCAGAAATAACGCCGATTGACATTGCGCGGGCAGCCATCTGAGCCTTTACTTCGCTGTCTTCGATATTGCCGGTGAGAATCGGTGTGAGAATGTAAGTTGCCGCAATTACGACTGAATTGAAAAGAACCGGTGTGAAGCCTGAAGGAGAGAAAATCTTGACCCCGTTCAAAACTCCCTGAAAAAAGGCCGCGATTGAAATCACCACAAGATAAGGAAACATGATTCTGGTGAGAATCGTGGTTTCGTGGAGAAGGGCAGAGTCGTTGTTGTCCAGGAAGATGCGCACAATCAGCGGAGTGAGTAAAATCCCTGCAAGAACGACGCAGGTCGTCAAAAAAGTGATGAGGGTAATCGTTGCGCTCAAAAAATCGCGGATAGTTTTTTTGCCTTCACCGGATTCACTTTCTTCAAGATAGCCCTTGAAAGTAGGAATGAAGGCCACCGAAATTGCGTTCTCGGCAAAAAGACGGCGCAAAAGGTTTGGAATCATAAAGGCAATTCCGAAAGCGTCGGCATATTTTGAAGTGCCCAGAAAAGCCGCCTTAGTCATCTCGCGAACAAGACCCAGAATGCGTGAACAAAGCGTAAAAAAAGAAAGCGAAAGCCCCGCCGAAAGGAGCGATTTTGATTTTTTAGATGACATGGGGATATTATAATGATTTTTGAAAGATGTTGAAAGAATGAGGCGAAGGAGGATGCAAATGCATTATAAACACATTTACTGAAAGCGATTTTTTATGTATGGGCTTTATATAATGCATTTGCCCTGATTTCTAAAAACGCCGTCGTTTCTTCTGGCCAGCTATACTGATTCATGAATTCGCCCGCAAAGCTTGTTATTGCATTTTTATCGCCTTTTAAGAAATCGTAGTAGTCGCATTTTATTGCGGTGGGATTGATTCGGAAATTGTTGTATTCCGTGATAAAGAAATTAGAAATATCCAGATTGCTCAAAGTGTGCTTTATATCCACGATAAGATTACGAAGGCTGCTTCCGTGCCGGTTTGAATTCGCCCTGTCACCCCATAATACGGAAATCAGTTCCTTTGTGTTGACCGAACTTCCGTTTTTGTATACGAGATATGCTATCAGTTCGGTTGATTTTGTACGTGAAAATTTAATGACATTGTTTTCGTATAAAAGCGTGAAATTCCCGAAAGTTTTTGCCTCGAGGTTCTGTCTCTGCTTTTTGAGCGATAAAATCTGCTTTTTTTCAAGATGCCTTTTAAAAAGCGACATGCAGAATATAAGAATCACAGTAAGAATATAGTCAGCAAGGCTACTCAGTGTAAAATTTGAATAAATGCCCGGAGCCATAACTGCAACCTCTATTACAAGAGCGAAAAGAAAAATAATCGGCGAGAATGAAAACAGGAAGATAGACATAAAACTTGCCAGACAAAATGTAGCAAATCCGTTGAATGGCTGCTTAAGAATGTAGAAATTGTAGCAGGCAATAATAAACGATATGTAAATGATTATATATACTGGAATTGTTTTCAGAATATATGATTTTTCATTTGATACATTTTTTACGAGTCTTGAATATAAAAATACAAAGCTGCCTGCAACTGTAAAGATTCCAAAATAAAGCAAATAAGCAAGATAATTCCGTAAGTCATAAGGATGCAGTAAAAATATGGCAATTAAATCTCCTATTCCAATTACAAGTAAGGCCATGCTTACAATAAGCAGGTTAATTCTGTTTGATTCACCTGCATTTACCAAATCAGTGGGTGGAATTTCGAATCGTTCATTATAGATTTTTAGAATATTTCCCTTCATGTTTTAGATTATACATCCTTTTTTATAATTGTGCTGATTTGTGGCGCAATTTTCTGTCTTTTTGTGCTTATTTGTTGCGGGCGTCCATCTATAATTTACTCAGATAAGGAGATTACGATATGAAGAAAATCAAATTTTTAGCAAGCCTATCGGCCATAGTCCTTTTTGTGGCTACTTTTCTTTCTTGTTCAATGGGGCATGATGGAATAGACGGAAAAGACGGAAAAGACGGTAAGGATGCCGAAAGCCTTACAAAGCCGACTTTTGATATAATAGTTGAAGAGCTTAGTATTGAGACAGTGAATGTCAGAGGGGTAAAGGATGATAAGCTTAGTGATGCAGGCACTCTAGTACTTGGTTTTAGGTCGGGTATGGAAGAAATTCCGTATATTCCGCTTGCCGACAATATTCTTAAATTTTTAATGGGACCTGATTATTCCATTTCAGAAGTAGATGCCGATACTACGGAAGTAACGATTGTAAACTCAAAAACAAACACAAAAACCATAGTTGACCTTCTACATCATGAGTTTTATTTCGACAACTATGATGCGTTTCTTCAAAATTCAGACGTCTATCTTGATGTCGCCGCTGTTAATAGAACAGGCGACTACATGGAAATAACCGATGCCTCAAATATCGCAGGTCAACCTTTTTTCTTTGATTGGCGTAACTATGACATAGGCATTGTTATTTGTAAGAATGAAGATGAATACTGTCTGGCCATTCCATTACAGACTTACAACGATGTTTTTGGCGAATACCTTATATACAATGGAAAAAACTTATATCCTACATATCTTGTTGAAAATAATCCTGTGGTAGCAGAAGAATATTACGGCACCGAACAAGCACCAGGCACAAGAAGCAAGGCTCTGGCTGAATTCTGTTACAACGAACTGTGCATGAACCTTGATTTGAACTACGGGTTAAAAGAAATTCATGGAATCTCGGCTTTCCCAGACTTCGACTCGTATTTTGAGATTAACGGAATCCGTGATAACCTGAAAAGCACTGATGCGCTCACCTTTGCAAACACACTTATGGATTTATGCGACTTCTATTTTGGAGATGGTCACTCAGCTTATCAGAAAAATTCTTATTATCTTGGAAAAGATGCTTCGCCCCAAGGCGCACATACTTCAGCTATGTTGAAACATTTTAGTGAAAATTACCGTAAATATGGCTTAACAAGAAATGCAAAAATCGGCAGCAATTCGACAGATAAAATTGACCCGGTTCCATGCTATACAGTTTCAGCGGATGGAAAGACAGCAATCGTTCGTTTTGATGAATTTACGCTTAATGGATTAAATAAGAGCCAAATTTTAGAGCTGCTTTCTGATTTTGATGATGAAAAAATGAACCATTATGTAAGAGACCTTGAAAAAAAATATGACACGGTAGCTTTGATTCACGCAATAAACGAAAAGATTCAGCAAAATTCTGCCATTGAGAATGTCGTGCTTGATATGAGCTGCAACACTGGTGGAGCATGTCATTCGGCTATTTTCGTACTTTCATGGCTTCTCGGGGAATGCAGTATTGATATGGCTAATCCGAATACAGGCGCAAAATGGTCTGCAACTTACAAGGCTGATGTAAACTTCGATGGAACATATGATGACAAAGACAGTGTGAGAAGCAAAAATCTTTTCTGCCTTACTTCGCCTGTCAGTTTTTCCTGCGGGAACCTGGTACCTGCTGTGCTCAAGGCTTCTGACCGTGCAGCGATTCTTGGTGTAACCTCTGGCGGTGGCGCAAGCTGCGTTCACAAGACTTGTGCAGCAGACGGCACATGTTTCTGGGTTTCAAGCAAGAATGTCATGAGTGTGTCTAAAAACGGCTCTCTCTACAATGTAGACACTGGAGTTGAACCACATTATTACATCAACAAACCAGAAAACTTTTACGATACAGAAAAAATTTCTGGTTTAGTGAATGCAATAAATAAGGCTCTATTGGTAAATTAAATGCTAATATTGCCGGAATTGTCCCGGCATTATCATTATAACGGAGGAAACTTATGAAAACACGAAAAAGAGCCGTATTCTTTATGGTGATGACTGCATTGGTTCTTATTTGTACCTGCTTTGCAGGATGCGAAAATGGAAGTAAAAATGAGGAATCGCAGAGTCAGCAGGAACAGAAAGTAAAAGAAGAAACTCCAGTGGTTTCGTTAAAAACAATTGTGATTGGAGATTATTCTGATGTGGAAAAAAAGGTAATCACACAAATATTCCCAAATACAGAATTTTCTACAAATCTTTCTGCAGTTAATGAATCTTACAAAATCGTAATTAATGATTTAGAAGATTTACCCGACAACATTGCAGATGATGCGTATTATATTCTTTATGATATTCAAGAAAATGAAGAAATCGAGGATGTTCTTGATGACAGGAATGATGAATTCTGGGAAGGCATATGGAATGAAGAGACTGAAGAAATGGTAAAAGAAAGATTACAATTATGTCCTTATGCCTTTATTGGCTATAATCCAGCCCACAACGCACGTATATATATATCTTCGATTTCTACACAAAATCAATGGGAGGCTGTTATAAATGACTATAACAACCACATTGAAGAACATGGAGGAAACATTGAGCTTAATAAGATTGATATCGAAACTTTTTTTGTAGAAGATGAAAATGCTTTACTGACAAATGGGCAGAATGAAATCAACGAGGAAGTCTGTATTATGCGTTTTAGCGATATTGCTCATTGGATTTTAAACTGCGAAGAAAGTCACTCGGAAGAAGCTAGGGGTGCGGCTCGTTCTGCAATAGAAAGAGCTGTTAAAAGCGGCGATGACCCCGAAGTTAAAATTCAAGAAATTGCAAGCAGTTATTCTATCACACGTGTCGATCAACTCGAAGCGAACATACCAATTCCAAGAAAAGGTGTAAAAGACACAATAAGTGGCAAGGGATCTATCGGCATTACTATTGCATATACGCCGTTTTTAATAACAAATTCAAATTCATCCGGATTATACTATGCTGTAAATATGCAAACAAGTATAGCTAATGCAAATATGATTCATTACTTCTGGACAAGTAAAACTAAGGGCGGACAAGTTGCAGGCTTCTATATGAAGGAAGTTTCAACCACGGTTATACCGATTGTAAAAACCAAAACCGGAGAATTACTGGAAGTAACATTTCCTGTGGATTGTTCACCCGTCCCAAAAACATCCCTGAGCGATGTGAATAAAACAGAAGAACATGGATATAAATGGAATATCGGAGGTGAGGTTAAAGTAGGCTATAAAAACGGGTCTAAAAGTAGTTTTGATGTAAGCGGTACGGTTAAAGGTGGTGTCGAATTTAGTAACTCTACTCGCACAACATGGACTTCAAAAGATGTAAATTTCATAAATAAATCATATTTTCTGTCAAACCCGTCCAGAGCAATTGCAGAAGGTTCTATTGTTGTTGGAAATCTACCCGAATGGAAAGACAAAGGATTTTCAAGGGCTCCCTTAGTTTGTGAAGGCACACAAGATGTCAACTCTACATGGCTCTGGTATATCCCGGGTGATTTCAAGGAAGATGGTTCTGATCTTCCAAAAGTAACCTTTCATGTCGATGTAATACCCAAATATGGGGCAAGCTGGCACTGGAATGAAACTGCATCGAACGTATGGACAATTAGTCCTGCTGCCTATGACATTCCAATTAATTAGATTAAAAAGCATAGGACTATCTAAAAAATTCATTTGATAAGACAATTGAGTTTGACTAACAAATCAATATCGGACTTCAAAATAAGAACTCCGAGGAGGAATTAACTATGAAAAAAATGAGAATTATTTTAGTTTTTGGGGTTTTGGCACTTACACTTTGCTTTGCAGGATGTCAAAACGAGAACGAAACTGTTGTAAGCCCTCTAACTCCTGATTCTACACCCAAAAAGCCGATGGAAGCTCCGACTGCGCCAAAAATTACAAGCGGATTTTATACGCTTAAAAAAACGCCGAATGTTCTCGTTACTATTGATACAGCTAACTCTAGAATCCTCATTGAGACCTATGCAAGCTACGATGCATACCTGCGCGTTGAAAATGAACAGGAGCAAAAAGGTGATGTTGTCTCTACTTCGTTTGGAGAACTTGTGTGGGTTCAGACACCTCTTCTGTACTATATCAGCGCATACAAAGTACAAATAAACGGCAAGGAATTTTATATTTATGGAAGTGGCAGTTCTCCATCCATAGCCGAAATAGATAATTCAGAACAGGGAAAAATATCTGTCATCGAAAATGAAGGACTTGTAAACATAAGTGATATAAGAAAAAGCCGAAAGTATCCTGATGAAGGAGTATACATTTCTGCAAAGAATGCAACTGCTGCCGCAAAAATAACAGTGAACAGTGAAGAAAAATATCTATATGCTGTTGTTGCAGAAAGCGGAAAAAAGATTACATTTTATTTAAACGAGTCCGATGCCGTTGCCGATTTTTCTACTCTTACTGCTTATGATACTCTTACGAATCTTACCTACGATTTTTACTCAACCTATCTGGAAGCAAAGCAAAACAACTGGATTGTAGACAGTATTGATCAAAGTACGACTTCACTAACATTCAGGGTAAAGAAAGATGGCGCGATGTCATCTTATGTAAGATTGATTAAGAAAAATTAGCCGTCAGGTATTCAACAAAAACAGATCGCTTTGGAGCGAGGGGGAGACTTCCCCCTTCAAAAGTTGTATAATGCTTACATGGCTAAAAATACAATTCCAACACGAAACGAAGTCCCGGCAAGCGACAAATGGGACTTATCTACTTTATATAAATCTGACGAAGACTGGGAAAAGGCTCTTTCTTCTATTAAACCGCTCACAGAGAAAGTTGTGGCTTTTAAGGGCAAGCTTGGAGAATCTTCTGACTCTCTGCTGGCCTGTCTCAAAGCGAACGAGGCACTTGAAAAGGTTATTGAGACCGTTCACGAATATGCGGGGCTCCAGCATACGGCCGATGAAAGCGATGCCGCCGCTCAGGACCGTGAAGGCCGGGCTATGATGGCCTATGCCGCCGCCGAGAGCGACACTTCTTTCTTCTCGCCGGAACTCATGTCAATTCCAGACGAAAAAATCAATTCTTGGCTCAATTTGCCGGAATTTGCTGATTACAAAATCTTCTTGCAGAAGGAGCTTCATCACAAGCCGTACATTTTGAGCGAAAAGGAAGAGCGTATTCTTTCGCTTCAGGCCGAAAGCTCGGAAACTTCTTACAAGGCTTTTTCCCTTCTCACAAATGTTGACCTTCAGTTTGAGGCCGTTCACGTAAATGGCGAGGAAAAACCACTCACCCAGAGCACTTACACAACCTTCCTTCACAGCCCGGACAGGGCCGTCCGCGAAGAGGCTTACAAAAATTTCTACAAGGGCTTTGTTCAGCACGAGAACACAATCGCATCGCTTTATGCAGGCAGCGTAAATCAGGATGTTTTTGTCGCACGTGCACGAGGTTACAAATCTTCTCTCGAAGCCGCCCTTTACTCAAACAAAGTTCCGGAGTCAGTTTACCGCAATCTGATTGACACGGTTCACAAAAATCTTCCGACTCTGCACAAATATTATTCGCTCCGCAAAAAAATCCTCGGCGTTTCAGAACTTCGCCACTACGATGTCTATGTTCCGCTCGTAAAAGACATTAAGTGCGAGACAAGCTATGACGAAGCCGTTGAAATCTGCCGGAAAGCCCTCAGCCCGCTTGGAAAATCTTACACGGATATTCTCTGCGACGGGCTCAAAAACGGCTGGGTTGACCGCTACGAAAACAAAGGCAAACGAAGCGGTGCATTTTCGAGCGGTGCATACACAGGCTATCCATACATTCTTTTGAATTACAAGACCGACTCAATCCGCGACCTTTTCACGATGGCTCACGAGGGCGGTCATTCAATGCATTCTTACTACTCAAAGACAAACAATCCTTTCATGTGCTACAACTACACGATTTTTGAGGCCGAGGTTGCATCTACTTTCAACGAGGAACTTGTTTTCGAGTATCTCTTGCGCGAAGCAAAAACTCCTGAGATGAAGGCATATCTTCTTTCAATGCGGGCAGATGACATTCTCGCAACTCTTCACCGCCAGACCATGTTCGCCGAGTTTGAGCTTAAGGCACATGAGCTTGTCGAGAACGGCACGCCTCTTTCTGCACAGGTTCTGCGAAAAATCTACCGCGAGCTTCTGGAGCAGTATTTCGGCCCGGAAATGCACTTTGAGCCAGAGAGCGATATGGAAGGCCTGAGAATCCCGCATTTTTACGGAGCCTACTACGTCTACAAATATGCCACAGGAATTTCTGCTGCCCTTGCACTTGCAAAAAGAGTCACGAACGGTGGAGAAGCCGAGCGGGAGGATTACTTTAAGTTCCTCAAGAGCGGTGGAAGCCGTTATCCGATTGAAAGCCTAAAGGTCGCTGGCGTGGACATGAGCAGTAGCGAGCCGATTCAGGCAGCGCTCGACGTATTTGCGGATTTGGTTAAGGAACTGGAAAAGATTGAAAAATGAAACCGTAAAACGGAAAATTAAGAGCGAAAGACAAAATTTTCAATTTTCACTTTTCAATTTTCCGTTTTCCATTAACTTTTTCATGAAATCTGCCGAAATTCAAGTTAGAATAAAATTTGAATTCTAATGGGGCAAGTGAATGAATAAATCAGAGTTTTACAAGTTTTTCAAAGACATTCCAAAAGCGGAACTTCATATTCATATTGAAGCCGTGATGAGTCGGGAGACAATAAAAAAACTTTATCTAAAAAAGAACGGTGTTGAATTTTCTGACTCAGAAATTAAAAAACTTTTCTCATATTCTGATTTAAACGGATTTATTGCCGCATTCCTTCATGTTCAGGATTTGTTTACAGAAGTTTCTGATTTTGACTTGATTTTCGAAGATTTGAAGAATTATCTTTTGCGAAATGGCGTTGTTCATTGTGAGGCGTTCTTTGCTCCATCGGCTTTCATCAAAAAAGGCTTCGATTATGCCGAAATGACAAAAAATTTCGAGAAAAATCTCAAAAAAATCAAAGAAGAGACCGGAATTACTGTCTGGCTTTTGGGCGACGTTTCACGCACTTTCGGCCTTGAAAATGCCGAGAACAACTACAAAATGTTCAAAGAGCATCCGTTCGATGGATTTATCGGAATCGGTTTGGGCGGAGCAGAGCAGAAAGGCCCGTCAAAAGAATTCGGCCCGGTTTTTGAAAAGGCAATCGCTGATAAATATCACGCAGTTGCGCACGCAGGCGAGGATGTGGGCCCTGAGTCAATCTGGGATGCTCTCCGAATCTGTCATGCAGAGCGAATCGGTCACGGAATCACATCGGTTCAGGATCCGGAGCTTGTAAAATATGTCCGCGAGAACAAAATTCCGATTGAAGTTTGTCCGACAAGCAATGTCTTTACAAAAAAATACGTCAAAAAAATGGCCGAACACCCGGTCCGCGAGATGTTTGACAAAGGAATTCCTGTTACAATCGCCACTGATGACCCGATTTTCTTTGGTGCTGAGCTTCTTGATGAATACTGGAATCTTTATTCAAAGCTTCACTTCTCAAAAAAGGACATGAAGCAGATTGTTATTAACAGTTTTGACGATTCATTCTTACCAAACGATAAAAAAGAGAGTTTTAAGGCAAAAGTTGAGCAGAATTGGAAGTAACTCTTGGTATCAATTTCTGATTTTATTAAAGTTCCCAAAATCGACTCATGCAAGCATCTCAGTTCCGGGATGCGGTATGATAGTTTTGTTCGTTGGGCTGGTTTTATCATTCCTAATTTTCAAGAAAGATTGCTTGAAGACGTCGGTGGGGCCGAAGATTTAGAATTCCGCAAAGAAATCTTTTCGTATATTAACCTGCGTGCTGGAACTCCTCACGATGTTTTTTTGCTTTTCTGTCATTCGATTTCAGAAAGCGTGACCGAAAATGTCAAAGTCCTGAACGGCACGGTCAATGTTGATTTGCTTTCCAATTTAAATAATCCGTCTGATTTTATTGATGCGATTAAAAAAAGCTGTGAAAAATATGCTGACAAAATCACCGTAAGGCCATATCTTGGCTTAAACTCGGACATCGAAAAAAATATTAACCTCGCGACAATGCTTTTGGAAAGCGGAATCTTTGCAGGAATCGAGCTTTATGGAACTGCATTTGCCGAAAAGCCAGAAAAATTCCTTACAATTTTTAAAACTGCCCGAAAATTGAACATTGAATCAAGAATCGGCAGCCTCGGATTGCGAAATTTTGCTGACAGGGCTTCAATTTTGGAAATCGTTCAGAATTTGCAGCCGAACGTGATTTTGAATCCGAATATCGTGGTTAAAAAGGACAATCTTTTGATTTTCAGGGACGGAAAGATTTTACCGGAAGTCATAAATTTCTTGAAATCAAATAATATTCGCACCGAATTCAGTCCTGCGCCCTTCCTTTCAAAGCAGAACTCAGATGAAAAAATCCGCGTAATCCGGGAATTTGCCGAACAAGGCCTGGATTTCAAGCTTTGCAGCGAAGATATGCTGTTCCTTAACAAATCCCTGAGCGAATTTGCCGCCGATTTGTGTAACGCAGGAATTTTCTCAAAAGAAGAAATCGTTAAGATAATTAGCAATTAGTTATTTTGCCCGAATGTCGAGTTTTGAAATTTATGGTCTAAGTCAAAAAACGGTCTCCCATCGTGAACCTGCCAAAAAGGTCGCGGTGAACAAGTTCAAGCGACCTTTTGTCAGAACCACCGATTCCGACCGTTTTTTGGCATATCCGACAAGTACAAAACTCGCCATTCAAGAACCATCTTTACATAGAAAGGAAGAATGTCGAGTTTTGCATTTGCTTATCCAGGAATTTGCAAAATTCGACATTTGGACTATTTAAGATACACCATCAGTAACATAATGTCGGAATTTCGAATGCCAGAGATTCTGCTTGCCTGGCCCAGAGTGAGCGGGCGAACGGCTTCCAGCTTCTGGCGGCTTTCGCCTGAGAGTGCCGGGATTTTCCCGTAATCAAAATCGGCCGGGATGTGGAAATGCTCCATTTTGTGCATTTTGGCAACCCGTGCGTCCTGCTTTTCGATGTAATACTTGTATTTTGCGTCTTCCTGCGCGATTTCCCAGACAACGGGTGAGAATCCAGGATTTTCTGCGTTTGCGTCTTTAAGCAAAAGCTCCGTGGCTTCTTCAACCTGCTCGTACTTCAATTTTGTGGCGTTGAACTGTGCTTCTGTTTTGATTCCGACTTTGAAAGCTTTTTCGGAAAGCCTGCGGTCGGCTGTGTCGTGGCGCAATTTGAGGCGATATTCTGCCCGTGCCGTGAACATCCTGTAAGGCTCTTTGGTTCCGAGCGTAACCAGATCATCAATCAAAACGCCGATATAGGCTTCGTCCCTGCCCAAAATAAGCGGTTCCCATTCAGGAATTGTGTGGAAGTTTGATCTTCCCTGCTCTTTCTGGAAATTTTTAAGAAGCTCGTTTACTGCGTGAGTTTCTTTTTCGGAAATTTCTGCAAAGTGCTTGATTTCTTCGAGCGTAAAGTGTGATTTAAAAGCAAATGCGTTCGGCTCTGCGCTGGCCGGAACTTGCCCCATGCCGGCGTGAGAAGCACACAAGTCTCCGCAAAGTTCTTTGTGCGCGCGTGCATAAAGGGCGGCGTTGATTCCTGCGACAAGGCCCTGGCCTGCCGCTTCCTCGTAGCCCGAAGTGCCGTTAATCTGACCTGCGTTGAAAAGCCCTGCGACTCGTTTTGTTTCCAGAGAAGGAAAAAGCTGGGTCGGCTCAACATAGTCGTATTCAACAGCGTAGCCCGGTCGTGCAACATGGCAGTTTTCAAAGCCGGGAAGAGTGCGCAAAAAAGCGTCCTGAACTTCTTCGGGCAGGCTTGAAGAAAGGCCGTTGAGATAAATTTCGTCGGTTGCAAGACTTTCCGGCTCAACAAAAAGCTGGTGTCGCTCGCGTTCACTAAATCGCATTACTTTGTCTTCAATTGAAGGACAGTAGCGCGGGCCGATTCCGTGGATTTTACCAGAATAAAGTGGTGAACGGCCGATATTTTCACGGATAATCTCGTGAGTTTTTGCGTTCGTGTAGACCAAATGGCAAGGAACTTGCGGGCGGTCAACTTTTTCGTCCTCAAAAGAGAAGGGAACGATTGTGTCATCTCCGGCCTGAATCTCAAGATTTGAAAAATCGATTGTGTGGCGCAGAATTCGAGGCGGAGTTCCTGTCTTTAAGCGTCCTGTGGTAAATCCCAGCCGGTTGAGCGACTGAGTGAGGCCAAATGCTGCCTGCTCGCCCACGCGGCCACAAGGAGCATCGTATTCGCCGATAAAGATTCTGCCGCCCAAAAAAGTACCTGTCGTAAGAACAACTGAGCGCACTGGAATCAATCTTCCGCGCTCCGTGACAAGGGCTGTGAGCTTCTGGCGTTTGCCGGATTTTGCGGCCTTTGTAAGAATGTCTTTTTCTGTGAACTCGCCTGGAATTTGGCCTGACTGTGAACTTTCGGCTGGTGGAAGAGGCGTGTCACTTTCGGTTGTGAGCAAATCAACGACCGTGTCCATCAAAGTGTAAAGGTTCGGAGTTGTTTCGACTGTCTGGCGCGCAAGGCTGGAATACAAAATCTTGTCGGCCTGGCTTCGTGGAGCCTGAACCGCAGGCCCCCGGCTTTTGTTCAACATGCGGAACTGAATCATTGATTTGTCAATGAGCTTTCCCATTTCGCCGCCGAGCGCGTCAATTTCGCGGACAATGTTGCCTTTTGCGATGCCACCGATTGAAGGGTTGCAGCTCATCCGTGCGATTGAGTCTATTGTCTGCGTAATCAAAAGAGTTTTGAGACCCATGCGGGCACTTGCCAATGCCGCTTCAATTCCTGCGTGGCCGCCACCAACGACAGCTACATCATAAAAATCATAAAATCCAGCCATAGTGCTAACGATTATAGTGAAATACAATAAAAGTGAGAAGTTACCAAAAAAGCTAATTATACTAATGCAATCTGCACCTTTTTGCCCAACACAGCGGCGAACCGCTCAAGAATTCCGATAGAAGTGTTGTGGGCAAAATTGAGAACATTATCAACGGCGGTTCGAGATGTGTGCATTTTTTTTGCCATTGCGGATTTTGAGATATTCTGCTTTTTCATTTCTTCTTCGAGCTGGAGAACAATAAGGCGTTTTGCAGCAATTTCTTGTGCTTCCTCATAAAGCCCCTGCTCAATCATAAAATCATCAAAATTCTGTCCTATTCCTTTCATTTGTTCATTTCCTTGAACAGCCTTAACCTGTTCTTTGCGGTTTCAAGTTCCTTCTGAGGGGTTTTTTGAGATTTTTTTACAAAACCATGCAGCAAAATCATTATATTTTCTGCAATTGTAAAAAAGATTCTGCAAATTCCGTCTGTTATGTTTACTCTGATTTCCCACAAGTCAGTTTCCATCTTTCTGACAAGTGGAAGTCCGAGAGGAAAACCTTTTTGAACCTCAAATATTTTCGCACCAACTTCTCGTTTATCGTCCCTAGAAAGACTTAGAATGAAGTCTCTACAAGGTTGATTCCCCTGTTCAGTTTGAAAAAATGCGGTTGTCAAAGGATGATCTCTTTCCATAATTTAAATGTACATTATATTGTTCAGTATGTCAAATAAAAAAAACGGGGAACGAAAATCAGCCGGTATTAGATGAAAAATATCAGCTGTTTTCTTGAGAATTAATAACCTTATATTTTGAAAGCAGTTATTCAGATTTATCATGTATAAAGGTGCCAAACAAACATAAGGGTAATTAGCTTATGAAAAAAATTATTAAATTGTCGCTTTAAATTTTAAGTCTTTTATCTATTTTTTCTTCATGCAAAGAGGAAGAAAATGATACTAGGCCTGTGCTGAATAATTTCATTAACAGCCCTGCGTTAAGGATACGGAGGGCGCGAAGCGTTGCGTAACGACGGAGTGAAGCGAGGGAATGAAGCAATGGAGCGGAAGCGGAACCAGAAGTAGCCTGACCCACCGAAGGTGGGGAACGCCTCCAATTAAACATCATCCATTCCTCATTGCGAATTATTAACTTCTCACTCTTTATTATTTTCTATATAATTACAATACTATGTCTTTTCGAAAAATTTTTCTTCTGATTTCAGCTTTCCTTTTGGCGGGGATTTTTTCATCTTGTGGCAGAAATCTTGGCTACAGCGTGCTTTTGTGGAGCAATTCGGAGCATGAGATTGCTGACGGTACGCTTTTGAAGGTTCATATTAAGTCAAATATTTCTCAGGTTTATGTCGTTTCGATTCCGGGCAGCAAAGAAAAGTTTGAGATTCCATTATGGCAGGCAACAGAACCAGAAAGCAAGGCTCGTGCACTTAAACAGCAAAAGCGATTTTCGGATTTTGAGCACACTTATGCAAGCGTCAAACTTGACGGTCTTCCAATTCGCTCAGATGCAGTGAACACTTCAAAACAGGTTTACCGACTGCGTGAAGGAGAAATTATCCGTTGTTTGTATCGCGGGGCTGGCGCGGCTGTAACAAACGGCAAGGGCAACATGGAAGGCGAATGGCTCCGTGTCCTTACCGAGACTGGCACTTACGGCTGGTGCTTTTCGCACAATCTGGCTCTTTTTCAGGCGGAAGGTTTCGATGTTTCGGCAGCAAATCAAGATTTTTCTATTAAAACGGATGACGTGAAGGGTGAAGTGAACGGTGATGCTTCGATAATCCGTGCTTTGATTGCAAAAAAATGGTACCCAGAAAGTTTTGCAAACATGATTAAGGTCGGTCGAATCGATGTGAACAGAATGAACCCTGCTCTGGGATTTTCGTTCGGCATTGATATCGAAGAAAATTCTGATTCGCAGTTTGCTGGTACGGCTGTCCTAAATACAGAGAATGCCGGTGGCTCTTGGATTTATACGGACATCATCAAAAAAGCCGAAAAGGAATACGAATTCGTTGGCTCAAATCTCAAAATGTCGATTCGTGGTGCTGGCTCTGACACGATGATTCTTCAGTACAGCGATAAAGGCAGGCCAAAAATCGAAACTTTGGTCGCTCTCACGGAAGATATTGAAAAAGTGATTGAAAATGAGCTTTTCCGTCGTCAAACTGAGTTAAAGAGAATCGCAAGTGCGGGCCCTGTTTTCCAAAGTTCTAACTATGGCACAATCAAGTTTGAAAACGAAAATTTTGTTACATGGCGAAATTACAAGCTTTTGCAGCCAGGCATCATTTCAAACAAGGCAATCGGCTCGGTCACAGTCACGCTCGATTACTTTATCGCAGGCTCGCTCAAATCTTCTTATGACGGCGTAATCACAATGCACTTCATCGGCATGGAAGATGGCGTTAATTTCCTGTACAAACTCACGGACACAGGCTTGAGGCTTGAGGACGCATCTAAAGCTCCCGTAAAAGACGGCGTAGTTACCGCCCGAAGCGCAAGTCCGATGATTCTGTTCTTCGAAAAAAAATAGATAAATTCCTCACAGAGGGCACAGAGTTCACAGAGAGATTTTTGAAAAAATAAAATAAACCACAGATTACACGAATTACACAGATTGTATATTTCCTATGCGAAAATTTTACCTGTTTTAATTACAGTTATCAATTTCAACTTATATAATCTGTGTCATCTGTGTTAATCTGTGGTTACTTACTAAGGATTTTTTATGGCATTTGTACAATTCAGCAAAGTGTCGCTTGCTTTTGGCGACCGTGATATTCTTAAAGATGTTTCCGTAAATCTTGCGGCAGGGAGCAAAGCGGCTCTCACTGGCGCAAACGGAACAGGTAAATCTACACTTATCAAGGTAATGGCTGGCCTTATTCAGCCTGATGACGGCAATCGAAGTGTTTCAAAAGATGCCAGAATCGCCTACCTTCCTCAGAGCGGGCTCACTCACCATGGATGCACATTGCGTGAAGAGGCGGACAAAGCTTTTGAGTTCGGCTACAAATTGCAGGAAGAACTTGATAAAATCGGCGACGACCTAAAGGCGGGAAACGGAAATCAAAAAGTTCTTCTCGAACGCCACGATGAAATCCTTACCGAGCTGGAAAATTCCGGCTTTAACAGGCGGCAAGCAACAGCCGAGCAGATTTTGATGGGCTTGGGCTTTTCTCACGAAGATTTGGACAAAAAATGTGAGGAATTTTCGGGCGGATGGCAGATGCGAATCGCCCTTGCCAAAAATCTTATGGTCAACCCGGACATTCTTCTCCTTGACGAGCCGACAAACTACCTCGACATTGAGGCGCGCGAATGGCTTGAAAAGTTCCTCAACAATTATTCCGGCGGATTTTTGCTCGTAAGCCACGACCGCTACTTCCTGGACCACACAATCAACGAAGTCTACGAGCTTTTTGACGGCGACCTTCACCGATACCCTGGCAATTTCACTCACTACGAAAAGGTGCGCGAAACAGAGCTTGAAACGCTCATCAAAGAATACGAAAAACAGCAGGAAGAAATCCGCCACTTGCAGGAATTCATCGACCGTTTCGGGGCAAAGGCGACAAAGGCGGCTCAGGCTCAGGAACGACAGAAAATGCTCGACAAAATTCTGGAGCACGAAATCGTAATCCCGGAAAGCCTCAAAAAGATTCACTTCAAGTTTCCGCAGGCTCCGCATTCAGGCCGCCTGGTGGCGACTCTCGAAAAAATCACAAAATCTTACGACGGCGAGCACAAAGTTCTTGATAATCTCGACCTGCTTTTGGAAAACGGCGACCGGCTTGTTGTCGCAGGTCATAACGGTGCCGGAAAATCAACGCTCCTCAGAATCCTTGCGGGCGTTGACAGCGATTTTGAAGGCAGCGTAAAACTTGGCGCGGGCGTTTCAATCGGCTACTTCTCGCAGGATAACGCCGAAACCCTCAGAGGAAGCGCGACAATCCTTGAGACGATTGAGGCCGATGCCCCGCTTGAGCTGATTCCTAAGGTGCGCGACATGCTGGGAGCCTTCCTTTTCCGTGGCGACGACGTTTTCAAGAGCCTTGATGTGCTTTCGGGCGGTGAAAAGTCGCGCGTGGCTTTGCTCAAGCTTCTTCTTAAGCCGGTCAATCTCCTGATTCTCGATGAACCGACCAACCATCTGGACATGCATTCAAAAGATGTCCTTCTCGAAGCCCTCAAAGACTTTGGTGGCACGGTAATTTTCGTAAGTCACGACCGAGGCTTTATCGAAGGCCTTTCAACCCGAGTCCTGGAGCTCAAACCTGGCCATTTCCGCACTTTCCCGGGTGACTACAGTTATTACATGGAGCGGCTGGAGCGCGAGGCGAACGGGGAAGAAGTGGAAAGTGGAAAACTGAAAGTGGAAAATGCAAAGGGGAAAGACTTCCCCTCACTCCAAACGCAAGCGTTTTCCGCTACCCCTTCTCCTGGGGGCAAGCCCCCAAGCCCCCAAGGTTGCCACACAGATTCGGAATTGCTACGCAATTCCACTGGTAAAGTGGTCAGTGATGCCCGATTATCTTACGAAGAGAAAAAGAAGTTTGAGGCCGAGAAGCGTAAGGCTGAGAAACTTGTGAAGTCGATTGAGGATGAGATTGCCAAGACCGAGGAAGAAAAGTCAATCGAAGAAAACAAAATGGCAAACCCCGAAGTGTACTCAAACGGCGAGAAGGCAAAAGCTGTTCAGACCCGCATTTCGGAGCTTTCTGCAAAACTCGATGACCTCAACGCCAGGTGGGAAGAAGCTGCGTTAAAACTGGAGGAATTTTAATACTCTTTTAAAAGTTTCCTTGATAATTCTGCATTTATGCTCCATAATTAAAATAATATTAATTATGGAGAGAGTAAAATGTGGGATTATAGTTTTATTATTCCGGATTTAATAATTCTTTATACATTTGCGATTTATTATTTTGTCCATACTCGTCTGCCAATAAGAATTAATCACTCGTTTCTCAGAATTTTATTTGTCAATTTTTTTACAATTATTTTCGATGTTTTTGCGTCTTTGGCAATCGAAAATGCGGACAAAACTAATTCTTTCGTCATTCGAGCGTTGAACGCAATTTATTTTGTTTTGTTCTTTTACAGAATTTTTGCTTTCTTCATATTTACCGAAGATGTACTTGGAATCAAACGTCATTGCAAAAGTTTTGTTTCCATTGTTTCGTGCATTTTCTTTGCTGGTTTTGAACTTTTTGCATTCTTGAATTTCCATTTTGATTTGATTTTCTCAATTTCCGATTCTGGCAAATATTCGCCCGCACCTTTCTACAATATAATTTATGTCTGCGCGGCTTTCTATATTGTTTTTTCTTTTGCCTGTATTATTTTTTATCACAAAAAAATCACTCGTTCTGCTTTGCTGGCATTATGCTCCTTCAATTGTTCACTTTTGATTGGTTACATCGCACGCTTTGTGTTCCCTATGTTTCTGGTTATGAACCTTTTCAGCCTGCTTGCGATAGTTCTGATTTTTATTGCTTTTGAGAATCCGATTATGTATCTTGCAGGCAAGGCAAATGCCTTCAACATAAAGGCTTTTTATGCAGTTTTTGCAGAGCTTGACGAAAATGATTCTCCACTTGTACTCGGTTTTGTAATCAATAATTACAATGAGCTTCGGGAAGTCTACAGCGCAAAGCAGATGGATCGTGGAATTTCACTTGTCTGTCAGTATTTCGCAAAAAAATATCCCAAACTCCTGAGGTTTTATCTTCATGACGGTCGTTTTGTTCTTATTGGACGTGACAATTCTCAGTCCGAAACTCTCAAAAACGAAATTGCCATGCGGTTCAAAAATTCCTGGACGGCAGGCAAGGATGTCGATATTTTTCTGGAACCAAAATTCGTTCAGATAGACCCGGACGTTAATTTCAAAACACCAGAAAAGATTGCAAAAGCTGTTTTGTCAGGGCTTAAGGAAGTCGAAAAACTTGATAAGATAGGCATTACGATAAACCGTGAAACATTAATCACAATCGAAGAAAATATTTTGATTAAAAGGGCTGTTGAAAAAGCCGTTGAGTCAAACAAGGTCGAGATGTTCCTTCAGCCGTTGATGAGCACGCAGAATTACAAACTTGTTGGTGCCGAAGCTTTGGCCAGAATCCGCGATGCAGGTGGCAATTTGATTCCGCCCGGAAAGTTTATTCCAATCGCAGAAAAAAACGGCAGAATCAGCGTGCTGGGCGAGCAGATGTTTGAGCAGGCATGCAAATTTATTCACGACTACGATACTGAATCGATGGGGCTTTCCTGGATTAATGTCAATTTGTCGCCGATTCAGTTTTTGCGCCCTGACTTGAACGAAAGGTTTACGGCAATTCTTGAGAAATATGGAGTGCCTGCCGAAAAGATTCATCTTGAAATAACCGAAGAATCAATGATTGACTATGCACTTCTCAAAAAACAGATTCAGATAATGCAGGGGTCTGGCTTCCAGTTTGTTCTTGATGATTATGGTAGCGGATATTCAAATGTGAGCCGCCTCAAACGCTGTCCTTTTGTAAATATCAAATTGGATATGGAGCTTGTGCGCGAGTATTTCAAGGATCTGGATACCTTGTTGCCTGCTGTTGTACAGGCATTAAAGCAGATGAAATTTACGATTACGGCCGAGGGCGTTGAAAGTTTGGAAATGGTTGAGGCCATGAAAAAAATTGGTTGTGATTATCTCCAGGGATTTTACTTCTCAAAGCCGTTGCCAGCCGATGAATTTGCAAAAACTTATGGGAATCAGTAATATAATAAAGAATAAAGTTTTCAGGAGTTTTTATGAAGGTACTTGTTATTGGTGGTGCAGGCTATATTGGCAGCCACGTTGTTAAAGAATTAATGGCAAATGGCCACAAAGTTACAGTTTTTGACAATCTTTCTAGCGGTCTGCGCGAAAATCTTTTTAAAGAGAATGATTTTATTTACGGAAACATTTTGATTGAGCGTGACTTGGATCAAGCTTTTGGGCGCGGATTTGACGCATTCGTTCACCTGGCAGCATTCAAGGCAGCCGGAGAATCAATGGTAGAGCCAGAAAAATACTCAATCAATAATATCACAGGCACACTCAACATCATGAATGCAGCTGTAAAACACAACTGCAAAATCATGATTTTTTCTTCAAGTGCTGCTACATTTGGCGAGCCACAGTATCTTCCAATGGACGAAAATCATCCTCAGAACCCAATCAATTATTACGGATTCACCAAGCTTGAAATCGAGCGTTTTATGGAGTGGTACGACAAAATCCGTGGCCTCAAATTCGCAGCTTTGCGCTACTTCAATGCGGCTGGTTATGATCCAGAGGGCGTAATCACAGGCCTTGAGCAAAAGCCGGAAAATCTTCTTCCACGTGTTATGGAAGCAGCCCTTGGACAGCGCGAGCTTAAAATCTTCGGCACTGACTACGACACCCGCGACGGCACTTGTATCCGCGATTATATCCACGTTACAGACTTGGCATGTGCTCACGTAATGGCTTTGGACTACATTGCCAAAAATCAAAAGAGCCTCAAGCTCAATTTGGGAACAGAAAAGGGCACTACAGTCAAAGAAATCATCGAAGCTGCCCGAAAAATCAGCGGTAAGCCAATCCCTGCCGCAGAAGCTCCACGCCGCCCTGGCGACCCTGCAAGCCTCTATGCCAAATACGACCTTGCCAAAAAGCTCTTGGGCTGGGAGCCAAAATACAGCGACGTAGACACACTGGTAAGAACAACCTGGAACGCCTACAACAAAAAGTAAAAAATTAGCAGATTTTGAAGAAAAGGCAAAAAAAACAGGTGTGAAGGAGCGAAACGACTTACGAAAACAGTCAATTTGTGCTGTCGCGTGAGCGACAAACGTATAAAATTACAAGCACAAATTGCCTGTAGCAGGCGAGCAAGCCTTCACAGCATAGCTGTTCGGAGAGTCACTCAAAATGCTCCACCGGAGCATTTTGCCGGCTACGCCGTCGTTCCCTAGATTTCGACAAGACGTTTCACGACTGGAAGCCTGTTTTTTATTTTCTTACAATAAATTTGTGCATTTCCAGTGTTGCCAGAAACTGCACCACTCGGTTAAGCATTTTGTCGCCTTCCTCCGGGAAGGCGTTTTTCATTTTTGAAAGCACATCGTTAACCGTGGCTTTACCGTCAAGGGCGAGCCACAAAGCCGTGCCATATTTATCAAGCGAAATATGACTCACACGAGGCCGCTTAAAGAATTTCTGAGCGACGGCATTGAAAAATCCTCTGTTTTCCATATCGACTTCCACAAAGCCGTCTTCCCGCAATCTCCAGGGACACTCCTCGCTTCGAACAAAGACAATATCCATATAATTCGCAGGAAGTTTTTTGATTTTTTGTTTCATACTCTATGTAAAATAAGCAAAAGGCAAACAACTTAACTAAATGCAAAAAAAAACGGTTGGAGTCGGGGTTGCGGCACAAACTCGCCCTGCACAGCACAGCTGCTTGGAGAATCGCTAAAAACGCTTCTCAAGCGTTTTTGCCCTGCTACCGCAGAGCCGCTCCCTATGAGCTTTGCTCACTCTCGAGTTTGATGACGCGTTCCCGACGGGAAACCGTTTTTTTTATTTCAGGCAATTAATTAATTTGCCTTTTTCTTGTTGCGTGTGAAGAATACAATGCTTGCAAGCAAAAGCGCGAAGAATACGATTCCGCCGATATTTCCGAGCATACCACCCATATTGAGTGTTGCGAGCAATGATTTGCCGTTTGAAAGCGGAATAATTGCGAATACCGCAAGCAAGATACCGATAAGACCTTCGCCAGCGATGAGACCAGAACCGTAAAGAACGCCTTTCTCTGTGATTTTCTTTCCTTCTTCGCCCTTTCTGTCGAAGTATGCGCGAATCAAGCCGCCGATGAAAATTGGTGTGTTAAGATGGATTGGAAGATAAACACCGATTGCGACAGGCAGAACAGGAATTCCGAGAATTTCAATGGCAATGCCGATTCCCACACCTACAAAAACGAGTGCCCATGGCAGGCTTCCGCCCATAACGCCCTCAACTACGAGCTTCATCAATGTAGCCTGTGGAGCAGGGAGTTCTTTTGAACCAAATCCCCATGCTGCATCGAGCAAATACATGATTCCGCCGATTGCGAGTGCAGAAACGACACAGCCGACCAATTCACCGAGCTGCTGATTGCGTGGAGTTGCACCAACGATATAACCAGTCTTCAAGTCCTGAGACATATCGCCGGCCATACATGCGATGATACAGATGATTGTTCCGATTGCGATTGCGCTTGTCATGCCGGCAACACCAGTGTGACCAGTTGATTTCAAAAGTGCAGTTGCAATAAGAAGAGTTGCGATTCCCATGCCAGAAACCGGGTTGTTTGAGCTTCCGACAAGACCAACCATGCGGCTTGAAACAGTTGCAAAGAAGAATCCGAAGATTACGATGATGAAAGCTCCCAAAATACCAACCGGAATTGCAGGCAAGAGCCAGATTACAGCGACAATTACAAGAGCCAGAATCAAAAGACCTTTCATCGGAAGGTCGCGGTTTGTGCGCTCTTCTGAGTCGATTTTGTGACCAAGGCCGCTTACAGCTTTTTTGAAAGTTTTGACGATTGTCGGGAAAGACTTAATCAAACTGATGATACCGCCAGTTGCGACAGCACCTGCACCAACGTAGCGGATATAGTTGCTCCAGATTCCCCATGCGCCCATCTCAGAAACAGGTTTGATTGAAGGAGCGAAAATTGAATCTACGCCGAAGAAGTTAATCAAAGGAATTACAACGAACCAAGAGATTACACTGCCCGCGAACATATATGAAGAAATCTTTTTGCCGCAGATGTAGCCTACGCTGGCAAGAGCCGGCAAAACGTCAGCACCAAAGCCTGTTCCGAGCTTTTTGATGCTCCAGTCAATTTCTGAAGGGAACAAGCACAAACCGTCAGCGATGAATTTATAGAGAGCCGAAATACCGAGGCCTGAGAATACGATTTTTGACTTTTCGCCGCCTTCCTCGCCAGCCAGAAGAACTTCTGCACAGGCAGTTCCTTCCGGGAAAGGCAAAACGCCGTGCTCCTCAACGATGAGAGCTGAGCGGAGCGGAACCATGAACACAAGACCAAGCAAAGCCGCACAGAGGGAAATAACAGCGATTACCCAGAAAGAAGGCTTTGAAACAGCATCACTTTCGCTTGCCCACATAAAAAGAGCCGGCAAAGTGAAGATTGCGCCTGCTGCCAGAGACTCACCGGCAGAACCGATAGTCTGAACCATGTTGTTCTCTAGAATCGAATCGCGTTTCAAAATGATTCGGATGATTCCCATTGAGAGAACTGCGGCAGGAATAGAAGCCGAGACGGTCATGCCGACCCGGAGACCCAAGTAAGCGTTTGCCGCGCCAAACAGAACGGCAAGCAAAATTCCGAGACCAATGGAAACCGGAGTAATCTCCGGCAAAACGCGGTCAGCGGAAATAAAAGGTTTGAATGATTTTTCTTCCATAAAGAAAAACTCCAACTAGAGCATAGGATTTAAAAAACTGATAAACTCGGTTTAAATGTTTAAAATTATAAACCAATCTATTATAATCGAATAACTGAAATTTTTAAAGCAAAAAGATAGTGAATCTATCAACTTTTGGAAACGGGGCAAACGAACACCTTTCGTCAAAGGTTTCTTTTTCCCCGCACCCTTTTTTCTTCCAAAGGTCCTTTCCCTCTGACAGAATCGGATTTTTATGGTAAACTATTTCTTGAAAATACATGGAGTAAATATGGAAACACTTGAAACTTTGAAAACTACACTTAATGCTATGCGTCCGCAGATGATTGAGCTGGAGCGCGTTCTTTCTTCGATTCCGGCTATCGCGCCAGAGAGTGGCGGTGACGGCGAGAGCAAAAAATGTGCTGCCCTTGAAAAATGGCTTTGTGAGGCAGGCTTTGAAAAGTCCCAGATGCAGCATTTTGATGCCCCTGACAAACGCGTTTCTTCTGGCGTGCGCCCAAATGTCGTTCTTACGATTCCTGGTAAATCCGATGAATATGCAATCTGGGTAATGGCTCACATGGACGTTGTTCCGCCTGGAGATTTAAAACTCTGGAAAAGCGATCCGTTTATGGTTCAGTATGATGAAAAGTCCGACAAACTGATAGGCCGCGGCGTTGAGGACAATCAGCAGGGCCTGGTCAGCGGTGTTTTTGCGGCTCTTTCTTTGCTCAAAAACAATGTTACGCCTGAGCACACAGTCAAATTGCTTTTTATGGCAGACGAGGAATTCGGTTCTGAATATGGAATCAAATTCCTTCTCCGCAAGCACCCGGAGCTTTTCAATAACCATGACTTGATTTTGATTCCAGACGGCGGGGACGAAAAGGGTGAGACGATTGAAGTTGCCGAAAAGAACATTCTCTGGCTTCGTGTTCACACAATCGGTCAGCAGAGCCACGGCTCAATGCCAAACAAAGGAAAGAACGCACATCTTGCGGCCTGCGACCTGGCACTCCGTCTTAATGATTTGGAAAATTTCTTCAACGAAAAGGACGATTTGTTCAACCCGAATTACTCAACTTTCCAGCCGACCAAAAAGGAGTCGAACGTTGAGACCGTGAACATAATTCCAGGTGACGATGTGTTCTACATGGATTGCCGAATCTTGCCGCGGTATTCTCTGGACATGGTTCGAGCCGAAGTGAACAAGCGTGTCGCAGAAGTTGAGTCAAAATATGGTGTAAAAATCGAGATTAGCGAGCCTCAGGCACAGCAGTCTCCTGCAACACCGGTTTCAGCTCCAGTTGTAAAAAAACTTGCCGCCGCGCTCAAAAAGGCTCACGGAATCGAAGCCCGCCCAATCGGAATCGGTGGTGGCACGGTAGGGGCTGAGCTGCGTTGTTGTGGCTTTAACGCCGCAATCTGGTCTACGATGGACGAAGTGTGCCATCAGCCAAACGAATACTGCTACGTGCGCAATATCATCGCAGACGCAGAAACTTTGTGCGCGATGTTTATCGAAAACTGAAAACTTAAAGTGGAAAACTGAAAACTTAAAAATTCACTTTCCGTTTTCCGTTTTCCGTTTTCCACTTTCCACTTCACTTTTTATCTTACTTTGAAAATAATTCCCAAAACGGCGACTGTAATCAAAATCTGGATGATAAGGAATTTAATCAGTACCTGTGTCGGGCTCCAGCCGTGATTTTTTCGCATATGGTCGTGGAGCGGGAATCTGATGTTGGTGAAGATTGATATTTTCAAAAAGCGTTTCAGAAACACTTTTACTAAGCCAAGTCCGCCGTTCACGAAAATCAATGAAGACGTTGCGAGAATGATGAATGGGTTTCTTGTGACCATAACGCACACTCCGATGTAAAAGCCCAAAGCACGGCTGCCCGCATCGCCCATCAGAACGTTGCTTGGAAAGGCGTTGTGCCAGAGATAGCCCATCAAAACACCTGCGAGCGCAAAAGTCATTACAGCCCAGGCCGCACCGTCCTTAATATGTGGAACCAGAAGATATTCCGCAATGTCCTTGTGACCGAGGATAAAATAAAAGACAACGCCCATCGTAATCAGTGCGACAAGAACGAGTGTGGAGCTTAGACCGTCAACGCCGTCAGTACAGTTCGTTGTGTTGATGGAAGCCCAAATCATGATTGTCGAGATAATCACAAAAAGCCACGGTGCAACGTAAAGCTCATGCGTAAAGAACGGAATCCAGAAGTAGATTTTGTGGTCGTTCGAAGAATTTATCAGATAGAATGCGAGTAAAACTGAGGCAAGAACTGCGATAAAAAGGTCGAGAAGAGCCTTTCGGTATTCGCCCCAGCTGTTGATTGAATGGTCGTCGAGGTAGCCTGTGAGCATCATAAGCCATGTGAGAATCAGGCAGGAGCATTTCATCCAGTCGAGCGGAACAAAAATCAAACTCAGAATAACAAAGGCACTGACCCAGACAACGCCCGCACCAGTAGGTTTTCCTTTTGCGGCCTCGGCATTAATCGTAAATTCTCGGCCACGGTCGTGCGGCAAAAGATTATAAAAAGACGGAAGAAAATACCGTACAATCAAAAATCCAGAGTAGAGTGCAAGCGCAATGAGAATTGTGTAAGACTGCAGCAAACGTGCAGGACCAAAATATTCAGTTAAAATTCCACCAAGATAATACAACATGTTTAAATTATCGGAATGTATAAACGGAAAGTTGAAAGATGAAAACTGAAAACGGAAAGTTAAAAATGATTGCAAGAAAATGCAAAAAAACGGCGCGGGGGAGTGAAACGGCTTACGAAAACACTCTGTTTGTGCTGCCGCGAGAGCGGCAAACGTATATAATTACAAGCACAAACAGCGTGTAGCATGCTAGCAGGCCTTCACAGCATAGCTGTTCGGAGAGTCACTCAAAATGCTCCACCGGAGCATTTTGCCGGCTACGCCGTCGTTCCCTAGCTTTCGATAAGCCGTTGTCACGACTGGAAGTTGTTTTTTTGATATAGCCAATAAATTTCAAAACTAGATTTTAGGACTAGCTAGTCTTTTCTCAAGATTCCTTTTGCCAGGTCTTCAATTGCGCGATTTTTCATTTCAAAATGCTTTTTTTTGCCTGTCGCGGTTTGCGGAAGCTCATCAATCAGCGCGAAATATCTTGGGCGTTTGTAGGCAGAGAGCATTTTGTGACTTGTGCAGAAATCGAAAAGTTCCTTGATTGTGAGGCTCTTGTCGTTCGGGACTACGTAAGCCACGACTGCCTGCCCGCGGATTTTGTCGGGGACGCTCGTGACGATTGAATCCTTGACCTTTGGATGCTCGTTGATTGCTTCTTCGATTTGAGTGGGGTAGATGTTCTCGGCACTGGTGATAATCATGTCGTCTTTTCGGCCGCGGACGGTGACGATTAAATCTTCGTTCCACACGCCTGTGTCGCCTGTGTACATCCAGCCCTTGTAGAATTTCTTTTCGGCCATTTTTGTGTCGCCTACGTATGTGTAAGTCGTTTTTTCCGGGGCGCGGATAATTATTTCTCCTTCGCTCAGATTGTCTTTTGCGACCGTTTCCGTTGGCTCAGCTTTTTTGTCATCGTAGATTTTTACGACCCGAACTTCATCATCGGTGCAGCTTGCTCCGACAGAGCCGGCTCCGTCTGGGAGATTGTATGGCCGCAGGAATGAATTCCAGAAAGTCTCTGTTGTGCCGTAGCCGTTGAAAATATTCGGTGTGAGAATTTCCATGAAGCGGATGCAGTCAGCCTTTGAGAGCGGGGCACCCATCGTGACCAGGCCTTTGAGGCTTTCGAGGTTGTGCTTTGACTTTTCCTGTGCCCTCGCAAGAATCGCAAGGTTTGAAGGAGAGCCCATGAGATAAGTGATTTTATATTTTTCGACCCATTCCAATGTATTTGTCGGCTGAAATTTTCGCATGACTACAACACAGGCGCCGGAATAAAAAGAAGGGCAGACTCCGCCGGAATGGCAGCCTCCGCGATGAAACCACGGAGTCATGTTCATGGTGACGTCATTTGCGTTCATAGGATAGTGCATGATTACGTCGTGGGCCGAAAGAACTTCGTTGATGTCGTTGACTGGAACAAGCTTGGGAAGTGCCGTAGTTCCGCTTGTGCAAAGACGGAGAACTTCATCATAAATGTGCGGGCGGAAAGTGATTTGAGGCTCTTTTGTGCCTGCTGATTTTACAAAATCTTCGTATGAAATATGATTTTCTGGAAGCCCGACCTGTTCAAGATTGTCAGCCATGACAAAAACTTGTGGCTTCCATGTGGAAAGCTTTTCTGCTTCTGCCATGATTTTTGCGATGTTAGCCGAGTAAATTACGACTTTAGGTTTGTTCTGATTGAGAAGAAGTGCGAATTCGCCTGCCGCAAGATTAAAATTTGCCGCCAGAAGAATCGCACCGATTTTGCGCGGCCCGATGTATGAAAAAGCAAATTCCGGACAGTTTCGGAGCGCAGACATTACGATGTCATTTTTGCTGATTTTAAGAGATTGAAGTGCATTTGCAAGCTGGTTTGCCTGTGCGTTCAGTGAAGCGTAATCCCAAAAGCGGTTTGTCTCCGGGTCAATAAGAGCATTTTTGTGAGGAAATCTGGCGACATTCCGCATGAATCCGTTAAGCCAAGTGTATTCATGTTCGAAAGTGTCGATAAACATCGTGTCGTCGTAAGTGCGCATTGTTCTATTATAGTGAGAAACGAGAAATGAGCAATTGGTAGGCCAAATGCCGAGTTTTGCAAATTATTGGATAATCACAAAAACAAGCTCTCGGCGGGAACCTGTCATTGGAATCCACGGTTGCGCGTACAAGGTGTCAGACTCGCTTCGCTCGCTCGCGCAAAGTGGATTCATGACAGAACCCCGCCTACGCTTGTTTTTGCATTGTTCAGCAAGTTAAAAACTCAGCATTTTGCCTATAAAGCCGTCGAATGGCGAGGTTTGAACTTGTCGGATATTTCAAAAAACGGCGCGAAGAAGTGAAACGGCTTACGAAAACACTCGTTTTGTGCTGCCGCGCAAGCGGCAAACGCATATAGTTACAAGCACAAAACGCGTGTAGCATGCTAGCATGCGTTTTCGACAAGCCGTTTTCACGACTGGAAGTCATTTTTAAAGGAAATACTTTGTAATGCGTTTGCCCTGAGTAATTAAATGACGTTTGGAGCTGATTCGACTTTTACTTCTTTGAAATAAAGATATTTGAACGGATGAATGTCGAGCGCGTTCACGTACCAGCCGCCAACCTGCTGCAAATTAACCGCATGAAGGCTGATTGAATGCGTAATCGGCATGACTTCACCATCATCGAGCAAAAGCTGTTCCGCCTGAGCAAGATATTTGTAATGCTCGCCGTTGTCCGTACTTTCGTTTGCCTTTTGGATAAGTTCTTCGAATTTTTCGTTCTGCCATTTTGACGGATTGAGCGTTGAGTTTGCGCGGAAAAGCTCCAGAAAAGCAATCGGGTCGGCAAAGTCGCCAATCCATGAATAGCTGAAAATATCCGCGTTCCAGCCAGGAATTGAATCGATGTATCGGTCATCGGGCGTGGTCTGGATTTTAAGTTCCACACCGAGAGGTTCCCATGCTTTCTTGAGGATTTCTGCCTGTGACTTCTGACGTTCTGAAATTGCCGAAATTCCGAAAGTGACAGAAAGTTTTTCGTCTTTTGGAATGCCGAGCTTTTTGCGGGCTTCTTCCATCATTTCGAGCGCGTCCTCGCCAGAAGTTTCGGTGATTCCGTTGACTCCCTGATAACCTGCGAGCGGATAAATCAAAGTTGTAGCTTTTACAAGACCGTTCTTGCGTAATTCTTCCCACGGTACTGCTGTGAGCAACGCGTTTCTAAAATCTGCGTCGTCCCAGGGCTTATTTTTGCAGGAGAAGAAAAGAAATTCAGTACCGAAAATTGCCGAAATCCGAATCGAATTTTTGTTGAGCAGTGCGTTTGTGTCCACCATGCCGGAAACCCAGTCCGCGCTGCCGTCATTGTAGCTCCATGAATTTTCTTTGAGCTCGTTGGACTGATTTATTGTGATTTGCGGGAGATGAACGTTCTTTGCATCCCAGTATTTTTCGTTCTTTTCGAGGATAAGGGATGAACCGGTGTTTTCTTTGATTTTGAATGCGCCTGAGAAAACAGAAGTGTCCGTGCTGCCATTCTGATTGAGAGTGCAGACTGCAAATGCGTGGTGGCACAAAAGTTTTGCGAAGTGAGCCGTAGGATTTATGAGCGTTACGACAAGCGTTTTTTCGTTGCGGGCATTGATTCCTACTTCACTGTCTGTGATTTTGCCTTCGCGGTAATCTGCCGCACCTTTTATGCAGTCAAGCATTGATGCGTAGGGTGCATTTTGTGTGCGAAGGAGTGAAAGCCATGAATTTTTTACAGTGTAGGCATTTATTTTCTCGCCGTTTGAGAATTCCAGGTTTTCGCGGAGAGTGAAAGTCCAGCGTTTTTTGTCGCGGGAAATCTTGTAGCTTTCGGCAACGGCTGGCAAAGGTTCAAGAGTTTTTGGGTCATAAGAAAAAAGCCCTTCGTAAAGTGAATCCAAAATCTCTGCTTCACTTGAATATGTCGCCGTGTGGATGTCGAGGTTCCACGGCTGCTGTGCAACGAGGATTGTAAAATTGTGCTGTAATGATTCAATTACGTTTTTGTCATCGGATTTTTCTGATTCGATGTCGATTATTGTATCTGGATTTTCAGCCGGAGATTTTTCCTCAACCTGTGAAAAAGCAAAATTAGTCAAACACAAAGAAAAAAGGATAAAAAAAATAAAAGACAAGTTTCGTTTCATATATTTAATCATACTATAAAAACAAGCAAAAATCGATTTCGTTTCAGCTTGCCGGGGATTTTAAGGGGCAAAGCCCCTTAGGAGAAGGGGTAGCGGAAAAGCGAAGCTTTGTAGCGAGGGGGAGTCTTCCCCCTTTGCATTGCTCACTGCTAATTGTTACCCGCTAATCCCCAGTCGTTTCATCTGCGCTTCTTCTTCTATATATGAAGTGTATTCTACGCGCTGTTGATTGGCTTTGACAATCGAGTTTTTGAGAGTTGTGATATCGATTTTGAGGCCTTTGATTTTTGATTTGTTAATGGGAGCTGCGGCACTTTTGAAAAAATCGTCCAGCGAATTCAAATGAACCATGAGCCGGTTGCAGTCTGAAATCTGAGATGCGACGAATTCTGCGATTTTCTCTTCCGGCATAGACATGATTTTTTTGTATCCCGGAGAATTCGGCTGTGCCACCGAAGAGTAACGGCGGGCCTTTGTCGCAAGGTCTGTCATAAATGTCTGGTAGTTCAATTTTTCGCTGCGTTTTGCACCTGTCGTCTGGTCAACAATTATGATGTTATAGAACAACGGCTTTTCTGCGATTCCAAATGCCTTTCTGAGCGCACGTTTGAGTTTGTCCATGAAAGAATTGTGCTCGCTTTCAAGCACATCGTGATTTTCCTGAATTTTCTGAGCGATTGTTACGATTTGAGAAGGAGTTGAGCCAAGAACCTGAAGCGCGCCCATAATCAATGCTTTTGTGTCGATTCTTTTCTCGACTTTTTTATTAGAAGCTGCGGCAACGTTCAGTTTTGAAAGAAGCTTTTTCTGAAGCTCATTCTTTTTTTCGCCCTGATCTTCCTGAATAATCTCATCAATCAGCTCATTATAGAACGGAACTTTGCCCATTCCCGCCGCGAAATTCTTTTTGATTTGCTGAAGTTCGTTTGCCGGGTCGGTATATGCCTTGTTTGCGTCAAAATTTGCACTGAGAATTACGTTCTTTCGAATCTGTGCCTTGTACCATTCTTTTTGAAAGTCGGTATATTCTTTCAAAGCACCATTGATTTCATTTTGTGCCTGAGAAGCTTTTGAAAGATTGTCGTTGAGCATGCTCGCAGTGAGCGCATCGCTGCTTTGTCTTGCCGAGAAAACCATTGTCGCGAGAACGCGGGTGTTCACTTTGTTGGAATTTGCGGAAAATGAGTTCCATGTGATTGAATTGTTTAGGTCAACGAGTTTTTTGATGTTGCCGAGTGAAAGCTGGGAAACGGAAAATTTGTAGTAGTTGCACAAAAAGTCGAGAGTGCTTTCATAGTCTGAAAATCGTTGTCCCATAATGACAGAACGCTCATTTTCAACGAACTGAGTGCTTTCTGGAGACTTGATGTCGGAGATTTTCTTGTCAAGTTTGTATGGATCCGGCGTAATCAATGCTTTTTTGACCAAAAAATCAAAAACAACCTTGATGCAAGTATGAAGAAGCCTGTAATTATCGAGAATTCGAGGCAGTTCTTCCATGTCGTACCATTGAGCCTTTTCATCGACAGCTTGTATTAAAGTTTCATTAAAATTATTTCCATTTTCCATATTTTGAATATCGGCATTTAAGATTTAGAAATTAGAAATTAGTAATGAAAAATGAAGGGGAATGTCTCCCCCTCGCTTCAAGCGCTCAGCATTATAAAATGTTTGCTGCTAAAAATGGCTTCCAGTCGTGAAAACGTCTTATCGGAAACGCATGCTAGCATGCTACACGCGTTTTGTGCTTGTAACTCTATACGTTTGCCGCTCACGCGGCAGCACAAAACGAGTGTTTCCGTAAGCCGTTTCGCTCCCTTGCGCCATTTTTAATATAAAATCAATTATAATGCGGAAGCCCTGTCATCGCCTGTTTTTTTTTTCAGTTGAACTTTCTTCTATAAAATACTATTCTATGTATATTATTTTAAATTTTAGCTGAACAGTGAATATTGGCAGTGTTTACGAATGCAAAGCAAGCGTAGGCGAGGTTCGGACAAAAACTCACTTGAACTTGTTCACCGTGAGTTTTGTGGCCGGTTCTCGCCGAGAGCTTGTTTTGCAATTGCAAACAAATTTCAAAATCCACTGTTCAGGAAACAGAAGGTACAATTATGGCAGTTGATGAAAAACTTCAGATTGTGCGTCACTCTTGCGCACATGTCATGGCGGAAGCCATCACACATTTGTTTCCGGGCACAAAGATTGCAATCGGTCCGGCTATCGACAATGGTTTTTATTATGATTTCGATTTTACCACCGCCACTACCAAATTGACCGAAGATGATTTCCCAGCAGTCGAAAAAGAAATGCGAAAAATCCTTGCAACGGGCGCCGAGTTCGTCCGCAAGGAAGTTTCAAAAGAAGAAGCCCTCAAGCTCTTCGCAAATGAGCCTTACAAACTTGAGTTGATTAAAGATTTGCCGGAAGGCGAGACAATCTCAACATACGAGCAGGACGGATATTTGGATTTGTGCCGCGGTCCTCATGTCGCAACGACAAAAGAAATCAACGGACAGGCATTCAAAATCGACAAAATTGCAGGTGCATACTGGCGCGGTGACTCAAACCGGCCAATGCTTACACGAGTTTACGCGCTCTGCTTTGCAAAGCCGAACGATCTCAAAGATTATCTCACAATGCTCGCTGAGGCTGAAAAGCGCGACCACCGAAAGCTGGGCACCGAAATGGATTTGTTCCACGTTGACCCGGAAAACCCAGGGCAGGTTTACTGGCACCCGAACGGATGGACAATCTACACAACAATGCAGGATTATATGCGCAAAATGGTTCGCCGCGACGGATACCAGGAAGTAAACACTCCTGCAATCATGCCTCGCACTCTTTGGGAAAAGAGCGGCCATTGGGATCACTACCAGCGCAACATGTTTATCACAGAGAGCGAAAAACGCTTGTTCGCAATCAAACCGATGAACTGTCCGGGTGCCCTTGAGATTTTCAAGAGCCGACAGCGTTCATACAAAGATTTGCCTTTGCGTCTTGCAGAATTCGGTCACGATGTTCGTAACGAAGCAAGCGGAACTTTGCACGGTGTTATGCGTGTACGCGGATTCGTTCAGGACGACGCTCACATTCTTTGTACAGAAGAGCAGGTTGGTTCAGAAGTCGCAAAATTCTGTAAGCTTCTCAAAAATGTTTACCACGATTTCGGCTTTGACGAGCTTGTAGTAAAATTCTCTACAATGCCAGAAGATCACGTCGGGGATTTGGCAACCTGGGAGCGTGCCGAAAAGGCTTTGGCCGATGCATGCCACGAAGCCGGATTGAATTACGAGATTCAGCCGGGCGAAGGCGCATTCTACGGACCAAAACTTGAGTTCAAGCTTTACGATTGCCTTGGTCGAGAATGGCAGTGCGGTACAATTCAGGCCGACTTCCAGCTCCCATCTGCTGAGCGACTGGATGCAACTTACATCGGTGCCGACAACCAGAAGCATCACCCGGTTATGCTCCACCGCGCAATCCTCGGCTCATTCGAGCGATTCCTTGGTATCTTGATTGAAAACTTCGCCGGAGCCTTCCCAACCTGGCTTGCATTCGAGCAGGCAGCAGTTGTCCCGGTCACAAACGATTTCGACGACTACGCAAAGGAAGTTAACGACGTTCTTCTTGCAGCAGACATCCGCTCAAACGCATATCTTTCAACAGACAACATGCGCTCAAAAATCAAGACAATCACAAAGGAGCATAAAACTCCGTACATCCTGATTGTCGGCGAGAACGAAAAGAAAGAGCGAACAGTTTCAGTACGATTCCGCCAGTCAAGCGGCCTCGAACAGAAGACAATGAAGCTCGAAGAGTTTGTTGCCTACGTCCAGGACAAAGTTAACAATCATGTAGTTGGTATCTAGCGAAGTGAAAATCCATCCGTGGATTTCCACTTCGTACGAGAATTTTCCTTGCGGAAAATTCTCTCCTTAAGTTTACCCCGCCTCCGTGCGGGGCTTTTTTTGGATAACTTTCCGTTATACGCACTAAGGGCTTTCTTAGATTCGCTTTTTTTAAAGTTTCGTTTTAATGAAGCATGTCAGACTTTCCTCATCTTACAAAAAAGGAAGGAATGCTATGACTAAGACGAAACTTTTATTTTTGGCAGCGGCACTTTGCGGAACCTCAATGCTTTTTGCAGAGGGCGAAATCTCAAAGGGCGATTTTCCGCCACCTCCAAACGGAATGCCTGAAATTGGAGGAATGGCACCTCACGACATTACAAAACAGTTTGATGCAGTAGTCAAAGTTGAGTCAGGAACAAAAACGCTCAAAAACGAGACCATTGAATCTGACGAAGAAAACAAGAACGCGATTTTCGCACAGAACGACGGAAAAGTCACCGCAAGCGGAATTACGATTCGCACAAAGAAAAACGGTTCAAGAGGTCTCTATGCGGCTTTCGGCGGAACAATCGAAGCAAAAAAAGTTGATGTAGAGACTCTTGGAGAACACTGCGCGGCTTTCGCAACCGACATGGGCGAAGGAACAGTCACGGTTGACGGCGGAAAGGCTGTCACAAAAGGAAACGGCTCACCGGTCATCTATTCAACAGGAAACATCAGCGTAAAGAATCTTACAGGCTCAGCTGAAAATTCAGAAATTGCCGTAATCGAAGGAAAAAACTCTGTCACAATCGAAAAATCAAGCATCACAGGTGGAAGCGGTCTTGACGGAGAAGTCAGCGCAGGAATCATGCTTTATCAGAGCATGAGCGGAGACGCAAACGAAGGAACGGCTTTCTTCACTTCAAAGAATTCAAAACTCACAAACGCGGCAAAAGGACCTTTCTTCTATGTCACGAACACGAACGCAGTCGTAAACCTCGAAAAAACTGAGCTTCTCGGAAACAGTGACATTCTGATTCTCGCAAGCGGAAACAACTCAAAACGAGGCTGGGGAAGAACCGGAGCAAACGGAGGTCAGCTTGAATTCAACCTTTTCTCACAGGACGCAAAAGGCGACATCATCACGGATAAAATCAGTTCGGTAAAAATCAACCTCGGAAAAAAATCATCTCTCACAGGAACGATAAACGCCAAGAAAGAGGGAAAAGTTGACATCTTCATTGAAAAGGGTGCGAAACTTGAAATCACGGGCGACTCATACTTCAACAAATTTGCCGATGCCGACGACTCTTACAAGAACATCAAGTCAAACGGCTTCACAATCTTCTATAATGTAAACCTTGAGGAAAACTCTTACCTGCAAGGAAGAAAAATCATTCTCCCTGAAGGTGGAAAACTCGCCCCGACAAGCTACGACTTTGCAGACGCAGAAAAAGAATCTGCCCCAAAAGGCAAGGCTCCAGACAACGGACGAGCCCCTGAAAAGCATGACGGACAGCCGCAAAAAATGAAACTTACAAAAATCAGCGGAACTTTGAATGTGGTTTCAGAAAAGGCAATGCTCATCGATGATGACAACAAAGCGACAATTCTCAAAGTGATGGAAGAAAAAGCAATGGGCGGGGACAGAAATCCACCAAAAGGCGGAAGGGCGCCAGGCGGACAGCCACCAATGGGTGAAGGCGGCTTCGGCGGTGGAATGCAGCCACCTTCAGGCATGGGCGTAAACGGCAATCCTCCTGCAATGAACAAAAACGGCGGAAAAGAACCTCCGAAACCTGTCACGATGGCAGACCTCAAAAAACTGAAGAACAAGAAGGTTGAAATCCAGGGAATCCAGGAAAAGGACGGAACCTTTACGGTCTTTACAATCACTGAGAAAAAATGATATAATCTTCCCCATTGAAACGGCTGAATTCAATTCAGTCGTTCACGCCGACTTAGCTCATCCGGTAGAGCAGCGCCCTCGTAACGCGCAGGTGATTGGTTCAAGTCCGATAGTCGGCTAGCATCTTAGCCCTGCTTAGAAGCGGGGCTTTTTTTATATGCGGGGAAAGCCCATGCAGAATCAAGAATCGCTTCAAAAAATGCTCTCTGAGCCGGTTGGTTCGCTCATAATTAAGAACGCGGTTCCTACGATCATCACTATGATGATCACTGCGATTTACAACACCGCTGACACTTTTTTTGTCTCAAAGCTCGGAACTTCTGCCAGCGGGGCTGTTGGCGTTACTTTCACGCTCATGTTTTTGATGCAGGCCTGTGCTTTTACAATCGGAATGGGAAGCGGCTCAATTACAAGCCGTGCTCTGGGTGCGGAAGATTTTAAAAAGGCGAATACTTACTGTTCAACCGCGATTTTTACCGCATTCACTGTGGGCGTTCTTTTTACTATTTTTGGGAATCTTTTCCGTGAGAGCCTTGTGCGCCATCTTGGTTCCACGCCCACGATTCTTCCTTATGCGCTTGACTATGCACGATACATTCTTTTTGGCGCGCCATTTATCATCACTTCCTTTGCGATGAACAATCTCATGCGCTTTCAGGGACGGGCGGCTTTTTCGATGATTGGAATGATTTCCGGCGGAATCCTGAACATGCTGCTTGACCCGCTTTTTATTTTTGTCTTCGGGCTGGGCATTTCCGGGGCAGCGATTGCCACTTTAATCAGCCAGATTGTTAGCTTTTCGATTCTGCTTTCAATGTTTGTTCGAAAAAAGTCCCTTGCTGAGCTTTCGCACAAACACATTTCCCGCTCACTCAAAACTTATTCTGACATCATCACGACAGGCCTTCCTTCCTTCTTCCGTCAGGGAATGGGCGCGCTTTCGGGCATTTTTTTGAACAGGCAGGCGGCTTTTTGGGGAGCAGTCACGCTTTCGCTTGCGGCTACTTCGACTCTGGCGGCGGATGCGGGAGTAGCGGGCATGGCAATCTGTAACCGCGTGGACAAATTGTTACTTGCGATTGCAATCGGATTGGGGCAGGGATTTCAGCCTGTGTGCGGAATGAATTACGGAGCCAAAAAGTTCGACCGGGTTCGCCAGTCCTATTCCTTCCTCGTAAAAGTGAGCGCGAGTGTGATGTCTGTTTCCGCTGTCCTTGTCTTTGTTTTTGCACCAGAGATTGTGCGGTTCTTCCGCGATGACGATGCCGTGGTTGCCGTGGGAGCTTTGGCTTTGCGTGCCCAGGCCTGTGTCCTTCCTTTCCATTCGCTGATTTTCGGCACGAACATGCTCCTTCAGGTGGCCGGTGAAAAAAAGAGCGCGACTTTCCTTTCTTCAATGAGACAGGGACTTTTCTTCATTCCGTGTATTTTTTTGCTTCCTCATCTGGCCAGGCTTTTTGGTGCAGAAGAAATCCTCGGTGTGCAGCTTACGCAGTCTGTCTGTGACATGCTCGCCGCAATCTGTTCAGTGCCGTTTACGGTGAGTTTTTTTAGGAAGTTAAAAAATAAAGGGTAAAAGACGGGCGCCACCTGCTGCCCTTCGACTTCGCTCAGGGAAGCAGGGCGGCTGTTCCGCAGTTCCCTAACGGTCAGCCGCTTCCCTCGCTCACTTTCATTCGCTCAGTCCAGTGGCCCGCTTCGCGGCTGCTCCATAGCCTGGCGCATTTTCAATTCACTTAAACTGTGTTAAAATCATTTCATGCAGAATTCTTTTGAGTCAGTAAAATGCGATGTTTTGAACCATAAGTACGAGCAGGCAGTCACCCGCGAAATCCCGATTTATTCACGCGGAAACGGAATCCGAAGCGACTTTGAGCGCGATTACACACGGTTGCTTCATTGTCAGGCTTACAGCCGACTCAAACATAAAACTCAGGTCTTTTTTGCGCCGCACAACGACCATGTTTGCACTCGAATGGAGCATGTACTTCATGTGGCGTCGGTGGCTTCGACAATTGCAAAATATCTTGGGCTAAATCAGGATTTGACTCAGGCAATCGCAATTGGGCATGACATCGGGCACGCACCTTTCGGGCACTCAGGCGAGGACATTCTGAACGAGCTTCTTGGCAAAAAAGAAGGTGCGAATGCTCCCAAAAAATTCTGGCACGAGCGCAATTCGCTTTTCTTTGCGGATTTTATCGAGACTCTGGACGACCCCAACGGAATCAAAAGGCCGCTTAACCTCACTTACGCAGTGCGCGACGGACTTATCTGCCATTGCGGTGAAATTGACCAGCAGGGAGTAAAACCGCGCGAAGAGTCAATCAATCTTTACGACATCAAGCGGCCGGGACTTGTTCAGCCATTCACCTGGGAAGGATGCGTCGTAAAAATCAGCGATAAGATTGCTTTTTTGGGGCGGGATATCCAGGATGCCAGGGCTTATCATCTCCTTGACATGGGAAGCTACCGCCAGCTGCGTGAAATCGTCACCGAAACTCTGGGAATGACAAAGAACGGCAAGACTCTTTCGCACCGAAGTGGCAGGGCTGTGAACCCCAGCGTTCTGATTAACGACATGATTGTTGACCTGTGCGAAAATTCCAATCCCAGCGAAGGGCTTTTCTTCTCGCAGAGCTATTTCCGCTTTATCACCGAGCTTAAAAAATTCAGTTACGCCAATATTTACAATCACTGGCGGCTCGTGGAATTCCAAAAATACGCCCGCAACGTTCTTGAAACGATTTTCAATACCCTCATGCGCGCTCAGATTTACGTTCAGAAGGGCAATGTGGAGCTTCAGCTTAGCCCATACCCGCGGCTAGGCGACGAATACACAAAATGGCTCCTTCACTACACGAACTACGCTGAAAAGACAAACCAGAAAAAGCCCGCAAACGCCGAGACTTCCGCCGTTTTTGACATTTTCGACAATGAAAGCTACAAAAAGTGCGTGATTGAGTTCATCTCAGGAATGACGGACATGTTCGCGATTGAGTGCTTCACGGAGATAATCAGCTTTTAAACCGGAACAGCAATCCCAATCTGCACAAAATAATCGGATTCTGCGGCTGCAAGCTCTGTGCATTTTTCTAATGATAAACTCGTCTTCGCAGAAATAAAATCATTCATTCTGCTAATATCAACATATGTTGTTCCTCCAGATTTTGACTTTTCTGCCAAGGATTTAAAATCGCTGGAAGTGTATTTCTTCCCATTGACTTCAAATAGACCATTTTTACTTGGATAAGAATTCAATCCCAGCGTGTCGTAATAATCATCTTCAGTTTGAACATAACCTAAGGCTTCCTCAAAAGTGCAATTTGTATGCACTGATAAAAAAGCAGCTTCTTCTTCAAAGTTCAAAGTGAATTTCATTTTTTTTCTCCGAATCAGCAAAATTTCAGGCGGACGATTTTTGAGACTATATTTAGTCCTTCTCTTTTGTCGCTGCCCGTTGCGCTGATTGAAACAGAATGTCTTCCCGTTTCGTTTGAAATAAACAGTACTACATGATTTTTCTTCCGCCCGATTAAAATTCCAAGTTTTTGTAAGCCCGATTCAATCTGCGGTGTAATCCTCTTGTAGTCGGTGAAAATCCGTTTGAGTTCATTTCGAAAATCTTTCTTTGACATAGTTGTCTCCTTGTGATTTCTAGTGTTTTTTTTGCGAAAAAATGACAATTTCTCGCAATGATAAATTCTCTCCGTTTCTTGTGGAATGTTATTTTCCTTTGTGATTAGGATTCATCTGTTTGCCACGGTTCCCTTGGTTCTGGCTGTACTGACGGTTTGTTCCGCTGGTTCCTTTGTTTGCGTTCTGCATATTCGCAGCGTTGTTTGCTGGTGTGATTTTTTTCTGAGCCATAATTAGCCATCCTGTAAAGTTGATTTATGATTTCAGCGAAATCTATTAAAAAATACGCCTATCTGTTGAAATTTTATACCTGATTTTTCTGACATTTTTTCGCCGAATAAAAAATTTGCAGAATAAAGACGACTTTGTTATGATTCTCTTCGAGAATCAGTTTTGGAGTATTATATGAGCGACAAATTGAATGACGAATTAAAGATTTATGAAAATCCGACTTTACCCGAAGTGGCGGAGTTTATCTTCATCCTGCTTGGAAGCTGGTGGGAAGATAACGGTTTTGAAACAAAAACACGGAATGATTACACAAAAAAAGAGCCAAAAAATGAATTTGGGAAATACAATATTTACGATGGAAAGTCTGAAATAAGCAAAGGTCTTTTCAAATTCATGAACAAAGTTTTCGGTGATTACAACTCTTATTCAGAAGAGACTATAGCTATGCTGATGTTTCCTTTTGCACTGGAGCAGAAAATTTCTAATTCACTTATGGACAATGTCTTTTGTCATCCAAAAAAGGAGGATATCCAAGTTCTGGTGAACTTTTACATCGCAATGCATTTTGTAACAATGGATACTGATGCAAAACGAGATGAAGCCGAAAAAATTTTAAAAGAACTCATAGCTGAGACTTACACAAAAATTCTTTCTGAGGAAATGAAGATATTCGATACTGTTGCAGTCACGGAGAAATCAAAGTGGTCGAAAATAGAGGAACTGTTAGAGAATATCTGGACTTCTCCGGAATCCGAGGCAAAAAAGAAGGAAACTTCTGTAAAAATCGTGCGTCATTATATTTTTCTTGGCACAAAAACCGCTTTGCAGAATGTTTTTGGGATTTCGGAAACTGAAACAGAATATCTTTTCAAGGACACAGCCGAAAATATTCGAACTCTTTGTTATAATTTTGTATTGGATGCAAGCAATGAATCTCTTGAGTCAAATATCCCAAGCGGTACTATGCTAAATAATCCTGAAATACTTTTTCGCTGTATGCTTCTAAAATCCCGTAAATTCGGCTGGCAATATAGAGTAGCTTATGGAGATGTAGATTTTTTGAGCTTTATGAATGGTGATAAACCTGCCATTTCTGAAGATGACATAAAATATCTTCTTGCGTACAAAGATATTCCTGAGAAAGCAGAGAGAAGAGTAAAACTTGTAAATGATTCACAACATTACTTCCTAAACTCGTACATACGCATTTCAAAATCAAAAACGAAAGAATTTTTACAAGCATTTGACTCATTGGGAAACGATGTGATTGCAAGCTTCTTTAGAAGCTGGTACAAGGCACGGAGTACAATTTTTTCCCTTGCGTTTGATGACAGTGAAGATGACAAAAAGAAAATTAAAGATGCAGTCGAACTTTTCCGCGACACATTCAATCAATACAAATATTTTGCGGGGCCAAATCTCCGTGAATTCTTGTCTGATGCTATTGCAGCCGATGTTTATTTCAATAGAAAACCTGTCAAAGATATTATAGAGAATACTCAAGATGATACAGACGAAGCATCCATTCTAAAGCCTGGAAAAACATATTGGGAATTTGGATATGCTGTCGGTATTTTTGAAGAAGACTCTAAAAAAACATATTTAATATCATACAACGCCGAAAAGAATTTTTGGAATAACTTTCCAGCAATGAAATTTACATATCAAGAAAAAGCTCTTAATCGATACGAAGAAGAAGTGTTCGAAGACGAAGTTGTGCTTTCAAAACTTGTTGCAGACTTTAATGATGAAAAGAAAATTGACAATCTGCTTTCAAAGGAAAATAAACGCACTCGTCAAAAACTGAGACGTAGAATGTATTCGAATCTTTCTATTGCAATTATGAAAGCAAAAACTGATGATGATTTTACTCGAATAGATAACTTTATCCGATTATCAGATGAAAAAAGTCTATTCGCAAACGATGAAAGCGGAGCAACACCGCTTATTCGTGCACTCAATGAATACAAGAATTGTGTTTACGGCTTTAATACGGAATACAGGCAAAATCGAGATGAAATTTTGTCGAAATTTTTGGAATCCAGAAACTGTGCTCGGCAAATCTCAAATAAATGTCCGAACTCAGGCTTTTACTCAGAAGAAACCATGAAGATATCTGCCGATATTTTTGAAGAGGCATATAATTTGTTTATTGAGCATTACTTCCAGCTAAAACATTCAGAAAATGATTTTAATGCCGAATATAAACTTTTGCAAAAGCGAGCATCTTTGCTGAAAAAACACGTTATCATTCCGCTCGTCAAAAAAGCCAAGAATTACATTACAGACGAAGCAATACACCTTGAGGTACGTCATTGTGTGAGTGCTTTGCAGCTTGCAATCGACAGTTATGACAATGAACTTGTGCATCTTATAGTCGACTGCCTATCTTCTGAAAAAAGCAAGCTTGCAAACCTGTATATCAGCGAAGAATTCGTTACACCTTTGCAATATGCAATTCGCAAATATGATTATTTTATGCAGATGGCAGAATGTTTTAGCAAAAGAAAAACTATAGAACCTTTTGAGCGACGTGAAATCCCGAGCAGAAAAAATGTAAATTCCGGTGTTTTACCTGAAGACAAAGAATTTAATAATAATTCTGCTTATAGGAAAATCATATCATCACTTCCAGATTTGGAAGTTGGATGTGGTGTAATGGGGACTAAAAGAGAAGGGAATATTCTTTACAAGCAGCAGAAAGAATTGTTTGAAATCATCAATTTTCTTACGTCTAAAACAAATCCGATTTCTGTAGATACTATGTATTATCTTGCTGACCAAATAGATAAAAACAATCCGATTGATAAAAGCAGCTTTAATGATGTTATTGATATTGCGAGAATCTTGCTTGATACAGATATGGTTGAAGTTGAATCTGTCAATACGGAATGGAGCAGGGCACTTTTTAATCAACCTCACCTCACTTTGCTTGCCCGCTGTATTGAAAATTCTAACTGGGCTATGCTGAAACTTATTCTATCGCACCCTAATACTTTAAAGAGAATAAAACCAACAATAAATCGTATTGTTTCTGCTCCAGGGAAAGATTCAAAAGGAAATCCAACTGTTGTGACATCAACAGATTTAGATTTTTTCTTCTCTCAGATGTGTTCTATTTTGCCTCCAAAAGTCAATAAACAGAACTTGTCACCTGAAAATAAAGCTTACAGCGATTGGTGGAACTCAACTTGTCACGATATTATGCTTCTGTTCTGGAAAGCAGGCGCGAGATTCGATATAAAAGACAATCAAGGAAGGTCAATGTTTGAGCATATAAAAAAATGGCGGAGAAATGGCTACATTGCAGACTCTGCTATACCAAAAGAAATCTTCAAATAACTCAAAATTGGCAGATAAAACATAAAAAAAAACTCGCCCCAAGCGGAGCGAGCCTTTGCTTAAAATTACTTGCTTACTAATAATCCATTCCCATTCCAGGCTGTGCTGCCGGTGTTGGTGCCGGTGGCTCTGGAATGTCTGTGATAGCACATTCTGTTGTGAGGAGCATTCCGGCAACGCTTGCTGCGTTCTGGAGGGCGCTTCGAGTTACCTTAGCCGGGTCGATGATACCGTCTTCCATCATGTCTACCCATTTGCCTGTGCGGGCATTGTAACCAGTGCCTTTCTTCTCGTTCTTTGCTTTTTCTGCAACAACGGCACCGTCAATTCCTGCGTTCTCGGCAATCTGGCGGATTGGCTCTTCAAGAGCACGGCGTACGATTCGGAAGCCGACTTTCTCTTCTTCAGTAAGATCTTTTGCAGCATCGTCTGTGAGAGCTTTAGCGGCCTCAATCAAAGCGATTCCACCACCGCAAACGATACCTTCTTCGAGGGCAGCGCGGGTTGCGGCAAGTGTATCCTCAACACGGAACTTCTTCTCTTTCATCTCAGTCTCTGTGATAGCACCGATGTTGATAACAGCTACGCCACCAGAGAGTTTAGCCAGTCGTTCCTTGAGCTTTTCTTTGTCGTACTCAGAAGTTGACTTCTCAACCTGAGCCTTGATTTCAGCGACTCGGGCAGCGATTGCGTCTTTTGCACCTGCTCCGTCAACCAAAGTTGTGTTGTCTTTGTCAATCTTGACGCTCTTAACCTGACCGAGCTGAGCAAGTTCAGTTGTCTCAAGTTTAAGACCCAATTCCTCAGAAATTACAGTACCGCCAGTCAAAATAGCGATATCCTGGAGCATTTCCTTTCGGCGGTCACCAAATCCCGGAGCCTTAACAGCAACGCATTTGAGAGTACCGCGGATTGAGTTGAGAACGAGAGTAGCCAGAGCCTCGCCGTCCATGTCCTCGCAGATGATTACGAGCGGTTTTCCTGTCTGAGCGACTTTCTCCAAAACAGGGAGAAGGTCTTTCATTGTAGAGATTTTTTTGTCGTGAATCAAAATGTAAGCGTCGTTGTAGTTTACTTCCATGCGCTCACGGTCTGTTACGAAGTAAGATGAGATATATCCACGGTCGAACTGCATACCTTCAACAGTCTTAACAGTTGTGTCCATGTTCTTTGACTCTTCAACAGTGATTACGCCGTCTTTGCCAACCTTTTCGATTGCATCTGCAAGAATTTTACCAATCTCAGGGTCGTTGTTTGCAGAAATTGTAGCGACATGAGTGATATCATCGCTGCCTTTAACTGCACGGCTGTTCTTTTTGATAGCCTCAACTGCAACTGCTGTTGCCTTGTCGATACCACGTTTGATTTCAATTGGAGTCATTCCGGCAGAAACGCTCTTCAAGCCCTCGCGAACGATAGCATAAGCCAAAACTGTAGCTGTTGTTGTTCCGTCACCTGCGACATCGTTTGTCTTTGAAGCAACTTCACGAACAAGCTGTGCACCCATGTTCTCATAAGGATCTTTGAGCTCAACTTCCTTTGCAACAGAAACACCGTCTTTTGTGATTGTTGGTGCGCCGAATTTTTTGTCGAGCATAACCAGTCGGCCACAAGGTCCGAGAGTTACTTTTACAGCGCGGGCAATCTGCTCAACGCCAGAAAGCATCTTTTTGCGAGCTTCTTCATTGAAAATCAACTGTTTAGCCATAATACTTTATTCTCCTTATCAGCCTGGATTCCTGAAAAATCCGAGCCGTCATTTAATTTCTTATGCAATAAAAATAATAAAAAAAAGGAGAATCGACAACATTTTTTTCAAAAAAAATCCTGACAGGAGGGCGGGCAAAAGCAAAGAGAGAATTTGCCTGCAAATTCTCGTGCGAATCCAAAAATCCACGGAAGGATTTTTGGTTCGGAGGCTCCGGCTAAAGCCGTCGGGCTATCCGCAGTTCCGTGCTAACCGCACTCCATTCCTTCGCTACGCTTCGGAACAGCCCTCACGGGCTGCTGCTACTATCCCTAGCCTTAAGGATAATAGTAAACATTACTTGACTTTCTGCTTTTTTTTGTAGAGTAAATTGTAAGGAATAAAAAAAATGATAATAAAAGGTGTTTTAGACGTTCTTTCGGACGGTATGAAATCTGTTTTATGTTTTACGGATCGGGCTTATATAAAAATTAATGGAAAAAGGATAACTCGAATTTCCACATCTGATATTATTGATAATGTGTTACAGGAAAATCTTGAAAAAAATATAGAAATTTCTAAACGCCGCTCTCTTCTTTTTGGAAATGTCATTTATTCTGTAAAGGAAGAAAATGGTGAAGTGACAAAAATTGGTTTTATAAATATGTTCATGTTCTCATTTTTAAGATTAATTCTTTGGGGCTTTATATTGATAATACCGATTTTTGTTTGTCAGTTTGCTTTTTCGGAAGACAGCATAATGGCTTGGCTTCCATTCTTTTTCTTTTTCTGTCCAGTTATTTCTTTGATAAGAGATATAAGTTCTCGTAATAAACTGAAATAGAAAAGAATTAAAATCTCCTAAGCAGAGAGATAACAAATTCGTTATAAAAACTGCAGACATACCACAATCCTGCAGTTTTTTGATTAAAAAAATCACGCAACAGAAATTACATCTTTCGTATTATATTCATATCCATTTTCATACATGAAGTCTGGAGAGCAATCAATTTTTCCATCATCCCAAGTTACGATTCCGTATTCTAGTTTTGGATTTTCATAAACTTCTGGATTCTTTAGGATTTCAAACACTTCACCTTTCAAAATCGTGGTGTCGAACAATTTCACGGCACCATCTGAAAATTTTAACAAATAAACTCCGCCGTACAAATGCTTTACATCAAGAACAGTCAATAACTTTTCGGGATTATCTGAATACACAATACCTTTTTCTTCGTGCATAGTGGTCTCCTATGAATCAATTTTATCAAACTTCTTCCTCAAAAAAGCACTTCGCCGCCTTAATCATGCTTTCGACATCTTCAGCACCCGCGCTTTCGTAGGGTGAGTGCATTGCCCACTGTGCAAGGCCGATATCAACGCATGGAACAGAAACATGATTCTGGCTGATGTTCCCGAGCGTGCTTCCGCCTGCGATATTTGAGTTGTTCGTGAAAATCTGATACTTTACGCCCGCTTTTTTGCAAATCATTTTGAAGAAAGCTGATGTTACTGCATCTGAAGTGTATTTTTGAGCCGCATTGTACTTGATTACGATTCCGCCGTTCAGGACAGGACGGTTGATTGGGTCTGCTTTTTCGGCGTAATTTGGATGAACGGCGTGTGCATTGTCCGCACTGAGCATAAAACTTTTTGAGAGGGCAATCTTGTAATCTTCGCCAGACCAGCCGATTTTTTCCGAAAGACGTTCGAGCGCGTCCGAAAGAAATGTCGAATCCGCTCCCTGCCGGGTCGAGCTTCCAACTTCCTCATTGTCAAAAAGACAATAAACTGGAATCGCAGCCGGCTTTTCCGCCAGCAAAAATCCCTGTAAGCTTGCCCATGCACATTCCAAATCATCAAGCCGTGGGGCTGAGATAAATTCTTCTTCGGCACCCCATTTAGTCGGCTCGCTTCTGGCATACAAAAACAAGTCGTGGCTCAGAATGTCTTCTTTTGGAACGCCAGCCTGCTGCGAAATAATAGAAAGAAGTGAAGTTTTTTCTGAAAGTGAAAGAACAGGCTCGATTTCTTTCTGAACATCGACTTTGTGACCTTCGTTTGCATCGCGGTTCATGTGAATCGCAAGGTTTGGAATGACGAGCAAATCACGGTCAACGCAAACTAATTTTTCTTTGATTTTGCCGCCATCATTAAAGACAATCCGCCCCGCCACAGAAAGGGGCCTGTCAAACCATGGTTGAATCAACATTCCGCCATATTTTTCGACATTGAGCTTTACACATCCAGCTTCCTTTCGCTCAGGATTTTCCTTAATCTTGAACGAGGGCGAATCGCTGTGAGAGGCGCAGAGCATGAAAGCCTTTTCGTAAGATTCCGGCACGCAAAATGAAATCAAGGCAGAGCCGTTCCGTGTCACAAAATACTTTCCGCCCGGAGCAATTTGCCACGGTTCGGATTCAGAAAGTTCCGTAAAGCCGCTTTTACCTAAAATATCGCGTATATTTGCCACCGCATGAAAACTTGTGGGGCTGTTTTTTATAAAATCGAATAAGCCGTTTAATGTGTCGTCTGTGTTTTTCATTCTTTCAGTGTAACATTTCCTTGAATTCCTGTATACTTTCCCCCATGCAAACTGAATTTTCTTTTGACGAAATGAAAACACGTCCTTCTGGTGAAAAAATCATCGTATACACTGACGGCGGCTGCTGGGGGAACCCGGGCGTTGGCGGCTGGGCCTGCGTGGTCATCGCAGAGGGCGAGGCTCGTGAATTAAGTGGCGGCGAAAAACTCACCACGAACAACCGTATGGAACTCACCGCCGCAATCTCGGCTCTCACGGCAATCTATAACACCGAACGGCTCCGCAACAATCCAATCCAGGTGAACATCGACAGCCAGTATGTCAAAAATGGAATCACAAGCTGGATTCACAACTGGAAAAAGAACGGCTGGAAAACAGCGGCAAAAAAGCCCGTGCTCAATCAGGAACTCTGGCAGAAGCTTGACGCGCTCAATGCCTCGCTCAACGTGGAATGGAACTGGGTAAAAGGTCACGCGGGCGTGGAATACAACGAACGATGCGACCAGCTTTGTCAGCAGGAAATGAGTAAGTTAAAAGATTAGTCGGATACTACAAAAACATGTTCCCAGCGGGAAATGTCCAGATTGAAGAATTAATCGGATAAAAACAAAAAACAGGCTCTCAGCGAGAACGCGTCAAAAAAGTCGCGGTGAACAAGTTCAAGCGACTTTTTGTCGCAACCTCGCTTACGCCTGTTTTTTGCATTTTCGGGCATGGTAACCAACCTGGCATTTCAGCTTCAGCATAGGGAGGGGGATGGACGAACCCCGCTTCCACATGTTTTTGCATTTTCGGATTTGGTCATCAACCTGGCATTTCAGCTTCGGCATAAAAATCCTTCAAAAAAATCTGCGTCTATCTGCGTTCATCTGTGTCTAAGAATTCACAGTATTATATCCGACAATAAATGTATGAAATTGTCGAAAATCACATTCACTATATTCTCGCTCTGCATTGTGCTTACGGCTTGCGGAACAAAAAAAGCTCCTGTTGAAGAGCCGATGCAGATGCAGCAAAAATCCAGCGACCACAAATGGTTTTGCTTTGCCAACGATTCGGTTTCGGAGGTAGAGCTTCCTCAGCGGGCGGCAATACAGTCACTCAAACCGTGGACGGAGAGCGTGCGAATTTGCGATGCCAACGTCACTGCGGACGGCAAGGCAATCATGCTTGTAAATCATTTGGGCGCGCTCTATTTTGACGGCACTGAAAATCCGACTTTGATTCAGGATTACCAGCTTTTTTCTGACTCAACGGCGGGAAATCTTGTCTTTGAGGGCAGAGTTCCATATTTCACACTTGTAAAGAATTCTTTCTTCAACAAAACGGCTAACAAAAAGCAGAATCAAAATCAGAGCCACATCATCCGGCTTTCCCTTGAACAGAAAATGTTCTTCCCGGTCGTCACTTACGGCGAGCTTAACATTGAACAGACAGGCGAAGTCACAAGCACGTTCTTCGATGGTTCGGACTGGTTCAGCTCGGTCAAATCTACAAAAAATAATAAAGTTTCCTTCCATTATATTAAGTGGAAATCACTCGTGGACTTGGCAAGCGTCCAGCCATTTTCAAGCAGCCAGTCTTCCGGGAGCATCTCTGTTTCAGAAATCAGCGAATCAAGTTACCGCAATCTTGTGACGCCGGAAGATTTTTCAAAAGCACCTGCTCGTCTCAAAGAACTTCTAAAATCAATTCCGAAAGATTTCAATTTCGTGCTCACTTGTCGCGACTACGGCGGCTCATCTCCAAGATATTTCCTAAGCGGCAAGGACGACGGCACAATCGCCAACGCAATCATCAAGGACAACTGGATTTGCGCAGTTTTTGGTGACGGAACGACATATTTTTCAGGCTCCATCGATGGACATCCGCTCATAAACAATGGCAAAAACGTTGCATTCCGTCTGCCCAAACTTCCACGCCGGTATTCTTATCAGGCATTTGCAATCAGCGGAAAATATCTGATAGTCTCTTGGGAAGAAAGCGACTTTTACAAAACCGGCCGTTCAGGATTCCTTTCCGTCGATATGGAAAAATTATTCTATTCAAAGTAGAATATAAGGGCGTTCCCGTTCTTCGAACGGTCGGGCTTTTTTTGGTTCCGCTGACGCTTCATTGCTTCACTTCGTTCCGCAACTTACGCCCCTTCAATCCCTAACGCGAATTTGCTTATGAAAAGATTTTTTTCATTCATTGCAATTTTCTTGCTTTCTCTTACATTCGTTTCCGCGCTGGACAAAGATTTATTCTTTACGGCAGGTCCCAAGCTCATGCTCAACACCGATGATTCCACAAAGTCAGCTCCCAGCCCGATTATGTATTCTCTAGGTGTTGGCGGTGATTTTCTTTTTGAGAATAATATCCTTCTTCAAGCCCACGGCTCATTTTTTACGAATTACTATCTTTGGGATGGGGAAACTGCCCAGCCTGCCGAAGTTGAGAACCGCACGGCAACGGCTCTTTCTGCAATGATTGATTTGACAGGCGGCTATACATTCAGACTTGCTGACTCGCAAAAACATCTTCTTTCTGTTGCTGGCGGCCTGGGATTTTTTGCCCGCTATGCGATTCTTTCGAATGGTGTTGATGAAGATTCTCCCAATCGTGATACAGGCACAAAAGCAGGCGATGATGTTTCGAGCATCAACAGTACGTTCTTCAGCGATTTGAACTTTCTTTACCCGGAATTGGCTTTTTCGTATTCTTATGTACTTTCTGAGCTTTGGAAAATTGGCGGTGAAGCGCGCACATATATCCCGCTTGGCTCTCTTATGAACGGAAACGGCGCGGACGGCATGATTTTCTCACTCGCATTAAAAATCTCATACAAATAAAAAACGGTGGCCTTGAAAACCACCGTTTTGAACGCAAGAATTAATTATTTCTTTTGATCTGAGCGTGATTCAACGATTCGCTGCATATCGGCAATGTTGTTTACGATGATGTAAGTATCGAAAATTTCAATTTTGCGTGATACGACAAATCGCTTGAGCTCGTCTTTTGCCGTCTGTGGTGGCAATCCAGACCAGTGAACGATATCCGACTCTGTTACCATGAATTTGCGGCGTCGGTCTGCTGTGGATGTTACTGGGTTCATTTCGTTGAACATACAGAAAACATCGGCCAGACGTGCCTGCGGATCTGAAATTACGAGAATTCTCAGACGGCGTTTCTGATCGTAAATTCGTTTACAGAAAATTTTGAGAAGAATGAGGGCTAGCTGTGGATTGCCTGTAATGAGCATCTCAAAGTTTGCTTTGTTGAACTCAAGGCACTCAACATGACCGCGTGCGACACAAGTTGCTGAACGAGGCGTGTTGTCGAGAATTGCCATTTCACCAAAGAATTCACCTGGTTTGAGAATGTCGAGGTTTTTGTTAGATTCATTGATACATTTTGTGAGCTGAACGTTACCGCTCTGAATGAGATAGAACGTTTCGCCGCGCTCGAACTCACAAATGATGACCTGACCGTTCTCGTAAGTTTTTTGGAAACGCTTGAAAGCCGGAAGCTCGAACATTTTGATTGATGAACCGCCGCCTGCTACGGCCGCTGTTTCTTCGGCAGCGTTTGCGCTGGAAATGCCTTTCTTTACATAAGCATTTGATTTAAGAAGCATTTCTTTGAGCTCTTTATTGTTAGCTTCGGTTGGATATAGCCTGAGGTAGATTTTGCAAACATCTTCGCAGCTCTGCCATTTTTCATCATCATAGAAAGCCTTGGCGACACCAAAAAGCCCGTCCATCTGATTGAAACTTTCGTTGTTGTTCATGACGGACTCAGTTTTTTTATGAATTTGGCGCAACTGATTTGAGAAAACCCGGAGCATCTTCATGATGAGCTGCTTGTTGTTGCTGAACATCATTTCAAATTCTTGTGATGTCATTGAAATGCAGACTGCTTCATCAAGTGTCATTACGGTTTCTTCGCGCGGAAAGTGACCGATTGCAGATTTTACACCGAAAAACTCACCCTGTTTGATTTGCTCACTCGTCTGGAGTTTTGTTTCAACATCGGTTGTGGTAATGACAACATGCCCTTTCTGGAGAATGAAAACTCGGTCGTCAGTATCTCCTTCAAAGTAAATAATTGAACCTTTTGTATAGGACATCGCTTTTGGCATAATCTTTTTAAACTCCTGTTAAATAGTATAACACAAACCTTAAAATTATGCTATTATTTTTTTTATGATAGACTTACATTCTCACTCTTCTGCATCAGACGGGCTTTTTTCGCCGGCAGAATCAGCAGAATATGCGATTCAAAAAAATCTGAAGGTCTGGGCGTTGACGGACCACGACACTACGGACGGACTGAGTGAGGCCGCCAAAGTATGTGCTCAGAGTGAAAGCGGAATCATTTTTTTACCAGGAATCGAAATCAATGTCCGCTGGCCCACAGGTGAATTCCATCTGCTTGGGCTTGGCTTGCGCAAAAATTCTCAGGAATTAAAAGATATTGTCGCAGATTTAACGGAAAGCCGTCATGTTCGAAATCAGGAAATCGTTGACAGAATGAGAAAGGATGGGATTGACGTCACGCTTGAGCAAATCGAACGGAAATTCGGTGAAAGTCAGATAGGGCGACCTCATTTTGCCGCTTTTTTGATGCAGATTGGGAAGGTCAAGCATCGTCAGGAAGCGTTCGACCGTTTCTTAGGCAAAGGCCGTCCGTATTACGTGGGACATGAGGGAGCGGATCTGGACGTTGCAGTAGAGGCGATTCGTTCGGCCGGGGGAATTCCTGTTCTGGCGCATCCGCTTTCACTTTATGTCTCCTGGGGCAAAATGGACGAAACGATTGAAAAAATCCGGAATCATGGCGTTGAAGGGCTGGAAGCATGGCATCCCGCTGCCCGAATCAACGAGGGCTTTAAACTAGAAGAACTTGCCCATAAACTCGGAATGTTTGTTACTGCTGGCAGTGATTTTCATGGAAAAGGCGTTCGTGCAGACAGGCATTTGGGCAAAACAAGCGGCGACCGTAAGATTGAGGATCGGTTCTGGTTTGAGGAACTTGCTCCGCACCTTGGAGATTTTGATTTTCGCGAAACGGAATGGTGCAAATAATTAGCGATTGAAGGGGAAAGCCGACCCCTTAGGGAGTGGCCTGTAACGCAGGCAAAAACAGTCCGGTGGACTGTTTTTAGCGAGTCTTGGCGAAGGCTGAGCCTGAGCCGGCTCCAACCGCCTGCGGCGTTTTCCGCTACCCCTTCTCCTGGTGCTGTGCCCCAAGCCCCCTATCTTTCGTAGCTGGAATTTAAATTCATTTGCGTGCGGTATTTTGCTACCGTGCGTCGGGCTACTTTGATTCCCTTTTCGGCCAGGATGTCTGAAATTTTTTGGTCGGAGAGGGCTTTTTTGTCGTTTTTGTGTTCTTCAAGGATTGCGGCTATTTCGTATTTTACGCTTTCTTTTGAGAGCGGTGCGGAGTTTTCAGCTGGTGATGCATTTTCTTCTGTTGTGACGATTGATTTTGAGGATGCTGTGTTTACCGCAGCTTCTGATTTGATGGCCGGTTTTGACTTTGTGCCGCCAACCGCGTTGGTGAAAAAATAGCCGATTGGGAAAATTCCCCATTCACAGGCGAGATATTTGGAACTTGCCATGCGCGAGATTGTTGTTTCATGCACGCCGAGCTTTTCTGCAATGTCTTTTTGGCGCAAGGGGGCAAGGTAACGTGCTCCTTTCCTGAAAAATTGAATTTGAGCCGATACGATTTCTTGCGTGGCTTTGAGAATCGTGCTTTCGCGGTACAGAACGCTTTCGATAAAAACTTTTGCTTCGTTCACGCTGTTGCGGGCAAATTTCAGTTCGGCCTTTTTTTTCTCGGATTTGTCGCTTGTGTCACCGTCTTTTATTTCTGAGGATTTTATGAGGGCCGTATAATCTTTTGAGATTTCAAGTTTTGGCAAAAATTCCCGTGCAAAACTGACGATAAATTCATTTTCGGCTTCGTCGTCAGCATTTTTTGTGACGATAACATCCGGGGAAATATAATTTGCCTGGCTTGGTCCAAAATTCCTGGCAGGGTAAGGGTCTAGCGTGCGGATAAAATTGAGTGCGAGTTCAATTTCTTCTATATTAATATCATTTTTTGTGAGTGAAAATTGTGTTTTCGGATTGAATTTGAGCTTTTCCTGCTCGGACAGATAGTCTTCGATTTTCTTTTGAATTTTTTGAGGTTGTGGCGGATTTAAGAATTCAAAATGTTCCTGTGACTCCAGAAGAAAAAGGCTTAAATCGCTCGCCATGCCGGAAATCTTTGCCTGAACAAAAAGACTTTCGCGATAATTGTTGGTGCAAGTGCCGATTGGGTCAAGGTTTTGCACAATGTTGAGACAGCGTGACAAAAATTCTTCGGTATGAAGGGGATTTTCGGAATTCAAAAATGAAATCGGAGCAAGAATGTGGAATCCCTTTTCGTCAAGATTATAAATCAGTTTGAGACAGAGTGATTTTTCTTCATCTGAAAGCTTCATTGAGTTGAGCTGATGTTCCAGATGATCAGCCAGAGGCTCCCGCTCATCGGCATTGCTTTCAAGTGCTGCCTGAAAATTGTCGCTTGCGGCGGCCCCCGAAGCAGAAGCCGAGCCGTAATGAGTGTTGTCCGAAAATCTCGATGAAGCCGAAACTTCGGTGTGGGAAGATTTTACGCCTGTCTCCAGGGAATCTGATTTTATTTCAAGGGCAGGATTTTTGGCCACATAAGAATAAATTTCGTTCCGTAAATCAGCCCCGCTCATGGCAAGCAGATTGAGCGACATTATCTGAGTCTGGCTCATTTTCTGGACTTGTGCCTGAGACATTGTTTGAGAAACACGCTGCTGAAAACTCATCTGCGGAAAATCTGGCATATAATAATTATATAGACGAAAACAGAAAAATGAAAGTTGGAAATTGCTTTTAGATTGAAAATGGCGTTAAGGAATGAAACGGCTTACGAAGACACTCGTTTTGTGCTGCCGCGAAAGCGGCAACCGTATATGGTTACAAGCACAAAACGCGTGTAGCATGCTAGCAAGCCTTCGCAGCATAGCTGCTCGGAGAGTCACTCAAAATGCTCCACTGGAGCATTTTGACGGCTACGCCGTCGTTCCCTAGGCTTCGATAAGCTGTTTTCATGATTGGAAGCCATTTTCAATATAAAATCGCTTGTAATGTGTTTGTCCTGTGCTTTTAGATTGACCGCTTTTGTATTTTTCTTCTATAATCAAAGTATGGTAACGATAATTTTTGGAATCGCCTGCATTGCGCTCACTATTTTTGCCTGTCTTCCCATGGGGCTCAACTGGAGCGCGAATGTTATTTTTGTTTTGAAAGGTGCGGCTCCATTGCTTGCTGCATTCGTTGGTATTATCGCAATTTTGATTGGAATTGCCGATGTCCGCGACCGAAACGAAGCCAAGCGAGAAGAAATGGAAGCCTGCACAAATGAAAAATGAGCAATTAGTAATGAAAAATAAAAAAATTGCTAATTGCTAACTGCTACCTGCTAACAAATTTCATAAAAGAAAGTAAAATTCCATTTGGAATTCTATTGATTAAAAAGACATAAAATTCTATTATATTAGTCCCCGTATATTCATTGTAAGTGACCGCTCATCGCTTACAAAGTGTCAATCTGAAGATGCAATCAGTGCGATACAAAAGAATCTATATTGAAGGTTAAAAGAATGAAAACCATTTTCGTTAAAGACTATGAACAGAAACGTGACTGGTACATCATCGATGCGGAAGGAAAGCCGCTCGGTCGCGTTGCAGCAAAAGTTGCTTCAATCCTTCGTGGAAAGAACAAACCAACTTACACACCAAACCAGGAAATGGGTGACTATGTTGTTGTCATCAATGCAGAGAAAGTTGCAGTTTCTGGTAACAAACGCACTGATATGCTTTACCGACACTACACAGGTTTCGTTGGTGGTTTGAGAAGCTACACATTCGAGAAATTGATTGAACGCCACCCAACAGATCCTTTGGCTCGCACAATCGCTGGTATGCTCCCGAACGGCAAACTTGGTCGCCGTCTCATGAGCAATGTTAAAATTTATGCTGGTTCAGAGCATCCACATGCTTCACAGAACCCAAAAGTAATCGAACTTTAATAGGAGTCTATCATGGCAGTAAAAAATATTGCAATCGGTACAGGAAGAAGAAAAACATCTGTTGCCCGCGTATTTGTTCGTGAAGGCTCAGGTAAAATTGTTGTAAATGGCAAGGACGTTGCTGAATACTTCCCAACAGAGGCTCAGGTTCGTTCAGTTCATCAGCCACTTCTCGTTACAAACTACGAGAACAAATATGACATCTTGATCAACGTTCAGGGCGGCGGTCTCAAAGGTCAGGCTGCAGCTTGCTTGCACGGTCTTTCTCGTGCTTTGCTTCAGATTGATCCAGATGCTCGCGCATCTCTCAAAGCAAACGGCTACCTCACACGAGACAGCCGAATGGTAGAACGAAAGAAGTACGGTCAGCGTGGTGCTCGCCGACGCTTCCAGTTCTCAAAACGATAATTTTCAATTTGTCGTACACACGCCTGCTCAAAAGCGGGCGTTTTTTGTTTATGGAAGAATTTGAACCGAACGTAAAACTTGCGATTGAGGCGGCTGCAAAATCTCTGGCTCGTTGCGAGCAATGCCGTGCTTCTCTGGAACGAAAATTAGTTCAAAAAGAATTTGACGAAGAAACTATAAAACAGGCGCTAGATTTTCTTGAGTCCAGGAAATATCTTGACGATGAGCGATATGCGGCTTCATGGATTCGAAGCCATTGTTCATTTAAACCACGTGGCAGCATTCGTCTGGTCCGTGATTTATGTGCTCGCGGTGTTTCACGAAAGATTGCTGATGAGGCTGTTAAGGCCTATTTTGAGAATGTCGATGAATATGAATTGTGTGATTCGGCATTAAAAAAGTTGCTTACCAAGAATAAAAATGTTAAAAAATTGCTAAAATCGCTTGCAGATAGTGGTTTTTCGTATAAAATTATACAGAGAGTATTAAAAAACAATAGAGTAGGTTTTGAATGTGACTCAGACTGATAATAAAACGATTCTGTATTCTGCACTTGAAGTTGCCAAACTTTGTGGTGTTGTCAACCAGACTGCAATAAATTGGATAAAAAATAATCATCTCAAAGCTTTTAATACTCCTGGTGGTCAATTTCGGGTTTATCCGGCAGATTTAATGGAATTCATGCGCTCTCGTAATATTCAGGTTCCTGTTGAAGTCCGTATTGCTTGCGGCGAAAAGGTTTCTGTTCCTGACAGTATTCTGATTGTTGATGATGACCGCGGATTAAATTCAGTTGTTGCCAAATATATTAAATCAAAATTTTCAGATCTTTCTGTTTATCAGGCTTTTGACGGCTTTGAGGCTGGCTCCCTGATGACTGAAAAGCAGCCGGGCATTTTGATTCTTGACCTCGATCTTCCTGGCATTGATGGCTTTGATTTGTGCCGCAGAATTAATGAGAGCGAGCGATTTGGAAAACCTTCGATAATTGTGATAACTGCTCTCGAAAATGATGAAATCGAAGCAAAAGTTAAAAATCTTGGTGTAAAAAGTTTTATGAAAAAGCCTTTGGATTTGGCTAAAATCGTTGATACAATAAAAAAAGTAATTGAAAATGAAAAAGACTAAATTTCTTTCTATAATATTCTCTGTGTTTTTGCTGTCATCTCTTTTTGCTCAGGAAAAATCACTCACGGCTAAGTCGGTGATTGAAAGTGCTGGCAAAAAATCTTCTGTCGCAGATTCAATTTCTTATATCAAAAAAAATGTTGCTTCGGTCAGTGCCGGGGCAGAAAGGCGTGCCGTTTATGCTTTTCTGGCGGCAGTTTTGGAGCAGCAGGGGCAGTATTCCGAGGCTCAAAAGAATTATGCACAGGCGGCTTCAATTCAGGGGAGTGCGCAGGCTGTTCTTGAAGGTGTGCCCAACAAAAATTCAGAGGAGCTTGTCGTTGATGCAGTTCGATGCGCGTTATGTGCTGGTGATTATGCCTCAGCCGACAGTTACCTCAATTCAGCAGTTCGTAACACAAAAAGTCAGGATATTTCGGCTCATGTAAAATTATACGAGCAATGGAGCGCGCTTTGTAAGGCAAAAAAAGAATCTGACACAAAAGAAAGCATTGCGATGCTCAAAACATATTCAACGCTTGATTCAATGAAAATCGTGCGGCCTTCTGTTCTGCTCACTCTCTGGCATTTGACCGGCGAGGCTCAGTTTGCCGAAAATCTTAAAAAAAATTATCCAAAAAGCATGGAAGCGGCAATCGTAAAGGGCGAGATCCAGACTTTGCCTACTCCGTTCTGGTACTTTGTTCCGCGAAACGGTGTGGATTTGCCGGAAATTTCAAATGGCGGTGATGCTGCGCCTGTTGTTGTGGCAGAATCAGAAAAATCTGAAAATACTGAAAAATCAAAAAAGAGCGAAAAATCCGAAAAGACAGAGAAAATTGTTCGGCAGCAGCTCGGGCTTTTCCGGGACGAATCAAATGCAAAGGCTCTTGCTGAAAGAGTCAGCGCAAAAGGGTTCAAGGCTGAAATCGCAACGGAAGTTCGTCCGAGCGGTACAAAATATTTCCTGGTCGTTGTAAATGAAAATGCAAAAGGCACGATTGGCGAAGAATTGCGTACGGCTGGTTTTGACTGCTACCCGCTCTTTGAGTAGCTGATTGATTTTTATTCTTCGCAAGTGCTTTTAAGACTCTCTAAAGATTCTTTGAAGTTTTACCGACATTCTATAATAGGAAAATTTCTTGAAATTGCATGAAAATGCATTAAAATTAGGGTATTCGGATTTAAGAAAATTTGATGAATCTGTCTTCCTTTGTTTGGGGTGTCTGAGCAAGTGCGAAAATTATTTTGTGCTTTTTTTATAACATTTTCTTTTTCTCTTTTTGCTCAGGAAGCAGGCCTGCATAATCCAGAAGACACGTCGGGGCTTGTGAGTTCTGCTGAGCCGGAGGTTTCCGACAGTTCAGAAAATACCGAAGCTTCCAAAAAAGATTTGACACAAAACTACCTTGCAAAATCAGCAACTCCTGTTAATGCGGTTGGTTGGACTCAGGACGGAAAATATTTTGCGACCAGCTGGAACAATTCAGTCATCCTGTGGAATGCCGGTTCAAACACAATCGCTGCCGTTTATTCCAATTCTGTAAGTGAAACTTCAAATCCACTTGCAAATGTTATTTCATTGCAGTTTACCAGTGACGGGCGATATATGCTCAGTGTTAGGGACGACAACACCGTCTTGATTCACAGCATCGGCACCAATTCAGATTCAACTTTAATCAGCGGAACAGGAAAATCGGTTCCAGATGCAGTCTATGCGGGTGATTACAGAATTTTGCTCCCTCTTGATGGCCAGAATTTGTATGAAAGTTTCAGACTTGCCGAGTCTGGCCAGCATGTTATAGAAGAAAAACTCGATGTCGCGGACGGAATCTGGGCTTTGAGCGCAAGTCCAACCGGAAAACGGCTTTTGATGTCGAGTGAATCCGGTAAAGTCAGGTTCATTGATACAACGTCATGGGAAGAACTCGCCAGTTTTGACCGTTACATGCTCACTCGGATTAAACCTCGGCTTGCTTCTGATGGAATCCATTTTCTTGCGGCTCAGGATAAAAACACGCTGGTTGTTGCTTCGGCTCTTGATGAATCGGATTTTTTGACCGTGGAAGATCTTGCCGGTTTTTCATATTGTGCTGAATTTTCCAGTGACTCTTCTAAAATCGTGGCGGGAATAAATTCTGGTTGTGTAAAGATTTATGATATTGCGAGCGGTCTGGAAGAAAACAGTTTTCAGCTCATGTACGGTGACAGCGCAAAGAGCCTTGCCTTCAGCCCTGATGGCGAATATGTAATCATCGGTACGGAGCAGGGCTATATTTATCGCTGGGTTTTGAGTGGAGAAGAATTTGTTCCTGAAGATGAAAGAGATGCTTCGGGATTGCAAAATGCGCTTCTTCTGAGTTTGGGTTACAGCAGGCTCAATTCAAATTATTATCTTGGAAGCGGAATCCTTGGCGTGGGCTACAGGAATTACTTCCGCTCACCGTTCTTCTGGGGAATCGAAGGATCTTTAGGCGCAGGACTTCCAGGCAGCGAGTTCCCATACAGTTATTATGAAGACGGAGAATCTTTGAGTTCGCCTTTTGTTTATTCAGCGAGTTTGGGCGGGCTGATTGGACTGGTCTATTACAATGAACAATATGATTTCCATGTTTTCAGTGAGGCCGGGCTGGGGACCAACATGAGAATAATGTACAACAATTCTTTTGAATACGCTCACACCAGCAAACCTTATTTTGGTGTTTACGGCGAACTTCTTGTAGGTATGCAGTGGAAATGGGCAAGATTGTGGGGAGGAGTACAGTATGACACAAACCTTCACTGGCTCACAAAAATGCACATGGGAGTTGCAATGCCAACCAGCACATTCAGGAAGAAAAAGCCGAAAAAGTTGGATAATACTGATTAAAAATATAAATATTCTGACAAAATCGTGTTTGCATTGCCGAAAACGCAAAAATTTTGGAAGTAATAAGGTATGGGAATTTGAAGAAGACTTTGTGACCGGCCGCACCTAGAAATCTGATTTTTCTCAAATCCAATTTACCCCAAAAGGAGTGTTTTATGGCACCAAAAGAATCCGCAAATCAAAAACGCGACTACAAAAGCTCGCTCTTCGTGAACATGTTCGGGCGCAACGTAAACGCAAAGGAATATTTTCTATCGCTCTACAACGCGATTCACGACACAAACTTCAAAATCGGCGAGGTTGAGATAAAGCCGGTCACGCTGGAGAATGTGGTCTACAACAACATCGAGAACGACGTGTCGATGGAAATCAATGACAGCATAGTGGTGCTTGCCGAGCATCAGAGCACAATCAACAACAACATGCCGTTCCGATGCCTGGAATATCTGGTAGCTCACTACAACCGCTTCTTCACCGACAACGACAAGTACAACACGAAGGAAATCAAGCTTCCCCGCCCAGAATGTTACGTTTTCTACAACGGAGACGATGCTTTCCCGCAGGAAAAAATCATGAGGCTTTCGGATGCGTTCAGGGCGATAAGGCAGACATCATCCTTAAAAGACTTGCCCGAATCGCTCTCGCTAGACCTAAGTGTAAAAATCTACAACATCAACAAAAACGCGAATCACCCGATTCTCCAGAAATGCGAGGCCTTGCTTGCATATTCAAATTTTACGGAGTATGCTAGAATAGGAAAACGAAATGGAGAGAAGAATCCACCAAAGTATGCGCTAAACAAGTGCCGGCAAGGGAATCTTCTCGCCGAGTATTTCAACAACCTGACTAAGGAGGAGCAGTCCATGATTTTCGGTGAATGGGACCAAGAAAAGTTCATAGAAGTGCAGAAGAAGATTGCCGCGGAAGACAGATCTATTGCAAATGCGAAGAATTTACTTCAAAAAGCAAACCTGTCACCGGAAATGATAGCTGATTGCTGCTCGCTTCCTCTGGAGCAGGTGCTTGCGTTGAAAGAAGAACTTGCACACGAGAATGTAGCAGCTACAATGTAAAAACAATAGCGTGGTTCTTTGTGAATCACGCAGGCTATCAATCATATTGTGCGAAGGGGTTTCATTGACCGTAGCGAGAAGAATCCGCCCAAGTACGCGCTCAACATGTGCCGCCAGGGGAACCTTCTCACCGAGTATTTCAACAACCTGAGCAAGGAGGATTAATCCATGATTTTCGGTGAATGGGACCAGGAAAAGTTTATAGAAGTGCAGAAGAAGATTGCCGCGGAAGATGCGAGAATTGCAAATGCGAAGAATTTACTTTCATTGAATAAACTTTCTGTCGCTGAAATCGCTCGATGCTGCTCGCTTCCTTTGGAGCAGGTGCTTGCGCTTAAAGAAGAACTTGAGCGTGTGAATGTGGAAGTTTCCGTCACAAACTAAAGCGGGGATTTTACCTATCAGCTTAAGAATTATCCGGCGCAAATCCTCGTGCTTGCGCCCTTCCGCAGCTTGGTCACCCTCGGCCGCTTCCCTCGCTTCGCTCAGTCCAGTGGCTGGCTAACGCCACTGCTCCACGGCTGGGCGAACTTTTCTTTTAAAACAGATATTTCTCGGTTTGTACTACGTTTTTTGTAAATTTCCGTTTTTTTGATTATAAATTGTTAAAACTGACATAGTTAAGAGTATATTACAACAAATTTAATAAAAAATTAAAGTTTCTTTAATTTTAAGCCGATAATAATAATTGGAAAACTCTAAAAATCTTCAAAATGTGCATTTTGTACATTTATATTGAAGAAATTGATGTTTTCCTTAAATATAAATGCATTTATCGTTGAAATTTTCTGAAAATGCGTTATCTTATTTATATAGTCATTGCGTTTTAACTGGGTGGGACGGGGTTAGAATGGCAACGCTGCAGCAATAATAATTTAAAAGCTAATTCTGCTTAATTATTTCTGTATGTTCATGCTCATTCTAGACTATTGGGGAAATTAACCATCAGTTGAGCGATTTTTTCTAATAATCATTCAAAAAAGTCAAAAATCTGGTGGAAAGTTTTATTAAGGGGATCAAAAGGCCATGTCGGTAAGAGTCCTTATCGTCATGCCATGTAAAAATATGAAAAAGCCTTCCGCTTTTGTTCTCATTCTCAGCTTTCTCTTGCTCGTGTTGCTGTCAGCGTGCAACAACTCAGTGGATGATATGCTGGATGATTACAATGGGCAATTTGGCAAAAAGTACATGATTCTTACTGAGGGAAGAGATACGGAAGAAGTACCTGCTTCACCCGGAGACATTGATTTCGAAGAAGGAAAAATGCTTCGTGATGAATATTACATGTGGGAGGATTCAACACTGATTTTGGCAGGTCCGCCAAAAAACGTTTCTTTATATAGATGGACTGTGTATGATCCGGAAGAAGAATACAAAATTGTCGATGTGCAAACTGTAAACGGAAGCCTGACTACGGCTGATTTTGTTATTTATCGTCCGCAATCAACTCTAGAAGTTGAGCATACATATAAATTGAATCTGACAATAAAAAGTACAGGAGGTGTGGAGTATTCGGATACATGTGCGATAGTGGTCTACAAACACTACATCTTCGAGTAATTGTTGGTTGGTTGTACAGAATGCGAGATTGATTTCGAAGAATGTACAATCTGTTGGTTCTTGGAAGGCTTTTATGCTTTTCATATTAATTTAGGTTACAAATCCAAATTATATGGAGGAAATTATGAAAAAAACAAAAATTTTTTTCACTTTATTGAGCGGCGCACTTGCTTTGATGTTTGCAAGTTGTTCAGGACTCAATACTTCGGACGGTGATGTTACAGAAGGCTATACCGACAAAAATGTCGGTGCTAAAACCATCACAATGAACGTTGCATCTGATGATGATTTGCTTATTTTCCCAAACGCAGATGCGGGTGCCCGTACGATTTTGCCTGCCGCTGTTAATGCAAGCGACAACACAACGGTAAAATTCTATCTTTCTTATTATGACACTTTGAGTGCTACGCCAACTGCTGAACAGTGGGCTGGTGAGGTCAGTTTTGTTGGAAAAAAAGTTGGCACTAGTGGTTCAAATGATGTCCTCAGCAGCACGGTAGGAACAATCGCTAAGAGCTTTGAGATTTCTGTCTATAAGTTTACTTTGTACTGTGTTCCAGCAAGCGTTTCTCCGGCAAATCCAGGTGATGCCAAAACAAACTCAATGTTCATTGGCTATGCAAACGCAGACCTTCGTTATGCAGATGAAATCACGTTCTATATGAGCGCTGACAAGGCCACAGGAAAAGGAACTGTAAAACTTACACTCTACACTTCTAATACTCAGGACACAACACTCTGGAAAGTTCCAAAGAACTATGTTGTATCTGCGGGTATTTACAAAAAAACAGAGGATACAATCGTTTATCCAAGCACAGACCCGACTGCTGTTCTGGGAACTGTAAGTGGTTCGACTGTAACGGCTCTTACTACTGCCACAGCAATCGATGCTTATGAATTTGGTGGTACAAGCGGTGCTGCTGTTGAGGCTGGAAGCTACAACTTCGTCGTAATATTCCGTGATACACAGGGAACGTCTGCTGTTGATACAGATGATAAATATTATTACTGGAGTGATGAAATTGTAATTCTTCCAATGCAGACAACCGAAGCAGATGTCTTTATTCCAGAAGTAATCAACAAGATTCCAGACGCACCAAGCTCATTCTTTGCAGCTTATGATGACCCTGTTTCAAAAGAGGCCGATTACTAATATGCATACTTCGCATGGAGTGACAACTCTAATACAGAGAAATCATTTGAGATTGATCTTGCAGAAGTTAACGATAACTATTCTAATATCGCAACAAGCGGCAGCGTTGCTGTAAAAAATCTTCCTACAGATGACACATCATGGACTTCAACTTTGCAGGATTATACAGCTACAGGAAACGTAACTACTTATGACTGGCTCAAGTATCAGACATCTCAGTTCAACCCGGATCCAGAAAAATATTCTCTTATCAAGAATAATAAGGTCGCTGTATTCAAACTTCCTCTCGGCTCACGCTATATTGCCCGAATCCGTGCTGTTAACGATGTCGGTCCTTCACCTTACGCATATCTCCATATTGCCAGCCAGTTTGAAGACGCTGGTACACTTAAGTATACAAAAGAGTCTGGCACTATAGATGGTGCTTCAGGATATGGATTTGATGTTGCTTCAGGAAAAATCACATTCAAAGAAAAGGACTATGAGCATGCTTCTTCAGGAGTAAAAGAGGACACTACTGCAGAACTTACTCAGGCAACTGCTTTGGCCGGAGCAACAGGCACAATCAAGCCGTTCGGTTATGGCTCATACACTGTAAACCGCTTCCGAATTACATATCAGCTTGATGGAGGTGAGTTCAAGGGAACTTATACAGCAAATCCAACTCCACCTGCCCCTAACTATGCAGCTTTGGCGAAGTTACCTGCAACTGTTGTTTACAAAACTCAGCGTGCAAGTGCAGTCGATATTGTTATTGGCGAAGAAATTCTTAATCCGGATGGTGACACTAATGCTAAAACAGCATACCTTGCAACAGATGGCTCAGATGTTGCCGCAACAGAAGTAAACCTTATTCTTGAGGATGCGACTGCAACTCGTAAGTTTAGCAAATGGCTTCTTGAGAGCACGACAGACATAACAACGAACCGATATCCTGTTACAAAGAATTATTGGGATACTACAAACTCTAAGTATGTTACAAGTTCAACAGGTCTCACAGATCCTGATGTACGTAACATCCCGGATGTATATACAGGACACAATAACCTTACCTTGTTCGCAAACTATGCCGTTGACACAACAATGAATGTAACGCTTGCTGATTACACTGAATACAAGTGGGCTTGTACAGTAGCAAGTGGTTCCGTAACTGCTTCTGACGTTTCATTCAAATACAAGAAAGATAATGGAAGCGGAACTTACGCCGAGGCAACAAAATTTTGTAGCACAGAAGGGGAATACGTTCAGGTCTCTCAGTCAAACAGTCCGTCAGTCTCTTTCATCTTGAATGAGTCTACAATGGATTATGACAATGTTAAGCTCAGAATTCGCCCGACAAATGCAAAAGTCACGACATACACTTACAACAAGGACTGGACAAAAGGTGCTGCAACTTATACAGCTGGCACTTACACTGCAGCAGGTGTATGGAGTCGCGGCTCATGGAGTGCATCTCCTGCAAGCTGGGATATCAATGTTAAGGCCTGGAAACCTGGTGTTTACGAGGCTACATTGATTGGCACAACAAAGAAATATCCTGATAAGTATTACACATTGACAATTACAATCAATGTAATTGACTAATAATCAGGTTTTTCAGTTAAATACTGAATCAAACAAGGGGAAAATTCCCCTTGTTTGACTTTTCCTTTATATTTATAAAATGAAAAAAATTGCCATTTTTTGTTTGATTCTTATTTTCTCTATTCTTTCTTTTTCTTGTGAAAATTACGCAGAAGATGGTGAAGTATATTTTAAACCAAATTATAGCGGAAGCAAAATAGAAATTGATATTTCATCATTCAATGGCTCTGTTATTTTTCGATCTACAGTTGCTGAACGAACTGTTATGCCAGAGGTTTTGGACGGTTCAAATCTCAATTATTACCTTTATTACATCAATACACTAAGCTCTTCTAGCGATGTATATACTTTTTATGATAAAATCTCGCTTGTTTATAGTTCTCCACAACTTGCTACGGCTTCAGTGGATTTTGATAGCTCTGTTTATAGATTTGCTCTTTATGCAACCGAAACTGAATTTGATACAAATTCCTCTAAACCTGACATTGAAACTGTAAAAAATGCAGCATGTCTTGTTGGTTATACGATGGCAGATTTACGGACAGCCAACAAAATCTTATTTTTTCTTTCTGAAAACTCTTTGACTAGTGGTGGAAAAGTAGATATTACACTGAATTCAACATGGAGGTTTAATTCTGACTGGGAAAACTGGATTTCAAATGGACTTGCCTATGTATCCATTGGACTTTATGACATAATCACCGGTGAACTTGCTCGTACAGGCGGAGTTAACTTAAATCCACATATACTGTCTTACAATAGTGAAGTATCGGATTTCGTGCATCTCTCTAATTATGCCTTTGGAGATACTGAAATTGCTGCCGGTACATACAATTTGGTCGTAAAATTTGTTAATACGAATAATGGCAAAGTTTATGAATATAGTGATGCTGTTATTATCATGCCGAATCGAATTTCTTCAGCAACAATAAATGTTCCGGATGTAATAGAAAAAACGCCAGAGCCTCCAAGCAATTTTGGGGTTAATTATACGTCCCCGATTAATACAAAAATTTCATCATATTTGGCTGATTTTACATGGCAAGACAACTCCAATAATGAGACGGGGTTCGAGATTGAAATTGCCGATATAAGTTGCGGCCATTCAAATATCGATGGTGTCACCCCCATGATTCCTAATGTCGTAGATGATGGCTCTTGGGAACTAGAAGTCAGTAAAGCCATTTATGGAAGTGACAATGTGACTTCATATAATTTTCAGAATTATACACAATATATTTCGCATTATTATGAATATTTTGGCAATGATTCTGCATATGACCCGCAAGCCTATTCTCTTCTAAGAAATAATACAAAGGCACGTTTCTTTCTGCAACTTGGTAAACGGTATCTTGCAAGAATCCGTTCTGTAAATGAAGCTGGAGAAAGTGCATGGGTTTATAGGATTGTCGGTTCAAATGAGTGTGCGTCTGTAAACTTGTACAGAATAATTTACTACACTGATACAAATCCTGTCATTGAATATCACAGTCAGCTAGAAAATGGAATTCCAATAATAGCTTCATCTTCTACGACATGGAAAAAATGGCATGTTTCAAGTCTTTATGATTCTCTTTATCCATTACAAAGTGATGATAGTCCTTGTCCATATACTGGTCATGAAAACTTAACTCTTGTTGGTGAATATGAGGAAGTAGATGATGGTTCGTCTGTGTATGATTGGCAGGATGGGGAAGTACATGTATATGGTTGGGCTCCATTTACCAGTTACGATGTATACTTCTCATCGTATCTTAGCGGACGCCCTGGTAGAGAAGACGAATGTGAAAACGGGCAGTATCTCGTTATAAGCAAAGCTGATGTGACAACATTGAGATGGAGCCTTTCAGAATCAGCATGGGCAAAAGGATATAATTCAGTTCTTCTCACTATAAAAAACACAGCTACAGATATTGATATGATTCAAACTTTTGATTCTGCAACAAATATATGGACAAGTTCGATTGGTGAGTGGATAAATGGATATTATTTAGCAACATTCACAGCTACAACACCTATATTTTCTGGGCATGAATTTAATTTTACGGTGGTATTAAAATTAACAGACTAAAATGCGTTTTTGTGCAGATATAAGTGGCTTGCTTGTGAACGGTTCTGTTTTATGCAATTGGGCTGTAAAAAACTGCCCTAAGGGGAGCGCGTTCGAAATTAATCAAAACTTTTTTATTTGTTTCAATAATAATCTGGTTTCATTTACACATACCAAAAGCTCAACGACTACAGGTGCTATACTTCGTTTTATCTTTTTGACAAATATAATCGATAGTAAGCGTGATTCACAAAGAACCGCGCTGTCAAAAGTCATCCCTTGTGAAAGATTTTCCTTCTCTTGATTTATCTATCCGCCAATTTCTTTTCAAATTGACGGATAGATTTTGTGTTAATTTGTGACAGCAACCGTCTCGTGCGAAAGTTCCTCTTTAAGAGCAATTACTTGTTCCAGCGGAAGAGAGACAGCTTGAGAAATTTGGTCTAGTGAACCAAGATTCATCCGAAGTAAATTCTTCGCATTTGCGATGGCATTTTCTATGCGGCCATCGTTTCGGAGTGTCTCGTCATAAGATTCCTGATCGAACTCTGTGTAAATGTCATCCAAAATCTTCATGCGCTTCTCCCGGAAAAATCCTCCCAGAAAGTCTCCTCTGATTGCGAAGTCAACTGCTTCGTTAACCGCGCTGTCAAAAGTCATCCCTTGTGAAAGGTTTTCCTTCACTTGATTTACAAACTCACAATAATAATACAACGGCTCACAGTTTTTTGAAAGGCTTTCATTGTGATTTTTGTTTATATTTATCACTGTTGCCGTCCATTCAAAATCGGTACCATATGTTTCCCCGTCTTTTGAAGATACATCTGTAATGAACGCATCTGAGAGTTTGTATTTGATGATGTCCGCTTGTTCTTTATCGCCGTTATAGAACACGATGAACTGCGGAGCCGGGATTTTTACAAGCATGCTTCCGTAGAGATTTTTCTTGTGCTTGTCGATGTACTGCTGATACAGCTGCGAGAAATACAGCAATCCGCGGAGAGGCATGTTAGGATTCACCGTCGATTGATGCTCGTACAAGCACATCTGAGAATGAATCAGAAACGACAAATCATTTTTCATCGAGACGTAAATAACATCCTCAAGCGTGGTGATTTCCAAATCCTCGATGTTCGTGTGATTTTTTCCAGTAAGTGCGTTATAGAGCGAGAGTAGCCATCTTTTACTTCGTTCATCTTTGCCGCCAAAAATAGTGCGGAACAAGGTGTCTTTGTAAGTACGCTTTGGTTCACGTTTGCGCATTTTTCTAAACTGATTTTTCTTTTTGTTACGAATTCGCTTTTTCATGAATTCCTCCAGATAAATAGGATTTGAGAATCTGAAGAAGACACACTGTGGCCAGTCACAAAGTCCTCTTCAAATTCCCATACCTATTTATTTCCTTTAAAAGTGCGTTTTCGGCAATGTGAATTCAAATTTGTCAGAAAAATCCAAAAAAAAATTCGCCACATCGAGCACTATCGTTGTTGTGCTCGTTTGGATGCAGCAACACAGCAAAGCGAGAATTTTGCAGGGCAAAATTCTCGTCAGGAATCCGAAAATCCATGGATGGATTTTCGGTTCCATGTTTTCGGCAATGCAAATTGAAAATTTTGAAAAAATTCGCCACAAGGATGCAGCGGCACAGGAAGGCGAGAATTTTGCATCGCAAAATTCTCGTCAGGAATCCAGAAATCCATGGATGGATTTCTGGTTCCATGTTTTCGGCAATGCAAATGCGAATTTGTCAGAAAAATCCAAAAAATTTTTCCTGATATTTTGGAGATTTCGGACTTTTGTCATATTACAGGTGGTTTTTGTTATAACTGTTTTTTAAAAAGCGACCTTATAATTTAAAATTAAAGTTGTTTCGAAAAACTTCAATTTTTCGAAGTTGCCTTAAATAAAAAGTTCTGGTTTAAAAATTTTTCTTTTTGGTGCATTTCTCTTCTGCTTTTTGCTTTTCTTTCCTGCGGTGAGGATTCTGGTCTTGGTGGTGCGATTGATACTAAGTCTCCGACTCTTTCCATCGATTATCCTCCTTCTGGTGCCGCAATTCGAGATTCTTTTATCCTGTTTGGAAACGTTTCCGATGACAAGTCGATTGCTAAGGTTCTTGTTTCGGTCAAAAGTCTTGATGTGGACGGAATAAGTGATAATTATGTGGCGAAAGTTTCTGACGATTCCAAAAACTGGTCGATTGAGCTTAACAGGCATGATGAGCAGGATTCCAAATATTTTAACGGCTGGCAATATCCTGACGGAAAGTACGAAGTTTATGTCACGGCTTACGATAATGCAGGCAACAATTCAGGTAAAAGTTCACGTTCTTTTGAAATAGATAATACTGCTCCTGTTTTCATTATTTCAAATCCGGGTGTTGTAAAGAAAAGCGGTCTGTCTCCTTCGGCTTATGGTTCAATCTTTACAATCGACGGCACGATTTCTGACAACCACGCAATTTCTTTCATGGATGTCAAAATCTTCAATTCAGATGGCGTTCTTGTTTCTTCTGAATCTTATGAGGGGGAGAATATTGATTTTTATCGTGAGGAAGAAATTTCGACTGCTGGCGGAACAAGCGTCCAGATTGCACAATATGGCACTGCGTTGAATAATCGTTACTCTCAGCTTCATCCTTCTGACAGCGGAACAGATTTTTATTATGCTCAGATTACGCTCACTGATTCTACAAAAATTTACAAAGATCCGCCTGTTGGTAGTTCACGTTCCGCAGATGAGATACAATCTGATGCTTACGGAAACGCTACTTCAAAAATCTACCTTTATGATGATGTTTACACGTCTGTTATGAGTTCGAAAAAAGGCATTAACAAAAATAACGGTGGTTTTAGTGCGGCTAATCTCAAGGACATTCTTTCTGGTCTGGAGAAGGGCGAAGTCGAATCTCAGGCTTTGGAAATCTTGAATGAAAAGGTAATCGATACTTCGGCTGCTTCTGGCTCGGATTCAATGGCGAACAAACTCAGTTTCTCTCTCAACCCGGAGGCAAATCCAAATTATAACGTTAACGGTTTTTCTTTCTTTAATGACGATGATTCTGTTCAGACTGCTTCTGCCGGAAACACTGTCTCAGTCACGATTTCTGCTGGTCTTGACGGAACTAATATTGCGCCTGAAAAGGTTCGAGTCTGGATGAAGTCTTTCAATGAAAAGCCTTCAGATGCAGAAAAAATCAAGACTGACTTGCGAAATCTCGAAAAAAAGGTTGCGTCGCTTGTGAACTCGGAAACTGTTTTTGTTGATGCTCTTCATAAATCTGAAAATTCCGCCGCTACAGTCTTAAAAACAGAGAAAAATGAAAATGACTGGCTTTTGATTTACGATTATTCGCTCAATAATTCCAAAGGAAGCTCTGTATCTACAAAAACTTTCAGCGTCACTTTGCCGAAGGAAATTGAACTTTCAAAATATTATATTCTTGGCGTCACTGGCTGCGATATTGAGGATGTTGAATTCGCCCAGAATGTGATTTATGGCTTTGTGGGTAACACGGCTGGTGTTCCTCCGACAATTGGTTTTGATTCCCCGAAGAATCTCGAAGTTTTTAAGGATTTTTCTGCTCCTGTGTTCAAGGGAACGGCTACATTCACTTCTTCAATGCTTTACCTTACGGAACTGAAAGCTGTTCTTTCTGTCACTGATGAGGCTACGAATGCGCTTGTCGGTGAATTCTCTGATGAAATTTCATGCAAACTTGTTGATGACGAAAAAATCTGGTCTCCTTCAGAATCGAATGCGCTGACTTTTGATAACGCGACTGATTGCTGGGCCGTTGACCTTTCAAAAATCCCTGAACTTATCCAGCTGTACAACGAAAAGGCCGGCGAAGGCGTTTACTGGCTTGCAAATCTTACTGTTTCTGGAAAATCTTCTTCCGGGCATGAGGGAAAGGCTAATCGGAGCGTTCATATCGATACTGTAGCACCAAAAGTAACTGTTAATTCTGCTGAGCCGCGAGTTTCTGATTTTGACGGCTCAGATTTTGTATATCTCAATGAAACAGTTCGGATTAAGGGCAGCATCGAGGAACAGAATCTTGAAGAAGTCTCCTACGAAATTCTTGCGAGCACTGATTTAAGCAGAGCTTTGTCATCAAAAACTGATTCAAAATATTCTTTCTCGCTTGGGAAAAAGTTCTCGATTGACGAGGAATTGGACACAACGAAAATCACGGAACTTTTTGCGAGCGAATCAAATCCCGATCCTAAAATTCAAGTTGACGTCGTGATTCGTGCAAAAGATTCTGCCGGAAATGAGAGTGAGTTTCATGCTTCGGGTGACAAAATTCTTACTGACAACAAAAAACTCGTGATTTATCAGGAGACTGACCGCCCGAAAATTGTGCTTGGAAATGCTTCTGCTGAAATAGAAAAAGTCACGCTGGAGAAAAATTTCTTCGGTCCTTCAAGTGACAAAAATCTGCAAGTCAGTTTTTCTGATGATGATATCATTGATGAATACGAAATCTGGCTTTATGACGAAAACGGAACGGCCCTGCTGGACGCTGATTCCAAAAATTCAGGCTTAAAAGTAAATGCAAAAAACGGAAGCGGGGAATACGCCGGCAAAAATCCGTACAAGTTCTTCCCTCAAAAAACTTCGGCTTCGATTAATTATGCGCTTCCTTCAGATGCTGGAGAATATCTGGTAAAAATTGTGGCGCGTGATTATTTCAGCAAGGATTTGAGCAAGCCTTTTGGTGAAAAATCTCTCGGAACTTTCCCGGTTGCTGTTGATTCAGGTGCTCCAAAAATCGAAATTTCTTCACCTGCAAACGGAAGTTTCCAAAACGAGGAAATTTCTGTGAGCGGAAGGATTTCCAAAAAAGCTGAGATAAAGGCCGTCATTTATAAAAATGGAACAGAGCTTAAAGATGCGGGCTTTGTCATCTCTGAGACTGAACTTGTGCAGGATTCTTCTGATTCTGGATTGTTCAGGTGGCAGGGAAAGACAAAAAGTTCTGGTGACGGAGAATATTCAATCAAAATTACGGCCATGGATTCCTATGGGCAGGAATCTTTTGCTGAAAGAACTTTCCGCTGTGACAAAACTCCGCCTGTTCTTTCAATTACTGAGCAGCCGGCAAGTGGCTATTCGACAAGCACTTTGGTTGTAAAAGGCACTGCTTCGGACGCAAATCTCAAAACTTCAGCCCTTAAAGTGAGCCTTATTCCGTCTGATGAAACAAAAGCTGTGAAAATTGGCGTGGTTGAATTTACGGAGCCGGAAGGTGGTTCAAATGAATACAAATGGGAAGCAACTTTCACTAATTTGCAGGCAGAATATACATTGAAAGTGACTGCCGAGGACTCGAACAAAAATGCCTCTGAAATCACTGGCTCTACTTTTATGGTTGATCTTGAAGGCCCTGTTCTTTCTGGTGAAATAAAGGCCGGAACGAGTGAAGAAAATGCAAGTCTTCCTGGCAATGACGGAACTTTCTTTGTAAACGGCAAGAATTCTGTTTATATCAAAGGAAAGGTAACTGATTATCCGAGCGGAATGAAATCTAGCGCATATTATTCGGTTTATGAAAATATAACTGTCAACGAGCAGGAAAAGACTGTGGCGGATGCTTCAAAAGTCACGGAGGTAAATCTTGAATCTGACGGCTCATTTACGATTGTCGTAGATAAGTCGAAAATCACAAAATCCGGTGCGATTAAGGCTGTGTTCTTCGATAAGGCCGGAAATTACACAAAAACCGATTTATTGAACATCACTTTTGACCCGACAGTTCCAAAAATCCAGAGCGCGACAATTGCTGACAATAAAGACGGATTCACCGCATTTGAAAGCAATAAAATCACGTTCGAAGACGGAACCTCGGCAAAATCTTACAGAAACTTCTATATAAATAGCAACAATAAAACATGGTCGGAGCCTGATTCAGAAGGCAACCTTGTTTCACACACAGAATACCCGTTTGCAATTTCAGGCGTTGCGACTGACAATCTCGGCCTCAAAGAAGTTAAGCTTGAACTTTCTGGCGCAAAGATGGCGGTTGTGGCAAACTCATCCACCGAAGGTGCAAGTTCTTCCGGCGAAGTTAAGGACAGCTTCACAATCACGGACGAAGAAAAACTTGCGAACTGGAGCTTTGAAGGCCTGGATTTGACTGGCGTTGAAACTGGCACGCTCGCAAAAATCACGATAACGGACAAAGCCGGCAATACCGCAACTGAGGAAATATACATTCAGATTGATAAGGAAAAGCCTGCCGCCCGCCACGAATATGACGCAAAAAAGAAGGATTTGTATTTCAGGGTCGGAAAATTCGACAACGAACTGAGTGAATTGAATTCATGGGATTCTGAGCTGACTGCTCTGGACAACAATTTGGACAAAGATGTCGGCGGAAAATATCAGACCGGAACCTGGAGTACGGCTTCAACAATCACAATCCGCGGTTACTGGGGCGAAACTGGCTCCGGCGTCAAAACAATTTACTACAAGATTTTCAATTCCACGGCAACAACAGAGGATGATTTGAAGCAGGAAATTGCCGAAAAAGCCGAGGATTTTGCAAAAAATTATGCATCGGACAACAACGGCAATTTTGCACCACTCAAAGAGAATATAACCAAGCGTGTCGCCTACAGCAAGGCAATTGATGAAAACGGAAATACAAGCGCACAGGCCTTTAAGGAAATTGAGTCTTCTTATATTGCGGAGATTCCAGGATTTGATTCTGAAAGAAATTATCTTCTTCTCGTGGCGGTTGATAATGTCGGAAATGCTGCTATTGATTCTCTTGGGGCTGCAAAAGTTTCTGATGTCACGACTGATGTGGCAGCTTCTGAGTGGAACAACAGACTTATGGCATTCTCGCTGAATGTTGATACTGTCGCACCTGGTTTGAGCTCAACTACAACCGGTTCAGTTTACACAAATGGTATTGCTTCCGTAAAAGTTTGTTTTGATGAGAACGGAACGGCTCCAACAGGCGAAGTTTCGGATTCTTCTTCTGGAATTAAGTCTGTGGTTTTGACAATTGAGGACGTAAAAGACGAGAACAATAATCCTGTCGAAGTTAGCGTACCCGCAAATCTTGAAAATGTAGCCGGAAATCCCGCAAAAAAGAAATGGAGTGCGACAATTCAAAAAGATATCCTTTCAAAACTCGCAGGCAACAACAATTACAATGTGAGCGCGACCGCAAAAGATGTGGCTGGAAACAAATCTTCAAGTCAGATTTTCACGTTAATGGTCGATAAAGCAGCCCCCGTCGTTACGATGGTTTCTCCGGCTTACAACGGAACTTCGGCCTCAGCCATCAACGGTAAAATTTCTGTAAAAGGAACGACCGAATACGAAGCTGCCCCACCAAGCAAACTTGAGCTTTACTACACAACGTCGGAACCGGTTTCAAACTCGGACAGCGAAGAAGGCACAAGTCTTTCTTCTCTCACGAAAATTGGTTCTGCTATCACGGACGTGAACAAAATTTTCAGCTGGACTTTCAGCGATTTCAATTCTTATGATATTTTCACGGATAAAGAAATTGCGGCAAACAAAGAGACAAAGGACATTTTCATCATTCCTGTGGTTTATGATGTTGCCGGAAACTGCAGCATTTACACTGAATCGGAAAATGGCGAAAAATCTTACAAATATGTTGCAACATCTGATGAAGCAACTGGCTCAGTTCAGAATTACTTCAAATACACCGTGGACAAAAATACAGACCGACCGATTATCAAGCTCGGAAACTGCGATGTGAGCGGAACGGCCCTAAAGAGCACGTCAAAAGCTTACGGAACAATTGAGGATGATGACGGTCTGGACGGACTCAAACTCTTCTATATAAATGCAGCCGCCTACGAGGCCGAAGAAACTCACGTTTTGCCAGGAAATGCCGGTTCAACATGGACTCAGGCGCAAATTAAATCAGGAAGCTGGGAGATTGATTCTGGTGCAGAAGGAAATTTCAGCTATTATTTGTACGCGATTGATTCTGAGGGCGCACATTTCTGGTCAAAAGCAGGGCATTCTCTCAATCAGATGTATGTTTTCAATGGCGTGAACGAAAAAGATTCTAAAAAATCAGAAAATTCCGGCATTTCATTCAGCGCGGACTTGAACCCGCCGGAGATTGAAAGTCTTGAAATTGCCCACAAATCTCTTGATGCCAGCGCAACAGAGGGGTGGAGTGCCGTGACAGAAACTTATGGCCCTACCGACAAAGATTTGTACATCAAGCTCGTAGTTTCTGAGGCAATCGGACTTGCAGAAAAATCTTCGCCAGCTACGACAAGCCTTGTCGATACGCTTGCAATTCCAACCGTTACGATTGACGGAAAATCAGTTACCGCAAGCCTCGTTTCGGCAACTTCTGCGCCTGGAACAAAAACGCTTTCTTCGGGAACATCTTACAACACGACTTTCTACACATTCTTGTTCTCTCCAATCGATCTTTCGGCTTCGGAACTTGCTCTTTCTGGCGCAAAAACACTCAAAGTCACTGTTTCAGATAAATCTGGCTTTACGGGGCAGGGCACAATCGGCGTAACTTACGACAACAATGCTCCGACAATCAAGATTATTTCTCCAACGGCGACAATTTCTGATGCGGTAATTGCGGCGACCACAATCAAGGGAACTGCTTTTGATGACTTCTCGGCTATCAAAAAGCTGGAATATGCCGTTCCATTAAAAGGTCAGTCAGCGGCTTACACAGAAACTTCGGACAACTGGACAACAATCGGCAGCAGCACGGCGACATGGGAAATTGAATATGATTCAGGCTCTCCAGAATCTCAGTCCAGCCTGCTTTATTATGCGGCTCACCCAGATTTGTACGAAGGCGTTGAGGAAGTTGCGGAAGGTCTTGGAATTTACACAATTCCGTTCTATTTCAGGACGACTGACTCTGTTGGAAATGTTGAAGTCCATAAAACTTACAGAGAAAAATCGGGCGAATCTTATGTGGACAAGCCTTTCATCGTTTACGCAAATCCTGACGGTGGCAAGCCGAGCGCATGGATTAACGCCCCTGAAACTGGAATCACAACAAGCGGAACTGTCACTGTTTACGGCGGTGCAATGGACAATATCAGCGTTAAGACTGTTTGTGTTCAGATTGATGCGGACGGCGACGGTGACATTGATGAAGATGATTACACTTATATAGAAGGAAAATTGACTGATTTCGGTATTGCGGCCGGAAGTCTCGTTGCATCTACGGAAAAAGATGGGGTAAAACAGAACGACTGGTACATTAAGGCAGAGGGCACGAACAGCTGGAAATGCCTGATTAAAACAAGCGGAATCAAAGAATATACCGGTACGGCTAAGACAAAAGAGGGCGTGAATTTAATTCCGTCAACCGATGCAAAGAAAACGCGCTATCTTATTGCTCAGGTTCGCGCAATTGATAATGATGAGAATACCCGAAAATACACAAAACCGAATGTTGTGGTGATTGATAACACAGCTCCGTGGTTCTCGAATGTGCGGCTCGTTCAGTTTGGAAAAGGAATTGCGGCCGGCTCTGAAAACGAAAGCAAGATTGTGACTGAGCGCGAATACAAATCAGGCATGTTCGTGAGCCATGTTTCAACAAACGGAAAGGGCGAATGGTATCTTCTCGCCGATGTCGAAAGTAACTCGGAATTTGTATCAATCACAACGGAAAAACTGGATTCTCAGACTTCGACCGTAATTCCTCTTGCGGGAACTGATGCTGATTCAGAATATTTCTTCTTGAAAACTTCTGATAATACAAGCAATTACGTTGAACCTGCCACATCTGCGACAGCTGGTAACAGCAAGTACAAGCTCTATGTTCCTCTTAAAACGAATGAATCGGGAGTCATTTATGCCATGCTCAAAGCCAAAAATGCGGTGGGAACAGGCGAGCAGACAATCAAAATCAATATTGACTCAACGGCTCCGACTTTGTACACGAATGTCGGGGCTGAGACCGAAGATGCGACAACGAATGCAAATATGCGCGTTAAGAGCCAGAACAAGATTCTTGGAACGGACTTGGACAAAAACAGCGTAATCGAAAACTCAGACGGATATTTTGTGCTCGGTGACACTGTAAAAGAAGCAGGCTCAGGCCTTTCATGGGTCGCTTTCTATTTTGAAAATGACATCAAGGGCAAGGTTTACGACCCGATGATTAAAGTTTCAGGAAGCACTTACGGCGGAACTGAATTGCAGGAAACTGCTGAAAACGGAAAAGTTTACGTCAACGAAGACAATCTTGCAGCCCTTTATCTTGAAAATGTCACGAGAAATTCTGAAACGACATTGACTTTGCCGGAAGAAAATGAGCATGTGCGAAAAGGCGGACTTGTAAAAATTGCCGGAACATATCACACGATTACGGCAGTTTCAGACCCGGAAACAGGTACTGGCAAGATAGTCACATTTACTCCGGCTGTTTCGGCTTCATTCACGACGGTTGAGCTAATCTACGCCCAGGTCGTTGACCACACGGTAACAGAAAATATCATAACTGATTACAACGAAGAGGATGTTGGCACTGACCGTATCGAAAGCGATGACGGCGACGGAATGTGCGAAATCCTTACTCAGCAAGGCTCATTCTACAACTGGACGGCCTATGTTGACTCGAACAATATCCCGGACGGCACGACATATATCCGCGTGGTAGCAATGGATGAGGCGGGAAATCTTTCGCATGGAAAAATCGCCTCGATTGTAGCAAATAACCGTCCGCGGCTTACAAAGGTCTTTATCGGAACTGACTTGAACGGAAACGGCAAATTCGACTTTGATGCTGACGAGGGTGATGCTCCTGTCGTTTCAACAAGCAATAAGCTCAGGACGAAGAGCGGCACAAGCTACGGAGAATTCAACTATTATACGGCATACAATACAAGAAGCGGGGCGGCCCAGTCTAAAGTCACTTTGGATTCCACGGCATTCAAAGTAATCGACGGACTTTGTATCGTTCCTGAATTCACCGGCGGAAACGGAAGGCTCAAATACACGCTCACGAACAGCACGGATTTGACTCCATATAAGGAAGGAGATTTGAGTCCGATGACAAGTCGTGACGACTTGATGAATGCTACAACCGGCAAAATCAACAATGTCGGAAAACTCTCGCTTTTCGGAAATACGGCAATATCTGACGGAGACAACAAAAACGCAGTTGCCTATGGAATCAGTGATTTGCTCACCGGTGCAAGTTATAAAGACTTCGGCGGAATCGTGATTCCGGGCGCAGACGGTACAATTTCTTCAACAACGGACGGTGAAGTTAAGAACGTGAAGGTTACATTCTTTGACAGCACGGACAGCACGGACGGAAATCCTCATGCAAATGGTCAGTGGGCAACGCTCGTGATTCCTGTGACAATCAAATCAAGTGACTCAACTGTACCGCAGCCAAAAATCACGCCGTTCTATTGGAAAGGTGCGGATGACAACAGCGTGCTTATTAAGGAAGAAAATGAAACAAAGGCAAGCATTAAAGGCCATATCGAGCTGGAAGGAGCTTTGCCGACAGACACAAACTTGACGGCAAACCTTCCAAAAGTTTCGGGCAAAATCAAGATTGAAGGAAAAATCTACGATGATGTCCGGCTTGAAGCAATCAGCATGAGCATTTTCGGGGGAGATAACACAACAGTTGCTTCTTATACAAACGGCGCTTGGGTAACCGCAACTGCAACTTCTTTGCCGACAGGACTTGTTTCATTCTCGGCGGTTGATGAGGACATGAGCCAGAACGGTCACACGGTAAAATACACGGCCGTCATTGATACCGAAACACTGAGCGATAACGGCTACCCTGTCGGAAAAGCACAGTGGATTACTGTGGGCGCAAGCGACTGGAAGCACAACTATGTTTATACGGTCGGAGACAACGGCAAGAATGTAACTGGCGGAACTGCGGCATTTACCGGCGGAACAGGAAGCACGGCTGGCAAAGTTCAGACTGAGACAAAAGGCACTCTCGATACAGACAAGCGTTTTGATACAGGCTGGACAAACTGCTATCAGATGGACGTTGTGCCGTATGTTACGGAAATTGTGACACATTTGAGCGCATTCTACGGAACGGCTCACAGCGTTTATGCACGCACAGCCCGCGGTCACTATCCGTGTTATGAAGGTGAAGAAATTGAGTTCAAGGGCTACAACCTGGGAAGCGGCAAGGCAAAAGTCGTGATTCCGGGAATGACGGCTAGTGGCGACACACTTTCTGACGGAAACAAAATTAAGCTTGAAGAAACAAAGGCTGGTTCTACAGGTGCAACTTCCGGGGCAATTTCTCTTAGCGTGAACGAAATTCCTGCGATGAACAATATCAACAATAACGACAAATGTGGTTCATATGCTTCTGTTGAAGGAAGGGCTTACACTGATGACAATTATGCTCACTGTTACAACCGTCAGCCGAACGGAGTGAACAACAACACGCTCACTGATGATTTGGAACTTGATGTATGGCAGTTCAAGAATGCGGCCAAGCCTGTGAACGGCGGAGCAGAGCGCGTAACGATGAAGATTCGCCCGACTGACGGAACTCCGGGATTCAGCTATGCTAACTCTGTTTTATATTTCAGTATGCCGGGATATAATGCTGACACAAGCGATGGTGATAAAAAAGGGGCTAATAATAAAACTATAAACGGACAATATGCTTCGCATATTCCATTTGCTGAGAATTACGGTGGATTCAGTCATAATTCATTCACATTCGATTCCAATGGATTCTCTTATGGTGCAGCAATGTGTACTGATACACAGAACGCAAGTTCTTCTGCATTCTTCCAGTTCTTCAGCAAAGAAACTCCAATGCCGTTCCATTGGTACAATCAGAATATGAACTATGCTAATGAAGCAAATGCGAGCCGTCTTGATTCTTCAACGATGAATGTTGGTAAAGCTACTTCACCTAACTGGCAGTGTAATATCAACAGAATTCAGTCAATCAGCATGGACTCATCTATTACTGGTAATCTTACTTATGTATATATTGCATATTATGATGCTGTTGCAAAACAAGTACGATTCCGTTGGGGTACGGTTGGGGCAAACTCTGATTCAATTGATGGAAAAAAGAATAATTCTGAAAGTTTTGAAACAACAAGGCCGGATAATGCCTATGGATTGAATGATGCTGTTGATGAAAAATATACAGGTTATGCTCAATCAGGAAAAAGTGATGGTTCTTGCCGACCGGCTGCTGCTGATTCTTTTGTTAAGTACAGCAACACAAATCACGATGGAATCCCAATCCAGGTAATCGCCGCTAGCGGATTGTCTTACAGTGGTACTCACAATACTATTTACAATAAAATGACTCACACTGCCGGACAGTATGTTTCTCTTTCAATTCTTGGAAAGGACACTGCAACTCCTACTGCCTGTGTATTCTGGTATGACGGTTCCAAACTCATGATGGCCTACAACAGCTCACCGACCACAAGCAATTCTTGGACTTACAAAACTGTCGATACAGATGGCGGCTTGCATGTTAAGTCGGCTGTAGACAGTGACGGCGGAATCCATCTTGCTTACTACACTTCAAACGGCGGTAACTTGAAGTACGCATATTTGAGCGGTGTTACAGCAAAACCACAGATTGCTACAGTTGATGCGAACGGTGCAGTTGGTACAAAATGTACGATTGATGTCGCAAAGAATTCTGATGGAAATCAGATTCCGTACATCACATATCAGATGATTGGCGGCGTTTACACCTACAACGCAAAGATTGCTTATCGTACGAACTTTGATCCAGAACTTAAAACTGTGCCAAACGGTGCGGATAACAAGGATATGTTCACTGGTGACTGGGAAGTTTCAGTAATTCCAACGGAATCAAGCCGCCTTTTGAACGACGATACAATCAACGTCGGTCTATGGCGAGATTCAAACGGTGTGGCAAAGGTATTCACATCAAATACTTACTGGAAATCAAGCGACAAATGGTTTACATATACTTCTTCTGCCTATAATTCATTTGGTGAAGTTACAGAAGCTGCTGCAAATGGGGTAACAACATACTCTAACACCATGGACGTAGGTAATCCATCGCTCATTTACGGCAACAACACCGCGAACCCGATCGTCGGCTACGGCATTGAGTCCGGTGCGATAGAAATAGCCCAGAAGAAATAAATTCCAGATTTTAGGAATTACTGACTGTATCAAAAAACAGGCGTCCAGTCGTGAAAACGGCTTCACGTCTGTTTTTTTTGTATCATTCGAAACTGAGAAAAAATCATCCTCTTATCAAATTCTGAAAATAAAATTGAATAAAACCCTCAAAAAATGTTAAAATTATGACAAAATTAACATTTTCTTATTAAAATTTTCACTTTTTTTCATATTATTTCAAACATACCCATGTTAAAATATTAGCAAAATTTTATCTTGTTCTCAAAAGTGTTTCTTCACGGCTGGAGGAAATTATGAAAAAAAGTGTTGTAAAATTGTTCCGAAACTTCCTTTTTCTTGGTTCTTCAATTCTTTCGGGTTTAGCTTTTTATTCTTGTGGTGAGGACGCCGGTTTGGGCGGCGCCATTGATACCAAAGCTCCAACGCTATCCATTGATTATCCAAAGGAGTCAGGCTCTGCAATCCGCGATTCATTCATTCTTGCGGGTACGGTTTCTGATGATAAATCTATCTCCCGTGTTGCTGTAAATGTAAAGAGCCTTGATGACGGCGGCAAATTTTCTAAAACTTATTCCGCAAGTTTCGATCCTGTAAAAAATCGCTGGTGGGTTGACATTAACCGCTACGACTCTGAAATTGCTGACTATCACAACGGCTGGCAATATCCGGACGGCAACTATGAGTTCAGTGTCACGGCCTTCGATAATGCGGGCAACAATTCCGGAACTTACTCAAAAACTTTTGAAATCGACAACACTCCTCCAGTTTTCATTATTTCAAATCCAGGTGTCATCAAAAAGACCGACCTCAGCCCATCTGCTTATGGTTCACTCTTTACAATTGACGGTACAATTTCTGACAACCATACAATTTCTTTCATGGACGTAAAAATCTTCAATTCAGATGGCGTTCTTGTTTCTTCTGAATCTTATGAGGGGAAGAATATTGATTTTTACCGCGAAGAAGATATTGCAACTGCTGGCGGCACAAGCGTTCAGATTGCTCAGTATGCCAATGCTTCTGTAGAAAACCGCTCTGCATTGAACACTCGTTACACTCAGCTCCATGAATCTGACTCTGGCACGGAATATTACTACGCAGAAATCAAACTCACTGACTCCACAAAAGTTTATCAGGATCCATGGGGTGACGGTTCTCGTTCTGCCGAAGAGCTTTCTGCTGACCAGTTCGGAAATTCTACTTCAAAAGTCTATCTTTACGATGATGTCTATGCAAGCCTCATGAGTGCCAAAAAAGGTCTGGGCTTGAGTGCGGCAAATCTCAAGGATATTATTTCTGGCGTTTATACTGGCTCTGCTAATAAAGATGAAGTTCTCGAAGTTCTCCATAAAAAAGAGTATAACACTGCTGCTGGTGAAACAGGGGATATGGAAAACAAACTCTATTTCTCCCTCAACCCAGAAGCAAACCCAACTTACAACGTAAACGGCTTCGAATTCGGCTTCAACGCTGATGATGCCGTTCAGAGTGCTTCAACTGGAAACACTGTTTCTGTAACAATTTCTGCTGGTCTCGACGGAACAAATATTGCTCCAGAGATTGTTCGTGTTTGGATGAAGGAATACAAAGACCGACCAACAGACGCCGAGTCAATTAAAGCGGACTTGCGCGCCCTCGAAAAACAGGTTGAGACTCTTGAAAAATCAGAGACTGAATTCCTGGATGCGCTTCACAAATCAGAAACTGCGGCCGCAACTACTGTAAAAACAGGCGACTCAGACTGGGTTCTTATCTACGATTATTCTCTCAACAATTCAAAGGGCAGTTCTGTCAGCACAAAAACATTCAGTGTCACTTTGCCGGAAGGAATCAAGCTCTCAAAATATTACATTTTGGGCGTAACCGGCTACGATATTGAGGATGTTGAATTCGCTCAGAATTCTGTTTATGGCTTTGAAGGAAACACAGCGGGTGTTCCTCCAACACTTAAAGTCGAAACTCCAGCAAATCTTTCTGTTTGGGGCGACTTTGCTAAGCCTCAGTTCTCTGGAACTGCAACAATTTCGTCAAAATCCCTCTATTTAACAGAACTTACTGCAACTCTCACCATTCAGGACGAAACAACAAATGCAACTGAAGGTGAATTCACTGACACAATCACCTGCAAAATCGAAAATGACAAACAAACTTGGGCCGATTCTGAAGCAGGCGCACTCACATGGGATTCTGTAAACGAAAAATGGAATCTTGATACCACAAAACTCCCTGGCCTTGTTGAACTTTACAACACGAAGGCAAAGACTGCTGCTGGCGTATATTGGCTCGCAACTCTCAAAATTTCTGGAAAATCATCTTCTGGACACGAAGGCGAATCTTCTCAGAGCATTCATATTGATACTGTTGCTCCAAAAGTCAGCCTCGCTTCTGTTACACCAAGCGTTTCTGGTTCTGACTATTTTGGCGGCACGGATACAAACACATATCTCAACGGAACTGTAACAGTCAAAGGAAATATTGACGAGCAGAATATGGCTGATTCTGATGATGCCGTTTCTTATGACATTCTTGCAGCTACTGGCGATGATGAGCCTGTTTCAATTCTCAGCGAACTTATTGCTCATGCAGAAGAGCTGGGCGTTGCATTTGATGGAAAACTTGGCAAGGCTGTAACGATTAATCAGTCTTTCAACACAAGACTTGTCTCAGAATTCTTCCATGCATTCAAAGGTGCGGCCGAAGACGAAAAAATCAAGATCGAAGTGAAGGTGACTGTAAAAGACAAGGCCGGAAATCTTGGAACTTGTTCTTCAAACAGCTTGAACGACGGCAAATATTTCATAATTTATCAGGAAACTGACCGCCCGAAAATTGAATTGGGCAATGCGGATTCTGCAATTGTTAAGGCTGATGATGTAAAAATCGATAATAACCTCTTTGGTACAACAAGCAACAACAAGCTTACAATCAGTTTCTCTGATGATGATTCTATCGCAGAATACGAAGTTTCTGTTTACAATGATAAAGGCGAACTTCTTCCTAATGCAAAGGTTTCTGCTCAAGGCGAAAATACACCAAAAGCAAATCCATACACATTCAAGCCGAAAAAGACCACGGCTTCTTTGAGTTATATTCTTCCTTCAGAAGAGGGAAAATATCAGGTTGAAATCAAAGCTCGTGATGATTCTTATCTTCTTGCTACAAGCTTGAGCTCACCGAATCCTTACGGTGAAAAAATCGTTGAGAAATTCTTCGTCGCGGTTGACTCAGGCGCGCCAGAAGTTGAAATTTCTAAGCCTGCTGTGGGCAGTTTCCAGAGCGGTTCTGTTCAAATTGAAGGAAGTGTTTCAAAAGCTGTCGATTTGGAAGGAACTTTGACCAAAACAGGTTCAACAAAAACAGAAGACACAAAGAAATTCAGTTTGAAGTCTACCGAGATGACAAAAGACGGAAAGTCATATAACTGGACTTTGCCGGCTGATGTTGCCGAGGACGGCGAATATTCAATTGATGTCAAGGTAACTGACATCTATGGTCAGACAGCTGGAAAATCTCGTACATTCAAAGTTGATACAAAGTCTCCTGAGATTAAGAGTGCCACAACATCAGTTGATTCTGCAAACGGACTCGTTCCGCTCGATGAAATGGAATACATCACTCTCAGAACAGATGTAACTGATGGTGCAGATCCAAAGAGTGTCGCAGGAGTTTCGGTTGTAAAATATTATCTTACAAAAGCAAAGTTCACAGACGACCAGCTCAAAACAGAGAAGATCAGCCAGATTAAGACAGCATTCGACGGCACAAACTGGACTCAGATGAACCAGGGCAGCACAAATGACGAAAACGTCACAAGCTTCAATGCAAGCGTACCTGTAAAAACATTTGCCACAGACAGCGACGGTCAGATTTACGAAGGAAAAGCATATCTCTATGTAGCGACAGAAGATAACGTAGGCAACTTCGCAATTAAAGCAGAGCCGGTTGTGCTTAATCTGGATAAATCGGCACCTGTGATTGTGGTTAGTGATTTCTCAACAAAGGATCCAAGTGCAAAATTCAAGGTCGTAATAGAAGATTCAAATCCAGATTCTTTGACTTCTTCTGATCCTGAGTTTGTAACTGTTGGAGATTGCACAATAAGCGAAGGAACAGGTACCGATGGTGCAAATGAAAAGAAATATGAAAATATTTCTCTAAACTGGAATAAATATAAAGACGATCCTAATTCGGATAAATTAGAGGTTGAAAAAGCGGTAACATTCACTGCAACAGATACGAATGGTCGAAAAACTACCAAAAAAGTTACATTGAAATGCGATAACAGAGCTCCAAAAGTTACACGAACTCCTGGAGATTTGTTCTCAAAATCTAATGCTCTCGAAATTACAGGAACGATAACAGATAAAAACTTCTCAGGCGATGCAATCGTTTATCTTGTACCTATTGATTCAGCATTTGAAACAAAAGATGTTTCGATTCCATTCTCTGCTTCTGCAGACGCTTCTAATGGATATAATTATACGGCAAATATTACCGGCCTTGATGATACAACGTACAATATTGCAATCGTTGCAAAAGACTCATTTGGAAACGAATCTTATTGGTCAACGAATGCAAGTGAAACAACTGCTGTAACTCACTCGGATATTTCAAATGTCGGTAATATTGGAAATCCAATCTCAATCGATTCAACAGCACCTTTGGCTACTGTAGGCTTGAGTGTTTCTAACGAAAATGGGGATGCAAAAGTCCTTAGCAATGCAAAATCTGGAATTGACGCAGACTCTACAGGTACTACAAGCAAGGGTTATTCTTCTGACAAAATAAAGTTTGATTCTAAGTATTACACAAACAGAAAATTCACTATTTCTGGCGTGATTACCGAAGCAAACCTTGTTTCTACAGCTGCTGACGTTTCAGCTGCAGGTTCCGTTACAAAAGTTCCGACCCTCACTATCGTAAAAGAAAGTTCTAAAGGTCGAGAATCTGTAGCTGTTGGAGCTAACGAATTCGTTGTGCATTATGACCGCAAAACTGGTAATGATATCCCATGGTCATTCACAAAGACTTATAAAGAAGATGGCACTGATGATGGAAGTTATGAAATCACGCTTGAAGTTTGGGATATGTCAAAACAGCAGTTCAAAAAGACTGTTACAGTCGTACTTGATACAACTGTTCCTGAAGTTGCAATTACAAGTCCTGTTGAGGGCGAAAGTTTTGAAAGTCAGCCAACTGCAAAAATTGCATATTCAGACGATGGTGTAGGAATCAATACAACATCAGAGCCTGTATCGATTGTATACGAGGTTCATGACGTTACAAATAATTCACCCGTAGATATTTCAAGCTTTACAAAATTTAATGCAAGTGCAACAGGTTCACTCACATTTGCAAATTCATTCGCTACAGAAGGCACTTTCAAAATCAGAGCAATAGTAACTGATTATCTTGGTCATAAAAAAGAATCTGCTTGGAACACATTCTATTTCGATAAGAGCAAGCCAAAAGTTGATGAAGGTGGCGTTGGAGCTAGCGGTCTTACAACAAACGGCGTAAAAGAGAATGAAACAGTAAAGAAATTTACTTTGAGTGGTACCGTTTCAGATACGAACGCGCTTTACAATGATGGCGTAGCTGATTCAAATGGAAAGACTGCAATTACGATTTCCACAACAGTAAAGAAAACTGTAGAGGGATTTCTTAAAGATGTAGAAGAAGAATGGAAGATTCCTCTTACTCTTACAGATGGCAAGAAAGCTGCTTCATGGAAAAAAGAATTTGTAATTGGTTCTGAAAATGCTACAGCAACAAACTATCTCCCAGACGGCACATATAACTTTACAATTGTTGCTACTGACGTTGCAAACAAAACAAACCAAATTTCTCGCACTGTAAAGGTCGATACAAAAGCACCGACGTTTGGAACAGCTGATGTTATAACAGATGCTACAACAGCTCAAGATGGTACAAAATGGTACAGAACTTCTGACCTGCGTATCAAAGGAACTGCAACTGATAATGACGGAACAGGAATTAGCGTTGTTTACTTCCAGACATCTGTTGGCGATGGCGAAAATTGGAGTTCGAAAACAGAACTTGCTGGTACAACAGACTGGTCTGGTACTGTTGAAAAACTTGTCTCAAAGAAAACAAAAGTCCGTGTAATTGCTGAGGATAACGCAGGCAATAAATCTGACCCAGTTGTGCTTGGACCATTTAATATTGATACTGCTGAGCCGGCTCTTGTTGCTGACAGCGTAAAAGTTGTAAAAACTGATGCAACAGAAGAGGCTGTTTCTAGCCTGTATGTTAATGGAGAATCTGCCCTTGTTATTAAATTCAATGCAAGTGACGGTGAGGCTGGAGACAATTCTAGTGGGGTTAATAAAGTATACATTAGTCCGTATGCTAAGATCACCACAGAAACTGGACTTACAGAGAAAACCTCAAGCAATAATGAATTCTCAGTAACAGTTGATAAAACTAAACTTTCTACAGGTACAATTTATGCTCGAATTTATGATAATGCAGGAAATTACTCAGATGTAAATCTTCTTTCAACGACACTTGATAATGAATCACCGAAGATTCAAAGCTCAAATATTACTGACAAAACAGAGCACTTCACGGCTTATGAGAAGAAAGATGAGTCGAACAACAGAATCTTCTATCTAAATAACGATTCTTCTCACAAATTTACAATCAGCGGTGTTGCTACAGACAATCTTGGCCTGGCAAAAGTTCAGCTTGACCTTGCTGGAGCAAAGATTGATACAGATTCAGACTCATTCGAAATCACTGATGCCGACAAACTTGCTAGCTGGACTTTTGATGACCTCGATTTGTCAGGCGTTGCTTCTGGCGCGCTTGCTACTATCACATTGACTGATAAGGCAGGTAACACAGCTTCAACGGAACTCCATATTACACTTGATACAGTCGGTCCAGAAGGAACTCATGATACTGCAAAAGATAACACTCATCAGGATTTGTACTTCCGAATGGGCGAGAATGACAACCGTCTCTCTGAACTTACTGCTGCAAGTCTTACATGGGCTGATGCTAAAGACAAAGATGTCGGAGGCAAGTATTCTGCAACAACTTACGGTAACTCTGAGACAATCCGATTCCGTGGTAAGTTCGATGATAACAATGGCGGTAGTGGCGTTGATATGATTTACTACTTGCTCACGACAACTAAGCCTACAACTGGAACTGAAGGAAACAACATCGTTGAAAACTTCCGAACTAATTATGCAAGTCAGGCAACCGGCTACTTCTCACTCTTTGAAAATGGCAAAGTTGAAAAACGACGAGTTGCTTATAAAGATGCAAGTGGAAATCGAAAGTTTGCAGAAGATGTCGAGTCAAACTTCAAGACAATGATTTCAGGCTTCACTTCGGCAAAACAGTATCTTATCCTTGTTGCTGTTGATAAAGTCGGAAATGCTAAAGTTGACGGAACATATTACACAATCAACGTGGACAGCGATTTGCCTGAAATTGACACCGTTGTAACTGAAAACATAATTACAAACGGAAAAGTAAATGAAGGTTCTGTTGATGAAACTGCTGTTGTAATCGGCTACAGTGGTAACAATGCAGATACTTATGCAAACTACACAATTCGCGGTACTGTTGATGATGCTTCTGCCGGAATCCGAAGCCTTTCTATCGATGCAAACGGTAATATAATCGATAAAGAACATACGGATTACGGAACGATTAAAATATGGGATGCCCCTGAAACCGATAAGCCTAACAAGAAAAACTGGGCTATTACACTCAAAAAGAAACTTTTCGTTGAAGCAAATACAGCTAACAAAAAAAGCATTAGTATCTCATTGAACGCAATTGACGATGCAGGTTCTGGAAACAGTCAGAAAGCACCGGTTGCGACAATCGTTCTTGATACGACACCTCCTGAAGTTACTCTCACGGCTCCTAGCGATGCTTACACTGTGACCAGTATTAGAGAAATTAACGGCATAATCTCGCTTTCTGGAACTGCAAAAGACGGAAATACCTTGCCGGAAAATGGTGAAGGGGATATTAGCAACACAATCCAGAGGATTGAGTACTCAACAGATAAGTCGAACTGGCATGCTTTGACAGTAACCTCAATAAAAGGTGACTACACGTTCACAGCAGAAGGTTTTGACACAACTCAGCTTACTGATGAGCAAACTTATTATCTGCGAGCCGTAGCACAAGACGTTGCGGGCAATATCGGTTACTCAGATACTGTTAAAGATGGAGAAGCGGCAGGTTCAAAAGATGTAGTGGTCAAGGTTGCTCAGAATACAGACCGTCCTGTCATCAAAATTACAAGCCTCGCAAATTCTTCTTCATGGCTTACATCAAAGGCACTCAGAGGCTCAATTTCTGATGATGACGGACTTGCAGGACTTACACTTGCAGTTTCTGAGGACGGAACAAATTATTCTAATGTAACTGTAAACAATGGAAACTGGATTTACACATTCACTGGAGCTGCCGGAGAAAATGACGGTCAGAAATCTTTGTATTTCAAAGTCGTTGATGCTAAGACAACTGAATTCGTTTCAGCATCGACTGAAAAATTCAAGAATACAGAAAAACACAAGAGACCTTATTACCTTTACGATACGACTGATTCTTCTGATTACGATTCAACAACATCTACAGAATGCGGTCTTCCAGCTGATGCTGCTATCGTAATAAATCTTGATACGGCGGCTCCAAGAGTTTTCACTCTCGGAATGGATATTTCGACTACTGCTACTTCATTGAAAGAGGCGTCTGTCGTCAAGGAAGCAACTGGTTCTTATACAATCAATGAAGCAACTAAGGCTGGCGGAAACAGTAAATACATCAAGTTCTATGTTCCTGTATTCGATGCTAACCTTAAAGATGTAAAAATCTCTATTACAGACGCACTTTCTGGAACTGTTGAGACTAAGTATTCAACTGCAACTGGAACAAATCAGTTTACCAGCGGAATTCTTGAGCTTACAAGGGCTACTGTAATACCGGATGGTGAAACAGACTCTGTACCGGTTACAATCGAAGCTTCTGGTGTAACTTACACTTATTATGAATCGACTCCGATTGCAATCGCTTCAGATGCGGTTACAAACCTCAAGACCTTAAAAGTCACTGTTTCAGATAATGCAGGAAATGAAACACCTGCAAGCGCAAACTTCTACATCGACAATACAGGTCCTGAAACAATCGTAATTACAAGTCCTTCTACAACAGACGAAGTTACCGGCACAATCAACATTGTTGGAACTGCAAGCGATGTCGGTTCGGCAGGTATTTCTTCTATTGAATGGCTTGTTCCACCAAAAACTTATACAGAAGAGACAACAGACGCTGCTCTTGCAGCCCTTGAAGGCTGGACTAGCGACAACAATACCAAAGGCTCGGCTTCTGTCTGGAATTTCAAATTCCTTGCAGGCTCAGCAACTGATTTGACGGTTTATGATGACACTACCAAATACAAGGTAGAGCACAACGCAACGACAAACATCTATAAGATTCCTCTCTTCTTCAAGACAACAGATACTCTTGGCAATGTTTACATTAAGCGTGATTTCTATGTTACTCACAACCCAGATGCAGACCGCCCTGTTACAGAGTTCAACTATCCGACAACATCTGATTATGACAGCGGTAAAAAATATGTTACACTTGCAGGAACAATCCGTGTAAGTGGAACGGTTGAAATTCCTTCGGGCACAACCGATGTCGGACAGGTCTACATTCAGATTGGAACTGTCGCAACAGATGGAACAATTACCTGGACAAAGGACAATGCTGCTCTTGCAAATGAATTTGCAACTCTTGCAACGATTGTTGAAAACGGCGGAGTCAAAACAAAGGCAGATTTGGATAAAACGTATACCAAGGTTCAGTACGTTTTGGACGACTGGTGGGGCATTCCTGTAAATACAAAGACTGCCACATGGAACATTTCGCTCAACTCAGACGGAAAACTTGATCCTGAAGCAAACTCAACCTCAAACATCGCGCTCCGTGCATGTGCAATCAATGCGGATGGAAAGATGGGCTTGTGGACTGACGCAAAGACAACTGACCCGATTTACATTCATGTTGATGCAAACGCACCTGGTCAGACTGCTGTAATGCGCCAGTATTCAACATTCTCTTCTTCTGCTATGGAATCTAATGTTTCACTCCAGAAAGATTATTCTCCAGAAATGTATCTCAAGGGAAAATGGTATGCAGTTGTTACAATCAAAGATAACGATTCTCTTGACGTTGCTACCCTCAAAGTTAAACGTGGTTCTGTAAACCTTACGAAAGATGCTGCCTCAAACGGTTACTATCTTTCATCAAAGACTTGGGAATATACGGAAGGTGAGGCGACAACAGGAGACTCTGCTGAAAGCGGAAGAACTGTTAAGTCAGTATCACAGAAAGTTTACATACCTGTTGATACGGAAGCAATCGGTTCAACATCGGTGAACTACTCTGTTTATATAGAAGATACTTCTCATTTTGCAAGCACGATGACCTATAACTTCTTCATCGACAACAAGGCACCTGAATTCTCAACTTTGACTGGAAACAGCGATGATCTGCTTGCTGCATCTCCTGCCGGAATTGAAAACTCGAACTATGTCTATAACCTCGGCGGAAAACTCAAGGAAGAAGGCTCGGGCTTCTCTAGAATCTTCTTCTACTTCCTGCGCAACAATGTTTCTGACGGTTCTGCAGCCAGACTCCTTGATTCCCAGCTTGATTATGCTGCAACAGGAAATGACGGTAGAAATAAAGAGGACAGACAGACAAACGTTTCGGATTACTTTGAATCATTTACATCTGTCCTTGACTCTTATACTGTAACTCAAGGTTCTTCTACGTTCACAATGTACGGAAAGACTTATTTAGGCTCGCTTGGTACAGATGGAAAAGCATTCACAAGCACGGCTGGAAGTCTCGAAGCTAACAAGCATATCCGTGCCGGCGGATTAATTTTCATCGGCGGAGACTACCACAAGATTACATCTGTAAGCGGAACTACAGTTGAATTTGAGGATGAAGTCTCAACGACGGTAACAGAAGCTGGATTCCCATACGGACAGGTTGTTGACCACACCGAAAAATCAGACATGAATGATGAAACTCATGTTTACAATATCACTGGTGATGACGGCGACGGAATGCCTGAGTCTGCAATTACAGTTTCCGGTACAACTACTTGGGAAGGTACGATTTACTCAGACAGAATGACGGACGGTCCTGTTACACTTGTCTGTATCGCGTTCGACCAGGCAGGAAACGTAGCTGAAAAGCGAATCGCTACAAAAATCAAGAACAATGCTCCGCGACTTGCTAAACTCTATCTCGGCACTGATTTGAGCGGAGACGGAAAATATGCGGCCAATGAGTTCAACACTTATCAGTTTGTAAGTGCAGAGGCAGACGGCTCTTATAAAGATGCCCACGGAAACTTCAAGGAAAGCGTTGAGCTTGCAACATCCGGAACGAACTATTCAAGCTATGGTAAGCCATTTGAAATCCGAAGCGGACTTGCCGTAGTTCCTGAAATCACAGGCGGTAACGGTGCAATTAAGCTTGCTTATCTCAAATCGGCTAGTGAAAAGGCGGCTGTAACTGGAAGCGGAGCCTCTGTCTTCCGGGGAACTGACACCAGCACAAAAATTACTGCTACATTCAGTCCGATTACAAACGCAACAAGCGGAAAGGTTGATACAGTCCACAAATTCATTTTGGAAGGAAATGACTTCTCTGGTCTTACTGACGGTACAGGTAAGGGAATGTCATTCACGTTCTGGGATTCAACTGATGGTACTGTCTGCGGAAGTGACTCAAACAACTGCTATGTATACGTAACTGACTTTACTCTTGCCCTTAACGACAGCGTTGTTCCAAAGAGTGTAATTGATCCGTTCTATTGGAATGGATTGAAAGAAAACTCTGTTTACGGCTCAAGTTCTGTTACTTATGCAAGCCAGCTCAAAGGTCATATTGAGCTTGAAAGTGACTGGAAAGAAACAAGTGCTTACGCAAACAGAGGAACAGATTCAGAACTCGACGGCGACCCGAAAGTTTCAGGTAAAATCACAATGACAGGTTACGCTTACGATAACCAGCGTCTTTCAAGTTTGTGGATTGCATTTGACAACTTCACACCTGCTGCCTACCTTTCAACAGGCGGAGACGCAGCGGCAACAGCTAATACTGTAGCAGCCGCTGGCGGTACGTATGTAAACAGCGGAACGAATGGTGACAATGAGACTTACTATCAGGTAGCTTACTTCACGCCAAGTACAGGCAACTGGACAAAAACTACTGCGTCAATGGCTGCCAACGGCTGGGAATTCGTTCTCACTGATGAAAAGGCTGATTCAGAAGATACATATCTTTCTCAGAGTGGACACAAGGTTAAGTGGACTTTGAGCATCGACACAGAAAAGTGCAGTCCGATTGCCGCAACAGATATTAAAGCCCGCGTAATCGCATTTGACCACAAGCATAATGTCGTCAAAGTAGCTGGAGACGGTGTAATTACGACAACACTCACAAATACTGACGGAAGCGATAACGTACCGCTGTATCAGATGGACGTTGTTCCGTATATTGTTTCTGTGGGAACTTCTCTTGATGAATTGTATTCTGGTACGGCAAGCGTATATTCTCGTACTGCAAGAGGTCATTACTCCGTTTACGACAAGGAAAAGATAAAGATTTCTGGATTTAATTTCGACGGAACCGGTACAACTGTTACAGTAAATGGAACTGCTCAAACTGTTTCATCTGGTTCTGCTTCAAATCTTGAGTTAACGCTTGCTGGTGCAACAAAATCTGGAAATGTAGAACTTTCTGTAGGAACCGTCACAGCATTGAATAATAAGAACAATAATGCTGCCAATGGCGGTCTTGAAGATGCACTCGTTACAGAAAAGTACAACATGCAGGCTAACAGCATAAACAATAATGTGCTGACAGATAATGTTGTTCTTGATATTTGGGAATACAAAACCGCCGCAACTCCACGTGATGGTGAAATTCAATATCCTGAAATGCAGATTGGTCCGAATGGTGAAGTAGGCTTTGCATTTGTAAATGGTAACTTCTACTTTAATATGGCGGGACCTTCAACTTTAGGACACAACTCTCAAACCGAAAATGGAAACTGGGCAAGTCAGAGAGCTTATGAAAGTGATTATGCTCCATATTTTGAATCAGCTTTAGCATTTGACAAAAATGGTAGGACATTTGGTATCTCGACAAACCAAGACTCAAATACTTACTATTCAGCCTATACTACTTTCTATTTTGGAAAACGTGCAGATAATACTCTTTATGGAAATACAGGTAATCCTGGATGGAATGGTAAAGCTTCTGGCAACTATAATGGAGGTGCATACAGAAGGCGTTTGCAAACCACAACCTCTACAGTAAATAATGGTATTCAAGATACCAGTGTCTTCAGAGCAATGAGCCCAAGTCTTGCAACTGTAACAAATTCCGATAATTCTACAACCGCATATATTGCTTTCTATGACGCTGTTCGTAAAGAAATTCGTTATAGATGGGGTGCTGTTGGTTCTGATGCAACTGAATATAAAATTAATAGTGTTGCAAATAGCAATCTTCCTGATGGGGTTTATGCTGTAGGTTATTATGATGGAAATAATAATCGTTATGGACATTTACGTGATGATAGAATCAATAACAATATTCCTCATGATCAATTCTGGCATAATAATCGAAACTATTATGGTAATCGAAATAATCCGACAGTATTATATGCTTATGATATTGATGGTAATTATCTAAGATCATATTACATGGGTTATAATATTAATAATCCATCAAATAATGATTATTGGTTATGTTTGCACGAAACAAATGAGCATTTGTATGATGAAAATTATGCAATAAATCCATTCCCAACAGATATAGCATTCTTGTCTTTGCAGAATAATAAAAGTAATGATATAAAGAATATTACTTCTACAATCACATATACAGGTAATTCTGTGAAGAAAAATGATAAAGTTTCTTTGACCTGGTCAAGTTATAAGTTTGGTGTTGGAGCTTATAACAAGACATACACTGTTAAATCTGCAGATACTAACAGCTTTGTAATAGATGGATATGTAAAGACAAGAAGTTCTGATGACAATAATGCTGAAGCTCCTATTTACTTTGCTAAAGTTACAGGTCAGTTAATGGATGCTACTGGTGGTTATTTTAAAAATTATCAGTCTGCGCAGCAGGCACAATCGGGAACAACCGACCAATCTGTAGCATCTAATATGTATACTGTTGTTGCCAGAACTAGCGCTACAAAAACAACTGCATCCGTTGCAATCGGAGCTGTTCCTGCAAGTGTTGCCGCTGGTTCAAATGACGTTGTTTGTATTGCATGGTATGATTCTTCAAGCCGTAGTCTCAAATTTGCTTATGAAACAGATCCTCAGCGTGATGATGACAATGGGGCTATGTTCACAAACGTTTCTACCATTGAAAGTGCGGCCGGCTATTATGTTCACATGAAGGTTGATACAGCCGGTGGTATTCATATGGCATATTTCACGACAACAGGAGCAAAATTAAAATATGCTTATGCACCAAGTTACACTTCAGACTTTACAATTGTTGATGTTGATACATACAGCCTTACTGCAAACGACATCGGTCTTGATGTTGCAAAAGATTCTGAGGGCAATTTAGTTCCGTATATCAGTTATCTTTCTGGAAATCAGGTGTCAAAGGTTGCGTTCCCTGTAAGATGGAGCGGTAAAGCTGCAACCTTTGCCGGTATTGAGGATAATGCTTATACCGGTAACTGGGAAATTGCCGTAGTTCCTTCAAGCGGTTATACAACCGATACAACAGGAACTGCAAAAACTACTGTCGCAGACCTCACGCCAAAGTATGACACCGTATGTGTTGGTGTTCACAAGGACTGGTCTACAGGAGTTCTTGCGGCAATTCCTTCTAGAGTATACGCATATAACATAAGCGGAGATGACACTGATTCCAACAGGTCAACTCGCTTGGGCGGTAATGCAACAACAAATCCGGCTCTGGCATATACTGTAATAGGTGATGACAGCTTACAGTTAGCCCAGATGAAGTAGGGGCGAAAACTTCCGCTAGATGCGGAATCCCTGCTCAGACAAAAACACCACAGCCCGCATGCACGACATCTACCGTACATGCGGACTGTTTTTTTTATTCTTAACAAATCTTTCCCTTGCTTTTTACGCTTAAGTAGGCTATATTAAACAAGTAAGGCACTCCGCAATCTAGCGTCTTGCCTCACGTAGTGGTAAAAGACCGCCACAAAGGTTTCAAGGCTGTGGCGGTCTTATTTTTTACTCAGATTTCTTCTTTTTGGGAAGGCTCTTAAGTAATTCAATGATGAGTATAGCAAGATTGATTGCTAACGAAAGAATTTCGTATAAACTCATATCGAGCCTCCTAATCAAATATTTCCATGCAAGCACGGATTGAGTTCGGAAGCAAGACCGCCATTAACTGCGAAGTGCCAATGAAATAAATGTAACAAAATCTGAACCGAAAATCAATTGTAAATGGCTAAAAATATAAGAATATGGCTATATTAACCTGTATGCACGACATCTGTCATACATGCGGGCTGCTTTTTTATCCAGCTCGTCATTCGGCATGGTGCCGAAGTTCATTTTTGCTCCAGAATGACTTTCTGCAAGCTAGTTGGTGACAATGGTCGCCTCGTGTTCAAGCTCCTCTTTGAGGGCAAGCACTTGCTCTAATGGGAGTGAACAACAGTCCGCGATTTCTTTTTCAGAAAGTTTATTCAGAGAAAGCAAATTCTTCGCGTTGGCTATGGCAGTTTCTTGTACACCTCGCTTAATGCCATTTTTTAAGCCACGTTTCAAGCCTTCTGCAAGAGCGATTTTTCTAGCTTCGGCCGCTCTTTCTTTTCCATATTCTTCTATAATCCTGCACATAGTTCTTATTCCTCCTGTTTCTTGCTTGTGATAGCGAACTTTCTCCGCCAGTTCGCTGTAGTTCATTTCATCGGCATTTGGTGTGCAGAAATCATGCATCAGTTTGCCGAGCGCGTCATTACCACGATATTTTCCATTCACGTAGATTATATTACACCCGTCGTCAAATGGCAAATAGGTACTGTCCGTTCTCGCAAGTTCTATAGTTTTCCTGACTTTGTAGAACGGTTGCCCCAGTCCGTAATAATCATTCTCCGTGATGAAAATGATATACGTTTCGGGCAGCTGCGAGAAGTCCTTTTTCTTTTTGAGACTGTGACTGTCGAGCATCGCCTGATTGTAACGAACCCGTTTTGGCGAAGCTCCCTCGTCCTCCCGCTGAACTTCGACGTTGTACACTTTTCCATTAGTGTCTTCCGCGAGAATGTCCAGCTTAACCGAGCGACCGAACAGGTTTCGTTTTTCTTTCTGCGTCGTGACCTTCTTAACGTGAAGATCGTCACGGCTGAGAAGAATCCGCAGAATAAATTCCGTGATTTCGTTGTCTCCGTCGAATACTACAGTCATGAAGTCATCGTCCATGAGTCGCATGGCCTGTATTCGTGCGAGCATTGCCGGATCGATTGTGTCCAAAAAACTACTCATATTGTTTTTTAACCTCCATACCTTATTACTTCCATTTTTTTTGCATTTTCGGCAATGCAAAACGCAAAAAGTCAGAAAAATCCAAAAAAAAAATTCGCCACATCGAGCACTATCGTTGTTGTGCTCGTTTGGATGTGGCGGCACAGCAGGGCGAGAATTTTGCATAGCAAAATTCTCGTCAGGAATCAAAAAATCTATGGATAGATTTTTTGTTCCATATTTTCGGCAACGCAGAAGGAAAAAAGTGAAAAAAATAACAAAAATTAGGAAGAAAAGGAAATGGTCAGCGGAGTGATTATTTTATCATGCTAACAAAAAAATTACGGCAATAGTTTTAAAAAACTGTTGCCGTATTCATGTGATACTATAGCAATAGTACGCTGATACTATTGCAATACTTATGTAAAAGTATTGCCGTGCGGGTGCGTGAGTATTGCAATGCTTGTGTGTAAGTATTGCAATGCTTGTGTGTAAGTATTGCAATGTTTGTGTGTAAGTATTTCCGTGCTTGTGCGTAAGTATTGCAATGCTTGTGTGTAAGCATAGCAATGCTTGTGTGTAAGCATAGCAATGCTTGTGTGTAAGCATAGCAATGCTTACGTGTAAGTATTGCCGAAGTTTTCGCTAGTTCTGCTTCTGACACAACTGGCGTTTCAAACGGTACATTATATTATGGTTGCTTCAAATCTGATGGAACCGTCAGCATGATTGCGGGCAGCAATACTGGCCGCAATGGTCAGACCTCTGGTGCAGAATGGAAGGGGGTTAAGAATGTGTTCTCTGGTGATAGTGAAAATGCCGGCGAATACTGTCAGCTTGCCGTGGATGCAAAGGGCGGAATCCATATTGCTGCTTATGATCCTGCAAACTGTGATTTGGTCTACGCTTATCTTGACAGCTATCAAGGTACTCCAAAAACTTGCGTTGTAGATTCAAACGGTGTTGTCGGTTCTAACATCACGATTGATGTCGCTATGAAAGGCAGTGGAACGAATTCTAAGGCTGTTCCTCAAATCGGATACTATGCTACATCTTGTATCAGACCGAAACTCGCATATCTTTATGACACTTCGGCAACTGACATAACAGGTTCTAGTGAAGATGCATTTACAGGCGTGTGGGAATGTACGGTCATACCTACAAACAGTAATGTCAACATGCAGAGCAATCAGCAAAGTGGGGGCAAATCCCCCAAAAACACCATCGCCCCGAAAAGCAAGCAGCCTTTCGGGGCGATTTTTTTGTCCAGCGGAATTTTTTGTTCTGCAAAAATCTATTTTGCAACGCAGGCCGACTCGTGTTCAAGCTCCTCTTTGAGTGCCAGCACCTGTTCCAGCGGCAGGGAACAACACTTTGCAATTTTCTCTGGGGATAAATCGGTTTCACTGAGAAAGTTCTTCGCGTTGGCTATGGCATTCTGTCGTTCACCTTCACTTCGACCAAGCGCTCTACCGTCGTCATAGCCATCCTCGTAGCCTTCGGCACGGCGGTTACGGTCATAGTCTTCCTGATTAAATTCTGTGAGAAGGTTTCCGACAATATTCATCCGCTGCTCCTTGAAATATCCGTCTAGAAAATTGCCTTTAATGGCAAAGTCCACGGCCTCGTTGATTGCGTCTTCCGGCTCCATTCTCTTGTCGAGGTTCGCCTTTACCCGGTCAACGAAGACACAATAATGATACAACGACTCGCACTTTTTTTGAAGACTTTCGTTGTGATTTTTATTGATGTTGATTACGGTTGCCGTCCACTCGAACTCTCCAGAACTGTCAGTGACTTCGAACAAATCGGAAAGCCTGTATTTTACGATGTCATCCTGTTCCTGTTTTCCGTTGTAAAAGACGACAAACTTCGGTGAAGGAATCTTGATTCTCGCCCGTCCGAAAATGTCCAGATTCCTCTTGGCGACTTCCTTCTGGTAAAGCTGGGAGAAGTAAATCAGTCCTCTGAGTGGCATATTTGGATTGACCGTAGACTGCTGCTCGAAGAGGTGCATTTCTGAGTTTATCAGGAAGGACAGGTCATTCTTCATGGTGACGTAGATGACATCATCAATCGTGGTGATTTCGAGAGCTGAAATGTCGGTATAGTTTTTGTCGCTAAGGGCGTTGTAAAGCGAGAGAAGCCAACGCTTACTCCGATCATCCTTCCCGCTGTAAATCGAGCGGAATAGAGTGTCGCGGAAGGACCTTTTCGTTGCGTCAATTCCCGGCAGGGTAGTTGATTTTATTTTTGCCGTCTTATCCTGCATTTTCGTTCGATTCTTCTTGATTGCCTTTGTTTTCTTTTTCATGCGAACTCCTTTTGTATTAATATGTGTAAACTCTTTTTCCTTACACATATTAATTGCCAAAATTTTTTTGTTTTCGGCAATGTAAAATGAAAGAAGTCAGAAAAATCCAAAAAAACTGCCACACGGATGTGGCAAAAAGCAAGTAAGGCCCGCAAGAATTTTGCTTGCAAAATTCTTGTCACGACATGGATGTCGATGTTTTCGGCAGTCCAGAACGAAAAAAGTCAAAAAATTTAACAAATTTCTTAAAATTTAATGTTTTTTTTAAGAAAAAGCTTTAAGTTACGTTAAAGTATTAGTTATAATGTTTCGATAAGGAAATACCCGAAAATGTTTCTTCTTTGCTGGAGGCTAATATGAAAAAAAATTCTTTTTTTTGTTTTGCAAATTTTCTTTTTGTTTCTTTTCTTTTTTCTTTTTGTGTAGTTTTCTCATCTTGTGGTGAAGAGTCTGGATTGGGCAGTGCTATTGATACCAAGGCTCCTGTTCTTTCTATTGATTATCCAAAAGCTTCAGGCTCTGCTATTCGTGACAGCTTTATTCTCGCTGGCTCTGTTTCTGACGATAAATCTATTTCTTACATCACTGTTGTCGTAAAGAGTCTTGATGACGGTGGAAAAATCTCGGATTCTTATTTTGCCGACTATGACGTTACTAAAAATCGCTGGTGGATTGACCTCAATAAATATGATTCGAACAATGCCGATTATCACAACGGCTGGCAATACCCGGACGGAAGATACGAATTCAGCGTAACGGCCTTTGACAATGCGGGCAACAATTCCGGAACTTACTCAAAGACTTTCGAACTCGACAACACTCCGCCGCTTTTCATCATTTCAAATCCTGGTGTCATAAAAAAGACGGGGCTTAGTCCTTCGGCTTACGGTTCAATCTTCACGATTGACGGCATTATCTCTGATAACCACACAATCTCCTTCATGGACGTTAAAATCTTCGACGTTAACGGAATCTGTGTCTCTTCAGAATCCTACGAAGGCGCGAATATCCCGTTCTACCGCGAGGAAGATATTGCAACTGCTGGCGGTACAAGCGTTCAGATTGCTCAGTTCGGGAATTCTGCCGCGAACAACCGTTATTCTCAGCTTCATCCTCTTGAAACTGGCACTGAATATTACTACGCCGAAATCAAGCTCACCGATTCCACGAAGGTCTACAAAAATCCATGGAAAGACGAATCTAGGACAGCCGAAGAGATTGAAGCCGACGAACTCGGAAATTCAACATCATCGCTCTATCTTTATGATGATGTCTATTCTTCCCTTATCAGCTCAAAAAAAGGTCTGGGCTTGAGCGCGGCAAATCTTAAGGACATTATTTCCGGCGTTTACGATGGTGAATTGGACCGCGCTGAAATCCTTGCCCTTCTCGAACAAAAAAATACGACACTTCGGACTCTTCAGAAGATGAGCCGATGTCTAATAAACTCAGTTTCTCCCTCAACCCGGAGGCAAATCCTTCTTACATCGTAAACGGTTTTGAATTCGGTTTTGGGCCGGAAGATTCCCTTCAGTCTGCTTCCACCGGAAACACTGTCTCAGTAACAATCTCTGCTGGTCTTGACGGAACGAACATCGCGCCTGAGAGAGTGCGTGTCTGGATGAAAACATTTTCTGCACGCCCGGAGGATCCTGAGCCGATAAAGGCTGATTTGAATCTGCTTGAAAAAGAAGTTGAGTCACTTGAGCGCGGCGAAACTGAATTCATGGATGCGATTCATCAGACTGAGGAAAAATCTACAACGAACGTAATAATCAACGACGCCTCATGGAAACTCATCTACGATTATTCCCTCAACAACTCAAAGGGAAATTCCGTCGTCACAAAGACTTTCAGCGTCACTCTCCCGGAAGGAATCGAAATGTCAAAATACTACGTTCTTGGCATTACCGGCTGCGATATTGACGATGTTGAATTCGCTCAGAAAACTGTCTACGGATTTGAAGGAAATACTGTTGGCGTTCCTCCGATCGTAACATTTGATTCACCTCAGAACCTATCTGTCTGGCCGGATTTTGAAAAGCCGGAATTTAAGGGAACGGCAGTAATCCCATCAAAGTCTCTTTATCTCACAGAGCTTTCCGCTGAAATCCGCATCACTGATGAATCAACGAACACTTTGATTGGCGAGTACACGGACAAAACAACCTGCCGAATCGAAGACGAAAAAAATGTCTGGACAAATTCTGAGCTTGGGGCTTTGACCTGGGATTCCGGGGAAGAAAAATGGTATCTTGATGCGACAAAATTCCCAGGCCTTATTGAAAAATTCAATCACGAAAAAACGAAAGGCCTGCACTGGCTTGCAACGGTAAAAGTTTCTGGAAAATCATCTTCGGCACATGAAGGCGAGTACATCGAGAGCATCCATATCGACACCGTAAGCCCAAAAGTCGTTCTTTCTTCAATTACACCGCGCGTAATCGGTTCAGATTATTTCGGCGCCGGGGATCAGGACATTTATCTCAACGGTAAAATCTCAATCACGGGCAACGTAGAGGACCTGAATCTTTCTGATGATGACGATGCGGTCTCTTATGATATTCTTGCGAGCGTGGACGGTTCGGAGCCTGTTTCTATTCTTTCGGAACTTATTGCGAAAAAGGAAGAGCTCGGGCTTGATGCTATGGCTCTGGACGGAAAGTTTGACGGAAAGCTCGGAAAAGTGTTCTCAATAAATATTCCGATTGATACGAATATGATTACAAAATATTTTGGAGAGACTGACCGTAAGATTCAGACGGAATTTGTCGTAACGGCAAAAGACAAGGCCGGAAATGTCGGAACTTATTCTTCAAAACTGCTCAATTCGACTACTGAAAATCCAGATGGAAAGAATTTCGTGATTTATCAGGAGACAAACCGCCCGAAAATCACCCTCGGAAATGCGGATACGACTATCACAAAAGAAGATGGCATCGAAGAAGGAAAAAATCTCTTTGGAATTACGAACAATAACAGGCTTCAGATTGCTGTCTCGGATGATGATTCGATTGTAGATTATGAAATTTTTGTCTGGAAGCTCGGAACTGAAGAACCAAAAATTCCAAGCCGAAATGAAACACCCGGAAAAACTTCCGCCTCAATCAACTATGTTCTTCCGGAAGAGCCGGGGACTTACAACGTAAAGATTGTTGCAAGAGACTTTATTCGCAGCGAGACAAACGGCGACGAAAACAATCCGACTGGGATCAATGTCACAGGCCCGTTTGTAATTGGTGTCGATCCTGGTGCTCCGATTTTGCGGCTCTCTTCTCCTTCTGACGATTCATGGATTTCTGCCGGCACGGATATCGACATCTCTGGAACCGTGTCAAAGCAGGAAGGGGTAACTGTTTCTGGATATATTTACAGCAAGGACGGAGAAAATCAGGTTAAGGTCGCTGATGTCACTGGCATTTCCATTGAAGAAGTTGAAAATGAGGACAAGACCAAGACTTATTATGTCAAAGGAAAATTCAGGCTCCCCGCAGAGATTCAGGGAAAATACGTGCTTCATATCGAAGCGAAAGATATTTATAAACTGTCTTCTCATGTTGATATCGGTATCGGCGTTGATAAGACGGCACCTGTCTGGGTCGAGAATTACGAGAAGTCTCCGTTCAGGGTTAACAAAAAAGCGTATTCTTACACGGAAGGTGAGAGCAACCATACATGGTACAATGCGGAATCACTTTTGTTCTCCGGCGCATGGAAAGAGACTCAGGATGAAAGCGGAATCGAGTCCGTTTACTGGAAGGTAATTAAGCCTGGCGAAACTGACTCTGCTCCTTCTGCCCTTACTGACTTCCCGAATTCCTTTGTGACTAAGCGCGAGAAAGGAATCGACTACGAAACTTTCTCTCAGAACCTGGGTGAATTCATCGTCAAAAATGATGCTGACGGAAACGCTCAGGCGAACATCGTTTATCTGATGGCAGCTGATTTTGCGGGAAACCACAGTGAGGTGAAGAAATTTTACATCTATATTGATGCTGAGTCTCCTTCCTTTGAATCTCACAGAACAGGAACCCAGTATTCAAACAAAAAGCTTCCGATTGAAGTGACCGGCACCGCAACGGATGATGCCGCCGGAGTTGAATCGGTTGCGCTCACAATTTCCCTGGACAACAATACCGTTCCTCTTGAAATTTCAGAAGGCGTTACGGAAATCCAGGCAAGCCTCACAGACGCGAACGATGAACCTGACGTAAACAAGAAAAACTGGAAGGCGGAAATTCCTCAGGCTTTCCTTGCGAAACTCCAGGAAAAGCCTTATGCCGTAAGAGCCACGATCCGGGATAAGGCCGGAAACAAATCCGCCTCAACGATTTTCCGAATCGACGTCGATGACAAAGACCCGGAAGTAAAAAACATTTCTCTTTCAGATGAGTCCGACGAATACAATGTATACAGGACGACCGAAAATGAAGCCGAAGTGTTCTATGCCCATAACGGAGATAAATTTGCCTTGACCGGCTCGGTGCAGGACGCAAAGGCCGGAATCGAATCAATCAAGATTTATGCCGACTTGAATCCGACGGACGAAAATCCGGTTCCGATAAAGACCGAGACCTCGCTCCCGATTTACAACATTGACCTTTCTTCCTCAAAATATCCTAGGGAATCCGTCAAGCTGACACTCGTTGCCAAAGACCATGCCGGAAATGAGACGACCCAGGAACTTGCCGTAAAATTCGACAACCTTTCTCCAAAAGGAATCCATGCAATCGACAAGAACCGAAAGGACCTTTTCTTCCGAATCGGTGAGATTGCGAACGATGATATAACTCCTTCTGATTCTCGCTGGGTCGATGCTCTCGACAAGGACGTTGGCGGAAAATATTCCGAAGGAACTTATGGAAACGCAAGCACGGTCAAAATCCGCGGTGCATTCAGGGAAAATGGCAGCGGACTTTCGATGATTTACTACCGCCTTATTTCTGGGGAGCGAGAGAATGACGAAATCAGAGTTGAGGCGGACTCATTCTTCGCAGATTACAAGACTCGTGCCGACGGATATTTTGCCCCTCTTGCAAAAGAAAAATATGAGGAAAAGCGGGTGTTCTTCAGTCCGAACGCGAATGGAAAACTCACGAACGAAGATGATGATGAAGTTTCCTTCGATTCTGATAATCCTGATTACACTGACTTTGCGAAAGATTTCGGAAGTCTGGCCGATGGCGAAAAATCCTACGCGACCGTCATCACGAACTATTACAACGTAATCTCTGGTTTCTCTGTAGGAAAGAATTATCTCTTCCTCGTTGCAGTGGACAATGTCGGAAATGCAGTAATCGACGGAATCAAGCTGAAAGATTCTTCCCAGGAAAGCGGATATTTAATGCATCCAGACATTTCAATCAACGTGGACAATCAGGTTCCAACAGGAGGCCGCACAAAATCCGAAGGTGAGTCCGACATTATCTACACGAACAAAACTGCCGGTTCTAAAATCACAATCACAGGAATTGCGGAAGACCAAAACGCAGGACTCAGAAGCATCGTCATCAAGAATGGTGAGAAAGAAATCTCCATGAAAGATGGAGAATACGGAAAGATTGAGATTACTTCGCCCGTAAATTCAAAATCTGGTGACAAAAACTGGAGCTGGAAGGCCGAAATCAAGGCCGACAAATTCTTTGCTGATTCACCGGACGGCTCGACGTCACTTTCGGCAATCATAACTGATGATGCAGGCGTTGGTAACTCCCAAACGGTGAACCTCGCTACAGTCATAATTGACACGGGTGCTCCAGAAGTCAGCCTCGACACGCCAAAAGATGCTGAGCCTGCTACGGCGGACATAATTGAAATCAACGGAACAATTTCTCTTTCTGGAAGCGTAAAGGACGAAAATTCTTTGCCAGAAGACGAGATTGACGGAACTGGAAACCCGGTTAAGAGCAATACGATTAAGCGTATTCGTTACGCAAAATTTGACACACTGCCAGATTCTGCGCCGGCAAATGACAGCACTTTGTGGCAAGAACTTACGGGGCTTTCAATCAAGGGAAGCTACACGTTCACGGCAGCAGGCTTTAACACGACTTCTTATGATGACGAGAAATTTTATTACATTCAGGCTGTCGGCGAGGATCAGTCAGGAAACATCGGCTATTCTCCTGCCCAGCTTGTAAAAATTTCACAGGACACGGACCGTCCGAAAGTCAAAATCAATAACCTCAATCCGAACGGCTCATCTTACATCCTCAAATACGGAAGTAAGGCGCAGGTCACGGGAACAATCACCGATGATGACTCGACAAATTCTTCGACAATCAAAAAGCTCTTCATCACGGAAGACGAATATACAGGAAGCGGAGCAGAACCCGCAAATCTTGCGAACTCTACCGGTGACTTTACGTTCCAGCCATCAGACATAGAAGACGGAGTCAAAACTTTCTACATTTATATAGAAGACAACGAAGGTGGAAAATTCTACACGACTGCAACTGCGGCAACTGGTACTCCGAACATCGGAATTCCAAAGATTTATGTAAAGGGCGAGGCCGTCAGTGAAACCGTAAACAAAACGAAATTCACTTACAGCTCGGACGGAACGAACCCTGTCGTAAAACTTGGTGAAGGACTTCCTTACGCTAGCAAGGATTCTGCCGTTGCAAAAGACGGTAACGGAAATGATTTTGCCCTCACGACAAGCGAAAAACCAACATCAAACGCGACATTGAATGCAAGCTTCAAGGCGGGCGGACTTGAGAGAAAATTCGTAAAATTATATTTCACGGCAAATGATGCGAGCGGAATTGCAGGTATGACCGTCGAACTCAAAAACGAGGACGAGCATGTGGTTGCAAAGCTTGCAACGGCTTCAAAAATCGGCGACCTGGAGATGAACGGCTACCAAATCTGCAGAACTTTCGAGTCTTCTTCTTCCGGGGCTAGTGATGCCACATGGATTACGGACTTCATTGACCTCAGTGATGCCGGAACTGGTCAGCTTTCTGTCTCCGTGACACCGTATGACAATGCCGCGCTCTCTGGAAACGGTGCGTTCCAGATAAATGTTGACAATACGGCTCCATCAATCGTTATCCGTTCTCCGAATTCTGGCGATGAAGTTTCCGGCTCCGTCTCAATTTCAGGAACAGCAAGCGACACAGGTGTTGCCGGAACTACGAATATCCAGTGGATTGTTCCGACCGTAGATGAAGCGAACACATACAAGGCAAAAACTTCGGAAGCAGAAAAACTTACTTATCTTAAATCTCTCAGTTTGAAAGGCGGAATTTCTGCCCTTGCAAATGCGGCTTCTGTAACGGCATGGCAATTTGACTTTGACGGAACTAAGAATGATAAATTCGACGTTTATGACTCAGCAACTTACGCCGGAGCGAACATAACCAGCGACGGAGTTTACACGCTTCCTGTTTACTTCCTTGCGACGGACGACTTGGGCAACTGCTCTGCAAAAACAGATTTCGTTATCAAGCACAACCCTGATGCGGACAAGCCGAAACTCGAATTCACTTACCCGACCAAAAAAGACTACAACACTGCGAAAAATGAAAATTTTGCCGTCCTCGGCGGAACAATTCGCGCCACAGGCTCTGCGGAAATTCCGTCACGAACAACGACCGTTAATTCAATTTACTTCCAGATTGCGGACGAAAATGCCCTGTTCACAGGAACGGCTGCCGCTTCCGAAGAAGGAACTGATTCTTACAAGGCGAAAAACACATACGGCTACACAGTCGTAAGTGCCTATGATGTAATCAGGGAAATCACCGGAAATCAGTCGATAACTACAATCAGTGAAGACCACTTGAAAACATACGGATTCAAGTCAATTGAAGACGTTCAGGCCTGGTGGGGAATCAAAGCGAGCGGAACTGGCGCATGGAACATAAAACTCAACGAAAGGGGCGAACTCAACCCGATCCTCGGCACGAACAATATCACAATCCGAGCGTGCGGTGTAAACGCTGAGGGCAAATTTGGTGCATGGACAAGCGGTGACAACTTGATTGCAATCCATGTCGATAATACAGCCCCTGTAATCACTGCCGAAATCAACAAATATGGGGATGGAAGCTCTGCGATTTCGGGCGTTCCTTCGGATGCTCCTGCATCAAGCAAACTCTATGAATCGGACATGTACCTCAAAGGCTGCTGGACTCTCGTTGCGACATTGCTCGATGAGACAAGCGTTACGGGATATTCAGTCCTCAAAGATGCCGGTGTGATTGAAAAAGGAACTGGCTATTTCGTAAAGGAAGATGTTCACAATTCTGATAATTCAAAACACGGAGTAAGACTTTACATTCCGATTCCAAAGGACTCGAACACAGTCAAACTCACTGTCAACGCAAATGACGCCGAACACAGCGCATCTCAGGAATTTTCTTTCAATATTGACGAAATTGCCCCGACTCTGGACAGCCTTTCTGGAAACGGCACTTTATTCAGAAAAGCTGACGGCTCAACTGAGTTTACATCAATAGAAAATTCTGATTACAGGTTCACGATTGCCGGCTCTTCTACGGATGAAGGTTCGGGCGTGGAAAACATCGTGTTCTACTACATGCGAAAGAACGGACCGACAGGAACAATCTCAAAAGATGTCGTCATGGATTCGATGACTGATACAGGAACGGATGATTCCAAAGTCGAGATGTCAAATCTTGAGACACTGGAATTCACTCAGGGCGCGGAAAAATTCTATCTGTATGCAAAAAAATACACTGGAAGTGCCACAACTGAAAAATTCACGGTAAGTGGAACTTATGATTCCCACGTCAGAGTCGGCGGACTCGTTCAGATTGACGGCGTTCTCAGAAGAATCACTGCAATCAGCACAACCGAAGTTACATTCACACCTTCTCTGGCTGCGGAAAAATCCAGCGTGGACGCATATTTCCCGATTGCACAGGTAATTGACAACAGCGCGACAGAAAAAGTTTCAAGCTACTCAGGACGAAACTTTACGTTTGAAAAAGGTGATGACGGTGACGGAATGCCAGAATCATTCTCAAAAACAGGAAAAACCTGGACTTGGGATGCGACAATTCACTCGGACAATATGCCGGACGGCCCTGTAAGTCTTGTAATCCTTGCGTTCGACAAAGCCGGAAACATTGCTGGCCAGACAATCAACACAAAGATTACGAATAATGCGCCTAGAATCGCAAAACTCTACCTCGCAACCGACTTGAACGACAACAATAAATTTGAGACAAACGAATTTGAAGAATACAGCATTATCGGAAAAGAAGGCTTGGCACAGGCAACTTATACAATTGATTTTGCAAATTTCGGAACTGAATATGGAGCTGGCGTGTTCACCGCAAAGAACAAACTGGCCGTCGTTCCGGAAATTGTTGGCGGAAACAAATCAATCAAGCTCGTAGCAAAGAAAGATGCCACAGCCGCAACAGCCGAACCAGGAAGTGGTGCTAATCTCATAGCTTCAATCGCGAGCAAAAAAGCGACCGGTACATCCGCAACAGGTTGGACAAAAGCCCAGGGAACGCAGGCTTATGAAATCACTGCGGATAAATTCATGGCAAGCGCAAAAAACAACAGCTTCTACGCTTACGTTCTTGAAAACAGCGTGCTTACCGGAATCGCGGAATTTGATACGAACGCCACAAGTGCTGCAGGCCGGGCAAAAAATGAAGAAGCCGATGGCACAGACAAAAATTTCTCATTCACTTTCTGGGATGAAACCGAAGAAGCAACTCCTGGAACAGATTCTCAGAAAGCCGTTGTCCTTGTCAAAGGATTCTCGTTCGACCTTACAGACGGAACCAGCCCGACAGTAGTAGTGAACCCATTCTACTGGCAGAACATCAATTCAAATTCTATTTACGGTTCTTCCGGGGCAGAAAAAGTGGGCGATTTGAAAGGCCACATCGAGCTTGAAAACGACATCAAAAACATTACGGCCATTACAAGTGCTCTTGGCGTAGACCCAAAAATTTCGGGCAAAGTCACATTCACTGGAACCGCTTACGACGAACATTCACTTGGAACACTCAAATTCACGTTCAGCAACGGAACAGAAAAGCCGTTCGAGAATATCCCGATGGCAACATACGACAAAGATGCATCCGTATGGAAAATCTACGGCGATAATAACAACAAGTCGATTGACACAGACGGCTACGAAGTCACAGTTTCTTCAATTGAAAGCGACTCAAACGGCGTGTTCGGGGATAAAGTCTATTTCGGCCAGAAAGGACATAAAATTTTCTGGACATTGAGCATCAACACCGAAAAACTGACCTCAATAGCCGCAGAAAACATGAAACTCACCGTCCTCGCAACTGACCTTGCCAGCAACGAAACAAAATTGAGCGAAACCGTAAATGAAACAACAGTCTCAAAAATCGTAGCTCCAGTTGTAACAGAAGATTACATTCCAGCCTCACAAACCGGCACAAGAACCGTAACCGACGGAACAACAAACTACCCAGAATATCAGGTAGATGTCGTGCCGTATGTCACCGGGGTGGAGACAAAACTCTCTTCATTAAAGAACAATAATCCTAGTGTTTACAATCGTTCTGCACAAGGTCACTATCCAGTTTCAAGCAGTGAGACAATAAAAGTGACTGGATTTAACCTGGCGGGTGGAACTGTAAAATTTGCATCAGATTCAACTTCGGAAACTGATTATACAGTGGCTTACAATTCAGCAGGCTTCTCAATTCCTGAAAAAGCAAAATCTGGTGTTGTAAGTATTTCTGTCAACGGCGTGGAATCTCTAAATAATAAAAACTATAAAGATAGCCGTGGTGCATACACAGGCACAGTTGATTTAACAGCTTATCCAACTGGAGATAAGTCAGTTTATACAAAGTATTACTACAACCGTCAACCAAATGGTGATAATAATAATTTGCTTACGGATGATGTTGTGCTTGATATTTGGGAATTCAAGGATGTAGCTCAGTCTCAGCAATCAGGATATATTACGGAACCAATTATGAAGATAAATCCGAAAAACGAAATGATTGATTTTGCTTTTAATAATGGTCCAGCTCATTTCAGTATGTCTTCTGGGGTTAGAACAGGATGGACAAGTGCGGCGACAGCAACCCCTGTTTCATTCCAATCTTGGGTTGGTAATTATGCACGATTTACAAGTTGTGGATTTACGATTGACGAAAATGGTAATACACATGGTATAACTGTCGGCCTTGATACAAATCCTAAAGATAAACATGCTGGACGTATGCAGTATTTTACTGGAATCAAGGGACGGGCGAATTTGAATTCAGAAGGAAACTATGATGGAGGAAAAAATACAACTCGTATTGAATCTATTGGCGCACCTAAAGGAACTTACGATGGAAATGTATACTCTGATATTGTAATTCTTGAGGATAGATTTTCTTCTCCGACGCTTACAACAACCGTACATGATGATAAAGTGTATGTATATCTTGCATACTATGATGATTTAAATGGACAAATTCGTTTTAGATATGGAGCTGATGTTAAAAAAACTGATTCTCACCAGACTTTTGGACAATTTGTCGATCATGATGGAAAAGGCTTGTTTGATGCCGGAACATCCGAGTATAGCATTATTGCAGATAATACGATGGGAGAAAAATCTGGACCTTATGTTTCAATTGATGCGATAAAAGGTGCGACCAGTACAGATGATGTAGTCGTTGCCACTTGGTATGATGCTTCTTCTGTAAAGTGGTATTACAGTTACAAGAAGAATCCTTGCAATGATAATGATATGGGGGCAGGTTCCACAGACGGTTATTGGCATTCGCCGATATTATTGGCATCAAATGCAGGTGAAAACTGCCAGATTGCAGTAGATGCAAAAGGAGGTATACATATTGCATCTTATGAAACTGCAAACGCAGATTTGCTTTATGCTTATCTTTCAAGTTATGACGATTCAACTCCGCAAGTGGTAACAGTTGATTCTTATGCATTTACAGGAACTAATATAAGGCTCGATGTTGCAATTTCTGACGATGGAAATTATGTAGTTCCATATATTGGTTATTATATGAGTTCTAGCCAGAAGCCTAAAATGGCATATCTGAAAAATATTATTTCAGCCTCATCTATTGCTGCAACAAGGGAAGCCGTAATCATACCTGCTGGTGTCGATTCTTTGGAAGTAAATACCAGCAAATGGGAAGCTTCACTTATTCCAACTACAAGTAGGTATGCAGACAATTATAATTATAGCTATGTAAATGTCGGTGTATGGAAAGATGAGAATGGAAAAATAAAAGCTCCAGCGGCTGGAAATTCCTCGGATAAAACTTCAAGTTATGAGAACATTGCTGTTGCTGATACAATTGCAGGTTGTGATGTTGGCTACGTCTACGGCAACGGCACAGCAAATCCAGTTTTAGGTTATGCAACACGTGTTGGTACGCGAGGACATATCGAAACCGCCCAGATGAAATAACCCCCAGTCTTGAAAAACAAACCGCTCCGAAAAAGCAAACAATTGCCTTTCGGAGCGGAACTGTTACAAAAACTAAAATTTACGGAAAAGCAGTTAGTTTGTCACGTTCTCCAATTCCGCGGCAAGCTCTTTTTTGAGGGCAAGCACTTGCTCCAAAGGAAGCGATGTCCACTTTGTAATTTGTTCGGGAGAAACATTGTCTAATAACATATTCTTCGCATTTGCGATAGAGGCTTCTATGCGACCATCATTTCGGAGAGTCTCGTCATAAGATTCCTGATCGAACTCTGTGTAAATGTCATCCAAAATCTTCATGCGCTTCTCCCGGAAAAATCCTTTCAGGAAGTCACCTTTGATTGCGAAGTCAACTGCTTCGTTAACCGCGCTGTCAAAGCTCATCCCTTGTGAAAGGTTTTCCTTCACTTGATTTATCTATCCGCCAATTTCCTTTCAAATTGACGGATAGATTTTGTGTTAATTTGTGACAGCAACCGTCTTGTGCGAAAGTTCTTCTTTAAGAGCAATTACTTGCTCCAGCGGGAGAGAGACAGCTTGAGAAATTTGGTCTAGTGAACCAAGATTCATCCGAAGTAAATTCTTCGCATTTGCGATGGCATTTTCTCGCGCACCGATTTGGATTCCTTCTATGCGACCATCGTTTCGGAGTGTCTCGTCATAAGATTCCTGATCGAACTCTGTATAAATGTCATCCAAAATCTTCATGCGCTTCTCCCGGAAAAATCCTTCCAGGAAGTCGCCTCTGATAGCGAAGTCAACGGCCTCGTTAACTGCGCTGTCAAATGTCATCCCTTGCGAAAGATTTTCCTTCACTTGATTTACAAACTCACAATAATAATACAACGGCTCACAGTTTTTTGAAAGACTTTCGTTGTGATTTTTATTTATATTTATCACTGTCGCCGTCCATTCAAAATCTGTAGCAAATGTTTTACTGTCATTTGGAGCCTGTTCATCCTTAATGAAAGCATCCGAGAGTCTGTATGTGACTAAATCCGCCTGCTCAGTATCGCCGTTGTAGAACACGATAAATTGCGGGGCTGGAATTTTCACGAGCACGCTTCCGTAGAGATTTTTCTTGTGTTTTTCGATGTACTGCTGATACAGCTGAGAGAAATACAGCAAGCCCCGGAGCGGCATGTTCGGATTCACCGTGCTCTGATGCTCGTACAAGCACATTTGTGAGTGAATAAGGAACGACAAATCATTTTTCATCGAGACATAAATCACATCTTCAAGCGTGGTGATTTCCAAGTCTTCAATGTTAGTGTGATTCTTCCCGCTGAGCGCATTGTACAAGGACAAAAGCCATCTTTTACTTCGTTCATCTTTGCCGCCAAAAATAGTGCGGAACAAGGTGTCTTTGTAAGTACGCTTTGGTTCTCGTTTGCGCATTTTTCTGAACTGATTTTTCTTTTTGTTTCGAATTCGCTTTTTCATGAATTCCTCCAGACAAATAAAATTTGAGAAAGAGCAGAAAACTTAGCGCGGCCGTCACAAAGTCTTCTTCAAGTTCCCATACCTATTTATTTCCAAAAAAATTCGATTTTCGGCAATGTAAATGTAAAAAAGTCAGAATTTTACAAAAAAAATCGGTGCAAGGATGCAGCGGCACAGGAAAGCGAGAAGTTTGCAGGGGCAAAATTCTCGTCAGGAATCCAGAAATCCATGGATGGATTTCTGGTTCCATGTTTTCGGCAATGCAAATTCAAATTTGTCAGAAAAATCCAAAAAAAAATCGTCACATCGAGCACTATCGTTGTTGTGCTCGTTTGGATGTGGCGGCACAGGAAAGCGAGAATTTTGCTGAGCAAAATTCTCGTCAGGAATCCAAAAATCCAGGGATGGATTTTCGGTTCCTAAAACTGAGAAAATCTTTGTGTTCGAAAAATTTCGCCCAGCCGTGGAGCAGTGGCGTTAGCCAGCCACTGGACTGAGCGTAGCGAGGGAAGCGGCCGAGGGTGACCGAGCTGCGGAAGGGCGCAAGCAAGTTGATTTGCGCCATTAAAAATTTAGTTTTTGATTCTTGCTGCGATTTCTGCGGCGATGGCTGTTTTTTGCTGTTTTGTTAAGTATGCTTCGTTGCTCAGGCCTGGAAGAGGAACTGTGGTGGCGGCTATCCAGTAGCGTGCGTCATCAGATTGTTTGTCTGGAGTGCGGCATTGTGCGAGAACTGGTGCAAGACCTGTTGCTCGGCTAAGCGACTCCTGGTATTCCGGGGTTACGAGTGCTGCAAGAAGCGCCTCGCTTTTCGGTGATTTTAGCATTGGAACGGCATAGTAAGTTTTGCCTGTGAAAATCCTTGAATTTGCGCCATGCTCCGAAGGAAAGTAAATCGATGTGTAGCGGGAGATTGTTTTTTGTGCGCAAGCCCGGTGATTTTCAAGTGACATGAACAAAACGCTTGAAAGTCGGCTTGAGGCGAATGCTTCGACATCGTTCTGCTGGAGCGAGAATGTTCCCGGGTGGATGAAGCCAAATTTGTACCATGATTTGAGCTGTTTGACGCTGGTGGCGAGAGGTGAATCCGGCTCGTCACACAATTTGATTGCGGCTCGCACAGGATTGTCCGTTGCCTGGATAATTTTTGCGGCTGCATTGTAAGATTCTGTGCCGTCGATTGATTCTGCCATTGCTCCCATGAGGTCGAGAAGCAAATCCGGGTTGCCGCCCGCGAAAATCATCGGTGATTCCTTCTTGCGTTTTTGCTCGCGCATGAATTTTTCGACATCGTTCCATGTGTTTATGTATTTTGTGTTAGAATTCTGGAATTCTGCGAGATCGATATCTACTTCAAAATGACTTGAAAGAATTGGAAGTGCCGCGATTTTACCGTCATTGAGTTTGATTCCTGCGCGCATTGAAGATGTCATGCCCGAAGTTAAATCTCCTGAAAGTGCGGCCTTGCCCGAAGCTTTGTCAACGGCAGTTTCGACCGGGTAGCCTGAGCCTGTGATGATAATGTTTGGCTTTTTGGTGAGAGGAATTTGCTCTTTGAGAGATTTGTCGGCATTGTACTCGATATATACAGGTTGGAGTTCTTGCGCAGCGGCAGCCTTGTTCAGGATTTCGGTGATGCCCTGACGCTGTTTTTCTTCTATTTTATAGAACGCGATTGTGAAATTTTTTGAAGGCTTGAAGAGGATTATTGCGCCAACAACCAGCACCAATACAGCGGCTGATGCGACACCAATCAATATTTTTTTATTTTTTGGACTGATAGATTTCTGTGACTTTTTAGATTTTTTTTCAGTTTTCATTCTTCTATTATTAAACAAAAAATCTTAGAATTCAAGCCATGAATATGTGAATTCGTGTCTCAAAAATTCCGATAGTTTAGATATGCGCATTTTATTTTCTATTTTTCTTTTATTTTCATTAAGTTCTTGTATGGCCACTGCTAAGGCTGTTGACAACTCGATTTATAAACTGCCCGAAACTTCTTATGAATCCAAGACCGATTCACCGTCAACAGGATTCATTCTTGCAGGAAGTGAAAGCGGATTGTATAAGATAAACGCGAATAAGACCGCAATCCCTCTCTGGCAGGGCGGAAAAGTTTCAAAAATTGTACGCGCCGATGATAAAAAATCTGGAAAAACCCGATGGTACCTTCTTTCGACCGAAGGAATTCTTTCTTCCGATGATTTGGAATCGTTTGAATTCCGGAATGAAGGCCTTCCATTCCTTACGATAAAACAGTGGGACGGAACGAACACGACTTTCCTGAAGCAGCCTGCTCAGCTCAAAGATTTGTCCGTTCATCCGACAAATCCTGAAATTCTCGTCACAGCAACAAAAGATGACGTTTACATTACTTACGACGGAGGACTCAGCTGGAAGTCTCTCGGCTCCACATCTGCCTCAACTTCTGGAATCAAAGCCGTCGCCGTCTGTGACATGAACCGGCCGAACACTGGAAAGGCAGCTGTCACAAATGCTGACGGAACTGTGACTCCAGCCGAAGCTCCTCAGACAGATCTTGTTGTATTCATGGCGCATACTATCTTCGGATTCTCATATTGCAAGCCTCTGGCAAAAAAAATCTCATGGAAAGACTGCAACGGTGGTTTTGAGAATATGAAGACTCAGACTTACCCGGATGAAATCGCCGACATTTTGCCGGTAGTTTTCTCCGACGAAAACGGTTTCCCAATCACAGAAGTTTTTGTCTCTCAGTCTTACCTTCCGCGAATCTACCGCTTTGACTGGAAAAAGGACAGGGGCGAGCTTCTTTTTGCTGGAAACGAGCCTTTGGAAACAATTGATTCTCTTTTTTGGGACGGAACGCGTCTTTTGTACACAAAAACTGGCGAAGTGGCTGCCTATAATCCGGCTACAAAAGCTACAGATTCACTTCCGGCTGAATATGACAAATGGAAATCTTGCTTCAACGCGCTCGGAAAATCGGACACTCTTTACACTGCATGGATTCCTTCAAATGACGAAAAAAAGAGCGGAATCACTTTGAGCGAACTCTGGCTTTTGTATCCAAACGACGTGAACAACAAATACGCTTCAAAAGCACTTGACCGCAAGGCCGTTTACGTTCAGGCTCACAAACTGATGACCGAAAAAGGAATCGCCCAGTACAAAAAAATCATCAGCGACAACAAACTTGACGCAATGGTCATCGACATGAAGGACGACTACGGCGGAATCCGTTTTGACCCGAAAGATCCGCTGATTCAGAAAAAAGGCTACATCAGCCGCTACAAAATCGATCTGGACACTTTTGTTCCTGCAATGAAAGAGCAGGGAATTTACCTCGTTGCCCGAATCGTAACTTTCAAGGACAAAAATCTTGCCGGCTACGACAAAAAACAGTACGCGGTCTGGGACAAATCCCTTAACCGCCCGTGGATGGGAATTCAGGGCTGGGAAAAGGTGAAAGACGAGGAAGGAAATGAAACCGGCGAGACAAAAACTCTCTATTATGATGAGGCCTGGGTCGACCCGTATTCACCGGAAGTCTGGGAATACAACGTGCATATTGCGCAGGAACTGATTGCCCGCGGCTTCGATGAGATTCAGTTTGACTATATCCGATTCCCGACCGACGGAAAAAACATGTCCAACGCAAAATTCCGCTGGCGAAGTGAAGGCATGGACAAGGAAAGCGCATTGGTTTCCTTCCTCCGGTATGCCCGCGCAAACATTGACGCACCAATCGGAATCGATATTTACGGCGCGAACGGCTGGTACCGCTCAGGAACCCGCACAGGTCAGGACGTTGAGCTTCTGGCAGAATACGTTGATGTTGTCTGCCCGATGTTCTATCCGAGCCATTTCGAGCAGTCTTTCTTGAATTATGCACCTGCAAGCGAGCGGCCTTACCGAGTCTACTACTACGGAACTTACCGAAACACCGTAATCGGCCGAAACAAGCTGATTATCCGCCCGTGGGTTCAGGCGTTCTATCTCAACGTAAGCTACGACCGTGCCTGGTACAACAAAAATTACGTGACCCAGCAGGTTTATGGAGTTCGTGACAGCGTGAACCGTGGCTACATGTACTGGAACGGAATGTGCCGCTACGACGACATTTCCCCGGACGTGGGCGATACAAAATATCCGGGACCTTCTTATGAAGCCGATGCAAAATACAAAAAACCGGCTCTCAGCGGAGGTTCAAAGGCTGACGAGCTTTTGATGAATGACGGCCAGACCCGCACAACAAAAACAAGTGACACAGCCGCCTGGGATTCAATTCGTGCGCAGGAGGAGCGTGACAAACAAAAAGAAAATGCCGGATTCCCCAAGCTGAGTGATGTCAAAAAACTCTGGCAGGCGTACTCAGAGAGTTGAAAACGGAAAGTGGAAAATGAAAAGCTGGAGGCTACCTGCTTCGCAGGTCGGGCTTTGCGTGGTTCCGCTACCGCTTCATTGCCTGACGGCAACGCTTCGCGCCACTCCAATCCCTAGCCCGGAAATAGAAACTGACTATGACGAACTTAAAATATACACCTGAAGAACCGATTGCCGCGATTGCGACTGCCCTTGCTCCAAGCGCGCTTGGAATCGTCCGTTGTTCAGGAAAAAACAGCATCGAACTTCTCTCAAAAATCTTCTCGCGCCCCAAAGCATTGCTAGAAGCACAGGGGAATACAATTGTCTATGGCTGGATTCAGAAAGCTGAAAACGGAAAACGGAAAACGGAAAGTTTTGAATCTGGTACCAATGTGAATGAATCGTGCGAATCAGACACAGATACGCTTTCCACTTTCCACTTTCCACTTTCCACTCGAATCGATGAAGTTCTGGTTTCAGTTTTCCGTGCACCAAAGTCTTTTACCGGCGAGGACATGGTTGAAATTTCCTGCCACGGTGGTGTCCATGTCGTGCAGACTGTCTATAATCTTCTATTAAATAGTGGTTTTCGGGCGGCGGAGAAGGGTGAATTCACATTCCGTGCTTACATCAACGGCAAGGCGGATTTGACTAAGGCCGAGGCTGTCCGTGAGATTATCGACTCAAAAACAGATGCAAGTCAGAGCAGGGCGGCAGGCCGACTGGCTGGAAATCTTTACGAGACGATTGATGGCGTTAAAAAGCATATCGTTGACACACTTGCGGCGATTGAAGTTGAAATTGAATATCCCGAGGACGAAGAGACGATTGCAGATTCCTTTGATTCCACCGAACTCAAAAAAGCCGAAAGCATTCTGGAAGAACTTGCATCATCCTGGAAAAGCGAGAAAATTTATCAGGACGGAGCCAGGGTCGTTCTTTGCGGCCGAACGAATGCCGGAAAATCTTCTCTCTTCAATGCTCTTCTCAAAGAAGACCGGGCTATTGTCAGCGACATCGAAGGAACAACACGGGATTTTATCGAAAGCTGGATTGATTTTGCAGGAATTCCGGCGCGTCTTTTTGACACGGCTGGCCTGCGAGAAACGAGCGATGTAATTGAGGCTGTGGGAGTTGAGCGAACCCGGGACCTGAGCGAAGAAGCTGACTTGATTTTATACCTTGTTGACTCAAAATCAGGCCTCAACGACGAGGACAAGGCTTTTATCGAAGAGCATATAAACGGACCGGCTACGTCATCGATCCCTATAATTCTCGTCTGGAACAAATGTGATTTGGCAGAAAAATCTGAATCTCCGTTTGCTATACCACAAGTTCGAATTTCTGCAAAAAAAGGAATCGGGCTTGGAGAACTTAGCGAGTCTGTCCGTTCTGCTCTTTCTGTCAGCGGAACTTCCGAGCGGAACAGCACAGGTCTTGGATCTGAACGGCAGAAAATTTCGGTAGAAAAGGCTTTGGAGAGCGTTCGCCATGCGCTTGCACTTTCCGAAGATTATGCTTTGGACGCGGTTGTTCAGGATTTGGAGGATTCCTTGGACGCGCTTGGAGAAGTCACTGGTGACGTCACCCCTGATGATGTTCTTGGTTCAATTTTTTCTCACTTCTGTGTCGGAAAATAAATTGAATCTCCAAAATATCTAAAAAAAATATTAAAATTTAAAAATAGAGGGTAGCAGACAAATGACTTTAAAACATAAGTTGCGAAATCAGATTTTGTTTGCTAAAATAAAGGTATCTGTACAAAGAGGATGATTGTTGTGGCTATTATCAAAAAATACCGAAAATTATTGACGGTTCTTGCTGGTGCAATTTGTATTTTCTCAGTGTATGCTCAATCAACAGATGATGTTGGTGCCGTCTATAAAAAGATAGATATGGCAATCGCTGCAAAATCTGCTGATTCGATTTCCAAAATTCTCTCAGAGAACAAATCGTCCGGCGATTATCAGTTAATCGAGAATTACACTCTCAAAAAGACAAGGCAGCTTATCATCACCGATAACCTGGAGCTTGCACGTCAGACATCTTTGGCCGTAATTGACAACAATATCGAAAATTTCGATGCGGTTGAGCTTTATTCTTATATAGACAAAGCTATTTTAAATCAGCAGGCCGCCAATCAGGCTGCTGAAAACCGCAAACGTCTTGAAGAAGAGCGAATTGCAGCGCGCAATGCAAAATCCAAACAAAAAATCGAAAATCGAGGCAATTATCAGGTTGTCAGCACGGCTTCTGGTCATGAAGTTTATGTCAATGAGCAGCAGGCTTCATTCTCTTCTCTCTTGTGGACCGTCAAGCTTGGTCTTGCGGATTTCATTTATCAGAAGGGGGCCGAACCTGATTATTCAAGCCTCAAATATGGTCTTGCAGTCGCTGCAAATGTTTTCAGGCCTTCAGAACGTATTATTCTTGGTTGTGATTTCTTTGCAGACGCTCATATTGTCACGCTCATGAGTTCTGGTGGCAATGCTGAGGCAAAGGCCGCCGCCCCAAAAACACAAATCGACAGTGAGAATCCTCAGGAATTCTTCATGTCGGCTCGTATTGTTCCGGAGATTGCTTTTGCTGATTTCAGCAAAAACTTGTTCCTCCGTGCGGGAGTGGCAGCTCATATTCTTGCATCAAATGACAAGGCGATTACAGGTTCTGCAAGCACGTTCTTCACACCTGTTGTTGGTGTCGCACTTGATAACGTTCATTTGGGCGAGGCTCAGATCAGGGCTTTCTATGATTATGATGTTGGCTCTGTTTTCAATGATGAAATTAATATGGCTATGGAATTTGGTGGCTCAATTCTGCTCCCAATGGCTGTTAATGATAAAACAAAGTTCGGTCTGGAACTTGGCGTTCAGGACTTGCTTCTCATGAAGAATGCGGCCGAGGACGGAAGCCATGGAAGTGGAATGGAAAACCGCGTAAAATTCACATTTGCAATTGGAGTAGGAAATGTTACAAAATAAAATGGCTCTTAAAAAATCTTTGCTGGGTGTCCTTCTCTGCATTTTTGCGGCTGGACTTATTTTTGCTCAGGCTGCTGGTGCTACTTCCAGCTCATCATCGGACCTGACAAAACGCTTTCTTCAAAAAGCTGATGACCAGTATTCGGCAATGCAGTATGAAGATGCTTTTAAGACTATAAATGCAGCTCTCAAACTCTCCGAAAAAGATGAGATTCCTGGCAACGTTTATCTTCTTGCAACTCAGATTTACACAAAGTTGCTTGAAAAAATGACCAAAACAAAGGACTACACTTATTACAACGATGTCATCATGAACTTGCAGACGTACCCAAAGATTAATGATGACCCAAAGATTCAAAAGTTTATCCGCATGGTTCAGCAGCAGCAGGCTGATGCAAAAGATGCAGCACGTGATGCCAAAAACCGCGAGATGATGCAGGATATTTCTGCCAAACAGCAGGCTCAGCAGCAGGAGATGGTTGAAAACCTCACTGCAAGCACACAGGAAAGCAACAAAAAAATGCTTGAGACTTTCTCTGACAAAATGAATGAAAGCACAGAGAGCATCGTTTCAAGAATGAATGAGTCAAACTCAACATTGATTCAGGGCGTCACAGACACAATGACAACCACACTTGACACAATGGACAAACGTTCTAACAAAACAATTTGGATTATTGCCATTGGCGCGGGTGTCATCTTCGTCATCGTGTTTATTCTTGTGTTCCTTGGAATCCGAGCTTCAGCCCGCTCTTCTGCAATTCAAGCTGAGCAGCTTGATTCAACTCTCAAACTCATCGCCGGAATGCAGCAGACAAACAACCAGCTTCTTCTTGGTGGCGTCACTGATTTTGGCGGCATGGGATTAAAATCTGCCGGAAGTTCCCGCTGGGGCGTTGATGCTCTTCCTGCTCCGGAAATGACAGAAGATGAAAAGGCCGAGCTCAAACAGCTTGTTATTGATTGTGAAAAACTTGGTTCTGAAATTGATGCGGTTACAAAACGTAAGAACAATTCTAAGAATGTCAGCGAGCTTGTTTATAAACTTGCAATGAAGCTTGGTCTTAATCAGAATTCTTCTATGATTTACTTCGCGGCTTCAATGGTTTATGATGCCGGTTTCCTTGCAATCCCAGAAGAACTTCTTGAAGCAGAGAGCTTGACTGATGAACAGCGCCTGCAGCTTCGTGAGCATGTCAATAAGTTTGAGCAGTATCTTGGCTTTGTTCCTCGCAAATATTGGGAAATTTTTGAAGAGGCCGCATTGTATCATCATGAGAACACTGATGGTTCTGGATACAAAGGCCTTATGGGGGCTGATATTCCTCAGATTGCACGGCTCATTCACGTTGCAGAAAGTTACAACTCGCTTATCAGCCGCCGAAACTATAAACAGATTATGGATAAAGAAACTGCAATTCAGGAACTCGAATCGAAGCCAAATCTTTATGACATTGATGTAGTCAAAGTTTTGGATGCGATTGTTTAGTTCAAAAATGGAGTCAGATATATAAAAGTTGTTGCCCATGCTTCTGCACTGTTGCCGGCGTGGGTATCTTTTTTTTAAACAAATTTGTATAATACTTGCTACTATTGTTATTTGAGGTGAATTTATGTGTGGAATTGTTGGATATGTTGGTTCAAAACAGGCAACACCTGTCCTTATCAACGGACTCAAAAAACTTGAATATCGTGGATATGACTCTGCCGGTGTTGCGGTTATGTCAGAAGATGCCGATGAAATCCTTGTGCGCAAATCAAAGGGTGCGCTTAAATTTCTTGAAGAAAAAATTGCTGACGAAGTAATCAAAGGTTCAGTCGGAATCGGACACACACGTTGGGCAACTCACGGTGAGCCAAGTGACCTAAATTCTCATCCGCACACAAATGCCTCTGGAACAATCGCTGTCGTTCACAACGGAATCATCGAAAACTATGCCAAGCTCAAGGCGTGGCTCCAGGATCAGGGCGTTGTTTTCAAAAGCCAGACCGACACAGAAGTTATTGCCCATCTTATCAATTATTTTTATGAGAAAACTGGTGAAATCTTCAAGGCTGTCCTGGAAACTTTGCATCGCCTCGAAGGAAGCTATGCTCTCGGCGTTCTCTGCACAAAATATCCTGACCGCCTGATTGCAGCCCGTAAGGAAAGTCCCCTCATCGTAGGTCTGGGCAAAGGTGAAAATTTCATCGCATCTGACGTTCCTGCTGTTCTTGAATACACACGCGACGTTTACTATCTCAATCAGAACGAGCTTGCTGTCCTTTACAACGACCATGTTGATTTGTTTGACTCAGATGGAAATAAAGTCGTTCGCGAGCCGTCTCATGTTGAATGGGATATGGCCAGTGCCGAAAAGGGCGGATACGCTCACTTCATGCTCAAAGAAATCCACGAGCAGCCAAAAGCTCTCACAGACACTCTCCGACCGCGCCTTGTTTTTGAAGATGAAAAGCCGGTTGACATCAAATTTGACGAAATCAGCTTTGGTGAAGACTGGAAAAATGCCGGTCGCATCGTAATCACGGCTTGTGGTACGGCCTATCATGCTGGTGTTGTCGGAAAATACGCTTTCGAAAAGTTCGCCCGCATTCCGGTAGCCGTTGACGTTGCTTCTGAGTTCCGCTATCGAAATCCTATTCTCAACAAGAATGATATTTTCATAGTTATCTCACAGTCTGGCGAAACTGCCGACACGCTGGCTGCCCTTCGCCTTGCAAAACAGGCCGGAGCAAAAGTCATCGCAATCACAAACTGTGTCGGATCAACTGTAAGCCGTGAGGCCGATGAAGTAATTTACACTTGGGCTGGCCCTGAAATCGCCGTAGCTTCCACAAAAGCATACACCACTCAGCTCATGTGCCTTTATCTCCTGGCAATCAAGCTTGGAAAAGAGCGCGGAACCATTTCAGATTCAGAATACAAAAACTTGCTTTCGGAGATTTCTCAGATTCCGACAAAAGCTCAGGAAATCATTGACAATCAGAGCGAAATCCAGAAATTCGCAAGCCAGCAGTTCAATAAATCAAAAATTTTCTATATTGGACGTCTGTTCGATTCAGCTTCTTCCCTTGAAAGCGCGCTCAAACTCAAAGAAGTCAGTTACATGCATTGTGAGGCATTTGCCGCTGGTGAGCTTAAACATGGCCCGATTGCACTGGTTGACCCGGATACACTCGTTGTTGCAATCGCCACTGAACCTGAACTTTACGAAAAGCTTGCTTCAAATATCGTTGAGGTTAAGAGCCGTGGAGCCGTCACAATGGCAATCACACTCGACAAAAAAGGTACCTTCAACAATTGCTGCAACTCAGTAATCACAATCCCGGATTCTGACCCGGCGCTCGCTTCAATGCTTTCGATTATTCCGGCTCAGCTTTTCGCATATTATTGTTCAATCTTGCGTGGCAATGACCCGGACAAACCTCGAAATCTTGCAAAGAGCGTAACGGTGGAGTAAAATTTAGACGCAGATGCACGCGGATAGACGCGGATACAGCCTATGTGTAGTCCTGTGCGGAAGTCTGTCGTAAAAATACGATAGATTTTCGTAATTTAAAAGAAAAAATCTGCGTTAATCTGCGCTTATCCGCGTCAAAATTAAACTTGGAGTAAATATGAGAATTCTTTGCCTTGGCGACAGCATAATGCAGTATAACGACTTCTCGACTTTTCCGCAGACCGGTTGGGTGCAGGAATTAACACGATTTTTTCCTTTGAGCACTCGATGGCTCAATTTCGCTCGAAACGGCCGGAGCACAAAATCTTTCATCGATGAAGGCCGTTTTGTACGCGTTATGGCCGAGGCAGAGGAAGGGGACTTTGCTTTAATTCAGTTTGGTCACAATGACGAAAAAGATGATCCCTTGCGCCACACAAGCCCTGAGAAAGGCGGTTCATTCCGCAAAAATCTAACATATTTTGTGCGCGAACTGAAAGGGAAGGGCGTTCTCCCGGTTTTACTCACACCGATGGCTCGAAGAATGTTTGATGGCAGCAATGTAAAAGACAGTCACGGAGAATATTCATCGGCTATTATCGAAACTGCCGCTGAGGAAAATGTTCCATGCATCGACATGAACAAACTTACGCTGGAATTCCTTTCTCAAATTGGAGAAGAAGCCAGCCTGCGTTTTTACATGAACTTTGATGCAAATCTTTTTGACAATTTTCCGGAAGGCCGGAGCGACAACAGCCATCTTCGTCCGGAAGGTGCAAATGCTTTCTCGAAAATCGCCGCAGCGCAAATAAAAAAGATCTCCGAAAATTTCCCAGAATACGCTCTTCTTTCCAATGCCTGCATGTGCGGCACAGAAAATCCATTCCTTGAAGTTGAGTCTGAGAACGGTGAAATTGATGATGAATACACCGTGTTTCAAAAATAAGCGGTAAAATTGAAGTGTTTCTGACTAGAAACTTGAGCTGGAGTTTTGTAACTTAAAATCTTTCTTGGAAGATTGTTTATCCAGCCTGCTATAAATCACCGTCATCTTGACCAACACAGCCATTATCTGATATAATTTATTCCACTTGGGCCATTAGCTCAGCGGTTAGAGCAGAGGACTCATAATCCTTTGGTCCTTGGTTCAAATCTACGGACTAATGATTTTTAGCACTTCGGGATAGGTGTTAAATCTATATAATACAAGCATTTACAAAATTGTCTGACCTTCAGAGGTTTTGAAATGTCAACCAAATATCAACTGGTTGATATAAAACTTTTGGAGGCACAAATGGACTCAAATTATCACATCTTTAAGAAACCTGTTAAATCTAAAAACAAAACCATTCATCGCTGGTATTACTATTTCATCGAGCCTGTAACTGGTAAAAAGGTTCAGAAGGTTTGCAGGGGCTGTAAAACTCAGGCAGAGGCATACGCTTTTGTTTCTTCACTTCCGCCTGTGTTCGTAGAAGAAAAAACAACAATAGCAAAGATAGCAGAATGGATGTATATTCCAGGAAGCCCACATCTCGAACGGCAAAAGAAACTTGGAAAAGTCTTCACGCCTGAAACTCTTAAAATCAAAAGATTTGCACTGAATATTATAGTCGAAGAGTTTGGTCATTTAGAACTTCATGAACTGACAATTCCAATGGTCATTGATTTTCTGATGAGTGATAAGAAACATTCCGGCAGCTGGAAAAATGGATTCTTAACAGTTGTTGGTGAACTTTACGCAGAAGCTCCGTTTCATAATCTTCCCTACATTCCAGTCCCTCAGTTCCCTAAGTTCAGGCGTAACAGCAAGAAGAAAGACATTTTTACAGTCGATGAATTGAACACACTTTTTGATGAAAAACTCTGGATTGATTACAGTAACAGGCGTTATTCAAAGCACCCGCAGTTTGATGAGGGACACAAAGCAATTTATCTGCTTTTTCTGTGTTGTGTAAAATGCGGACTCCGTATTGGTGAAGGAATTGGAACGCGGGTAAATCAGTTTCTTTTTGATGAAAAGGTATTTGTTGTTGATGGATTTTGGCGTTCAAATCAGCTGGTGCGAACAACTTTTAATAAATGCGGTTCCGACGATGATAAAAAGATCCGCGTTGCTCCACTTCCCGATGATTTTGCACAAATGATGAAGAAATATATTCAGGATAATAATTTAGGTCCTGATGACTATGTATTTCAGCGTTATGGTAAACCAATCCGTAAATGGCTTGCTGAAGAATGGTTCCGAAATATTCTTCCTGCCTCTGGAATTAATGTTGGAGACCGAATTCTCACTCCACACTCTTTGCGTTACACCTATATTACCCGAATGCGTCGTGAAGTTGCCGGAGAAACAGTCCAGAAGATTGCTGGTCATACATCATTAAATATGACTGATTATTATACACGGGCCGCAATTCCTGAGATGGTAGAAGCTGTAAAGTCCGCTAATGGAGCGGCCAACAGGTTGTTTGAGTAATCTGGTATAGAAAAAGAGGTAAAAATGAACGATAATGTATATATGACAACAGAAAGATTGGATTCAATTAGGAAAATTGGAGAAACAGTATCAGTAGAGTTTAAACGATGCGGTGGAAACATTGAGCATGATGTTTATGAAACTGTCTGCTCATTTTCGAATCGTTTCGGTGGAGATATTTTCTTAGGAATCCTTGATGATGGAACTGTAAATGGTGTTCCTGAAAAAGCAGCTCCCGACATGGTAAAGAACTTTATAAGTGTTCTTGCAAATCCTTCTTTATTTTCTCCAACTCTCTGTATTGATGCAGAAATTATGGGGTATGAAGGAAAAACTATTATTCACATATATGTTCCAGTTTCTGGTGAAGTTGTCAGCTACAAAAATGTAATTTACAACCGGACAAATGATTCTGATGTAAAAGTAACCTCTACAACTGATATAGCCCAAATGTATATTAGGAAGCAGGAAATTTTTACTGAAAGAAAAGTCTTTCCTTATGTCAAACTTGAAGATATACGGATTGATTTGCTACCACTTGTAAGAACAATGGCAAAAAATAATTCTGCTGGAAGTCATCCGTGGGAAAAATTAAGTGATGAGGAACTTTTAAAAAGTGCCGGCCTGTATACAGTAGACCGACTGACGGGTGAAAAAGGTTTTAATCTTGCAGCCGTAATGTTACTTGGAAAAGATGAAGTTATTCATGATGTTGCCCCGACCTATTCAACAGATGCCTTGCTAAGAAAAGTGAATGTAGACCGATATGATGACAGGCTTATTGTTGAAACAAATCTGATTGAAAGTTACGATCGTCTTTTTGAATTTGCAACAAAACATCTCTTAGATAAGTTTTATTTGGAAGATGGGAAAGTACGTATTTCTCTCAGAAATATTCTTGCCCGTGAAATGATTGTGAATACGCTCATGCACCGGGAATTTTCAAGCGGCTATCAGGCAAAGTTCATCATCGAAAGAGACAAAATGTATGTAGAAAACGCAAATCGAGCAAGAAAAGATGGACTTATAACTCCGGAAAACTTAGAACCTTATGCAAAAAATCCATTGATTGCATCTTTTTTTAGAAACATAGGATATTCAGATAAACTCGGCTCTGGCGTAAGGAAACTGTTTAATTATTCACACAAATATTCTGGTGGAAATCCAGAATTTTCAGAAGGAGATGTCTTTAGAATTACAGTTCCGCTGAATGATGATTTTTCTTGGGATGCAGGCAATATTCCTAACGCTAAGGAAATATCCCCAGTTAATATCCCTAGCTCCAATGAAATATCCCCAGCTAATATCCCTAGCTCTAATGAAATATCCCCAGCATTAAGAAATAAAATTGCTGCTTTAGGAAAACGACAAAACAAAGAAATTGTAAAAAGTTTGATAATTGAATTATGTAAAGAATCACCTAAGACAAAGAAACAATTAGCGGAAATATTCCAAAGAGATGAAGAATATATGAAAAAATTTTATTTGTCAAAAATGGTTGGTGAAGAATTAGAACTTACAATTCCGAATAATCCTACCGACCCGAATCAGGCATATAAGGCAAGATAATGTTACAAAAAGTTTTATAAATAATGGCTTGTTGGTAATTCAACAAGCCATTGTCATTTATTTGTTTTTCATTTCTTTTTCACGTTTTAGCTGGCGGAGCTCAAGTTTTGAAGTTATATAGTTGTCTATGAACTTCTGATCTTCTTCTTCAAGACAGTCGTAACCTTTTAGAAGACCTTCATATTGTTTTGCAAGACCAAATAGCCAGCCATAAGTTTTTATATCGTCCTCATGATGATATTCGTCTTTTGTAAGAAGCCATTGAAGAGGTACTTTTAACTTTGATGCAATATTTTGCAAAGTTGTCTCTGGAATATCAGTCTGATAATTGCTCCAGTTAATCAGAGTTTCATAATCAATAATGTCTTTTAAATATTTTTCATGTTGCGCTTGAAAATCATAATCGAAGTCATTTGTTGTTTGGCGTAAGACTATTTCAATTCGATATAAAATACTTTTTCTGCTACAAGGATTTTCATAAGTATTTTGTTCGTTAGCATTATCGAATAATTCACCATAAACAAGCCAATCTAAGGAAACATTCATAAATGCAGCGATTTTGGCTATCAATTCTACATTCGGTAAAATATTCTTAGATTTCCAAGTTGCAATTGTTGAATTTGGAATATCAACAAGAGAACAAAACTGGCGTCGACTTATTTTCTTTGAGCGCAAATAATCATCTAATATTTCAACTAATTCAACACCATTTCTCATAATTTTATTGACAACCAAAAGAGAATATATTATATTACTACTGTTCGTTATAACGAACAGTAAATAAACACACTGCTTGTTATAACGATAATAATTACTAATCAAAAACCTGTTAGGTCAGTGATTTGTAATGCTTGTAAAAACATTTTATCACAAAATGCTGTTTTTTTGAATATCCCGTCAAAGAAATAGCGAAGGAGTTGCTAATGCAAAACAATTTTGATTTGGAGTTGAAACAGATTCAGCTTCAAAATGAAAAACTTTTTCGGGAGCTTTCGGCTATCACTAAGATGCTTGAAAATCCATCAGAAAAAGTTTCATTCGAAAAGGAGTTCTACACAATTGAAGATTGTGCAGGGCTTAAAGGCGGAGCTGCACTTAACACTTATAAGTGCAACCGTTTCTTGCTTCCAGGTTGTGGAAATCCAAAGTATTCAGTTTTCATTGCCGGCCGCTTAGCTTTCCCTCGCGATGAAGTTATGAAATGGCTTAAAATCAGCGATGCAGACTACATCGATTATGCCAAAGAGTGCGGAGTAACCGTTGTACCTGAAAAGTACATTCGTCTTGCACAAAAGGCACGACAAAAAGAGGGGGTTGCAGTATGACCTCAGAAATAAAAATGCGACTGAGCGGCAACTCAATCGCATGGGCAGGCAGTTTTGTAAAACATACTAAAACATACCATGATTCTACTTATAACAGAAAAACCGATTTATTGCTAGTTCATAAGTTTTGTCGTGGTAACAGGAGGACTTGTGAGCGAAACATACTTTGTTAAGCAGCATCGAAAAGAAAACTTCACAATTCTGGATAACACTTGTATTCGTGATAATCAGCTTTCATGGAAATCTAAGGGACTTCATACTTACTTAATGAGTCTTCCTGAAGATTGGAAAATCTGCTTATCAGATTTGATTAAACGGTCTCTTGATGGACGAGATTCAGTGACTTCGGCTATCAGAGAACTGGAATCCAGAGGCTATATACAGAGAGATGTTCAGCGAACAGAAAAAGGGTGTTTCAAGAATTTTTGTTATATGGTTTTTGAAAGTCCAAGAGAACAAAGCGCAGAAAAATGTGAACAGCCATTTACGGTTTATCCGAAAACGGATAATCCGATTTCGGATAAACCGTATTCGGAAAATCCGCTACTACTAACTACTAATAAACTAAATACTGATAAACAAAGAACTGAACTAACTAACTCAGACTGTAAGTCTGAAACAGAACAGTCAGTTAGTGAGTCAGTTTTTGTAAATATCATAAAAGGTTTATTTGATGGTGAGTACCCCTTCGATAAGAACTTTGAAGCAGCTGTCTTTAAGCATCTAGCTGATGCTGGCATTAAAGAAACAAATCTTGAAGCTTTTTTGAAATATGTTTTTGAGCGGACAAAACTCGGAAACGTTCAGAAATCTTTTGAAGGTTTGTACAGGAAACTTGCCCTTGCCAATTCCATTGTACGGGATTTCAGGAATTCATCATTCCTTAAGAAAGATGAAGAACCAAAGAAGGCTGAAATAAAAATCAGATATGTTGATTGTCCTATCTGTTCTACCCGCTTTAAGGAATTTGATTTCACCTGCCCGACATGTGGAGTTTCGCTGAGAGAAATCGAGGACCGGACTCAGGTTAATTTCATCATTAAGAAAAAAGTTTATGAGATGAACGAATCTGAAAAGCAAAGATATGAAACTGCCTACGAAGAGCGGATGGATCAGATTAAACAGAAAACTGGAAGACCATTCCTGACAGAAGAAGAAAGAGTCCAGTTCTGGAGAGAATACGGACTTTTAGACTAATACTAATAGGAGACTTTATGACTTTTAATACAATTACTAATTCAATCAAAAATAAGATTGAAAATATTCAGAAAGCAGGCCAGAAGAAAAATCTTAAAATCAAAGACATTACTTTGATTCCTGAATTTGAAAAACTTCTGGCAATGGATGATTCTGTCGTAAATGCTATGACAGAATCTATGAAAACCGAAGGATTTAAGCCAGGACACGAACTGCACATCTGGGCACATGATGGAAAGTTCATCCTGATTGACGGACACACCCGCCGCCACTGTGCAATTAAGGCAGGACTTACTGCTGTTCCCTGTATCATTCATCATTTCGATACACTTGAAGAAGCAAAGAAGTTTGCAATCCGTGAGCAAACAGACCGCAGGAACCTTTCGGGTGAAGCACTTCTTCAGGCCGTAGCCAATTTCAATTTTGAGAAAGGCAAAGGCAATGCCGGAGATGAAAAAGGAAAAGCCAGTGAAATCATCGGTAAGCAGCTTGGAGTTTCTTCGAAAACTGTTGAAAAAGCCCGCGTTGTTCTTAAAGAGGCAACTGAAGAACAGAAGGAAGCAATCCGCAAGGAAGAGCTTTCTGTAAATCAGGTCTACAATCAGATTCGGGGAAAGGCATCTTCTGAAAAGCCGGAAAGTAATCAACCAAAACTTTCTGCAAAGGAAAAAGCCTTTATCGATGGAATCCGTTATGCGATTGCTCAAAACAATTCCGGCATCTGCTTAAAAGATTTGTATCATCAGACAATGGATAATTTTGATTATTCAAAATTGTCAGCTAGTTTGAAGGACGTAGATTTTGAAAAACTTTTTGAAGAACCGAAAACACCTTCTGTACCAGAGGAGGCCTAGCCTATGGAAGAACAGAAGAAGTATGGCATCTTTAGAATTGAAAAGATAAAGCTTTGTGACGGTGGCGAAGCAATGGGAAGATTAAAACACGCGTTCCGTGAATTCAAAAATGATTCTTTTGATCCTGAGCTCACGGAAAAGAATCTTTCCTTTCAATATAGTTCTGCAAAGGATGTTATGAAGGCTTACAAAGAACGGGTTCAGTCCATTACCACAGAAAAATATAAGCCGCCTAAAAATTCTGTTGGCCTTTATGAATGCATCGTTACATCTACCGCTGGAGCAATTCCAGAAGAACGTGAATATGAGTTCTTTGAAAAGACATATCAGCAGTTGTGCAGGACCTTCGGAGAGAAAAATGTTCTGGCAGGAACATCCCATAAAGATGAGACAACAATTCATACCCACTGGTTCATTACACCGATTTTCAACACTACAAGCGTTCTTCGCAGAACTCGTGAAGAAAAGAAAAACGGAACCTGCAGGACAATCACCCAGCCGCAGCTTAACGCAACACACTGGACCGGAAGCCCTGCACTGATGAGCGAACTTCAGGACACAATGTGGGAAGGAATCTTCAAGGACTTTGGACTTGAGCGCGGAGAAATCGATTTGACTTCGGACCGCACAAAGAAAAAGAAGAATGTCCGTTCTGATATTCGAAAACGCGATCTTGCACTTTCGAAAAAAGAAAAGTCTTTGGAACGAATTGCGGAAAATCAAAAGAAAGAAGGTGAACGGCTTGAAGAACAGAGAGTTTCCCAGAATCAGCGGGATGATGATTTTCTTGATAAAAAGAGGGCTTTTCAAAATGAGAAGGCTGAATTTGAACAGGAAAAGGAAGGTGCAAGTCAGAAGGCTGTAGAGCAATACGATGAGTATATGAAATCTGAAAAGTTTCAGAATGCTGACTTTCCACAGCTTCCTACTCCAGAATCCAAGGAAGGAGTCTGGAGTTATCATCTGAGAATCAGACCTGTCTTTGATGCAATTGTTTCTAAGGCTAAACAGTTTTTTGAGCAGATAAAATCACTCAAAAAAAGTCATCAGGAAGAAATCCAGAAACTCAAAGATGAACATCAGGCTGATTTGGAAAAAGTAAAAGCCAATGCAGAATCTGAAAAACAGACTGCTGTAAAAACCGAAGTCGAAAAGGCCGTTATTGCTAAAGCGGCTGAAAAGGATGAAACCATCAATTCCTTGAAAGAGGAAATTCAGAAGGAAAAGACTGAAAAGGAAAAATGGTACACCATGCTTTTCAGAAGGTTCACAATCAAAATCGACGGAAAGCCTGTTGAAGTGAACAAGGGCCTGACGGATGCTTACATCGAAAAAAGCGGTCAGCTGGAAGAATGGGAAAACCGAAACGGAGATGATCTTATATCGCTTGGGACTAGTTACAAGAAGTATCGGGTTCATAACTGGAAGGACTACCAGAGGGAAAAGGCCCGCCCGCGAAGTCTTGACTATGACATGAGCCGTTAAGTATCATACCTGCTGAAGAGGTTCTGCAATCGTTGCTGACTCTTCGGCAGGTATTTTTGTTAGCGAAAGGTTTCGCTTTCTGAAAATCAGCCGTTTTTTGAAGAAACCCCCAGTGTTTGTCGCTGTAAGCGATATGTACGGTTCTATCAAACCGTAACTCACTACGGGATGATAGCAAGCCATCCCCCCTCCATTCGCCACAGGGGCAAAAAAGCCCCTTTTGGATTACCCCGCAGGAAAGGCAGCCTTTCCCGCACCCTATCCCTGAAAATCTTAAAAGCGAAAAGTTTCCCTTTCCCCGCTTTACGATTTTCAACAGCCCGTTTCACTCTGCTGTACCTCCGAGCACCGCCCAGCCGTTGCATCCCTGCCAACATTCTGTTGGATTGACCAGACGTTTCACTTCTGGACTTTGCCCAACGTTTCGCCGTTGGAACACGACCAAGCTGGGCTTGGATTCCTTGCCTTCATCTGTAAAAATGGTGAGTGATGTGCTATAATATAAAAATCAAGTTACATAAAGGACACCACACATGGCAAAGTCAAAATCGTCTAAATCATCATCTGCAACCATAGGCTTTGAACAGCAGATTTGGGATGCAGCCTGCGAACTTTGGGGACACATTCCCGCTGCAGATTACCGAAAAATATTTACAGGACTTATCTTCTTAAAATACATTTCAACCGCCTTCGAAAAGAAATATAACGAACTCGTAGAAGAAGGCGATGGTTTCGAAGATGAACCTGATGCATATCTTGCTGATAACATCTTCTTTGTTCCGCCGGAAGCCCGCTGGTCAGAAATTGCAAAGGCAGCCCATACACCGGAAATCGGCACAATCTTAGACAAAGCCATGATTGCCATAGAAGCTGACAACAAAAGCCTCAAAGGAGTCCTTCCAAAAAACTACGCCAACCCCGAGCTGGACAAACGCGTTCTTGGTAACGTAGTAGACGTATTCACCAACATGGACATGAGCGACACCGAAGCAAGCAAAGACCTCTTGGGCCGCACCTACGAATACTGCATCGCCCAGTTTGCATCCTACGAAGGAGTAAAAGGCGGCGAGTTCTACACACCGGCCAGCGTAGTAAAAACAATCGTAAATATCTTAAAGCCGTCAGAAGGAAAACGCGTTTACGACCCATGCTGCGGTTCGGGCGGAATGTTCGTTCAGTCAGTAAAATTCATTCAGGAGCACGCAGGAAACAGAAGCAACATCTCGGTCTTTGGACAGGAAGCCAACGCCGACACCTGGAAAATGGCCAAAATGAACATGGCAATCCGCGGAATCGACGCAAACTTTGGCGACCATCCCGAAGATACCTTTTTCAACGACCTTCATTCCACGCAGAAGTTCGACTTCATCATGGCAAATCCGCCCTTCAACTTAAGCAACTGGGGTCAGGACAAATTGCAGAACGACCCTCGCTGGGCATACGGCCTTCCACCCGCAGGCAACGCAAACTACGCCTGGATAGAACACATGATTTACCACCTGGCTCCTAACGGAAAAATTGGTCTTGTTCTCGCTAATGGAGCTCTTTCAACACAAACTGGTGGTGAAGGAGAAATCCGCCGAAGGATAATCGAAGCAGATTTAGTAGAAGGAATTGTCGCTATGCCAACCCAGCTTTTCTATAGCGTAACAATTCCAGTAACCTTGTGGTTCATCACTCGCAATAAAAAACAGACTGGCAGAACCTTATTCATAGACGCCCGCAACATGGGCCACATGGTAGACCGCAAGCACCGCGATTTTTCTGAAGAAGATATTACAAAACTTGCAGACACTTTTACCGCTTTCCAAAATGGAACTCTTGAAGATGTAAAAGGCTTCTGCTCAGTTGCCACCACAAACCAAATCGCCGCCCAGGACTACATCCTCACCCCCGGCCGCTATGTTGGCATAGAAAAGGGGCCTGTGGATGACGAACCCTTCGCCGATAAAATGACCCGCCTCACCACCGAACTTGGCGGAATGTTCGCAAAAAGCCATGAACTTGAAGAACAAATAAAAAAGAATCTTGGTGCAATTGGATTTGAGATTTAGGATTTAATATGACTGAATGGAAAGAATGTACATTATCTGATATTGGAACAATTATTGGTGGAGCTACACCATCTACAAAAGATTCTTCTAATTATGAAAATGGAACAATTGCATGGATTACTCCTAAGGATTTATCGACTCACAGCGGACGTTTTATTTCTCATGGAGAACGAAAAATCACAGACAAAGGTTTAAAAAGCTGTTCAGCTCAAATAATGCCTGCGCATACAATTCTTTTTACTTCTCGTGCACCTATTGGTTACATTGCAATTGCTCAAAATGAAGTCTGTACAAATCAGGGATTTAAAAGTGTTGTTCCAAATAAAGATACAGATTTTATGTTTTTGTATTATCTTTTGAAATTTAACAAAAATAATATTGAGAATCTTGGTAGTGGCACTACTTTCAAAGAAGTATCAGGTTCTACTATGCAGAAAGTCCCTGTAAAAGTTCCACCTCTTCCTATTCAAAAAAAAATAGCAGCCGTACTCTCATCCCTCGACGACAAAATCGAATTGAATAATAAGATAAACGATAATTTAGCTGCTTAAAGTTGAACCGAATCTATATCTAATTCACCTGACATGAGTTTTGGAAGCAAAGAATCACGTAATTCTGAAAGTTTCTGATTTTCAATTTCTATATATTTCATTTCTTTGAAAATTGGCTCAATAATAGCTGTGTATTTCTGACAGTTTTGTGTATCAGGAATAATTATTGGAAGTGATTTTATTGTCCCTAAACTAAGATTGGCTTGAACAGCTTGTTGGATTCGCTTTGTATAATAATCGATATGCCAATTCCCTATAAAGAAACTGTATAAATAATATGGCGAAATAATACTAGGATTTGCCCGAATGATTCCAACTGCTTGATTGGTATTTGCAGGCGTTAATTGTTTATCGATTATGGCAAAACGACCTAATGTTCCAGCAATTGTAAATAATATATCATTTGGTTCGATGATAGAACGTTTAAGCATGAGATTTGTTTCTTCATCAATATGGGAAATCTTTTGCAAATCAAATATATGATTTTCTAGAATAGATTCTCCTTTTATAAAATTGATTCCAGAATCTGTAAATTTCTTTCCTAGAGTTGTTGGCGTTGTACCTTTTGTAACTACAGAACATAATTTTTCCAAAGGTATTTCTTTCCACGTATCAGGCATTTCACCGCCAAACGGCTCAAAATCCAAAAACCAACTCTTGAAGATAGCTTGTACTTGCTGCTCTAAATTATCGTTTATACGATTATTTAGCTCAATTTTATCATCAAGAGAAGATAATACGGTAATAATTTTCTTTTGAACCTCAAGATTTGGAATGTCGAATACTAATCTATTAAGAGTTTCTGTTCTCAAACTTGGAATAGTTGTACCCTCGTTATAATTCATAAAATTAACAAGAGACAATTTATAAAAAAGAAATTTTGGGAAAACAATATTTTCATTTATTTCTGTGTAAAAAAGTGTATCTACAGTCCAAAAAGGTCTATCTGTAAATTTGACTTTATTAATAGTTCCCTTTCTACCGATTAAAACAGAAGGTTTTTCATAAAGAGGTTTTGTGGCATACCCCATAAGTCCACCTGTACCATAAATAGGAATTGTTCCTTCAGGAGATTCAACAGCCTTCTGGTTTTTGCCATATTTGATTGTTGCTAATTCATCAAATCTATATTCAGTACAATCATACATTTCTTAATTCTCCGAGTTCTATTACCCTATGATCAATATAACATAATTCAGAGAAAAATACGACCTACAGATTATCTTGATATCACGAATTTCGACGTCGAATTAACCAATGAATTTTTTATGAGCAAGTTTTACATTTGATTGTTTAACCATTGCATATTGAAGAGTTGTGTCTATTCGTTGATGTCCTAAAAGACATTGGAGTTGTTCTATTGGCATTCCTTTATCAATTGCCATTGTAGCAAGAGTTCTTCTAAATTTATGCGGGTGTACTTTGTGAATATTAAGATTCTTCCCAAGTTTTCTTAATCGAGATTCTATACCTCCGATTGTAATTCGTTCATAAGATTTACGAAGTGAAACAAAAAGGGCTTCATTTTCATCTGTCCTCGATGTCAAATATTGCTGCAAATGAAGTTTTGTACGCGCATCAAAATATACAATTCGTTCCTTGTTACCTTTTCCTAAGACTTTGCATTCTCTTTCTGTAAAATTAATATCAGATTTATTCAAAAGAACCATTTCACCAATACGCATTCCTGTTGAAGCAAGCATATCTATCATTGCCAAGTCACGGATTGTTGGACTATTATCGCGCAATGTTTCAAGTTCTTCATCTGTATATGTTTCTTTAATGACTTTATCTGTTTTAACTTTATGGATTCGCCTAATAGGACTTTTGAAAATATAACCCTCATCTTCAAGCCAAGAAAAGAAGCTGGACAAGATTCGTCTGATATTGTCGATGGTTACGCGGCTGGAATTATGCTTTTCTTGATACTCTGTCAAATATAGCCGTAGATCATCTGTCGTAAGCTGTTTCAGATTCTTATTGATTTGAGAAAGAGTTACACTAATTGTGTTTTCATAATAATTAAGAGTCTTTTCGGAACAGCCTTCAATACGTTTTGCTGAGATGAAAGAAGCTGTTAGTGTTTCATTTTCATTGTCTACAATATTTACATAAGGCTTATTCATAGCTGTAATCTCGATTTCTGTAAGCTTTGTTTCTAAAACATGCTGCAAATGTTCTAACTGTGAATTATCCAGATAAGGGAGCATTGACTGGATAATGTCTGCGACAAATTGTTTTTTCATGGTTATCCTCCATGAAATTTTCGGAATAAGTAGTATTAGAAAGATAAACGATAATTTAGCTGTTTAAAACTGGACAGAATCTACATCTAGTTCGCCGGACATCAATTTTGGAAGTAATGTGTCACGTATATCTGCAAGTTTTTTGTTTGCTTGTTGATTTGCAAGCATTTGTTCAAATAATGGCAGAACAATATTATTAAAATTAGAATAAACTTCTTTTGTTGCAATATTTATTTCAGATTCTTTTATCGCAGATGACGATAAATTTACTTGTACACCACTGTTTGCTCTGCTTCTCAGATCCATCAAAAAATCATGTTCATTTGTTAATAAATACAGATATGGATAGTCAATATTTAATTCTTTTTTTGCTCGTAATAAACCAACTCGTTGATTTACGATATATTTATCATCTACAGGCATTATTGCTGTATTTCCTAAGATAGCAACATTACCCTTCATATCTGTCATTGCCATTAAGATATCGCCTTTTTTTAGAATATAATTCTTTAGATTTTTGCATTTTGATAAAGGATACCAGCTTTTTGTTCCATCTGAATTAAAGCCACCACCTTTTTTTATATGTCCTTGTTTAAATACATCTAGGCATTCCTCTGCGGGTTCATTCAATAATTCTTTGCTAGAAAATGCGTATCCATTGTAATAGTCTGCTATGTCTGCTAATGTACCTACTTTCCACCTATCTGGCATTTCTCCGCCAAACGGCTCAAAATCTACAAACCAGCTCTTGAAAATTGTCTGTGCTTGCTGCTCTAAATTATCGTTTATCTTAGTAAAGTTTTCTTTACCATATATTTTTTACATAACACATGGTAATATCATCTTATAAGTTCATGGTTGTAAAATGGTAAAAAAACTTTCTGAAATTAAAAAAAAGTATCAAAAGCTTATTTCTGTAGAGAATTTAACTCTTGCATGGGACAGAATAAATGCAAGCACTAATAATCTATCATATAAAAATTATTACCGAACCATATTCTGGTATTACGAATACGATTTAGAAACAAATCTATCTACTTTATCAAAAAAACTGGCTAACAACTCTTACAAGCCATCAAAAGGTCTGAAAATATATAAGCCAAAAGAGTCGGGATTACAAAGACCTTTTACTCTTCTAGAAATAGAAGATCTTATCGTATATCAAGCAATCGCGAATATAGTTATACCTGCGTTAGCTAAAAAACGACAAAAGCTGGAAAACAACTTTGTTTTTAGCAATATATTTAATAGCGATGTAGAAGATAATATTTTTCTATTCAAAAATTGGAAATCAGGATACAAAAATTATAAACGAAAAATATCTGCTAATTACTTATCTGGTTTAACGTTTACGGCACATTTTGATTTAGCCGCATATTATGACACAATAGATCAGAACTCCTTACTGTCAGATATTTTTAAGGACACACAAAATGAAATAGGAAATCTATTATTTGAATGTTTACAAGAATGGAATAACAAAACAGAATCTGATAGCAAAAAAATTTCACATGGTATTCCACAAGGACCATTAAGCTCTAGTATTTTTGGAGAACTTTTTTTATTATCCATCGACGATTATCTTGTAGACAATAATATTTCCTATTCAAGATATGTAGATGACATTGTAATACAAGGAAGAACTATAGATGAAGTTCAACGTGCTGTTATTTTACTGGATATAAAATGTAAAGAAAAAGGCCTTGTTCCTCAGTCTAGTAAATTTAAAATTTATGAAGCAAGATCCGTTGAAGAAGCTATTGGAAAAAATCCAAGCCTTTCTACAGAAGAAAAAAAAGATATTTTTACGGATGAAAAAAAGGTACTTGAACTTTTTTTATTTTCTTTTGAGAAGGACACGTACGACAGTTCAGTAATTCGGTATATACTAAAGGTTTTCAAGGATTCTGATATTCTTTTTGATAAAGTTTTTGAAGAATTTTCTAAACACTATGAATTTGCAGAAGAATTCTGCATATATTTAAATCGCTTAATTAATAAGCAAACATCATCTAAGCTTTTATTGTTTGTAATAAGTTTTCTTAATCGTACTATTCCATATGATTTTGTTGAAAGCGAAATTTGGATTTTGCTTTCAAATCTTTCAGAATATGAAAATATTAAACCATTTGCACGACTTGCAATTACAAGATTGCAAAATCAACCTTCAGATATCATAAGATATGGAATTTACACATATCTTTCTAAACTTGATGATAATAGATTCATCGGATTTTTATCACATGAAACCAGTAAGATATTATTGAGTCTTCAAATTCAAAATATATCAACTTCGATAACCAATAATATCCTTTTTACTGACCTATTAAGATTCTATTCTAAACGAAACTCCACTACATTAAAAACTCTTATCTCAAGACATTTGTATTTTATGTTTCAATATAGCGAGATTTCCGATAAAGATTATAATAAATTTATTGCATTGCTTCCAAAATTAAACGAAAAAGAACTTGAAACAATAAACTACTATATAGGTAACGATTTCGGTATTGATTCAAATATTGATTGGAAAAGTTTCTTTGGAAAAAGTTTTGAACATGCATCTACAATTTTCTATCATGCTCATTTAGCTGGTAAGCGACATAAATCCGAATGGTTAAATGCAATTGATTCATTTAATGACTTACTAATAAGAACATTTATTTCTAATTTAAATAGCTGGAATCCAAATCAGAAAACACCGCCTTTAATTATCAAAGATAAAAAAAAGAATGACAAAGCTCAGGATTACGGTTGTCTCATCGATAGAGGAACTCCGTTAGCAAAAACATATCCCTTATTGATAAATAGTGCCTTAGATATTCATAATAGACGATGTAAGAATCCTTTATCGCATGCAATGGATGAAAAAACTTTTATATTTACAACTTTCGTGACTAGAACAGAATTTTACGAATATCTTGGAAAAGAAAAAATAGTTCTCTCACAGGTAGTACAAATTATTAAGCATTATATTTCATAGCAATCCATATCTTTTTTGTTAATCTCGTGGTAAAATTATTTATTAATGTACCTTACATAAGGAAGATCAAAGATGTCGGATTACAACGAAGAAGCCTATGAGAATGCGTTAGTTGAATTATTCCAGAATATGGGATGGGAACATGTATATGGACCGGACATTGACCGCGACTGGCATTCTCCTCTTTATGATTCTGTTTTTGAAGATTCTATCTGCAGACTGAACCCAAAGGCGGCCCCTGCTGCAATTGATGAGGCACTTCTTAAACTCCGACATTTTGAAAATGCTGAACTTAAGAAGAAAAATGCTGTTTTTATGGAATACCTGCAGAATGGTATTGAAGTAAGTTATCATCAAAATGGCGAAACTAAATCTGATATCATCTACATTGCTGATTTCAATAATCCATCGAATAATTCTTTTATCGTTGCAAATCAATGGACATTTATAGAAAACTCAAATAAGCGGCCTGATATCCTTCTGTTTTTGAATGGACTTCCTGTTTGCCTTTTTGAATTAAAATCTCCAAGCCGTGAGCAAACTGATGCTAGTGAAGCTTATACACAGATTCGCAATTATATGCAGGAAATTCCTTCCATGTTCATTTACAACTGTATTTGCGTTATGAGCGACCAGCTTACAAGCAAGGCGGGAACTATTACAAGTGGCGAAGACCGCTTTATGGAATGGAAGACAAAAGACGGCAACTTAGAATCCAAATCCTTTGCTGATTTTACTACTTTCTTTGAAGGCATTTTCCAGAAAGACCGACTGCTGGATATCATCAAAAACTTTATCTGCTTTAATAATGATGGCATCAATTCCTATAAGATTCTTGCGGGCTATCATCAGTATTTTGCAGTTCGTAAGGCTGTTGAACGCACGAAGATTGCAGTAACTGGAGACGGAAAGATTGGTGTATTCTGGCATACTCAGGGATCCGGTAAATCGCTCAGTATGGTTTTCTATGCTCACCTTTTGCAGCAGACAATAGATTCTCCGACAATCGTTGTTATTACAGACCGCAATGATTTGGACAATCAGCTTTATGGTCAGTTCTGTAATTGTAAAGATTTCTTACGACAGGAACCTGTACAGGCAGAAAGCCGGGAGCATTTGAAACAGTTGCTTGAGGGACGAAAGGCAAACGGAATTATCTTTACGACAATGCAGAAGTTCGAAGAAAGTGATGAACCTCTCAGTGACAGAAAGAATATCATCGTAATGGCGGATGAAGCACACCGCGGCCAGTACGGACTTACAGAGAAAATCAAAACAAGTCGTGATGAACAAGGAAACCTGATTGCTCACAGAACAATCGGAACCGCCCGTATAATCCGCGACAGTCTTCCTAATGCAAGTTATATTGGATTTACAGGAACTCCAATCTCTCGTGAAGACCGCAGTACAATCGAAGTATTTGGTGATTACATTGATGTTTATGATATGACTCAGGCTGTTGAAGATGGAGCAACCCGCCCTGTTTATTACGAAAGCCGTGTTATTAAACTCAAACTTGATGACAAAGTTCTTGCCCAGATTGATGCCGAATATTCTGCTTTAGCTAACAATGCAGATGAAGAAGTAATCGAAAAAAGTAAGCACGAACTTGGCAAGATGGAAGAAATCCTTGGCCACGAAAAGACTATCAACTCTCTTGTTGATGATATTCTTAATCACTACGAAAATGAACGCCAGTATCTTTATACCGGTAAAGCAATGATTGTTGCTTATAACCGCTCAATTGCAATGAAGATATTTAATCGCATTCTGGAATTGAGACCTAATTGGGCTGGCACTACTTCGCAAGTAACTGTTGGTTCAAAACAGATTACTGTTCCTGGTGATGATGCCCGCATTGCTGTTGTAATGACAGAAAGCAATAAAGATCCGGAAGAATGGCGAGCAATCATTGGAAATAAAACTCACAAGCAGGAACTTGCAACCCGCTTCAAAGATAATAACAGCCCGCTTAAAATTGCTATCGTTGTTGATATGTGGCTTACAGGATTTGATGTTCCTTCTCTTGCAACAATGTATGTTTATAAACCAATGGAAAGCTACAACCTTATGCAGGCAATAGCCCGAGTAAACCGTGTCTTCAAAGATAAGGAAGGTGGACTTGTTGTAGACTACGTAGGAATAGCCAGTGCACTCAAACAAGCTATGAACGACTACACAGTCCGCGACCGTCAGAATTATGGTGAGATGGATGTTGCAAAACGAGCCTTCCCTAAGTTCCAGGAAAAACTTGAAATTTGTCGAAATCTATTCTTTGGCTATGATTACACTCCGTTCTATGAAGGAACTGATTTACAGCGTGGTATGACAATCAGTGGAGCGGTAAACTTTATTGTTGCTCCAGATAAAGAAGATCAGAAACAGGCATTTATAAAAGAAGCCTTAATGCTCAAACAAGCACTTTCGCTTTGTTCTTCAATGGTAAAGGAACACATGAGACTTGAGGCAGCTTTCTTCGAATCTGTTCGCGTCCTTGTAATGCGCATTTTGTATAACCCATCTGGCAAGAAATTCTCTCTCAAAGAAATTAACGACCGCATAAACGAACTTCTCAAACAGTCAGTTAAATCAGATGGCGTTATAAATCTTTTCTCTGATGTTGGCGAAAAAGTAAATCTGTTTGATCCAACCTTCCTTGAAAACATCTCAAAGATGAAAGAAAAGAACCTCGCTGTTGAAATGCTCAAGAAGCTCATTGATGAGCAGGTTAAAGTTTATAAGCGTACTAATCTTGTAAAGTCAGAAGCATTCAGTGAGATGATTCAACAGACCTTGAACCGTTACTTAAATGGTATGCTCACAAACGAAGAAGTAATTCAAGAACTCTTGAAGCTCGCAAAAGAAATGCTGCACGCAAGTGAGGAAGGAAACAAACTCGGCCTCACAGACGAAGAGCTGGCCTTCTATGATGCCCTTACAAAACCAGAGGCCGTAAAAGATTTCTATTCAAACGAAGACCTTGTTGCACTTACAAAGGAACTCACTGAAACACTCCGTAAGAACAAAACCATCGACTGGCAGAAGAAAGAATCTGCCCGAGCAAAAATGCGAATGATTGTTAAGAAGCTTTTGAAGAAATATAAATATCCGCCAGAAGGACAGGAAGACGCATTGAAAACTGTAATCAGCCAGTGTGAACTCTGGACGGATAATGTTGCTGAGTTTGAGGAAACAGAAAACACAGTTTCTTATTCTATAAATGAAGACTATGGTAATTTAAAAGTTGCAGAGCCAACAATCAAATTTGGAAAATAAAAATAAGGCTTCCAACTTCTAAATACCTTTATAGTCTAATATTAGTTTTACTATACAACTACTTATTGACGAAAAAAGCGATTTTCTGATATAATCTTCTCTACATCGGGCTATTAGCTCAGCGGTTAGAGCAGAGGACTCATAATCCTTTGGTCGTTTGTTCAAATCAAACATGGCCCACAATTAGGATTTCTAGTGCAAAACTGGAAATCCTTTTTTTATGAATCAAAATGCAGTTTCCCGATGTCAACCAAAATGTCAACTCGAGAATATCAACTGCAAAATCAACCCGATAAATTACGATAAATAGTGCTAAAAAATCGATTTTATGATAAAATATACGCTATAAATCAGTTGATTACGTTGGATGTATTAGGTTATTTGGTTCAAATCCAAGACGGCCCAAATCCCATTTTGCGTTTGCAGGATGGGATTTTTTTTATCTCCAGAAAATGCTCCACAAAAATAGCCAGATAAAGCACATTACGCAAATGATTTTTAATCCTGTGCCAAGCAAAAATCCTTTGAAAGCTCCGAAAGCAGCTTTGAGTGCCCTTTTTGCATCACTTGAATCGTGAATCATCTCGCCTATAAAAGCTCCGGCGAACGGTGCAATCAGGATAAAAATTGGTCCCAAAAAGAATGAGGCTATAAGACCGATTGTGCAGCCCAAAGTCGCCGCCTTGCTTCCTCCAGCTTTTTTGGTCATTACCGAAGGAAAAATATTGTCGATCACAGTCACAAAAACTGCCGCAATTCCAGTGGCTATTAAAATCCAGATTTCGATTTGCGAATAAGAAGAGAAGTGCGCCGCGAGCAATCCTGCCCATGCTATTGGCGGACCTGGCAAAACTGGAAGCACCGTTCCAATCAAACCTACCAAAAGCAAAATTCCTGCAAGAATTGCGAAAAATAAAGTCGGGTCAAAATGCATGTCTCTCTCCTTACAGCTACAAATCCCACCATTGTGCGGCTGTCTGGTCTGCAAGCTGAATCAAAAGCACGAGAGGGTTTTGAAGAAGATTTGAATAATTGTATGTTTCCATCGGAGCAAGGTCGGAAAAGCCCATGTGCCGGCTGATTGCTTCGATTACATTCCGTCGTTTAAGAAGATGCGGCATTGATTCGAGCAGAAGGAGCACTGATTCGTTCCCATGCCCGAGATTGCGTAAGTCAGATTTGGTCTTGTAAAAAGGCTCGTATTTCCAGTTCCCGTTAAAATCTTTTGTTTTTTTGCTTTCTGTGGCGTAAGTTCCGCTTTTACAAAAATCGTGCGCAAAGCCAGAGATAAAAACATCTTCTGCCGTAAAAGGAAAATCCTCGCTCCGTTTTGAAAGCGCGAAATTTTCTGCAAATGGAATGGCAAAACGCAAAGCCTGAACCGCAACCATAAGCGAGTGAGCCGCCAAGCCACCTTTGACATTTCCGTGGAAGCGGGTGCTCGCAGGACTTGTCCAAAAATCGTGGCCTTCCATCCAATCTTTGAGGGCAGCAAGCGAATTTTTTTCTTCTATAATATACTCCGCCATCAAAAGAGTCGTTTCTTTTACAGCCTCAGGGGGGAAAGTTCCGTCTTTTTGAATCGGCTGCTTCTCGTCAAAAATTGCAAGAAGCGCGCTGATTTGTGATTTAAGATTTTCCATATTCAAAAAAAGGGGGAACGACACATGCAACTTTATCCAGCCTCAAAAGCACAGCTTTTGAGGAGACTCGCTAAAAACTCACCTCGTGAGTTTTTGCGGTTGCACCGCCGCTCCCTACTTTCAATCTCCTATTTTTCCAAAACTACAATGTTGCGATAGTTCGCTCGATTCGTGCCAAAGATTTTTCTTTGCCCAAAACTGCGATTGAACCGATCAGTGGTGGAGAAACGCGGCTTCCTGTTACGGCCATACGAACTGGCATCATGAAGTCACCGAGTTTAATTCCAAGCTCTTCAGCTTTTGCCTTTGCGAAGTTTTCGGCACCTTCGTGGTCAAGCTCAAATACTTTTGCCACGAATTCTTTTGCGTTCTCAAGAACTTCTTTTGTTTTTGCCTGGTCGAGCTTTTTCGGAACAAGCTGCTCTACTGGAGGTACGGCCGGTTCTGTGAACATAAAGTGAACCATTTCAGCAGCCTCTGTGAGGAACTTAAGTCTCTCCTGGATAAGCGGCATGAGACCCATAAGTGTCTTTTTGACATCGGCAGAAGTCATATTCATTGACTTGTCTACGCAATAAGGCTCACCGTCCTCTCCCAAAGCAACTCCACTGAACTCTGGTCCGACATTTGGTTTTGGCTGCGGGTTCTCAGGGTTGATTTCGAGAGTTGCATCTCCTGTTCCTGTGATGAATGGAAGAGTCCATTTGTAAAGCTCTTCTGTTGAAAGCTGACGGATATAGTTTGCGTTGTAGAATTCGAGTTTTTTGTAGTCGAATACAGCCGGAGCCTTGTTGAGGTGCTCAAGCTTGAATCGCTCTGCAAGTTCGTCCAAAGTGTAGAAGTCGCGGCCTTCTTCGTATGAGCAGCCCAGCAAAGCAACGTAGTTTACGATAGCCTGTGGCAAATATCCCCTTGCTCGGAACTCATTCAAAGATGTTGAGCCGTGTCGTTTTGAAAGCTTTTTGCCGTCGCTTCCGTTTACCATTGGAAGATGGCAGAATTCCGGGTGCTCCCATCCGAAAGCTCTGTACATCTGAACATGGAGAGGAGTAGAAGGAATCCATTCCTGAGCGCGCATTACATGGCTGATTTTCATGAGGTGGTCATCAACGATGTTTGCCAGGTGATATGTCGGAAATCCATCGCTTTTGAGCAAAACTGGATCCGGGGAAATGTCTTCGTTTTTCCAGGTGATGTCGCCGAGCAAGTGATCGTGGAAAGTTGTCTCACCTTCAAGAGGTACTTTGAGGCGGATTACATAAGGCTTTCCGGCGTCAAGGTTTGCCTTTACTTCCTCTGGAGTAAGGTGACGGCAGTTTCGGTCGTAGCCAGGAGCCATTTTGTTTTCTGTCTGGATTTTTTTGATTCGTTCCAAACGCTCTGAGTCACAGAAACAGTAGTAAGCTTCGCCTTTTTCAACGAGCTCCTGTGCATATTTTTTATAAAGCTCGAATCGTTCAGACTGAACATACGGACCGTATTCGCCGCCTTTTGAGCCGCCTTCATCCCATTCGATTCCGAGCCAGGCCATTGTGTCATAAAGGTTCTGGACATATTTTTCGTCGTAGCGGGTGCGGTCTGTGTCTTCTAGACGAAGAATGAATTTTCCACCCTGGCTTCGGGCGTAAAGATAATTGAAAAGTGCTGTGCGAACGCCACCAATGTGCTGCATTCCTGTTGGTGACGGTGCATATCTTACACGAACTTCTTTGTCAGACATAAAATCCTCTGTAAAAATAAAAATTTTCTATATATTATACTGAATTGAAGATTTATATTCCATAGAAATAAAAAATATGAACAGGGCAAACGCATTATAAAATATTCCCTGCTAAAAATGGCTCCCAGTCATGAAAACAGCTTATCGAAGCCGCATGCTAGCATGCTACACGCGTTTTGTGCTTGAAACTATATACGTTTGCCGCTCGCGCGGCAGCACAAAACGAGTGTCTTCGTAAGCCGTTTTATTCCTTCGCGCCATTTTCAATATAAAATTGATTATAATGCGTTTGCCCTAAAAATATAAAAATAAACTGTATATTTTTTATTTAATATATGTTACAATATATAAAGAATTTACAGGAGTTTATATGTTCAAGAAATTAACAGCCATTTTTATCTCTCTCTTTATTGTTTCATCAATTGCATTTGCTCAAGAAAAGAATCAAACAAAAATCAAAGGTGTTGATGACGATAATTACATGTGGTATGAGTTCAAGGCCAAGAGATTGGGCAAAACCTTCAAATTCTTCGCCTTCAAAAATGACACTCAGCGCGATAACCGCACAATCCAGCTTTTCAAAAAATCTGGCTGGGGCATGGGGCCAAACGAAACGATCACCGAATTCTACAACTTTAACGGTGGCGAAATCACAAAAACATGGGATGAACAGCTCAAACCTACCATGAAGGAAAATGGCTACAAATACGCGTTCACCACATATCGAACCACTGACAAAGATGTAACCACAATTTACCTTTACACTTTCTACTACGACCCGGATACCGATCAGCTTCACATGCTTCGGTCTGTTAAATAATTTTTTTGAATTACTAGCTGTAACAAAAAGAACGGTTCCCCCTCGGAACCGTTCTTTTTGCTTTAGTCTGACTATAAAAAATTGTTTTCCTGGGCAGATATCTAACTCAGCATAACCCTATCGTTCAAATCACCTGCTGCGCTGAATTTCGCCAGCAAATCTTCGACCTTCAGGTTCTTTTTTTCTTCCCCGCGGACATCGTAAATGATATTGCCTTTCATCATCATGATGAGGCGGTTGCCATACTGGATTGCGTGCTTCATGTTGTGTGTGACCATGAAGGCTGTGAGTTTATCCTGCTCGATGAATTTTTCGGTGAGTTCAAGAACTTTTGCAGCTGTTTTTGGATCGAGCGCCGCTGTGTGCTCGTCGAGCAAAAGAAGTTCCGGCTTTTTGAGGGTTGCCATGAGAAGGGTGAGAGCCTGACGCTGACCGCCCGAAAGGAGACCGACCTTGCTTGTGAGTCGTGTTTCAAGCCCCAGGTCGAGCATGGCAAGCTTTTCACGATAAATTTCTTTTTCTTCTTTTTTGATGCCCCATTTGAGTGTGCGTGTGCTGCCACGCCGGAGAGCCATTGCAAGATTTTCTTCGATTTCCATGTTTGCGGCTGTTCCTGTGAGCGGGTCCTGGAATACACGGCCCAAAAAAGCTGCGCGTTTGTATTCTGGCATATCAGTGACATCGCGGCCGTTGAGTTTGATTGTACCGGTGTCACAAGAGTGAACGCCAGCTATAAGATTGAGCAATGTTGATTTGCCTGCACCGTTTCCACCGATGATTGTGACAAAATCTCCGTCTTCAAGGGTGAGGTTTATGTCGTTAAGGGCCTGCTTTTCAGTAATAGTTCCCGGATTGAAAATCTTTGATACATGTGAAATTTCAAGCATTTTTTTTGTCCTATTTTGCAAGTGCTTTTTTGGGTGCAATCTTGTGCTTCATGACAGGAATTGCAAGAGCGATAACAACGATGATTGCCGTGAGCAGCTTGAGGTCAGATGATTTGAGGCCGAGCTGAAGGACAATCGCAATAATCAATCGGTAAACAACCGAGCCGAGCAAGATTGAAAGCAAAGTTACATAGAATGAGAATCGTTTGTTGAACCATGCGAAAATGCTTTCACCAAGAATAATTGATGCCAGACCGATTACGATTGCACCTGTTCCCATGCCGACGTCACCATAGCCCTGCTGCTGTGCAACGAGTGCGCCAGAGATTGCTATCAAGCCGTTTGAAAGCATGAGCCCCATGAGCTTCATTTTGTCGGTATCAACGCCCATCGCACGAACCATTTTTTCATTGTTGCCGGTTGCTCGCAAACAAGAACCAAGCTCCGTACCCATGAACCAATAAAGTAAAATAATCAGCGCGATTCCAAAAATAACTCCCACAATGAAAGATGCGATGTTCGGTGTGATTCCGAACTGATCCTGCATTTTTGTCATTACAGTATCGACACCGAGGAGTGGTGTGTTGGAACGCCCCATGATGCGGATATTAATAGAATAAAGTGCAATCATTGAAAGAATTCCGGCAAGAATCTCATGAATTTTAAGCTTTGTGTGCATGATTCCTGTGGCAAAGCCTGCGATTAAACCTGTCAAAAACGAAATAAATACTGCAAGAAGCGGATTCATGCCCTTTGTAACAAGAATTGCACAAGTGGAACCGCCGAGTGCAAATGAGCCGTCACATGTCATGTCCGCGATGTTTAGGATTCGGAAAGTGAGATAAACGCCCAGGGTCATAATTCCCCAGAGCAAGCCTTGTGCCACAGCACCCTGTGCAGCACCAAAAATACTTAAGATGTTCATAATAGAATTATTATAGCACAAAATTCAGAAAGTTGCTATATATAGAAACTTTATTCGTTATTCTCAGCAGATTCTAGTTTTGTATCAGAACTTTCAGAGCTTTCTGTGTCTGCTTCTTCAAGTTCTTCAATGTTGTCATCAAAAGATTCGTCGTAATCTTCGCCTTCAACATATTCGCTTACGTTTTTTCTTTTGGCGATTATGACAGTGAGGTCATCTTCAAATCCCCGGTATTCAGTGAATTCGTCAAGCCGTTCCATGATAAGGCCTAGAATTTCATCTGAAGACTTCGCATGGTTCTTTTTCATGATTTCTTTTATTGCCTGTAATCCGAATTGTTCCTGCTTTGAATTCGTGGATTCCGTGAGACCGTCAGTGTAGAACAAAAGAATATCACCTGTGGACATGAAGAAATTTGAGCGGGCAAAAGAAACCGTGATTCCTTTCATTCCGATTGCGCCGTAATGCTGTTTTCCGTCATTTCCTTTTAATTCATAAATTTCGTTGTCTGAGACGCTGTATTTGAGCGGATACGGATGGCCTGCATTTCCGAGCTCGACCTTGCATTTTGCCGGATTTTCGCTGTCATCAAACCGGCAGAGAACGCCCGTCATGTAATTTTCGATGTCGCCCTTTTCGGCAAGAATCAGATTGTTTATTTTGTTGAGAATTTTATCAACCGGCTCTTTCCGCCTGAATCCTGTCTGGAATACTCTGGAAATAATATTCTTGGAAAGCATTGTGACAAGACTTGCCGAAAGACCGTGCCCCGAAACGTCGAACAATGTGATTCCGTTGAGCGTGTCGTTGAAACTGTAATAATCGTAGAAATCGCCGGAAACTTTTGCCTGTGGAGAATAGCAGACCGAAATTTCCCAGCCGCGGAAATGTTTGTTCGGTTTGGGCAGAAATTTTCGCTGTACAATTGAAGCCATTTCCAAATCCATGTCAGAGCGGTGCTTGTCCTTTTCGAGCCGTTCGTTCAAATTTGAAAGCTCATTGTTTGCGAATTGCAAATCTGATGTTCGTGCCGCAACTTCTTCTTTGAGGTGATTTGAAAGTCTTTCGTTTCGTTTGTAAATCGTCGCGAACCTGAACGCCAGCATGACAATGAAAATTATAATTGAAATTTGCCAGCCGAAAATCGAGAAATAAGTGTAAGTGCGCGTGTTGTCAGTTATTCTGAGCGTTAAATCAACAACGATGGTAGAAGATAATGGAAGGAACCCTGTCGCAAAGTAAAGGGCACTCATGCGTTTTTCTTTGCCGATAAGTTCCTTTATGACTGCAACGGCTCCAATCAGCCCTTGAATCGTAAGAAGAATAATCATGAGCGGGAAAATATTGATGAGAAACTCGTAGTTTGGAGCAAAAAGCGTGAGAAGAACCTGAATGGTCAGTACTGACCAGCGCAGGATATTAACTTTGAGAGGCGGCTTGATGGATAAAAAATTGATCGCAAACATGCTGGCAAAGAAGACCATGAAATAAGAAGGAATGCAAAGCGTGAGTTTTATGAACGGAATGTATGGAATTGCTCCGTTTGTATACATGGGCAGTTCGGTTGCAAAAAATGGAATGAGGAATATTGACGTGAAAAAATTTACGAATGCAAAATCACGGAACTCCTTGAAAGTCTTAAGATTGAGATAGAAACTGAGGTACAAGATGAAATTGAGGAATAGAATTCCCACAAGGAACATATAAATGCGTGTATGATGAAAGTTCATTGTTTCGAAATTTGGATATGCGTATCTGGCAGGCTGTACGAAAGAATATGATGAAATGCCGCTCCTGCCTTGCGCAAAGATTTTGATGAGAATTATATTCTTGCCTTCCTGATTGAGCACATTGAGCGGAAAGCTGAAAAAGTGTGCCTTGAACAAAGTGGACTGTTCGTGAGGCGGAAATGCGCCGTATTGAGAAATGAATGCGCCGTTACAGAAAACCTGCTCTGCAAAGCGAAGATGAGGGATTACAAGACCCAGCGGTTGATTTTTGAACTGCGGGGGAATAGTGAATTCGGCCCGAACCCAGACGTAATGTCTGCCTTTGCCAAGAGTGTGCCAGAGATTGTGCACGCATTTGTCATGGAGAGGCTTAAAATTGGCAGTGTTTTTCATTGCATCGCCAAAAGTTGAATCTGCATCAGCCTCCCAGTATTGGAAAGTGTCACCAATGTAAATTCTCGGCGTATCGTTGTGCCCGCAGGAAAAGAAAAATGCGGAACTTAGTGTGAGAAAAGTTAAAAAAAGCCTTTTTGCGAAAAATCTAAAAGTCCGCATGATAATATTTTAGCATATAATATTATTATTGAATATCAAATTTTAATCTTTTTTTAATTCTTGTTGTGATAACCATTCGAATAAAGTAAAATTGCCGTCAATGCAGCCATTGTTGAGGACATAAATCCAGCTCCAGTGTCCGGGATATTCGTATGGAAGACCGTATTCATCGTCGTCTTTATCGGCATCGGGATTTAAAAGATATTTCCCGCTCAAATCAACGACATTTCGGAATTCAGAATAATGAAGGTTTTCTGCTCCGGCCTGATTGAGACGGACAATCGTAGGTATAGAATTGTTTTCTGGATTTACGGCATCATCGTTCAGTGCGTAAGTGAACCAGAACGGTTTTTTTGCAAGAATTTCTATTTTGCTTGGATTGATTTTTGAATCAAGGTAATATTCGCAGATGGGGAAGGCAGCCGCAAAAAGTTCAGGATTTTCAATCATCATGTTCATGGTCATGTAGCCGCCAGCCGAACATCCTCCGACGTAAATCCTGTTTTGGTCAATTTCCGGGTGGTTTTCGAGATACTTATATAGAAGATTTTTGACGGGTTCTGTGTAATATGAAACCGCCGCGAATTGAACCTTATCTTCTCTTGGCTTGTCTTTGTCGAGTGAAAGTTTTTGCAGAAGTTTAGTAATAGGCTTTTTGACTTTGTTTGCAGGCGCATTTTTGTCAACAGGTGCCCAAACTCTTGCATTTCCCGGACCTTTATCGGTGGTTTCAAGCCAGCCTGTCGGGCATTGTGGAGCAAGAATTGCACATCCGTCTGGAAAACAGCCCTGGATTTTTTTGTCTGCAAGTGCCGTTGTTTTTGTTCCGAAGAGAACCTGATAAATATTCGTGCCGCTTTCTCCCATTCCGTGAAACCAGAGAATCAGCGGAATTTTTTGAGAAGAGTCAGTTTGTGGAATATAGCTTGCGTAGTTGAGCTTGACTTTTTCTTCTTCGGGGGCAGGAAAGGTGTATTCAAATTCGGAAGTAGTGAACTTGGATGCGATTTCATTTGTAAAGCCTTTGAGGTTCTGGATGTTGATTCCGAGTTTTTTGTTTGAAATTTTGTAGCCGTAATAGTTTTTGAAACGTGAACTGAATGAAATTGATACAAATGGACTTGAATTGTCCAGGAGCGGATGAACGTCCATTAGAAGAGTGATGAAATTTGACGGCGCAGTGATTTTGTTACCTTGTGAATTCGATGCAAAAGCGTCTGTAACAGGGAGAAAACCCTTTTCCATGCCGATATTTGTGTTTTTGGGGTAAAGAATCTGATTTACTTTGAAATCTTTGGCTGCGATTTCCTGTGGAGAAACAAGATTCCCGGTGTTGATTGTAATTCTGTCAACACAGGCCCCCCAGTCATATCCGCCGACATGCACGACACTTTGCTTCGCACTTGGCTCAAGAAATTCAAAAAAATCCTGAGAAAAACAAAAAAATGAAAAGAAAAAAAACAGTAGAATAGAAAGTAAACGGCGCATATTCCCTATTCTATCAAATTGTTTTTAAAAGGCAAGAATTTATAAATGTCACATCGAACACATTTATTGTCGTACTCGTTTAGATTGGAGATTTTTACGGAATCTCTGTTTTTCCCCTTTGACTTTGCGTAGCAAAATGGAATCTAAGCAACCGCAACAACGAAGGCGGTTGGTGCGGCAATCATAGGGGGGCGTTACGGGTAGGGAGCGACGGCGTTAGCCGGCAAAACCTGTGAGACAGGTTTTGAGCGAGTCTCGGTGAAGGCTATGCCTGAACCGTCTCCCGTAGAAGGGGTAGCGGAGAACGGGGTGGTTGAGCTTGGCGAAATCACTTCGGTTGGAGCGAGGGGAAGACTTTCCCCTTTTTTTGACCTAACACCTTTAATAAAATTTGAAAACATATTATAATCGTTAACAAATCGAACTTTTAAGGAGCGATATAATGACACTTGATGAAATCAAAAACCCTAAAATCAAAGCATGGGTTGAAGAATGTGTTAAGATGTGTGAACCAGACAGCGTTTACGTTTGTGACGGTTCAACTGAAGAGTATGACCGATTGATGAAAAAATGCGTCGATGCAGGTCTTGCAACTCCACTTGCTAAAAAGCCGAACAGCTTCTTGTTCCGCTCACTTCCTAGCGATGTAGCTCGCGTTGAGGGCCGAACATTCATTTCTTCTGTAAAACAGGAAGATGCAGGTCCAACAAACAACTGGATTGACCCGGTTGAGCTCAAGGCAACAATGAAAGGATTGTACAAAGGTTGTATGCACGGCCGCACAATGTACGTAATCCCATTCTGCATGGGTCCACTCGGCTCACCAATCTCAAAGAACGGTATCGAGCTTACTGACTCTGAGTACGTTGTTCTCAACATGGACATCATGACTCGCGCAGGCAAAAAAGTTCTCGACATCATCGGTACAGACGGAGAATTCGTTCCTTGTTTGCACTCAGTTGGTAAACCACTCAACAACGGCGAAAAAGACAACGGCGTATGGCCTTGTGCAGACGTTGAGCACAAATATATTTCTCAGTTCCCAGAAGAGCACCTCATCTGGTCTTACGGTTCTGGATACGGCGGAAACGCTTTGCTCGGCAAAAAATGTTTCGCTCTCCGAATCGCTACTGTATTGGCTCGTGAAGAGGGCTGGCTCGCTGAGCACATGCTCATCCTCAAACTCACAAACCCAGAGGGCAAAGTTAAATACGTTACTGGCGCATTCCCATCAGCTTGTGGTAAAACAAACTTGGCTATGCTTATCCCAACAATCCCAGGTTGGAAAGTTGAGACAATCGGTGACGACATTGCTTGGATGAAATTCGGCAAAGATGGCCGTTTGTATGCTATCAACCCAGAGGCAGGTTTCTTCGGCGTTGCTCCAGGAACATCTGCTGAGTCTAACAAAAACGCTCTTATCTCTGCTTCAAAGAACACAATCTTCACAAACTGTGCTCTTACTGAGGACGGAGACGTTTGGTGGGAACAGATTGGTTACCCAGCAAAGGGCAAACTCGTTGACTGGAAAGGCCAGACACGCGACGCTCTTCCAAAAGACAAATCACCAAAAGGCGAGGAATTCGCTCATCCAAACGCACGCTTTACAGCACCTGCAAAACAGTGTCCATGTATCGCTCCAGAGTGGGAAAACCCAGAGGGTGTTCCAATCTCTGCTATCCTCTTCGGTGGACGCCGCCCATCAACAGTACCTCTCGTACACCAGAGCCGCAACTGGAATCACGGTGTATTCTTGGGTTCTATCGTTGGTTCAGAAATCACAGCAGCTTCTACAATCGATGCTTCACAGGTTGGTAAAATCCGCCGTGACCCATTCGCTATTCTCCCATTCTGTGGATACAACATGGGCGACTACTTCCAGCATTGGATTGACGTTGGTGCAAAAGCTGACCAGGACAAATTGCCAAAGATCTTCTACGTTAACTGGTTCCGAAAGGACGAGAACAACAAAGATCTTCCAGGCGGATTCATGTGGCCAGGCTACGGCGACAACTCACGCGTTCTCGCATGGATTTTCGACCGCTGCGACGGAAAAGACAACTATGTTGACACACCAATCGGCTTTATGCCAAAAGAGGGTGCTATCAACACAGACGGATTGCCTGAGTACTACAAAAAGACTCTCCCACAGATTCTCAATGTGGACAAAGAGGGCTGGTTGAAGGAAGTTAAAGACATCCGTGAGAACCACTATCCAAAATTCGGCAAACACTTGCCAAAAGAGCTCACAGCTTGTTTGGATGACCTCGAAGCACGTCTTTCAAAATAAGCTTGCTTGAGCAAATAAAGTATAGTTTTATCCACAGATAGGCACAGATTACCACGGATTTTTATCTTCAATCGAAGTAATCTGTGAAAATCTGTGGATTGATATTCCCGTTCTGAGGTTTGCTTGGAACGGGTTTTTTATGTCCGTTGAAATTTCTTTTGTTTTAACCGATAATTAAAACATGATTAAGACTTATGATATTGATTTGGATGATGAACTTGTTGAATGTGCGAGCGACATTTTTGATAATCTTGGCACGGACATCGACTCTGCTATAAAAATATTTTTGAAACAGGTTGTTTTGAGAAAAGGTTTTCCTTTTGAAATTGTAATTCCTAATGAAGATGCAGAATTCAGGGCTGAGAAGCTAGAAGCTCAAACAAAAGAAAATATTTCAGACATGACAGAATCTGAGATCGATGATATTCATGGCGGAATTACTGAAGAAGAGGAAAATGCGACGGGTGTTGCTGTGGATGCTCCTGTGTTCCATGTTTCGCCGGAGATTGAGGCGCGTGTTGCTGCTAACGAGGCTCTTGTCGCTGAGATGCGGAATGAAATCGGTGAAAAGGAAGTGACCCCGGAATTCGATGAGAATGAAGATGACGGTACTCACGGAAATTATGAGCAGGCCGGTGAAGTTGAAAACACGGAATCTGAAAAGGGAAAACTTAAACCGGAAAGCCAGGAAACTCCTGTTGTAACAAAATCTTCAGATGATGGGAATGTTGCCGAAAAGGCCGAGGCTTCTGCTGATGACGTGCAAGAAAGTTCCGCATCTGATGAAGATGATTCCGAAGACGAAGACGAAACCACCCCAGAAAATCTTTTTGATTCCTGGGATGTCGGTGACGAAGAAGAGATTGGCTGTAAGTAACTAGAACCTAACCGTACATGTGACGGGCAGATGGTCCGAATAGCCTTTACCGTTCCAAATTTGATAACGGAACGGACGGCCTTCACTGTCGGCCCAGTCCCCGTCATTTTCTGCGGAAAAATCTTCAACCTCTGCTATTCCGGCTGTAAAAAAGTGATCGATGCGCTCCCAATTTTCTTTGTACCAGTAGGAGCCGGGAAGTTTGTATGTTCCGTTTTCTAAAATCCACGGCGAGTAAACTTCAACATCATGCGTTCCATGAAGTACAATGTTTGCCATGCTATTTTTTGCTTCACGATAATCAAATTCCGAAATGTCCTTGTTAAAATCTCCGGCTGCAATCACTGCATTTCCGCTCTTCTTAGCCTGAAAAATTAAATCAGACAGCAGGCTTTCTTGTCTTTTCCGCCAGATTTCTGATTCTTCCGCACCACTGCTTTTGCTTTTCCAATGATTTACAAACAGCACAAGAGATTTTTCTTTTAGCCGGACTGTGCATTGAAGAATCGGTCTCATCGCAGGTTGTTTTTGCTCACAACGAATGTCCATCGTATGAACTGAGATTTCTTCAATTGGATACCGCGAAAGCACTGCACACCCGATTGAACTGTCTGGATCCCTCGAAAAAATCGCATGTGTGTAGGTTTTTGAAAAATCAAAAGTTCCTGAAAGTCTGTTGGAAATATCCTGAATCTGCTCTTCTTTTTCAATTTCTTCCATAATAACAACGTCTGCGTCCAATTTTTTTACTACGGAAGCAAGCCTGTCGAGACGGATTTCATATTTTTCTTGTGACCAGCCGCTTTTTTTGTTTTTGAACTCGGTATATTCGTTTCCGTCGAAGTTCGAGTCAAAAAATGTCTGAAGATTCCAGTTCATGAGTTTGAGGCATTCTGTCTCTGAATCCTTTGTGGTATCCGAAAAACTTGTGCCGCAAGACATCAATCCAGCAAGGGCCGTCAATACAAGAACAGCCCGACCAAACCTGAGATAAGGCAATTTAAAAATCATTCTTTTCATACATATTTATTTCCATTAAAAATGCATTTTCGGCAATGCAAAAGAAAAAAAGTCAGAAAAATCCAAAAAAAATTTGCATTTCTGGAGAAAAAATAAAAAATAAAATCGTAAATTCTTGATTTTAGCTTTATAATTAAAAAAGGAAATTATGAAACGTAAAATATATCTTTCTATTCTTTCTATTAAATTACTTGCAAGTGCCGTCTTGTTCGGTGTTCTTATGTTCGCAATCAACAGCTTTATGAGCTACAAGCAGTTTAAGCGACAGGTTGAGACGCTTTATGGGGATGTTACTCAGCAGTTTGCCCAGACGGCAGTTTCTTATGTTGAGGTGGATCGAATCTATTACTGGCTCACAGAAGGAAATGATGGTTTTTGGGATTCTGCCAACCAGCGTTTGAACGAATTGACCGAAACGGCAGGACTGGCTTTCATTTATCTTTCGGTAATTTCTCATGATTATAAATACCGTACTTACGTTTTTGACACTGTTAGCAGTCAGATTCTTAGTGAACCTTATGAACTGGGCTATGTAGAGTCCCTTGAAAAGAAAACTCCTGATTATATCGAGAATTTGCGCAGGACAATCGAAAAGGGCGAGACCCACAGCTATTTTTCGTACAAAAAAACAGGCGGACATGTCACAACTTCGATTCCTGTGCGTGACTTTACCGGCGCGGTTGTTGCGATTATGAGCGTAGTCAAGCCGATGAATGAAATTCAAGCCTATAAAGAAAATTATCTACGGTCAATTCTCGTCGCCGCATTGATTTTCACTTTTTCATTTATTCTTTTGTATGCACTTTCGCTCATCATGGGAGTTGTAAAACCGCTCATGATGATTATTGATGAAACTTCTCATTTTGCTGAGCATCCTGGGGAACTTTCCGGCGTTCTCAAAAAAATCAAGAATCGTGACGAACTTGGTGTCCTTGCAAAATCAGTTGAAAAAATGAGCGTGGACATGAACCGATACATTTCGGACCTGACACACGCCACTGCTGAAAAAGAACGATTAGGCGCGGAACTGAATGTTGCCACAAAAATTCAGGCTGAGATGCTTCCGCGAGTGTTCCCGCCGTACAAGAATCATCCTGAGATTGCGCTTTATGCTTCGATGACGCCTGCAAAGGAGGTTGGCGGAGATTTTTATGATTTCTTTATGATTGATGATGATCATTTTGCAGTGTCTGTGGCCGATGTTTCTGGCAAAGGCGTTCCGGCCGCTCTTTTTATGGTTATTGCAAAGACATTGCTCAAAGACGCCGCATATCTGTTTAAGACACCGGCCGAAATTTTTGAGCATGTTAACAATACTTTGTGTGAAGGAAATGAATCCGGGCTTTTTGTCACTTGCTGGATGGGAATTCTTGAAATCAGCACTGGAAAACTCACTTTTGCGAATGCCGGGCACACGCCGCCTGTGCTTCGACAAGGTGGGGAAGTCAGTTATCTTAAAATGAAGCCCAATCTGATGCTTGCTGCACTTTCTGGAATCCCATACAAGAATAACGAAATTACATTAAATCCTGGAGATAAATTGTTTATCTACACGGACGGCGTAACAGAAGCCACGGATAAAAACAATACTCTTTATGGCGAAGAAAGGCTTTTGTCGGCTCTCCAAAAAGATGAGGCAAAAATGCTGAATCCTGAGGAACTTCTGAAATTCGTCAAAAATGATGTTGAAAAATTTGTTGACGGAGCAGATCAGTTTGATGATATTACAATGCTTGGAATGATTTTTAAGAAAAATATGATGGAGGGAAAATGAAAGAACTAAGAATCACTGCTGAAGATAAGAATATGGAACGTGTAAATGATTTTGTACATTCCTGCCTGCCATCTGATTGTACTCCAATTATAATGAACAAAATTGATTTGGCAATTGAGGAAATCTTTGTGAATATCGCCCACTATGCATATAATCCTGATGTCGGTGAGGCATGGATTTCTGCAAGTTTTGTCGATAACATTCTTACTGTTATTTTTAAGGACAGAGGAAAAGAATTCAATCCGATCGCAAAAAAAGACCCCGACATCACTCTGAGTGCAGAAGAACGTGAAATCGGGGGCTTGGGCATATTTTTGACAAAGAAATTTATGGACAGCGTGAACTACGAATACAAAGATGGTCAAAATATTCTGACAATCAGCAAGAAAATTTCGTAGAGGTTCTTTGCGGCTTGTGCCAGAAATTGAGGAGCGCAGAAAAAATCGCTTTTTTGCTACTCAATGGTTAGAATTTCGTCCATGCCTGTGGCACCAAGAACCTGTCGGCAAAATTCAGACGGATTCCGAAGTACCATTTTGCCGCCTGTCGGAAGCATGATTTTGTGTGCCAGAAGAATTACACGCAATCCGGCACTTGATACATACTCGATGCCGCTCAAATCAAGGTGAAGAATTTGCTTTGCAGGCTCAAGTTGTTTGAGTGCTAGTTCGAGTTCTGGGGCTGTGTTTGTGTCGAGCCGGCCAGATACAATCATTTCAATTCCATCTAAAACTTTGTTCGTTTTAATATCCATGTTAATTCTCCAAGTTTTTTAATTTTTGACTTAAATTTGTGCTCCGAGTTCGGACTGGCACACACGGAAGCCCAGACTGCTGCTTTTGCCTGCTGGCGCACTCGCACTTCGGAAGTAGACAGTGCATTGCTGAAAGTCATCGAGCCAGCTGCCGCCTCGTTTTATGTGCATATTGCCAATTTGCGGACCGTGCGGGTTTGTCTGCGCTGTGGGAGGAAATTCTTGTACAAAGTAGTCCCAGCACCATTCCATGACATTGCCACACATATCAAAAAGACCAAGTGAATTTGGTGCTTTTGTGCCGACGATATGGGTGGTGATGTCACTGTTTTCGCCATACCATGCGACTTTGTTGATGTCTGAACTGCCTGAGAACTGGTACGGATCGCATTTTTTACCACCGCGGGCTGCAAATTCCCATTCAGCTTCGGTTGGTAAACGATAACCGTTTGCCATGAAGTTGCATGATATGCGTTTCCAGACAGGGCTTGATGCGTCGAAGGTCCGTAAGTCTGTGACCGAGCCGATGCTGTAGCATGGAGTAAGATTTTGCATTGCACTTAAGATATTGCAATAGATGATTGCCTCGCACCAGTTGACCATCTCGACAGGTTTGTCGTCGCCATGTAATTTTGAAGGATTATGCCCCGTGACATAAGAAAATTGCTTTTGAGTGATTGGAGTTTCGGAAAGTTTGAAAGATGTGAGCGTGACCGGATAATTTGCTGCGGCACCGCCCATGAGAAACTGCCCGCCTTCTATAGAAATCATCTTTGGAATGGCATTATTTGAAGACTTTGATTCTTTTGTTACGAATGGATTTTCATCAGCTGATTTTACAACCCTTACAGATTTGCCGCATTGCGAGCAGAATTTGTCTATTGCACTGAGCGAAGCACCACATTCCGGGCATGAACGGCATACTTTGAGCGAACCAACAGGAAAGCCGCAGTTGCTGCAAAAATTTGCTTCATCAGGTAATTCTGTTGCGCACTTTATACAATTAATCATATTAATCTCCAAAATTAATGCTTCTATTATAGCATGGATTCTGAAAAAGTATATAATATTTTTTATGAAGAAAATTCCCGGTCCGTCAAAGAAAAGGCTGTTTACACTTGCACGTCTTCTTTCTCAGCAAAAAAAAGAAAAAATTACATCGGTTGAATTGAGTTCTCTCACAGGCTGGGGCGAGGCTACGATAAGGCGGGACATTTCTCTTCTTGAGCTTCATAACGGAGTCAGCAACGGATATGATGTCAAAATTTTGCATGATGCAATTTGCGCAAGTCTTCAAATTGATTCTGACCAAAAGGAAAAACATCGTTGTTGTATAGTTGGATTAGGGAAACTGGGCGAGGCTCTGCTGGAATCTTCTGTTTTTAAAGGAAGCTCGTTTGAGCTTGTGGCGGGCTTTGATACGAATTTCAATAAAATCGAAATTATGAAAACGGAGATTCCGCTTTTTGCAACTCTTGATTTAGAAAAGAAAATTCGTTCACTTAAAATTGAATATGCCGTCCTTGCCGTTCCCGATGAAAAGGCTCAGTTTATGGCTGACAGGCTTGTTGCGTGCGGCATCAAGGGAATCGTAAATTACACGAATACGGTTCTTTCTGTTCCAAAGGAAGTGCGGGTTGAGCACGTGAATACGGCCGTAATACTTGCCGGGATGTGTGCGTGCTAAAAAAATGGCGGGTTTTGAAAATGCAAAACCCGCCATTCTATTAATCTGTAGTGGATTAGTATACGCTCAAAATCTGCTGGAGTTTGTCTTTACCGATAATCTTCATGAAGCTTGCAAGGCGAGGCCCCTGATCTTTGTTGATGAGAGCATGGTAAAGGGCTGTGAACAATGCCTTTGCTTCCAAGCCAAGTTCGGTTGCAATGTCGTACATTGCCTGCTGGCATTCTTTGTCCATTGCATAAGAACCGACTTTTGGAACGACTTCATCACGAACACGTTTAACGGCTGTGAGCATGTCTCCTGTAATGTCGTCGGCTTTTGTACCAGGTGTGCGGAGTGAGAAGCACATGTCAGGAGCGCAGTCTGGGGCAGATTCGTTAATCCAGTACCAAGCACATGCACATCGCTTTCGCAAAGTTTCTTCCTGTTCTGGCTTAACGTCGCCCAAAGACTTGATTACGGCATCAACGTCTCCAGAGTATGTCTGCAAGAGAGTTGTGAGCAAGCGGAATGGAACCTGATAAGGCATTATTTTTGGCATCTCGCCAATCTGGCTCAGCTCATAAAGGCGTTTTTCGCGGAGAAGGAGCTGTTCTTTTTTTGCAGGATCCTTTTCTTTTGGCTCTTCAACACCCCAGACAAGTCGCTCAGTGCGGTCGTATGCTTCATAGATTGTGATTACATCGAGGTCGAAAGAGATTGAGAATTCGTGGTCAACCTTGTTTGAGGCGAAGATGTATCGCAAAACTTCCGGCTGATAAACTTCGAGAGCATCAACCAAAGAAATTACCTTTCCTTTTGAAGAAGACATTTTGCCAGGAACGCCCTTGAGCTTAACGAAGTCGTACTTCATTGTGACAGGCGCATCCCAGTTGTAAAGGCGTTTTGAGACGAGTTTCGCAGTGTCGTAGCTTCCGCCCGGAGAAATGTGATCTTTTCCGCCCGGCTCAAAGCAGACTTTTTCCTCGTTCCATCGCATCGGCCAGTCAACGCGCCAGCCCAGTTTGAATTCTTTCGATGTGCGCAAGTCGCCCTTTTCGATATGACCGCAAGCGTTGCACTTGTAAGTGATGCCGTACTCGCCATCGTATTCGAGGATTTCTGTTTCGTCTTTGTTGCACTTGCAGCAGAAAGCGGCTACAGGCCAGTAAACGTCACTGTCCTTCATTTTGTGCTCGTCGTCGCGGTATTCGTTGAGACAAGCCTTGATAACGTCACGCTTCTGCATGGCGATTTTCATGCCCTCTGTGTAGCGGTTCGCACGGTAGCGGCTTGCCTGATACAAAAATTCCGGGTGAATTCCGACTCGTGGAAGCTGAGTCTCAATATCGACCTCATGGTGGCGCGCATAGTTCTCGTCACGGTCGAATGTATCCGGAACCATTGTGATTGGGTAGCGGAGGTATTTTTCAAGAATCTCTGGTTTTGGCATGTTTCCAGGAACTTTTCGGAATACATCGTAGTCGTCCCATGAATAAATGAAGCGGACGTTTTTTCCGTGGTCGCGCAATGCTCGTACAACCAGATCAACCGTGATAATCTCGCGGAAGTTACCGATATGAACAGTGCCTGAAGGTGTGATTCCCGAAGCACAAGTGTATGAAGGCAAATCGCCCTTCTGTTTGATAATTCGTTCAGCCTGCTGGTCAGCCCAGTGGCATAATTCTTTAGGGTCTCGTGACATAAAGATTCCTTTGGTATTCAGATTTTTCAATATTATAGTAAAAAACGGCATCTTAGACAATGAAGCGCGGAATAGGAAACAGGGCAAACGCATTATAAAAGATTCCCTGTTAAAAATGGCTTCCAGTCGTGAAAACGGCTTGTCGAAATCGCATGCTAGCATGCTTAACATCATCAACTTAAGGTCTAAAAGCTACTTTTTTGGTTTGCAGAATATTTATTTGCGTCCCTGAACCTTCTTTTTTTAGAAATTGAATCTCTTTTGGGAAG